>Ga0160460_100014_pt1 | contig 440592 bp, 386 predicted proteins | sample HID1973M_E6MG_FD_108238 | JGI IMG/M metagenome (GOLD analysis project Ga0160460, IMG submission 108238) | Enriched mosquito-associated microbial communities from UW Madison campus, WI, USA - HID1973M_E6 MG | ecosystem: Host-associated > Arthropoda: Insects > Digestive system > Unclassified ... | reverse complement strand
GGCGGTCTGAACGTGGTTGACTAAGTGTTATTATTTAGGAGTGTTGAGGAAGTTAATAGAAGCAGCAACATAGCCGTCAACCTAAGGCGAGATCGCCGTTGTTGGTATCGAAGCTTAGCTTCGGGCACAGGTGTACCAACAACAATTGTGCGAGAGACTGTTGGTGAGCCATGCACAAAAACAGCCCTTCACACCAATAGCGGCGATATCGTTTGAAATTAATTATTAATTGAAAATTGCGCCGCTATTTTCTCCGCCCACCGTGCATATTCTTTGCCAGAAGGGTGCAAACCATCTGCAGCAGCAAGTGATAGATCATCGCACATTTCTCTCGTTCCTTCTGTTATGTCGATAAATGTAATGTTGTATTTGGCGGCAATAGCTTTTTTTGCTGCGTTGAACTGGTCGATTTCTTTTTTTATTGCAAGAATGTCACGGCCCTCGGCAAATGGCGTTGCGCCCCAATCGGGAATGGATACTACAATTACTTTTTCAGTTTTATTGCCAGTGAAGTGAATGGCCTTCTTCAAGAGAAATTCAAAGTCCGATTCAAATTCTGCCAGCGGCAAATTGCGGTATTGATTATTTACACCGATCAATAGTGTTACAAAATCATATTTGTCCGAGAATGTTGTGTGCAAGATATGTTCGGCAAGTTCAAAAGTTGTCCAGCCTGTTTTAGCAACTATCTCCGGTGCATGAACAGAGATGCCTTTTTTGCGAAGCAGTTGCACAAGTTGATACGGAAAGCTTTCATAAATAGGAATACCTTCGCCAATTGTATATGAATCGCCAAGCGCGAGATACGAGAAATGATGTTGTGTCATTTGTTATTTGAAGTTTTTCAGGATTTCATAAAATCTATAGACATCTGCAAACGAGCAATACATGGGGGCTGGCGCCACGCGGATAACACCCGGTTCGCGATAGTCAACAATAATACCATTGTTGTGCATTTCATCATGTATGCGACGACCATCTTGTTTAAAGAATAAGGATAGCTGAGCGCCTCGTTCGTCAGGATTTTCCGGCGTGATTATTTCAAATGAAATGTTCGACAACTGTTTCAGCAAGAACTGAAGGTAGTTTGTAAGCGTAATGCTTTTTTTGCGAAGGTTGTCGATGCCCGCCTCGTCAAAAAGTGCCAGTGATGCTTTTAATGAAACCATGTTGAAAACCTGCGCTGTGCTTATGTTCCAGCCAGAAGCCAATGGTTTGGGAATAAACCCTTTTTCCATTTTAAAACGTGTCTTCTCCTCATTTCCCCACCAGCCACCTAAGCGCGGCGTGTCAATGTTGTTCGAATGTTTTTCATGAACAAATAATCCACCCGTTGCTCCGGGGCCTGCATTCAAATATTTATACGTGCACCACGCGGCAAAATCTACGTCCCAATCGTGTAACGACAACGGAACATTACCTGCAACATGTGCGAGATCAAAGCCCGCAATGGCGCCCACGGCATGAGCGGCTTTGGTAATGCTTTTCATATTGAACAATTGACCTGTGTAGTAGTTCATTCCGCCAAACATCACCATCGCCAGTTCATTCGCATTATTTTTTATGGCAGATAAAATGTCTTCTTCGTGAAGAAGCTTTTCACCATCTCTGGGAGATATTTCAATAATAGCGTCGTCCGGAGAAAAGCCGTTTAGTTTTACAAGTGTTTCAACGGCATATTGATCAGATGGAAATGCACCTGCTTCCATAATGATTTTGAAGCGTTGTTTTGTTGGCTTGTAAAAACTTTGCATCAACAAATGAAGGTTCACTGTGAGCGTGTTCATCGCCGTTACTTCATTGTTTTTCGCCCCGATTAATTTTGCCATAGACGGTGAAACATAATCCTGGTAATACAACCATGGGTTTTCGCCGCCGAAATAGCCGCCGACCGCAAGCTCGCGCCAGCTTTTCAGTTCTGTTTCTATTGCTGCAGGCACGGCCTTCGGTTGCAGCCCCAATGAGTTGCCACAGAAATAAATTACATCGTTGCCATTGTGTTGAGGAAAAAAGAAAGATTGCTTGAAAGGTTTTAAAGAGTCTGCATTGTCCATCATAGACGCAAACTCAGCAGTCGCCTGGAATTGTTCGGTTGTTTGGTTCACCGTTGTAGATTTTTGTAATGAATTATAGCAATACAAAAATTCGAAGCAGAGTGAACGGCTTTTACTTTTTGCTTGCTCTCATGTTTTAATTAAACCAAATATAAGGAAATGGCTGGCTAAATGCAGAGTCTCTGATTTACCACATAGGCACTAAGAAACACTAAGGTTCACTAAGAAAGCAGCAAACGTTTTGTTCAGCGTATTTCGGAGTTACAAGACCTGACAGGTTTTCAAAACCTGTCAGGTCTCGGTGCTACAATATCATCGTCAATAAAAAAGCCGCTCGTTAAAAGAGCGGCTTCTATTTTTACTTTTTGAATTTTTACTTCTTACTTACTCAAATACATGCTTCTGTCTTTGTAAAGCTGTCTGAAGTAAGGGTCCTTCAAGTCTTTGATAAAGCGGATCGCTTCACCGGTGCTCTTCATTTCTGGTCCTAACTCTTTGTTTACACCCGGGAATTTATTGAAGCTGAACACTGGTTCTTTGATCGCAAAGCCTTTCAGTTTCTTTTCAAATTTGAAATCTGTCAGTTTATTGGCACCCAACATTATTTTGGTAGCAACATTCAGGTAAGGAATCTGGTATGCCTTTGCGATGAAAGGAGTAGTACGCGATGCACGTGGATTTGCCTCGATCACAAATACTTTGTTATCCTTAATTGCAAACTGAATGTTGATCAAACCTTTAATGTTAAGCGCTCTTGCAATCTTTTCTGAGTAATGCTCCATTGTAGTAACGATCATTGGAGAAAGATTGAACGCCGGCAATACCGCGTTACTGTCTCCACTATGGATACCAGCAGGCTCGATGTGCTCCATCACGCCCATTACGTGGAAGTTTTCGCCGTCGAAGATCGCATCAACCTCAGCTTCCTGGCAACGATCAAGGAAGTGGTCAATAAGAATTTTGTTGCCCGGAATGTGTTTCAGCAAACTGATCACCGCTTTTTCAACTTCTTCGTCGTTGATAACGATTCTCATTCTTTGTCCGCCCAATACATAACTCGGACGAACCAACACAGGGTAACCAACTTTGTTGGCCACCGCTACGGCTTCGTCAACGTTGTATGCGGTACCGTATTGTGGATAAGGAATCTCAAGATCTTTCAACATGTCGCTAAAACGACCGCGGTCCTCAGCGATATCCATGTTGTCGAAAGATGTACCGATGATCTTGATGCCTTTTTCAGTCAATTTTTCAGAAAGCTTCAAAGCTGTTTGTCCACCAAGCTGAACGATCACACCTTCTGGTTTTTCATGCTCAATGATTTCCCAAAGATTCTCCCAATAAACAGGCTCGAAATATAATTTATCTGCGATGTCGAAGTCTGTAGAAACCGTTTCAGGGTTACAGTTTACCATGATGGCTTCGTAACCGCACTCTTTAATTGCCAGCAAACCGTGTACGCAGCAGTAGTCAAACTCAATACCCTGGCCAATTCTGTTTGGACCAGAACCCAGTACAACGATCTTTTTCTTATCGCTTACTTTGCTTTCGGTTGCACCGCCGTTTTCAAATGTAGAGTAGAAGTAAGGAGTTTTAGCTTCAAACTCGGCGCTACAAGTGTCCACCATTTTGAACACACGGGTGATGCCGTTTTTCTTTCTTATTTCATACACTTCATCTTCTGTACCGTCGTTCATGATGCGGCAGATCTGCTCATCACTAAAGCCATTGAATTTCGCTTCGCGCAAAAGTTCGATTGGAAGTGTAGCCAGTTTATATTTCGCGATCTGTTTTTCAATGTTACAGATCTTTTCAATTTCATAAATGAACCAGCGATCGATACCGTGCGTAGCTTTCGAGATAGTATTTACACTCACACCCAGCATCAGCGCGTCTTTAATACGGAAGATGCGGTCCCATTTCGGTTTTTTCAGGTATTCGATCAGCTCTTCAGCATGCATTTGGCTTTTGCCGTAGTAACCAAGGCCCACCGCATTGTTCTCAAGACTTTGACAAGCCTTTTGAACTGCTTCGGTGAAGCTTCTGCCGATGGCCATTACCTCGCCTACGCTTTTCATTTGCAGGCCAAGTGTATCTTTCGCGCCTTTGAATTTATCGAAGTTCCAGCGTGGGATCTTAACGATAACGTAGTCCAAAGCAGGCTCGAAATATGCGGATGTAGTTTTTGTGATTTGATTTTCCAGTTCATCCAAAGTGTAGCCGATTGCCAGTTTTGCAGCAATCTTAGCGATAGGATAACCGGTAGCTTTAGAAGCAAGGGCAGAAGAACGGCTCACGCGAGGATTGATCTCGATGGCGATAATTTCTTCTGTTTCAGGGTTCATAGCAAACTGAACGTTACAACCGCCGGCGAAGTTACCCAGGTCGCGCATCATCATGATGGCAGTGTTACGCATCAATTGGAAGGCTGTATCGCTAAGTGTCATTGCAGGAGCCACTGTGATAGAATCTCCCGTGTGAACGCCCATTGGGTCGAAGTTCTCAACGGTACATATAATTACAACGTTGTCTTTTGCATCGCGAAGCAGTTCCAGCTCGAATTCTTTCCAGCCCAAAACGGCTTGTTCTACAAGCACTTCATGTATTGGGGAAGCTTGCAAACCGCGGTTAAGCGCTTCGTCAAGGTCATCTTTATCGTGAACGAAACCACCACCGGTTCCACCCAGGGTGAAAGAAGGACGGATTACAAGAGGGAAGCCGATTTCCTGCGCAAATTCTTTTCCTTCAAGGAAAGAGTTCGCAGTTTTAGCAGTCGCTACGTTTACTCCCAGCCTAATCATCCACTGGCGGAACAACTCACGGTCCTCTGCTTTGTCAATTGCTTTAATATCTACACCGATCAGGCGCACATTGAATTTCTCCCACAAACCAAGATCTTCCACCTCTTTACAAAGGTTAAGCGCAGTTTGTCCGCCCATAGTAGGCAGCACTGCATCTATCTGGTTCTCCTCGAGAATTTGCTCAATGCTTTCTGCGGTAAGAGGCAACAGGTAAACTTTGTCGGCCATCATCGGGTCCGTCATAATGGTAGCGGGGTTGCTGTTGATCAGGATAACTTTTATCCCTTCTTCCCTCAAACTGCGGGCAGCCTGAGTTCCAGAATAATCAAACTCACACGCTTGACCAATAATAATAGGACCTGAACCGATAATAAGAACTGACTTGATAGATGTATCTTTTGGCATGGTAGGAAAAAATAAATTGCGCAAAAGTACGATGACGAAAGTTATAATTCGCGATAAATAAATTTTTTTTTCGCCGAAACGGTCATAAAAGAGTCATAGTCAGGGAGAACGGAACGCAGATTTTCATGATTGTGATGATTTTCAGGATTTGAGATTGATAATTGAAGTTTTTTGGGGCGAGCTTACTGGAAATAATCTAAATCAAAAATCTTCATAAATCATGATAATCATGAAAATCTGCGTTCCGGTTCCTAAAACCGCAACCCCACTCTAACCGCCAGTCTGTTATAATTATATTTATATGTTTCCACAGTGCCGGGCCAAGAATCGGCGTAGGAATATTCCTTTGTATAGCCCTTGTAACAATAGCCGGCGCTAAACAACACTGCTTGTCTTTTGTGGAAATAAATAGCATAGCCGACGCCTCCGTCAAAATAGCCGCCATTTTTGTAGTCATAAAATTTGTTCTTGTCATCGGAGTAAATGCTCACACCGCCATCGAGGTACACGAACGGTTTTTGGTTCTTTTGACCAAACTCCTTTCTTACATCAAGAAATACCGGCACCATAAAATACTCATGAAAATCTACCCCCACGCCTGCGCCGGCAAACCAACCTTTATAGCTGGCACCATTGACCGTTTGAAAGGTGATGGTCGTAGCACTTTGGTTTCCCAAAACACCCACCTGATTTATAGAACTGAACCTGACTTTGTTTTGTGCATTGGCAAATGTTGCACACGCCAGCCCGCAAAACAATAAGACGATTATTTGCTTCATTATTTCACGGATATTTTGCTGAGCAATTTTAAATTGGAAGGATTGCTGTAGTCATATTGGTATAGCCCATCTTTTGCAACCACCAATGCGACTTTGTTATTTGCAATAACGTCGAAGGTTTCAATACCGGAAATAGTTTGTAAAGCTTCAATATTTACTCCGTCCGTTGTTTTATAAACCCGCAGTCCGTCTTTGCCATCGCAAATGAAAAGTAGATCCCCATCTTTTGAAAGGCCGTGAGGGTTGGTCATTAAATGTGTTTTCAGTAAAACCGGATTGCTGAGATTTTCAATATTCAATACTTCGAGTTGATTGGTATAGCCCTGGCAGGTAGTACCTGAGCGCAATGTTACATACGCGAATTTGCTGTCTGCTATTACAGGGTCGCAACTGCGCACGTGTTCAAACTGGCCTTCCAGAGAGGGATTGGAGGCGTTGTCAATATTGTAAATAAACATTCCGCTGGTAGAACCAATGAAGAGTTTGTTCTGGAAAGGGAAAATGGTTTCAACTGCCCTTTGGATGTCTATGGTTTTTTCAAATGAAGGCTCCTTTGGCGAAGAAAGATTAAAAGCCTTTAGAGAAGACTGATGAACGGTATACAAATGATCTTTTGCCAAGGCAAACCTCGCCATAGATCCACCAATGCCTGCAGGAGATGTTACTGTGCCCTGAGAAGCTGTGTAGGAATTGAGCGTGACTCCATCGAAGTACAAAATCAGGTTCTCATTTTTTCCGCAATCAATATCAATAGTGGTATCTCTTTTTATCCAGTCAACAATAACCGATTTTATAGTCGATCCACTGACCGGGTCGTATGAGTTGTAGTATCCGTATACAGGAAATATATTTTCAGTAAAGGTCAGCGCTTTTGCAGTCAGAGGGTTGGTAATGTCTATTGTAACAAGGTCCGAGTAGGAATCTGCATACAGGGTATTTCCTTTAACGGCCATGTCCACATTGCCCGGAATGTCTATGAATGCTACGTTCTGTGGTGATGATGGATTGGAGTTATCGTAAATGTGAATGCCTTTGTTTAAATCGTTTAGGAAAATGTATTTGCCATACATGTAAATCTTGCCGGGCAGTTCTACATTTTTGGCTGGGTTACTTTTCATTTCAGCCCTTACTTGTGCAGAGGTTTTATAAACAGGTACAAAATAAGTGTAGGATTTTGAACAGTTGTCTTTAAAGCAGCCGGGTAAAAGAAAGGTCAATAAGGTTCCTATGCCTACGACACAGGCACCTACAAGCAGCGTTTTCTTTTTCATTATAGAGGGTTTTCATGCTCTGACACATAAAAAACTACCAGCGTTGCTTTCTTTTAACATTTTTTAAATTGTTCCTGTACGGTAGGGCTTCGACAAGTTCAGCCTGACATTCCGGTTTGCTGGTTAGGCTTCGACACCCTTCGACAAGCTCAGGATGACAACTCGAGCGCAATGTCACCCTGAGTTTGTCGAAGGGTGTCGAAGGGCAATAAAAAGCCCCCGAAAAAATCGGGGGCATGAGGAAACGATCAATGTACTAAACTATTTATGAGACTGAATTCTACTATGCTTTGTGGAACGCAGCCATTTCAATATCGTCCAGCAGCAACTTGCCTGCACGTTTCTCTTTCTTCAATTCTGACAAATGCTGTTTTTCGTCAGCGTCACTGACCCACTTAAAGATGAATTTCTGTTTCGCTTCATGTCCTTTAAATACACCAATTACTGATCCGAGCACTATTGCCACGAGGATTACCAGGTTTTGTTTCATACTTTTCATAACTCATCTTTTTAAATAGTTCAACAATATATATTAGACAACTTTTACGTTGAAAACGCTGTATCCGAATTATACAAAATGCATACCCGAATTAGGGTATTTTTGAAAAAACAGGAGCTATTGATCAGAGGGAACTAATTCTTTAACCTTTTTAAAACACTTTTAGTGACCAGGTGGAAAATCACTTAATGATTAATACGACATCAAGCAAAATGTCACCCTTATTTTTATCACAAATTTTAAATTTTTAAAAATTTGCCTTAATCAGCGGACTCAGTGTTCACGGTACTTCCAGGGCAATTAACAAGGGGAGTGATCATAGGTGCGAAGTTTTAATTTATTTTTACGGATTATCATTTTAATAACAATGAATTACAGCAAAAAGTTTTTACTCACTACTATATTTTTTGGCATCGCAGGGCAGGCATTAGTCGCACAAATCTTTACAGCGAAAACATATCCCAAAGATTATTTTAACAACCCATTAAATATACCCATTAACCTTGCCGGTAATCTAGGTGAGCTTCGGCCAAATCATTACCACATGGGGCTTGACATTAAAACGCAGCAACGTGAAAACCTTCCGGTACATGCGGCCGCAGATGGTTATGTGTCGCGCATTAAGATAGAGCCAGCCGGTTTTGGAAGAGCCATTTATATTAATCATCCCAATGGATATACAACAGTGTATTGTCACCTGAATGATTTCAATCCTCAGATTGAAGCTTGGGTAAAGCAACAGCAGTACAATCTCGAATCGTGGAAAGTTTTCCTCGATGTGCCTGCAAATCTGTTCGTTGTAAAAAAGGGAGATTTCATTGCGTATAGTGGCAGCACCGGTGGATCACAAGCGCCACACGTTCATTTTGAGATTCGCAGAACAGCGGATGATGTGAACGTAAACCCAATGTTGTTCGGGCTTCCCATTGCAGACAATACTTCACCAGTGATAACAAGACTCGCTGTTTACAATAGACTAACGAGCGTTTATGAGCAATCGCCGCGTATGCTGCCTATCAAAAAAATTGCAGGAGGATATGAGACAAGTCAGGATATTATTACTGTGAGCAATGCAAAGGTCAGTTTTGCTGTTGGCACTTACGACACACAGTCCGGCTCCAGTAATCAGAACGGCGTTTTCCAGGGAGAGCTTTATGATAACGACAAAGCTGTTATAGGTTTTGAAATGGACAATATAAGCTATGATGACACCAGATACATCAATGCCCACGTGGATTACAAGATGAAGGCAAACGGCGGCCCGTACGTAGAGCACCTTAGCGAACTGCCCGGTTACATTCACTCTATATATAAAAAGGTAAGTGGTGATGGCGTGATTGACCTGAATGATAAAGCGGTTCACAATATCAAGATCATTATTAAAGATGCTTATGGCAATTCTTCTTTTGTACAAACCAAAGTACAGTGGAACGGTAGCGCCACGCCTGCGTCTACTGCAGCTGGTAAAATGTTTTACCCTATGATGCTTGATGTTTCTGAAAATCCTGAGTGCGAGTTTTATATGGGTGAAAGATGCCTGTACGACTCTGTACATATTGCGTACAAGACAAGCGCCGCTACTGCTCCAGCCGCGGTTTCTGCTATTCATAGCATTGGTGCCGCTTATATTCCGTTACAGGATGCAATGGTGGTGCGCATTAAGCCAAACAAAACATTGTCTCCAGACGAACAAGGTAAAGTGGTAATGCAGCGATTCGCAGGAACTAAAAAAGAAGTGACGGCGGTAGAATGGAACAATGGCTGGGCCGCTGCAAAGTTTAAAGACTTTGGTAGCTATCAATTGTTAGTAGACAATGAAGCGCCTGAAATTACTCCGGTTGGTTTCGCAAATGGAAGTAATGTTAGCCATTTGTCCAGACTGGTGATTAATGTGAAAGACAATTTTGGAAAATATAAAAACTTCCGCGCCGAGCTCGACGGTAAATGGCTACGATTCACTAACGACAAGGGTTTGAGCTTTATTTATAAAATAGACGAAAAGTTTTTGCCGGGCACACACACTTTGAAGATATCAGTGGAAGATGAAGCAGGGAATAAGAGTGTGAAAGAGTTTAGTGTGACAAGATAGGTTGAGTAAACTGAATTGACTGAATAAACTGAATGTTCATATGTAACAGATTTTTCTGAATTTCAACGCTCAGTTTATTCAGTCAATTCAGTTTATTCAACTCCTCCTTAATCCGGCAGCACTTCTGCATTGTAACCGAACTCCTGGAGCAGGCTTATCAGCGATGCATGCTGCACTTCATCTTCGTTGCTTTTTATACGCAAGATCCTATCACAATCATCCAGGTCAAAATTTGCTCTGTAATGACGGAAGATCGCATGTATGCGCTCGATCAGCATATTGGCGATATGCAGCTCAGTTACATCGGTTTTGAATACTTCTATCATTTTGAAATTTTTAAAACCACGGAGGGCATGGAGGATATACTTCGAAAAAGATGGCAGATCGCAAAGGCACAGAGAAAAGGAGATTTGCGCAAGGCCTGGTCAAATTTATGGCCATCTCCATATGTTGCGATTATATATTAAATGTGTACTTTCTTCTCCTTTACTCTGTGCTCTTGCGACTCGCTATTTATCTAGCTGCCAACTTCTCTGTGTCCTCTGTGGTTAACGGAAAACTCAGAACCACGCGGAGAGCTCGAAGTGATACAGGCAGTTAAGCAAATGCTGTATTTCCAGTATAGCTTGTTCCATTTGATGCTGCTTTTAGTTTTCTCAACTTGTGATAATATATATAAGAGCCTGCAATGCATGCCAGACCAATCACCAGAGGGAACCAACCCGAAACCGGATCGCCCACGCAAATGAATGAATAGATGGCGCCGATAAGGTCAAATGAAAGGCCCGCATATACCCATTCTTTTATTCTTGGATAGCCCGGAACAAGCAATGCAATACATCCCAATAATTTTGCCACACCTGTAAAAGGGACAAAGTAAACGGGATAGTTAAGGTGATCATGTATCAACTTAACAGAATCTTCAGTTTTAATAATACTTGGGACCGCGCCAACGCCCATAAGTAGAAGCACGAGCACGGTGAATATCCAGTATATAATTTTCGTCTTTTTCATATCAGTGAATTTTTGTGATGTTGAGGTGTTTAATTGAAAGATTAAAAGAAAACTATCGATTGTTAGCCGGAACGTTTTGAGTGTCGTAACTAATCATCCATTGAATGCCGAATTTGTCTGTAAACATGCCGTAGTAAGCACCCCAGAATGTATCGCCCATTGGCATTGTAACATTGCCGCCTGCTGAAAGACCATTGAATAGCTTGTCTGCCTCCTCTTTACTTTCGGAGCCTATAGCGATGGAAAAATTATTGCCACTTACTTTTTGCTGGCCCATCGATTCAACAATGTCTGTGCCCATCAACACATCGTTTTTACCAATTGGCAAAGAAATGTGCATGATCTTGCTCTTGTCGGCCTCAGATAGTTTGTCGAAGCCGGGCACATCTTTCACGTCGCCCATGCGCATCAGCATGAAGAACTCTCCGCCAAAAACTGATTTGTAAAAATTAAAAGCGTCTTCGGTATTACCGTTGAAATTTAAATAAGGATTGAGAACTGCCATGATTGTAAGTTTTTATGGTGTTGTTTAAAATAGTTGTGCATGGTGAAACCTATCGAAAAAATCTGCCCGACTAAAGTCTGCAGGCGGGCGTGTAAATCCGTCCAATCTGTGTCATCTGTGTGCTCCCTTGCCCTTCTTTGGTTTTGCATCCTTTTTAGCTTGCAGCTCGTTCAAATAGTTGCCAAGAGAATCGAGGCGTGCGTTCCAGAACTGCCGGTATTGCTCCACCCAATCAGACACTTCGTTCAGCTTTTGCAGTTTTGCTTCGCAAAAACGTTCGCGACCCTGTTGCTTAATCTCTATCAGCCCACATTCTGTAAGAATTTTAATGTGCTTATAAACCGCGGTACGGCTCACATCAAAATTTTCCGTTACAGTGTTCACGTTTAGCGGCTGATGTGCAATCATATTAATGATCGCTCGTCTTGTGGGATCGGCTATTGCCTGGAAAACATCTCTTCTCATAAAATATGCAACCTTTTGGTTACAAAATTATATGCAACCTTTCGGTTTCACAAGTGTTTTTGAAAAAATATTTTTGAACATTAGCAATGCCATTGATTTTCAAAGAACACAAAACGAAAGATTATTTATAGGGTGAGTACACGAGCAGTATTACACCGTTGCTAAATATTTTTGACCACAACAGTTTGAGATTGAGCTTATGATCAACTGCAAAAAGTGGAATGCCATTTCCAATGGCAATGGGAGCCACCCAAATCCTGTATTCATCTATCAGGTTGTGTTCTATGAACGATTGCGCCATGCCAATGCCGCCCCAGAGAATGATGTCTTTTCCACGATGTTTTTTAAGTGCGGCCACTTCTTCCACATCGCTTTTACTTGCCAGTCGTGAATTGCACCAATCAACTGACGTAAGCGTTTTAGAGAAAACAATTTTCGGCAGATCATTCATTCGTTTTGCAAACTCCACATCCCGCTGTCTGATGATTGGATTCACTGCTGCTTCGGGCCAGAAAGTAGACATGCCTTCATAGGTTCCTCTTCCCACAAGAATGGTATCAACATTGTTTAGCTGCTGCCATGCATACTCTGCCATCTCTTCGTTCCAGTTATCAAAGTGCCAATCCAACTCTTTATTAGGGCCGGCCATAAAGCCATCCAGCGTAACATTTGTTGATAGGATTAATTTTTTCATCTATTATTTACTCTTCAGATAATGCCTTTATTTTTTGTAGCGCCTTTTCCCACATCGGTATAAACATGTCTATATATTTTGCCGGTCCTTCAAACTCGACATTCATTGTAGTATTGTCGTCGGCTCCGGACAAGGAATAAATTTCCGTACTTCCGATCCAGTCTTTTGCATCTTCGCTGGTGGTTGTTTCATGTCCATTTTCTACCGAACCTTCATACAGCACAGAAATTTTTTCGTTCGATTTTAGTTCAACAATTTTTCCAAATACACCATTGTTGTCGCCATCAAGAAAAGTTACTTTGCTGCCTTGCTTCCAATCTGTAATGGCATGGGTTCCTTCCATGAAGCTTGCGTACCAGATGCGCGTGTACTCATCTTGTGTGAGTACGTTCCATACTTTTGCTGCCGGAGCATTTATGTCTACTGTTTTTTTGATTGTTCCTCTTTCCATGATAAAGCAATTTTTAATTAATAAATAGAAGGCTAATTAGCTCTCACAGGTTCGTAACACAGCAGCACATTGCCGGAATCGAAAATTCTTGATCTGATTAGTTTTAATTTTCGCTTGCCGGCCAAACCATTTAAAAAGCTGTGTCCGGTGCCGAGCACGACAGGGTTTATAAGAAAATGAAACTCATCGATGAGGTTTTGTTCAATAAATGTTTTGGCGAGGTTGGAACTGGCAAACAGCCCAATGTCCCTGCCCGGCTGCTCCTTTAATTTTTGAACTTCTTCTGTAATGTTTGCATTCACCACTTTGGTATTGTTCCATGTGGCGGTTTTTAATTTCTTCGAAAAAACCACTTTGGGTAATTCGTTCATATACCTTGCCACAATGGGATCTGCCTTCATAGCTTGTTCTGTTGGCCAGAAACTTTCCATGAGCTCATAAGTTACCCTTCCAAAAAGAAGTGTGTCAAAGCCACCAAGCATTTCAATTGTATAATTATCAAACTCCTGATCGATGTTGTGCCAATTAAGGCCCCGGTTGTTATCCTCAAAATAGCCATCGAGGCTAATGAGCGTTTGAGCAATAAGTTTTCGCATAAGTGGAGAGTTTGATAATTACAATACAAACTTACCATGCATGCAAAAAGGTAGTGAGGTGCAAATGCAACATTCTAAGGGGTTGATTACGACAATAAGATTTTCTACTTTTATTGCATGAAACACATATCCATATTAGTACCTCGTGGCCACACAAGCGTAACGAATATTGAAGGTAGTCACCAGGTGTTCTGTGAAGTAAACGGTATACTTGCCAGTATGGGGAAAGATCCTCTGTTTAAAGTGGAACTTGTAGGGCTTGCCCACGACATTAGTCAACGCAATGGACTTTTCACCATCGATCCTCACAAAGTGATCAATGATGTAAAGAAAACAGATCTCATCGTTATTCCAGCCATGCTTGGAAACGACATTGCTGCATCCATAGAAATGAATAAAGAGTTTATTCCGTGGATAATGGACCAACGTGCAAACGGTGCAGAATTGGCGAGCTTTTGTATTGGCAGTTTCTTTCTTGCTTCTACAGGTTTGCTAAAAGGAAAACAATGTGCGACGCACTGGAGATTTTCAAATGAGTTTCGTGAAATGTTTCCAGATGTAAACCTGGTAGATGACAAAATAATAACGGAAGCCGATGGCATCTACACAAGCGGCGGTGCGTACTCTTACGTAAATCTTCTTGCTTACCTGGTAGAAAGATATGCGGGCCGTGAGATAGCAATAGTGGTTGCAAAGGCATTCATGATTGATATTGATCGCGACAGCCAGTCTCCTTTCATAATGTTTAAGGGACAAAAAAATCATGAAGACGAGCCAGTGAAAAAAGCACAGGAGTTTATTGAAAATAATTTCCAGGAACGCATCACCGTTGATCAACTGGCTTCGAATCTCGCACTAGGGCGCAGAAGCCTCGAACGCAGATTTAAAAAAGCCACCTGCAATACTGTTACCGAATACATACAACGTGTGAAAGTAGAAGCGGCCAAAAAAAGTTTCGAAACAAGCAGGAAAAATATCCAGGAAGTGATGTACGACGTAGGCTACTCCGACATTAAAGCCTTCCGCACCGTGTTTAAAAAAACAACAGGATTGTCGCCGCTGGAGTATAGGAATAAGTATAATAAGCAAGCGGTGGCTTGAGCAATTAAGAATTAGGAATTAAGAATTAAGAATTGAAGATGCACGCTGTTAATGATTCATAACTGTCATTAACAGCGTGCTTTCTTTTTGTAGACACTAGTCGAATTGGAAGAATTCTTAATTCCTAATTCTTAATTCTTAATTGAATTGCTCAATCTGCCTCCACTTTGTCGCAACTGCCCATCACTCAAAAGCCCCATCCTCACTATGTTTGTGTTACAATAACAACAACAAAACATAAACATTAAAACTTGTCAATTATGCAAAAAATAACACCATTCCTGTGGTATGATAATAATGCGGAAGAGGCCATGAATCTTTATACAAGCATTTTTAAAAACTCCAGCGTAAAAAATAAACGCTATTATGGAAAAGGCGGCCCGGGCCCTGAGGGACAATTGATGACGGCTATTTTTACCGTCGAGGGACAAGATTTTATGGTACTGAATGGTGGGCCTATTTTCAAATTCACTGAAGCATTTTCTCTCTTTGTCCTTTGTGACACACAGGAAGAAATAGATGAAAAATGGGATAAGCTGATCGCAAACGGCGGCGCACCTTCGCGCTGCGGCTGGCTGAAAGACAAATTTGGTTTATCATGGCAGATCGTGCCGAGAGTACTGAATGATATATTGGGCGACCCCGATCCCGCAAAAGCAAGAAGAGGCATGGAAGCGATGATGAAAATGGATAAACTGAATATCAAAGAACTGGAGAATGCAAGGGACGGGAAGGGCAATTAATAATTAATAATTAAGAATTAATAGGGTGTAACAACTTGTTGATAAGGTGGCATTCTTTCTTGTTTAACAATCTAAGGGGTACATATAATAGTGAACGCCGCCTTATTAATTTTTAATTATTAATTATTAATTCTCCCGCTGCACACACGCACACACAACCAGCACCAATACTACAATTGAAGCAACAGTGCGAATACTATGCAAACTATTCCAAGGCGTTTCAAATCTCTCCCTAACGTTATTGATTGCTTCGTTTGAAGCAGCAGACAGATCGAATGTAGCCAGCATATTATTTAGCGGAACATTTCCAAACGCTGTAATGCCAAACACGCCAACAACATAAAGAACCGTCGCAGCAAACAACAACCAGAACCTTACAGACATCGGCTGATGAAAATGCGCAAATGTTGCAACCGGCAACATAATCAACGTGCCCATAAAACTTAAGAAGAACACGGGATTTAAGATTGCCTTGTTAAAAGACTGCATAGCCGTTATATAGGTTCTTCCATCAAGCTTCGTAAGGCCCGGAATAATAGAACATGACCACGCATAGAACAGCCCGGCAATTAATGCAGATAGAACTGCGGCAACGATCAACAAAATATTTAACAGCGAAAACATAGATCTTTTCATTTTGAGTATTGATTTGAAAACAGATAATGATAGTAAAGAGTTTTAGTTTTGTCGCAAGGTTTTTACGAACTGCATAATTTGTTGCATTTCGTCGATCGATAATCTTTTCCTAAACGACGGCATTATCTTTCTGCCGTTTTGCATTTGTAAAATGATGGCGGAATCCGGAAGAACACTTTTCGTTAGGTCCCTGGCGCCAAACCTGCCCCTGTTGCCCGTTTCGCCGTGGCAGGTAGCGCAGTTATGCATGTACAAATCTTTGCCGCTAACATTCGATTTGAAACCGGTGACAAGTGTAAATAAAAGAAAGATGATGGCGAAGGATAACGTGAGCTGTCTCATTTTGTTTCTTTTCCACAAAACAAGAAAGAATGTAAATCTTAAAATAGAACAAAACCGACAGGTAGATGGAAGTTGTTAGTTGATGGTTGTTAGCCTTTATTAGCGAATAGTCGTTATGATGTCTAATAACTATCAACTAACTGCTATCAGTTCTCCTTAACAACTAAAGGAAAATTCTCAACAATTTCATTCGTCTGCTTTTGAAACTGCTGCGGTGTGCAGCCCGCAAATTCTTTAAAAGCCCGGATAAAGTGCGATTGATCGGCGTATTCATTTTCGTAGGCAATGTCGGATAGCTTTTGGAAATTATTATTTCGCAATTGCGTCAGCGAAGTTTGGAAACGGCAGATGCGGGAAAATAGCTTTGCAGAAATTCCAATATGCTGTTTGAATTTTCTTTCGAAACTTCTTTCTGACAAGCGTGTGTCTGCATGCAGGTCCTTCAGTGAAATATTGCCGTTGCTTTTAGAAATTGCAGAAAAAATATATTGCGCTTCCGCATTGTGATGGTGGCTGTTCTTTTGAATTAGTTCAAAAAGATAAGCTGCAATAATATTGATCTTTTCTTCCACCGAAACCGTGTTAAGCAATTGATCATTTATGGAAATGTATTTTTGGGGCGAAGCGTCAACCACATTTATGCAGGTGTTGGTAAGGGTTTCCGCGTGTAGGCCAAACACGGATCGCAACGCATCAGGATAGAAATACACGCCAATGGTATCTACCTTTTCGCTTAATATAATTTCATTTTGTTGCGTGGTTTGTCCGTATAAAAAGAAATCGGGCAAGGTATAATCCTGCTGTGCAAAACCTGGTTGAAAGATCAGGCCGGGGCAACCATCCGGCAGGGGACGGAAGACGTCTGTTTTATGCTGCGCGTCATTACCCCGCAACGTCCAGAAATAGCGAACGTGCTTTGCAAGATAAGGTGGTGGAAGTATTTGACGATAATGCATGGGGCAATTAATAATTAATAATTAAGAATTAATAGGTGTAACATCTTGCCGATAAGTTAAACACTCTTTACTGTTTAACAAGGAAAGTCTTACATCCAATAATGAATGACGCCCTATTAATTATTCATTATTAATTATTAATTCCTGACATAAAAGTAGTCATTATTTAATGGAACAAAAGCCGGCCTCAACCCAACAACACCATTTGCCCTACATGATAAGATTGGTGGTTCGTTCTGTTGATCACAATGTTTAGCTTATTGCGTTGCGGATTGGCTGCGAAATCTGTTTCGGAAACAGCGGTGTGTTTTCCAAACCAATCTTCTGTTGACAGCGAATTGAAATGTTTTGCCAAGGCTTCATTCACGTTGGTCCATGCGGTTTTTAGTTCATCGAGGGAAGGAAATGTGAAACCCGATTTATTAGGGTTTTTCACAAACATTTCGTCATAGTGTGCAAACGATCTTTCAAGGCCAAATAACGTGGTAATGTTGTCATTCACTGCAATTAAATGTCCCAGCAGGTAAGTGCCAGTGTTTTTCCCGGGAGCAATTTCTTTATTCAATTGTTCAGCGGAAAATTTAGTCAGCATATCATCCACTCTTTTATTTTGCTTTTGCCATTCTGCAATAACTTGTTCTATGGCAAGTTTGGCGTAATCTGTAGAAGCACTCATGGTAAATTTTTTTTGGAATGAAAATTTAAACTTGATTAATCAATATGTTTGAAATAGCAGAACCAAGTCGCTTGTCATCCCGACGAAGGAGGGATCTGAGTCTTACATTAACAGCTTGTTTGAGCAGCTCCCAGATCCCTCCTTCGTCGGGATGACAAACAGTCTTTGCTTAGCAATTATTGACACCGAAACATATTGGAATGAAAATTTACGAATAAGTTAGCGGAACTTTTACAAAGTGATTGTTATGATGGTTTTATGTTTTAAATTATTGTGGCTGAAAAACCCATAACAAAAAGCTAAGTCCGAGGACAATCAAGGCTGTTTTTTGCCTGGCAGGTTTTGAAATTGAAAAAAGATTGGCGACTTCATCCTTCCAAAGAATTACAACGTAAGCTCCGCTGATGGCCACCGCAATAGCAGGCGTGAGCAAATCCGCGTAATTATCAACATAATCATATGCTATTGCGGTAGCTTTTCTCGCGATTACTACAAGTGCAGCAAGTAAGTTTGGTGCAAAGAAAATGAACCATGCGAGTTTATAACGTTTTATAATCAGCAGAAACATTATCGGAAGGACTAAAAAAGTTATAAAAAAATCTGTTTTTAAGATCAGCGAAAAGTGTGTTACATAAAATGCCCTATACCTATAAAATTCGACAAAACAGAAGTATGCTTTAGCAAGAAATTGGAGCACAATTACGCCAAGTAAAATATTAATCCACTTATTAGAAAATGCACCAGTTGGTTGTACCGTAAAGTGAGGTACAAGCAAATCCTCCTGTGCGTCTTCGTTTAGGCCGACAGAATAATTGTTTTCCGAAGTTTCTTTAATTCCTAAAATCTCATTGTCACTAACCTGTCGTTCATTTAAATGTTGATAAGCCGCAGCAACTGCTTCCGGCTGGTAGGCATCTGTTTGTCTTACGATCGCAATAAGTTCTTCGTTGGAATGATTTTGAAATTCTTCGTAAAAATTGAAATTCATTTGGTAGGGTTAAAAGGGTTTTTCTATGTCGAACCAGCCATTGTCAATCCATGATTGCAAAGTTTTTTGTGCAAGACCACATTCAAGCAGTATTTCATGAAGGTCCTCGTCTTCGTGTCCTTCAATCGAGTGATCAATTGCATATGCAATGAACTCTTCACTTACCGGAATTTTATCCAGGAGCTTACTTTGAGTTAGAATACAGGCGACTCTTCTGAGCATTTTAGCGCCAAGATTATGGTCATCGGTTTTTTTCATAATCTGTTCAAATTGAACAAAAGCGCGTTCTATTTCTCCGATTTCTATTTCTATGAGATTGCTCATCGAGCAAAACATTTCGGAAGCTATATTGGAACCGTTTTTTACGACCGTATCTTTAAAATGTTTCGATTTTGTAGCAATTATTGGAAAGTAGTTGTCCGCATAACGATAATTCAATTCAACAGTCGCAAGTGGTAAATCAATTTTTTCTGTAACCAGTTTTTCAACCACAGTTTTTGCAAGTCCTTGCGCAAGGTTTTCTAAAATGGTTTCTTTATCATAGTTATCTGGCAACCGCACATAGCTTATGTAAGTTGTTGAATCGAAAACTTTTATTTCATCAAGGACATCGTTAGCATCGTAATAATATTTCTTTTCAAAAGTAGATCTGGTCATTCCTGCATAAGATCTTTCACAAATTGCTTTTTCTATTCGACCATTGATGTACCCATACCTTTCAGCCCGTGCAAAAAAGTTGTGCGGGTTGTTTTTTACCCGTTCGATTGTTCCGGCTATTGACATACCATGAAGCATGCTGGCGCCTCCGTTTATGGCCAGGGCGTCAAGCGCAATTTTTTTTCCGTCTTTAAACAAAATCCTTTTGATTTTTGAAGGGACATGTGTGTTTATGTTGAACTCAATTGACTCAACACAATCAGCAGAATAGCTAAAAAAGCCTTCAAACATAGAATTGGAAAAGTAGCACGGCAGCCCGTCCTCACGAAATCCATACAGCGTATAATGGCGATCGTTTTCGTGATGGTCTGTTAGCGGTGAGCGGGAAATAAGTTTGGCATCGTCATAATCTTCAATATCGAAGCCATAACCCGTAGTATATTTAAATGTAACGGCGGCTGTTTTGTAGGATTCGGGGAGATTGATTTCGTTAAATGCAAGCTCCCATCTTTGGAAAATTTCTTCGAGCATAGGGTCGGGTTTGTTAAAGGGGTAAAGATTAGACTAACTATTCGAATTAAAAAGGAGTGTTATTTTATATAGGCTTTTTGGGAAGGAAATCTTGAGGGCTACATTTCAAAATTTTCGCAAGCTCGTTTAAATGTTTAATGTTATAGTGTGTAGGGTAGTTGTCGCTTTCTACCATGCCGATAAAACCAACGGATACGCCAAGTTCATTCGCGAGAGCCATTTGGGATAATTGCTTTTCAGTTCGCATTTCTCGAACCTTTTTTATCACAAATTGATCAATTTCGTCTTTCTTCATAATCATCTATAGATAAGTAAAGATCAAAAAACCTTATTTTTGCAACAATCATCTATAGATGAGTGAATAAAAATAATGTATGAAAAAAAGCACCCTATCCGACATCAATTATCAAATTTGCTTGGAAGATCTTTTCGAGACGTTTAGTCTGGAAGAAATTCAATCTTTTTTACATAATGCCATGGAAACATGCCTCACTTCTGATAATCATTTGTTTGAAGAAGCAAAAAAGAGATCAGACTTCTTTTTCTGTTATAAACAGTTGCTTAAGTTTTTTGATGCAGTCGGCAATTATGCAACCAACAGTAAAGAATCGTATAGAATTTTTTAAATTAGCTATATTGTTCCTTTGACCAAACACTTACTTATGACAACAGAACACACATTGCCGCGCATAGCTGTTTCAAGCATTGGCGGGGGCGCTTTGTTAATGGCAGTTTTCACCACCATGTGGGCATTAATTGCAAACCACGGTTACCATAGCCGCGATCATCATTTAATCGCAGTGGTGTTTATTGCCCTTGCTGTTTTGTTTGTTGCATATGCATTTAATATTTTCAAAACATCAAAAAAGTTTCCGGAGGCCACTTCCGAAGCCGATATAGCGGAGAAAAAACGTAGCGGTAAATGGTTCGGGATCATTTTCGGTTTGGAAGGGATTCTCATTCCTATTGCCGTAAACATTGTGATTGCCCTTCATCATCCCGAACTCATAATTCCTGCCATCGCGTTGGTGGTGGGTTTGCACTTTTATCCGCTGGCACGCGTGTTCAAAAGAAGTGTTGACTATTATCTCGCCACGTGGACGACCATTGTTGCCATCACCGCAATGATGTTGTTACTAAGAAAATCAATCACCGAACTGGATGGTTTTGCTTTTGTGGGAACCGGCGTTGCTATTGCTACTTCGTGCTACGGGTTGTATATGATTTCCAACTACAAGAAGTTGGTTGCGGCCTCGAAATATTAACCACAGAGGGCACAAAGAATTATCGTCAAAATTGATTGTTACACACGAGAGCACAGAGGAAGGGAGGATGGTTCACAGATCTCCTTTCCTCTGTGCTCTCGTGATTTGCTATTTGTAGGTTTGGTAACAACTCTGTGTGCTCTGTGGTTAAAAATTTGCATTTAAGAAACCCGCGTGTTAATATTGAACTCTTTTTAAACAACATTAACAACCCATGAGAAATAGTTTGCTTCTTTTACTGACATTATTTTCATTAACACCAAATACTTTTAGCCAACAAGTAAGAGTTGGAACCGAGGGTTCCACAAAAACTTCAGACAATGTTTCTCTCTTTGTAGAAAAAGCAGGCAAAGGAACCCCTTGCATATTTGTACACGGCGGCCCGGGTGCGTGGAGCAAATCGTTTGAAGAAATGGGTGGAAATGTGCTCGAGCAAAAACTCACAATGTATTATTTTGACCAGCGCGGTTGTGGAAGGTCGACATCACCTGCGAACAATGATTACGGTCCGGAAAGAATGGTGGAGGATATCGAAACCATTCGAAAATATACGGGCGAAAACAAAGTTTATCTTATAGCACATTCTTTTGGAGGCGTGCTGGCACTGAAGTATGCGGAAAAATATCCGGAACATGTGAAAGGGTTGATTATGCTGAATGCGACGCTTTACGTTGATAATTCTTTGCTCAACCAAATCGCATTTATCAATAAAACAATCGGCACTCATATTGTTGCTCCAAAAGATTCGGTGCTGCATGCATTCATGCAAGCTAAAACAGCCCTGCACAAGAAAAACCTGGATTATAAAATATTGTCTGATAACAAATCTCTTGTCGACTATCTTGACAGTCTGGACAATGACCCGAAACGAAACAATTCATTTGCACGACAAGCTTTTAATATGCCGGTATACTTTTCAGATTTTACGAAAGAAACCAAGGATGTAAAAGTGCCTGTGCTCGTAATCACCGGGACGAAAGACAATAACATCGGTCCGCAACATTATAAACTATTTAAGTTTCCAAATCAGCAGGTGAAAATTATAGAAGGCGGCCATATTCTTTACTTTGAGAAAAACAAAGAGTTTGCGGACGCAGTTTTCGGTTTTGTACACTAAGAGGTGCCAATTAGCCACAAGGGAACGGAGAATAGAAATATTTTCGTTGCTCTGTGGCTAATTGACATATGCTTACTTTTTCTGCATCCAAAGCGGCTTTGTCTTCTGTATTTTCTTAAATATCGCACAGCCCTCAGTGTGAGCTCCTGGCAAATAACCGATGCTCTGTAAAAACTCATTTACAATTTCACCGCCCGTAAAACGAAACGTCTTTTTAAAGAGCTTCACCCATTCTTCTTTTGTTTTAGGGTGGTGGCTTTCCAGCCATTTTTCAAACGAACCAAATTCTTTTTGCAATCCTACAATCGTCTTTGCGTTTTCTATTGCCGCATTTACTTTTAGCCTGTTTCGAATAATGCCCGCATCGTTCAGCAAACGCTCTCTGTCTTTTTCAGTATAAGCCGCTACTTTTTTTATGTTGAAATTGTGGTACGCTTTTCTGAAAGCCTCTTCTTTTTTCAGGATGGTTTCCCAGCTAAGCCCGGCCTGGTTTATTTCCATAATCAATCTGCCGAAAAGTTCATTGTCATCATGAATAGGAAAGCCGTAATGATTATCATGATAAGCTTTGTGCAAAGCTTTTCTATCGCCGGTCATTGTTTCAATCGCGCTGCAATATGACATGGTGGAGGTATTTGAAAGTGAAAGTAGAAATTATTTAGAAGTAAATGATTTGCAATTCGCGAATTGCAAATTGAGTTTTCAGCTCCGTAGGGACGCTACGTTCGTAGAAATAACATAACAATTCGCATCAAAATACGAGCTCCGTAGGAGCGCGATATGTTGGTTTAACATGTCGCTCCTATGGAGCTCGTATTTATTGTTGCTCTCTGTATTTCAGACTACGAACGTGCCGCTCCGATGGAGCTGGTAATTGTCAGCAAAACATTAATGATTTGACAACTTATTTCTTTCCATTCACCACATCACTCGCAATTACCGTCCAATCACTATTGCCGAATCCTTTTTCAATCCATTTGTCCATTTCGGCAGCAACAGAAGGGATTACGTTTAGTGGAGCACCGGCCTGAGAAGCTGCTTTCATCATCAGACCAGCGTCTTTTCTTGCCATGTTCAATTCCCAGGAAGGGTTAGTATAATCTCCACTGGTTATGCGCTGCATTCTTGCTTGCACCATTGCTCCCGGGTTCCAGTTATCAAATAATGCCTTCACATCGTTAAAAGAAATGTTGTGGGCATTTGCCAGAGAAAGTGTATCTGTAATACCGCCAGTAAGCGAAATAAGGAAAAGGTTGCCGATCAGTTTCATGCCTGCTGCTTTACCTTCCTGCGGACCAAGATTAATGAATTTGCCAGTCATCTTTGACAAAGCCGATTCTACTTTTGCAATCACACTTTGGTCACCGGAAGCAAGTATAACGCCAGTGCTTTCCAACGCATTTTGCGGTCCCATGAATACAGGCGCATGCAAGTAGGTAAAACCTTTCGCTTTCCATGCCTTCGTTCTTTCCACAGCGCCTTCGGCAGAAGTGGTAGTGTGGTCTATGATTGTTGCGCCTGGTTTCATGCCTGGCTCAGCTGCTGCCAATACTTCATTTACAGCAGCGTCATCTTTTACTACAATATGAATTACGTCTACGTCTTTCACAGCATCCGTAATGTTGTCAAACGCCTTGGCACCATCTGATTCCAATGCTTTTGCTCTCGATGCCGTTCTGTTCCACACGTTAACTTTTTCTCCTTTTTTGATCAGCGCCTTCGTGAAGTTTGAACCTAAAAGGCCCATTCCTAAAAATGCAATCATGGTGTTTTATTTTACATTAAAGGTAGGAAGTTCTCAACTGCGGCCTGACAGATTTTAGGGTTACATTCCTGATTTTAATGGTGATCATCGAACGCACCACAGATCGCCTAATTAAGTTCTTTTTGTTTCCAGCCTGTTGCCATTTTTCGTCTATCCTAAACCAACTTCAACTTTTAGACGCGATAAATCAGTAAAGACTGCAACCCTTATTTCTTCACCTATCACAAATCGATTATGGCAAAAAAATCCTCTAAAAAAACAGCCGCCGACTCTGCTCCTCGCCCTTTGCTCGTTAAAGAATGGGCCGCTTCTATCGGCATTAAAAAAGCAGCACGGTCAACAAAGGCATTTGAAATGCAAGTCGGCAATATTATCCTTCCCAAGGAGTATCGCGGAAAAACAAAGGTCAGCACCGACAAAAAAAACGGGTCGATACAAATAATTGTAAAAAGCGCACAACCCGGCATACATGTTTTTCCTCCAGACATTAAATCGGTAAAACTTTCGAGGTCAAGTTTGAAAGGCACAGAAGCAGCATATCAAACGGACGGTATTCTTCCGAAACATCTTGGACTTTCGCAGTTTCCGAAAACGCTAGACAAGAAGTTAGTGGCGAAGCAAATGTTTGGGTTGGACGAAAAAAGGATACTTCGTTTAAAACGGGATGTTCCTACAACCATTTTTCCGCCGGATAGCAGATATATATTTTCAGACACCTCTTTCCCTTGGTGCACCTGCGGAAAAGTGGAAACAGCCGGAGGATCGGGATCGGGCGTAATGATTGGTCCGCGACACATGATGACGGCCAGCCACGTTATTAATTGGGGCCCGAACAATACAGCAGGATGGGTGAAATTCACGCCGTTAAAATTTGATACCAGTGAACCTTTGGCAGCGCATTTGCCTCGTTGATTTACTCTTGGAACAAAGCAGATGGCAGTGACGGACTTGATACAAACGAAGAGGCTTTTGATTATGTTGTTTGCGTGCTTGATCATGCAATGGGTAATACGACCGGTTGGATGGGTTCACGTGGATACAACACGGCCTGGGATAATGGCGATTATTGGGGCCATATTGGTTACCCGGCTGATCTAGGCAGCGCAAGCCGCCCTGTTTTTATTGGCTACCAATCTTTTTTTGGTGAAGACACAGGATCAGAAGCGGGACGAAGTGCTTATCGCATCAAACATAAGATCGACGTTATTCCGGGACAATCCGGAGGACCTTATTTTGGATGGTGGGATAGTGAGCCTTGGCCAAGAGTCGTGGGTATTCAAAGCGGACAGAATGCAAGTTTCAATGTTTGCGGCGGCGGAAGTCCTTTGAGTGAACTGATAAATTATGCAAGAACACAAATGCCCTAGAATGCTTCAGGGAAAAGCAAAACCCGCGCTGTAAAATGAGCGGGCTTTGCTTTAGAAAATTTGTTGAGAATTGAGCTCACGCCGCTTATTCAAAAAATCTTTTCATGAAAGAAAAATCAGGGCGATGCATCGCTTGTTCATTCACGCTTGATGCATGTTGCGCTTCTCCGGCGTACACAAACATTTGCCGTTCGTAGTTGTCTATCCCCGCTTCGATAGAATCAAATTTTTCATCAGTCAGGTTATCAGATAAAATCAATGCGTCCATCAATCCGGTATTCACACCCTGACCCGCGAAAGGAGGCATTACATGCGCCGCATCTCCAATAAGTGTGATGGGCAAATGCCGTTCCTTTTTCCAAGGCTTATCTAAAGGAATTCTTCTTGTTGGCAACCCAGCAAGGAAAGATGTTGAGCGAAATAGTTGATGATAACTTTTATGCCAGCCAGAAAATTTATTGGTAAGGAATGAAATAATGCTTTCCGTATTTTCAAAGTTTAAACCGTTGCCGTCGACCCATTCTTCAGGTCGTTTAAAAATTACACCATAGGTCAGCTGGCCATTGTTGTAAGGATTTGCAACGATTAAATTCCCTTGATATGCTGCCATTAGTCTGTTGCCATTACACAGCTGAAAAAAATCCGGGCAATTTATTTCGGGTTCAACTACATCTCCTTGTATAATAAAAGTTCCGGTATCCTCTATCGTTGCGTCTGCAGCATATTTTCTAACGCCCGACATTCCGCCATTCGCCCCGATAACAAGATCTGCGCTTGCACTGGTTCCATTTTCAAAACACAAAAGCCATTTGCCATCACGCTCTTCAAGTGAGTTAAGCTTGCGGTCCCAAACAACAGTATCGTGTTGCAAACCGTCAAGAAAAAGTTGCCTTAAATCGTTTCTGTTTATTTCGGGATTGTCATATTGTGGAGCTACCGCAGATAACACATTGCCTTGTTCGTCTGCCATCGTTACGCCCATTGGCATTGCCATTGCATAATATTTTTCCAGTAATCCCGCCTTCTTCATCGCTTCTTGCCCCGAGCCTTTATGCAGATCAAGTGTGCCGCCCCAAATTCTTGTTTGCGCGTCAATATCTCTTTCATACACGGTAACGTTGATTCCTTTTTGTTGTAGCAATGTCGCCATCATAAGACCAACCGGGCCTGCGCCAATAATGGCCACTTTTTTATTTTCCAATAACATAATTCATTAATTGAAACACAAAATTCAGGAATGCTTTTTCCGCAGGCTTGTATAAACGCGACAAAATTGAGAGTTGAATTATTGTAATTGTTTAAACCTGCAATAAGCAACTACAGCGGCAAGGATGAATATAGGCATTAGAAGCAGTAGCATTTTGTACTCCTTTTTTCTGCTGTGATTGATCATGGCCGCCAACATAATCAAGGCAAATCCAAGCGATGCAATGGGAGTAAGCATCGGAAGAATATTTGTAACCCACGGCACTATGATGCCAATGCAGCCGAGCCATTCAATTATGCCGAGGATACGAATAGGTATGATCGATTGTCCCCGTTTTATGTGCGCATCTGCTATATGCTGTTCTATACTGGAATTTATTTTTCCATAACCCGGTAGTATAAACATTGCGGCGAGTAAACCCTGCATCACCCAAAGGATCGTATTCATGCTTCTTGTGTTGGGTTTTTTTTCGGATGAAATTGTGAAATGCGTTTTGATTAACCTTGTACAAATGCGACAAAATCTTTGCTCACGGCCAGTTTTGATTTCTTTGCTTTTCGTGCAAATGCGGAAGGTGTAGCGCCACTATAGCGTTTAAATTCCTTGCTCAAATGTGCTTGGTCAGCGTAACCAAATTCTGCTGCCAGACCAGCGAGGTTAGAATCTGGATCGCGCCATAGTTGATTTCGCACCTGCTCAAAGCGCATTAAGCCGGAGACATCTTTAACAGTATGACCCGAAGATTGCTTAAAGTTTCTTTCCAGTGTGCGCACTGTTGCATGGGCAGCCGCGGCCACCTCGCGTACGGGCATGTTGCCATTTGCCTTGCGCATAGCCACGCCTGCTTTGGCAAGCATACTGCTACCGGCAACATGCGAATGTGCATCGAGAAAGTATTGTTGCAGCTGAGATATTGCCTCTTCTATTCTGCCTGCTTTTACCAATTCGCTCAAAGTTGATTGGAGCCGTGCAACGGGATGCTCGAAAAAATGCACCGCTTTTTTACCTGAAGGGAGCTCAAGCAAATCAAAGACTGTCCAGGGAAAACACCTGACGCCAATAATTTCCAAACGGTTGATCGTAGAAAATGGAACGGGCTGATCAAGCAAGCCCATCATAAAAGGAGAAGGCAGTGGTTGCAAACTTCCGTCAGGAGAAATGCTGTAAAGGCTTCCGAAATAAAAAATGATTTCAGCGTAGCCGTCAGGCATCACATCATAAGTCGATAGTGTTTCTCCGACATCTCTTCTGTCGTACCAAAAACATTTTATGGTATCGCTGAGCGCTGGCGGAGATTCATATTCAAGATGGTGGTGCATGTTGGAACGTGGCTTAATTAAAAAAGAGGCATTCCATTGTTGGGTTATGCCTCTTTTGCTTTCTGTAGTCCCGACAAGAATCGAACTTGTATCTAGAGTTTAGGAAACTCCTATTCTATCCATTGAACTACGGGACCAGACTGAAATTTCAATTGCTGAAATTCAAAATCTTTGCAAATATCAGAGATTCAAAGTAAAAAGTAAAAATTAAAAAGTCAAAAGCAGGACTGAAGACCGCATTCACATTTTTTGACTTTTTACTTCTTCCTCGGCTTCGCTCTTTCGTATTGCGATGGCCATGGAATATCAACCCCAAGCGTTTGCGCGGCATGTAGCGGAAAGTAAGGATCGCGAAGCATTTCTCTTGCCATTACGATCACATCTGCCTGATCATTTTGTAAAATGCTTTCTGCATGTTCAGCTGTGGTGATGAGACCAACGGCCCCTGTTAAAATACCGGTTTCTTCTTTTATTTTTTCTGCGAAGGGAACCTGGTAGCCTGGCGATAAGGGAATTTTTTGCTCATGCGATAAGCCGCCGGACGAAGTGTCAATCAAATCAACGCCTTCTGCTTTGAGCATTGCGGCAAGCTTTACACTTTCTTCAATGTTCCAGCCACCTTCCACCCAATCGCTTCCGGAAATACGAACAAACAACGGATTGCTTTTGGGCCAAACGCTGTGAATGGCTTCTATTGTTTCCAGTAAAAATCTTATCCTGTTTTCAAAGCTTCCGCCATATTCATCTGAACGATGATTGGACAAGGGCGATAAAAACTCGTGAATCAAATAACCATGCGCCGCATGAATTTCAATTACTTTAAAACCTGCTTTGACAGCTCTTTTTGCCGCTTCTTTAAAATCATTTACCAGTTGTTTTATTTCATCGACTGTTAACGCCTTTGGTTTTTCATAATGCTCCAGGAAGGGAATTTCAGAAGGTGCCACTGTTTGCCAGCCGCCGTCCTTCATGCGTATTTGTGTGCCACCTTTCCACGGAGAAAGTGAACTCGCTTTTCTTCCTGCGTGCGCGAGTTGAATGCCCGCGATCGCGCCATGCTCATGAATGAATTCTACAATTTGCTCAAGCTTTTCTATATGTTCATCTTTCCAGATACCGAGATCGTCAGGTGAAATGCGACCTTCAGGATTAACGGCAGTGGCTTCTGTAATGATCAGTCCCGCGCCGCCAACAGCACGGCTCCCAAGATGCACCAGGTGCCAGTCGTTTGCAAAACCGTCGATGGATGAATATTCGCACATCGGCGAAACAACAATTCTGTTTCTAAACGTAACCTCTTTAATAGTGAGTGGTTCAAATAATTTTGCCATTTCCTCTTTGTTTATAATACAAGGTAACTAAAAGGCAATTGAAAATTGAAAGTTGAAAATTGAAAATGGACGGGCGTAAGGAATGGCACACGGATGACACGGATTAGACGGATTTACACGGATCTTTTGCTAAGAATTGAATAACTGAGTAACAGAATAACTGAATGACCTCGCATTCGGTACTTTGAGAAATAGTTTAGAAGTTGAGAAAAAAAATCCGTCTAATCCGTGTCATCTGTGTGCCAATAAAAAACCCCGGAATTTCCGGGGTTCTTCAAACAATTTAAGTCAAGTTTAAGCTGATATGCTTTCAATTTTGAATTGAATAACACCCGCAGGCGCCTGCACTTCGGCAACTTCACCTTTCTTTTTACCAAGCAATCCCTGTCCGATAGGAGAACCAACGGAAATTTTGCCGGATTTAAGATCAGCTTCCTTTTCAGATACTATTTGATAAGTAACTGATTTCTTAGTTTTTATATTGGTAACTGTTACTTTGGTCAATATCGAAACTTTGCTCGTATCGATCGCGTCAGCATCAAGGATTCTGGCATTAGCAAGATCACTTTCAAACTTTTTGATCTTTGCTTCCAGCATCCCTTGAGCCTCTTTGGCCGCATCGTATTCCGCGTTTTCACGTAAATCTCCTTTTTCACGAGCTTCTGCAATAGCTTTTGAAGCGGCAGGTCTTTCTACCGTTTTCATGTGGTGCAAATCAATCTTCATTTGCTCCAGTGTTTCTTTACTTACATAAATTACATCAGACATAAAACCCTCCTTGTTTTAGACAGGAATGAAAAAAAGGGCAACGCTTTCAACATTAGTGAAAGCGTTGCCTTTTAAGTACTACGAAGATAATTAAATTTTGTTCAAAAAGTAAGTTTTATTTCCCTCAAAAAAGATTTACATTTTTTTTATAAAAACCTGTTATACAGCTCTTCATACTGCGGAACGATGTTGTGGATGTCGAAGGTTGCGGCGTGTTTTGCGGCCCTCTTTTTAAACTCCTGTAGTACAGCATCTTCCTTTAAAATGTGAATCGCGTGCTCACTCATTTCTTTCACATCGCCTACGTTGCTCATGTAACCGGTTTTACCCTGCAACTGAATTTCCGGTATACCACCTGCGTTGGTGCTGATAACGGGAACGCCCGCTGCCATTGCTTCCAGCGCGGCCAAACCAAAGCTTTCATATTCAGAAGTCAGAAGAAACAGATCGGATACGGCCAAAATCTCTTCCATTTGCTCTTGTTTACCCACAAAACGGATATCGCTATACAGATCGAGTTTACGGCACATCTCCTCTGCCATTGGTCTTTCCGGGCCATCGCCCACGAAGAGCAACTTCGCCGGTATTTCTTTACGTATTTCAGCGAATACATTTACAACGTCGGGTATACGTTTTACTTTTCTAAAGTTTGAAGCATGCAAAACGATCCTTTCATTGTTGGGAGCAATCACTTTTTTGAAAGCGTCAATCGGTTTTTTGCGGAAACGGCCAACGTCGACAAAGTTGTGGATCACTTCTATGTCCTTCTCAATCTTGAAGAATTTAAAAGTTTCATCTTTCAGATTTTGGGAAACCGCAGTAATGGCATCACTTTCATTCATAGAGAAAGTAACCACTGGAGCATAGGTTTTATCACGACCAACCAGTGTGATGTCTGTACCGTGAAGGGTAGTAATAACAGGTATTTTAATGCCTTCTTTTTCAAGGATTTTTTTTGCCATGTACGCCGCAGACGCGTGAGGGATGGCGTAATGCACATGCAAAAGATCGAGCTTGTGATTGATGGCCACATCTACCATTGCACTGCTCAAAGCTGTTTCATAAGGTGGATAATCAAATAACGGATATGTGGGCACGTGTACCTCGTGATAGAATATATTTGCATTGAATTCATTAAGACGAACGGGCTGCTGATAAGTTATAAAATGAACCTGGTGATTCTTATTTGCCAATGCTTTTCCTAATTCCGTCGCGAGTACTCCACTACCGCCAAAGGTGGGGTAGCATACTATTCCAATTCGCATAACAATTTGTATTTATTAAGATAAAAGATTGCGAAGTTATTCAATTTTCATTTCAGCTATTTTAAACAATTATTAAGCGGGAAAGGACACTTGCTTGTTACCCATATTGTTTGTCTTTATACCGCTGCTTCCACTTTAACACCATCGGGAGCCGCTGTTGGTGTGAAGGGGTGCTTTGTGCCCAGCTCACCAACAGTTACTTGCACCATTGTTGTTGGTACTCCCGGCATCAAGCTGAGCCTCGATACCAACAACGGCGATCTGGTCGTAAGCGGCAGTTTTGTCGTTATGTTAGTCAGTCGCTTTTAGTACAACAAATTAAGCGCTCAAGTGTTTTTGAGATTCAGTTTTAACTAGTATCTTTCACACTGATTAATAGAATTTTATGCGAAAATTTGTAAACATTCTCATCATAGTACTTGTATTGGGACTGGGTATCTTTTTCTTCTGGAGATATTATTTCGTTTTTGGGGAAGGTACTAAGGCGGGTGAGCTAAATTTCTTCGTGAAGAAAGGCTACATCTTTAAAACATACGAAGGCAGACTCATTCAAACTGGTTTCCGCTCGGCAGCTCCCGGCAACCTGCAGTCAAATGAGTTTGATTTCTCCGTCGCCAACGAAAGAGTGGCGGCACAAATAATGAACAACAGCGGCAAATTTTTCGAACTACATTATAAGGAATACCTCGGTTCTCTACCTTGGAGAGGCAACAGCGAATTCATCGTTGATAGCATCATGAAGATTCAGGATGTGCAGCCGGGAAGAACGGGAGGGATACAGTAGGACTGAATAACTGAATGACTGAATAACTGAGTAGTTGATCTTCTAAGACCACTTCGTCAATCGAACACTCAGTTATTCAGTCATTCAGTTACTCAGTTATTAATTAAAAAGATCGCCGGGCGTTTATGAATGTCCGGTTTATTTTTTTGCCAGGCGGCAATAGATTTTGTTTGAATGCTTTCGTTTTTGCCGGTGATGTCAACAGCAATGCAGAGTTGGGTGGACGACTTACAGGTTTTTAAAATAGTTTCTATCAGCTGATTATTTCTGTAAGGTGTTTCAATAAAAATTTGTGTGCACTGCCTTTTAATAGAATCCGCTTCAAGGTCTTTCAATGCTTTTATTCTCGCACCATTGTCTATTGGTAAATAACCATTGAATTGAAATAGCTGTCCGTTCATACCACTTGCCATTAATGCCAGCAAGATTGAACTTGGCCCCACAAGTGGTTTTACTTCGGCAAACATTTCATGCGCCACGCCCACCAATATTTGTCCCGGATCTGCAACACCCGGACAACCCGCTTCGCTTATAATACCAATGGTCGCACCACTTTGTATTGCTTTCTTAAATTTATCCTTTACCTCATCCTCAGCTTTGTGAATCGTGTGCCATTCGTAATTATCGATGATCATTTCTTTCCACAACATCTTCAAATAACGACGTGCGGTTCTTTCGTTTTCTACAAAAAACACACGGCACTCTTTCACTGCATCTAAAATGTAAGCAGGAATGACCGCTACATTTTCTTCGTCAAGATATGTGGGAATGAGATAAACCTTTCCTATCGCAAGACTTGCCATTACACTTCTTTATTTTGGTGATACAAACTTAGCGTTGCCGCAATCACGGCGTATGCCGGAGCGAGCACCCAACCTAAAAACGGAATCGCATGCATTACATAGAATACCAAACCGTTCCCAATTGCCAGACCCTTGTGTTTGCCAATAAATTCAATACTCGCAGAAGGCGACATTTTGTGTCGTTCGCAACTATAATCAAGCATTGAAAAACCATAATAATAACATTCAATAAAAACAGAAACCACCGGTACGATCCAGCCTACAACAGGTACAAATGAAAGAATCAATAATGAAACGACGTAAACCGTTTGCCAAAGCGCATTTCTTAAAGCCAGTCGAATGCCGCGAAGAATATCTTTTAAGAGCTGCTTGAAACTAAATGGAAAATCACGGCCCTCAAGAATCGCTTCCGTTTTTTCACTCAGGTAAGCAAATACCGGTGAACCAATAATGAGAAACAAATATTTGAATAAAGAAAAATAGAAAAACAGTAAGAGCAGCCTGATCATTATTTGACCCATCACAAATAGAAAACTCAGCAAAGCGTTCGATTGCCTTTGCAGCCAGCGTTCAACACCTATTACGCGGCTCAGGTAATTTACCGCTGTGTTCGAGGAGTCGATAAACAGGATCATACCCACAATGAACAGTATCATGTACAGCAACCCCGGAATTAATATCCATTTCCACAATTTATGCCGCTTGATGAACTGATGCGCCCTGAAGTACGATTCTATTGCTGTTACGATTTCCTTTAACAATGGCCTGAGTTTTAAAGTGCATAAATTTATTACTTTGAAGCCATACTGTACAAAAAATTACATATGCAAAAACTTGACAAAGCGTTTTACGAAAGGGAAGATGTGGTGAAGATTGCAAAGCAGTTGATCGGGAAGGTTTTGGTAACAAACTTCGACGGAGTTATCACTTCCGGACGCATTGTGGAAACTGAAGCCTACAACGGAGCGGTAGACAAAGCTTCTCACGCCTTCAACAACCGCCGCACAAAGCGCACGGAGATAATGTTTGGCGAAGGAGGCAACGCATATGTGTATTTATGCTACGGCATTCATCACCTTTTTAACGTGGTAACCAATGTAAAGGACGTTCCACATGCCGTTTTGATTCGTGCCATAGAACCACTGGAAGGCATAGACACAATGCTTGAGCGCATGAAAAAAACAAAGCTGGATTTTTCAATAGGCCGTGGTCCCGGTAATGTTTCGAGGGCCCTGGGCATCGCCACGCACCACACAGGCAACAATCTCTTTGGCAAAGACATCTACATTGCCGACGACAGCTTCAAAATCCCAACCAAAAACATCATAGCCTCCAAACGCATAGGCGTCGACTACGCCGCAGAAGACGCGTTGTTACCCTATAGGTTTTACCTTCAAAATAACGGGTACGTCAGCGGGAAGAAGCAATAGAGAGAACGCAGATTTTCATGATTGTCACGATTTGTTATGATTTTGTTTTTGAAAATTGAATATGGCCGCCATGCAGATCAACGAGATTTAAGATCGGATTAGGTTGAAGTGTAATTTAATACCAGCTCTCAAATAAAAAAAACATAACAAATCATGACAATCATGAAAATCTGCGTTCCTTCTTCCCATTTTCAAATTTTCAAATTCCCACATTTTCAAATTACCTTGCGTCCATGCAATTCAACGACGTTATCGGACAGCAGGAAACGAAGCAGCACCTGATTGATATGGTGGCGAATAATCGCCTTAGCCATGCGCTGTTGTTTTTGGGAAAAGAAGGAAGTGGTGCATTGCCTTTGGCGCTGGCGTTTGCCAATTATATAAGTATTAAAAATGGCATTGCGGCCAAGAAGACTAAAGAAGCCACGGTTTCTTTGTTTGGCGAAGCCGAACCTGCAGAAACGGAGCCAGAACATTTTACGCCTACAACCATCGATGCGTGGATGCAAAAGCAGGAAGGTTTTTCAAAAGCAAATACCTATACACATCCGGATATACATTTTTCTTATCCTGTTATTCCACGCAAAAGTGGCGACAAGCCCGTGAGCACCGACTACATTACAGAATGGCGTGAGTTTATACAAAAATTCCCTTACGGAAATGCGTATGACTGGTTACAGTTTATTGGCGCAGAAAATAAACAAGGTAATATAACAGCCTATGAGTGTAACGAGATCATTCGCAAACTGAATCTGAAAAGTTTTGAAAGTGAATACAAAGTACTTGTATTGTGGATGCCGGAGTATTTGGGAAATGAAGGTAATAAGTTGTTGAAGTTGATCGAAGAGCCGCCTGCAAATACACTTTTTATTTTGGTAGCGGAAAATGAATCTCTGATTTTACAAACCATATTGTCACGCACCCAGCTTGTAAAAATTCCAATGCTGGAGCCAGCGGACATTGAAAAGTCACTCACTGAAAAATCTAAAGTTGCGCCTGCACAGGCACAGCAAATTGCAGGCATCAGCGAAGGCAACTATCGCGAAGCTTTGCAAATGCTCCAGCATTCGGATGAAGACTGGAACGATCTTTTGCGCGAATGGTTAAATGCGTTGCTGAAGAACGGTCCTGCGGCTCAGGTAAAATGGATCGAAGAAGTAAGCAAACAGGGTCGTGAAAAGCAAAAACAATTTCTCCGCTATTTCACGCATTTGCTGGAACAAAGCATTCGTCTGAAATATATGGGAAATGCCATCGGCGGTTTTTCTTTGGCACAAAACGAAAAAGATTTTGCAGAGCGCTTTAATAAACTGACAGATGTTGCACAGCAACAGGCCATTGTAGAAGAGCTTGACAAAGCAGCTTACTACATCGAACGTAATGCCAATGCAAAAATGCTTTTCCATGCGTTGTCAATAAAGCTTTACCACATTATTAAGGATAAAGTGACGATGCAAGTGAATTAGAGTTCAAAATATTCAACGGTTTTTATCACCACTGAGGCACTAAGTACACTAAGTTTCACTAAGAAAACCTGCATAATCGGGAACTCCTTAGTGAAGCTTAGTGCGCTTAGTGTCTCAGTGGTGAAAATTAGTGACTGGCGTTCACAGCGAGCCAGATTATCCAAACACTTCAAATATCAACTGGCCGATCAAAAGAGCCAACAAAACAGACGCTACTGTTGAAATACCAACCATCTTATTTTGTCTTGATTGCTTTGTCAACAGTTTAATAATTCCATAGCATAAGATCGCGAGTCCCAATATGAATATGTAGAAGATTCGATGCGTTTGAATCATTAATAGTCCCCAAAGTATTCCTCCAACCACACTTGCCACCAAACCTCCTATAACGCTTCCAATTACTGTTCTGGACGTTATTTGCTTATCTTTTTCTTCAAGCACCAACTCATTTCGACGCTCGTTGATTATTTTTTCGAGTTCTTCAGCGCTCATAATACCGGAGGTGATCGTTTCTCGTAGCAAAATATTACCACCAGGCATATAGGCTTTCGTCACTTCATTTCTTACTCTTTCGATTTCCTTCTTGATTATTTGTTTGCTTTTAATTCTAGACTGCAGCTCTTCCAAACCACCTTTTTTTGCAACTATAAAATCAAAGGCTTCTTTTGCTTCTTCGGAATAGTCATTAATAGCTGAGTGGAGTTCAATTAATTCTTCATCGGTGTACTTGTCGTACTTTACTTTGAGGGTTTCTGCGTCAAACATTGCCGGGATAAAGATTATAGGGTTTGTGAACTGGGTTATAAGTAGTGAAGATAAATAAATTTTTTCGCCCGTATTTTTCATATCTTTTGAAAAATAATTTTACCCAAAACAATTTTAACGATGAAAGCTTTTCATAAGCATCTAATGCAAAATTTTTTTGTCTTAAACATTCTTTTGACTTGTTTCCTTTATTCAAACCATTTACAGGCCCAGCAACCATTGCGCGTTGGCGTAGCTGGCCTTTCCCACGATCACATTCACAACCTGATGAATCAGTATAAAAAAAATCAGGTTGTTATTATAGGCATTGCAGAAAGCGATGCGCAACTGGTTGACAAATACAAAAAACAATATTCGCTGCCAGATTCTATTTTCTACAAATCATTGCCAGAACTTTTAAAGCATGTAAAGCCAGATGCGGTACTTGCTTACAATGCCATTTCTGAACATTTATCGGTGGTAGAAAACTGCGCTCCAAAAGGTATTCCTGTAATGGTAGAAAAGCCGTTGGCAACAACAGTAAAAGATGCGCTGCGCATAGAAGAGCTGGCGAAGAAATACAAAGTGCAGGTGCTCACAAACTATGAAACTACCTGGTACAATACCAATCAGCAGATAAAAGAAATGGTAGATGCAAATGCCATTGGAGATGTGCGAAAAATGATTGTGCATGACGGACACCAGGGGCCAAAAGAAATTGGTTGCAGCGCTGCATTTCTATCATGGCTAACCGACCCTGTTAAAAACGGCGGCGGTGCCAGCAGAGACTTTGGTTGCTACGGCGCAAACTTAATGACATGGCTAATGAATGGTCAAAAGCCTATTTCAGTGACGGCGATTGTTCACCACATTAAACCGAACGTTTACCCTAAAGTGGACGATGATGCTACGATTCTGTTGGAATATCAAAATGCAACCGGTATCATAGAAGCCTCATGGAACTGGCCTTTCAGCATTAAGGACTTTGAAGTGTTTGGCGTGAACGGTTATTTGCATGCACTCAATGGCAATAATCTGCAACAACGCATGAAAGACAAGTATGAAGATGTTTCAGTAAAGCAAGCCAGCTACCAAGACAATATTCCATATTTGAACGACGTACTTTCCGGAAAAATAAATCCTGGCAATGATCTGTCGTCTCTTGAAAACAACCTCATTGTTGTTCGCATACTCGAAGCAGCAACAGAATCTGCCAAAACAGGAAAAAAAGTAATGTTGTAGCGATGAGTTAACTTTGCGCGCAAATTAAACTTCCTGACATGAGCAAATTGAGCGTTCTCGCAGAAGGACTGATAGGTTCTGAAATTGTGAGATTAGGCAATGAAATCAATGACCGTATTCGCAAAGGAGAAAAGATCTACAATTATACTATTGGCGATTTTGACCCTTCTATTTTCCCTATTCCAAAGGAACTTGAAACCCTGATCATTGAATCTTATCAAAAGCATTATACCAACTACCCTCCGGCAGACGGTATTCTCGAACTGCGCGAATCTGTATTGGCTTTTTTGCAAAAACACGAGGGCCTGCAATATTCCAACAACGAGATTTTAATTGCAAGTGGTGGACGTCCATTGATTTACACGACCTTCAAAATACTGGTAGATAAAGGCGATAAAGTCATTTATGCCGTTCCTTCCTGGAACAATAACCACTACACCAACCTCAACCAGGCAGAGCATTGTGTAGTGGAAGCAACGCCTGAAAATAATTTCATGCCGACTGCAGCAGATATCGCTCCACATGTAAAAGGTGCTGCGCTAATTTGCCTGTGCACTCCACAAAACCCAACAGGCACAACCCTTCCAAAAGAAGAACTTGACAGAATATGCCAGTTGATCATTGAAGAAAATGCAAGCAGAGGCGAGGATGAAAAGAAACTGTATCTCCTGTTTGACCAAATGTACTGGACGCTTACTTACGGCGAAACCAAACACTACAATCCAATAACGCTGCACCCGAAAATGAAGGACTATACCATTTTTGTAGATGGTATTTCAAAAGTCTTCGCTGCTACAGGTGTTCGTGTGGGTTGGTCGCTTGGTCCGGCACATATCATTTCAAAAATGAAAGCATTGTTGAGCCACGTAGGTGCATGGGCGCCAATGGCAGAACAAAAAGCAACTGCCGCTTACCTGAAACAAGAAGACGCAATTGAAAGATATCTTAATCACTTCAAAAACGAAATGATTAACAGACTGAATCTGATTCACGACGGCTTTGTTGCGTTAAAAAATAAAGGCTACACTGTAGATGCGATTGCTCCGCAAGCGGCTATTTATCTTACCATAAAAATGGATCTTGTTGGCAAAAGCGTTGACGGAAAAGTGTTGGCAACACAATCTGATGTTACCGAGTATATCTTAGGCGAAGCAAAACTAGCCGTGGTGCCGTTCTACGCTTTTGGCGCAGAAAAAACCTCTCCGTGGTATAGGTTGAGTATTGGTACTTGCAAGCTGGAAGATATCAGCGAGATGTTTGGCAAGTTGGAGGCCGCGTTGAGTAAGCTGAAGTAAGAACGCAGATGTTCATGATTGTGATGATTTGATATGATTTTTTGAAAGAAGGGAAAGGTTTGATAGTTAATAATAGCAGGTTAGATAATCATCCTGCTTGGAATAATAAATCAAAACTGCTCGTCATTCCGAGGAACGAGGAATCTGAGTGCTATGCATACGCGCTGATTGTGTTAATCTCAGATTCCTCGTTCCTCGGAATGACGAGCGAGTGAGTGAAATTTCTTCAATCAACTTGTGTTGCACAACGCAATATCAATAAAAAATGGCCTCCATCGCTGAGGCCATTTTTATTTTTATGTAACTTAAACCCTACAACGCGTATTTATTATCAGCAATTACCTTCGCTGCAATTCTTCTCTTCGCTTCTTTGCTGTTGAATGGTTCCGCTTTGGTAAAGCGTTTCAATCCGAGCAACATCATTCTTTGTTCGTCGCCTTCGGCAAATGCGTTGATCGCGTCTTTGCCAAATTTGTTGATGGCATCAGCAGCGTCATACAAATAAGTGCGCGTCATGTCCAGCTCAAACTGAGTAGACGCCTCACCTCGTTGATCAACCAGTTTCATTACACGAAGCAATGCACTTTCCGCGTGATATGTTTCAATCGCCATGTCAGCAATATTCATCAGAATTTCCTGCTCGCTTTCAATCTTCATCATCAATTTCTGAACAGCAGCGCCAGCCACCATTAGAATCGCTTTTTTGAAATTGGCAACCAGTTTCTTTTCTTTTGCAAACGCTTCATCATCGCCGCTGCCAAAATCAGGAATGCTCATCAGTTCTTTTTGTACGGCCATTGCAGGTCCCATCAGGTCAAGCTTTCCTTTCATTGCGCGTTTCAATACCATATCTACAGTCAGCAAACGATTGATCTCGTTTGTGCCTTCGTAAATACGGTTGATGCGGCTGTCTCTGTAGCCTCTTGAAATAGAATATTCGTCGCTAAAGCCGTTGCCACCGTGTATTTGAACGCCTTCGTCCACAATAAAATCAAGCATTTCACTGCCAAATACTTTCAGCATCGCGCACTCAATCGCATATTCCTCCGCCGCGCCAAGCAATGCTTCATTAAATGGTTTGCCCTCGGCTGCTAATTCAATTTCCTTATCATCGATCCATTTTGCGGAGCGATATAAACCACTTTCCGCAACCCAGATCTTGATAGCCATTTCTGCCAGCTTATTTTTAATAGCACCAAAATTGCTGATCGGTTGCTTGAACTGTTCTCTTGTATTTGCGTATTCAATGGAAATGTTGAATGCACGTTTAGCTCCACCCAAAGCAGCCGCACACAATTTCAAACGTCCAATATTCAAAATGTTGAAAGCAATGATGTGACCGCGTCCTATTTCACCAAGTACATTTTCCACAGGCACTTTACAATCCTGGAAATAGAGTTGAACGGTAGAAGAACCTTTGATACCCATTTTGTGTTCTTCCGGTCCTTGTGTAAATCCTTCAAAGCCTCTTTCTACAATAAAGCCGGTGAATTTATCGCCATCAATTTTTGCAAAAACAGTGTACACATCTGCGAAGCCACCGTTGGTGATCCAGCATTTTTGTCCGTTCAGCAAATAATATTTTCCATCATCACTAAGTTTAGCCGAGGTCTTTGCGCCCAACGCATCACTGCCACTGTTTGGCTCTGTTAAACCATAAGCTCCCTTCCATTCACCTGTTGCCAGTTTTGGAATGTATTTTTCTTTTTGTGCATCGTTACCAAAATATAGAATTGGTAACGTGCCAATGCCCGTATGAGCCGCAATAGCAACGGAAAATGAATAACCGCCGCCCAGTCCTTCATTTACCAATGTAGAAGTGATAAAATCTTTGCCAAGACCGCCATACTGCTCAGGCAAAGAAGTGGAGAGTAGTCCTTGCTCGCCTGCTTTTTGCATGAGCGAAGGCATAAGGCCCGGCTCCATTTTATCAATACGGTCAATAACAGGCAACACCTCCGAGTCCAGGAAGGAGTTACACATGTCCTTAACCATTTGCTGCTCCTCGTTAAAATCTTCGGGAACAAACGTGTCGAAAGCGGTGCTTTCTTTAATGAGCCATTCGCCTCCTTTAAGCGCTGCGGCCTTTTTTAATTCGGTGCTCATATGACATTTTTTAAAAGTGAATGAATATGTAGTGGGTGAATCCTGTTAAAAAACACCTGCCTATTTCAAGTTGTCGTAAACTATTTGAAGGACCGATTTACAAATTTCAATTTGCTCTTCAGGTACCGTTTTCAAAGCTTCGTTCAAAGTTTCTGTTGCAAGGCCCATGCTCTGGTCCTGCAACTGCTGCGCACGTGGGGTAAGAAAGATCATGTTGATTCGTCGGTCTTCTTTAGAAGCGATCCTTTTTACCAGATCAAGTTTTTCAAGATTGTCTACCAGCCTTGTAATGCTGGGCTTATCGCGGAAAGTGGCATTGCAAAGCTCCTGCTGGCTAATGCCGTCCTGTTTCCACAAATGATATAAAACGCTCCATTGCTCAATGGTTAAATTGAGCGCTGCACCGTTGAATTTTTTTTGCAATCGTCTTGCTATCGCTGTCGAGGCTTTACCGGTTATAAAACTGTAAAGTTCCCCCCTCTTAAATTGGTTGTTTGGCATATAGTTAGTTAAGCAACTATTCAAACCTAACTAATATTCCCGTCACCTGCAAGTTTTTTGTCTTAAAAATTAATGCTAAAATTTGAACGCTTGACTTCATGCTATTAATCAATATTTTTGGCACTAGTATTAATTCCCTAAACCACATTATGAAAAAATTTCTTATCCCTATTGTTGTCTGTGTTGCCGTTATTTGTTTTGCAGGTTGTGCAACTACAAGTGACAGACTTGCTAAAATTTGGTTCTTCACTCATCACACCGGTGGCGATGAAACGGCCATGAAGCTCGAACCTACCTGCTTTCTAAATCTGCAACCAAATGGCTCTTACACAAGTTACCTTACAGGTTTCGATGACGGACAATGGACCGCAACGAGCAACGAGATCATTTTAAAAAGCAATCATCACTCAACAAACAAGCTGGCAATAGGCGGGTTGACGGCCGATGAACTTGTTATAAACTATAATGGTTCAAATACCAATTACAATTTTGAAGGTTGTGACGATACTTTTAAAACCGATAACGACAATCCTTTTTCTGCAGTGAACAACTGGTGGCGCATTAAACCAACACATGCAGAAAGTGATAAGCAAATTTCTGCTCGACTAAAAAATCACCTGCTTTTCTGGGAGAAATATTTCGAATGGGCGCTGGACACTAAGAAACATTCAATAGACGTTCGCAGTACGCCATCAGTTATAAAAATTTATGGAAATGGCCTTTCATTAAAGCATTATGAAGATCAGCCGGAAGCATGGAAGAATTGTTTTTACGATTCAACAGATTGCGTAAAAGCAATGGTGCAAATGCAGAACTTTCTTAGAAAAACAGATATCGCATGGCCGCATTCTGATAATCCTTTCAAAATGTTTTTATCTGCGTTCCAACAAATGAATGAAAAGTTTGAGTAAGAATTTTTTCAATGATTATATAAAAAAACGCTGGTGATGAGCCAGCGTTTTTTTATATAATTATAATCTCGTTATATCTGCGCCAAGCGCTTTCAATCGGTCGTCGATGTATTGATAACCACGGTCAATTTGTTCAATATTCTGAATAGTGCTTTTTCCTTCAGCGCTCAACGCTGCTATCAGCAATGCAACACCCGCACGAATATCAGGACTGCTCATGGTAATGCCTCTTAAGTTTTGCTGACGGCCCAATCCAATCACAGCCGCGCGGTGCGGATCACATAAAATAATCTGTGCGCCCATATCAATTAGTTTGTCCACAAAGAACAAACGGCTCTCAAACATTTTCTGATGTATCAATACAGAACCCTTCGCCTGCGTAGCAACCACCAGTACAATGCTCAAAAGATCCGGTGTAAAACCCGGCCACGGATGATCATACATCGTAAGCACAGAGCCATCCAGAAAGGTTTGAATCTCGTAAAGCGACTGCTCTGGAATAATAATGTCATCGCCTTTAAATTCCATCGCAATACCAAGCTGCTTAAACTTGTCAGGAATTACACCAAGGTGCTCAAGTCCTGCATTCTTAATCGTGATATTGCTTTGAGTCATGGCCGCAAGGCCAATGAAAGAACCAACTTCAATCATATCGGGCAACATCGTGTGTTCTGTGCCACCCAAATATTCGACACCTTCAATGGTCAGCAAATTACTTCCTACGCCACTGATCTTCGCGCCCATGCGGTTAAGCATTTTGGAAAGCTGTTGTATGTATGGTTCGCATGCTGCATTGTAAATGGTTGTCGTGCCGGATGCCATTACTGCTGCCATAATAATGTTTGCAGTCCCGGTAACAGAAGGCTCATCCAGCAACATGTATGTGCCCTTCAGCTGTTTTGCTTCCAGGTGAAAGAATCCATCTTCGTTATTGTAAGTGAACTCTGCACCAAGTCTTTCAAAACCGATGATATGCGTATCTAATCTGCGTCTGCCAATTTTATCTCCACCCGGTTTTGGAATAAATGCTTTTCTGTAACGGGATAGCATTGGCCCCGCAAACATTACCGAACCTCTTAGTTTGCCGCTCTTCTTCTTGTATGCTTCACTGTGTAAATAGTCAATGTTCACATCATCAGCCTGGAAAATGCAGGTTTGCCTGTTGGGACGCTCAATCTTTACGTTCATTTCACCCAACAATTCGATCAACAGGTTTACATCAAGGATATCGGGAATGTTGTTAATGGTAACCTTTTCCGGCGTCAAAAGCACAGCACTTATTATCTGCAAAGCTTCATTCTTCGCGCCTTGTGGTGTGATTTCCCCATGTAATTTTTTTCCTCCTCTTACTTCAAAAATGTTCATTCCCGTTTGTCGTTTTCTTTGTTTGTAAAAATAGTATGCCTCCCGCGAGGCGGGAGAAAAAGTTTATAGAAAGATTCGCCGCGTTCGCCGCGCGAAATAAAAAAGCTGTCAAAAGTAGAAACGAAAGACAAGATATAAAAACGAAGTCTTTTCGTAAATTTTACTTTTTGACAGCTCTATAGAAAGTTTTTTTCGGCTTTTACCTATTGAAAACGCTTCTTGTTATTTCCAAATTTCTGGTTGCGTCCACCGCCACCACCATTATTGCGGTTATCCCCACCGTTGTTGTTACGGTTGTTTCTTCCTCCACCGCCACCACCTTGGAATTTTTGGTTCCTGTTATTATTGTTGTTTTTTCTGAAATCGCCATATCCACCGCCGCCGCCACGGTTGTTGTTTTCATTCGCGCGGTAGCTCTTAACGTATGGTGTATTGGTAAATTCCAGCTGATTGTGTGTAATGTTGCTCAACTCGCTCTGAACCGCGTCGTCATGCACGGTTTCTTTGTGCCAGTTGTTGTAGGCCAGCTTCATGTAATAAGCAACGGCATTGGCAAAGCCATTACGTTTTTCCGGGTTCTCTTCTTTCAATGCTTTGTCAATTACCAGTTCCAGGTTTTTACCCAAATGAGAATGTCTCGGGTAACGCTTTGGATATTTTAATGGATCTGGTTTGGCTTTCAATTGCTCCTTTGTAGGAATGGGATAAGGAGATTCCACGTCAAGATGAAAGTCTGCAATCAGGAACAGGTGATCCCAAAGTTTGTGACGGAAATCCTCCACATTTTTCAAATGCGGGTTCAAGAATCCCATTAGTTCAATAGCAGCCATCGCATTCTTCTGACGAAGGTCCTTGTCTTCAATCGTCATCAGATATTCAATCATTTTTTGAATATGACGGCCGTATTCGCGCATCATCAAATGATTTCTGCTTGTATTATATTCCATGTAATTTTTTTTGAACGGGATCTTTTACTGTAATCAACAATTGTTCCTGTTGTAAGGGAGCAGTTTGCAATTCATAATTTCTTTTAGGGAAAAGATGGCTGTTTATCCCGTGTAAGTAATTTCTATACTGACAAAAGTATAAAATATTTCATATCCCGCAAGGTATGGGAAAATATTTGGGAAAATCTTGGATGTTTGCCATAGAGGAAACAGAATATGTCTTTAGCAACCCTCCTTTTCTCTGTGCTTTTGTGACTAGCCATTTATTTAGGAGCCAACTTCTCCGTTTCCTCTGTGGTTAAAACATTCAGCGTGTCTGGCGGTAGACACTACTCGCTTACTAAAGCATATACCGCAAAGCTCGCCAGCCAATGCTCGCCGCCATAATTGGCGCTGGCAACGTTTGGCAGGCTTGCATTTAAATGATGAATGGCCGATTTTCTCAAAAGGGCAATTCTTTTATCTCCTGCCGGCAAACAGTTCGCCAGCCCCTTCATGCACCATGTACGGCTGAAACACAGTCCATCAAGGTGCACGATCTGGTAATCGCTTCTGTCAGAGATCACCGGAAGGTTGGTCAAGTGCTGTAAAGACGCTAACGGAACAAAAGCTGTGAACCATTGTACGAAAGCGGGTTTGTCCAAAACTCTGCGCATCAGGTCCGCCTCTTCCAAAGAAGGGGAAAGAAAATCCGTGCCATCCGGTTCCCATCTGGAGGGAGCGTTTTTATCTTTCAAATACAATTGTTTTGCGCTTTTAACAATGGCAGCTTCAAAGGCTGCATTTTTGGTTGCCCTTGCATAATCCAGCGCAAACACTAACCCGAAAGCGGTATTGGGATGAACACCCGTCCTGTTAGGATAAGTTTGTTTCGGTAGATAATCCATCCATAATTTGATAACCGTGTCGCAAAGCGGCTGCAAAGTATTGCGCCACCTGATAGCGTCCGGATCGTTAAAACCAACCAATTCTTGCTGCAATTTTAGCAACCAGGCCCAGCCATACGTCCTTTCATAATTTCTTGACAAAGGCGATATAAAATAATCGATCTCGCCTTTGATGTTTTCTGGAGTAATATTGGCTGAAATAGCAGATCGTATTGCAGCTGCCTCGGGCATTTGAGGAAATTTTTTCAAAAGGCTCACCAGCATCCAGTGCCCGTGCACACAGCTGTGCCAATCGAAACAACCGTAGAATGCAGGATGCATTTGCTTTGGTGTGCGCAAATGATCACTATCACTCACGCTCAAATGACTTGTTTTGTTAGGATATTCCTGTTGCAAACATTTCAAGGGCAATGATGCAAAATGAGAAGCGCCTTCCAATGTTAGATTAAACTGCGAACTGTCTTTGTTGGTAGTATAAAATGCAGGCGTTTGAGAAAACACCGCAGCAGAACTTAAAAGGAGAACGAACGTGAAAAAACTTTTCATGTGAGGAGTGCGTTTAAACGTCAAAGTAAAGATGTTCTTGGAAAGTTGTTAGTTGATGGTTGTTAGTTGTTAGGCATTTCGGCGACACTTGTCTTGATAAATATGGGACATCCATTTCCTGGAACAATGCTAAGCATAGAGACTAACAACTAACAGCCATCAGCCAACAACTCAATTAAAAATTTCTCCCAGCTTCTTCTCCAGCTCTTCGCCACGAAGATTCTTGCCAATAATCTTTCCTTTTGGATCGATCAAAAAGTTCTGAGGTATTGATTGTATGCCATACATTTTTGCGACTGCATTGTTCCAATATTGAAGGTCCGAAACATGCGTCCATGTAAGGTTATCATCATGAATAGCTTTTAACCATCTTTCTTTTGCTGTTTCTTTATCAAGCGAAACACTTAGCACATCAAAGCCTTTGCTTTTATAAGCGTTGTAAGCCTTTACCACATTGGGATTTTCCGCACGGCAAGGCCCGCACCAACTCGCCCAGAAATCAAGTAAAACATATTTGCCACGGAAAGATGAAAGCGAAACAGGTTTACCCAAAGTATCATTTTGTGTAAAGTCTATAGCTACTTGACCAATGCCTGTTTTCTTAGCGATCTCAATCGCCTTCGCCAACTCTTTTCCTGATGGAGTTGCCTGCGCAGATTCCGGCAATTTATTAAACAAAGGCGCTACTTCAGAAACATCGACACTATAGCCGGCATATTGTTGCAATGCAAAAACAGCAATAGGCGACGATGGGTTGTTCTTAACATATGCACCGGTTTGTTTTCTAACTGCCTCGTCAATGCTATCGATCTTCGCTTCAACAGACTTCATGCCTTCCCTGTTTTGCTCTTTTGCAAAACCCGCATATTGCTGCATCAGTTTATTACGTTCACCACTAATCGCTTTACGTAAATCGTTTAGCTTTTTAAACTCATCGTTTGCTTTGGAGCCAGTCATTTGTACATTGGAAAAAGAATCGGTTTGTACCATTTTCATATTCTCCATATCAAGAAAAACTGCTTTCATTTTTTCATTAGTGATATTACCGGATTTATACCCGGGGCTTAATATCGCAATCGTAGGTTCCTGCAGTTTCAAAGTGAATGCGTATTTTCCGTCAATCACTGAAGCTGTGTCTTTGATATTATCAGAACCGGAGCGGTAAGAAATGAACACTTTTTCAATGGGATTGCCTATGTTTTTCAGTTCGCCATTAAGAGTAACAGCTTTTTGAGCCTGGGAAAACAGGGCCGGAGCCGCCGCCAGAGCGGTCAACAAAAATTTTCTCATGTTCTTTTTTCGATTTTGTGCGGTGAAATTACCGGATTCGCTCTTTTTTTGGTTGCCGCTGGTAAAATTCGCCCAATAAGTGAAAACTGATTTTATCCAGTGCAGCCCGTTTTGTATTTTCGCGAATTAACAATCTCAATCAGACAGTTATGCGTTTGGAGAGAGCTTATCATAATATATTAAATTTTTTAAATCCCAAGAGCAATGGACGCATCAGTTATATATATAATCATAGGTGGAGCTGCCGCGGCAGCGGGCATCATAGCGGGTAAATTCATTTTTGCCAAAAATCATCAACAAAAGCTTGATGACGCTGAGAGACAAGCACAGAAAATAGTTTCAGACGCTCAAAGCGGCTCAGAAACATTAAAGAAAGAAAAGTTACTGGAGGCCAAAGAGAAATTCGTTCAACTGAAAGCAGAGCACGATAGAGAGGTACTGGACAAAAACAGAAAGATCAATGACGCCGAAAACAGAATCAAACAGAAAGAACAAAGCATCAACCAAAAAGAAGGCAATCTTGATAAACAACTAAAAGAAAACGAGGCGATCAAAGAAAACCTGAACAGACAGATAGAAGTTGTTAATTTAAAAAGAACAGAACTCGAGAAACACCAGGAAGAGCATATCCGCAGATTAGAAAAAGTAGCCGCTCTTACTGCAGAAGAAGCAAAAGCACAGCTCGTTGAAAGTTTGAAGCAGGAAGCACACACGCAAGCACTTGGTTTACAGCAGGAAATAATAGATGAGGCTAAGCAAAAAGCAAACAAAGAAGCGCGCAAAATCATCATCCAGACCATTCAGCGTACAGCGGCTGAGCAGGCTATTGAAAACTCTATTACCGTTTTCAACCTTGAAAGTGACGAAATTAAGGGCCAGATCATCGGTCGTGAAGGTCGTAACATCCGTGCCATCGAAGCTGCAACCGGCGTTGACCTGATTGTAGATGATACTCCGGAAGCGATCATTCTTTCGTCTTTCGACCCACTACGTCGTGAAATTGCCCGCCTAAGCCTTCAGCGCCTTGTGAGCGACGGACGTATCCACCCTGCAAGAATTGAAGAAGTAGTTGAAAAAACACGTCGCCAGATCGAAGAGCAGGTAATGGAAATCGGTGAAAGAACTGTAATTGAATTAGGTATCCACGGTTTACATAAAGAATTGGTAAGAATAGTTGGTAAAATGCGTTTCCGCTCTTCTTACGGTCAAAACCTGTTAATGCACAGCCGCGAAGTAGCAAACCTTTGCGGAATCATGGCAGCAGAATTGGGTATGAACCCTAAATTGGCAAAACGCGCAGGTCTGTTACATGACATAGGTAAAGTGCCTGATGAAGAAACAGAATTGAGCCATGCATTGCTCGGTATGAAGCTGGCTGAAAAATATGGTGAAAACCCTGCGGTAGTAAACGCGATCGGTGCCCACCACGATGAAGTTGAAATGCAATATGTAATCTCTCCAATCGTTCAGGCTTGTGACGCCATTTCAGGTGCTCGCCCTGGCGCCCGCAGAGAGATCATGCAACAATACTTACAACGTATTAAAGATCTTGAAAATCTTGCTCTCACATATCAAGGCGTTGAAAAAGCATACGCTATTCAGGCCGGTCGTGAGTTGAGAGTAATAGTAGAAGCTGATAAAGTTACAGATGGCGACAGCGACAAACTAAGCTTCGAGATCGCTCAAAAGATTCAAACAGAAATGACCTATCCGGGACAAATCAAAGTAACCGTGATCAGAGAAAAGAGAGCGGTGAACGTAGCAAGATAATAAAGCTCAACGCTAAATGCCTAACGCTTAACGCAAGACTTTCAACGCGTTAAGCGTTTTGCGTTAAGCTTCCAGCTTTTTTTTAGATTTTTTATTTGTTTATTCAAATTTTCAGTTACCTTTGCCGTCCGATAAAATAAAGAAATCATGAACGCAGTAGCATTTGTTCACGAGCAGTTAACGCCGAAGAGGGATTTCCCAAAATTTAAAGCAGGTGACAACGTCACTGTTAACTATAAAATCGTTGAAGGAAACAAAGAAAGAATCCAGTCTTTCAAAGGTGACGTTATCAAACGTCAGGGAGAAGGTTCTACACAGTCTTTTACAGTACGTAAAATTTCTGACGGTGTAGGCGTGGAAAGAACATTCCCTTACTTCTCTCCAAATATTGACTCTATCGTTGTGAACAAAAAAGGTAAAGTACGTCGTTCTAAACTGTACTTCCTTCGCGAAAGAAGCGGTAAAAGTGCGAGAATTAAAGAAAAGAAAAGAGCAGTCGCAAAATAGTAACTCTTTACATCGTTATAGAACGGATGCGGTTTCGCATCCGTTTTTTTTGTTTTGTTATTTGGGCGTTAACTAATTTTTTTGAACAGTTTGTAAACTAAATTGCGCCCGGAATCACATTAGTAATAATAAACAAGTACCTTTGTTTTTCAACTTAAATTAAAAGTCATGAGTCAATCTTTGTTGTTCATTCAGGCTCCGGGATTTACAGAATGGATCGTTATCCTGGTTGTTGTTGTGCTGTTGTTCGGTGGTAAAAAGATCCCTGAATTAATGCGCGGTGTAGGTCGTGGTCTTCGTGAATTTAATGATGCTAAAAATAGCGTAACTAGAGAAATCGAAGAAGGCATGAAAGAGAAAGATAGCAGCAAACCTGCTTCTCCGGCTTCTACTACCAGCAGTAACGAGCAGCATTAATCTGTTCGCTAGCTTCTATCAATATTGACTCTGCGAAATAATCCGTATTTCTCACTGAAAATTATTGATACACCAGAACTAATTTTTACAACTCTATTACCTTTCGGCGGGCTTTGTTTACTTACAGTTCAATACAGCAATATCATATATCATTATTGAATAATTCCACTACCTGTTTGCAGGCAGTGGAATTTTATTTGCAACAAATTGAAGCAAAAAAGCACCTCAATGCTTACGTGGACGTATATGCAGATGAAGCTTTACAAAAAGCCAAAGAGCTTGATGAAAAGCGCAAAAGCGGCGAGCCACTAAAAAAGCTTCATGGCGTTGTTATTGGTATAAAAGATGTTATCTGCTATAAAGGACATAAAGTAACTGCAGCCTCACATATTCTGGAAGGGTTTACCGCTACATATAATGCTACAGCAGTCGAAAGATTGCTGGTTGAAGATGCTATTATCATTGGCAGCCTCAACTGTGATGAATTTGCAATGGGCTCATCCAACGAGAATTCATTTTACGGAAAAACGCTGAATGCTATTGACGAAAACCGCGTTCCCGGCGGTTCTTCAGGAGGTTCGGCAGTGGCTGTACAAGCAGACCTTTGCATGGTAAGTTTGGGCAGCGACACAGGCGGATCTGTAAGACAACCCGCAGATTTTTGCGGAATCATAGGCTTGAAACCTAGTTACGGCCGCATTTCCCGCTACGGCCTTATTGCCTATGCTTCTTCATTTGACCAGATTGGTATTTTCGGGAGAAATGTTCCCGATATTGCCCTTACTTTAGAAATAATGGCCGGTGCCGACGATTTCGACAGTACCGTTTCCCAGGAAAAAGTTGAATCTTACTCTTCAATGGTTCAAGACTCGAAACCATTGCGAATAGCCTATTTCAAGGACGCAATTGACCATCCTTCCTTAGACGTGGAGATGGCAGACGCTATGAAAAAATATCTGAACGGACTTTCTGAGAAGGGCCACCAGGTTACAGGCATCGATTTTGATTTCTTAGAGTATATCGTACCCACGTATTATGTGCTTACAACTGCAGAAGCTTCTTCCAACCTGTCGAGGTTCGATGGAGTTAGATACGGATACAGGGTAAATGATGAAAATATAGATTTAACAAGTTTTTATTCACAGTCGCGATCTCAAGGTTTTGGTAAAGAAGTGAAACGTCGTATCATGCTCGGCACATTCGTTTTGAGTGCCGGTTATTTTGACGCTTACTTTACCCAGGCCCAAAAAGTACGCAAGCAATTATACGATCAAACCCAGCTGATTTTCAGGGATTTTGACGTAATTATACTTCCTACCGTTCCTTCTCCCGCATTCAAGTTTGGGGAAAAATCCGGTGACCCAACAGCTATGTATTTGGCAGATATTTATACAGTCTATGCCAATTTAGTTGGAATTCCGGCCATCTCACTCCCAATTTTTACACATTCAAATGGCATGCCTTTTGGTGTTCAGGCTATGACAAACCAGTTTTGTGAGTTATCTTTGTTGCAATTCTCGCATCAAATGATGCAACAATAAGGTTGTTGAATGTACCATTTACTGGCCTGGTTTACCCTTGATTGAAGCTATACGGTATTGTGAAAACTAAAAAAGGAAGTAATGAAAAAACTTTTATTGTTGAGCGCTTACGTGCTTGCCACCATTTGTACCCAGTCGGCTGCTGCGCAGGACCAAACAAAAAAAGAACTAAAGCCAGCTATTATTGACAGCGCTGTTTTGCTAAACAACAGCCCGGTTACAAAGAAAGCAGATGGCAAAGGATTCACCAACCTTTACGAAAGCACTATTACGGACCTGGAGTTAAATACTCTTGGGCCCCGTTTGAATCCACAAGCAATTTCATTTGTAAAAGATTACATTGAAGATTACGGAAAGGACCTTTCCAAAATGAAGGGTTGGGCTCTCCCATACTTCAATATGATGGATCAGGTTCTCGGAGATGCGGGTCTGCCTACAGAGCTAAAGTATCTGGCAGTAATCGAATCCCGCCTGAAATCAACAGCTGTTTCATGGGCCGGTGCGGTTGGTCCCTGGCAGTTTATGCCGGCGACAGCAAGAACGCTTGGACTTCGTGTTTCCCGCAAATATGATGAGCGCACCAATTATGTAAAGAGTACCAAGGCTGCGGCAAGGTATTTAAAGGACCTATACGCTGTTTTTGGCGACTGGTTATTAGTGATTGCAGCTTATAACGGTGGAGCAGGTAACGTACAAAAAGCAATGCGCAAAAGCCACAGTAACAATTTCTGGGTGTTGCAGTATTATTTACCCGCTGAGTCAAGAAACCACGTTAAGAAATTCATTGGTACGCATTACATTTTTGAAGGACAAGGCGGTTTAACCACACTTACGAAGGCAGAAGTGGAAGAACATTACGGAACTCAGGGACTTTACGCTGCTAACCGTAAAATATCTTCTGACGAGTTACAAACTTGCAAAACACTAACTGTTGCCGGAAAATACAACTCGACAGTGGTTGCGAAATTTGTAAACATGGATCTGAATGAATTTAACCGTTACAATCCGGCTTTTGATAAGGTAATGGCAAGCTCTTCCAACAATTACGACTTGAAATTGCCGGAAGAAAAAATGGATCTTTTCAACGCGAACAAATATCAGATCCTGAACGAATCTGTTCAGTTGATGCTAAGCGGCGGCACAGAAAAGGTAGCAGCAAATGAATCTGCGCCTATTGCAAGAAAAATGTAAAATCGCATTTCGAACATAATTGAAGGCTATCTCCAAACGAGATAGCCTTTTTCGTTGCTATCCGTAGAGACGTATTAAATGCGTCTCTACGAAATAAATATGAAAAATTTTAGAAATGTCAAATCCATAATATAATTTTGATATCAAATTAATATCAAACTAATTTTTTATGGAAAAAGTATTCAAACCAGTTTCGGGATTTCTGGTACTCATATTAGGGATTGCGGGCATTCTTTTCTCGATCTATCTTTTTGGAGTGGCCGGTTCGCTGCACAGCGTGGGGGCCGGAGCGGTAGGTGCAATTATTTTCACCCTTTGCGTTTTCTTCTTGAAAGGATTAAAAGTTATCAACCCCAACCAATCCTGCGTTTGTACATTTTTTGGAAAATATGTGGGCACGATAAAAGCAAACGGTTTGCTTTGGGTAAACCCATTTTACACCGCTACGAGAGTTTCCCTAAGATCTCAGAACCTGAATGGTCAGCAATTGAAAGTCAATGATAAAATGGGTAACCCCATTGAAATTGCTTCCGTGATTGTATGGCAGGTAAGTGATACTTACAAAGCGACTTTTGAAGTGGCCGATTATCAACAGTATGTACAAATACAAAGCGAGGCGGCCGTAAGACACCTTGCCAGCACTTGCCCTTACGATAATATGGAAGATGAAACTGCTAACATAACGCTGCGTGATGGCGGAGAGCGTGTAGTTGCTTTATTAGAAACTGAATTAAATGAGAGACTGGCTCCTGCCGGAATTATCATTAAAGAAGCGCGTATTAGTCACCTTGCGTATGCTCCGGAAATTGCTGGCGCAATGCTGCAACGTCAACAGGCAACCGCAATTGTTGCAGCGAGAACAAAGATCGTGGAAGGTGCTGTGGGTATGGTGGAGCTTGCGCTTGAGCAATTGTCTAAAAAGGGAATTGTTACTCTTGATGAAGAAAAGAAAGCTGCAATGGTAAGCAATTTAATGGTGGTGCTTTGCGGTGAAAAGGCAGCCCAGCCAATTTTGAATACCGGAACACTTTATCAATAAACCCTTTCCGTAGAGGATAAAATATATTTGAGCATTAATATTGCAGGAATGAGTTCAGACAAAAAATCATTCGTATTAAGGATAGATGCACAAACATTTGCCGCACTGGAAAAGTGGGCCGCAGATGATTTCAGGAGCGTGAACGGCCAGCTGGAATGGCTTATAGATAAGGCGTTGAAAGATGCGGGCCGAAAAAAAGATCATTCGAAAAAGCAAGACGAAGAAAAAGAAAGTTAACTTTTCGTATAGTCAAAAGCGTTGGAAATAATCCAACGCTTTTTTACTTTGAATAGATAACAAATCCGATAGAGATATGGTTTCTACATCTAAAAGTAAATTGCCAGTGTAATTAAGTGCTTGTAACCTTTCTCATTGAAATATTCAGCAATAATATACCCACCAAAATAACCACTGTTATAACAAAGAGTGTTTCTATTACATGCGACATAGGAATGCCGTAAAATCCCATCAGCCCCTGGCTCATCAACACAGCTTCATTTGTGATTATTCCAATTACAAACACGACCGTAGCAGCTTTAAACAAAGAATTATAATTCAAGTAATTCCTCGACATGGCCAAAAGGAAAAGTGATGTAATGCACAGCAATACCAAATGCAGATACCCTACAATTATTGGTCGTGAACCAAACGCGAGAATGGAAAGCGCGGGGATTGTAGAAAACATTTGCAATAGGAATTTTATAGCCACCGCTGCGGCGACCAATTTGAATAACCATTTGTCCTCTCTTTTAACCACGCTCAGCGCTGGACGCATAGCAATTAATAGCCAAATCAAAGCAACACCTTGTACAATTCCTGTAATTGCTGCTATAGCATATGCATAAGCGGGGATAGCGAAATTTATTACCGAGAGCAAATAGGCTGGAACGCAACAAGCAACCAAGGTGACACATAGTTTTTTTGCAAGACTGCTGTTGTAATTTTCTTTTGGAATCATCATGAACAATATGGTGAGGCAGCCAAAGAAGAACCATCCGTTGTATTGAAAGTGCAGGAAAAAATATATGGCAGCTACATACCAGTATTGACCTTCAAACTTATTTACCATGAGCCAGGCCAGCATGAAAGTTGCAAGAGAGGATATTTGCGCAAAAATGAGTGCTGCCTTGCAACAGAACTCGGCCAAAGTTTTTCCTTCATATCTATTAAGGTCGCGCCAGTAGTTAACTGCAAAAATTGCAAGGACGATGATCGATATGGTTGAGAATGTGATTGAGTACAGCGCATAACCCTGTATGATAAACGAAATCAACATACCATAAGCAGAGACAAGATTTGCAATGAGCAACCACTTGTATTTCGAATAGACATCAATGCTATTTTTCTTTTGCAGAAGAAAAATAAGGAAGCAAAAGATTGTTTGTGTAATCCATCCTGTAAACGCAAAATGCGAATGTGCGTGCAATAAATGTTTTTGCTCGATGAAAGGGAGAGAGAATACAATTTTATATCGTAGAATGACGCCGCAAAGGGCAACTATAAGAAGATTTAAAAAAGAAATCCTTATCCACTTAGAAAACGGGAACATTATTTTTTTTCAATATTAAGAAGACATACACCGGTCATTTATGACTGGACGCATATTATTGAAATAAACTTTCCCCTTTTCTATTGCTACATAACCTTTTTCCTGCATGGCGCGAATGGTCCTGATTACAGTTTCTACGCGAAGACCGGTCATGTCAGCTATTTGTTGTCGCGTGAGTTTTACAAGTGAGCATTTATCGCAATAGCATTTTTTTGCTGCAGCAAGATATTGAAGAAGGCTGCTTACGCAATGCTCCGGATCGTGACTGCTGATTTCTTTCAGAATTTGCATTTTGAATTGCAGACGGTCTGCCATTGCTTTAAAGAACATAACATTTAATTCATGATCTTCTTTTAAGAGTTGTTCAAAACTGTCTTTTGATAATCGCAACACGATGGAATCCGTTATGGCTACCGCGGAAACCACATATGTGCCGCTATTAAACAATGGGATTTCGCCAATGCAATCACCGGATTCGGCAATGTCCTGCAGGAATTCCTTTCCACTATCGTCTATGTTCACGAGCTTGATTTTACCTTCTTCTACCTGATGATAAAAGTTGCAATGATTTCCTTCTTTAAAAATGTAGTCGCCCGCTTCCACTTTTCTATAACACGCTCCAAGGGATAGTAATAGGTTGGTATTGATCATGGTAAAATTTGTTTGAAAGAACACAAAATCAAATTATTAGCATATGATCTTTGGCAGCAGGACAGGTGACAAAAATCATCTTTCCCGTGTCAGTTGTTAGGCGAGGGTTAAGTATGACCAAAAATATGATTCTACGCATAAAAATGCAATATCAACCTGTTTATTCTTGCATAAATAATATTTGATATGAAAAAAACATTTGTCTACGTTGCATTCTCCGTTGCGCTGCTAGCAGCTGCTTGCGGAGGCAATAACCAGTCTGCTTCCAAAGACAATACCGCGAGTTCTGCCGCGGCCGGCGATGAAAAAAAGCCTGGAGAAAATCCTTCTTACGACCCGAAAAGAGGTGAAGGTAAATTTACACATGTGGATGTCGCTGCCACACTTGATCCGAAAATGGCAGATGCAGGTGATAAAGTATATCAACTAAAGTGCTCAAGCTGTCATAAAACTACTGACGAAAAACTTGTTGGTCCAGGTTGGAAAGGTGTTACAAGCCGCCACACTCCAGAGTGGATCATGAACTTCGTGACCAATACAGATGAGATGCTTAACAAGGACGCTGCAGCACAAGCGCAACTTGAAATATGTCTTGTGCGTATGCCAAATCAAAATCTTTCAGATGATGATGCAAGACACGTTTATGAATTCATGCGCAAAAACGATGGCGTAAAATAACCGCCGCACTTTCGCATACTACTTACCAAAAGAATTATTTAATCCCTTAATTAATAGATTATGATCACCACAACAAAGCAATTGCTGGTTATCTCTTCTGCTGCTTTATTGCTTTCTGCAAGCGCCTGTAAGCCTAAGAATGCCGCTACAGCCGTAAGTTCTGACGCAGCGTCGAAAGCATATGTGGCACCTGGAAAATACGACGAGTTTTACAACTTTGTTTCCGGGGGATTCTCCGGCCAGTTAAGCGTTTACGGCTTACCAAGCGGACGCCTGCTTCGCGTTATTCCCGTTTTTTCAGTTGATCCCGAAAAAGGATGGGGCTATAGCGAAGAAACAAAACCAATGCTTAACACTACTCACGGAAATGTGCCTTGGGATGATCTTCACCACGTGGAGTTATCACAGACAAACGGCGAAATTGATGGTCGTTGGGTTTTTGTAAACGCCAACAACACACCACGCGTTGCCAGGGTTGATCTTAAAACTTTCCGCACTGCTGAGATTATTGAATTGCCAAACAGTGCAGGTAACCACTCGTCTCCTTTCATTACTGAAAATACAGAGTATGTTATTGCCGGCACACGTTTCAGCGTTCCTCCGGATGATGTAAATGGTGATGTGCCTATCAACACTTATAAAAAGAATTTCAAAGGCTACATCAGTTTCATCGGTGTTGATAAAACATCCGGTAAAATGGATATCGCCTTTCAGATCGAATGTCCGGCTATCAACTTTGACCTGAGCCATACCGGTAAAGGTCCATCCAGCGGATGGTTCTTCTTCTCCTGCTATAACACAGAACAAGCGAACACACTGCTTGAAGTAAATGCTTCCCAACGTGACAAGGACTTTATCATGGCGGTGAACTGGAAAAAAGCTGAGGAATATTTGAAAGCAGGTAAAGGAAAAAAGATACCAGCGAAATATGTTCATAATACCTATGATGACAAGACGCACTCTTCAGTTTCTGAAATGAAAAATGAAGTAACTGTTTTAAGCGCAAAAGATCTTAAAGACATTTGCTACTTCATCCCATGTCCAAAATCTCCACATGGCTGTGATGTTGACCCTACTGGTGAATACATTGTTGGTAGTGGTAAGCTCGCTGCATTGATTCCGGTGTTTAGCTTTAGCAAAATTCAAAGCGCCATTGCGGGTAAACAATTTGATGGCGAATACGATGGCATTCCTGTTATCAAATACGATGCTGCATTATACGGTGAAGTTCAAAAACCAGGTCTTGGACCTTTGCACACAGAATTTGATGGTAAAGGAAATGCTATCACTTCAATGTTCGTTTCTTCTGAGCTTGTTAAATGGAACATCAAAGATCTGAAAGTGCTTGATCGCGTACCTACTTATTATTCTGTTGGTCACCTTTGCATACCTGGTGGCGATACCAAAAAACCAAACGCGAAGTATGTAATTGCGTATAACAAAATAACAAAGGACCGCTATTTGCCTACGGGTCCAGAATTGGCTCAAAGTGCGCAGCTATATGATATCAGTGGCGACAAAATGCAGCTGATACTTGATTATCCAACTATTGGCGAGCCGCATTATGCACAAGCTATTTCTGCCGATCTTATAAAAGGAAATTCTGTTAAGTTCTTTAAAATTGAAGAGAATGCTAATCCTTATGCAACGAAAGGGGAAGGCAATACAAAAGTTGTCAGAGAAGGCAATAAAGTGCACGTGTATATGACTTGTATCCGCTCTCACTTTACACCGGATAACATTGAAGGTATTAAGGTAGGTGATGAAGTGTACTTCCACGTTACCAACCTTGAACAAGACTGGGATATACCGCATGGTTTTGCTATCAAAGGTGCGAACAACGCAGAGTTACTCATTATGCCAGGCGAAACACAAACATTGAAATGGGTTGCTGAAAAATCAGGCATCTGGCCATTCTATTGCACAGACTTCTGTAGTGCGCTGCACCAGGAAATGCAAGGCTACCTGAGAGTTTCACCGGTTGGAAGCAATGTTCCGCTTGCTTACAGCACAGGCAAGAATTTGCCGCCTGCTGATAGCACAAAATAGGCCAATAGGAATTAGGAATTAGAAATTAGGAATTAGAAGAGTTTGTTATGCGGTAAATTTTCTATGAAACTTTTACCGGACAATTCAGTTTCAATTGTGCACTAAGATTCTTAATCTCTAATTCCTAACTCCTAATTTCTAATTCCTAATTCCTCTTTTATGAATAATATAAAAAGCTGGGTAAGGCTGTTACTTGTTCTCTGTACTGTTGGGCTTGTTGTTTCTCTATTTGTTCCTATGTGGAGCATTGATTTGAGTGCGCCGCAGTACCCTGAAGGATTGACGCTGCTAATTTATCCCGGAAAACTGGCTGGTCAGGTTGATATCATTAATGGTCTTAACCATTACATTGGCATGAAAACATTGCATGCAAATGATTTTTTCGAATTCACGATATTGCCTTACATCCTTGGAGCGTTTGCAGTATTGTACCTTATTGCAGCAATCGCTGGTAAAAGAAAATTGCTTTACATAGTTTCCGGAATGTTCCTTGCTTTTTGTTTGATCGCAATGATCGATTTCTGGAGATGGGAGTACAACTACGGTCACGATCTTAATCCGGATGCGGCAATTAAAGTTCCGGGAATGGCTTATCAGCCACCATTGTTGGGGTATAAACAGCTGCTGAATTTCGCTGCTTATTCTCTGCCATCTACAGGTGGGTTGATTGTTTTTATAGTTGCGCTTATTTCGGTTTTTGCCTGCTACATTGAAATGAGGCAGGCCCGTATAAACACAAAAAGATTCGCAAGACCATTAACCCTTATTCTTTTAGCATGCAGTGTATTTATGACTTCATGCTCTACTAACCCAACGCCTATAGCGGCAGGAAGCGATCAGTGCAGCAGTTGCAAAATGACCATTAGCGATTCAAGATTTTCTTCGGAGATTATTTCTAAAAAAGGAAAGATCTTCAAGTTTGATGATACGCATTGCTTACTCGCTTTTCTCCACGATAAGCAAATAGCCGAAGCAGACGTAAAAGCGTATTATTTTACGAACTTTGATAATACGAGCGAATTATTGCCTCTTGAAAAAGCCATCTTTTACAAAAGCGAAGATTTCAAAACACCGATGGGTGGTAACATAGCAGTGTTTGCCAGTGAAAGTGCTGTTCAAAAAATACAGGAAAGCTTTAAAGGCACAAAAGTGCAATGGGCAGAAATTGCGAATGCTTCACATCACTAAACGGAGAAATTTCCATTCATGAAATCACACCTTCTGATATTGTTTTTTTTGTACTCTCTTCCGGGAATGTGCGGTATTATACATGTAGGGAAAAATGAAAAAATAAGAACAATAAAAGAAGCGATATCTCATGCACATGAGCTCGACACGATCCTTGTTCATGGCGGTTATTATAAAGAAGGAAACATTTTTATCTCAAAAAAAATAGTGTTGAAAGGCATTGATCTCCCAATACTTGATGGAGAGAATAAACACCAGATTATTTCCGTGAAGGCAAATGGTGTGGTAATAGATGGTTTTAAAATTGTTCACTCCGGCACGTCCAGCCTGGAAGATATTGCCGGCATTAAATTATACGACGTTCGCGATGCGGTGGTGCAAAATAATGTGCTAGACGATACATTCTTTGGCATTTACACACAGCGCGGCATCAACTGCCTAATTCAGAATAATGTGCTAACCTCTGCAAGAAAGCAAGAGCAGGCAAGCGGCAACGGCATTCACTGTTGGAAAAGTGACAGTATGCGCATCATCAACAATACTATCAAAGGACATCGTGATGGAATTTATTTTGAATTTGTAACCAACTCAGTTATCTGGCGCAATGTGTCTACCAATAATATGCGATACGGTTTGCATTTTATGTTCTCCAATAGCGACAGTTATATCTCTAATATTTTTCGCTACAACGGCGCCGGTGTTTCTGTGATGTTTTCACATCATGTAAAAATGTTCAACAATTATTTTGAAGAAAACTGGGGCGATGGGGCTTATGGAATTTTATTAAAAGAAATAGCTGATAGCTATATAGATGGCAATCATTTTATAAAAAATACAAGTGCCATCTACATGGAAGGTGTGAGCAGAACGATTGTGGTAAAGAACGTTTTTAGAAATAATGGATGGGCCATTAAAATACAGGCCAGTTGTATGGAAACGGAACTACACAACAATGTTTTCCTGGGAAATACATTTGATGTGGGAACAAACGGCTCTCTTGTCTTAAACAATTTTGATGGTAACTATTGGGACAAGTACGAAGGATACGATCTTAACAAAAACGGCATTGGCGATTTACCTTACCGCCCGGTGAGCATGTATTCTATGATTGTGGAAAGAAATCCGCCAGCAATGATTTTGTTTCACAGCTTTATGACCTCATTGCTTGATAAAACAGAAAAAGTATTACCAACACTTACTCCTGAAAACCTGACCGATACCAAACCACTCATGAAACTACCTTTCCGTCTATGATCAGTGCAAACAATATATCGAAGCAATTTGGAAAATTAAAAGCGCTTGACAATATCTCCGTTACCTATCCGGCTGGCGAATGCATTGCATTGATTGGGCCAAACGGAAGTGGTAAAACAACATTCATCAAATCTATTTTAGGAATGGTGGTTCCAGATGGCGGCAAAATACTTTTTAAAGGAAAGGACATTGCCCACGATTGTCATTACCGCTCAGACATCGGCTATATGCCTCAGATAGGCCGCTATCCGGAAAACATGACCATAGGCCAGGTGCTTGAAATGATGAAGGATATCAGGAACCACAGGGGTAGTCTTGACGATGACCTTATCAATGATTTCAACTTCAAAAGCCTGCTCAATAAAAGAATGCGCACACTGTCTGGCGGCACAAGGCAGAAGGTAAGCGCGGCATTAGCTTTTATGTTCAATCCTGAGGTATTGATACTTGACGAACCTACAGCTGGCCTTGATCCTGTGGCATCGGAGATTTTAAAACAAAAGATAGTCAAGGAAAAAGAGAAGGGCAAATTGATCCTTATAACGTCGCATGTATTGAGCGAGCTTGATGACATTGTAACACAGGTAATGTATATGCAGGATGGTAAAATGATTTTTTACAAACCGTTTGATCTGTTGCAATTTGAAACCGGCGAGCATAAATTATCAAAAGCTATTGCGAACATAATGCAGCAAAACCAGCTTAGCGGTATACTGTGAAAACACGAATCAGGGCAGGCGGGGAATGCGAGCATGAGATTGCTTCGCCCGCCTGTTGAATTTTGATCTTTGTTTTTATAAGCCATCATTGTTTCTCCGCAGGGCTCGCAATGACGGTGATGCAGCCGAACTGTTGCTTTAACATGTAGGTAAAATTAAACAAAGATGAACTCGTCATTGCGAGCCCATGCGGACAAAGAAACTATGAAAATTTAATGTATGATAAACATAAAGTGACGGGCGAAGCAATCTCATAAACGGGTTGCTGCCTAAGAGAAAGGAATTCACGATTCACCATTCACGTTTTACGATCATGAAGAAAATTATCAAATACATCATAACAGACATACTGCGCAATAAGATCATTCTTTCTTATACCGCTTTTCTTTTGGTTATATCGTTCACCATCTTCAGTCTGGAAGACAATAGCACAAAGGGATTGCTGAGTTTGCTGAATATTGTATTGATTATAGTGCCGCTTATCAGTATTATTTTCTCAACAATCTACATCTACAACAGTGCTGAGTTTATAGAACTGTTGGTGAGCCAGCCATTGCAACGAAAAAAAATATGGTTGGGACTTTTTACAGGTCTCGCCGGCTCTTTTACTATTGCATTTCTTATTGGCGCAGGCATTCCCATCATTCTCTTTGAAGCAACTGCGGTCGGTTTTATGATATTGGCAGTGGGCATTTTGTTGTCCATCATATTTGTTGCAATAGCGATGTTCGCAGCTGTAAAGATCCGTGACAAAGCCAAAGGCATTGGTGTGACCATTCTTCTTTGGTTATATTTTTCTTTACTCTTCGACGGAATCATTTTGTTTCTGCTGTTTCAATTTTCAGATTACCCCATTGAAAAGCCAATGATCGCAGTGAGCATGTTGAATCCAATAGACATTGGCCGCATACTCATACTTCTTAAAATGGACGTGTCGGCGCTTATGGGGTACACAGGCGCTGTTTTCAAAGACTTCTTTGGTACAACAACGGGCTTGATCACATCCTTCCTTATACTAGCCCTGTGGATGATTTGCCCGCTATTAATTTCTCTAAGAAAATTTGATCGGAAAGACCTTTAGTTTTTTACATATTGTCAACAAAATGAAACCAGACATCACAACTCGCCTGGATATTGAAAAAATGGTAGATATGTTTTATCAGAAGGTGATAAAGGACGATCTGCTCAGTGGTTTTTTTGCAAAAACAAATTGGGAAAAACATCTTCCGAAAATGTATGGCTTCTGGAGCAATGCTATTTTTTACTCTGGCGGTTATACAGGCGATCCACTTGCAAAACATAAAAAGCTTCATGAAAAGCAGCCTTTAAACAAACGCCTTTTTGGTCGCTGGGAGGAATTGTTTTTTGAAACCGTAGATGAATTGTTTGAAGGCCCGAATGCAAATCTTGCAAAGCAACGTGCGGAAAGTATAGCGACGATAATGCAGATGAAAATATTATAGAGTGGAAAATTGAAAGTTGAAAATTGAAAATGAGAAGACAGAACCCAGATCTTTATGATTGTCTCGATTTATCATGATTAAATTAAAATCTTAAAGTACCATCAAAATCAACGCCCCTTCATTTTCAATTTTCAACTTTCAATTTTCAATTATTTCTTTGGCGTTAACACACCATCAATCACATAAATAATACCATTAGAAGCAGGGATAGTAGCGAGAACATTTGCAGTGCCATTCACCATTATTTTATCACCTTTCTTCGAAATGGTAACATTGCCGCCGTTTACTTGTCCTAATACTTGTCCATCATTTAATGCTTCCGGTTTGTACACACCAAGCGATACGTGGTACTGAAGAATGTCGATCAGTGCATCTTTTTTCTCAGGTTTTAACAGGTCATCCACTGTGCCTGCTGGCAACTTGCCAAAGGCATCGTTTGTAGGTGCGAATACAGTAAAAGGGCCTGCATTGCTCAAGGCATCTACAAGACCTGCCGCCTGAACGGCTTTTACCAATGTGGTGTGATCTTTACTGCCGGCAGCAACCTGCACAACATTTTTTTCTGACTGATCATCCTTAACGCCAGACTGTCCTGCACCTGCTGGTTCGGGCGCTGCAGTAGTGGTTTCCGTTGTTGTTTTGTCTGAGGGTGCATTGTTGCAACCCCAGGCGTAGAGTATAGCAACTGCAAAAAGGGGAGCGAAAAACTTTTTCATATAACTTATCAGTTTTGCGCAATGTAGTAGTTGCTGCTTATTCATATTATGACTGCACTCATAATGCAAAAAGCTTAATGAAGAACGCTAAACGTAAAACGCCTAACGCTCGGTGTGCAGCACCATGCGTTAGGCGTTGGTATTTTGCCTTCAGCTAGTAATTATTGCAAAGTTGCTAAAACGGTTACACCGCCTTTAACCACTTCATTCAGTTGAACGTTTACTTTTGTTCCCACAGGAAGCAGCAAGTCCACACGACTACCAAATTTAATGAAACCGTATTCTGCAGCTTGTGCTACCGGCTGGCCAACTTTTAAGTAGTTTACGATACGTTTTGCAAGTGCACCTGCTATTTGTTTTACAAGAATTTCTGTGTTGCCTTTTTTAATCACCACACTATGTCTTTCATTCTCAGTGGATGATTTTGGGTGCCAGGCCACCAGGAATTTTCCTTTGTGGTATTGATTATAAATTACCTCTCCGCTTATAGGATTACGATTTTGGTGCACATTTGCCGGGCTCATAAATACTGAAATCTGCAAACGTTTATCATGAAAATATTCTTCGTCAAAAACTTCTTCGATTACAACTACTTTTCCATCTGCCGGACAAACAACTAGATTTTCACCGGTTGTAAGCACGCGATTGGGAACACGGAAAAATGAAATAAGAAACAGAAATGTACCCAATGTAACAATGAAGATCAAAAGGCTAACAATGGGAAGGCTGGAACTAATGAAATAGAACGATAAAAGATTAAGTACGGCAAAAACAATGGCTCCAATGGCTATGGATTTGTATCCCTCTTTGTGTATATGCATGTTTACGATTAAAGGGCAAAAGTAGTAAACGGCGGGGAAATAACAGAATAACTGAATAAACTGAATGGACTGAATAGACAGAATCAATTGAGTAGCATGTTACCTTTTATAAATGCTGCACAGAAAGTTCAGTTTATTCAGTCCATTCAGTTTACTCATTGGTCTCAATGCGCCGGATGGTGCTGTCCTTCTGCCACTTCTTCAATCAACTTTTTATTAAAGGCCGGTAAATCTTTCGGCGTTCTGCTGGTTACCAAACCATTATCTACTACCACTTCTTTGTCTGTCCAGTTTGCACCCGCGTTGGTAAGATCAGTTTTTAGAGATGGATAAGATGTAAGATCGCGGCCCGAAAGCATTCCCGTTTCTATTAATAACTGAGGGCCGTGACAGATTGCTCCTATTGGTTTTCCACTTTCCATGAACTCTGTTGCGAAGGCTATACACTCTTTATTAATGCGCATTTTATCCGGATTGATCACTCCGCCGGGAATCATCAATGCATCATAATCTTCAGTGTTTGCCCTGCTAACGTTGACATCTACAGGCAGTTCTATGGACCAATGGTCGTGCGACCAGGCTTTCACTGTTTTTTCTTGCGGAGAAATGATATGCACGACGGCACCTGCATCTTCCAAAGCTCTCTTTGGAGCAGTAAGTTCTTCTTCCTCAAATCCGTTCTCTGTTAAGATGGCTACTTTTTTTCCTTCGAGCGATTTCATAACATTTTGTTTTAAATTATAGAATCAAGGTTCTCATAAGCATTTCCGTAAAAAATGTACCGTTGAAAGGTCTCGTACTTGTGGTAAAATTTTTCCCATAAAAAAACCGCCTCCAAATGGAGACGGTCCTTTATCAAAATTATTTGTATTATAAATACTATGATTTTGGTCTTTCCAACAATTTGAAGAATTGGTCAAGTTGTGGAAGGATAACGATTCTTGTGCGACGGTTAGCTGCTTTACCTTCAGCAGTGTCATTGCTTTCAACTGGTTTGTATTCGCTACGACCGGCAGCAGCCATTTTAGCTGGCTCAAGACCGTATTGTTTTTGCAATGTGCGAACAACAGTTGTAGCACGCAATACAGAAAGATCCCAGTTGTCTTTAATCAAACCGTTTCCACGATAAGGAACATTATCTGTGTGTCCTTCAACCATGAATTCGATATCTGGCTGAGCTTTCAACACAGTAGCAACTTTACCAAGAACAGTTTTTGCCTGGTCAGTTATATCATAGCTACCGCTTTTGAAAAGAAGTTTGTCAGAAATATCAATGTAAACAACACCTTTGTCAACTTTAATGTTGATGTCTTTGTCGTCAAGGTTACCAATGGCACCTTTCAGGTTCATCACTAAAGCCATGTTCAAAGAGTCTTTACGAGCCAATGAAGCTTGCAGATCCTGGATATAAGCGTCTTTCGCGCCGATGTTATCCATAGATTTTTTGATGCTTTCTGCCTGTGAAGAAGAGATCACAGAAAGATCTTGCAATTGCTTTAATGCTTGCGTGTTGTTTTCTTTCAGGAATGCAATCTGTTTGCTCAAATTGTCATTCTCCATTTTTAGGTTGTTTAGCTGACCTTGCACATTGCTTTTATCGGTCAAACATCCTCTTAATTGATTATTTAAAGAATCATTCTGTGCGCTTACACGAATATAGTTGTCGTGTTCAGCTTGTAATTTCTTTTTGCTTACGCAAGAAAATAAGGTTACAGAGCTTAGTGCGGTCAATAAAATAAACTTGGTTTGCATAATCGTGTTTTTTAAAATAACTACGTTTTAAACTTACGGTAAAAATCGGCCGGGGCAAATGTATATCAACAAAATAAATACCGTGCCATAAAAGTCAATTTTTTAACAGTTTCGGCCCGAACTTTTTATAAAAACTTCAAGTTTACACTTATTGCATTAGATTTTATACTTATAAAATGCGATTTAAGTGTAGGATTATAGCTGCCAGGATAATCAATATTCAGGTGTTCGATTCGTTTATTCAAGAACATTGAGCGACATTGTTTCTCCTCAACGAGACTCGACAAGCTCAGCCAGACACTCCCTTCGCGCTCTCAGGCTGAGCTTGTCGAAGCCTTTATTAATTATTAATTGACAAAATGTACATCGTTCACCTTCTGTTGACCTATCAATTGTTGCAGTCTTGGTTGCGTGTTCAGGCGTTTATCCATCTGGTTTAGCACGCTATCTGAAATGAACCAGTTCATCGCATAAGGTCCTTTTGATAGCGTGTCTTTATCGATGGTCGGGTCATTATATAAATGTATCGGGTAATAAATGGCGTTTGATATACTGTCTCTTCCCGGTTTTATACTACCGATAAAACTTACAAGCCTGCGATCGTTTACAGTTGTTTGCATATCATAAGCGCCAAGGATAGTTAGTAAAGGTGCTGACAAATCATTCTTAAACGGGGTTACTTTTTTTAACACCACATCACCTTGCGGGCTGTTGGTAATATGTAATACAACCAATTTCAGTTTTTTGATGCGGGCTTTTAAAACAGGATCGCTAACAGTATCGGCCGTACGCAAAATGCCGGTAATCATTTCCTGCACTACACCTGCACCGGAGTTGTCGAAGTAGCCACCATCCACAAAATAGTGCGCCCTGCTGCTGTCTTTTACTTTATCCTCATTGCTTTTGGCCCTGCTATCCTTTTTATCTAGTTCTCCCTGCTGCTTTGGAATCAGTTCATCTATTCTGCCCGCAGGGCTTACGTAAGGGAATCTCGCGCCGAGAATAGCCGCGCTGCTCAAGCGTATGGACTTATCATTTTCCAAAAGAGAAAGAACATCTACGCGTTTATTAAAAACAGGATTGTCGAGCTTTATGGTGCAAACAACGCCAGGCGTTCCGTCCTGCACACGCGTAGTGTTAACGCATAACACAGGAAGGCCGGAGTATGTATTTTGTTGTGTAACGCACTGAGACATATTAGTGGAATCGAAACGAAGACGATAATAAGATGTGTCTGTACATTTTTCAAAACCATTTTCAAGCGCCTTCGCTCTGTCGCCAACTTTTGTAAGCCGCACCATATAATTTATTACAGGTATATAGTTGAAATAATCCGGCCCCAGCATATGCGCCAGCGTATGTGTAAGAAAATCCTGTTTGAGATAGTTCTTTGCAGATTTTTCAAATTGCGGCTGCAGCGGAACATCTTTACTATGTTTTAATAAAGTAAAGAAAGAAGCAACGCCAACACCGCCGCCCGATGTGCCTGACAAACAAAAAACGTGTGAAGAAAAACGATCACCTGGTGTTTGTACAATTGTGGAATCCTCCAATCTACCCAATACTGAAGCCACCCAATAACCAGATCTTGAAGCGCCGCCATTTGCCAGTACAAAATAAACAGGATAAACGCTCGCGCTGTCAATATCATTGTGATGCTGTAGCCACGACATAAAATGTTGGTCGATGGATTCTCTATTGGCATATGAAACGAACGATGCATTTTGTGTAAGAGGTACTTGCCTCACGAAATGATTTTCTGGTGTAGGTAATAATGCCGCTAAGATGAATATGATGAAATGCAGGTTGACTTTTGTTTTTACAGAAAACATGGTGATGATGTTGCCAAAGCCTACCAACATTGCAAATGCCAGCAGAACCAATGGAAACGGCCCGATGCTTACCGCAAATTTATAGGAGAGTATGGCAGCGAGATAAATGATGAAACCCAGAAGTGAAAAGATATTGAACCATTTGAAATAACCAATTTCAATGGTAGGCAGATTTACATAGCGCATTATTTTTTTTAAAAACCGGTTGATGAAACCATCGTTTTGAAGCGCCAGTTTCTGTTGTTCCTCTGTTCGTTCCAGGTCATTTCTTCGAAGGTTGATGTAGAAAAAATAGACGAGCAAGCCCAGCACCAAGAGCACAAATACCGTTTTAATGCTATTATGAAAAACCGGGAACTGAAAAACAATCAACAATAATATAAACAGAACGCCCGAGAGGTTAAACAATCTGCGTATAAGCGCTGGCTTTTCTTTACTGAGTTTTATAAAACGGCTGTCAAATAACCAGAGAACAAGAAGACTGGCAAAAAGCAAAATGAATGGACTTACTTTCCCAAAGAATACCGGATGTAAAAGATTTTCAAAAGCAAGTATCAAAACAAGAAAACACGCATAGCCAATGATTCGTGGAAAATGATCCAGGTAAGAAAGCTTCACTTCATATTTTTCGCAACATTGCTCCTCTGTTAATGATTCATCAAATTGTTGCACATAGCCAAGTTGTTTTGCCTTCTTCATATAGCTGATGATGCGTGAAGAATACCAGGATACATACACCCAAAAGGCAATGGCGATGAAGAAATATGTTTTTACGATCAGGTTATCTCCAAAAGAATGGACGTTGCCGTTGTTCTTTACGTTTTCTATAAACGTGATGATGACATCTTTCCCTTGTCCCAAACCAATAAAAATGAACATTACAAAAAGAATGAACAGTATGGAAGGGAAAAATAGCCAGATCGATTTTAATAAGTTGGAAAGGATCGTTATGGCTTTGGGAGGAGTGGCAGGCATAATTGATCAATTATGCATTGTAAAGTACGGAATGGTTGCGGGTTTTGCAAGGAGAAGGGTTTTTAACTATGATGTATGAAGTATGAACTGTTTAGGTGCAAGACCTTTATAAAACATTTGGCACCTTAAGCCATAGTTCATATTTCATACATCATAGTTCATAGTTCTAATCGCATTGCGACAAGAACCACTGCGTGCCGGACTTGCCCCAGTTTGGTGATAGATCTGTTGCGGGAACAAACTTCGCATACATGGCCATTGCTTTCTGGAGATAAGGTTTTGCTTTTTCCTTGCCGCCGCCAAATACTTTTGGTGTATAGAAAGTATTTTGTCCTTGCAGATAGACCGGTCTTGGATTTGTTGAATCAAGTTGCTTTGCTTTCTCAATATAGTTATCTGATGTTTTACCGTATTTCATATAACGTGCCGGAGGGTTTACGGTCATGTGCGCCGTAGCGATCATGCTTTTGATCACGCATATCTCAGAGTTTTCGTTTCCAGCCAACTCTTGCGCTTTGGTAAGCAGGCTGTCTGCTTTATCGGCAATAACATCTACCTGTTTTTTGTCTTCACGCATTAGCGCATCCATGATGGTGCAGTATGATGCATAGTAGTAAGGAAGCCATTGTGTTTTCTCTGCATTGGCTATGCGTTCAAAATTGTTAGAGAGATCGATGATCTTTCCATTTGATAAAGCTGAATCCAGCATTGAAATGTTTTGTTTCATCGCTGTCGTATATCTTTCACTCTGACTAAATGCTGCTACTGTGGCAACAATTGCAAAAACTGTGAGGATTGTTTTTTTCATTTTTATTTGGTGTTTGTTTTTCTAATTTTTGAGATTCAAGCTTTAACGATGAACTATGGGGTATGAAGTATGAACTGTTCAGGTGCAACATACCTATAAAACATCTGGCACTTTAATCCATAGTTCATACTTCATACATCATACTTGTTCTACAGGTTATTATTAATGACATCTTCTGTTCTGTCAATACCAAAGCTAATGAAACAGCCTAAGAAGTAAAACCTTCCAGCGGGTGGCGTTACGGCCACTTTGTTTGTTCCATCTGCTGAGTAGTTGTAATTATACACCAGTTTGTTTCCCAAAACATTTGTTGCCGAAAGCACCCACACGATAAATGTCTTTGAGTCTTTCTTTCCCAGTCGTGGCAAATAGTTTACACTAAAACTCAGGTTGTTATAGGTCACTGTTTTTCCCTGATCGGCAACGTAATATTTTCCTGCGCCATCTGCCATTAAGTTATAGTAAGGTCTTCCTGTTGCAAAAGTGTAAGATGCGTTGAATTGTGTTTTCCAATTTAAAACGAACTTCTTAACTACTGCAGATGCGGTGTGCATTGCTGCAAAGTTTGGCTGCATTTCCTTTGGAAAGTTCAAATAGTCACGCTTTGTATCTAGATATGAATAAGAAATCCAGTAGTCGAAATTTTTGAGTGACTTTTTATCGCGCCAGAAAAGTTCAATCCCTTGTGCATAACCATAACCAAGGTTGTTAGTATCGGGAACGGTTTTCAAAAGATCGTTGTACTTTTTGTAATAAGCTTCTACACGAAAAGTATGTTCGGTTGTAAGCTTTTGATAGTTGAGTATATAGTGTGTTGCTTTTTGATACAGATATTTATTGGAGAACAGTAAATAATTACGTTCTGGTTTTTGATAGAACATGCCATAGGCAAAAGAAACCTGTCCTTTGTTTCCCAATTTATAGGCAATAGAAGCACGGGGAACAATGTCTGATTTTTTCAAGTAAGAAGAGTATTCGTAGCGTGCTCCCAGCTTTGCTGCAAGGTCATTGGTGATGTAGATATCTGTTTCCGCAAACAGCGCTGTAAAGTTGTCCACATAACTGCTCAAAGCATGGATAACAGTATCGTTTGAGTAGTCGGTATTTTCCTTGTTCCACAAATATTCACCGCCAAATCTTATTGCACTAATGCCTGTTATTCTTTTTTCTAAAACTGTTTTTACAGTTGCCAGCTGGCTGCGTGAATCTACTTTGAAAGCTTTTTGCAAATAAGGGTAATATGGGATGTGTTGATTTTCATTGTCTTGATTTTGCAGATCGGTATTTACGTTATCAAGATTATGACTGTAAGATGCACCGATATTAAGTTTCCAGTTTCTGCCAAACACCTCTTTATAGGAAAGATTCGCATACTCATTATTGTTATAGAGGCCGAAGGCATTTTTCAACTTTGAAGAATCAATGTCAGGACTTCTTAAACCCAGCTGGTTATAGTTGAAGTATCCATAAAACTTAAGCATACCGGTTCTTGAGGTCTTGATGCGGAAGTTGGTTTCAGCATTGTGGTATAAAGGCATTCTGAAGTAATCAGGCTTTTGCGGAACGATGGCAAAATAGGGAAGCAGGTTGGTGTAATTATAGTTAATGCCCCAACTTGCCTTGTTGTTCTTCGCCAGTTTTTGATAGCCTGCGTTTAACCCAACAGTTGACAAGCCAACGTTTGCAGAAGTTCTTTCCGGCAGATCAACAGTTTCAAGTATCAGCGCCGCAGACAAGGCCTGTCCATACAACGCAGAGTAGCCGCCGGATGTAAAAACAGTTCCTTTGAACAGGAAAGGATTGAAACGGCCACGCTGAGCAATATCCGGAACGCTGCTGAAGAAGAAGTTATTAACCAAAGTACCATCAATAAAGATCTTCGCTTCTTCGCCGCTACCACCACGTACAAACAGACCTTCTTTTTCACCGACTTGTTGTGTTCCGGGTAATGTGCGTATTGCAGCGGTTACGTCTGCATTGGCACTTGCTGTTGTAACAATGTCAATAGAGTTTAGGACAGTTGTACGTTTTGAATCACTTGCTTCAAAAGAACCTGCAGTTACTACAACAGCTTTTAATTCATCAAGATTTTCTTTCAGCATTATGTTTATAGGCATTTGGCCCGCGTGTAATGTGATGGTTTGTTCCCAGGGCTTGTAGCCAACGCAGGTTACAGCCAATATTTTTTCGCCCTTTTCAGGAGTGGAAAAGTTATAATGTCCGGAAGAATCAGATGTTGCACCATCATAAGTGTCTCTCAAAGTAATGCTGGCGCCAGGTATAGGTTTGCCTTTGTAATCCTTGATAATACCGGATAAGGTGGTTTGTGCAAATGAAAATGCAGAAAACAGAAGAAAGGTTAATGTGGTAAATGCTTTGTTCACGGTAGCGTTTATTTGAATACAAAAATAATTTCGCTTATAGGGTATGTCAAATTCTTCACCGAAATTTCGCCGAGAGTTGGCCGAGAGAAGGAACGCAGATTATCATGATTTTCATGGTTTGTTATGATTTTTGATTTAGTATGTCGCGTTTCTAAACAGGTTGTTACATTTTAAACATAAGTAGCCGAAAAATAGAACGACGTTCGAAATATTTACCACTAAGGCACTCAGGGCACCAAGTTCCACTAAGGGTCCCCGCAGATGCAGCCTCTCTTATTGAGGCTTAGCGTTCTTAGCGTCTTAGTGGTAAACTTCGCGGCTCTTGCTCAAATCATAATAATCATAATAATCATGACAATCATGAAAATCTGCGTTCTCCCTAATGCAAGAAAACCCTGTTTTAAACAAAACAGGGTTTATTCCAACTTCAACCTCGCCGGCCAACCTACATAGCACGGCGGCTGGCAAGAAAAAAAATTTTAAAACAATTGCTCCAAAACCAGGAACGGCGAGTGTGAATGTTGTTTGCTTGCTTCTTCACATTTTGCTACACTGTCATTTGTTGTAGACTGCAAAGAAGAATTAGGGTCAACTTGTGTGGTGCTTGTTTTAATGTTAATGGTACTGTCTATCTTAATGTCTATTTTCTTTTTGTTGTTGTGATAACGGAAGCTTGCTGTATCTGTTGATGGCTTTTTGTCGGGATGATTGTTGCTGTCATCATCATCATCACCATTTGCTTCTATTTCAACTTTGTTTTTGTCAATCTTCATGTTGAAGCGACCGTCTTTGTGGTTGTTTTTCTTACGTCTTTCAGTAACTCTTTCCAGGCAGTTGTCTGTCATTACGTATTCCACATTGCTTTCCCATCTGCATGAGTTGTTCAAATCATCATCATCAAAGTTTACATTGATACCTCTTTTACCTCTGCGTCTGTCGATGTTTACATTGAACCATTCATAATCATCAATGCTTTCATCCATTTCTATTCTTTTTCCTACAGGCACTTCAACGATCAATAACACTTGCTGATTGCGGAACTTATCATCTCTTTCTACAGCAAATCCTTTTGGTAAAGAAATGATGGAGTCCTGCTGGTTCACATCAAATCTTATATTGCTTGCCAGTTGCTTAGCTCTTTCTGTACTCGGGCTGCGACTAAAGCGCACTTTGTAAATATGATAAGATGAATCTTTACTTTTTATTACGTTGATGCGAACAGTTCTCAACATGATTGAGTCGTCTGATAATCCAAAGAAAGGAGCATGGTTCATGTCTGCGCCAAACCAGTTGTCATCATAGTAAGTACCCGGTTTTACATTTGCCTGGATGAATATTTTACCGCTGCTTGGTTGTGTAATGCTTAGTGTTTCATCAACCCCGGATCTTGATTTGAAATCGTGCGTTATGTTAGCAACCAGGAATATTGCAGCAACCAAACCAATCACCCATAGCGTTCCGAAAACAAAGCCAAGGTAGTGGCGACGGGAACGAACACCCATAATGCGTCTGATCAACCAGGTTATAATTCCTACAAGAGGCAATGCAAGGAAGAAAACCAATACGATCCATGCAAGGAAGTTTTCCCAAAAGCCTTCAAGGACAAAGTTTTTCAACGGGTAAACAGACATGCCACCGAAAAGCAATCCTATCAATACTCCAAACAATGACAATGCTATAATTCCTGCGACAAAGAAGAAGAATATTTTAAACAATGTGCCGATTACGGAGCCAAAGTCACTTCCTCTTTTTTTTAAAGTGGTGCCTGCTTCTGCGCCAAAGTCTTTGGCACGGCTGCCTGCGGTAGATCCGAATTCTTTAGCTCTTTCACCTAAGTTCTGTGCAGCTTCTTTTACTTCGCTGCCAAACTTTTCAGCACGTGTTTTCATGCTGGCCAGGTCGTCGTTCACTGTATTGCGGATGGTGTTCAGGTCCACTTTTTCGCCACGCATCTCCAATTTTTCAGATGCGGTGCTTGCATATGGAACAGCGATCCACAAAATAATGTACGTGATAAACAAAGTGCTGCCAAGTGAGTTTGTGATAATGCGTGGGCCAAAATGCCAACCCCAGTTCCAATCCCAGAACAATGTGTGGAAACTGCTGGAAACAATGCCGATGATGAATGGCAATGCGAAAATCAATCTAGGTATCCATGAATCGATATTGAAATAAGACGCAAGGCCACCGCATACTCCACCAATTACTTTATCATCGGCGTTACGAAAAAGTCTTTTAGTAATGCTGGATTGAACAGATTGTGAGGGTACGATCACCCACAATAAGATATACACCCAGAACAATACGCCAAATAATAAAGCGAAGATGATGCGCACAATTACCGGATCAAGGTGCAGATAATTGGCAATACCACTACACACACCACCAATGATCTTGTCATCTGCATTGCGGAAAAATCTTCCTTTGCTGTAAGGCATCGAGGGGCCTTGTGCCGCTTGCTGATATGTGTTTTGCTGTTGTTGATCTGTATTTGCATTCGCATTGCCGGTTGCTGCGGGTTCCGCATCAATAGCGTCAAAGTCTTCAGGGCGGCCTATGCTTGCGATGATTGAATTGATATCTTCATCTGTTATGCAGTTTGCACCACGTTTCAAACGATCGCTGAATAATTCAGCAACGCGGCTTTCAATGTCGTTAATGATTTCATCACGTCCGTCTTCGTTAGCGAAGTATTTGCGCAAGCTATCTATATACTGCTTCAGAATATCATAGGCAGATTCCTCGATAGGTATTACCCTTCCCTGGAAATTTATATTGATAATCTTTTTCATCTTTTAGGTATTTTGTAGGTTGTTGATTAGTTGGTGTTGGTATTGTCCGGAACTATAGGAAGCGATTCATTTTTGTTGGTAAGTTTATTGACCCCGTTGGCCAATTCGTTCCATGTAGTTTCCAGTTCTTTATAAAAGGTCATCCCTTTGTCTGTGAGGCTGAAATATTTCCTCGGTGGTCCCGAGTTACTTTCAACCCATCTGTACGTAAGCATTTCTGCATTTTTCAATCGGGTGAGTAAGGGGTAAAGGGTTCCTTCCAGAATTTGAAGACCTGCCTCCCTCATTTCATCCACAATGTCGCTGGGATAAGCTTCGCCCCGGCGAATGATGGAAAGGATGCAAAATTCTAATATGCCCTTTCTCATCTGGCTCTGTGTGTTTTCTATATTCATGATCTTCCTTTTTTGTACAAATAAAAATGGCGAGTCAGGATAAGGTTTTGTTGATAAGGTTCAATGTTCGACTTGCCATTCATATTTGCGTTGTGATCTTTTGACATCACAAACATAGATAAAGTTTTAGTACTGTGCAACACATAGTACCGTGTTTTTTTTAGTAATTCTCATTGAAAGGAAGTGTTTATAACACAAATAGCTGATAATCAGTAGTTATTTCTTCTGAAAAAAATTAAAATATTTTTTAAAATTATTTTCCCGGGATAATTCTTCTGCAACCCAGAAAAAGATTGCATGAAATTGATTGTTCACCTTATGATCTGCTTCATTTTTTTAACATCATAAGTCCGGCTAATATTTTATCGCAGATCAGAAAATCAGAAGGCCTTTTGTTTGTATCTACAGTTATATAGATGTATGCAGCGCTTAAAAAAACAGCAATAGCGAGTCAAGGGAACTTGTTTGATATAATTTATTTTATATCAAATAGTTTCCCTCTAAGAAGATTTTTCTAATGTTTGAATTGTAAAAAATCCTGATGAATGATTTTAAGCGAGCGTCCCTGTGCCGTTTTCGTCTTTTGTATCCAGGTAATTGAAAAACAAACAGCTAAAAAAACTCATATAAACAATACCCGCCTGGTTTTGTAAAACGCTTTCCTGTAGCATGAAAAATGCTGCCAGCAAATAGAACGAAAGAATGGTATAGTGCTTTTGTTTTATCGAAGTCGTAATTCCAAACCACAGAATAAGTATTAATACTGCTAATCCCATAATCCCTATCGTTAACAATGTTTGTAAATACATATTGTGTACATACAGCCCCTTTAATGAGCAGATATTATAAAAGCCCTTATAGTGAAAGCTGGTATCACACAGCGTATTATCCAAAACGTTTTTTGCATCGCCAATACCGCAACCGAGGACCCAGTTGTGACCAGCTTTGATATTTATCCATGCTGCTTTCCATAGGGTCATTCTTTTGTTGAAGTTGTCTACATATTGAATATCGAAGGGCTGCGTGGAGCCGCGAATAATAATGGCGTTCGTTGCATCAAAGTAGCGCCTTTTTAGCGGACTGTCCTTTATGCTGAAAAGTCCGTAGGTAGTAAGCAGACATGAAAACACAATAACGAATTTCAGTCTCCAGCGACCCGAAAAGTTGATCAGGTAATAAATTCCAACTATTACAATCAATCCAAGAAAAATTAAAATGAGCGTCTTTGCACACAGTAAAACAAAGAAAACAAAGATCAAAAAGAAAATAAGAGCGTCTAATCCAATGGTTTTGGTAGATATTTTGTCATGTAAGCGGTAGAACATGATAATGGTCAATGCAAAGAAACATTTCCAGCCGGTGTAAACTGCATTTGAGTCTAGGCCATTTGTAAGATTGTCATAGAAAAAAGCATTAAAACCAAGTTGCGGGTAAAGAGAAATATATGAATCGATAAGGCAGTAACAAAAAGTAAAGATGACCCCGCCAGTAAAAAAACTAAAAGCGCGTTTAATAACAGATGAGTTTATAAAGGAATAACTGCCAAGTATAATCGGAAATATGAGGAAGCTGCTTTTGTAGGAAATGCTGGTCAGCGCCTCGCTTTTGTCATCTGAATAGAAGAAACTAAAGGCATATAACAAAAAAAACAACAGCCATAGCAAAATATATCTGTTGTTTCTTAAGTTTTTTGAGAAGTTCTTATATTCGCCGGATAATATCCAAAATATAACCATCGATATGATGCATATATTTTGAAAAATATTAAGAAAGCAAATACAAAAGCATAAAGCGTATAAGGACCATAAAAAGCCTTTGTTGAACAAAGATTGACTCATTAGAACTATTATAAGTGTTAAAACAGTTATAAGTATAAGGGGGTCGGGGACTTTGGTGAAAAGGGGTTAAATGTAGAACTTTCGCTGGAAAATTAAAGATTTTGTCAGAAAAAAAACAGTTTTGGGGAGCTACCTTTTTTACAGCTACGCACTCGGGTGTTAAGCTCCTCATCAATTATATCCTGGGAAAAGTAGCCGCGATAACTCTCGGCCCTGCTGGGCTTGGGTTGCTTGGGCAGTTTCAAAGCCTTGCCTTAATAGTTCAAAATTTTTCTAACGGGGCCATTCATAATGGCATTATTAAAGGGTTAGCCATTGCCGATAGTGATGCAGAGAAAAGAAATGTTGTCAAAACAGCTTTTACTATCTCGGTTGTGCTTGGCTTGTTTTGCGGTATTATTGTATTATGCCTTGCGCCTGCGCTGGGTAACTATTTTCTCAGCAGCAATAACTATAGAGTAGCTCTCTATGTGCTTGCAGGTTGTAGTGTTTTTTTCTCTCTCAACGTGCTGTTCTCTTCTGTTTTTAATGGGTTCAAAGATTATAGAAGCATAACGGTTTTCAATATTATCCAAAGCATTTGTAATCTGGTGCTCTTTGTTCCAATGACAAAATATTGGGGCATCAATGGAGCGCTGATTTCCGTTGTACTCTTCCAGGCATTGGCGTTTGTGATCGGTTATTTATTGTTCCGTAAAAAGTATAATGACATTTTTAAAATGCTGACCATTGGCATAGATAAAAAAATTGCAAGACAACTTGCGGAGTATTCATTGATGACATTGTTCACCGTTACTACTTTTTCAACGTCGCAATTATTGATCCGTTCGCATCTTATCAAAGTCAATTCAATTGATGCTGCTGGTTTATGGGAAGGGTTAAACAGGATTTCCAATTTCTATTTATATTTTATTGCTTTTTTGATAACAGCATATGTACTGCCCAGATATGCGGAAGAGAAAGATTACAGCAAGCTTAAATCGCAACTCAGTTTTAATCTCACCAGAATGGCAGGACTCTCGTTCCTTATTATAGCTGCTGTTTTTATACTTCGTAAAATTTTAATAAGAATTGTCTTCAGCCCAAAGTTCATTGTGCTTGAAGATGTAATGTTTTGGCACCTCGCAGGCGATCTCTTAAAAATTGCATGCTGGATATTTTCAAATTTTCTGGTAGCAAGAAAATATACAAGAGCTTTTTTAATAACAGATTTTATTTTTCATGCATTGTTCACTTTTTGTGTGTATCAGTTTTGCACGAACCTGTCAATGGTAACACAGGCGTATGCTTTTAGCGCACTTATCTATCTTGTTATAATTATACCGTTATCATATTTCTTACTTCAAAAAGAATTCAGGCATGAGAAAAATTAAAGTAGGAATTGTACAAATCAACCCACACACACTGTGGCGACAAGGCGGTGGAGAGATTCATGCCAATAAGTACATTGAGTATGGTAACAACGATGAATTCTTAATTGAGAAGTTTGACTTTAAAGATCCGTGGTCGTATGACCTGATTCATTTTTTTGGCGCCAATTATCAAATGAATGAAATAGGGAAGTACGCCAGGAAAGAAGGTATTAAGGTAGTGGGAACACCTATATTGTTTCCCACAAAAAATGTTGCAAAGTATAGAGCTGTTTTAAGGTTTGGAAAGATGTTGCCATTTCCAACAACGCTTAATCTCAGGCAGCAACTTTTACAAGATGCAGATCTGTTGATTGCCAATTCAACTCCTGAAGCAGAGTATTTTACAAATGCTTACGATATACCTGCGGCAAGGGTAACCGTTTTAGGTACTGGAGTTGATGAAAGCTTCCTGCATTATCAATTTTCAGACAACGATCTTCCAGAAGCCCTAAGAAATCTGAACCCGTATGCACTAATGGTTGGAAGAGTTACCCCATTGAAAAATCAACTGAGTGTTGCTTCCGTTTTTGCAAAAGAGAATATTCCTTTAGTTATTGTGGGTTTGCCAGATGCAAGCCATATGGATTATATAGATTCACTGAGATCGGTAATCAAGGATGTACCAAATATTACGTGGATAGAAGGATTGCCTGCCAAAGACAAAAGCTTGAAGGCGCTTTTCTCCAAAGCTGCCTGTCATGTACTTTGGAGCAATACAGAAGTTGCTGCTTTGGTAAATATGGAAGCAGCGGCACTTGGTTGCCCGGTTGTAAGTCGTGACCATGTCACAACAAAAAGTATAATGGGCGATAACGCTTTGTATGCCGGAAATGAAAAAGAGCTTGTTCAGCAGGTGAAGGAGTTACTCTCATGGTCGAAGGTCCAAAGAGACAATCAAAAAAAGCAGTTGCAAAACTACATTGGAAGAAAATATACGTGGGAACGAATCGTCGCGGACAACCTAATACTTTACAAAACCCTCCTGGAACGATAAATTTTTTAAAACCTTACCTTTGACAATTAATAATCCATTTGAAAAATACAAATACTGGCTGCCCGTCTGGCTATTGTCGGCAACGTTTGTTATCGGTGTCCTTTTTATTCCCTTTCCAAATTCACGATGGCTGCTCTCTTTAAAAGATGTTTCCATACTTCTTTTTCTAGTTACAAATTTAGCTTGGATAAAGGATATCAGGCGAATCCCGAACGTAGTCTCCCTTGCTGTAGTTGCTTTAGGTTTATTCTCGTTTTTACTGTCGCCGGCTCCTTTAATGGCAAAGTCAGCCTCACTGAGACAACTACTAATGCCATTTGTTCTTTTTGTAATCGGCATGCAGTTTGGCCGTTCGGCATATGAACTGGAGAAATTCAAACGATGGATCATAATAGCCACAATTTTATTGTGTGCAATTGGAACGCTTTTTTACCTGGTACCTGTTTGGGAATTTATTTCTCTCAGGTCCTACACATTGGCGAAGAATTTGATTCCTTGTCCCAATGGAGCTCCATATATGTTCTATGAGCCGATAAGAGCAGAAAGTATACCGCGAATGGTATCAACAATTCTGGACCCGATCAATCTTGGTCATCTTTTGGTGTTTTCACTAGTCATCGCATTCACAGAGAAGAGGCTAAACTATGCTGGATTCCTTTTTGTATCCATGTGTCTCATAGTCACAATATGCAAGGGGGCATTTTTACAAATCTCTATGACTGTTATTTTGCTGCTGTCCACGAGAATTCCCGGTAAGCTGCAAATAATAATCTGGTTGATTGGCATAAGAGCTTTTCTGTTCATATTGAGCCATCACGTAGGGGTATTGATGCATATGCAGGGACTTTTCCTTTCTATCAAATCTGCAACCTGGTTTGGACATGGCCTGGGAATGGTGGGCAACCAGGCCTCCATGTATGGTAATCCTCTCGACCTTGGTATTAGTGATACATACATCGGTGCCGTTTTGGGGCAGGTAGGAATTATTGGGTTGGCCGCATGGCTGGTGCCATTTGTTTGGATGTTTATAAAATTAAAAGAAAACAAGACGCTGAAGTTTTTATTGGTGAGTCAGTTAGTTGTTGCCATTCTCTCTGAGAATTCATTTAATCTGATGAGCATATTATTTCTTATGATGACAGTGGGAGCTACCATAAATGAATTGGCAATCGACAAAGCGAAAGTTATAGGAATTATAGATCCAGTAGGTATGAAAGCGGGAATGGATTACTATTCGGGGCTTTTGGCAAAGGCGTTTGCAAAACAGAATATCACTTGTGCTATCTTTTCAAACTTTACCGTAGAGAGTAATAATGTCAGAAACTATCCTTTCTTTATTGGACATTCTGATAGCAAAATAAAAAAAGGACACAACTTTTTTATTGGCTTTGTGCAGGTGATATTTGCTTGCATAAGGATACAATGTAAAGAAGTCATTGTTCATATGTTTGATTATGGCACCAAAGAATTGATTTCTTTAAGCCTTTTAAAATTATTCAGAATAAGAACCATTGCGATCATACACGATGTTGAAAGTTTTGCAACACCAGGAACACACAGATTGAGAAAATTTATTCTTTCAAAGCTCACAGATGTTTTGGTTGTACATAATAGTTTTTCTGCAGAAAAGGTGCTGGATATTGACCCGCAATTAAATGAGAAGCTTACCATTATACCACATGGTAATTTTCATAACCTGTTTGTCGAACCGGTTGCAAAAGATGTCGCACGAAAGAAGATGAATCTCTCTTCGGATATCCGGTACATTCTTTTTTTCGGACAGATAAAAAAAGTAAAGGGTCTTGATGTTGCCATTACAGCGCTCAAGGATCTGCCCGAAAACATACACATGATTATTGCAGGAAAACCATGGAAAGAAAATTTTTCAACGTACGATAAGCTTATAAATGAGCTTGACCTTGAATCAAGAACGACTAAGATGATAAGGTTTATTGATGACGACGAGAGAGATATCTTGTTTAGCGCTGCAGATATTTTAGTACTACCTTATAACAAAATATTTCAGAGCGGCGTCATGCTTATGGCGATGAGCGCCAGGATACCAATTGTTGCAAGCGACTTGGAACCTATGAAAACGCTAATTAAAACTAATGAAACTGGTTTTTTGTTTGAAACTGGCAACGCAGATGACCTGGCTTCCGTCATCAATAAAATAATTAATGATCGCGCACTTTTACAACAGGTTACTGAAAATGCCTGGCACAAAACAAATACAGAAAATGATTGGGATGAAATTGCCTCTTCATTTAAGCAACTTTTAAAAACGGAAAAGCAATGTCCCCAAAATTGAGAATTGGAATTTTAGGCACGCGAGGTATTCCCAACAGATACGGAGGCTTTGAACAATGTGCAGAATATTTAGCATTAGGTCTGTATGGCAAAGGGCATGATGTTTTCGTGTATAGCTCCAGCAAACATGAGTATCAGCAAAACGAGTGGCAAGGTGTAAACATTATTCATTGTAAGGACCCCGAGGATGAAATCGGAACCGCGGGACAATTCATCTACGACCTTCATTGCATTAATGATGCAAGAAAAAGAAAGTTTGATGTTCTGCTACAACTTGGATATACCAGCAACTCTATCTGGCACTGGCGATGGCCGAAAGACACCATTAATATTGTTAACATGGACGGTCTTGAGTGGAAACGCACCAAGTATAACAAGTATGTAAAAAGATTTCTTCGATATGCAGAAAAGATTGCTGCAAATAAAGGCGACTTGTTGATTGCTGATTCGCTGGGCATCAAAGAATATTTGAAAGAAAAGTACAACAAGGACTCCGTGTTTATCCCTTATGGAGCAGAGCCATTCGATGGTCCAGATGAAACCATTCTGCAAAAATATTCAGTGGAACCGTTTGCGTATAATTTGTTGATTGCAAGACTTGAACCAGAAAATAATATTCAAACAATTATTGATGGGCACCTCCTTTCACAAACACCCATCCCATTGCTTATCGTGGGAAATACCAAGAACAAGTATGGGCAGGATTTGTTAATGAAATACAAACACAACAGCAACCTTGTTTTTACAGAAGGGATTTACGATAAAAACGCGATTGATAATTTGCGCTTTTTCTCGCATTTATATTTTCACGGGCATTCCGTGGGAGGAACAAATCCCTCTTTGCTTGAAGCAATGGCATGTCATGCACTCATTGTTGCTCATGACAATATTTTTAACAAATCCATTTTAACAGATGATGCTTTTTATTTTTCCAACGCTGTCGATATAAAAAACATAATCGCCAAAGTCCATAACAAACAAGACTTTGCGCCAATGCTCTTATCAAATAACAGTAAAATTATAACGAATTATAGCTGGCCTCTTATTGTAGATGCTTATGAAAAAGCGATGCTGGGAATGATTTAATAACCTGCACTAAATTTTTTTTCAAAAACCGTTAATGATGCAACGGTTCCAAATTAATGCTTGTCAACTAAGTGTTTTAATGTACGGATCTGTAACTATACCGCTTTGTGGTATTGTTATTGATATATTCAAGGGATATATTTGCGGCGATTTATTTTGCCATTATCCTGATTGACCACTCAAAACCTTATCTGATATCATGAGTATCGCACAAAAAGAGAAAGCAAAAACTCTAAGAAGAGAGTTGCCGACAGTTAACGGTATTAAACGACCCGCCCCTTATGCACGAATAAAGAAGAAACATCTGGTTGCCAAGCGGGTTTTCGATATAGCCTTCTCCTTAGTTGTTATAATATGCTTATTATCTTGGCTATTACCCATCTGTTTTATCTTAATAAAACTTGATTCGGGAGGACCAGTTTTCTTTAAACAAAAAAGAGTCGGCTATAAAGGGAGGTTGTTTACCTGCCTGAAATTACGCACAATGGTGGTTAACAATCTTGCGGATGTTAAGCAAGCAAGCGATGATGATGTAAGAATCACAAGAGTTGGTCGCTTCTTTAGAACCACTAATATTGATGAGCTCCCACAATTTTTTAACGTTTTATTTGGAAACATGAGTATCGTAGGTCCACGACCTCATATGACAAAAGATTGCCTGGACTTTTCCACTGTTGTAGCAAGTTATGACCTAAGGCATTCTGTGAAGCCCGGCATTACCGGAATGGCGCAGACGAAAGGTTTCCGCGGGCCAACAAATGATATTGACAGCGTTGTTTCGAGGTACCAATGGGATATTTTTTATGTTCGCAACATTAGTTTCCTTCTTGATTTGAAATTGATTAGCATTACTTTCCAACAGACATTAAACGCTCTGCTAAACAAAAACAAAGAAATTGAAGAGCTTGAAAGCAAACTTACTATTTCTCCAAGACCCGAAATGGCACGTGTGAGAGAGGTTAACAAGAAAATGGTGGTTTAATTTCTATAGAGATTTTAACTTTTTTATCAAAGTCCGCTTTTAAAGGGTAGTAGCAAAAAATAAACGATTATTTTTGCACACTCGTTTGAAAGCGGGCTTTTTTTATGAATACACATTTGTCAGAACAGGAAATCATTCGCAGGGAGAAATTGGCAAAACTGCAAGCCGCGGGCATCGACCCGTATCCGGCGCCATTATATCCGGTTAGCCATTTTTCTACGGATATAAAAAACGATTTTACTGAAGAGAATAAGGAGAAGTACAGCGCTGTGTGCGTTGCCGGTAGAATCATGAGTATTAACGACAAAGGCAAGGTTTTCTTTATTAAGATACAAGACAGCAAAGGCATCATTCAATTATATGTGAAGCGCGATGAGATTTGTCCCGGTGAGGATAAATCTTTCTTTGATAACGTAGTAAAACATGGCCTGGACCTTGGTGACATCATTGGTTCCACTGGTTATGTGTTCATTACCAAAACCGGTGAAACTTCCATCCACGCTCAAACAATCACCTTACTTACAAAGTCACTGAAACCACTTCCGGTAGTAAAACGTGATGAAGAAGGTAATGTGTTTGATGAAGTGACGGACCCGGAATTCCGTTACCGTCAGCGCTATGCAGATTTGATTGTTAATCCTTCTGTAAAAGATACGTTCGTTAAGAGAACTGTATTAATGAACACGATTCGCGAATTCCTTAACAGACAAGGTGCCCTTGAAGTGGACACTCCCGTGTTGCAAAGCATTCCCGGTGGTGCCGCTGCGAAACCTTTTATCACGCATCACAATGCGCTGGACATGTCTCTGTACCTGCGTATCGCAAATGAGCTTTACCTGAAAAGACTGATCGTTGGCGGCTTTGATTGGGTGTACGAGTTTAGTCGCAACTTCCGTAACGAGGGTATGGATAGAACGCACAACCCCGAGTTTACAGTACTTGAATGGTACACTGCATACAAGGATTATTTCTGGATGATGGAAATAACAGAACAGCTTTTTGAAAAAATTGCCCTCGCATTACACGGTACAACTGAAGTACAGGTAGGCGATAAAGTAATCAGCTTCAAAGCGCCGTTCAAACGTATTTCTATTTATGATGCTATAAAAGAACATACCGACATCGATGTAAGCGCAATGGATGAGGAAGGTTTGCGCGGGGCTTGCAAACAACTTGGTTTACATGCCGATCCAAAATTTGGCAAGGGTAAACTGATTGATGAGATCTTCGGTGAAAAATGCGAAGACAATTATATACAACCGACATTCATTATCGACTACCCGGTTGAGATGAGTCCGCTTACGAAGAAACATCGCAGCAAAGCTGGACTGGTAGAGCGTTTTGAGTTGATGATCAATGGAAAAGAGTTGGCAAACGCTTATAGTGAGTTGAACGATCCTATCGATCAGCGTGAACGTTTCGAAGAGCAGGTAAAATTGATGGAGCGCGGAGATGATGAAGCAATGTATATCGACTATGATTTCTTAAGAGCACTTGAATACGGTATGCCGCCTACAAGTGGTATTGGTATTGGAATCGACAGACTTGTGATGTTGATGACCAACCAGCCGTCAATCCAGGATGTATTGTTCTTCCCTCAGATGAGACAGGAGAAGAGCGAATAAAAAAAGTTGATAGTTTTCAGTTGTTAGTTGTTAGACAAAGTGTTAAATCATCATGCCTAACAACTAACAACCATCAACTCCTTACACAATTCTTCTACTGTCAAAGTCTCCCGAAATAGCCACGACTCCCGGCGTTTTTCCTTTTTCAAAGCTCCCCAGTTTGTCCGTTAGTTGTAGCGCTTTTGCACCATTCAAATTCCCCATTTGTAAAAAGGTTGTTAACGGAACTGACGGAAAAGCTTCATGTAAAGTTTTTATTTCTTTAGCAATATTCAGTTTCCAGTTGCTGCTGTAGCTGTCGGTTCCGAGAACCATGCTGCAATTATGTTTGATGAACAGATCCAATTGCGGCAATCTGTTTTCAATATATTTATTTGCGTTCGGACAAAAGCAATACACCAGCTTCAATCCATTTTGCGCAGCATAATTATTAGCGAACACAATATCTTCTTCCGGCATGTATGTGTTATGCACAAGAAAAATAGTTTGTCCGTTATTGAAGTGCGGTAGATATGATTGTATCGTGGATTTGCCGGTTACAGGGAATGGCGATTTTTCAACACCGAAATTTTTATACAGTTTTAAAAAATCACCCTCTCCGGTTTTGTATAAAACATCTTCTGCAATGCTTTCCTGGTTGTGTATAGAAATGATCTGGTCCTTAGTGGCAGCATTGATCATTTCAAATGTTTTAGGACTGATGCTATACGGCGAATGTGGTGCCAGTGAGCTTTTGCCGCTGAGTGTCTGCTGAAATGTTTGCAAAATATTTTTGTAGTTGGCCATGTTTTCTTCCGCACGCGCATCTGAAAAGCTGAGGACCTCTATAAAGTTTTGCCAGTAAATTTTGCTTTGTTGTTTTGCGGCAATTGCATCTGTTGTATTACCAATATCGCCAACGGCAACAGTTCCATTGTTATACATTTCCTGTTCTGCATTCGTAATCGCGTCTGCAATCACTTCTTTTTCAAAATCACGTTTTTGTATAACCGAAATTAAAAAATCAACGAGGCCGGTGTGTGGAGGAATCGCATTTTTCAAATGGCTCAACTCCAGGTGACAATGACAGTTTACAAAACCCGGGGCCAAAGTGCCTTCAAAAACCTGGATATCATCTCCTGCTTCACTTGATGAAACGATATCCAGCACTTCTCCTTTTTCGCTGATTATCAATACCTGATCACCTGTTAGCATTTCTTTTCCCGTAAATAAAAAATCACCTTTGAATTTTTGATAACGCATGCTTTAATTGAATTAATTTTGCAAACCTTTAAAAAAGGTTGAACGCTTGAAGTTGGCTGGGCAAATCTATGATGCGAACAGCATTACTTCTGCGGTTTCAAAATAATATTACAATATGTTAGACAGATTAGAAGCCATTAAAGCAAAGTTTACTGACCTGGGTGTTGCGCTTACAAACCCTCAGATTGTGAGTGACAACAAGAAGTTCAGCGCTATGAGTAAAGAATACCGTAGCCTGGAGAAAATTGTAATGGCTTACGACGCATACAAAAGATTACTCGACGATATCGATTTTAATCGCGAAGCCTTGATGGGCGATGACGATGAACTGAGAGATCTGGCAAAACTTGAAACAGCCGATCTTGAAGAGCGCAAAGAAAAAATGGAAGCCGAGATCCGTCAATTGCTGATCCCTAAAGATCCGCAGGATGAGAAGAATGCCATTCTTGAAATTCGCGCAGGAACCGGTGGTGACGAGGCTAGTTTGTTCGCAGGTAACCTGTTGGATATGTACCTGCGTTATTGCGCCAAAAAAGGCTGGAAAACAGCCATTTTGAGCGAAAGTGAAGGTACTGTGGGAGGCTATAAAGAGGTGAACGTGGAAGTGGTAGGTGATGATGTATATGGAACGCTGAAATTTGAAAGTGGCGTACACCGCGTACAGCGTGTACCCGCTACGGAAGCCAGCGGACGTGTGCATACAAGCGCCGCAACCGTAGCTGTAATGCCGGAAGCTGAAGAAGTAGATTTCGAACTGAGAGAAAGCGATGTGAAAATGGAAACTGCACGAAGTGGTGGTGCCGGCGGACAGAACGTGAACAAGGTGGAAACCAAGGTAATGTTGACCCACTTACCAACAGGAACAGTGGTGATTTGCCAAACAGAGCGTTCTCAGTTGGGCAACAGGGAAAAGGCCATGAACATGTTGCGTACCCGTTTGTATGAAGAACAAGTGCGCAAACAGGAAGAAGAAATTTCCCGTCACCGTAAAAGTTTGGTGAGTACTGGTGATAGAAGCGCCAAGATCAGAACTTACAACTATCCTCAGGGTCGCGTTACTGACCACAGGATTGGTTTAACTGTGTATAACCTGGATGCAGTAATGAATGGAGATGTGGACGAATTCATTGATGCTCTGCAATTTGCGGAGAATGCGGAAAAAATGACGGCGCAGCAGCAATAAACGGGTAATAACTTCCACAAATCCCGAATGCGCCAGAATAAGTACAATTACGTGAAAAAACGACCGCTAAAGGCCGCATTTGTACCTAAACTGCTTAAAATCAGCCTTTGTAGTGTTAAAATTTTGAAAAGCTGACGAAAAGCACTTGCAAGTTACAATGTTATTGCGTTGCTTTGTGATGTGAAAATGATGTTGAAAAGTGAGACGAGAAGTCTAAAAGCTCTTTAAGGATACTTTAACAAAAGAAATTGAACCCGAGGCATCAGTTTTGCATCTTACATATGGAGTTCAATTTATAAAACAGTCTTTCTATTGACTTACACAAAAGCAGTCAATTTTCTCATAAGCAGTTAGTTTTGGTTACGGCCCTTGTTTCTACAAGGGCCTTTTTATTTCAAGACAATATCTTTTTGTTAAATGCTGCGTGATTTTGAAAAATAAATGAAAGAAAATAAAAATCCTGCTGCAGCTCCACAGGCATCCGCCACAATATCATATAAATCAAAGCTTCTATTAGGTATATAATATTTCTGGACAAATTCCAGCAAAATGCCATTTGCCGTGGAAAGCAGAAATAATATCAGCAGAAATTTTGTGAGCTGCTTAGAGTAGAAATAGTTCCGGTTAAGGAACAATGCCCACGTAACTACAAGTCCACCAAATAATATTACATGTACAATCTTGTCAATATGTATGGCATCCAGCCAGCTGCTTTGTGGAATGGCAGAACCGGGCAGGCACAATAAAACCTGGATTATCAAAGTCCAGAATACAGGTACGACAGGTGTTTTAAAAAGAAATTTTAGCACAGGAAAAAATAAATAGTGTGAGCATTAAATGGTTCCCATAACGTACATGGCGTTCATGTCAGGAGTCGGGCTTCCTCCTTGTTTCTCCAAAGTAACTGCGAATGCGGTAGCTGAAGGGATATTTTTCATTTTTACAACCATATTGTCTTTGTCCATATCCAGCATTCCTGCATCTACAGGTTTGCCGTCTACCATCGCCCATAATTGATACTGCATACCAGGCGCAGGCTTTGGTAAGTTATTTACCATTAGATACACATCCTTTGTTTGCGTGTCCCAATAAACAGTACACATACTGGAAGGATTGGAAGAAACGCCTGGAAGCTTTACTGCCTTCATTCTCGGATTTCTGATGTGCTCAAAGTTGGCTTCATAATCCTGCAGTTTTGTTTGCATCGACTGGTTGTTGTTTACCAATTGAGTTTGTTGAATGGACAGTTCATTAAATGCGTTAACCAGTTTTTTGTTTTCCTTGTAGAAATAAAAATTCAACAATGTGCTTGCTCCCAGCAAAATAATGGCAGCCGCCGCAGCGGAGCGAAGTGAAAATAATTTTCTTATGATGAGAGGCTGGTCCTCGTCCACATAATCATTTTCTGTGTAAGAATAACTTGTCATGTGCTCACCATTTTCGCCGGTAACAGCATGACGAATTTTATCTTTCAGATATGCCGGTGGTGTAACGGCATCGGACATGGCAATATGCTCCAGCGAAAGTTCAAATGCTTCTCTGGCTTCAACTACTTCAGGATAGGTGGCACATACGCTTTCAAACTCAAGCCTTTCTTCTTCCGAAGCAAGCCCGAGCACATAGCTCTCAATAATGCCACTTTGTATGTATTCCTGTATGTTCATTTCTATTTCAAGAATGTTCTCAATTGTTGAAGCGCCGCTCTGATTCTCGTTTTCACCGTGCCCAAGGGAATTGATTCTATCTCTGCAATTTCCTCGTGGGTGTATCCTTTAAAATATGCCAGCTCTATCAACGACCGCTGTTCTGGTTTTAGTTTATCGACTATTTTTCTCAAACCTATATTGTCAACTTCCAACTGTGTGCTTTGCAAATTATCTGCGCTACTATCAAGCGATTCGCTTCTGTGATTGTTGCGATAGGTTTTCGAACGAACCATATCTATCGCGGCGTTGCGGGCAATGTTGAGCATCCATGTAAACAACCGCCCTTTGGTTTCGTCGTAGCTTTCTATTTTCTTCCAGATGTTTACAAAGACCTCCTGCAACACGTCACCTGCAGCACTTTCATTCTGTACGATCTGTAATATAATGCTGTACAAAGCGCCTGAATAATGTTCATACAGATAATTGTAGGAGCCATTATCCCGTTGCTTTAAAAGCATTACAAGCTCTGCTTCGGTATATGTTTGTTTAATTGACAATAACGTTGAAAGTAATACAATATTAACAAAAAAAGAGCGCCGAAGCACTCTTTATATACGTCAAAATATGTTAGTTGGATTAACCTACTATAGCCTTATAACCGGCAGCATCCATCAATGCCTCCACTTCAGCAGGGTTGCTTACAGTCATTTTGATCATCCAGCCTTCGCCATATGGATCTGTGTTAACCAGCTCAGGACTTCCAGCCAAAGCAGGGTTCAATTCAGTGATGGTTCCTGCAACAGGCAAGAACAGATCGCTCACCGTTTTTACCGCTTCTACGGTACCAAAAATTTCACCGGTACCCAAAGCTTTACCTACAGTTTCTACTTCTACAAACACGATATCACCCAATTCGCTTTGTGCGAAATCTGTAATACCAACTGTTGCAACATTGCCGCTCAGGCTAACCCATTCGTGGTCCTTTGTATAACGCAGATTATCTGGAAGATTCATGATACGTTTAATTTAGTTTTTAGTGCAGCAAAGATGCTTTTTTTTTGACAAAAAAGAAAATAGTTGTTCCGAGGAATTGAAAATTGAAAGTTGAAAATTGAAAATGACTCACTGGTTGGAAATTACCATCGTTGGCAATGTTTGAACCATTTTCAACTTTCAACTTTCCATTAATTAAAATTCCTGCTGCTGAAAATACATCAGCACATGGTCCTTCAAAAAGTCTTCCTGTTCCTTCAATGCGTATTTTGGCAGTTCTTTTAACTGACGGAAATGCGGCCAGCCATCGGCGTCTACTCCTTCTATTTCGTAATAGCCGCTTGGCGTTAGTACGGTACAAACCGCTATATGCATGAGGTCCTGCTTTTGTTCTTTGGAAAATTTCTTTTTTATATCGCCCAGCTCCTGGACGCCTATCATGAAAAGAATGGTTTCCATATCGGGCTTTTTGCCAAAGCGCTCCACCAATTTCGCTTCCAGTTGCCACCAGCGGCTTTGTAAATCGTCTTGAATATTCATGGAGCAAAGGTAAGGGTTGGAGAAAGAACGCAGATTGTCATGATTGTCATGATTTTTTAAGATTTTTTGATTTGATATTTGAAATTGCAAAGTTTCTTACAGCTTGTTGAGCCATAAACCTCAAATCGCTAATTTCAAATCATCACTAATCATGACAATCATGATAATCTGCGTTCCCTGTTTCTCAGCTTGAAGTACAACACAAAACCCACGACCACCATCGCAATCTGCATAAACGCCCAGAACATCGTGCTGATATCACGAACCATTTTGCCGCCAAAATCCATGAAGTGATGTTTGTGGAACAAGGCAAAGCTGTAACCCTCCGCAAGATCTTTGTCACTAATTTTTAATGCGAGTGCTCCTGTGCTGGTTTCCACATAATATTTTTCATGATTGCCTGTTTCATACTGCACTTTCCAAACGGGCAGGCGCTTGTTGATGAACCCGTATTCGTCCGTAAACTTTGTTACAAGTTCTGTGGCTACAATTTTGTTGGAGCTTTCGCTGTACATGTTTGCAAGGTGCTGTGCATACAATTTTTCACCATCTTTGGCGAGTTCATAATTGTTATTGCTGACAAATTTCACATCAGGCGCGGCAACTTTTTGGTCCTTCATCAGGTCGCCTTGCAAATTGTTTTTTGTGTTTGTTGCTGCATATACTTGCCAGTAAATAGTTCCGTCAATATCTGCAAGACCAATATTGGTAAATGTTTCGCCGGAAGATAATTTTTGTAAAGCCGCATTTAAATTCAGCTTGAGTTCGCTTGCCGCAAATGAGGCGTCGTTTGTTGTTTGCGTAACAGCCGTTGTTGTCATTTTGTTGAAGGCATGGTACCAGCCGCTGAAAGTAAACAACAACGTAAACAACGCAGCTACGATTGACACAAAACGGTGATTGTTTCTCGCGCTGGTTGTGCCATTGCCATTCTTCTTCGCTTTGGTGGTAAAGAAAACGTAAAGCCCCAGAATGGTGTTGAAGAATGCCAAAGCGGTGATTAAGCTTATCACCAGCAATCGCCCTTTGCCTAAACCATCCAACCATGACCAGTTGTGGAGCAGAGAAAAAATCTTATCAAACACCAACCGTTTTTTATCCATGGCAAAAGCGAATCTGTCCTGCGTGGTCTCTACGTAAATTCTGATGTTGTCGTCTCTCTTAAAATTTACTTTATAAACAGGCAGTAAACGATTGATGTATTTATACTCTTCGTTGAAACTGGTAAGCTTTTCAATACCGGAAATGTTAGCACTTGCTCCGCCTTTCATGTTCATATTTTCACAACAATCTTTTGCGTCGCTGCTCTTGGTGCGATCAACCTTAGTGGAAGCTAACAGCGCATTTCTATTCACCGGATTGCTGCAGCATTCCATTACACTTGCATCGCTCTTTGCATTTCCCGAGAGAAAAATAGACGCCAGTTGCTTTGCATAAATCTGATCACCATTTGCGAGTGATTTTCCGGATTCTGTGCTGATGTATTGCACATCTTTTTGAGCCGGTAATTCTATTTGATAAAACAGATGTTTATTGATGTGAACGAATCTTACATTCTTAACCGAATCAATTTTATTTGCAAGCAAAGCTTGTGATAACGGCACTACAATTTGATTAGTATCTATCGGTGAAGCGTTGATTGTCTGCTGCGCTACTTTCGGACGAACATTCGTCATGAGCGGATGCAGGAAACCACTGGCGGCCCAAAGCAGCACGGGAATGCCGGTGATAAGACTAACTGTTCGGTGCCATTTCATCATTCGCTGGCGGAAATATTTTCTAAGGGACATTCTTTACTTTTTTTTGTTGAACAAACTGCCAAAATCATACGCTACACCAATGTTGAAATTTCTTGGCTCACCGGGATTGTAACTATAACCATAAGCACTTTTACTCGCAGTGTAAGCATAGTATGTGTTTGCTACGTTCAATGCGTTCACCCATATTTCAGCGTTCTTGTATTGGTAAGCAACACGGACATTGAATACATTGTAACTGCCGATCGTAGCCGTGTTTTGTGGATCGAGCCAATAACTTCCTACATGCTGCCATTCCGCGCCGATGCGCAAACCATTTACAAAAGCAGGTCTGTACCAAACTTCTGTATTGTACAGCCAGTTTGGTGCGGCTGCCATTTCGTTCTTATTATAACTTATTCCTTTTTCCACGTAATCAACAAATGTGTGTTTGCTGTAAGCGCCGCTGAATCTTACTGAAAGACTTTTGATCGGGTTTGCATTCAAGCCAAGCTCAATGCCTTTGTGAGACGTTCTTCCGGCATTCCTGTTTTCGTACGAGCCATCATCAAGGCGAACGGAAATGATTTCGTTGGTGCCTTGTAAAGAGTAAGCGCTTACATCTGCCGTGAGTTTGTTTTTAATAATAGAAACCCATCCACCCACTTCGTAGTTATAAAAAACGGAAGGATCAAGATTGGGCACTTTAACGCCTTTGAACAAATCTGTGATTTGCGGCGGAACAAATCCCTGGCTATAGTTTGCGTAGATGCCAACGCCATCGCTGAAATTATAAGTGAATCCAATTTTCGGACTAACTGCAGAGAAATTTTTGATTGTATCTGTTGCTCCCGAGTAAGAAGATGTAGGCAACGAATTGTCGAATTTATACCTGAATAAATCATAACGAAGCGATGCTACCACTCGCAATTTTTCTATAGGAGAAAATTCGAAGTTTACAAAAGCCGCGTAGTTATTGATGTTTGTACTGAACAGCGCAAGCATGCTGTCTGTATTTTTATAACTGGTGTATTTGCCGCTGAGCGTGTCTTTGTTGATTCTAATATAGTTTGCCGTATAAGTTGAAGGGCTTATATCAATATTTGCGCCGGCTATAATCACTGCTTTTTTCCAGTTAAGATTTTGCCTGTGCTGCGCAATGAACGCATAACTGTTGAAAGAAGAATTATTGATCTCTCCGTGCGCCAGCGCTTTATTGCCTTTCCATCCGCTTGATGTGTAGTGATAATCATCTTTTATGCTGTAAGACGGATTTTGAATGATCGTGTTGTCGCGGTAAACAATGGAAGCTGTTGTCTTGCTGCGATCGTTCCATTCATGCACAAGCGTTGAGTGGTAGCGTAATGCGTTTACCTGCCTGTAAGTGAATGTTTGCGGGTTGCTGAACGATTTTGCTGCATACATAGTGCTGTCAATGCCGCCGGGCATGTCACTGTAATAATTCAGCCAGGTAACGCCATTGGATAAATAAGTTTTGCTGTTGAAACGATAGTCAACTTTCGCAGTGAAAGTGCCTTTGTGAAAATCGCTGTATTCAATAAAGCTGTTGCGTTTGTCTGCGTAATAACCATTTACCGAAACGCCCCATTTGCCTGCCGTAAAGCCGGTTTGAAGATCGGCACGTTTGTAACCAATATCATTTCCCTGCAGAGATAATTTAAGCACAGGCACGGCTGTTGGCGAGGCGGTTATGAAATTTACAGCGCCACCAATCGCTTCACTTCCGTACAACGAAGAAGATGGTCCTTTGATTACTTCGATATTTTTCACAGCTGCCATGTTCATTTCCAGCAAAGCATTGTGGTTAAAGAGGCCCGTTGTGCGAATGGGAATGCCGTCTTCCAGATACAGAAACATGCTTTTGGTGGTCATGGGCTGGCGGATGCTCATCATGTGCTGCTCATTGCCCAGGTTCACCATGTACACCCCGCTCACTTTATTCAGTAGTTGATCAACAGTGGTGGCTTTTGTATCCTTGATTGTTTTGGAATTGATGTTTGCAATGGCAACAGGCGCCAGCGAACGTTTTACACCTTCACGGTTAGCAGATACGGATATTTCCTGCAATGTATTGTTTGATGGTTCAAGACTTACGATCGCATGCTTATCGAGTTTTATTTCTGTGGATTGAAAGCCTGTGTAAGAAATGGTAATGGTTTTATTTTGAAACTGTTGCGAAAGTTGGAATTCGCCTTTATCGTTTGTAGTCGCAATAATTTTGTTGTTGCAATAAATACAGCAACCCGCAAGTGCTTCTTTGGAATTTTTGTCTATTACTTTTCCTTGCATAGTTTGGCTGAATGCCTGCATTGCACACAGGAGCATAGCACAAACCAGTATGTTTTTCAAAAACATTTTGTAGGTTTTGAATTGATCGAATCGAGGCTGAGTGGAAATGCGCTCAATGTATGTGTTGATAGCGAACGAGGTACAATAGTCGTTTGAATGATACACGCTACAGCATCTCGTACATCGTACAACATACACCTTAGCTTAATGAAATAAATTGAAACAGCTTATGCGCAAGGAGGGTGGAAGAATGAATTGACAGCAGTAAATGCGTAACTGTTGCTGTATGAGGAAGTATGTGTGATAGAATTTTCTGAATAGGTTGGTTCGAAGGAAATGAAGGAAGAAATGCTGCAAAACTGCACTTCAAATTTTTCCTGTGCACTTTGCCCCTCTTTCTTTTGTTGCTCCTCTTCTTTTTGAAGTTGTTTTCTTAAATGACATTTACCGTTACAATGCATCATCGGCTTGGCCTTGTTTTCGCAGAGTACGGTGGCAATGTATTTTTTGTTCAGCATATAGTCCGTCAGTACCACCACCTTGTTGAAAGATGTAGCAGCTATAATGATCAGGAAAAATATGGCGGTGAACTTCTTCAAGATGATTGCTTTGGCAATTTTGATGCAAAACTAGTATCCGTGGCGTGAGATTTAAAATTTTGTTATAGAAATTCCGAATGTTTCGCCCAAAAGTAATTTTTCAAAAAGTATAACGTTATGTATATGAGGCTCTGGCGAGGAAACATGATTTTGCTCATGTGTTCAGAATAGCCAACCCGATGAGCTGATTTGGACAGCCCGGTCCCGAAGGAATCCTTTTAGACGAGCCTGTCGACGGTCTCGGCACTCTATGGTTACCCAAATGTTATTTTGCATACAAAAAACGTTCTTAATGAGTAACTTTATAAAGCGCTGCCATATAAAAAAGAGGATTGATTAACGATTAAACAGAAAACAATGATTAAGGAAATTAACAATGGCCACGTAAAAACTGATTTTTCCAAAGGCATTACCACCATTGAATTCTACCACCCCCAAAGCAATGCTCTTCCCGGAAAACTGCTGGAAGAACTCGCACACACGATTCACGCTGCGGCAAATGACAATGATACCAAGGTGATCGTACTCCGCTCGGAAGGCGATCGTACTTTTTGCAGCGGCGCATTTTTCGACGAACTAAAGAGCCTTAAAAATCTCGACGAAAGCAAGCGTTTTTTTATGGGTTTTGCCAATTTGATCAACACCATGCGTAAATGCCCCAAATTTATCATTGGACGCATACAGGGCAGGTGCGTTGGCGGCGGTGTGGGTTTGGCATCCGCGGTTGATTACGCAATAGCCACAGACGCAGCTGAAATAAAACTTAGCGAACTATCTATAGGCATAGGGCCATTTGTAATAGGGCCCGCAGTTGAAAGAAAGATCGGAGCCGCGGCATTCAGCAATCTTGCAATAGATGCTACCAAATGGCGCAATGCGGATTGGGCCAAACGTAAAGGCTTGTTTGCCGAGGTGCACACTTCTGTAGAAAATATGGACGAATCCATCAAGCGTCTTGCAGATACACTTGCTCACTACAGCCCGGATGCCATGCGGGAAATGAAAAACATTTTCTGGAAGGGCTGTGAAAACTGGGATGAACTTCTGTACTACCGCGCTGGAGTTAGTGCCAAGCTGATTTTAGGTGAAGAGGCACAGATGGCGCTGGAAAGATTGAGGGAGAAAGTCTCTTAATAACTGAGTAACTGAATAACTGAATGGTTGATTTTCAGTTTGGCATTACAACTTTCAACCACTCAGTTATTCAGTTATTGAGTTATTCAATTATTTTTGCCCCATGAGTGATTTACAAAGCCTTGCTGACTTTTTAGAACCTGTTAACCTTGCTGCCCTCAACAATGACGAAGGTTACAAAGATGGCCAAATAGGAAAAATAATTCACGTGTATGAAGATGAGTTGCCGGATATTGAACAAGTAGATCTTGTATTTATCGGCTGTAAGGAAACACGTGGAGCGGGTTTTGCAAATACTCCCTCATTGGCTGCAGATGCGATACGCCAGGAATTTTACTCACTTTATTATTGGCACACTAATTTGCAAATTGCCGATCTGGGCAATGTCAAAACAGGTGCGTCCCTCCACGATTCTTATGCGGTGGTGAAAATGGTCGTGAAAGAATTGATTGACATGGGAAAAACAGTGGTCATTCTCGGCGGCTCTCACGATATGACGCTTGCTCAATATTATGTGTATTCCCAACGCACGCAGATTATCGAAGCAACCTGCATTGACGCACTTATCAACCTCGATATAGATTCACCTTTGCGCAAGGACAATTTCCTGATGGAAATGCTTACGGGTGAACCCAACTTTATAAAACACTATAATCATATCGGTTTTCAAAGCTATTACGTGCATCCGCATATGCTGGAAACAATTGATAAGCTTCGCTTTGATTGCTTCCGTGTAGGGCACGCAAAAGAGTATATGGAAGAAATGGAGCCGGTTATCCGCAACAGCAATATGCTGAGCTTCGACATGGCTGCGTTTGCGCACGCCTATGCACCGGCGGGAGCGGTTTCTCCAAATGGCTTTATTGGTGAGGAAGCGTGCATTCTTATGCGTTATGCGGGTATGAGCCCAAACATCAGCACCATCGGTATTTATGGTTTTGATGAAAAGCTGGATAAAGACGGCCTTACGGCAAAACAGATCAGCCACATGCTCTGGTACCTGATGGATGGTGCCAGTCGCGGCAAAATGGAGGCTACGCTTGACGAACGCGACAGCTTTTACGAATATCATCTTACCTTCTCTGAAGTAGAAACTACTTTCCTTCAAAGCAAAAGAACCGGCCGCTGGTGGATGCGCTTGCCGGATGAAACATTTATAGCCTGTTCGCACAAAGACTACCTGCAAGCCAGCAGCAATGAGCTACCGGAGAGATGGCTGAGGGCACAGGAAAGGAGCTAGGATGAGAACGGAACGCAGATTATCAAGATTGTCATGATTTGTTATGATTTTTTGATTTAAGCTCGATTCCAATTTTGAATTTTGACGACCGGTATTGCATTGTTTTGCTTTTTAATAGAAATCATAACAGATCATCAGAATCTTAAAGATCTGCGTTCTCTCTCTTTTCCCTAATTTTAAGCAAATACAATAGCACCTTACATGAGAAAACTCTTTGTAGCCGGGCAGATATTGCTTGCGTTTTGCCTGGGCTCCTGTTCCCTGCAGAAAAAGATTGACAAAGTTGCCACGAAAGACCTTATCAAAGACAAGAACCTCACGGCTGCGCATGTGGGCATTTGCATTTACGAGCCTTCGGCAAATAAGTATTGGTACAATTATCAGGCAGATAAATATTTTGTCTCCGCTTCCAATACAAAACTCTTTACATTATACGCTGGCATGAAGTTTCTCGGCGACTCAATCGACGGCATTCATTACCAGGAAATAAAAGACGCGATTTACTTACAACCTACCGGCGATCCAACATTTTTGCATCCGGATTTTTTGAATCAACCGGTTGTAAAATGGCTCCAGCAAACGGCTAAAAAAGTTTACATAACAGATAGCAATTGGCAGGAAAAACCGCTTGGTTATGGTTGGTCATGGGACGATTATAGTTCTTACTACATGGCAGAACGCAGTCCGCTGCCGGTGTATGGAAACGTGATCAAGTGGACGCAGCTGCGACAACAAGGTGCTTCAAGTGCGGAAGACAATATCGTGTATTCCGAACCGGAAGTTGATTGGAAAGTAAAATTCAACCCGGCAAGAACTTCGGCATTCAATGTTGTAAGAAGAAGAGACGAAAACGTTTTCGAAGTGTCCCAGGGAATTGAAATTCTGAAAGTGGTAAATGTTCCTTTTTTTACCAATGGCGTCGCTTCTGCGTTGGAGCTACTAAAAGATACGCTGCAAAAAGAGGTCACAGTCGCAGAAACGTTGCCGTCGGGTACGTGGCAGGTAAAGAAATCGCAACCTACAGATTCCATGTTTCGTGCAATGATCCATACCAGCGATAATTTTATGGCGGAGCAAACACTGTTGATGGTTGCCAATAAGCAACTCGGTGTAATGAATGACAGCAGCATTATCGATACATTACTGAACTCGTCTTATAAAGATTTGCCCCAAAGCCCAACATGGGTGGATGGTTCGGGGCTTAGCCGCTACAATTTATTTACGCCGCAAGACTTTGTATGGCTCCTGAGTAAAATGAAAAATGAATTTCCGTGGCAGCGCATTTCAACCATTTTCCCAACAGGAAATACAGGTACACTGAAAGGTTACTACAAAACGCTGTCAAATAATTTGTACGCAAAAACCGGAACGCTGGCAGGACAAATTGCCCTGAGCGGATATTTTACAACACGCAGTAATAAGCAATTGGTTTTTTCGATTTTGATTAACAATCACCATGCAGCGAATGTGGATGTGCGCAAGGCGATAGAGAAATTTTTGCTGGAGGTGTATGAAAAATATTGATCGTATGGGCGAACCGCGTTCGCCCATACGCATTACGCGTTGAATAATTTCTGCAAATAACTGCCTTTAAATTCTACGAATGTTGGCGTGCCGCCCGGTGTGGTGTTTGGCTGTGCGCAAACCAACAGATCTTCCACCAGTTTGCGCATTTCTTTTATGTTCAGATAGCGGCCCGCTTTTACAGAATGCTGCCATGCCATTGAACGGATCAGTTTTTCTCTTTTGGAAAATTTCACATCGCTGCTGAAATGTTTGTATTGCTCCATTAAATGCTCGATCGCTGCTTTTTCGTTTCCTTCCTCCAAATCGGCAGGCGTACCCTGGATTACAAAAGTGTTTAATCCAAAAGGCTCCACCTGGTAGCCCAATTGAAGAAGGTCCGGAATAAGTTCGTTCAGCATAGCAGAATCTTGTGGAGACAATTCTATGGTGGCAGGAAACAAACTTCTTTGAATAGAGATCGATCTGCCAACGAGTGCTGCAGCGTAACGCTCGTACAAAATGCGTTCGTGTGCGGTTTGCTGATTCACCAATAAAAATCCATCTTCAGCAGGAGCTATAATGTAAGTGCCGTGCAGTTGTGTGAAAACAGTATCGTCTGTAAACTGATGTTTTTTCTTTTTTACAAATCCCAACAGATCAGCCGTGGCATAATCCATTCCAGAATCGTCGTTTTGTACTGGCAATTGTTTCTCGTACTCAAACTTTTCTTCTGCGGGCTGAGAAGTGGGTTCATAAAAACTTTTCCAATGCTTCAGTTCGCTTTTGCCGGTATCAATAAAATGCGCCTGGTTTTTTTGCGTGAAAGATTGATATAAATTGGATGAAGCAGCAGCCGATTGTTTGTCTTGCGTAAATGGTTTGCTTACGGCTTCAGACTGCTGAATATTTACATCAATATCAAATTCCAATGTAGGTGTAATGCTGAACTGTGCCAATGCGTGTTTTACAGCGGCCTGCACAAAGGCATACACAATTTTTTCATCTTCAAACTTGATCTCCTGCTTTGTTGGGTGTACGTTCACATCAATTTGGGCGGGGTCCAGTTCAATAAACAACACATACATCGGGAAGCTGTCGGTTGCGATCACTTCCTGGTAAGCGTTCATTACCGCGTGATTGAGATACGCGCTTTTAATGAAACGGTTGTTTACGAAAAAGTATTGGTCGCCGCGGGTTTTCTTCGCCGTCTCCGGCTTGCCCACAAAACCCTGGATGTTCAGGTAGTCTGTGTTTTCCTGAACGCTTACCAGTTTTGCGTTGTACTGGTTGCCGAGTATTTGTATAATACGTTGTTTCAGCGTTCCTTTTTCCAAATGAAAAAGCTGCTGATTATTGGAGGTAAGGGAAAAGAAAATATGTGGGAATGACATTGCCACGCGAATGAATTCATCCACGATGTGACGCATTTCCGCCGCATTGCTTTTTAAGAAATTTCTTCTTGCAGGAATGTTGAAGAAAAGATTTTTCATGGCGATGCTTGTGCCCGTATTGATCGCAATGGGTTCCTGCTTAATGACCAAACTGTTCTCCACTTCAATGCAGGTGCCGGTTTCGTCTTCTGCTCTTTTTGTGCGCAATTCCACTTGCGACACAGCCGCTACGGACGCCAGCGCTTCTCCGCGAAAACCCATTGTGCGGATATGGAAAAGATCGTCGATCTTTTGAATTTTGGAAGTGGCGTGGCGCTCGAAGCACATGCGTGCGTCGGTTTCGCTCATGCCTTTCCCGTTATCTATTACTTGTATCAATGCCTTACCGGCATCACTTATGATTAATTTTATTTCAGTAGCGCCTGCATCCACCGCATTTTCCAGCAATTCCTTAACGGCGCTTGCCGGTCTTTGGATCACTTCTCCTGCAGCTATCTGGTTGGCTATGTTATCTGGTAGTAATTGAATTATATCTGTCAAAGTCGTCGTCCCCTTTTGTGCGAAATTAAGTTAATTTGAAAATTTGAAGATTTGAAAATTTGAAAATGCGTTCAGTGAACCACGGAACTAACATCAATATTGCCACTGAGGACACAGAAGACACAGAGGAAATACAAAAGTGGGCCATTTTGCATAAAAAAAGCCCGTTTCAGGGAAACAGGCTTTTGAATTTTGATTTTTTACTTTTGGCTTATTAAAGCTTGATCAGTTCTGCCAATTTCTCTTCCAGTGCTTCGCCTCTTAAATTCTTAGCGACGATTTTTCCCTGAGGATCAATCAACAGGTTTTGTGGAACGGAGCTGATGCCGTATAGTTTTGCTACATCGTTCTTCCAATACTTCAGATCGCTTACGTGTGTCCATGGCATGCCATCATCATGAATGGCTTTTAACCATTTCTCTTTGCTGTTATCCAAAGAAACACTAACAACGGTAAAGTTGTTATCCTTGTATTTGTTGAAAGCTTTTACCACATTAGGGTTTTCCGCGCGGCAAGGGTGGCACCAACTCGCCCAGAAATCAAGCAGCACATATTTTCCTTTAAAAGAAGAAAGAGAAACCGGATTGCCAAGTGTGTCGTTTTGGGTAAAGTCCATAGCATATTTGCCGACAGCGGTTTTTTGAGAAGTCTCAATTTTCTTTTTCATCTCAATGCCGGAAGGAAGCTGCTGAAGGCTTTCCGGCAGTTTATTGAACAGTGCCAGCGCCTTGTCTGCATCTGGTTGAAAGCCTTTATACATATTTACCACATACAATCCTATAGGTGTATTTGGATTTTTATCGAGAAAATTAGCGTAAAGATCTTCCGCATGCGTTTCTCTAAGTGAGTCCAACTGATTTCCCAGTTTTTCTATTTGGCTTTTGTTGTTAGCTCTGCGTGCTGCAGAATAGCCATTCAGCAATTTTTCCAGGCGCGGAGAAAACTGTTTTTCAAGCGCAGTAATTTTTGCATAATCTGCCTGTCCCTTAGATCCGGTAAATTTCGCGCCTTTCAAAGAAGAAATAGCGATCATATTGATATTTGCGGGCTCCAGCCAAAACTGTAACACATCGTCAATAACTTGCTGTCCCGGTTTGCGCGTGTATACGATGGACATAAATGCTACCACAGGCTCGGTAAGGTGTCCCTTAATCTCAAAGCTGCCATTTATTACGCTGGCACTGTCGGAAATTCTTGTTGGGCCGTCGTTGTAAGAAAATAAAATTTTATCGATTGGTTTAAAAGAATTCAACTTGCCATTCAGTTTGAATTCCTGTGCAAAGCCCCATGCACAGATGCCGGGAAGCAAGATTAATAGGATCGCTAGTTTTTTCATTGTAAATATTTTAATGGGTGGAAAAAGTTGTTGGTTGTTAGTTGATAGTTGTTAGTAGGGAATGTTTAACCTCAAGCCCCAACAACTATTAACTAACAACTATCAACTTGCTTGATTTGCTTTTTCGATTTCGTTAATAATTCTGTCTGATCCTGAAAACTTTTGTGTGATCAGCAATAGGTAGCGAACGTCTACGCAAATGACTTTGTGAAGGTCTTTTTCGTAATTAAATTCTCTTGTCATGGACTCCCAGTTGCAGTCGAAAACAAGACCGATGAGTTTTCCTTCGCCATTCATCATTGGGCTTCCGGAGTTGCCACCTGTTACATCGCCATTTGTGATGAAGCAAACGGGCATGTCGTTGTTGCTGCCAAATGTTCCGTAGTCCTTATGCTGCCAAATGTCTTTTAGTTTGCTGTTTAACTGATAATCTTTGATGCTCGTGTTATCAGCTTTAGTTATCAGGCTATTGAGTGTGGTTTGATACGGGATTGTTTTTCCATCTACCTGCAGATCCGAAATAGTGCCAAACGAAAGTCTTTCTGTTCTGTCAGCATCGGGATAGTAGTCTGTACTTTTAAAGTCAGAAACACTGTTGTAGTAGGCGTAAATGAACCTGCGACTCTTGTCTGCGTTGGCCTGGCAAGTTTTGAATATTTGCCAGTCTTTTTCGTGAATGGAATTATACAACTGCATACCTGGATCATTTTCCAATGTTCCTGTTGGGTTCTTCAGCCAGTTTTGCAATTTGTCCCCATCGCAAAACACAGAAGTGTTGAATACATCGTCAACGTATTGATCAATGGCTTGCGGGGACTGAAGATTTTTTGTAGCAAATATGCCTGGCAAAAATTCAGCAGGCAAACTATCCTTTAACAGCTTTAATATTTCCTTGGTTACGCGTTTATCGACAGCGATATTAAAACCTTTGTAGTAATGACTTGCATTGGTTAAAATATTCTTTGATACCGAAGGTTTGCTTTTAAATTCTGCAGCATAGTTTTTAAGTGAACCGCCAAAGGCACCCATGTACTGTATGACTTCACAAGCGGTTGAAAAACTTTCAGAATAATAGGTTTGTGCACGCTTCAATGAAGCGTTTGCATCCAGTGCCTTTTTCAAATCCTGTAAAGTTGTAGCATAGGTTGCCTTTTTGCTATCATCCTGCATCACCCAGTTTGTCCATTGATTTTGAAAAGCCTGTTTTTTGGAAATGATGTTTAATTTATCGATCCAATAATTCATGCCCACAGCATTCTTGTAATAGTTCGCAGAGGTGGCATACTTTTCTGCATAGAGCTGTTTGATCATCGGATCTTTATTCATTTCATCTTCCAGTATGGATTGGCGGATCTTGCGAACGGCAATCAATGGATTGTTTAACGACTGTGTTTTGTCCTCAATCTGATAAGAAGTTGCGTTCCTATCTGATTGTTGAGGATAGCCCATCGACATTGCGAAATCGCCTTTCTTATATCCTTCTTTTGAAATGTGCAGATATGTTTTTACTGCCAGGGGAACATTTGCAGGAGAATAAGAAGCAGGCGCGCCATTTTTGTTTCCATACACTCTGAAGAAAGCGAAATCGGCGCTTTGTCTTGGCCACATCCAGTTGTCTGTTTCTCCGCCAAACTTTGTTACGTTTTTAGGAGCTACACCCACCAATCGCACGTCGCTGTATTGCAATTGGAGGTAAAGAATGAAAAGGCTGTTGTTCTTATAAGGTCTGATCTGAGCTTTATATTGCGGATATTGCTTTTTATATTTTTCCGTAACGGCGGCCATCACATCCTGGAACTTATTGGTTGAAGTCGCATTGATCATCTGGCTTTTTACCTCATCAGTAATGTCCAGAATTTTTTTGTTGATAGTAATCGTAAGACCGCTAACAGGCAATTCCTCTTGTGTTGACTTTGCCCAAAAACCAGTTTGAAAAATATCATTCGTTGGCGCAACATATTGTTGAATGGCTCCGTAAGAACAATGATAGTTGGTAAGTATTAATCCATTGTTGGAAATAATAGAGCCAGTACATCCTTTGTCAAATGCTATCACGGCCTCGCTTAACGCACCTTCATTCTCTCCGGTCAGTTGCTCTATAGGAATTTTTAAACCCATTGCTTTTAGTTCCTGTGCATTGTAGCGCTTCAGGAGTGCCAGCAGCCACATGCCATCATCTGCCCGTAGCTGAATTGAAACAGAAAATAAGTAAACAACGAGCATCAGCCATTTTAAAAGAGGCTTTGTATTGATCATTATAAGTTAATTCAATCGTTAAAAGAAAAAGAATGCCTTGTGACGTCTGCCACTAACCCACTAGCCTCACTAAGATTTTTTAACCACAGAGATAACAGAGATTTTTTTCACGGAGGAAAGGAGAATTGTGAACTACTCCTCCGTTCTCTCTGTGGAAAAAACTCTTTTCCTCTGTGGTTAAAACACCGCGGAGCGGTCTGCTATTTTGTGCTGAAAATGGTTTCGAGCATTTTGTCTATTGCTTCACCTTTCAATCCTTGTGCTATGATCTTTCCGTTAGGATCGATGATCCACACGGCAGGCAGGCCGTCGATGCCGTATTTCTGCGCAACAGGAGATAACTTACCCGCTTTAAGATCGGATGCATTGTGCCACACAAGGCCGTCTTTTTCTATGGCTTTTTTCCATGCCCCTAAATCGGAATCAAGTGAGAAAGAAATCATCTCTAACCCATAAGGATGAAATTTTTCGTAAATGGCTTTGTTATGTTTGTTTTCTGCACGACAAGGCACGCACCATGAGGCCCAGAAATCAAGCATTACGTATTTTCCTTTAAAAGATGAAAGTGAAATTTTTGAACCATCTGGTCGTAGTGCGGTAAAATCCGGTGCAGCAACGCCGCTTCCTACTTTGCGTAGTACATCGGCGCGTTCCTTCATTTCCAGATAGTACTTATGCTTTGCGAAGTAAGGTTTGAAAATGCTCAACATTGAGTCAATCTCATTATACTTCATCATCGGCAATGGCTCCTTCGCCATGTATAACGCAACCAATGAGCTTGGATAATTTCTAATGATAGAATCAGTATAATGTTTTTTGTCATCATCCTGTTGTTTGAAAAGAGCTGTCTTTTCTTCCCTCGAAGCCGTTGCGTTCATCATCATTTCATTGCGCTTGTAAGTTTGCTGCAAATAGAACTGATGGTATTGATTGTAGCGATCATTTTCCGGCGTACCTGCTATTGTAGCTGTATACAATTTGTCCTTGTTGCCTTTTATCTCTACATTGCCTTTTTCTGCGATGAAATCGACACTATAACGAAGACCGCCAATTCTTAATTCGTACACATCGCTGAATAACGTTGGCATGAGGTCAAATGAAAAATCTCCATTCGGTTTGGTCATTGATCGGGCAACGGTATCTGCTCCATGTTCTCCTGATCTTCTTATCACAAAAACTTTAGCCTCTTGTTGCAGGCCGGCAATATTTCCGCTAATAGTGCATTTGTTGTCATTTGCAAAACCGCTTAGCTGAATTGCGGAAGTGAAAGCCAGCGCCAGAACATACTTGAATTGATTCATTTTGTCTTTTTAACTGTTTAATCTTTATTATAAATGGGCAATAGAGATTAGGGGGTTGAGGGTGTTGTGGGGGCAAATCGAATCCGCCCCACGACGGATTATTTTTCAGCTACCAAAGCATTCACCATAGCGTTGTTCCATGTATGGTTTTTTTGAAGCAAAGCAGCTTCGGTCAATGAAAAATATTGATAGGTGCGTGGAGCAGTAAAAGAGTTATCCCATGTTGCATCAAAATAGTAATAACCTCCATTATAGTTTGCCCTGTTCCATGCATGCGCCACATTGCTACCATATCCTGAAACATTGTAGCATTGAATGCCCGCGCCGTTTGCCAACATATTTACTGCCCATGAATAGCCTCCACAAACAGCCTTCCTATTTACAAAAACACCAAAAGCTGTCTGGGAGTTAAAATCCAAACTCGGGGTATTGAAGTTGTAATCGTAAGAGGTAGGCGCCACATAATTATAGATGGCAGTAAATTTTTGATCGTTTGTCATACTTGGTGTTATGATACGCGCCAAAATTTGAGTAACTGAATCTTTGCACCTGTTGATCCTTGCCATACAGTCATTCATATCTATCGTAGAGTTTGGCAGTCCCTTAGGAGATGTAGCGGGGATAATAGAAGTGGCGTCGGCGTTAAAATTGTAAACAATAAAACCGTATCCAGTTTGAGCTCCCAGAACCAATTGCATTACGGTAACGTCAAGATTTTTATTGGTAATCGCGATAGGAATTTCTTGTCCCAATGGAGAGCTTGTTACGGCAGTGATCAGATCGTTGTAGCTGTTGACCTTTTTAGTGCCTGCGGGTACTTTATTTGGATCTATTCCCAGCTTGAAAGGCATGTATTTAATATCATATTGAAGGACCTTAGCCAATTGATTATAAGTCGGAACTACTGTATAAGCATATTTTAAAGAGCTGTCTTTGTTTGTGACATTTTGATAAGCGTTGATCGCGGTTACGTTTATCTGGTCCATTGTCAAATTCATGACAGAGATGTCCATATAAATGGTTGGTGTAAGCGATTTAATAGCTGCCGATAAAAGATCTGACATTTCCTGAAGGCTCTTCGGCTTGGGGAAATTGTTGGTGTGGGTTGTATCCTGGTGATTATTATCAGTAGCGGAACTGCCGGATTTTGAGCAGGCTGAAATAGTCAGCGACGCTGCCACAGCCAGTATTGATAATGTTTTTTTGAGTTTCATGTAAGCATTTTTGTTTAATGAGAAAACTGTTGAGGTAATTAAGAATTAAGAATTAAGAATTAGGAATTATGAATTGTTTCTGTGTGACATTCCTTCCCAAAGCTTTAGCTTAATAAGGAATGCTACACTTGCGGAATTCTTAATTCCTAATTCTTAATTCTTAATTGGCATTAAAACGGTTTATAATTCATAGCAGAAATTTTTCCTGCAATACCAGTGTAAGCTGTTACAGAACCAGTCATTGCTCCGTTAATAGCATTAATAGGTATTTGTAACACGGTGCTTTGCGTTCCATCATAAAGGGCAACGTAAAGGAGCTGTCCATCAGAAGGGTGACCATTTACTTTAAATACCTGCATAGACGTTATAAAATTACCTGGGTAGGCAGTGGTAATGTCATAATAAAGAGTAGATGTTTTATAGTTGTTGCTGAGATAGATTTTTGAACTATCGCCGTAGTACATTACATCTCCTTTGTTACCGAAGGCAAAATATTTAGCGTCCGCTATTTGTGGCGAAAGCAAAGAAATAGAATCTACTATTATACCTCGCTGGTTGCTGTTGAGAGCGAGCGACCTGGTATTGTCTGTAGGAAAGTTAGGATCAGGAAGTCTTCCCAAATCTGCTATGTAAACACGGCGTGTTCCTGCTTTTGCGGAAAGAGGGCTGGTTGTAAAATCGGGATCTGACATTATACAATACCAGTATTTTGAATAGTATGGGTTAAGGCGGCTTGGGCTATAGCCTTGTTCAGCGTACTCCATAAACTTGCCGTTAGACGATAAACTAAAGCCATTTGGAGGAACAGTACCTGAAAATGTAGTTACAGTATTGGTGTTGTTGGCAACGTAAAAGGTTCTTGCATTTGTATTAAAGAATACTGCAGCATACGAGGCATTAGTGGCCGTCAAATTATCAATATCCATCGCAATATAGGGAGAGGCTGTATAGGTCCACGGAGACGCGCTTAGAAAACTTTGTATACCAAACGGCATAAAGCCTACCGGATTGATTTGTCCCTGGTAATATACACCTGCGTTGTTGATTAAAACTTCATTGACACCTGATACTCCATAAGCCTGGAAACTCGTGGCAGATGGGGCCTGACTAAACAAACTGGCATACGGCGCCTGAATTTGCAAATTACCGAACTCCGTTCTGTAGCCGCCGTTAGGATAGGTAAACACGTACACTTTGCTATCTGCACCGCTAGATCCGTGATTCGTAAAGTTTACTGACCTTGCTTCGCCTTCTATTTTTTTCCCGTTCACCAGTGAGAATATATTTCTTTGTACTGAGTCCACACCTGCAGGCACTACAGTATTTACTTTATTGTTTACTATAATGCTCACATCACAGGACGTGGCATCACCATGCAATAGCATAAGGCCGGACATAGCAAATGAACTTACTGTAAAAGGCGTATTGATTATTTGTGCAACATTCCCATTAGAGGGATCGAAAACGTGCAATCTCAGCATATAAGAGCCCGGGCTGAAGTACATTTTTGAAGACAAATTTTGAGTTGTGCTCAAAACAGTGTCAGTGAATTTCCCCGAAATACCCGGAGTAGATTCATTCTTTGTGAGCCTCCACTCGTATGTCAGTTTAGAGGGATCTACTCCTTTCATAAAAACCGGAGTAACAAAGCATGTGTCATTTTGCCTTACAGCCATTTGTGCGGCAAATTTTGAAGCATCCACAAAAGCGGTGTTCAGATTCTTATAATTATAATTTCCTGTATCCTTAAAACAGGCTGTAAATACGAGCGCTGTTAAGCAAAATAGTATGAATAAATTAATTTTTTTCATGAGTCACTTTTATCATTTAATAATTAAATACTGCATTGCATTTATCTTAAGCAATGCGTTTAATTTTTCGTTAACCTAGTCCCGGTCCTCCAAATACACCAAAGAACAATTGAGTACCGTTCTCATCTTTTAATGCTGGCGTGTGTGTTCTGTTATAGTTGGTTAGGGCGTTTCGTATTATCTGGTTATATAATCCCATCAAATAGCGATTATTCGGATCGGGAAAGCTCGTGATGTGGCATGAATCAAGTATGAATTGAGTACGCACGCGTGAAAAAGGCATACCGAAAGCCGATGCATAATTTGAATTATCATAATTATCTGGCTTCAGGTATTTATATCCCCAAAGAAAAACTGCCTTGGTTTTGCCTGCATAACCAAGCTTGAAGTTGTCATTCTCCGCTACTGCAAGTTGTAATCGCAAAACAGAATCTGTTACAACTGCTTTTTTATAGATAACGATAGGGATATTTACCTTGAACGCTCCTGCCGGCATTATTTTACTGGCTATTTTAAAGTCTACATTCTCTTTTGCGTTTGAACTGTCTGTTACTACGCTGATACCAATTTCCCTGTCTGTAGATGCTGCGTTGCCCATTACGTTTGCTTCAAACCAAATGGTGTCCTGGGTGGTAACATTCGGATGAAAAGGAAATGAGTATATCAGAGAATCTCTTGTTACGGTTTTATCAAATTCACCCGGGATACGGAAGTATACACGAGCATCCTGTTGATAGGTTTCAATGCTGCTTTTTTTGCAGGCGGTGAATAGCAAAATACCTGCTACAAATGCACCCGCGATGTATATTACTGTTTTCATTTTTTTACTTTTAATGAAGTGAAAAGATGGTGTTACTAATTAGGGTTGTATTCAGTTTCGTTATCCGGTTTTGGCAACAACCAAAAAGTAGATGGGGACGAATAAAACGTATTGTAACTCCATGTGCCCGCACTATTAACTGATGTTGGGAAGTTTACCGGAACGCTCCTGTTCCTTTTGGCATAGAAGAAAAACTGGCCCTCACCCTGGAATTCCTTATAGTATTCTTTCGTAATTTCTGTACGTAGTGTAGTTGGAGCCAAAGTACTTAACAGATCCGTGGAGATGCCTCTGTGTCTGCGTACCTCATTCAAATAAGCTACAGCAGTTGGATAGTCTCCCTGCGTGTTTAAAATACATTCAGCGGCAATGTAGTTCATCTCTGAGCGGCGAAGCAAAGGAATGCGCGCCGCATAGTTTGAGTTGTAACCTGTCGGCTGATAATATTTCTTTGACACATAATAATTGCTTGAAGCATCTGCAGGCATTATGTTTTGATCAGAAATTCGCACTAAGCGATAATCTGTTGCACCTGTACTAATGGTGGCTGTACTTTCAAAAAAGCCTTCATAGTAATTAGTCGTAGAAGTGCCCGATGTTGTATGTCCCTTCCTGGATAATTGGTTACCGGTAGTAAGTGCTGATATGAACCAGTTGTTTGAAATGGTTTGCAAATTGAACACGTTCAGTGCAAACAAATGCTCTGTTGAAAAAGTGTAGTCTATATTTTTATTATCACTGGAAATCAAATTCGCAGAGTTAACCCAAGGAAAAATCTGATCACCGGCTGACATTACTGCTTGCGCTGCGGCCAAAGCGTTTACATAATCTTTTTGCCAGATGTATGCACGCGCCTGCAAGCCTTTTACAGCATAGTAATTAAGACGCAGATTGCGATCGTTCAGGAACACGTCCGCTGATTTTTTTTGTCCTCTGGTGATCGGATCATTTTGCAAATAGCTTGCTGCAGCTTTCAAATCACTGATAACATAGTTTAATACTTCGTTACCGGTGGAAGTTTTGGTAACGCCAGTTGAAAGCGTTTTAACATAAGGGATAGCAGGCTGCGTTAAACTCAGTGAATCGTTTAATGCAAACATCTTGAACAATTCCAGGTGAAGAAATGCTCTTAGAGCAAGGGCCTCGCCTTTAACGATTGAATAGTTGCTGCCGGTAAAAATAGCTGAGTCGGCATCAATGTTACCCAGGATATTATTAACGTTGGCGTTGATGTTATACAAGCCGCCCCAGAATTGGTCTATTCTCGGTCTTACAGTGGTAAGCTTGTAGATATTCGCGTTGCCGGTTCCGTTAACAAGATCTATATACGCGTTTGACGTTGCGTCATACTCTTTGGCCAATGCATCAAAAAAGCCAAATGACAATTCACGGCCATACAGTGCTTCGGGGGTCATCATTGTGTACGCACCTAATAGCGCGTCTTTATACCCCTGTTCAGTTCTCAGCAGGTCCTCCGATTTAATTTTTGTTTTTGGCTGTACATCCAACCATTTTTTACAAGACGTTGCCGTAACTAAAACAACGGCGGAAAATATTATTATGAATTTGAATCGTTTCATCTTTAAAATAGCTAGTTGGTTAATTAAAAGTTAGCATACACTGTGAATGAGCAGCTACGCGCAAAAGGATAAGAAGTTCCTCTTTCAATTCTCACAGAAGAGTATTGCTGAGGATCATTCATATTGAACAGCACTCTCAATCTTTGCATTTTCATTTTCTGAATAAATCTGAACCTGTAGAAATCGTATCCTGCATAAACAGAAGCGATATCCACCTCACTCAATTCCTGTACGAACCTGGAAGTTGCCTGTGTAGCACTTTTGGTTACGCCAAGACCTTTATACAATGCAATGTCGCCTGGTTTTTTCCAGCTATCATAATATGCGCGTTTGTCAACATTGTAGTTGATTTCAGCGTTTTCAACTTTGTCTACAAGTGTCTGGTTGTAGATCTGACCACCTGTGGTGTATCTGCAGGAGAAACCAAGGCTAAAGCCTTTGTATTCATAGTTTGCACCAAAAACACCAAATAGTTTTGGCTGCGTGTTGCCAACAACAACTTTGTCATTAACGTCCCATGTATCTGTAACTGTACCATCCGCCTTTACAAAAATTTCCTTGCCAGTTGCTGGATCTATGCCGTTGGATTTAACTGCCCAGATAGCGTCCAGCGATTGGCCCTCCTGGAAACGAACCAATGGTTTGTTTGTATTCCTTTTAGCAGAGCTGTCGTCCATTATTTTGGATAAGCTTTGCAGAGAGTTAGAAATTTTTTCAATAGTGTTTTTGTTTGATGCGCCCGACACGTAAACGTTCAGAGAACTACGGTTGGTAGGATTGGTGAAAACTCTGTAATTAACTTTAAACTCGTATCCCACGTTCAACAGTTGTCCAAGGTTTTCTTTGTAAGAAGCGAAACCCATAGAAGGAGGTGTAGTAATATCCGTTAACAGGTTATTCGTAGTAGAACGATAGTGATCAAAACGAAGGGTCACTTTGTCAAGGATATTCATGTCAAAACCAACGTTGAAATCATATCGCTGTTGCCATTTCAGATTTTCGTTTGCGAGGCCATTCAGGTAGGTCCCCAGTTGACCCTGGTAAGATGCGTTGGTAAAATAACTATATAGTAACATCGCCTGGTAAGAATCGAAATTTTGCGATCCTGTATAACCTACGGAAGAACGAAGTTTCAATTGTTTTACAACGTGTGTCATTCCTTCAAAGAATTTTTCTTTATGCACGTTCCAGCCAATACCTGCGGACCAGAAAGAACCCCATGGGTTTTTTGAACCAAATTGAGAAGAAGCACTTGTTCTGATAGAAAGATCAGCAAAGTATTTATCAGAGAAAGAATAGTTACCCGCCCCTAAGAAGCCAATTTCTCTGTTGTGAGATTCGCTTCCGGTAGGTCTGCCATTGACTGCAAATTGATTTGCGAACATGATGTTGTCCATTTTGTCATTTGGAAAACCCACTGCGGTATACTGGATGTTTTCTGCTTTGTCTTCGCGGATAATCGCACCTGCGTTGGCAAAAACATTGTGTCTGCCAAAAGATTTGTTATAGTTCAGATTAAGGTCACCACTAACAGCAGATGCTTTACCAGTGCCTTTGGTATAACTTCCTTTGGTGAAAAAGGAGGAGTCAGCATAGCCCAAAAACATGGTATGCTTGCTTGAATAGAAAAGGTCAGAACCGTTTACTGTATTTGTAAAACCAATTCTTGCCGTAAGTTTTAAGTTACTATTAAAAGTATAATCAAGATAGGTGTTGTTAGTAAAGTCTGTGTATTGACTTGTGCTTTTCATGTAAGGCACATTGTACAAAGGATTGTAAACAGAACCTGTATAAACCGGTCCGAGGCCCAGCGTCATGTTCACGCTTCCATCGTCGTTGTACGGTTTCCAGTAAGGGTTTAGCTTGGCGTACTGAGAGAAATCGCCATAAGGAGAATTGGTCGATTTTACAGAAGAATATTGAAGCACATTTCTGAACAATATTTTTTTGTAGCGGTAAATCAACGTCATTGCGCCGCCAAAGTTTTCACGGCCAGAGCCTTTCATAACACCGGGATTGTTGCCGGTAAACAGCGTTAAACCTGCACGCAGCGCATCATTACCAACTTCCATATTAAGGGTGTGCTTGTAGCCTATTGCGGTTTTCACCGGTTGTGCGAGCCAGTCAGTATTTACACCGTTTTGAACCTGGTTCCAGTTTTGATAATACAAGCTGTCTTTGCTAAGGCCAAAACTTGGAACATTTGAAGGGGGATTGTAGGCTCCCAATTGTTTTTCCAAAGCAAGTTTTTCAGTCGAATTTGTCAGGTTATAGCTTGACAGGTCGGGCATTTCCACGTTTATCGTTCCTGTGTAGTCAATGCGCAGTTCACCTGGTTTTACTTTTACTGTCTCGATAACCACCACGCCATTTGCTGCTTTGGAACCATAGATGGCTTTTGCTGCAGCATCTTTCAAAATGGTAACGGTTTCTATACGATTGATATCGAGGTCGTACACTTTTTGAACGGTGCTTTCAAATCCATCAACTATAAAAAGCGGCATGTTTGGATCGGTCGTGTATTGCTTTGTTACGTCAGGGAAAGTGGATGTTCCCCTGATTTGCATGTTGGGCATTTTATTGGGGTCAGATCCGTTTACAAAATCGTCAGCTATTTTTAATGTTGGTTCAATAGCTCTAAGGCTTTGAAAAACGTTGGTAGTACCTGCGTTCAGCAATTCCTGGCGTGTGATCTTGGTAGAAGAACCAGTAAAACTTTCTGCTTTACGGTTAAAGATCCCCGTTACAACCACATCATTCATGCGTTTGTCATCAAGATTCAATGTAACGTTTACCGGAGCAGCGCTGGCAACTGTAACCTGTGCAGTTGAATAACCGACATAGCTAATCATCAGGACGTCATCTAAAGACGCGTTGATCTCAAAACGACCCTTTGTGTTTGATGCTGCGGTGGTTTTCGTTCCTTTTAATGTAACAGTAGCCCCCGGCAACGGAAGCCCTTCTGCGCTATAGATAGTACCGGAAACAGGGAAAGTGCGTGGTGCAACTGTGTCTGCAGCTAATTGAGCGGCTGCCTGAGGCGCTACCGCTTCTTTGTGCGACAGAATAATGTCGGTTCCCTGGATGCGGAATTGAATTGACTGGTCCGCAAGAACCGCATTCAATGCCTGCGGCAAAGGCATTTCACGAACCGATACGTTTACCGGTTTTGCATTTTTGAACAATTCATTTCGTCCAAAGAAATTATAACCCGTTTGTTTTTTAATGGAAGTAAATACTTCTTTAAGGGGCATATTTTTCGCTGAGATTGTTACAGACTGTGCACAGACAGTTGCTACAGTTACAAAAGTTACAGCGAGGGAAAGGAGCGTCAGTTTTGTGTACACAAATGTTTGGGGCAAACAACTGCGCGTCCAGGCGGCAACTCTGTGCCGTCTTCCGGTTTTTTGCATAATTTGTCTTGGTTTACTTGTTAAAAAATAGAAATCCTTTGAGCAGCTAAACTTTCTACCGGATTCTTGTTCCGGCTTTCTCATTGCTGTTCTGTTATGTCAAAAAAATCTTTACTTGAATACGATCAGTTTTCTTCCCTCCCTGCGGAAATGCACATCTGAATCCTTCAGTGCCGCAATCACATCGTTCAGGCTGCTGCTGCGACTCAATTCGCCATAGAACTCAATGTTGGGTACTTCGCCTTCATACACCACTTCTATATCATACCAGCGCTCCAGTTGCTTCATCACTTCAGTAAGATCAACCCCTTCAAAATTGAAAACGCCATTTTTCCATGCTACTACTTTGTTTACATCTACATTGCTTACAACTGCGATGTCATTGCCTGCCTGCGCTAACTGAGCCTGCTGGCGAGGCTTTAAGATGGCCGACTCACCGTTTGCTGCTCCTGAAGACGTGGAAGCCGTAACCTTCACACTCCCTTCCAATAAGGTCGCTTTGATTTTATTTTCATTATCATAAGCGTTCACGTTAAAGCTTGTACCCAAAACCTTTACCTCCGCGTTATTGGCCAGGATCAGAATAAAAGGTTTGTCAACAGCCTTTGATACTTCGAAATAGGCTTCTCCACTCAGTTGTACTCTCCTGTCTTTGCTGGAAAATGTGGTGGGGAATTTCAACGAGCTCGCTGAGTTCAACCACACTTTTGTACCGTCTGGTAGTACCAGTTGAAACTGTCTGCCTTTGGGTGTGTTAAGCACGTTGTAGGTCACTTCGGCTGTTGATGATCTCGATGCATCATAAGCCAGTTGTCCGCTTTTCAGCATTACCTGTGAGCCGTTTTGTTGCGCTATCACTCCGTTATGTAAGCTGTCCAGCACCACCTTACTGCCATCTGCCAGTATAAGTATCGCTCCTGTTTTACCGGCCGGAATATCCTGTTGCGTCTTTGCCTGTTGCTTAGCTGAAGGCAGACTGCGGTTTTGAAACAATAAATAACTTCCCGTAGCCATAAGAAAAATTGTGGATGCTGCCACTGCCCATCGTACAATCAACTTTGACCTGTTCATTGGTTTTACAATACCGGTTGTATATCCAGGTTTGTCGGTGCCAACAATATTTCTAAAAGCAGCAAGAGATGCTTCGTCGTCAATCGCTATAGGCTTCTCAGACGTTTTGCTCAAGCGCTCGACCAGCGTATGCACCATCATTCTGTTTTCCGGCTGAATAAGTAGTTCATACAGTTCGCTGTGCTCATCCGCTGCTAGTTTGCCCGCGACATATTTGTCTATCAGATCTTTTATTCTTTCTGGTTCCATGTTTATAAGGTTCGTTACAGTTGGGTATTAGGACGGTGTTAAATGAGCCGGCGCTATTGCCGGCTGGATTTCGTAGGATAGGATTAACAAAAGAGAAAACGCGGTTCATCAAGGTCATTGCTAAGGGTAACAATGCTCAGTGAGCCGCATGATTCTTATTAAGAACCACGTCAAAACAAAACGTAACACTCGACGCCAAAAATTTTTTGAAAAAACTAGGGGAGCAGGAAAAACATGACGCCCAACGATATTCCACTCGCTGCAAGATGATCGCGGATCTCATTCAATGCGCGGGACAAAACATTCTTGACGGTGCCCACCGATAAAGAGAGCGCAGCCGCAATAGCAGCCGGTTTCATGCCATGATCACGACTAAGAGAATAGATTTTTTTGCGTTGCGCAGGCATCGCTTCGACCGCTTCCTTTACAAACCGGCTGATTTGATTCAGTTGTGCGTACTCCAGGGGAGAGGTATTTTCCAGCGAGGGCTGGCGATGGAGCAATTCGCCCGTCTTACGTTCGTAAGTGAGTTTTTGCCGCATATATCGCATACACTCATTCGCTGTTATAGTAAATATCCAGGATTTTAAATTCTCAATTTCTGTGAAACGGTCGCGGTAGAGCCAGATGCGAACAAACACTTCTTGTATAACATCTTCTGCATCGGCTTCCGAATTTGTAATGTTGCGGGCAAAAGGCCGGATCATTGGAGAAAACGTTTTGAAGAGCAGCAAAAAGGCCTGTTCATCTCCGTCTGCAATTCTTGCATAGAGCTCCTTTTCGCTGTACGTTTGATGGTCATTAAACACTGGCTTCTCCTCCAAATAGTCGGTAATTAATAGTCATTTCCGGTCAGGATAACCAATGATTGTAACACAATTTCAATCCTGCCTTTTCTAATGTTTGCGCGTTAAGATACCTGCAATGCCACGCCAGCGGGGATCAATTACACTTTTGAGAGAGAACAAAGGACGAATTCGAGTTTTTAAAGGATGTGTGATGGTCGCGTTCGTAAATGATAAATTGGCACACGGATGACACGGATTAGACGGATTTTCACGGATGATTGAAACGTTTTTCCTGATTTTTTATAGGTTCAGAAAGTAACACGGATGCTTCTGATTTGGGATTGTTTACTGTTCAAAGACACCGTAATACCAAAATTATCCGTGAAAATCCGTCTAATCCGTGTCATCCGTGTGCCCATCCACGTTTTTTCATAATTTGCAAATAGTAAACACACATCATGAGGAAACTATCGATCTGGATTTCTATTCTATTTTACACAACACAGGCAATGGCACAAAATGCGGACGCAGACAGGTGGGTTGACAGTGTTTTTCACACATTAAATAATGACCAGAAAATAGCGCAGCTAATGGTAGTCCGGCTTTCCGGACTTACTAATGGAAGTGTTATTTTTTACGATAAAGAAGTTGAGGAGGCCATCAACAAATACAATGTGGGCGGAATTTGTTTGTTCCAGGGCGGACCGGCAAAACAGGCAATGCTCATCAATCGCTACCAGTCAATGGCAAAAACACCGATCATGATTTGTATAGATGGCGAAACCGGGCTGGGCATGCGCATGCTCGACAGCGTTGTTAACCTGCCAAGGCAAATGATGCTCGGAGCAGTGCAGGACCCTTCCATTGTTTACAAATTTGGAACAGCGGTGGCCGAACAATGTAAAAGAGCGGGCATCCAGGTGAATTATGCACCTGTGGTGGATGTAAATAACAATCCGGACAATCCTGTGATCAACGACCGGTCATTTGGAGAAGACAAATACAGAGTGGCGAATTACGGCATTCAATACATGAAGGCACTGCAGGACAATGGCATCATGGCCTGTGCCAAACATTTTCCCGGCCATGGAGATGTGGCTGTCGATTCACATTTGGATCTGCCCATCATCATGAAAAGTCGCGAACAACTGGATTCGCTGGAGCTATATCCTTTCCGCCAAATGTTTAATGCAGGAGTAGGAAGCGTAATGGTCGCGCATTTATCTGTTCCTTCCATTGACAGCACACCAAATAAACCAACTTCCATTTCTGTAAACGCAGTAACCAATTTGCTGCGCAATGAAATGGGTTTCCAGGGTTTGACATTTACCGATGCGTTGGAAATGAAAGGCGTTGCGAAATATTATCCTGATGGATTGGCTTCGGTAGAGTCATTGATTGCAGGTAACGATATGCTTTGTCTACCCGGTGATGTGAAAAACACTTTGGATAAAGTAAAACAGGCTATCAAAAAGAAAAGATTAAAATGGGCCGACATTGATATGCACGTGAAAAAAGTGCTGTATGCGAAATACAATTACGGTCTTGCAAAATGGCAGCCATTAGCAATCGAGAACATTGCGAACGACTTAAACAAAGATGCCGGCTCAACATGGAAGCTCGTTGCAGAAAACGCGTTGACGTTGTTGCGCAACAATGACTCTGCGGTGTTCCCTTTGGCTGTTGTAAAAAGAAAGGTAGCATACGTTGCAATTGGGGCGACAGAAGATAATTACATGGCAAACAGGCTTCGCAACGAGTTTAAAGCGCATGTGTACTTTTTTGAAAACGGACAATCAGTTGAAAAAGCAGCGGCGCTTGCGGAACTGGTTAAAAGCAGGTACGATGTGGTGATCATTGGTGTGCATGGTTACAGCCGTTTTCCAAGAAATAATTTCGGTATTAATGAAGCTTCGCTAAAATTGATCAAACAATTGCAGCAGGAAAACAGGAGTGTAACGTTTGCTTTTGGCAATCCATACGCGATTAAAAATTTCAGCGATGGAAAAGTGATCGTCGCGTGTTATGATGATAACGACTACATACAGACAGCTGCCCTCGATTTGTTGGAAGGGAAAATTGATCCTAAAGGAAAATTGCCTGTAACCGTTAGCGAAGAATTTAAATATGGTGCAGGCATTACACAAAACCTGAGCCTTTTGCCGGTCACACCTTCGCAAGTGGGCATGAATGATTCGATCACTACAGAAATTGATTGCATTGTACAGGATGGCTTGAACGCGCTGGCATTTCCCGGAGCAGTAGTACTGGTGGCAAAAGATGACAAGATTGTTTATGAAAAAGCTTTTGGAAAATATGCGTTCCAGGATTCAACTCCGGTAAATACAAACACGATATACGACCTGGCTTCTGTTACAAAAATTTGCGCGACTACTTTATCTGTGATGAAATTGTATGAAGAAGGCAAGCTGGATATCAATAAGCGTTTGGTTGATTATTTGCCAGCTGCACGAGGCACCAATAAAGAAAATATTCTCGTAAAGAATCTGTTGTTGCACCAGGCGGGATTGAAAGCGTTTATTCCTTTTTACAAAGAAACGCTGGATGCAAAAGAGCAACCGGGTGATATCTATTATTCTTTGGTGCGGTCAGATGAATTCCCAACACGTGTGGCAGAGAGCCTTTACCTGAGAAAAGATTTCCAGGATACGGTGTACAAACGCATGTTGCAAAGCGACGTTGCTCCAACGGGCCATTATTTGTACAGCGACAATGATTTTATTTTCCTTGGAAAAATAGTGGAAGCCATTACGGGAGAAAGTCTTGACACCTACGCAAAGAAAAACTTTTACGCACCGCTGGGATTGAATCATACCGGATTTTTGCCAAGAACATTTTTGCCGCTGGATAGTGTGGCGCCAACTGAGAACGAAGAAATTTTCCGCAAACAATTATTGCGCGGCGACGTGCATGATCCGGGCTCTGCGATTATGGGCGGAGTGGCTGGACACGCAGGACTTTTCAGCGATGCGCATGATCTCGCTGTTATTGCACAATTGCTGTTAAACGGCGGAACGATTTATGGCAAACAAATTTTTAAAAAAGAAACCATCGATTATTTCACTTCTTATCAAAGTAATGTGAGCAGAAGAGGCCTTGGTTTTGACAAGCCTGAAAAAGACAATGCAACATTGAAAGAGCCATATCCTTGTTTATCCGCATCGCCGCAAACCTTTGGCCATACTGGATTTACGGGCATTGGCTGGTGGGTGGATCCAAAATATAACATGACGTTTATCTTTCTTTCCAACAGGGTAAATGCAGCAAAACCAAATTACAACAAGCTAACATCTTTGAGTATACGTGGAAGAATCCAAGAAGCATTGTACAAGGCGATAAAGTAGGGGCGAATCGCATTCGCCCTGCTCCAGATCTGGCACGGTTATTTTATTGTAAAATATTGTGGCATTTTTAATTTATCCGCTACCTTTATGAACTTCGAAAGTTTCTAACAAAGAACACTATCGACGTTTTTCAAATCTTAAAAAATAATACCATGATTCGTAACGCAACAGCCGTATGGAATGGCTCTGGAAAAGAAGGTAATGGCAATCTTACCACACAAAGTACAACACTTAACAAAACGCAATACAGCTTCAATTCCCGTTTTGCAGAAGGAGTTGGAACAAACCCTGAAGAACTTGTAGCGGCTGCCCACGCAGGTTGCTTTACAATGAAATTGAGTTTCGTTTTGAACGAAGCAGGTTTTACAGCAGATTCTTTGGAAACAAAATGTGAAATCACTTTTGAGAACGGAGCGATCACTAAATCTCATTTGATCGTAAAAGGAAAAGTTCCTGGTATCACTAAAGAGCAATTCGATGCAAGTGTAGAGAACGCAGAAAAAAATTGCCCGATTTCGAAGCTGTTGAATACAGAGATTTCTTCTGAAGCAACGCTTGAACAATAGTTGAATAAACTGAATGGACTGAATAAACTGAGTGCTTGTATTCGAAAAGTCTTTTCGATTTTCAAACACTCAGTTTATTCAGTCCATTCAGTTTATTCAATTACTCAGTTATTTCAAAATCTCCTCAATCTTCCCTATCACCTCCTCACTCAGCACATTCACCACCTCCAGTGCTTTGAAATTTTCTTCCAGTTGCTCGCGTTTGGTAGCGCCGAGGATAGCGGTTGTTACATGGGGATTTTTAATGCACCATGCGAGAGCCATTGTAGGCAATGAAACATTCAATTGTTTTGCCAGATCATTTAACGCACGTACTTTCTTCACTTTTTCTTCCTGCACCCAGCGTTCTTTTAACCATTCAAAACCCGGCATAGCAAGTCTGGAACCTTCAGGAATGCCATTCAGATATTTACCGGTCAACAGCCCCGCTGCCAGTGGACTCCAAACGGTTGTTCCAAGGCCCGGATCGTTGTACAGCGGCGCATATTCACTTTCTACTTTTGTTCTTTCAAATACATTGTATTCAGGCTGCTCCACCACAGGCCCGATAAGGTTGTGCTCTTTTGCGAATTTGTGGGCACTCATAATTTCTTCTGCGCTCCACATGCTGGTGCCCCAGTATAAAATTTTTCCCTGCTGTATCAGGTTGTGCATAGTCCACACGATTTCGCCAACCGGCGTGTTAGGATCCGGGCGATGGCAAAAAAACAGGTCAAGGTAATCCACCTGCAGCCTTTGCAGAGATTCCCTGCAGGCTTCTATAATGTGCTTGCGACTGAGCCCCGTTTGGTTGGGCTTGTTTTCCTTGCCCCTCGATCCAAAGTATACTTTCGAAGAAAGCACAATGGACGTGCGGTCCCACGATTTTCTTTTTAATATACGACCCATCATTTTCTCACTTTCCCCTAAAGCATACACTTCTGCGTTGTCAAAAAAATTAACGCCATTGTCGTAAGCAAAGCTCATCAGTTCGTCCGCGTGATTATCGTCTATCTGCTTGTGAAAAGTAACCCAGCTTCCAAAGCTCAGAACGCTTAGTTGTAAGCCAGTTTTACCTAAATAACGGTATTCCATATCGTAAAATTTATATTTAGCAATCTGTGAATGAAGTCGTATGAAAGGCACTGCTAAATTACGCCCAAAAAATCAATGCCGTCGTCGCAATCGATGGTTGAATTAATATCATTTCCGGTTATAGATTTAAATATTAAATTTGAAACACTCCTGAATCACGGAGCATTTAAATCTATCCGCCAACATGAAACAGTTTTCCTTTGTTTTTGTTGCAAGCATTTTTACCATTCAGTTAAATGCCCAGAACCCGGTCCTTGATAAAGTGGCCGCCAATGCCTTTATCATTACGCGGATAGTGGACAAATACCACGTAGAGCCGAAGCCAGTTGACAAAACACTTTCCTACAATTTGTTTGATCATGTGATTGATGCGCTGGACGATGAGCGGATGTTTTTTATAAAAGAAGATATCGACAAGCTTCAACCTTTCAGGATGCGTTTGGATGAAGAATTGCTGGGAAAGAAAACGGCATTTCTCGCGCAGCTTTCCAGCATCTACCAGGCAAGGGTTGCGCAGGTGGATACGATGATCGACAATATTTGCAAAAAGCCGTTCAACTTCTCCGTAAAAGAAACGCTTACAGAAGCAGAAGACACTTCATTTGCCCTCAACACAAATCTTCAAAGGATCAAAATTGCGAAAAGCATCAAGAAAATGATGCTCAGCAAAATTTCTTTGGCGGCGGAAAACAGCGCATCGCTGCCGGCTGACAAGCAAAAGAAAATTATCGATAGCGTAGAAGTTGTAACCAGAAAAAGAGTGCAGTTGAAACTTAAGCTGGAGATGAAAAAAATATTGCAAAGCCCCGGCGGCATACCCCAGGTCGTTGGAGATGCGTACTGCAATACACTTGCATCTTACTTTGATCCGCACACTTCTTATTTTCCCTTAACAGAAAAAGAAAACTTCGAAAGTCAGCTCGGTGCAAAACCATTGCGTTTCGGCTTTCAGTTGGTGGAAGATGACAACGGAAATGTAACCATTGGCAAACTACTACCCGGTAGCCCGGCATTTAAAAGCGGTCAGTTGAACAAGGGCGATAAAATAATGGCGCTGCAATGGGCGGGCAAAGAAGAGATCGATGTGTCTGAAGCCAACAGGGAAGAAATCTCAGAAGTGCTGGATGCAAGCAATCACGAAGAAGTGACCTTTACCATTAAAAAAGTTGACGGAACAATAAGAAAGGTGGTGCTGCAAAAAGCCACCAATGAAAATGATGAGGCGGATAACAAAGTGAAAAGTTTTGTATTGAAGGGTGCGAAGAACATTGGTTTTATTTCGTTGCCCGCCTTCTATACCGATTGGGAAACAAATAGCGCAGAAGATCATGGTTGCGCCAATGATGTAGCAAAGGAAATATTGAAATTAAAGAAAGAGAACATAACCGGATTGATCATTGACCTGCGCTTTAATGGCGGCGGTTCTATACAGGAGGCCATTGAGCTTGCCGGAATATTTATAGATGCAGGGCCTGTGGGGCAAATAAAATCACGCGACGCGAAAGTGTACACGATGATGGATGTAAACAGGGGTACGATGTACGATGGTCCGCTGGTGTTCCTGGTAAACGGTTACAGTGCTTCCGCCTCTGAAATTCTTGCGGCAGCGATGCAGGATTACAACCGGGCGCTCATTGTTGGTTCGCCTACTTACGGCAAGGCAACCGCGCAGCTCATTATGCCAATGGACACCGCGGCGCTGGCAAATCATGATGCCACTACCAAAGCCGATAGTTATTTAAAGCTTACAATAAATAAGCTCTTTCGTGTAACGGGGCAAACTGCACAGTTTAACGGTGTGATTCCTGATGTGAAATTGCCGGATATTCTGGAAATAGATTCACGCCGGGAAGCAGATGAGCCTTTCGCGCTAAAGCCATCTGTTATTGCGGCCAATAAATATTACAAACCGCTTGCTCCTTTGCCGGTTGCTGCTTTGCAGGGAAAAGCCAATCCGGAAATTGATCAGTCGGAATATTTCAACGAGCTGAAAAAATATGCTGTCGAATATAAAAAGGTGATGGCCAACCAGGACGTTTCCCTTTACCTGAATGATGTATTGGCTGAAAGAAAGAAAGTGAAAGAGAAGGACGACGCGGCGCCAAAAGAAACCGCCAGCAATTCCTATTACGTGGTCAGCAATCACTCCTTTGATGAAGAGCGTTTCGCCAGCGATGAAGATCTCAAAAGATTGAACAACGAATGGAGAAAAGCGTTGCAAAAAGATCCGTATATCAAAATTGCATACGATTTGCTAATGACGGACTTCAAGTAGCACTGTCAATCAGGTACGCTGATGTATTTTTCGCTTTGCGAATTTTAACATGTCGCCTCGCTGGGGCTGGTATTTGATTGGCTGGATTGTCTTCTTTGCTTTTCTACTAACGTTTCGCCCCTCTGGGGCTTGTCTTAGTTACCAAATTGGTGCCGAAAAACGTAGGCTCAAATATTTGAAAACAAATCCAGCTAATTGGGAAGATAGCCCCAGAGGGGCGGCACGTTAGTAGCTGCGCCACGTCATTTTCAAATCTTCAAATTCTCATGTTTTCAAATTGAATTCCCTGTATTATTTTTAACCTACCTAAACCATAGCACATATGAAAAGCACGCTCCTGTTTGCCATTATCTGCATGCTGTCTTTTTGCAGCTTTGATGCCCTTTCCCAATCGCTCGACAATCCCGGCGATTATATGACAGCCATCTCCAACGCACAGGTTGAAATGAACCAGAAATACATGGCCTATACCAGCGCAGTTGCCCATGGACGCCGTGCGAAGAAAATCGAAAAAATGCGCCAGCAAACATTGGAATCCATTACCAATGCCCGTTACAAAACCATTGATATTCCTATTTACAAAGGCGATAATTCCTTAAGGCAGGCCGGCATCGACTACATTCAATTCTGCTACAATATTTTTAATGAGGATTACAGCAAAATCGTAAACATGGAAGAGATTGCCGAGCAATCGTTTGATGGCATGGAAGCCTACATTTTAATGCAGGAAAAAACAAACGAAAGCCTGAAGCAGGCATCAGGCAAAATGGATGCTGCGGTAAATGCATTCGCCGCTAAAAACAATGTAAGAATTGTGGCCGGAGAAAAAGACGTGCTCAGTGAAAAGCTTGAAGTAGCCGGTAAATTGAACCACTACACCAACCAACTTTACCTCATCTTTTTTAAATGCAACTGGGAGTATAACCAGGTAATTGAATCAATCAACAAAAAGAAACTGAACGATGCGGAGCAGGCGCGCAACGCACTCATCAAATATGCCGGTGAAGGCTTCTCAAGCCTTGAAGGCAGTTCGCTAAGTTCATTTGACAACGATCCAGCTTTGGCAGCCGCTTGCAAAGAAACGATCGACTGCTATAAGAAAGCTGCTGAAAATGACATTCCTAAAATGCTTGACTTCTACCTGAAGCAGGAAAATTTTGAGAAGTTGAAAAAAACAATGGACAGCAAATCCGACAGGACAAAAGCAGATGTGGATGCTTTTAATAAAGCGGTGAACGACATGAATAGCGCAGTGCAAACTTTCAACGACGTAAATACGAATCTGAATAAAAAAACAAACCAGGTATTGCAGAGCTGGGAAAAAGCAGAGAAGAGTTTTTCAGACACGCATATGCCGTATTATAAGGGGTAACTGAGTAACTGAATGACTGAATAACTGAGTGGTTGAAGATTGTAATACAAAACCGACGTTCGAGCACTCAGTTATTCAGTTATTCAGTCATTCAATCATTGCCTATGGCATACTGTCATTTGCCACCATCACTGTTCCTTTGGAGTTGAAGAACGTTCTGGAGCTAAGATCTTGTGTTGCTTCCATTCCATTGTATCCTCTGAGGGTATCGCGTTTCATGCGAAGCTCCACGTATTTATCGGTGTAGAATTTTTCCTTGCGCTGGTCCCACCAAAGTTCCTTGCAGAAAACGGTGTCGCCGCTCATGTTAATGATGATCACGCTGTCTTTCAAGAACACTTTGTTTTCGCTTTCCCTGTACTTGCCATACTTCGCATCGAGCTTGGTCTCTATTTTGAGGGAATCGTTAAAAAAATCTACGTGTAATGTTTTAGGAAATTCTATGTAAGGAGTGTCAACATCGTAGCGGTTCATAATAGGCGAAGTCAATTTAGCCCTCATTTTTCCGGTTTGGCTGTAGTAGGTAACAATATCCTTCCCTTGTTCCATTGCAACTACGCTTTTGGTAAGTGCACGCACCTCGTTGATGTCGTTTTCGCAGGCTACCAAAAGAAAACTACCAATCGCCAACTTTGAAAATATGCTAAAAATATGACCGGGTTTACTCATATCGCTGTTTTGCCGGCCAAATATCGCATAAAAAGGTGAATGGAAAAGCTAAAATGCCGAACGCAAAACGTCTAACACTTAACGCAAAGTGCCACTCCGTGCGTTAAGCGTTAAGCATTTAGCGTTAAGCAGAACAGAAGGTGAATAATTTTTATTGGTAAACCCTGCCAAATATTATCACTTCAGTTATTTTTGGAAAAATTTTACCCTTTGCTGCAGGCATATCATCATGAAACTTTAGTGGAAGCCGGATGCGATGAAGCCGGTCGTGGTTGCTTCGCGGGACCCGTATTTGCCGCAGCAGTTATCCTGCCAAAAGATTTTTTTCACCCCGAACTGAATGATTCCAAACAAATAAAGGAATCGCTGAGGGACGAATTGAAAGCTTATATAGAAGAGAAGGCTATTTGCTACGCAGTAGCGCAGGTAACCGTGGATGAAATTGACGAAATAAATATTCTCAATGCCTCTTTCAGGGCCATGCATCTTGCCATTAAGAAATTACAGGTAGTTCCCGAGCAATTGCTAATCGACGGCAATCGCTTTAAAGCCTACAAAAAAATACCGCATCACTGCATTATAAAAGGCGATGGCATTTATGCGTCTATAGCAGCCGCCAGCATCCTGGCAAAAACTTATCGTGACGCTTACATGAAGAATCTGCACACTTCTTTCCCGCACTACAATTGGAAGAGTAATAAGGGCTACGGCACCGAGGAACACAGAACAGCTATTGGACAGCATGGTATATGCGAGCATCATCGGAAAAGCTTTAATATTGTGTCTGCACAAATGGATTTGTTTGATTAACGTGGATTGTCGATAAATTAAGAATTAGGAATTAAGAATTCTTCAAGTGTGAGATTTCTTATTAAGACTACATTTTAAGAACGCCTGTAGCACATAAACAATTCTTAATTCTTAATTCCTAATTCTTAATTGAAAAACAGGCATGGTTTTTACTTTTTACTTTTGAATTTTTACTTATACTTGACCCTTAATTGAGTTATTTTGAATTTCCGATTCGAACATATCATTTTTTTAGTAGGCCTGGCGGTTGTTCCGTTGGTGGTTTTCCTGTTTTGGAGACTGCTTAAGTGGAAAAAACAAACCTCGGCTGCTATCGGCGATCCTACATTGGTAAAGGAATTGCTGAAGAATTATTCTCCGAAGAAATTTAACCTGAAATTTTTGTTGTCTATTATCGCTTTGTCTGCGGTTATTATTGCGATGGCAAATTTGCAGCGCAAAGGGAAAATGGAGAACGTGAACCGCAAAGGTGTTGACGTAATGATCGTAATGGACGTGAGTAAAAGTATGCTGGCGCAAGACATCAAGCCCAACAGGCTCGAGCGTGCGAAGCAACTGGTGAATAAGATCATAGAAAGGATGGAAAACGACCGCATTGGCCTGGTACTTTTTGCAGGAAGGGCCTATATGCAAATGCCATTAACGACAGATCATTCGGCTTCTAAAATGTATGTGCAAAATGCAGGTCCGGATGTAGTGCCAACGCAAGGTACGGTGATAGCCGAAGCATTAAAAATGGCCAACAGCGCATTTAACAGCAAGGAAAGAAAATACAAATCTATTGTACTGATCTCGGATGGTGAGGACCATGATCCTGAAGCCCTGCCGGTTGCAAAAACTTTACAACAGGATGGTGTAATGATCAACACGGTGGGTATTGGTTCTCCTGAAGGAGCACCCATCATTGATCCCAATACCAATGATTTTAAGAAAGACGCCCAGGGCAATAACGTTATCACAAAACTGAACGAAGCGGAGTTGCAACAATTGGCGCAGGCAGGAAACGGCATTTATGAAAGATTGGAAGATCCGACAGAAGCCGCAGATGAGATTACAAAACAACTCGGCACGATAGAGCAAAAGGCAGTGAGCGATAATAGTTATGTCAACTACATCAGTTATTTTTATTGGTTCATAGCACTGGCTATCGTTTTGCTTTTGGTGGAAATGTTTATTTCGGAAAAGAAGGGTCGTAACCCTAATTACATCATTTGATAGGACGACTATGACAACAAAACATCTGACATACGTTTTCCTCGTTTCATCGGTGTTCTCGCCGATAGCGTTGCGTGCGCAATCGGGCGGTAAGGACCTGCGCGAGGCAAACAAGTTATACAAGGAAAAAAAGTTTGATCAATCGTTGCAAGCTTATAACAAGGCACTGCAAGCTGCGCCGGATAACTCTACCATTAACTACAATATTGGCAACGCGAACTTTCGCAATAACAAGTTCGAGAACGCGGTAAACGATTACGACAATACCGTTTCCAATACGAGCGATAACACGCTAAAGCAAAACGCCTACTACAACAAAGGCGTTTCATTTAGCAAGCAAAAGAAATTGCCGGAGAGTATAGACGCTTACAAAGACGCATTAAAGCTTAACGGAAACGATAAAGAAGCGAGGGAAAATCTGCAGAAAGCTTTGATGGAGCAAAAGCAACAACAACAGCAGCAGCAACAAAACAAGCAAGACAACAAGAAAGACAATAAAAAGGACCAGGATAAAAAACAGGATCAAAAACAAGATCAGCAACCTAAAGAGCAACAAAGCAAACTAAATAAACAACAGGTAGAGCAATTGCTCCAGGCGCTTCAGCAAAAAGAGAAAGAGGTACAGAAGAAGATGCAGCAAAAAGATGCAAGCCCTACGCAGCCTGATAAGGATTGGTAAAGACTGAATAACTGAATAGACTGAATAAACTGAGTGGTTGGAAATCGAGAAGTCTTTCCGAATACAAGATTCAGTTTATTCAGTCTATTCAGTTTATTCAATCATTCGCTATACTTATACCCCACGCCTCTCACAGAATGGAAGTACTTCGGATTGCGGCTGTCTTCTTCAAAGTATTTGCGGAAGTTTAAAATGAAATTGTCGATCGTGCGGGTGGTTGGATAGACGTTGTAGCCCCAAACCGTTTGAAGGATCTTTTCCCTTGGCACCACTTCGTTTTTGTTTTCTATCAGCAGCTTCAAGAGCATTGTTTCCTTTTTGCTTAGCTGAACCGTTTCACCACTTTTTGTAGTTGCTTCCTGTGCCTTGAAGTCGATGGTATTGTTGCCAAAGCTGTACGTGTCGCCAATCGTGTCTTTATCCAGCAGTTTGGCGTTCTTTTCAATCAGTTTATGAACACGCAGTAAAAGTTCTTCCAGGTTAAATGGTTTGGTAAGATAATCGTCCGCACCTTTTTTTAAACCCAGCACCCTGTCTGCGCTGCTGTTCTTTGCACTTAATATCAGTACAGGCGTTTCGTTGCTCTTTACCCGCATGGTTTCCAGAACGGTAATGCCATCGAGTTCGGGCAACATAATGTCAAGTATCACCAGATCGAAATACTCGCCCTGAAGAGCCTTTAAAGCTGCATTCCCTTCAAATGCAGACGTCACTTCATATCCTTCCAGCTCAAGATTTAATTTCAGTGAGTCGTGAAGGTTCTCTTCATCTTCTACCAGTAAAATTGATTTCTTTGTGCTCATACGTGAAACTGAATGGTAAAGTTAGCGCCGGTTGGCAAATTATCGGTTACTACTATGCGTGCGTTGTGTTCAAATGCGATCCTTTTACAAAGATATAGTCCAAGACCGGTTCCTTTCGTTTTACGTACCTTTTCATCACCTATTCTGTAGAACCTGTCAAATATTTTTTGTTTCTCATTATCCGGAATTCCTACTCCGTTGTCAGTAACACTTACGAGGATCATGTTTCTTTTGCGCTGTAGGGTAAAGCCGATCTCACCTTCTTTGCCCGTGTATTTCACGGCGTTGTCAACAAGGTTATTGATCAGTATTTGCAACAGCAAAGGATCACCTGCAAGTGATAGATCTTCTTCTACAGAAATGTTCCAGTTCTTACCCGGGAAACGGGTTCTGTATTCTTCAACACTTCTCCTTGCGAGGTCGGATAGATTTAGTTCTTCTTTTGAGGAATGAAATGCTTTCTCATCCATTTGTGCCGACACCAGTATGTTATTTGCCAAAGTATTCAGCCGGTTGGTTTCCTGCAAAGTCATCGCGATGATCTTTTGCTGCTTTTCTTCATCCAGCCTATGCTTTTGCAGCGTTTCAAGGTTCAGCTTTGCTACGGCGATGGGTGTTTTCAATTCATGGGTAATGGCCATCATGAAATTGTGTTGTTGCTCTGAGAGCTTAAACTCTCTTCTTACAGCACGGTACACAAAAAACGCTCCTACAATTATAAGAGAGAAAAAGACCGTGCCTTCCCCGACATATTTTGCGGTGGCGCGATGCTGTTCATCGGTGATTTCTTGAACTTTTATAAGATAAGTGGGATCGTCGGCCTTGAGTTCTTCCAATTTGTAATTAGTCATTTGATGGCTCTGGCGCATGAGCGAAACGAACCACCAAACCAAAGCGGCTATTATGTAAAACAGAAGAAGATAAAATAATGCGGAGGCAAAGCCAAGTTTCCTTGCCGGAACCAGTTTTCTTAACATCGTTGTAATATAACTATGATGTATGAACTATGAAGTATGATGTATGAAGCAGCGTGTCTTCGAGTTCATACATCATACTTCATAGTTCATAGTTCAATTAGCTTTCTCCACCCGCAAACCCACATTCATAACATGCTCCAAAGGATCATCTCGCATGATTTGCTCGAGTGCAAAATCGTATGTTCCTTTTTTATTGAAACGCACTGGATCGCGGGTAATACGTATGCGGTGGTAAAAAATATCATCCATTCCACTGCCCAGCCAACCTTTGTCGTTGTTGCCAAGGGGCAGGTCAAGTTGTTGTCTTGTTGCTTTTAAATCGCCCGGTGCTTTTGTGTACACATTCATCCAGATGTTATTGTATTTATAAGCATCCGTATGTCTTAGCGTGATGAACACATTGTAAAGCGCCGCGGTATCTTCAATGTCAAATTGAACACTTTGTCTGTCGGCAGCGTTCCATTGTTGATCTTTGATCTTAACGTTCTTTTCAAAAACATCGTTCGTCGCACAACCCGTTAAAATGCCAATCAAACAAGATGCAACAAAAGCTATCGGCAAATATTTTTTCATGAAGGGGAATTTGATCTAGTTGATAGTTGTTAGTTGATAGTTGTTAGAAGTCTCCGCTTACCGGGCATTCCTAACAACTATCGACTGTAAACTAACAACTTCCTATAATACATTTAAAACTTGTTCTTTTGCTTTTTCCAGTTCATCTTTCATCATTACCACACATTTCTGGATAGATGAATCGTATGCTTTGGCGCCGGTGGTGTTTATTTCGCGGCCCACTTCCTGCAATATGAAGGAAAGTTTTTTACCTTTTTCTTCGCCATTCTCATTTATCAGTGTTCTGAAATAATCGCAATGGTTCTTCAAACGCACCTGCTCTTCGCTGATATCTATCTTCTCGATATAATAAACGAGTTCCTGCTCCAATTTATTGGTGTCGTAGTTATCGGCGCCTACATTTTCTTCCAGCAACTTCACCAGGTTCTCTTTAATTTTTGTTTTGCGCAAAGGTTCCAACTCGATCACCTTGTTTTGTTGGCTCTCAATGTTGGATATGCGGAGCAGAAGATCTTCTTCCAGGACTTTACCTTCCTCAGAACGGTGAAGGTTCAGATCATCGATAGCTGCGAGAATAACTTTTTCAAATTCGTTCCACTCGTTCTCTGTTAATGTATCGCCGGTTGGAGTGATCACTTCAGGAAGTTTCAATAATGAGCTGAGGATATGCGCAGGATCGAGATTTAATTCTTTGGATAAGGCAGCTACAGGTTCGTAGTATGCTTTTGCAAGATCTACATTTATCGTCACCGGTTTTGCGGAGCCGGTTTGTTTTAAACTAATGGTGCAATCGATGCTACCACGACCAAGCTTCTTGGAAAGGATACCACGAATGTCGAATTCAAACGGTTTTAAAAAGGCAGGCATTTTCAGGTTTACTTCAAACTGCTTTCCGTTGAGGGATTTTATATCAATCAGGAAAGTTTTATCACCCACATTTTTTTCGGCCCTTCCAAAGCCAGTCATTGATTTGAGCATCGTAGTCTAAATTTTAAGCAAAGTAAGGAAAAGAGTGGAGAGTTGGGAATTGAAAGTTGAAAGTTGAAAGTTGAAAATTAACTCGGCAGATGAGTTGCGAGTTGCCGGTACTTAAACTATTCTTTGCAAGACAGGGTGTGCGACAGGACGGATGCAATCCGCCCCTACCATTTTCAACTTTCAATTTTCAACTTCTTATACAGCTCTCTCTCCTTCATCTCCATCATGTCTCCGGGTTGTAGTCCATCAATTGTTATGCGCTCCATGCTGTACCTTATTAATCGTAAAGTAGGGAAGCCAACTGCCGCTGTCATTTTTCTAACTTGTCTGTTCTTGCCTTCGGTAAGCGTTAAGCCGATCCATGAAGTGGGAATATTTTTTCTGAACCTGATAGGCGGGTTTCGCAGCGGTACGGTTTGGTCAACATCGATCCTTATTGCCTTCGCTGGTTTGGTGCGATGAGGCTTACCATCTACCGTGATCGTTACACCTTTTGTCAGAGCAGCGATTGCTTCGTTTGTAATGTCGCCATCCACCTGCACCCAATAAGTTCTTTCATGTGCAAAGGCCGGATTCAGTAAACGGTGGTTAAGCTTTTTATCATTGGTGAGTAACAGCAAACCTTCGCTATCATAGTCGAGCCTGCCAACAGGATAAACATCGGAAGGAACATCAAAGAAGTCTTTCAACGTTTTCTTATCGCCTTCTTTGCTGAACTGGCAAAGCACTTCGTATGGTTTATAAATGATAAAGTAGTGATGCATGTACAAATAAAAAGTCCCACATTTTGTGTGGGACTTTTATATATGAATGGGTTAGTAAGTAATGGGAAAATAAATTCCCTACACAATATTAAAAATAATTTTTGCGAACTAGAAAATTTTTGACATAAATTTTATTCACATTTTTTTTGACCCTGTGGATAAGGCCGGCCATTTCTTGCATCAAAAAATACATTTACTGATAGCTTTCAAATGTTTTTATTTCTTCATCATTTTATCATCGCATTTTTATCATCGTCTGAAACTATTTGTACCAAAGCGTTTCAGCGATTCTGTTTTTTAATGCAAAAGCATTTTAATAAAAAGCAACAACATCATTGTTCACTGTTGAAGCATCAAAATGAGCTCAAATAAATCGTTTGTTAACGAACCCGGCTCATAAAAAATATTTTGGGTAGCAGGTCGCCCAAACACCATTTTTGTCTCTTGAAATCATTTTTCGCCGTTTTGACCACAGCTATAACTTTGCAAAAAATCAAAACATGCAATTTCCATCTCCTGTTTCTATTCAATGGATAGCAGATCTTATAAAAGCGGAACTTATAGGCAATGAAAAAGGACAAGCCACGGGAATAAACGAGATACATAAAGTAGAACCAGGCGACCTGGTGTTTGTTGATCATCCTAAGTACTATAATAAGTGCATTCAATCAGCTGCATCTTTTATCATCATCAATACCAAGGACGTAACAGTGCCTGAAGGCAAAGCTTTGTTGGTTGTTGAAAATCCTTTTGAAGCATACTCTACTATTGTAAAACATTTTCGTCCGTTTGAGCCGGCTACAAAAATGATCAGCGACTCTGCGGTGATCGATGCGAGCACTGTGATCTATCCGAATGTGTTTGTGGGACATCATGTGACCATCGGCAAAAACTGTATCATTCATTCCGGAGCACAAATACTCGATCATTGTGTGATAGGTGATAATGTGATCATACAATCGGGAACTGTTATCGGTTCGGATGCATTTTACTACAACACAAAAAAAGACAGAGAGGTTTGGTACAAACGAATGATCAGTTGCGGCAGAGTGCTGATTGAAGACAATGTGGAAATAGGAGCCAACTGCACGATCGACAGAGGTGTTAGTCATGACACTATTATTGGTAACGGAACAAAAATGGATAACCTGATACACATAGGCCATGATACTGTGGTTGGGAAAAACTGTTTGTTTGCCGCGCAGGTTGGTATTGCCGGTGCAACCACTATTGAAGACGGCGTAATACTTTGGGGACAGGTAGGCGTAAGTAAAACATTGACCATTGGTAAAAACGCAGTGGTGTATGCACAAAGTGGAGTGCCTGCTTCTTTGGAAGGTGGTAAAACGTATTTCGGTTCACCTGTAGACGATGCTTCAGCAAAGATCAAAGAGCTGGTTTGGGTGAAACGTATTCCTGAACTATGGGCGAAAGTAATGGGGAAGTAATTTGAAAATTTGAAGATTTGAGAATTTGAAAATGAGCGGTGCGAGTTTTCGCATTCTCCGAGAAAGATAGAACTTCAGAGAATCTTTGCGCCTCCACTCCTTTGTGGTCTTTGCGTGAAACCAGAACTCAAAACTTATCCCATGATAGAAGTAATCAAAGGCGACATAACCAAAGTGCATGCAGATGCGATTGTAAACGCGGCCAACTCTTCTCTTCTGGGAGGCGGTGGTGTTGACGGAGCCATTCATCGTGCAGGCGGTCCTGCTATTTTGGAAGACTGTAGAAAGATAAGAGCAAGACAGGGTGAGTGTAAAACCGGCGAAGCGGTGATTACGACAGCGGGAAATTTGCCCGCAAAATTTGTTATTCATACCGTTGGTCCGGTTTGGAACGGTGGTACTAAGAATGAAGCGGAGAAGCTGGCCAATTGTTACAGACATTCTTTGGAGCTTGCGGTTGAAAACAATTGCGAAAGCGTTGCCTTTCCAAATATCAGCACCGGCATCTACGGTTATCCAAAAGATCAGGCGGCGGATATAGCAGTGAAAACCGTTACTGAGTTTTTGAAACAACATACAAAGCCATCTAAGGTGATTTTCGTTTGCTTTGATGAAGACAGTTATTCAATTATTAAATCTCTAATTCAACACACTAAAGGCGCACCATTTTTTTAACCACGGAGATAACAGAGGTTTTTTTCACGGAGGAAAGGAGAAGAGGGATCAAATAGACGCCAGCTCAACAATGCAAAGAGGAGGATAAGAAGATTTCGCGGCTAGTTTCACCATCCTCCTTTACTCTGTGCTCTCGTGAGCAGCACAATTACTCGCAACTATTTCTCCGTGCACTCCGTGGTTAAAAAACTCCTGCGCTTTATTGGTAAATCTCAAAAACAACACCATGAACAAAATACTTGCTATCTCAGGAAGTTTGCGTAGCATTTCTTCCAACACAACCATCTTAAAATATTTACAGCAAATGACACCCTCGGATGTTGAGTTTGAAATCTATGACGAGCTCGGTGCCTTGCCGCATTTCAATCCAGACATCGACAACGAAAAGTCGCCCGAAGTAGTAACAAGATTCAGGACAAAACTTAAAGAAGCAAATGGCGTAATCATTTGCACGCCGGAATATGCTTTTGGTGTGCCGGGTGTTTTAAAGAATGGTCTTGACTGGATCGTTTCCTCAGGTGAGTTTACTGACAAGCCAACTGCAACCATAAGCGCTTCGCCGCTTGCTACAGGTGGAGATAAAGCACATGCCTCATTGCTGGTGACGATAAAAGTGATGGGAGCGAAAATAATAGAGAATGGTTCCGTTACCGTGCCGATCGTTTTGAAAAAATTTGATGCGGAGGGAAATGTGATCGACGAGAAAACCGCGAAAGAATTTGAAGTAATGATGAATAGTTTGATCAGTGCGTTTTAAGGAAGTTGTTGGTTGGTGGTTGTTAGCTGTTAGACATTCTGTATTACTTTTCGCCAGTTTTGTAGCCTTCTGGTAAGCGAAAAGCAGAACATAAAGCCTAACAACCAACAACTATCAACTAACAACTTTATTCCTCCGGAACATAATCATAAGGCAGCAGCTCCGCCAGTTTCTCCCAGCTCCAATAACCATTGTTGGTTACATCATTCTGATCATAGAAATATCCGTTTGACATAATGTTGAAGCCTTCGTTAATTTCAATCACCGTAAGCTGTGCACGCAGTTGCGGAGGCAATTTGTAAAACTCGATGTATGCCTTCTCCGGCATTTCATTGTGATATTTTATTCTCAATCTGCCATCGTAATTAATAGCCACTTCGTTGCTATCGATACCGTAGATAGAAGAATCGTAAGGATTAGAAATTGTTTCCACTGTGAAAGGGCTAACACTTGTTACTTTTTCAATTTCAAATCCCTCTTTCTCCAGGTTGTGGTTGTACCATGCCCGCATAAAATGCATACGTGAACCATTGTATGCTTTCAGCCGATTTGCTTTCCACACTTTTTGTTCTTCAGGAGTTCCCTCTAAAGGCTCAAAGAAAGGAAAGCCGGTGTAGGTGCAGGTTTTATTGCTGTATTCGTACGTCAGGGAATCTAGCTTGTAGTGAATTTTATAACCAAGCGCTTTGTTTACGATCACAAGATCTTCGCGTTCGGTTACCTTTAAGCGGTTTTTCTTTTTGCTGAAAAAGAATTTCAATGCCTGTGGATTTTCTATCTGGCATTTGCCTGCATCTTCGGTGCTGCCAATAAAGTTCGCGTTGAAAAAGCTACCATATTTTTCCAGGCCATCAGCCAGTTCAGAGCTGCTCGTAAAAACCACATCTTCCAGTTGTTTACCTTTCGGTTGTAGTGTTACGCTCAGTGGATTTGAAGCGTTGTTATTGTTTACCTGCGTTTGGAAAGTTTCATAGCCGGTAAAAGTTACAATGAGGTCATAACCGCCTTTGGGAAGTTTCAACTGAAAATTACCATCGTTGTCGGTAATCGTGCCAAGCGTAGTATTTTGACAAAAAACAGAAGCTTTTGCCAGCGGTGCCCCTGTTGTATCTGTTACGCGCCCTTTTACGTAGAAATCACTTTGCGCAAAGGCAAATTGTACAAAAAAAATCGTCAGTACGGAAAGCAATAATCTTTGCATATGCATATTGGAGATTTTGTTTAAAAACGAATTCGAAAGAATTTCATTGTATGGAATAGATGAATGAAAATAGTGCCAAATATTACTTACCCGCTTGCTCAAGGTATTTTGCGCAGCTTTTCTTAACGGTTTCTTCTATTGTTGCAAATTGGAAGCCGGGCAATGCTTTGAGGATCTTGCTATTGTCGAAGTAGGTTTTGGACTGCGCGATTTTTGCTGTTTCCCTGGTGAGCAATGGTTTCTTATGACTGAAAAGAGACTTTAAAGCTTCAACCCGCCACGCAACCTGCCCCATGAATCGTGTTGCTAATCTTGAAGGCTTTTTCTTTTGGAATCCTTCTGCAATAAGCTCAAACAGGTTTTTGAAACTATAATTTTCACTGCTGATGATAAACCGCTGTCCGGAAATATCAGATTGCATTAGCTGCAACACTGCCTTCGCAACATCTTCTACATCTACAAAACCATTTATGCCCTCAGTATAGTATGGGAACTCGTCATACACATTTTTGAAAATGGCATTGCTGGAATTGTTCCAGTCGCCCACGCCCAAAATAGTGCTTGGGTTAAGAATTACGCCATTTAACCCTTCTGCAATGGCGCGCCATACTTCCATTTCGCCCTTGTACTTGCTGATGGCATAATGCGTATTGGCAGAAGAGTCTTTCCATTCTTTCTCTTCATTTACCTTTTCTCCATTTTTTGTTCTACCGAGTGCTGCAATGGAACTGATGTGTACAAGTCTGCTGATGTTATTTTCAAGCGCAACATTCACCACGTTGGAAGTGCCGTCAACATTCGTTTGGTAGAGCATGGCTCTTTCGTTTTTGTCAAACGAAACCATTGCCGCCGAGTGAATGATAGTATCTACGCCCTTCATTGCTCTGTCAAGCTCAATGACATCGAGAATGTCTGCTTCAACCCACTCAACCTTATCTGCAATATGTGATGGTAAAAAGAAAGGAATTTTTGAAGAAGCACGTTTAATGGCCCTTACAGGGTAGCCATTTTCAACCAGATGTTTTATAATATAGGCTCCGAGAAACCCGGTGCCTCCTGTTACAAGAACCATTTTTTTGTTGAGTGCTTTTAAAAATAAGGTCAAATGTAGGTAAAAGGTTTGAGGATTGAGCTAAGGGGCGTTAGAGGCACTAGTCGCCGGTTGGATATGAGCTTTTCAAAATTCATGGTCGCAAATACTTACCACTAAGCCACTAAGGACACGAAGCCTCACTAAGAAAACCCTTAGTGCAACTTAGTGCCCTTAGTGTCTTAGTGGTAAATGAGGGGGCTGCACGGCTTAGTTCTTCAAAGCATTCACCACAAACGTCGCTTTATACAACACATTCTGCATATCTGAAGCCGACTGTGGCATGTACAGCGCCATTTCACAAGTATTCAACAGGCTTTCCAATTCTGTTCTCACTGTCAGGCTCACATTGTTTTCCTGCAATAAATTTAATGCGGTTCTTTTATCCATCTTGCTTGGCGGCAAACCTGTTTTTTTACTTACCGCTTCCCAAAGTGTGTTTTGTATGGAGGAGAAGAATTGACGGCTGTCATTATCGCTCAAAGCTTTCCTCGATTTTTCCAGCGGATCGGCTTCGAATACAAATGTTTCGACAATTGGTTCCTTCGGTTTCTCCGGAACTGTTGTTACGGGTTTTTGAGGTGCCGGTTTTTCTGTTTCTTTTTTTACTATAACCGCAGGCGCTTTTTTTCTTCTAAAGAATAGCAACAGCAATAGAATTACTGCAATGCCCGCTGCAATCCAATACCACCATGCAGCCAGGCCAGTGTTGGTGGTTAATGGTTGTATGGCTGCTTTTGTCTTGTCGCTTTTCTTGCGCTTATGCAAAGCTTTTAAAACATGGATCGATAGTGGTTGTGAAGTGAGCGTTTTGTAAGCGTTTGCTGCGGGATCAAAATAACTGAATGTGATTGGTTCAATATTGAAATTACCGGTGTCCGAGGGCACAAACAAAAAGTCAAATTGCTTGCTGCCTGCAATAGGTGCTACCGATTTATCAACGTCTTCTTTTACCGAGGCGTCAAATGCTTCAAAGCCTTGCGGAAAGCTGACAGAAGGCGCATTAACAAGCGGCATATTTCCCGCGCCGCCGATGATTACACTTAAAGTAGCATCATCTTCTGCATGAACTTCCTGCGTTGAGAGTTTGGCATCCAAAGTGAAGTTTCCAACGGCGCCCTTAAATGAAGCAGGTTTGGCATCAGGCAAAGGTTTTACCGTAATGGTGACTGGTTTGCTGGCAAGGGTAACATTGTGTTCTTCCCATGTTTGGTTACCAAAACCATCCATCATTTGCTGTATAGGATCGCGTGATTGTTTTGCAGAGGCCGTTGTTCTTAAAAAACGGACTTTATTATCCAACTCAACAGGATCAAGCGTGAAAGTTCCGGCTTGCAAAGGATATAGCTGCACTTTACGGATAAGATGCACTGTGAAAGGTTTGCCACCAATATTTTCCACAGATGGCGATGCGGTCTGCATATCCACCATGTCATACACGCTAAAGCCATCAAGCGATGGTCTTTTAGTAACCCTGGATTCAGATTTTAATCTTGAACATAATTTATAGGTTGCAACGATCGGTTCGCCTACAAAACAGTTTGTCTTGTTCACTTGTAAAACCACCAGCAGATTCTTCTTTACTTTTTCGTTATAATCTTCTTTTGCACCCAACATCACATCTTCATCGGGGAAATCCTGCATGTCCATTTGCGGGAAGCCCATATTCATAGAAGGCATCGACGGCTGTTGATTATTTTTGCTTGTTCTGTTGCCAACAATAACGTTCACAGTGTTTGTCTGCATCGTTTTATTGTTGATCCTTGCAACCGCAGCGGGTATTACAAATTTTCCAGGGCCCTTTGGTTGTACAAGAAATGATAGTGTGAACGAAGAAGTGGTCGTGCCATTTACCACGCTGGTTTCACTCGATTGATTCGGGCCGCTGATCACTCCGAAATCCCTGAATTCAGGCAATTGCATATCGTTGATGGAACCCGCATTTTCAATAACATAATCGATCTGCAGGGTTTCATTTTTAGCGATATTATTATCGCTTACACGGCAATAGAATTTTGCCTGTGCCACAACATTTGCACAAGTAAACATCATCGCTAGTGACAATAAAAACCATTTGCTCCGGGTGATTCGGTGAAAAGTCATGTTCATTTTAGCTAAGCCTTCTTGAAAATGAAAATTAATATAAATGTGCCTTCGAACGGGGATATTTTAAATTTTAACACTACCAAAAGCTCTTGATGAGACCAAACGTCCACTAAGAGTTTTTTAACCACAGAGTTAACGGAGATTTTTTTCACAGAGGAAAGGAGATTAGCGAAATGTCTCTCCTTTTCTCGATACACCGGTGAGTAGTTATTTATTTCTAAAGTGCTTCTCCTTTACTCTGTGAAAAAAACTCCTTTCCTCCGTGGTTAAAAAAGGCGGCACTACAGGTCGCCCAATTGTGGCCTTAGGACAATATCTTCCACCACTGCAGTAGGTGAAAGCTGCGATGCCGCAAATATCATGTTGGCGATATCCTCAGATTCCATGATGCGTTTAGGATCTACACCGCTGCCGCTCCAGGAATCGGTGTAGGCAGCGCCGGGCATTACGGCAGTTACCTTAATGTTATGCGGCTTCATTTCTTCGCGTAGATTTTTTGAGAAACCCAGCATGGCAAATTTGCTGATGCTGTAAGCGCCACCATTCGCATATGCTTGCAAAGAAGCGATGGAGCACATGTTGAAAATATGACCGCTTTTTCTGGCCATCATAGCGGGCAAAAGTTTTCTTGTAAGATTGTAAGCGCCCAATAAATTCACAGACAACATTTCTTCCAGAACGCCTTCCGGTTCATTGTGTACACTGCCAGGAATGAAATAGCCTGCATTGTTGATCAGTACGTCCACATCGATTTTTTGCGCTGTGATCCAATCAGCAAATTCACTTACACTTTCTTTATTGCTGATATCGCAGGGCATTGCTTTTATGGTAACATCCGAAAATTCCGTTACCAGCTCTTCCATCGTTTTGTAGAGTTGTGCTGCACTACGTGAGCATATATAAACATTATGTCCGTTCGAGGCAAATTTCCTGGCGAGCGATTTTCCAAAACCCTTGGACGCGCCTGTTATAATGATGTTCATTTACTTGCGGTATCTTTGTACTGCAATTTACGGGGAGTTGGCACACAGAGGACACTGATTAGACGGATTTACACGGATTTTTTGTTTCACGCAAAGGCGCAAAGAAGCAAAGGACGCAAAGAATTTAAGAAGGAAGGCTCTAAGATTTGTCGGATTTACACGATTCTTTCCTGATAAACATAAATGTTTTCGCGTTGCGATTAGACTGCTGCACAGAAAGCATTCTTAATTCTTAATTATTAATTATTAATTGGCAATACGGCAAGTTCAAAACTTTAAAGAAAGAATGAATTATAAGCATCTATTTTTCGACCTCGATCATACGCTATGGGATTTTGAAACCAATGCAAAAAATACCATGCAGCAATTGTATGGACATTTTTCATTGAAAGACATTGGTATTAATGATTTTGATGAGTTTTACAAACAGTACAGCATTCACAACCAAAAATTATGGCAGCGCTATCATAACGGATTTATTAAATCTGATGAATTGCGCTGGAAAAGGGTTTGGCACACATTGCTCGATTTTAAAATAGGCGATGAAAAACTTGCGCGGGAAATGAGTGCGCATTTTTTGGATATGTTGCCCAACAGAACGGCGCTTTTTCCTTATGCGGTTGAAATTTTAAACTATCTGAAAGCCAAAGGCTACCGTTTGCACCTTATTACCAATGGTTTTGAAACAGTACAACATAGCAAACTGAAATATTCTGGCCTGACTGATTTTTTTGAAAACGTTATCACCTCCGAAGGCAGTAACAGTATTAAGCCCAATAAAGAAATTTTTGAATATGCACTAAATAAAGCCGGGGCTACTGCGCAAGAAAGCCTGATGATAGGCGATAACCTGGAAGCTGATATCCAGGGTGCCATGAATGCCGGCATCGACCAGGTTTTTGTAAATCATATTAATGAACAAACAGAACTGAAGCCAACTTACACGATTTATAAGTTGCAGGAGCTGGAAGATATTTTATAATAATTGAATAACTGAATCACTGAATAACTGAATGTCTGCGCTTTGTTTTGCGCGACAATTACCGACCACTCAGTTATTCAGTTATTGAGTTATTCAATCTGTTGACCCTTAGCTCCTTAACGAATCCTTTCCCCATTTTATTTTTTTTATTTTTCCTTTTGTAACTTGCGGCCATGCATGATTATTTAAGCGGATTGAATGAGAGACAGCGTGAGGCTGTACTACATTGCAATGGACCTATAATGATAGTGGCCGGTGCCGGAAGCGGAAAGACAAAAGTTCTTACTACTCGTATCGCTCACCTGATGGCGCACCACAAAGTTGACAGTTTCAATATCCTTGCACTTACTTTTACCAACAAGGCGGCGAAAGAAATGAAGGAAAGGGTGGAGAAAATTTTGCACAACACAGAGGCTCGCAATTTATATATCGGAACCTTTCACAGCGTATTTGCCAGGGTGCTTCGTGCCGAGGCACACCATCTTGGTTATCCAAATAGTTTTACCATTTATGATACGGATGATGCGAAAGGCGTTATCAAGACAGTGGTAAACGAACTGAATCTTGATGATAAGGTTTACAAACCAAATGTTGTTTACAACCGCATTTCCTCAGCAAAGAACGCATTGGTGGGTCCGGAAGAATATGCAAGGGATTATGGCATTCAACAGGAAGATTTAAGGGCGAACCGTCCTGCAATGGCGCAGATATATGATGCATATGCTAAGCGCTGCTTTAAAAATGGCGCAATGGATTTTGATGATCTGTTGCTGAACATGTACAAGCTGCTGAAAAATCATCCTGAGGCATTGAGCAAATACCAGCGCAAGTTCAAATACATTTTGATCGATGAGTACCAGGATACCAACCCTGCACAGTATGAAATTATCAAACTGCTGGGTGCTATGCATGAAAATATTTGCGTAGTGGGCGACGATGCACAGAGTATCTACAGTTTCCGCGGAGCAACTATTGAGAACATTCTTCAGTTCCAGAAAGATTATGACGATGTAAAAGTTGTTAAGCTGGAACAAAACTACAGGAGCTCACAGAACATTATCCATGTAGCCAACGAGGTTATTAAAAATAACAAGGGGCAGATTCCTAAGAACCTTTGGACAGACAATGCCGAAGGTGAAAAGATCAAACTCGTGCGTACCGCGAGCGACAACGATGAAGGGAAATTTGTTGCCGATACTATTAAGGAGCTAAAACTTCGCAACCACATCAGCAATAAAGACTTTGCCATTCTTTACCGTACGAATGCGCAGAGCCGTGCATTTGAGGAAAGCCTGAGAAGACTCGCGATTCCTTATATCATTTACGGTGGCCTTAGTTTCTACCAACGTAAGGAGGTAAAAGACATGGTGGCTTACCTGCGTGTGATATCGAACCCGAAGGACGAAGAGGCACTGAAACGCATCATTAACTATCCAGTTCGCGGTATTGGAAAAACGACTATTGACAAAGCCGTGATTTTCGCAAATACCCACAACATCAGCATGTGGGAAGTGCTGGTAAACGCACAGCAGTTCGGTTTCAAATCAGGCACACTCGAAGCGATCGATCAGTTTGTGACGATGATCAAAATGTTCCAGACTGAATTGCCTAAACGCAATGCATATGAAATTGCTTTTGCTGTAGGTAAAAGTACCAATCTTGTGAAAGAGCTTTTCAATGATAAGAGTACAGAAGGTGTTGCGAGATATGAGAACGTGCAGGAGTTGCTGAACAGTATTAAGGAATTTACCGAAACTCCAATGAACGAAGAAGATGGTGAAGTGGGTGATAAAGGACTAGGAACATATTTGCAGCAGATCACGTTATTGACAGATGCTGACAACAAAGACCCGGATGCAGATGTTGTAAAACTGATGACGATACACGCAGCAAAAGGTCTTGAGTTTCCGGTGGTGTTTGCAGCAGGATTGGAAGAAACGCTTTTCCCAAGTGCCATGAGCATTAACACAAGAGAAGAACTGGAAGAAGAGCGCCGTTTGTTTTATGTAGTGATCACAAGAGCGAAACAAAAATTATTTATTACTCATGCCAACAGCCGTTATCGCTTTGGCAGCCTGATACAAAATGAACCGAGCCGTTTTATAGAAGAAATTCCGAATGAGTTTTTGGATAGAACTTCTGCCGGCGGTGGCCCACGTAATCAAACAGGTAGCTGGGGCGGTGGTTCCGCATTTGACAGAATGCGCGGTGGTTATGGAAACAGTGCACAAGAAGCGGAAAAACAATACGGCGCACCTCCCTCAAAGAAAGCAGCAACGCCTTCTTACATTGCGCCAAAGCCTGCGGCTAAAACAGTGGAGCATGTGCCAACAAAAGATTTCGTTCCAAGCGATACCACGAACTTGCAGGCAGGACAAAAAGTGGAGCACCAGAAATTCGGTTTTGGTATAGTAGAAAAAATGGAAGGCAGTGCACACAACCCGATCGCTACTGTGAAGTTTGATTTGAACGGTGAGAAGAAGATTATGTTGAACTATGCGAAGCTGAGGATTGTTGAATGATTTGGGAATCATTCAACAATTTGAAAATTTGAAGATTTGAGAATTTGAAAATGGCCTTGCCCTGTGAGATTCTTTATTTTTCTTTGAAATTCACCATTACGATATAACAACTAAAACAAACCGCTATGGCGCAACTACCAAAATTTATGATTGCTGATGATCCGGTTACCGATCCGGATAATGAATACATCATTCACACACACCAGCCGCGCTTTGTGGCCAAACGTGTGGAAGATGAAGATGGCGAAAATGCACACATTGATATCGTAGAAGAGATAGATGATGTAGATGCATTTTTCAAAAGCGATCCGGCAAAAAAAGAAGAACTCCTCGAAGAGCTGGAAACCTGGTATTATGATTATATGGATTGGCTGGAAGCAGATGAGGATGAGTAAGATGCCTTGTTAAGCGTTTTTAACCGCAAAGAGCACAAAGGGTTCGCAAAGGGAACGAAGGATTGTCTATGATGTTCTTCGTTCCCTTTGCGATCTCGTGACTTACTATTTATTTTTGCTGTTCCGTCTCTGCGCCCTTTGCGGTTAAATAAGCGTCGAATCTTTAGCTAACCGAAATACGATTAAGGTCTTCAAATTCTTTTGTTACCGCAAGCCGCACAAAAACTTGCTTCATTGGTTCGATATGGCTTTCCGCATTTTTCACAAGGTGGTCCATATTGAGCAACTCTATGATGCATAATCGCATTTGGCTCCGTTGCATCCCAACCTGTTACTTCTTTGTAAAAATCTAAAAGTGATTTAAATCGGTCCAATCGACTTAAATCATCCCCCTTGTTTTTGAAACCATCTCCGTATAGTTTATAGGCTATACTATATTCATTTTCGTCCAACATAGGAACTTCCATTCTGCATCTCCAACACCATAACATTTTCATAGTTTGGTTCGATTAATAACAAAAATTAATTCTCAAGGTTCTTTTTTAAAACTTCTTTCTCCACCACACCTTGCTGTCTCCAAACTTCTTTGCCGTTTTTATAAATAATAAACCCCGGGATTTTATCAAGACCCATCGCTTTCATAAGCGAAGTATTTGCACCGCCATCTATTTTTACAAGTTCAAATTTTCCGCTTAACTCTTTCTGCAGATCTGCAATTACAGGCTCCATTTTTTTGCAAGGAGGGCACCACTCAGCACCGAAATCAACCAACACTGTTTTCTTCACATTTACTTTTGCCGTGTATTCATCCGTTGTCATCTCTGGAATGTTAGAACCACCGGCAACAGGCTTGTTAGCTTGCTTCCAGGAAATCATTCCTCCTTGTAATTCTTCCACATCTTTAAAGCCATTTTCCCGGAGATATTTTGCAGCGGCAGCACTTCTTCCACCCACCTGGCAATAGATCAGCACCGGTTTACTTTTGTCGAGATATTGTACACGGTCCTTGAATTCTTCTTTGTTGTTCCAGTCTGCTTGCAATGCGTTTGCAATATGTCCATTACTGTATTCGCCGGATGTACGAACATCCAGCAGCTGTTTGTCACCACCTATTTGTTGTTGAAATTCATCGGCAGAAAGTACAGTTTTTGTCTGCCCATTCAGGTTGCACGAAAGAAGGAACAAGCATACCACTTGTGCGATCAGAATATTTTTCATAGTGCGAATTTACGATTATGAAACCCTAATTATCTGTTAACTGATTATCCACCAGCACACTCTTTTGTTTGGCTTTCTTTTCCTGCTTTCTCAGCGCCTTATTGCTTTTTGCGCCAGTGCTCGTCATCACCCCGCTGAACGTAAGCTTGAACAAGTAATTGAAAATGAATTTGGAATCTATTCTTTCGAAATAAATATTACCCGTTCTGTTGTCGTTCTTGTTTTTAACGACAGTGTTGGCTGCGAAACTCTTTAATCTTGTAGAAAAGGAGGAATTATTCTTTTTCGTTTCATTCAGCAGTTCTATAATCAGGCTATGATAATAGAAATCCATTTTTCCTTTACCTGAAAAATTATCGCCTCTTATAGTGTAGTCGAGCTTATCCATCTCGCCCGATCTTACAACGGCAGATGCAAGCGGAATCAACAACGGATTCAGGTCTTTCAAATTAAAGGCGCCCATTTGTACGTTGGCGGTAAATGCATCGTTCCTACTGTAGAGTGCCGCGGCGTATTGCAATGCAAGTCTGCTCTTGTTCATAAACAGCGCAGAAGTGTTTACACGGAAAGTATCATTCGGATGAGTGTCCTTCAACCTGAATGGGAACGCAATTCCATTGACATCGTTGAATGTTACGGTTCCTCCTTTCTTCGTTTTCTCAGATACTTCGGTGTAAGCAATATCGCCTTTGGAGAATGAAATGGTGTCAATGTCAACAGATAGCCTTGAACGCTTCATCAACGTCGCAGGCAAAGCCTTGTACACATTATTTGCAGGATATCTTTTGTCTCTGTAAGCGGAAACATTGAAGCCATTTATATCAATATTATTTGCACTGAAATTTCTTCTTCCGGTTTGCAGATTAATGTATGGTTTCGAAACAGAAATATTGGTGAATTTTCCTGTTATATAATCCGTTTGATATTTTACACTATCAAAATATTGCTTTTGCGAAAGCCTTGGTGCAAAAGAAAAAGAGCCAATGCTTAATTTATTTTCTGCCCCCGAATAGTTAATGCTGTCAACAACAAAATTTGTTGTAGCCGTTGGAAACGCAATGTGTTTCACTGCCACAAATGAAGCGTGATCAGGTGATATCCATTCCGCCAAAGGGGGTTTTTCAGACAAGGGCCACTGCAGATTATGCGCATCCACGTTTACGTTTTCAGCGACCAAAGAATGTTTGCGACCTTCCTGAAATTGCACATCCGTATTGGTAATGGCAAAACTTTTTACATTCATCGCTCTATCTCCATCCTCACCTGTTAATCTAAAACTTGTTCTCAACGTTTTACCCGTAACGTTTGCCAACGTTGTATCCTGGTGAAAATGAAATGCGTAGTCTTTGCAACCAAGTCTTGCTATAATGTTTTTGTCTGTTGTATTAAAAGTTTCCAAACCAATATCAGATGAAGGTGAGATAAACTCCATGTTGTTTTTCTTCACCGTAAGATCCACGTTGATGAGCCTTGATCTTTCCAGGTTAAACTGCCATTTGCCTTTGGGCGCACTCTTTGGTGTTTTCTCTGAGTTGGCAAATACTGCATATACTTTTGCGGTGTCCGCATATAGATTATCAAGTGCGATTTGCCTGGTGGCAATGTCAAACTGCGATGGCTGAAAATATAATCGTTGGGAATTGATCAACAATGTATCTCCGTTTTGAATGCGATTCAACGAGAAATCTTCTATGGTAGACAAGGAGCCTACAACAATTGAAATTTTGGAAGTTTTTGCGGTAATGTAGTTATCAGAAAAATTAACGTCGGCAGTGTGCGCTTCCTTCAAACTAAATGTGACCGGCTCGCCGTGAGTCTTGTGTACATTTTGCAGAACTGCAGAAATATTATTGCCTGATATTTTTACATCGCCACGTTCAAAAGATGACAGGTGAATATTGTTCAGCACAAAGTTGTCGATATCCACGTCAAGGCTTGCTTTTCTTGGTGCCGCCGGTTGATTTTGATTTCTTCCTTCATGCGTAATATTAGCATCGTCTATTTCAACAGATTTGGCAATGAATTTATTGTCATCAAGAATTACCGCAATATCGGGATGATCGATAATGAGCGATTTGCCTTCGAAATGTCTGTTCTCTGATCGTTGAAAATTGAAATTATTCAGACGCAATATTTTATCCTCCTTGTATTGCATCGCCGCTGCTTGCAGGTTGTAAGAACTATTTTCAAACTGAAGATCTTTGGCCGAAATGTTTTGCAACGCATCCAGCAAATCTGAGCTGCTTTGCAAGCGAAGCCTATTGTTTTTAAACTTGAAATACAGGTGCAGACTGTCTGCGCTAAACTTCAGCGGCTTTTCTCCGTAACGCACCACAGAATAGGTTCCGTTGTTAAACTCCAGTTCACGAATGTCCGCATTCAGCGTGATTCCTCTTAAAATAGCGCCCAATGATTTTGCAGATTCGCCTTCTTTTAAGCCTTTCAACTCATGTTTTATCACCGCAGATTCCAGCACAAATTTTCTGGCTTTTATTTTCTTTTCCACCAACAACATTCCAATATCCGCTTCATCAATCGTTAATTGAGGAAGCGCCAGCAATGGCTTGGTAGCGGTACTGGTTGGGTAAACAAGCAGGTTTTTCAAAACAATGTCACCACCATTTTTAATGCTGAACTGGTTGAACTGCATCCTGTACTTGTTATGTGGAGAGAAAGATTCGTATTCCTTCACGGAGAACGTAAAATCGCCCAGGTTAATAGTGCCCGAATCTCCGGCTGTGATATAAATATCGTTTACCTGCAAAGTGTGTTTTTCAATATCGATGTTTCTTTCCTGATGCAGGAACCGTGTAACCAGGTGCGTGTTGGCGTTTTTCATTTCCAGGTAATGCACATCTATATCACCAAATAAATGCGACACCACATCATGCATAATGTGCTTCACATCCTTCGACTTATTTGCCTTCGGCGAAAGATTAACTGTAAGCTGCGTTCGTGGCTGGTTGATCATTACCGAGTCCACCTGCAAAATGCCTTCATTATACAATCTTCCGAAATTCAATTTCTTTAACCGCAGTGATGGCAAATAGATTTTGAAAGCATCAGTAGTATCTGTTTGTGCGCCTTCATACAAAATGCTGTCCATGGTAAGGTTGGCCGTTGTGGTGGACAAATGCAAAGCATGGAAAGCAACTGTTTTATTGCTGTCCAGCACCACTTTTTGAGGACCAATGTCGAGTTTGATCGCATCTGTTAAAAAAACACGGTGCTTTGCTGTGGTGGTGCTGTCTGTAGGATGAAAACCTTTTACAAGAAGGTCAATGTTTTTAATGTTGTAGGTGAAATCATTCCTGGTTTCATCTTTTAGCAGAAGAGTAGCGTCTTTTATTTCAACGTTGTTGATGTTGGTCGCTTCTGCAAAACTGCTCAGGTATTTGTAAATATCACCGGCATTCTGAAAGAATCCCGTTCGCTTACTGTTTTTTTGAATGACGATGTTGAACTCCGGCTTTTGAAATGCAATGGAAGTGATGTTTAATTTTCTGCGCCAGATCAAATCACTCAGGCTTTGCAGCTGTAAAATGACCTTTGGAAAAGTCACAAAATATCTTGATTGACCGTTGCTCGTATCCAGCGAAGTAAGTTTTCCTCTTTCCACCGTAAAAGTGAGCGTGGAATAGTTGGCCCGAAGACGCTTAAAATCAAGTTCGTAGGCACCATGGGTCTGTTCCCTTACCATTTGCTTGATCACTGAACGTATATTAAGCTTTACATACAGCAATACGCCTGCAATTGGTAAGACGATAGATAAAAAAATGATCAATATTGCTTTATAGCGTCTTCTCATTATCTGTCATAGCCTGGATATGTAAAATACAACAAATAAAGTATTGTTGATCAATCAACTAGCGATTGACAAAAGTTTAACCAGATCCGTTGTCAGTGCTGGATTTAATATAGCAAGATGCGTGCTGTCCTTGCGTTCATCAGCTTTTAACGCCGGATTGAATTTAGAAATTACCCGTTGATATACATTCTTTTTTTAAAATACCGTGCCTCCTTATCTTAGCCGTTTAAAAACTATTTCAAACGATATGGGAAAGAAGCACATCCTCCTGTTTTCTGTGGCTGCTATGAGCCTTGCTTCAGGTTGGGCACAGGATAACCTCGTAAATTCGCTGAGCGGTAATGCGAGCGCACATGCTAAAGACAAATTTGCTTTTACAAGTGTTTACAACATCGAAAGAACGTCTGTAAAAAACCAGGGTAGCAGCGGTACTTGCTGGAGCTATTCAGGAAACTCGTTCCTTGAATCTGAAATGCTGCGCAAAGGCAAACAACCTGTTGACCTTGCAGAGATATTCACTGCACGTTGCGTGTACATCGAAAAAGCAAAACAATATGTACGCATGCACGGCTCTGTGAGTTGGGGCGATGGAGGCGAACTGCACGACGTGATCAACATGTACGCTAAATACGGTGCCGTTCCTCAATCCGTTTATACCGGTTTGAATTATGGTACATCTATCAACAAATTTGGCGAAATGCAGGATGCGTTGAAAGGTATGCTGGACGGCATTATCAAAAATGCAAATGGTAAACTTACTCCAAACTGGCTGACTGCTTTTACCGCAGCATTGGATGCTTACCTTGGTAAAGTTCCTGATCAGTTTCAGTACAACGGAAAGACTTATACTCCGCAAACTTTTGCTAAAGAAGTGGTGGGTTTAAATGCTGCTGATTATGTAGAGTTAACCTCTTTGAACGATCAGCCTTACTACCAGAAAGTATTTTTGCCAATTCCTGATAACTGGAGCTATGATTACGCATACAACGTTCAAATGAACGACATGACCTCTATCATCGACAACGCTTTGAAAAACGGTTATTCAGTGGGTTGGGCAACTGACGTGAGCGAAAAATATTTCAGCTGGAAAAACGGTGTCGCATACGTGCCGGAGAAAGACCTTACTGAAATGACCGAAACAGAGAAAGCAGATATGTTCAACGGTCCTAAAGCCGAGAAAACAATCACTCCGGAAATTCGCCAGGATGCATTCAACAACTACCTTACTACAGATGACCACGGCATGCAGATCGTAGGTTTGTCGGTAGATCAAAACGGTAAAGAATACTATGTTGTAAAAAACTCATGGGGCGAAACAAACGACTACAAGGGCTATTTATACGTTACCAAAAACTACGTGTTGTATAAAACAACCGGTTTGTTGGTAAACAAAGCGGCGATTTCTAAAGATATGGCTACGAAAATGAAATTCTAAGCACTTTCATTATAAGTGAAGATGCCCTGACATTATGTTGGGGCATTTTTGTTTGGAGAAAGAACGCAGATTTTCATGATTGTCACGATTAGTTAAGATTTTTTGATTTGAAATCAGATTCGTTGTGGAATTTTTGCCGTAGTAAACAAGAATTTATCTCTTGTCAATCTTCTCTAATTTGCCGCCAATCTCAAATTTCAAATCTTAAATTTCAAATCATAACAATCATCACAATCATGAAAATCTGCGTTCCACCCGCTATCTTCACAAAATATTACACCACCGCAGGATGATAGTAGACGACTTAAAGGCATACAAAAAGTTCACGACGAGTTATTATGTAAATGAAGGGTTCCGTATTACTGCCGCTGTAATGATTCCCGTGTTGCTTTCTTCCTATCTCGGCCACCTGGCCATGGGAATTACGTTTGTGCTGGGCGCGCTTTGTACGAGTAGCGTAGATACTCCCGGCCCCATGCATCACCGCAGAAATGCCATGCGTATTACCATTCTGCTTATTTTCCTTGGCGCCATTATCGTGGGTTTTACCGTCAGGGTTCCGTGGCTGATGGCCATTGAGCTGGCGCTGTCTGCCTTTACTTTCTCAATGATTGGGGTATATGGTTTGCGTGCCTCTTCTATTGGTGCCGCGGCGCTTTTGCTGCTGGTATTGAACATCGATGATAATTACACCACAAAAGAAATATTTGTAAATGCAGGGCTGGTAGGTGCCGGTGGAATCTGGTATTTTCTCTGGAGTCTTTTGCTGAACAGATTAAGGCCCTACAAACTGGCCCAACAGGCCATCGGCGATTCTATTTTATCGCTGGCAAAATACACCCGCATCAAGGCTTCTTTGTACAATAAAAATGTTGATTACGAAAAGGCCTACAAAACATTACTGGAAGAACAGGTGCATATACACACCAAACAAAACCTTGTTCGCGAAGTGTTGTTCAAAACGAGAAGCATCGTTAAGGAGACTACGCACACTGGTCGTGTCTTGTTAATGACCTTTCTTGATTCGGTTGATCTTTTTGAACGCATCATGACCTCGCAGCAGGATTATAAGGCGTTGCATGATTGCTTTGACGATGACATGCTGCACAGGTTCCAGCGGGTAATTTTACAACTAGCGTCAGAACTTGAAAGCATAGGCATCGCATTACAGGAAGGAACAAAGTCAGCTCCAAATGACGATCTCACACAGGCGCTTGAAGGGCTTAAAACGCACTTTTCTGAATACAGGCACCAACATCTTAACGAAACCAATATTGAAGGATTCATCAGTTTGCGACACATCCTTGACAGCGTCATAGATATTCGCAATCGCTTGTTGACAATGCACCGATACACACGTTATGATAAAAACCTGAATATTGAAAAAGATGCTACGCTTGACTACAACCAGTTCGTATCACATACAGAGATCAGCACAAAACTATTTTTTACCAACATCAATTTTCACTCAAACATTTTCAGGCATTCGTTGCGGGTGAGTTTGGCAATGCTGGCGGGATTCTTTTTGTCAAAGGCATTGGCAGTTGGTCATGGATATTGGATATTGCTTACTATCCTGGTTATTTTAAAACCTGCTTATAGTCTTACCAAACAACGAAATTTTCAAAGACTTGCGGGAACGGTTATCGGTGCTGTAATAGGCGCGACAACGTTATACTTTCTGAAGGACAGGACTGTATTGTTGGTAGTATTAATGATCATCGGGATGCTGGGTGCTTACAGCTTATTGCGCCTGCAATATTTTACAGCGGTTATTTTTATGACCTTCTATATTCTGCTTGCTTTTTATTTTTTGAAGCATAACGATTTCCAAAGAGTCATTCAAGATCGGGTAATCGACACGGCAATCGGTTCTGTTATTGCCTTTGCGTTTACAATGCTTATTCCGCCGAAATGGGAGCATGAGCAAATAAAAAAATTGCTTACAAATTGCATTAAAGCAAATGCTGTTTATTTCGATGCTGTTGCAAAAGTATTTGCTGGCAAAGAATTCAACAGTTCTCAATATAAATTTTTCAGAAAAGAAAGTTTCGTGGCATTAAGCAATCTTTCAGATGCTTTCCAGCGCATGCTTTCCGAGCCGCGTAGCAAACAAAAGAATAGTATGCAGATTTATCAGCTTACGGTTTCCAATCACATATTAGCATCTCACGTTGCAACGCTGGCTTCCTATGTTTTCAGTTTTGCACAACAGCATGTCTCTATGGATTTTTTGCCACTCATAGATGACAGCATTTCTCATTTCGATAACACCATTGCGATTCTCGATGGCAACAGTGTAAGCACACAGGATATGACGCAAATACAAAAAAGCAAGTTCATAGTGCGCAGCAAAGTGGAAGAGCTGTTGTCGCAACGTGTACAGGAACTTAAAGCCGGATCATTCGATACTGACACAAGGCACCAATTGTCGCAGTTGAAGACCATCACGGATCAGTTTGAGTACATTCACAAAATTTCCATCGATATGGAAAAAATTGCCGGAAAATTTAATACTCCGTAAATTCAACCCTTCGACAAGCTCAGGGTGACAGCTCGCTTACGCTGTCAGGTTGAGCTTGTCGAAGCCTTGTCAAACAGGAACGATAACCATTAACAAATGAAGGACTGCCACATATTATTGATCAAATGCGCCGACCGCCAGGGCCTGATCGCGAATATTACCGGCGTTTTGTTTCGCCATAATATTAACGTAGTAGTGATGAAAGAATTCGTTGAGCCGGAAACCAATACTTATTTTTCCCGCCTCGAGTTGCTGGGGCCGCTTGACGTGGAATTAATAAAAACAGAATTGCTCAATACGCTTCCCGCCGATACAAAGCTGATGATCCATCCAAGAAGGAAGAAAGATATTGTAGTGCTGGTGACAAAGGAGCATCATTGCCTTGGCGATTTACTGGTGCGCCATCACTTTGATGAATTGCATGCAAATATCAAAGCAGTGATTGGCAACTATGATGTTTTGAAAAACTTTACCGAACGGTTTGATATTCCCTTTCATTACATCGATCACGAGCTATACGATAAGGAAGAATTTGAAACAAAAGTAATAGATGCCATTCAGCAATATCATCCCGATTATATTGTGTTGGCGAAATTCATGCGCATACTGTCGGGAAGTTTTGTAGCGAAATTCGAAGAGAAGATCATCAACATTCATCACTCGTTTTTACCGGCATTTATTGGTGCCAACCCATATAGAAAGGCCTACGAACGCGGCGTTAAACTAATCGGTGCAACCGCCCACATTGTAAACAACGACCTTGACGAAGGTCCGATCATCACACAAAAAACAATTCCCGTTGATCATGAGTATGATGTAAAAGGCATGCGCGAAGCAGGGCACGAGATAGAGAAATCTGTATTAGCCGACGCATTAAAGCTTGTCTTCGATGACAGAATATTCGTGATGAACAATAAAACGATCATCTTCAACTAGAGAGCACACAGCTATTTAACCGCAAAGAGCACAAAGGTGGCGCAAAGAAAACGAAGTCCTTCTTTATTGGTAACCTCTTCGTTCCCTTTGCGCCTTTAAAAATTGCCATTTATTTCGCTGGCTGCTTCTTTGCGTTCTTTGCGGTTAAAAAATGTTGTGTGGATTATAAGAAATCAGTGTCATCTGTGTGCCAATTGCTATTTCACCTCCTTAGAATTGCCTTCAAAAAACAAGTTAACCTCAGGATCAAGAACCACGGTATCTGGTTTTGCAGGGCAAAGAAAAGTAACGATTGTTTTCGCATCACGAACGTCAATTTGATGAACCTCAGATCCTATTTTCAACTGCAACGGAAAATCAAAAGCCTTTTGCTGTTGCTGCAAAACAGTAATCGTAATTTCTTTTTTCTTCTCATCATATCTCCATGAAACATCAAGCACAGGATGTTCTTTCGTGTACAACCATTGTTGGAAGAAAGGCTTCAAATCTGCGCCACTTACTTTTTCAAACACCGCCCGCAAATCATCGGTGTTCGCATTCTTCCCACGATAAATACTGTAATATTCTTTTATTGCCTTCCAGAACATATCATCTCCTAGTTTTCGGCGAAGCATGTGCAACACCCAAGCTCCTTTCTGGTAAGAGAAGGCGTTCAACAAACTCACATAGTCGCTCGTTGAATTGATGACCGGTGAATTTGTGCGCTTTGAAAATTTTATTGCCTTATTGCGTTCATCTGTTAGTCTTTCGTCGAGTTTCGCTTTGCCATATTTTGCTTCGAGATACAGGTCCGTGAAATAAGTTGCAAAACCTTCGCTCAACCACAAGTGCTCAAAACTTTTTTCTGTAACGGTATTACCAAACCACTGATGCGCTATTTCATGAGCCAGTAAAGGCTCGTTGCTGCCATTGCCGGTAAGCGTCCCTTCTCCATAGAAAATCGCGCTTGCATTTTCCATGCCTCCAAAACGCGTGGTGGATTGGACGTTAGCAAGCTTTTTATAGCTATAGGGGCCAACATTGCTGATAAACCATGTGAGAATATCCTTTGCAACAGCATAGTCGTAAAAACCTTTTGTGCGGTCCTCCGGATAAATCCAGCTATATACAGGAACGCAATCAACATCGCCGCTGTGCTGAACGGCAAAATCCGCAAGTCCTATCACCATTACTTTTGTTGGTAGTTCAACACTCTCTTCATACTGCGTAAGTTTTAGATGATTGGGCAAATTGGTTTCTTCCTTTACCAGTCCGTTTGAAATTACCTGGTAATGGTCCGGGGCGATAACAGTAAAAGAAACGGCTGCTTTATCTGCTGGTGTATCATTACACGGAATCCAGTAGCGGGCTCGGTTCGGCCAGTTATCTGCGAAAATGGTGCGGTGCCCAAATTTGTTTTTTGCAATGATCAATCCATCTGCAGGAACGCCTTGATAATTGATGGCGATGGTTTTCTCGGCACCGGTCTCAACAAAGTTTGCAAAACTGATGGTGATATTATTTGCCTGCGATTGAAATTTCAAGTTTGTATTATTCTCTTCAACACCTGTCACTGTCATCCCCTTTCCTGATTGCTGATCAAATCCAATCAAATCGAGTGATATTTGATCACTTTGCTGCAATGCCTTAAAGCGAATTGTCGCTTTACCTCGTATGATGTCCGTGGTATCATTTACGTTCAGTTCAAACTGGTATTGCTGCACATCAATTTTTTCATGCTGCGCAAATAATTGGTTGGAAAACAAAAGGAAAATAGCCAATGATCTTTTCATAAGAGGAAAGATAAGAAAAGTAGAGACGCGTTGAACGCGTCTCCATTAACACCTAAATGATGCAAGAAAATGTGAGCGATGTGCGCTATCGGATTCAGCCGGTTGATGTGGTGCTACACAAGACGCGTTCAACGCGTCTCTACGGGATTCGTGATAATTAGGCACATAAAAAAAGCGCTCCGAAGAGCGCCTTATATACTTTACAATCTCACCTACTAGTGATGGTGATGATGTTCTTCTGTCATTTTTACGAAAGCTTCCTGAGTGATAGGAGTATCAGTTGCAGCAACTTTTTGTTCTGCAGCTTCAAACATTTTATCAGTCTGGATTCTGTGGAAAGTATCTTCGACGAATTTTCTGTCTTTCATCATTCTTTCTACATAATCATTCACCCAAGGCTGATCAAGATCCATTGGAGCACCCATGCTGCCCATGTAGCTGAACAACTGAGCCTTTGCCGCTTCGCGGATATCTTCTTGCTTTACTTCGATGCTGTTGTCTTTAACCAATTTATCAACGATCAAGGTCCATTTCAAAGAATTAGCGAAAGAAGGATATTCAGCATTTACTTCTTCAGAAGTTTTAGGTTTTTCGCCACCTGTTTCCATCCAGCGTTTCAGGAAGCCTTCAGGGAATTCTATATTAGTTTGGTCGATCAGGTAGTGATACAGTTGGTCGTAGATTTGATTACGAGCTTGTGCATCCCAATATTTTTGAATGTCTTCTTTAATTGCGTTGCGAAGATCAGCTTCAGATTTGATCTCTCTGCCAGGGAAAGCAGCGTTGAAGAACTCTTCATTGAATTCTGCTTTTTCGATCAAACCAACTTTAGTGATTTCAAGTTTGAAGTGCTTTTCATCAGCAGTTTGACCTTTTGCAAGACCAAGATCATTCAAGATCCACTCTTTTTCAGTTTCGCCAAAAGCTTTACCCAATTGTAAAGAAACAGTATCATTTGCTTTTTTACCGATCAGGTTTTTACGGAAATCTTCAGCGAAGTATTTTACCAAAAGGGAATTGTCTTTTCTAACACCGCCTTCAAGTTCATTACCTGCAGCATCAGTCTCGATGAAAGTAACGTTCAACACGTTATCATCACCTGTTACAGCTTCAGGGTCCGTCATTTTACCGTGACGTGTTTGCAAACGCTCAACTTCATCGTTGATCATTTTATCAGTGATCTCAACATTGTAGCGTTTTACTTTAGCAGTTCCAAGATCTGCAGTGGTTACTGCAGGTTTTAGGCCTACTTCAAAAGCGAAAGTATATGGAGTTGGATTGTTTACATCAAGATTGCTCGCATCGTTTTCTGGCAAAGGCAGAGGCTGTGCAAAGATCTCAAGCTTTTCATTTTCCATGTAGTCCGTCAGTTGTTTTTCAACAGAACGAAGAACTTCTTCGGTAAATACAGACTGACCATACATTTTTTTAACCATTCCTACAGGAACCATTCCTTTACGGAAGCCTGGGATATTAGCCTGTTTGCTATAGTTTTTTAAAGCTTTCTCGAAAGAAGGTAAGTAGTCGGTTTTATCCACCTGAACAGTGATCTTGTCATTCAGCAAACCGATATTCTCCCTGGAAACAGTAGCCATATTGCACTTATTTTAGATTTTTAATTTGGGCTGCAAAGGTAGTTATAATTAATAATTAATAAAGAATAATTAATAGGGGAGCCAGCTTGATAAAATGGTGTCGCAGGTCTCTTCAATAAACAGAGGGCAGCACTCTTTAAGGAATGCAGCCCTCTTAATTACTAATTATTAATTATTAATTACTTGTCATTCAGTATCAACAAAGGAATATAAGTACTATGAAGCATTTCCTTTGTATGCTGGATTTTAAAAATGCGGGCGAAAAAGTTATGGCGATGCGCCACCATTACGAGCATTTGTGAATGATTTTCAAGCAGAAAGGTCATCAGTCCTTCCTCTACCTTGTTGCTGACGCGGGTGTAAAAATTGTGATCGATGCCTTCAAACACTTTATTGAAATTGGTAACACATTGATCGTAAGCAGCTGTGGACACTTCTTCTTCCACTTTTTTAATATTGACAATCTGGAGATTAGCGTTAAAATCAGTCAGAATGGTTTTTAAGGTTTCTAGTCCAACGGGATTTAATTTATAGCTAAAGTCGGTCGCATAGGTCACGGTTTGAATAGGCTCAAACGATGAGCCCGGAGGGACCGCCAAAACCGGGATCTTAGAAAGCCGCGATGTTTCATCTGCGGTGCTGCCGATCAGTTTTTCGACTCCGGAAGCGAATTGCTTCATCCCTAAAACGATCAGACTCGCATTATTTTCTTCCGCGGTATCTATTATAGTGGCGGCTGGAAGACCAACGCTTACAATGGTTTGAATTTCAACGCCTGGCACGAGCTCCGATAATCGCGCTGCTTCTTTCTGTAGCTCTTTTTCGTTCTCATGCTGAATGTCATCAAAGGGTGTAAATAAATATGGGACCTCACTCACAGGGGTGGGCAATAAATAAACGTGCTGCAAAATAACCATTGACTGTGAAGATTTTGCAAGCTTAACTCCATACAAGGCGGCATTCTTCGAGCTTTCGGAATAATCCACTCCAATTAGTATTGTTTTCATAATGCATCGTTTAGCTATAAAGTTACAATTGAAATGGCTGCATGTTTTGTCTAAAAATTAAATTTTAATAAATTATAAATATAAATAATCTAATAAAAAATGGACAATCAGCTAAACTTGTTTATGAATTTGAACATGTTTTGCATTAAAATGAATAAAAAGTGAGCTTTTATTGTTAATTTTCTGTCTGAATGTATTAATTAAATAAATAGTTAATGTGTTTGGGGCAATTAAGCATTAAAGTTGGTAGTTGTTGGCTGTTAGTAGTTGGGCTTTCATCGGCCACTTTCCTTATTAAAAACTAACAACCAACAACTAATAACTAGTAATGATCCTCGCCGTCTTCGAAAACAATAATTGAACAGGAAAAAAAGACTTGCATGCGTCACGCGTTTCAATTTAAGATCAATTTTACGTCCGGTATCATTTCGCCGGCGTATTTACAATATTTGTTATCTGCAGTAAGGGAAGCGGGCATCGCTTATGTGCGCTTTGGTTTGCGTCAGCAACTCATTATCGATGCGTCACATAAAGATTATGATAGAATGGTCATGGCACTCAATAAAAGAGGCGTTACCTACGAAGTGAACCGCGATGATTATCCGAATATTTTGAGTTCTTATGCAGCCGAGGAGATATTCATCCGCGATACATGGCTGAAGGAAAATATTTACAAAGACATCTTTGCGCTCTTTGACTACAAGCCGAAGCTTAAGGTAAATATTGTGGACAACAACCAGACCTTCACTCCCATGTTTACCGGAAATATCAACTGGATCGCCTCTCCGCAGCCGCATTACTGGTTCCTTGTGCTACGGTTTCCTAAGACCAATGTGTTTTTTCATTGGCCACAGCTGATATATACCAACGATATACCGCGGTTATCTAAAAAAATCGAGAATGTTATTTTTCAGAATAACACTTTGTACTACGAAAACATTGAAGCTGACGGGAACGTTCTCTATAAAACAATCTGCGACGAGTTTGCGGTAATTTCAAAACCTGTGGAAGAAAGCCTTGTGTTGCCGGATTTTAAGTTGCCATATTACGAAGGCTTCAACAACTACGGAGATAAGCTTTGGCTGGGTATTTACAGGCGCGAAGAACTGTTCGCTGTAGATTTTTTGCAAAACGTATGCGGCATTTGCATTGCCACAAACATTAATCACTTGTACGCCACTACCTGGAAGTCGATCATCATAAAAAACATTTTGCCCAAACATCGCGATCTGTGGGATTGTCTGCTGAACAAATACCGCATCAATGTGCGTCATGCTTCCAACGAATTGAATTGGCAGGTGGAGGATGTGAGCGAAGATGGATTGAACATTAAGCGTCATGTGATCCGCCACTTTGATAAGGATGACGTGCGTACGTTTGGTTTGTGTTTTGCTGTAAAAACGCATCCGAAGTCCGGCGTATTTGGCTCCATTATAATTAAGCGGCAAATGAGCGTGATTCGCAACCAGGTGAAGGCACTGGATAAGTTTGAAATTTTGTACACGCCAAATTTTAATCCCAATTCAAAAGAATATATCCACTTCCGTGGCGATGTGCCAAAGGAGCAATTGGGTACTTACCTTATTTCGCTTTGTAAGTATTTTTACGAGTTGCAAAGCATGAAGCCAGACTCTGCCTGCAACCTTTATGAATCGCAGATAGAAGAGGCTGCGAGAGATATCCTGCACCAATGTCCAACATGCATGACCGTGTACGATGCCAACATTGGTGATATAGATAAAAATATTGCTTCCGGAACCTTGTTTGAAGATCTTCCGTTAAGCTATTCCTGCTCACTCTGCAATACACCTGCAAGAAAATTCATCGCTATTGAGCGATCGTCGTTTGAGCCAAAAAATTAAAAAGTAAAAAATTAAGAGAGAGAAAAAAAGTGCGGGTGATAGGAGTCGAACCTACACGCCTCGCGGCGTCAGATCCTAAGTCTGATGCGTCTGCCAATTTCGCCACACCCGCGCTAAAAACAAGAACTGTTATTTGGGAGCGCAAATGTAGGGGGCTTTTGTGGAACAAACAAAAAAAATAAAAAGTAAAAATTCAAAAGTCAAAAAAAGATCCCGGGATGGGCATCATTCCTTAAGATATTTTATCATTTAATATTTTTATCTCCTTCCATTTAAATTATTTGCATCGTTTTTGATTTTTGAATTTTTAGTTTTGACTTTTCGCTAAATTCGTTCCATAAGCTATTGAATGGATACTGTAGAAACGATATCGAAATATAATCTTAGTGATGAGCAGGAGAAGAAGCTTATTCTACGAGAATACCGTGCCCTGTTAAGATCATTGAAGCCCAAATTAAAACATGGGGATAAGGAACTTGTGCGCCACGCATTTGAAATGGCTGCCGACGCCCATAAAACCATGCGCCGCAAGAGCGGAGAACCTTACATTTTGCATCCGCTGGCCGTTGCGCAGATTTGCGTGGAAGAAATAGGCCTGGGTGTGCGCTCCACTATTTGCGCCCTTTTGCATGATACTGTAGAAGACACCGACATTACGCTCGATGACCTTGAGCGCGAATTTGGTACCGAAATAGCCCGCATTGTTGACGGACTTACAAAAATTTCCACCGTAATTGATGTAAACGCTTCCCAGCAGGCCGAGAATTTCAGGAAAATTCTGCTCACGCTTACGGATGATCCGCGTGTGATACTTATTAAGCTGGCCGACCGCTTGCATAATATGCGCACGATGGAGAGCATGAAGCGCGAAAAGCAATTGAAAATTTCTTCGGAAACCATTTACGTATATGCGCCTTTGGCCCATCGTATGGGTCTGTACAGCATAAAAACGGAGTTGGAAGATCTGGCCATGAAATACATGGAACCGAGCACTTACAAGGAAATCGCCAAGAAGCTCGCGGAAACGAAAAGGGAAAGAACCCGCTATATCAACGAATTTATTCGTCCTATTAAAGAAAAGATGGAAGCGGCTGGCTTTAAGTTTGAAATTTATGGTCGTCCGAAAAGCATACACTCGATCTGGAACAAGATGCGCAAGAAAGGTGTAAACTTCGAAGAGGTGTATGATCTTTTTGCCATCCGCGTTATTCTCGATTCCACGCAGGATAAGGAAAAGGAAGAATGCTGGAAAGTCTATTCAATGATCACTGATGAGTACACGCCTTCTCCCGAGCGCTTGCGTGACTGGCTGAGTAATCCAAAATCAAATGGATACGAGGCTTTGCACACCACCGTGATGGGGCCGCAGGGTAAATGGGTGGAAGTGCAGATACGCACGCGACGTATGAATGAAATTGCAGAAAAAGGTTTGGCGGCGCACTGGAAATACAAAGAAGGGTCAGGAGACGAAGGGCGTTTTGAAAAATGGTTCCAGCAGATTCGTGAAGTGATCGCCAACCAGGAGACTGATTCTGTCGACTTCCTGCAAGATTTTAAAACAAGTTTTCTCGCTGAAGAAATATATGTGTACACGCCAAAAGGTGATGTGAAAATGTTGCCCACAGGTTCTACCGCGCTTGATTTTGCCTTTTCCATCCACAGTGCCGTTGGTAGTAAATGTATCGGCGCAAAGGTGAACCATAAGCTGGTTCCCATCAGCCATAAATTAAGAAGCGGTGACCAGGTAGAGATTATTACTTCCAACAAGCAAAAACCGAATGAAGATTGGTTGAACTTTGTTGTAACCGCTAAGGCGAAAAGCAAGATCAAGGATTCGCTTAAAGAAGAGAAAAGAAAAATAGCGGAAGAGGGAAAATACACGGTGCAGCGCAAAGTAGAGGGAATGGGCGCGGGATTCAACCAGACAAATATCGACGAACTTACTTCTTTCTATAAACTCAGTTCACAACTCGATCTGTTTTATAAAGTTGCCACCAAATCAATCGATTTAAAAGAGCTGAAAGATTTTCACGTTCTCGGTGACAAACTGGAGGCGCCGAAGCCCCAGAAGGTTGTACAGGAGGTCAAGTTTGATCAGCCGCAGCACGCTGCTTTGAATAAAAAAGATACGGAGTTGATCATTTTCGGAGAAAGCAGCGACAGGATTGTTTATCAACTGGCAAATTGCTGCAAACCTATCCCGGGGGATGATGTATTTGGTTTCGTGACAACGGGTAAAGGATTGACCATTCACCGCACCAATTGCCCGAACGCGGCAAAACTTTTATCTAACTACGGGCACAGAGTTGTAAAAACGAAGTGGGCCAAGAATAAAGAAATTTCGTTCCTTACCGGTGTTAAAATCGTCGGCCTGGACGATGTGGGTGTTATCAATAAAATCACCAATCTTATTTCCGGTGAACTTAAGATCAATATCAACGCGCTTACTATCGAAGCAAAAGAAGGTATGTTTGAAGGAAATATTCGTGTGTACGTACACGATAAAGAAGAGCTGGATGAACTGGTAGTGAGGCTTAAGCAGCTGAACGGTATTGATACGGTGGATAGGTACGATACGGAGGGACTTCCTCAATAATTGAATAAACTGAATAGACTGAATAAACTGAATGGTTTGCGTGATACTCACGAACGCACGCTTGAACCACTCAGTTTATTCAGTCTATTCAGTTTATTTATTTACTGCAATATCCACATCTTCTGATTGAAATCATCACTGCCTTTGAATTGATCCGCAATGGCAGCCTTCACATTATCTGCATTGTAGTCAAGCTCTTTCTGCGGATACATCCATCTTACAGGGAAACTTGTTGCAGGAACATTCAGGTTCGAAGCAGGATTCAGCTTAAACGCAGGATATCCCGTACGTCTGTTTTCAAACCAAGCATAGAAGTTGGAATTCTGGAAAAATCCGGCGATATATCTCTGCGAAAGGATCTGCTGAATTTGGTTTTCCATTGATCCTGTAAGCGCTACTGTCGCGGGGAATCCGCTGATATAAGAATCTGTCATAGCCATGCCATGTGCGTATGAAGCAGGCGTGTATTTCGCCATGAACGACATAGAGCTTTTGATTCCGTTCTCATAATATGTTTGCGCAGCAGTACCGCTGATCCAACCGCGAACGGCCGCTTCTGCCAATATAAACTGAAGGTCCCAATAGTTCATCAATCCTACAGGCTCTGCATTGTACAGATCAACATAACGTTTATTTACATTACAATAATTGCCTGCATTGTACTGGTTGATCGTTGTGGAGAATTCATCAGCAGGCTCTACACCCACGTAGGCATCAAAATCGGAAGCAGTTTTACCGCCGCTGATTTTTGCTGTTGCCGGCTCTGCAACATAAAATAGACGTCTGTCCTGCGTAGGTTTCATCAGATCGATCAATGTAGTTGACAACATTGGATAGTTGATGAAAGAGTTAACCTGCGCCGGTGTATTGCTCCATGGATAACAATAAGTTGCAGAAGAATTGTAAGTCACAGCAAAATTGTCTGCGAAATCTCTCATCAACGGACGAGCCATTACGCTGTTGAACTTTGCTATTACTTTCAGGTCAGCATCGTCTGTTTTCTTGTAAAGATTGATCAGCACACGCAACTCAAAAGTGTTCACTAATCTTCTCCATTTATCAACGCTTCCACTGTAAATGAAGTCGCCGGTAAAATCTGTTCCCTTTGATAGCAAAGAATCAGCTTGGTCAAGTTCATTCAATATACCAATGAAAACATCCTTTTGTTTGTCATATTTAGGTTGAATAACACCTGTTGAACCTTGTATCGCTTGTGAATAAGGAATGTCTCCCACCTGCATCGTTACTTGAAAAAACTGCCAGGCACGTACAAAGTGGCCAAAACCCGCGTAAGCGTTTTTAAGCTCCGGCGTTGTCGCGTTAGCTATCATTGGTGCAACGTCACGCAATGTAACCATTCTATCGTAGGTCGTTCTCGTCAGTTGATTGTATTGATTGGCACTTGCCAACTCTGCCCAGGCAAGATATTTATCCAAAGTAAAAGGCTGACGAAAATCTGTTGCTGTCTTAATATCCTTCGACGTAATGGACGTTAAAATGTTCGTAGCAAGCCATGCTGACGATGCAGAAGAAGGCTTGTCCGGATTGGTATTGATACTATCAAAGTCCTTTGTGCAGCTGCTAAAACCAATGCCTGCAACCAAAGATGCGATTATAGATGTTTTGAAAATATTTCTAGTCATTATTTGCTGTTTTTTAAGAACGCCACGCAGCGCATGGCTATCATGTTTCATTTTAGAAGCCCAACTTAATGTTTGCACCCACCATACGTTGTGCAGGAGAGTTCATGTTCTCGTTATCAATATCCGGATCAGAATATTTAAAGTTGGTAAGCAGCAACAAATTCTGTCCTGTTACAGAAACAGAAGCGTTTTTGATACCAGACTTTCCTAACCATGATTCAGGAATTTTATATCCGATAGATACTTCTCTCAGCTTGATAAAGCTCTTGTCCATGATACCGTGCTCATATGAGTTGCCCCATGAGCGCATGTAGCTTTGGTAGCTCACCGCAACATCGTTTGGTGCATACTGGCGAGTATCGTTGGTGATGCGGCCATAAGCATCGTACGTAACATCTCCGCTTACAACTTTAACACCTTTGCCCACGTAGTTTTTCAAGCCTTTAACCACTTCGTCAAAACGGTATTCATTGTCTGTTTCAGGTGCAGAACCGGTGTCAAACATTTTATTGTAAACATAATCGTACATCACGCCACCGATACGTCCGTCGATGTTAACGCCGATCAGGATTTTGTCTTTAACAATAAAGTTGTTGATGAAACCAAAAGTGAATTTTGGATCTGTGTAACCAAACTGTTCAGTGAATTTGCTCAGCAATGCCAAACCGCCCTGGTGTATCATATTGCCTTGTGGATCTCTCAATGCGTGCTCTGGCTGTGCATACACATCCATACGATTCTTTGACTTTGTCCATAAATTCTTTGCAGAATAAACAGGATCAATGTCAACATAGTATCTGTGCTGCGTAGAAAAGTTGATCATGGATTGCCATGTAAGCGTTTTGTTTTTAAGAACAGTACCATCCAATGTCAACTCCCAACCTCTGCGTGCATAAGTTTCATTTGTATTGATAAGGGTACTTGCGTATCCTGAAGATGGAGCAATGGTTTGCTTGATCTGGTTGTTGTAATACAGTTTTGAGAAATAAGCTACATCGGCATGCAATCTTTTTCCGAACAAATAAGCACCGGTACCTACTTCCCACGTCCGGGTTGTAGTTGGCAACAGGTTAGCTCCTGCAAGATTATCCGGAGTTGCGGCACTTGAATTTCCCCAAGAGTTAGAGATAGTATATGACAAGTTGTTCGCGTAAACATCAAGTGGCGTTTTCGTCATTGTCCATGACCCTCTTACTTTCCAAAGACTTAACCAGTCTGGTGCCTTGAAAAGTTCTGACAATACAACACTGCTCGCAACGGAAGGATAGAAATAAGATCTGGCATCGGCGGGTTGTGTGGAGCTCCAGTCGTTTCTTCCGGTTACGTCAAGAAAAGCAATGTTGTTCCATGAAGCAGAAACTTTTCCGTACACACTGTTCATTTGTTTTGACCACGTACCATAGTTGGTTACAATAGCGTCTACACCTGCCGTTGTTGAAGCAACAGCATTCGCCAGAGAATACCATCCTGGTACAGCCAAACCGTTTCTGGTTTTAGCGCCAAGCTCTCTGGTTTTGTAGTAGAACATACTGCCACCACCCAAGGCGTCAAATTTAAAGTTCTTTATTTGTTTGTTATAAGTAAGGATCAAATCACTGTTGATACTGTTTCCCCAGCTTTCGTTCATACCATACAAACCTTTACCACTGAAAGCAAAGCTGAAAGTATTGCCGATGGTGGCACCATTGGTAGAATTGATACCGGCAGGATTTTGAATCTGGTCCTCATTTTTATAATAATCGTAACCGTTTCTGAACATCAATTTCAAATCCTTCGTAAATGAATAGTTCATTGTTAACGCAGCATTTAATTTGTTTTGTTCAGTGCTTTTCAGTTTTTCATAAGCGATCAGGTAAGGGTTGTCGTACCATGCATTGTAAAGCCAGTTCTGCTTTACGTTTGGCGTAACCCAGTAATCTTTGTACTGACGGATATCGTAATCAGGACCGGTCCACATCAATATCTGGTAGATATATCCCTGTGTACCGTAACCGCCGCCCCACAATTGCGGAGCCGTTGTACGTGTGTAACCCATGTGGCTCTCAAGGCTGAATTTATCACCAGCTCTTAATTCGCCGCTCATGGTATAGTTCAGGATGTTCAATTTCTGATTAGGAAATTGTCCTTTATTGTAGATATGATTAAGACCTGCTCTAAAGAAACCGTTTTTACCACCTTGTGTTACGCTGATGCTGTTGTTGGTAATAAGACCGGTTTCCATGAAGTTTTTAAGATTGTCTTTTCCGCTTGATACCAGCGGCATATCTTCATTTTGTTTGGTGATCGGGTTCCATTGCATGGCTGTGCCGCCAATGTCCAGTTTTGGACCCCAAACATAGTCAGTGGCAATTTTTCCATTCAAGCCATGACCATAGGATGTTTGCGTTTTAGGAATAGCGAGGTAACCAAGCGTAAACATTGTGTTACTGTTTACATCCACAGTAAGACGGTTGTCTTTGCCGCGTTTAGTGGTGATCATAACAGCGCCGCCAGAACCACGTGCACCATACAGCGCCGCAGCAGTAGAACCTTTCAATGTGTTGATGCTTTCGATGTCATCTGTTGGAATATCACGCAATGTCATGTTTCCGTAAGGAACACCATCAATTACGAGCAACGGAGTTTCGCCACGCATTTCCAATGTTGGTACGCCGTTAAATTCGGTTGAGTTTTTTACTACAAGACCAGAAACCTGGCCCGTAAGCGATGTTCCAAGATCTACGCCTTTAACGGTTTGCAGCGCATTTCCTTTTACAGTTTGCGTCGCGTAACCCAGCGCTTTTTCTTCACGCTTAACACCCAATGCAGTTACTACAACTTCTGTAAGTTGTTTGGACGCAGTTTGCAATTGCACATTCAAAGAAGTACGGGTACCTACAAATTCTTCCTGATCGGCATAGCCAACTGAAGAAAACGTCAGTATCGATTTTGTGTCCGCAATGCTTATTGCAAAAGTTCCATCCTCTTTTGTCATCACAGAATTGGCGCTTCCTTTTTCAGTAATGGTTACCTGTGGAATGCCATGATTGTTGATGTCTGTTACTACCCCACTTACCTTAATGCGTTGCGCAGCGGAGGAAGTAGCTTTAACATCATCTGTCAGTTTTTTTGGTGAGGGCTGTTGGTATTCTCCGATCCTGTCCTTATCTACTATCGTGTAGTAGTTAGGTTTTACATAGAGAAATACAAGGTCGTTCGGATAGAGCACGCCTTTTAAGACGTCCTCAAGAGATTTTCCGGAAAGGTTTGTCAGGTTGTAAGTTGTCGTTTTGTTTTTCACAACCTGTGGGTCGTAAACAAATTCGGCTTTAAATTCTTTTGTGATCTTCTTTAAAGCATCGTTTACAGGGACGGCTTTCTGGGCATAGGCCTGGCTGCAGGCAATCAATAGCAATACAAGCAACCGCTTAAAATAGCGTCGTGTCATACTAGCAGTGTTTTTTACGTTAGATAAAATGAATGAAATCTTGTTTCAAGGAGATACAGTGACGGAAACACAAAAAATTACCCCAGCCTTTTAAAAAAATAATTATCAGGAATTTTTCAGGGAGCAAAAAACGTCCGTGTACCGAACAATGGAGGTTTAAAAGATTGCTGTGAATTTCATTCAGGTTGCAAAAGTGGCATCTCTTTTTAAATCTGCCCAATCTATTTTGAGGAAAGAATGTGGTTGAAAATTTTTTTGCTTGTTCATTGCCGTTGTAATGGCCGGGGAAGCCACGGTGTGGCTGTAAAAGCTTGTAGAACGCAATTCATTTGGCTTTTTCGGTACCTTTGTCCACTAACGATTCGCCAAATCTTCGACTCCCAAAATGACCAATCCGTTATTCCACCATATTATCGAGGGCAATATTGAAGCCTACTCAGGATTGTACAAGGAGTACTACAAGAAGTTTTATAACTACGGCAGAAAGTTTACCGACAATAAAGATTTGATAGAAGACAGCATTCAGGAAGTGTTCCTCGATCTGTGGAACCGAAAGGAGAAACTGTCCCATGTTGAATCGCCCAATTATTATTTATATTCATCCTTTCGGTATATTCTTTTAAAAAAAATAAAGCAGCGTGATAAGATTGTGTTCAGCGAAGCGGAAAATGACGAGCATGCGTTTTCAGCCGAAAGTATAATTATTGATAAGGAGCTGAACGAAGAAATGCGCGCAAAGCTGAACGAAGCAATAAAATCATTGACAGGAAGGCAGCTAGAAGCTGTTTTTCTACGGTTTTATGAAGGACTTTCTTACCCGGAAGTGGCGTCGATGTTGAACATTTCTGTGAAGGCAACGTACAAGATCGTGGCGAGGAGCATATCCGCGCTCAAAGAAAAGATTCTGTTTTTATTAATAATAATTTTAGAATTTGTTAATATTAAAATGAACTGATTTTATAAAAAAATCCCTAGACGATGGGGTAAAATGAACAACATCGAGCACTTTATAATATAGATGGAAAAAAACTTATCCGATACATACGCGCATTTTACAGAGAAAGATTTCTTTGCTGATCCTTATTTCCAGGAATGGGTCTACAATCCTACAGACGAAATTGACAGTTTCTGGAAGGAAATCAGCGCCATTTTTCCGGACAAAAAAACGGATATGGAAAATGCACGCACGTATTTGAATTCCATTTCCTTTAAGGTGGATGAACCTTCGGAAGACGAGATAGAAGCATCTCTGCAAAAACATTTGCAAGCTGTTCAAGGCCTGCAATCTGCGCAGCCTGCACCGGTTATCAGAAGATCATTCAACAGAAATTTGACCAGGGTTGCTGCAATTTTTGGAGGCGTGGTGCTGCTGACTGCTTCTTACTTTATTTTTCTCCGCAAACCTGAAAGGCTCGTCGCCTCCACAAAGTTTGGAGAAAACAAACACGTTGTACTACCCGATGGATCAGTTGTGGACCTGAATGCAAATTCATCCATCACCTATAATAAAGAATGGAAGCAAGGTGAAAAAAGAGAAGTGTGGCTGAATGGTGAAGCTTACTTTGATGTGAAGCACATAAATAAAGACACCAATGATGTCCAGCCACGGGAGCAATTTCTCGTGCACACTAAAGATGTTACTGTAACGGTACTGGGTACAACATTTGACATCAGGCAGCGTCGCCTGAAAACAGAGGTGGTATTGCAAAGCGGCAAAATCAAATTGTCTTTTGCTGATGGCACTGCAAAAGAAATGATCATGCAACCAGGCGAGCTTGTGTCGTATGATGAGACCGATAAAAAAGTATCTACACAAAATGCTTCTGCTGAACAATTTACTGCCTGGAAACAAAACAAACTGATCCTTGTCGATCCAACGGTAGGACAAATACTCGCTTACCTCGAAGATAATTTTGGGAAAAAGATTGTAGTGGAAAACCCGGGGCTAAATGATAAAGTGATCAATGGACCAATATTGCTAAGCTCGCTGGATGACGCGCTATTCGTGCTTTCTACAGTGTTGAATACAGAAGTTATTAAAAGCGATAGCACAACCATTTTGCTGCGTTCGAGGTAAAATTTTACAAATATTTTTTTCAAACCGGTGGGGTAAGTTTTGACTTAAAGGACACTTAATAAGAAAGTGAAGCTTTAAACTCAACGAAAATGAAAAAAGTACTTGCCACAATGTTATGTGTGTGCTGTTTGTTTGCCGGCTACTCACAGCAACAATATCCGTTCTACAACGATATACAGGCTTTTAAACATGCAGATTCATTAAACAAACCTGCAGGAAACGAAATATTGTTCATAGGCAGCTCCTCGTTTACTTACTGGCAGGACGTACAGAATTATTTTCCCGGTAAACCAATTATCAATCGTGGCTTTGGCGGCTCTTCCCTGCCAGATGTTATTCGCTATGCGAACGATATTATTTTTTCCTACCACCCAAAACAGATCGTAGTTTACTGTGGCGAAAATGATATTGCTTCTTCTGATACCATAACGGCAGCAATTGTGCTACAGCGTTTTCAGACATTATTTTCCATGATAAGAAAACAAATGCCGGAAGTGCCTTTGGTCTACATCTCCATAAAACCGAGCCCAAGCAGAAAACGCTTTATGCCTGTAATGGAAGAAGCCAATAGTTCCATAAAAAAGTTTCTTCGTAAACAGCGCAACACTGCATTTGTAGATGTGTATCACAAGATGCTGAACAAAGATGGCTCCATTAAAGAAGAGCTATTTAAAGATGATCAACTGCACATGAAGGCAAATGGGTATGCTATTTGGCAGAAAGCATTAGCGCCACTTTTGAAATAACACGACTGTCATTTTATTTTTTAAAACCACACAACGACATATGAAGTATAGTACTTTTTTTAAAAAATGTTTTTTATTACTGTTGCTTGCATTGCCGGTTTGCGCACTGGCTCAAAAGAAAACTGAACTTAATCTTGCAACGTATAACCTGCGCCTGAATGTAGCTTCGGACAAAGAGAACGCATGGCCAAACAGAAAGGAAATGGTAAAGGATTTGATCCGCTATCACGAGTTTGACATTTTTGGCGTGCAGGAAGCATTGTCTGGCCAAATGAAAGATTTGGAAGAACTAACTGAGTATAGCCACGTAGGCGTAGGTAGGAATGATGGAAAAGATGGCGGTGAATACTCGGCCATTTTTTACAACAACAAAAAATACCAGGTATTGAAGTCTGGCAATTTCTGGCTCTCACCAACACCTGAAAAGCCTTCCAAAGGCTGGGATGCAGCGTACATACGCATTTGCACATGGGCCTGCCTGAAAGATAAAAAGACAGGCAAGCAGTTCTTCATGTTCAACACGCACTTTGACAATGAAGGCGTGCAGGCAAGAGAAAATGCAGCAAAGATGATTCTTGAAAAAATAGATTCACTTTCAGCAAAAAATACGCCGGTGGTTATTACAGGCGACTTCAATTCGAATCCTTCAACAAGTGCGTACGGAACAATTGTTACCAAATTTTCCGATTCCAAATTGATTGCACAAACGAAACCGTACGGGCCGGATAGTACGTTCAACGACTTTAAATATCAGAACTACACAAAAGTTGTGGTTGAGGGTCGTATTGATTTTGTGTTTGTAAACAAAAATGTGGAAGTGTTGAAATACGCGGTGTTGACGGATTCTAAAGATTTGCGTTTCCCATCAGATCATTTTCCGGTTGTTTGCCGGCTCCGTTTTTAATCTACATTAATTGAATTTTCTATGCGGTCATACAATGCGCATGCTTTGTGTGGCCGCTATAATTCTTATTGATTTTATTACTCAAAATTATCTTACTCATGAAGTATTATAGACTCTGCTTTGTGCTTGCGTTCTTTATCATTTCCAATGTAACGCAGGGGCAAAACGCAAAGATGAACGCATTTGTCAGCGCACTAATGAACAAGATGACGCTGGAAGAAAAACTCGGACAACTCAACCTGCTGACTACCGGCGAAGTAGTAACGGGTTCTGTAGTAAGCACTGGCGTTGAAAAGAAAATTAAAGATGGAGAGGTGGGCGCATTGCTCAATATTACCAAAGTAGCCGATATAAAAAAAGCGCAGGAAATTGCCGTTACACAAACAAGGCTTAAAATTCCGTTGATGTTTGGCCTTGATGTGGTGCACGGTTACAAAACAACTTTTCCGATTCCGCTGGCTTTATCCTGCTCATGGGATATGGACATGATTGAAAGAAGTGCAAGGATAGCTGCGATTGAAGCCAGCGCAGATGGTATTAACTGGACCTTTTCGCCAATGGTAGATATTGCCCGCGATCCGCGCTGGGGTCGCATTGCGGAAGGCTCCGGTGAAGACCCTTATTTGGGTTCCAAAATTGCCGCCGCAATGGTAAAAGGTTACCAGGGCGACGATCTTTCCAAAGGCAACACCATCATGGCTTGTGTGAAACACTTTGCCTTGTATGGCGCCGTAGAATCCGGACGTGATTACAATACGGCAGATATGAGTCACGTAAGAATGTACAATGAATATTTTCCGCCTTACAAAGCCGCAGTAGAAGCAGGTGCCGGCACGGTGATGACCGCTTTTAACGAAGTGGATGGTATTCCGGCTACCGGTAATAAATGGCTGATGACAGACGTGCTTCGCAAACAGTGGGGCTTCAACGGCTTTGTGGTAACCGATTTTACGGCCATTAATGAGATGATGGCTCATGGAATGGGTGATCTGCAAACTGTATCTGCGCTCTCGCTTCGTGCAGGCACTGACATGGATATGGTGGGCGAAGGATTTACTGGCACACTGCCAAAATCATTGAAAGAGGGAAAGGTTTCTATAAACGATATCAACGCTGCATGCAAGCGCATTCTGGAAGCAAAATATAAACTCGGGTTGTTCGATGACCCCTACCGTTACTGCGATCCTAACCGCGCAAAAAACGAAATATATACTGAAGCAAGCCGCATGGAAGCTCGTCAGGCTGCCACAAAAACATTTGTATTGCTAAAGAATCAAAATAATCTTTTGCCACTTAAAAAACAGGGATCGATTGCGCTTGTCGGTCCCCTGGCAAATTCCCGCGTTAATATGACTGGTACGTGGTCAGTTTCTGCTGAGAAAGAAAAACATCCGTCCCTGCTGGAAGCCCTGCAAACGCAGCTTGGCTCAAGCGTAAAAATCAATTACGCAAAAGGTTCAAACCTTACAGCAGATTCAACACTGGAAAAGAATAGCACCATGTTTGGCCGCTCACTAAACAGGGATAGCAGGTCTGCGGAAGCACTGAAGAAAGAAGCGCTGGACGCTGCGGCAAATTCGGACATAATTGTAGCGGCGCTAGGCGAAGCATCTGAAATGAGTGGCGAAAGCTCCAGCAGAACCGACATTGGTATTCCCGATACTCAAAAAGAATTACTGGCTGCGCTGGTGGCTACGGGAAAACCAGTCGTGCTCGTTTTATTTGCCGGAAGGCCAATGACGCTGAACTGGGAAAACAAAAATGTGCCCGCCATACTCAATGCGTGGTTCGGTGGATGCGAAGCCGGTGCTGCAATTGCAGATGTTTTGTTTGGTAACGTAAATCCATCTGGCAAATTGACAACAACGTTCCCGCAGAGTGTAGGGCAAATTCCGCTGTATTACAACCACAAAAACACGGGCCGCCCGCTCGCGGAAAATGAAAAATGGTTCAATAAATTCCGCTCTAATTACCTCGACGTTTCCAACGAACCACTATATCCTTTTGGTTATGGTTTGAGCTACACAACCTTTTCCTATAGCGACATTCAGCTAAGCGGCACCCATTTTAAACCGGGAGGCAGCATTACTGCTTCCTTTACGTTAACCAACACGGGTAGTGTTGATGGAGTGGAAGTTGCGCAACTGTATATTCGCGATCTGGCGGGCAGCATAACGAGGCCGGTAAAGGAATTGAAGAATTTTCAGCGTATTGCGCTAAAAGCCGGAGAATCGAAGAAGGTGATATTTACCATCGCGGAAAATGACCTTAAATTTTACAACAGCGATCTGAAGTTTGTTGCAGAACCCGGCGATTTCAAGCTATTTATTGGCGGCAACAGCCGCGATGTGAAGGAAGCGGCGTTCACGTTGCTGTAGTGCATGTTTTTCCATCACACCGAGGCTTCGACAAGCTCAGCCTGACAGCGTAAGTAGAGTGTCAGGCTGAGCTTGTCGAAGCCTCGTTACACAGAAACAAAACTGCGAAACACTTTCTACCGTAGCACAAGCCACAAAGGAATATCAGCAAGCTGCCATAGAAACCTATGGCAGCCTTTTTTTGAAAAAATTCAATGAAAACGGTGAAAATTCACACATAAGCGAGAAAAATAGCTGGTTTAACGGTTTACTAGGAAATCTTTATTGAAACCAATAATTTTATTAATAATCCAGATCGCCTATTTTTGCCACTCTTTGATATTTTTATTTCAATAGCATAAAAACACTTTAATGGTAGACGCAATTTTAGGCCTCCAATGGGGCGATGAAGGTAAAGGTAAGATAGTGGACTATTTTGCTCCACAATATGATGTTATCGCACGTTTCCAGGGCGGACCTAATGCAGGTCATACTCTTTACGTAGGAGGAAAAAAAGTGGTGTTGCACCAGATTCCGTCGGGTGCATTTCATCAAAACACTTTGAACCTTATTGGTAATGGTGTTGTGCTTGATCCTGTTACATTAAGAAAAGAGTGTGATACTGTTGCTTCTTTTGGAGTGGATGTAAGAAAAAATCTTTTTATATCTCAGCGTACACATCTTATTTTGCCAACACACAGAGCGCTTGATAAAGCATCTGAAGTTTCAAAGGGCAATGATAAGATCGGTTCTACTTTAAAAGGTATCGGACCTGCTTACATGGATAAAACGGGTAGAAATGGTATTCGTGTAGGAGATTTACTTGACAAAAGTTTCACTACATCTTATATAAAGATTCGTCTGAAACATCAGCGCCTTTTAGATAATTATAATTTTCAGGAAGATATTAGCCAGTGGGAAGAAGAGTTCTTCGAAGCAATTGATTTCTTAAGAAGTTTGAACATCGTAAACGGAGAATATTTTATCAACGATAAAATTTCACAAGGCAAAAAAGTATTGGCTGAAGGTGCGCAGGGAAGCATGCTGGATATTGATTTTGGTACGTTCCCGTTTGTAACTTCTTCCAGCACAACTACTTCAGGCATTTGCTCTGGTTTGGGTATTGCTCCGCAAAAAATCCGCGACGTAATGGGCGTTACAAAAGCTTATTGCACAAGAGTAGGAAGCGGTCCTTTTCCTACAGAATTATTTGACGAAACTGGTGAAGAATTGAGAAAGCTTGGCAACGAATTTGGTGCTACTACAGGAAGACCTCGCCGTTGCGGCTGGATCGATCTTGTGGCACTAAAATTTGCCTGCATGATCAACGGGGTGAACAAAGTGATTATGACAAAAGCAGATGTGTTGGATAACTTTAAAAAACTTGAAGTTTGTACATCTTACGATGTCGATGGAAAAGAATCAAAAGAAGTTCCATTCCAAATGACACGTCACACAATCAAACCTTCTCTGAAAGAATTTGACGGATGGAATTGTGATACAACGCAGATGACAAAAGCTTCGGAATTACCTGAAAAAATGACACAATACGTTAAGTTTATTAATGAGTATATTGGTGCAAATGTTTCGCACATTTCTAATGGTCCTGGCAGAGAACAGATCATTGATGTGAATAAATAATTACAAGAAAATTTTCATTAAAAAATTTGGCCAATTAAAAATCTAGCTGAAATTTTACATCAAATACTTTTAGAGTATGGCATCGAAGTCTGACAAAGAAAAGAAACCAACCAAGAAAGCCGAAGAGCCGGCAAAAAAAGAGTCGTCTAAACCAAAGAAACAATCTGAAGAGGATGATGATGATTTAGAAGATGATGAAGAGTTTGAAACCAAAGCTGCTTCAAAGAAAGGATCAAAGTCAAAAGAAGACGATGAAGAAGATGATGATCTGGAGGAAGAAGAAGATGATTGGAACAAAGTAGAAGAAGACGAAGATTGGGATCCTGATTTTGATGAATTTGATATTCCAAAATCAAAATCCAAAAAGAGCTCTGGCGGTGGTGGCACCGGCGCGACTAAGAAATCTAAATCTGATGATGATGATTTAGGTATGGATGATGATTTCAAAGACATGGATCTATTTAATGATTCTGGTTTTGATGATGAAGACGATGACTTTTAAATCGTTTTCACCCACACATTCGTGACTAGACATTTTACAACTTTCGCAATAGACAATATTGCATTTTATAAACAGCAAATGTTGAGCTGGGGCAACCGGTTCAACATTTGCTGTTTACTGGATAACCACAATTACCATCTTCAGCATGGAAGTATGGAATGTGTGCTGGCAGCAGGCTCGTTAAAAGCCGTTCAATTGAATGCCGGCAACGCTTTTTCTTCTCTTAAATCTTTCGCTCAGGAAAACAACGACTGGCTCTTCGGGCATTTTAGCTATGGACTAAAAAATGAAGTTGAAAATCTTTCGGCGGTAAAAGAAGATCATATTCAATTTCCGGATTTGTTTTTCTTTATTCCGGAAACGATCATTTTACTTAATGAGAAAAGCGTTTCCATTAGTAGCGAAAAATTTTCTGCCCAGGAAGTATTTGATCAACTGCAACCGGCAAAACAATTTGATTTCGCCGCAAAAACGCCCGTTACTTTTCAGCAACGCTTTAGTCATGATGACTACATTCAAACAATCAACAAACTAAAAGCGCACATACTTAAAGGAGATTGCTACGAAATAAATTTCTGCCAGGAGTTTTTCGCAGATGATGTTTTAGTTGACCCCGAATGTATTTATCACTCACTTTCTGCTGTTTCACCAAATCCTTTTGCCGCGTATTATAAACTGGATGATAAATTTCTTTTGTGCGCCAGTCCGGAGCGTTATTTGAAAAAAGAAAACCAACAATTGATCTCGCAGCCGATAAAAGGAACATGGCCGCGAAACCATGAAAGCGAGACTGGTGATGAATCTTACAAACAAGCCTTATATAACAGCAAGAAAGATCGTGCAGAAAATGTGATGGTGGTGGATCTCGTGCGCAATGATCTCTCGAAAATATGCGAAGAGGGGACAGTAAAAGTGGATGAGCTGTTCGGCATTTACACGTTTCCCCAAGTGCATCAAATGATTTCCACCATCAGTGGAACCATGCGCCCTGATTTACATTGGGTAGATACTATCAAAGCAACGTTCCCAATGGGCTCCATGACTGGTGCACCAAAGAAAAGGGTGATGGAGTTGATCGATCAATATGAGAAAACCAACCGTGGCATTTATTCCGGCGCTGTGGGCTATGTAAAACCCAACGGCGATTTCGATTTCAACGTAGTGATCAGGAGTTTGATGTACAATGAATCGAATCATTATCTAAGCTACCAGGTAGGCGGCGGAATTACGTTTTACAGCGATCCTGAGTTGGAATATGAAGAATGTTTGTTGAAGGCGCAGGGGATAAAAAAACTGTTTTGATCCCTGTAGAGACAAGGCACTGCCTTGTCTTGATTAATTTTGTTTGATGCCGAAAAGATAAGGCAATGCCTTATGTTGATATAACTTTGTTGAATTTCAAAAAGACAAGGCAGTGCCTTGTCTCTACAGCGCCACACGAAAACCCATGACCAAATGCGTGTAAAACAAATAACATGCATTTGCACAATAACAAATATAGAATCCCTTCTGCGCGATTACAGACATGGGATTACAGCAGCGACGGCGTTTACTTTATCACGATCTGCACGGAAAATATGCTTCACTATTTCGGAAGAATCATTGATCAAAAAATGGAACTGAATGAAATAGGAAAATTAGCTGAACAATACTGGCAGGAAATTCCAAGTCACTTTTCCTTTATAGAATTGGGAAGCTTTATAATAATGCCCAACCACATGCATGGGATTTTAATCATTAGTAAGCCAGGAATTAACGAGTCACTCCCGGACCCTGACACAACACCCGGACAACGACGTTTTCGCAATCCCGAGAGCGGTTCAGTGTCATCTATTGTTGGTTCATATAAATCTATTGTAAGCAAAAAAGCGAGATTGTTATTTCACAGTGAGTTTGCGTGGCAACCACGCTTTCATGACCATATTGTGCGAGACCCTGAATCATTTGAAAGAATTCAGAACTATATAATCAACAATCCCGCAAACTGGGCAGCAGATAGATTTTACGGGGTCTCGTAGAGACAAGGCACTGCCTTGTCTTGTCACAATTCGTTTTATGTCGCAGAAAAGGTACGACGGTATGTCTTCGGCGATTTTGTTGAATGTCTAGAAAGACAAGGCAGTGCCTTGTCTCTACTGGAGGGCTGCGTTTAATGCCGCAACATTCTTCTTTTCACTGCCGATGAAAATTTTATCATTTAAAATAACCACTGGTCTTTTCAGAAATGTATACTCTTCGAGAATCAACTTTTTGTAATCATCCTCAGTCAGCTTTTTATCCTTCAATCCCAGTTCCTTGTATTTCATGGCACGGCGACTGAAAAGCGCTTCGTAAGTGCCCGCCATTTTTTTCATTTGTTCAACTTGTGCAGCTGTTATTTTTTCTGTTTTAATGTCCTGCATTTCGAGACCTTTTTTGTCAATGCCCGTTTCTTTAATGATCGCCTGACAGGTGGTGCAAGTGCCGAGGTGGTAGATCTTTTTCATGGACGCAAGATAAGATTTAGTTGAAAGTTGAAAATTGAAAGTTGAAAATGGAGAGTCGAAAGGTGAGGAGCGAAATTGAAATTTTCACCAAGACAATTTAAGTGTTTTGAAAAAACACAGGATGTGAAACTCGTCATTTTCAACTTTCAACTTTCAACTTTCCATTTTCAATTATTCGCAGCTTCTTCCTTTAACCGGTTTATTCTGCCATTCTAAATTGAGTGTATCGAATTGGAGGTTTTGTTCTTCCGATGTAGTTGTTGTAGAAAGCGTTTGCAAATCGGGTTGACCGGCATTTACCCATGCGGTATACCAAAAAGAAGCGACAGCAAAAATTGCATCGCGCATGCGCCTTTCAACCATTCCATTTAAAAGACGATCGTAGGCTTTGGTATACACAGAAGAATATTGTTTTATCAACAAACTGTTGCGTTGCTCGAAGGCGAATTTTTGATCTTCGTTGATGGTTTTCGAAAGCTCTTTTTCGGCACGTAAAACAGTATCTGCGGCTGCAGCGCTTTCGAGTACGCGTTTCCAGATAAAATCTCCCGGATTATCAATATAAGTTGCCTTTCCTACAAAGAAATCCCATTCTTTATCTGCCAGTAATTCCGGAATGCGACTTTCCCAAAAACCATGAATGCCATGCTGATTGCTCAGTTGACCGTTGTGATTCATGCTTGCATGTAAGGGCACATGTGCATCAGCAATGTAATGGCCAAGCTCAGCTGATAATTTTAAAATACGTTGTTCATCTTTTTCCCTAAAAGCTTTTGTAAGTCGGATCAACATTATTTGCACATGCCAGGGAACAATTCCATTGCTGGTGATGGTATCTGAAGAATATTTTGCAACAGCACTATCCCATTTGCGTGGCAACTCATTAAAGGGATAGCGACCGTAGTAGTCGATATCAATGTAATGTCGCGGACCTTCTTCTGCTACCATGTAGCGACGTTTGTCGGGGTCAACCGCGTGTGTGGTAATGTAGTCAATATGTGGCTTGTAGAATGCCATCATTTGTGGTGGCAACAGGAACACTGCATAATGATTGATCTTTTGATGACCAAAAAATCCCCAGCAAAAAACAGTTTTAGAAATCGAAAGTAAAAGCGCTACAGTAATTGTTTTTTTCAGCATTAAATTGAATGATGTCCGTGATGATGATGGTGCGAATCTTCCACTTCCGCAACGCCACCTGAAATCACATACTTCATGGTATGTGCTGGACTTATGCCTTCAACAACTTTTACTTTAGAAGAAGGAACAAGATACATGGCGCCGGCAAGTGAGTAAGAAAATGGTATATACACGGTTACATAATCATGAAGGCCAAACTCAGAGGCGTCTTCATTGGTAATAAATCCAAGTTGGTAAATATCGTTATTGTAAAGAGATACCAGTACAGTTTTGTTGAATTTTCTTTTGTTACCTGCAAATGCTTCAAAAAAATCTTTTACTGAAGAATAAATGAACTTAATGCCGGGCGTACGTTCCAGCCAATCATCAAACACACTAAAAATGCCCTTTGTAATGAAATTGGTGCTTAGTAATCCAATTACGATAAGTGCAACTATAATGATAACAAAGCCCAGTCCATAGTTGTGCGTGGTGATATTGCCCTGCTCATCCGTTCTGGTAAAAATAGGCAACAGGTTGTCTATGGAAGATACAAACCAATAGATCAGGTAAAAGGTAATAGCGATAGGAGCTACAACCAAAACACCCTGCAGAAAATATTTTAATATGCTTGACCATTTAAAAGACTTACGGCCGGCAGATGAAGTGTTGTTCATAAACAAAAAATTTAACGAAAAACCTCTTTCGCAAACGTATTAAATGAATGGCGAATCATTCAAAGTTAATGGCAGGCAAACATTGTGTAAATTAAATAATCATTGCGAGATTGGGTTCAATTTGAAAATTTGAGAATTTGAAAATGCTTCGAATGCGTGAAAGCAGCACGTCATTGCGAGACCAGCGGAGCTAGTATGCTTACATTACAACTAGCAATACGAACCTGCGGGAATTGGTCGAAGCAATCTCCCGCTGCACTCTGGGGTTGAGATTGCTTCACCACGCTCGGCTAAAGTGCGTCTGGCTTTAATCACTCGTACTGTTATCATGTGCTGTGGCTCGCAATGACGATGCGAGACTGGTTCAATTTGACAATTTGAGGATTTGAAAATTTGAAAATGCTTCGAATGCGTGAAAGCAGCACGTCATTGCGAGACCAGCGGAGCTCGTATGCTTACATTACAACTAGCAATACTAACCTGGGGGAATCGGTCGAAGCAATCTCCCGCTGCACTCTGGGGTTGAGATTGCTTCGCCACGCTCGCCTAAAGTGCGTCTGGCTTTAATCACTCGTACTGTTATCATGTGCTGTGGCTCGCAATGACGATGCGGGATTGGGTTCAATTTGAAAATTTGAGGATTTGAGAATTTGAAAATGCTTCGAATGCGTGAAAGCAGCACGTCATTGCGAGACCAGCGGAGCTCGTATGCTTACATTACAACTAGCAATACGAACCTGGGGGAATCGGTCGAAGCAATCTCCCACTGCACTCCGGGGTTTAGATTGCTTCACCACGCTCGCCTAAAGTGCGTCTGGCTTTAATCACTCGTACTGTTATCATGTGCTGTGGCTCGCAATAACGCTACGAGATTGGTTCAATTTGACAATTTGAAAATATGGGAATTTGAAAATGCTTCAGCTCAGTCCTTTTGAGCTTATTATTTGTCCTCGAATACTTTAAGAGTTAATTTGAAAAGTGAAAAATTCCGCAAAAAGAATTTTCAAATCCTCAAATCCTCAAATTTTCAAATAGCAGCTTTAAATTTGTTCATGCAAATGCAGGAAACACAACAGGACGACTATTCAATCTCCATTGATAAATCAAAACTTGACATCGTGTTTATTCACCACTTTTTGAGCACGGAATCTTATTGGGCAAAAAATATTCCATTAGATGTTGTAAAGAAATCAATTGAAGGGTCGCTTTGTTTTGGATTATATCTTACCGGAAAACAAATTGGTTTTGCGAGAATGATTACAGATGGTGCAACATTTGGCTACCTGGCGGATGTTTTCATTGACGCTTCTCATCGCGGAAAAGGGTTATCAAAATGGTTGATGCAAACCATAATGCAACATCCCGACCTGCAGGGATTACGAAGAATATCTCTCGCGACAAAAGATGCTCATAGCTTGTACGAACAGTTCGGATTTAAACCGCTGAACGATGCCGACAGATTCATGCAGATAAAGCGAGAAAATCCCTACACGGGCTAGAATTCCCACCTGAAAGAAATTTTATATATTTTTTTGCAAAATATTTTTTTGATGACGAACCGTTTGTTTGGCCGTACCAACTCCATTAAATACAGGTCAACTCCTGAAATCCACTCCCAGCAATAGTCTTGTGCATTCGTAGAGAGTTTGGACTAGTCCGGAAAGCGCTGTAAAATTGCGCAACTTTTCAAATTCCAGCTATGATCGGTCAGTCGTTACAAAAGAAGTTTGAGCATTTGTGGCACCTGGTAGGTAATACGCCTATGCTTGAGGTACAATACAGATACAAAGGGAAGGAAAACTCTCTGTTTGTGAAGTGTGAGCATTATAACCTCACAGGAAGCATTAAAGATAGAATGGCATTATACATTCTGCAGAAGGCGTACGAACTTGGTCACATTAAGCCAAACGATCTTATTGTAGAAGCTACGAGCGGAAATACTGGTATAGCATTTAGCGCCATCGGTAAAGCGCTTGGTCATAAAGTGCAGATCATAATGCCCAACTGGTTGAGTAAGGAAAGAATGGATATCATCAGCAGCCTGGGCGCAGGCATTACGCTCATCAGCAAAGAAGAAGGCGGCTTTTTGGGAAGCATTGCGCTTTCGCAAAAAATGGCGGATGAAGATCCCAATATTTTCCTGCCACGCCAGTTTGAAAACAGTTACAATGCCGAAGCGCACGAAAAAACAACGGGCCGCGAAATATGGATGCAGCTTCAAAGCATCGATGTAACGCCAGACGCATTTGTGGCTGGCGTGGGAACAGGCGGAACGGTGATGGGAGTAGGAAACTATCTAACACAGCGCAATTCGAACATAAAAATACATCCCCTGGAACCTGCAGAGTCTCCCACTCTTACAACGGGTTATAAAGTAGGCGCACACCGCATTCAGGGTATTTCCGACGAGTTTATCCCGGAAATTGTAAAGCTGGATAAACTAGACAAAGTGGTTCAAGCTTCAGATGGAGATTCTATTCTGATGGCGCAAAAGCTGGCCAGCCAGTTAGGGCTTGCCGTCGGGATTTCATCCGGAGCAAACATTATCGGCGCCATTAAACTGCAGGAAGAAATGGGTGATGATGCAAAAGTGGTTACCATTTTAAGCGACAGTAATAAAAAATATCTCAGTACCGACCTTATGAAAGACGAACCGGTTCGCGACGGCTACTATTCGCCGCAGATCGAGTTCCTGGATTTCAACCCAATCAATCGCTTGTACAACGGTGTAAACGCCGTTCATCAATAAATCGGTTTTCTCATGTGTTATAGCGGGGGCAATTCTTTGTTCCTGCTTTTTTTTGCTAATAACTGAATGACTGAATAAACTGAATGTTGATATTCGGAAAGTATTCTGAATTTTCAAACACTCAGTTTATTCAGTCCATTCAGTTAATTTTATCCTACAATCGCCACGCATGTCCACACTCACATTCACCATCATACAAACGCAACTACACTGGGAAGACAAGGCCGCAAACCTGCAAATGCTGGAAGAGAAGATCAATAGCATCAAAGAGAAAACAGAGGTGGTTATTCTTCCGGAAATGTTTAGCACAGGATTTAGCATGCGGCCCGAAAAGCTGGCGGAAACAATGGATGGCGAAACCATTGCATGGATGAAACGGATGGCTGCACAAAAGAGAATTATCCTCACAGGAAGCTTTATTGCAAAGGAGGGAGAGGATTACTACAACCGCCTTGTGTGGATGCTGCCAACGGGGCAATACGGTATTTACAACAAGCGACATCTCTTTGCATATGCGGGCGAAGACGCTCACTATGCCGCCGGCAAAAAAAGACTTATTGCATCTGTGAAAGGCTGGAAGATTAACCTGCAGGTTTGCTATGACTTGCGGTTTCCTCTGTGGGCAAGACAGCAGCAAACTGAGGAAGGTGCCGAATATGATGTGCTGATCTATGTAGCAAATTGGCCCGAACGCAGGCATCACGCATGGAAGACTTTACTACAGGCAAGAGCCATAGAAAACCAGTCGTTCGTGATTGGCGTAAACAGGGTGGGTAATGATGGAAACGGTATTTACCACAGTGGCGATAGCATGATCATAGATCCGATGGGCGAAATTTTATATCACAAGGTTCATGATGAAGATGTTTTCACCATAACATTGCAAAAGAAAACCATCGACGAGATACGGGCCAAATTACCATTTTTGAAAGACGCAGATTCCTTTATGCTGCTTGGCCAGGATTGGGCGGCAGGCGATGGGGACGGGCAGTAGTTGAATAACTGAATAATTGAATAACTGAATGTCTCAAAGGCGAGAATCATTTCAATCTTCAGCCAATCAATAATTCAATGATTCAATAACTCAATTCATTTTTACAAACTCTTATCAATGATAAATTTCAAAAACTTCCTTAACGAAGAACAGGATCCGAAAGCAGTGGAGAAGATTTCAGAAAGATTGGACAGCATGCTCATGACCGGTGAAGAGGTGCAATACATTGCCGTTCAAAAGAAGCCGGCTATTAATCTTACGCCAGATTGCCTGGTGCTTACCAATAAACGAATTATTATTTTCAGACCGAAAAATCTGGGCCTGGCAATGGATCTCGAAGATTATATCTGGAGAGATGTTTTGAGCTGCCATCTAAAAGAAAATATCTGGGGTTCTGAATTTACCATACAAACAATTGATGGAACGGTAAACAAAATAGATTTTCTGCCGAAGGCGCAAGCCAGGAAATTATACACCATGGCGCAGGAACAGGAAGAGATTCAAAAGGAAGTGCGTCGCCAGCGTGATCTCGAGGAAAAAAGAGCTGGCGCTGGAAGGCTGGTGGTTTCCGGCCCTATGGGGCAATCGCAAACAAGTTCAGAGTCGCAGAAACAACAGGACGATCCGGTGGCTGTTTTACAAAAACTAAAAACACTACTCGATAATCAACTCATTTCACAGGAAGAATATGATGCAAAGAAAGCAGAAGTGCTTTCGAGAATGTAGTGAGATAAGGAACGCAGATTATCATGATTGTCAAGATTTTGATGACTTGAAATCTGATGTCGTTTATTTAGCGAGAAGGCTTCGACAAGCTCAGCCTGACAGCGCAAACGAACTGTCAGGCTGAGCTTGTCGAAGCCTCTTAAAATAATGTGTCAGTCACTAATTAGTCTTAACCACGACACTTAACTCCTTCTCAATAAATCATAACAGATCATGACAATCATGAAAATCTGCGTTCCCCCTGCTATTGAAAATCATCCTCAGCGGCTCTCTTCAGAATCTCTTTCTCCTCGTCTGTAAGGAAATGATATCCTTGCTGGTTGATCTTATCTAAAATGCTGTCGATTCTACTTTGCGTAAGATTTGACTTTTTTTTGAAAGGGCTTTTGCCTTGCAGGTTATAGAAAAATTCGTCTTTTGCTTTTGTCTTTTTAGGCTTATCAGGATTAAACAGGTTACCGAACCAGTCAAAAAATCCGTTGATAGGATCGCTCCAATCCTTTCCTCTGCGAAGGCTGTAAATAAACAGAAAGCCTATCGCAGCCGCACCAATATGTGCCACATAAATTGCAGGATTATTGCCCGGAATGCCGGCAAAATCAATAATGACAAATAGCACCATCAATATCCACAAAGGAATGCCTCCGTTGATCATCGGGAAAAGTCGGTAGTCAGGAGAGACAGTTGTGGTTGCAATGGCCACCGCCATCACCGCCGCGTTTGAACCAATCAAAGTTGCGTCTTCCAATCCCGGATGTAATCTTGGAATAAGGTTATAAGCGATCATGTAAAAAAGACCTCCAGCAAAGCCTCCGTATAGGAAAACGGGGATCAATTTTCTGTTGCCTGCCAGGTCCTGCAAAATGTAGCCAAACGCCCAAAGCCAAAGCAGGTTTCCGATCATATGAAAAACACCCTGAAATCCCTGGAAGAAGCTTTCGTGAACAAACATATGCGTTATAAGCGTCCACGGTCGGCTACCAAGTTTGCTGAAATCTGCCGGCAACACGAACCAGTTAAACACATTTTTGATATATGCCTGGGTGTCGAGTTCGCTCATTATATAGATCACATAAATGAAGTTGAGCAAAACAAAACTGATAGTAATGAGCACAATTAAATTTACAAGTGCATTTCCATCAGAACCCATAAAAATCTTCCGTTTGCTTTTTTCTTCTGCCACACTCATAGTATTTGTATTTATTACGGATTTAAACAAAAAGATCGTACCCAACTCGGGGTCGGGTTTCTGCTATTAATAAAACGTTTTTCGATTCATTTTGTTCCCTAAAAACACTAAAAGAAATCCCGCTGCTGCACCGCCAAGATGCGCCCAGTGCCCCACGTTATCGCCTGCTGATGGAGAAATGACGCCAAAGAGATCGATGGCCATGAATGCTGGTATCACAAACTTTGCTTTAATGGGTACCGGAACGAAAAACACATACAGTGGTGTGTTTGGAAAAAGGTAAACAAACGCGGCCATACAACCCATAATTGCGCCGGAAGCACCCACTGCATAACCATAACCGGCGAACACTAGTTGCGTTACTCCTGCCAGTATTCCACAGATCATATAAAAGTTGAAAAACTTCTTAGCACCCCAGTGGTATTCAAGTATGCTTCCGAACATCCATAAGGTAAACATATTGAATAGCAGGTGCATAAAATTGGCATGTAAAAACATATAGGTAACCAGTTGCCAGATTTTAAAATCGGCGGCACCAATTTCAATTGGATGTCTTGCCCATAATGCGCCGTATTGTGTTACTACATCATAAGGTAATCTCGCTGTTTGTCCGTCAACCTCTATGATGCTATGAGGAACGGGCATTATCATTTGCGCCAGAAAAATCAAAACGTTTGCTATCAATAGATTCTTTACTATCGGCGGTATATTCCTAAAATTCATAAATCCTATTTTGTTTGAAATTAATAACATCTACCCATAAGCAGATAACCGGCTATCGAATGTTCACTAAAATTTATAAAGGATTGTTGCGCAACTTAAGCTGAACCACATTCTCTATATGGTGCGTATGCGGAAACATATCCACCGGTTGAATTTTGGTTACTTCGTACTTTTCATCCAGCAGGTTCAGGTCGCGGGCCTGTGTTGCAGGATTACAGCTCACATACACCACGGTAGGCGCTTCCATGTCCAGTATTTTTCTTACCAGCTTTTCATGCATGCCTGCGCGGGGAGGATCTGTAATGATTACGTCTGGTTTACCGTGCTGGCTGAAGAAATTATCATCACAAACATCAATCACATCTCCGGCAAAGAAAGACGCATGGTCAATATTATTTAATTTGGCGTTTTCTTTTGCATCCTCGATAGCCTCTGCAATAACTTCCACGCCGATTATTTTTTTCGCTTTGTTGCTAACGAAAATGCCAATGCTACCCGTTCCACAATACAAGTCGTACACTACCTCGTTTCCGGTAAGTTCAGCAAATTCGCGTGTGATCTGGTAAAGTTTTTCGCCCTGTTTTGTATTCGTTTGGAAGAACGATTTCGGACTGATCTTAAACTGAAAATCCTCTAGTTTTTCTAAAATGAACCCTTTGCCAAAGTAGGTTTGCGGGGAAAGATCATAAATGCTGTCATTCCATTTTGGGTTAATGGTATATAACAGTGTAGTGATCGACGGAACGGTTGCCAGTAGATGATCGAAAAGTTTTTTCCTTTGCTTTTCATCTTCATAGCCAAAGCAAACATTCACCATCACTTCGCCTGTGGTACAAACGCGAACAATAAGATTGCGCAGCCAACCCTCGTGGTTTTTAATATCGTAAAAAGTGTAGCCGTTTTGCAAAGCAAAGGCGCGCACAGTGTTGCGAATGGCATTCTGCGGTTCCTCCATCAAATGACAGGTATTGATATCAATTACCTTATCGAATATTCGTGGAACGTGGAAACCCACAGCGTTTTCCTGCGGGATGGTTTCGTCTTTTTTTATTTCGTTTGGTAACAAATAACGCCTGTTACTAAAAGTAAACTCAAGTTTATTGCGATAATATCTTGTTTCATCACAACCAGCGATCGGCATGATCTCAGGCAGCGTTACCTTTCCTATTCTACGGAGATTTTGAGCTACTTCATTTTGCTTGAACTGCAACTGCATTTCGTACGGTAACATTTGCCATTTACAGCCGCCGCAGACTCCAAAATGCTCACAGAAAGGAGCCACACGATCTTTTGAAAACTCATGAAATCTTACGGCCCGGCCCTCACCCCAGTCTTTCTTGCTTTTTGTGAGCTGTACATCCACCACGTCTCCCGGCACGGCGCCTTCTATAAAAATCACTTTGCCATCCAATTTGCTAAGCGATTTGCCCTCAGCAGCGTAATCCTGTACGGTTACATTGCTTAGCATGATATTCTTCTTTTTTCGCATTCGGCAAAAGTACGAGTAATTCACACGCCACAAAATCGAAGGCGCCACACTTTAATCTTGTACTTCCGCAGTCATAATTGCCTTGTTGCCAGCTCTTTTCCACCAGTTCTTCTTCATAGCTGGTTGTTCGATCAACAAATAAAATATTGCGCCGGCTACAAAAGCGGGAACCAGGAAAATAATACTGTACATAAAAAGATTTCCCAGGAAATTTTCGTTAAAAAACCGATAATGGATGTATCTGCCAACGAATGAAATAACTGCATAATGAGTAAGATAAATGCTGTAACACATGCCGCCTATTGTAGCAATGTATTTATTGGCAAAAAAACGGTAGCCGGTTTTATCGATAATGATTAATATAAAAACGAAGTACAACAATATGGCATCTATACCAACGTGATTAAAGCTCAATGGAGAATATCCAGTCACAAAAAAGACAAAAAAAAGGCAAGCAAGAAGCGCAGGTTTTATTGAGGCGGGTAGAAATGACAACGGGCTTTCTTTTAACACGATGTGTTCAGCCACCAACACGCCGGCCAGAAAATAAGGTATGTTGGCAAATAAAAAGTTGTTGTAGGAAAAAATGCCAATTCGTAACCATGGAACGATTAAGATGACCAAAAACATAATCAGCCTTCTGTACACCGTGGGTAATTTATACAGAAGGTATAATAGAACTGGCAATGTGATGTAAAACATCATTTCTACTTCCAACGTCCAAGCAACGGCAAGCACAAGCGGATACGAATGCGGGTAGAAAATATGGTGCACATAAAACAAGGAAGCTAAAAAGTGCGGAAACAATTCATTAAAGGTATAGCTATGCAGTACATACACAAAGGCCACGAAAGAAAGAACCAAAGCAATTATATACGGAGGCTCCAATCTTGTTAAGCGTCGTAAAAAATATTTTTTAAGAGATGGGGGCGCAGTTTTTAGAAACCTTGCCCTCAGGAAAGGTAAGCTCAAGATATAACCGCTTAAGGAAAAAAAAGCAAATACAGCCATTCCTCCGTTTTGCATTAAATAAGCGATCAGCGAAAATTGAGTGTCGCCAGATGTGATGATAAATAACCGGACATAATTTTCTACATGGCAAAGCATTACCATAACGATGCAAAGAAAGCGGATGCCATCAATTTCCGGATAGTAAGCGCCACTGGTAGTAATTCTTTTGAAACGGTTTAACGGTTGATTTGATAACATTGTGTTTAAATAACCTTCAAATAATTGCAAAATAAGCAATTGCGAGTTTCATCCATTGGTGTATTTGTGGGCATATTTTTGTCAAAGGGAGCTTATTTCTATTAATTTAGCTATCCTAAATACAGTCCTTAATTTTAAATATGAAAGCTTTTTCACTTTTTTTACTGGCGTGTGCCCTGTGTATTTCATCCTTTGCACAAAATGGCTATGCCATCAACATTACTCTGAAACCGTACAAGAACGAATATGTGTACCTCGGTTATCATTACGGCAAAATCAAGGCCCTCGCAGACAGCGTGAAACTGGATGCCAACAGCAAGGGCATTTTTAAAGGGAAAGAAAAATTGCAGGGAGGCATTTATTTTGTCGTGTCGCCCAGCAAACAGATATTGTTTGAACTGCTGATCGATAAGCAACAGAACTTTTCTATTTCGGCAGATTCTACCGCGCCGGACAAAGCTGTTTTTACAAATTCTTCCGATAATACCTTGTTTCAAACCTATTCACAAACGCTTAACAAGATAGGCTCAGAGATGAATACGCTGAGAAACAGCTTGGCCAAAGCAAACAGCAAAGCAGACTCTGCAAAGATCCAGGACGAGTGGCAGAAAGCAAACGGACGCATGCAGGCATACAGAAGTGAAGTGGAAGCTAAGAACCCAAACTCATTGCTCGCAGCTTTGCTAAGGGCAATGAAGGAGCCAAAAATTCCTGAAGCATCAAAAATGCCCGGAGGAAAATATGATTCTCTTTATGCTTACAACTTTTACAAAGCTCACTACTGGGATGGCGTTTCTTTTGCAGACGAGCGCCTCATTCGCACGCCGGAGCAAATTTTTGAAGGCAAGCTTAACAAGTACTATGAAAACCTGGTGCCGCCCGTTTCTGATTCAATTATAAAAGAAGTGGACAAAATGCTGGATGCAAGCAGCGGCAACAAAGAAATGTTCAAATACCTGCTTACCCATTTCATACAGGATTATATCAATCCTAAATACATGGGTCTAGACGCAGTGTATGTGCATTTGTTTGAAAAATACATCAACAATAATCCAAAGGTTGACTGGTTCACAGATAAGTATCAAAAATACATGAGCGACAGGGCCTATAGCCTGATGGCAAATTTGATCGGCCTTCCTGCGCAGGATCTGTTGATGACGGATACTTCGGGCAAAGTGCAGACGCTGTACGAGGTAAAAGCCGATTACCTGGTTGTTTGTTTTTGGGACCCGACCTGCAGCCATTGTAAAGAAATGGTGCCTAAGCTGGACTCCATGTATCAGAACAAATGGAAGAAAGAAGGTGTTAAAATATTTGGTGTAATGGTAGACGGAGGTAAAGCGGCATGGTTAAATTATATCCATGAAAACAATTTGAAAGACTGGATCCACGCATACGAAACCGACGAGCAAAAAGATGAAGTGAGCAAGGCCGGAAAACCAAGTTATAAACAGCTGTATGATGTTTTCCAAACGCCGGTACTTTATCTGCTGGATAAAGACAAACGCATTATTGCCAAAAAGCTAACCTACGATCAGGTAGAAGAAGTTTTACAACTGAAGTTTAAAAAACAATAAAATTGACGCGGTGCATGGCAGTTTTTGATATGCAGACTTCAAAACTGTGCTTTATTTGAAAATTTGAGAATATGAGAATTTGAAAATTCTTTCAGCGCAACTTTTTATTTTTTAAATTAACTCTCCAAAAATCACCGGGTTAACAATGAAATCAGAAAGACGCATCGAAAGCATTTTCAAATTTTCAAATCCTCAAATTTTCAAATTGGAATGCGCTTTAACTTTAACCTTATATCGATATGAAAGTAACACCAGGAACCTTAATTGTAGCCCTTTCTTTAATGGTTGCACAAAATAGTTTTGGTCAAACTTTATTCACCTACGGAAAATATCCTGTAACAAAGAACGAATTCGTAACTGCATTCAATAAAAACAATGTTGGCGGAACCCGCGATGAAAAAGCGTTTCGCAACTACCTGGAATTGTATACAAGATATAAACTGAAAGTGCAGGCGGCATACGATCAAAAGCTTGACACGCTTAGCTCGCAAAAAGCAGAGCTCGATAATTTCAGAACACAGGTAGCAGGAAATTACCTGGTGGACGATGAGGCGATACAGGCGCTGGTGGATCAGGCATTTGACAGGAGCCAGAAAGACATTCACCTTGCACACATTTATATCCGTTTTAATAGCCCGACAGATACGGCCGATGCCTATAAATTAGCAACAACAGCCTACAAAGAATTGCAATCTGGAAAAGATTTTGGAGCTGTTGCAAGTGCCTATTCTAATGATCCCAGCGTAGCCGCAAACAAAGGTGATGCGGGCTATATAACCGTTTTTACATTGCCATATAATCTGGAGGATCTTGCGTACTCGCTTAAACCGGGAAGCTTTTCAAAACCATTAAAAGGGAAACAGGGGTATCACATTTTCAAAAATTTGGGTGAAAGAAAAGCCGTAGGTGAAATTTCCGTGGCACAAATCTTATTGGCTAATCCCATACGACCTACGTCAGACCAACTTTCAAAACAGCAGTTTACGATCGATTCAATTTATGCGGCAGCCGCTATGGGCGCATCTTTCGATTCGCTGGCATTGCAATATAGCAACGACAATCAAAGCTATAAAGTTGGCGGTCAATTGCCGGAATTTGGCGTTGGTCACTATGACCCTTTTTTCGAAGAAAAAGCTTTTTCGTTATCAAGAAATGGAGAAATTACAAAGCCGTTCGTGACTTCTTACGGCTATCATATTTTAAAAAGAATTTCTGCTCATCCGGTTCCTGCAACAAAAACGCCCGCTTACATGGCGGAGTTAAAACAGAGAGTGTCAACTGATACCAGAATGCAGGTTGCGTCGAAGTCTATGATGCAAAAGATATTGGTTAGCATCGGGTACAAACGCGCATCGGTTAACAAAGCTCATTTATGGGCCTACGCAGATAGCGTGCTTAAGGGAACCAACCCGCCTCAATATGCCGACCTGAATTCCAAAACAGTTTTATTCTCCTTCGATAAAAGAAAATACACTTTAAATGATTGGAAGAATTATTTGCAAGCCATCAGAAATGTTGGTGAACTGGTGAATGGAAAATCGAAAGAAGAGTTGCTGCAATCTTATGTAGACGCAAGCGCAGAGCAATATTACCGCAATAATCTTGAGCGATACAATAATGCGTTTGCACATCAATTGGAAGAATTTAAAAATGGCAATTTGTTGTTCGAATGCATGCAAAGAAACGTTTGGACAAAAGCAAATGATGACACTGCTGGCCTAAGAAAATATTACAATAACAACTTCAACAGGTATTGGTGGCAGCCAGGCGCCGACGCAATTTTTTTCAGTGGCAATGATGAAAAAACCATTAGTGAGTTGTACAAAAAAGTAGATGCAGATAAAAGCAACTGGCGCACTATTTCAAAGGAATATGAGAACATTGTGCAGGCAGATTCCGGAAGATTTGAATACAACCAGTTCCCTATCAGCGGTGCAGATAAATTGGGTGAAGATTTTGTGACGGCTCCTATCAAAAACGCCTCTGACAATAGTTATACCTTCCTGTATCTGATTAAAAAGCATAACACAAAAGAGCATCGCAACTTCGAAGACGCCCGCGGATTTGCGCTAAATGATTATCAAAATTATTTGGAAGAAGAATGGATCATTTCACTAAAGAAGAAATATCCGGTGAAGGTGAATGAGGCGGTATTGCAGTCTTTGTGGAAGGAGAGTAAATAAGTTGTTAGTTCATAGTTGTTAGTTGTTAGGAGAAAAGTTTCGCATACAGCCTAACAACTAACAACCATCAACTAACAACTTCTATTTTCTTTTCAATACAATTTTTTCAAGATCCAATTCGCCCGTTTTGATATTGATATTGGCTATAGTCGTATCATTATATCCGTTCGATGCATTTACATTGAGTGAGTATGTTCCTGGTTGCAATCCTCTTACAAGGAAGCGCCCGTCGCGGTTAGGAAGCGCATATGCCGTATCCTTACTATTGTAAACACTAATCACCGGAAATGCTGCCATTGGACTTACAACACCGCCGATAGCACCTGTTGTTGATTTAACGAACACGTGAATAACAGGCTTCAGGAAAAAGTCATTACCGATCACCACTATCGATCTGGCAACGTCAAAGTCAAGCCACAAGCGGGACTTATTCTTCTCATATCTTTCCCACTCATTTCCTGTAAGCGTTAAGTAAATGTAAGGCTCTGTGAGTTTAGTGAGGTGAAGCGGATATTTTACGCTGTCTTTAATCAAACTGTTGTCTGTTCCCAATTCAATTTTTACCAAAACAACTTTTCCATTAATAACATTCCCTTGAGCTAAAAGCGTGTCTGTTCCGTTTCTCAAAGAAAGGAGATCATATACACCAGGCTTGATCGCCAGCGTTTCCCAGGTCTGGCAACCACTTGCAATACCTTGCCATAGTGAGGAGTTGCCACAAGTGTCCACAAGCACTTGTACAGATTTAATGTCTACAGAAACATTGTCAAAGAAACCGGGAGCATCCGTTAAAAACAGTGATAAATTTTGTTTGCCGTTGGGCACTGTTTGATCGCTGCTGCCGTCATTGTTTTTAGAACAAGCGATAAAAATGAGAGAGAAAAGGCCTATGCACAAGGCGGCGCGGAGAATGGTTTGTTTTTTCATAAATAAATATTTGAGGTACTAAATTGTTAAATCCATTAACGGTTTCTAAAGACCGGGTAGTAACAGAGAAGTTTAACGGGCGGGTAATATTTCTTTGTAAAGGAGTTGTTATCACAGATCAATTGTAGTGCCAATATTTAATCGTTGTTCAAACGACGTTTAGGCAAGCACGTCATAGTCAGCAGCTTTGATTGCGTAAAACTACGCGATATGGAAAGTCCTGTTTTGTAACTATTATGAAGTCCTGCTATTAGGTATTAAAAACAATAATTATTTTATGTGCAAATGCAGCATATGAATAAGGTTATTTCAACGAAAAAAGATTCTTATTTACCTGTTAAGACCATTGCGTGGGCAGGGTTGTTAGTAGGCTCTTTAGATATACTTGCTGCGATAGTCAATTTTAAAATTGCCACAGGCAAGGACCCGATCCTTATTTTTCAGTATATCGCCAGTGCAGTTTTTGGCAAGGATGCTTATAGCGGCAGTTCTTTAATGCCTGTACTTGGTTTGATACTTCATTTCATCATAGCTTATATTTTCACCATTATTTTCTTCATCATTTATCCCAAAATGAAGTTGTTTAAATACAACGCGATTCTCACAGGTATTGCATATGGCATTTTAATTTGGATTGCGATGAATATGATCGTAGTTCCATTAAGTAAGATTGGCAAATTCAGTTTTAAACTTTCCGGTGTACTGTTACAAGCATCCATTTTAATCGTAATGATAGGCATCCCATTGTCACTAATATGCAAACACTATTATTCAAAGAAAGTAAACATTTCAAACTAAACTTTCTGTAACTAAAGCCACGTGCAGCCGGACGTTGTCGTGATTGTTCAAAACAGTCTTTGAGTTTATCTATTAGGGTAAATGTTTTTTTCTGCATGATGCAACATTAATTTTTCAAACTTCATCTTTGCACTATGCGATAGCCAATTTTTAGTTTTGGCCTAACGCAATAACCTATGCGCACTTGTAAAAAGTGTCCTGCAATTTATTTACCTGAAGCATTTATTTAATCAATCATTTCTTTATGAAGAAAAAATTACTCCTGCTTTTAGGCAGTGTTTGTGTATTCTCGTTTATGTCTCAGGCTCAGAAAACCGGCCGCTATTCTGTTTATGGTGGTGTTTTGGGTGGCGGCAATTATTCGCATTATTTCTTTTGTGACAAGCAAAGCGACTTTGACAACGCTTACAGATTCGGATGGAATGCTGGTTTGTACTTTGGTGTTCCGGTAACAAAAACTTTTTCTATTGAACCGCAGGTTATGTTTAATAGAGTGGGTGGACAGGCTTTATATAAAGATCATACTTTCAACAATAATGAGGACGTAAGAGCAGACTATATCTCCGTTCCTGTTCTTTTCAAATTCAATATTGGAAGAAATTTTGACGTTTTCGCAGGTCCTCAATTCGACTTTTTAATGAAGGCGAAGGAAGTCAACTATGGGGAAGATGCAAAAGAGCACATGAAAAGCACGGACATCGCTGCAACAGGTGGCTTTGAATTGTTCCCAAGAAACAGAGTTACATTTTATGGCCGCTATTACCGCGGATTCCAGAATGTTGCTGATGGTGAAACCCCGGCATTTTACAATGAAGGATTTCAAGCGGGTTTAAAAATTAAACTTTTTGGGAGACAAATTAAAGCTGCACCAATCGTGGTGCCTGTGCCAGCAAAGCCAACGGCGGCTATTGATTCCGACGGCGATGGCGTTCCTGATAGCCAGGATAAATGTCCAAACATTGCCGGTCTAGCAAAATACGGTGGTTGCCCGATTCCTGATTCAGATAACGACGGAGTTAATGATGAAGAAGACAAATGTCCAAATACTCCGGGTGTTGCTAAATATCATGGATGTCCAGTTCCCGATTCAGATAATGATGGGGTTAATGATGAAGAAGACCAGTGCCCTCATATACCAGGCGTTGCAAAATATCATGGTTGCCCGATCCCAGACACAGACAATGATGGCGTTAATGATGAAGAAGACAAATGCCCTACTGTAGCAGGCACAAGAGAGAACCATGGTTGTCCTGAAATTAAAAAAGAGACAATTGCTAAAGTGCAAAAAGCCGCGAACAACATCTTCTTCCAAACTGGCAAAGCGGCGATTCTTGCAAAGTCAAATGCACAGCTAAATGAAGTGGTGAAAGTGTTGAACGCAGATCCATCACTTTATCTTGACATAAAAGGACATACCGATAATGTTGGCAAAGCAGAAGCAAATCAAAAACTTTCCCAGCAAAGAGCAGATGCGGTAAAAGCATATATTGTGAAGAAAGGAATCAGCGAAGATCGCTTAACCTCTACAGGCTATGGCAACTCTCAACCGATAGCACCAAACACCACTGCAGCTGGTCGTCAAAAGAACAGAAGAGTAGAAATGATGGCGCAGAACTATAGATAAGAATTTTCAAGTTAAACCAAGAACAAAAGCAGGCCACCGGAATCCCGGTGGCTTTTTTCTGAAATCAAAGCCTGCTAATGAAATAAGTCGCGAGTTGCACATCCCCTCCCTGGAGGGGCAGGGGTGGGTAAACACTCGCACGAAAAGAAACCAGCCATGAAAAGAATAATTCACCCTTACAATCCCATTCTTAAAGAGCTTGCAAAGAAATTGCGATCATCCATGACTTTCTCGGAAGTTAAGCTTTGGAATGCTATCAAAAACAGGCAAATGCTGGGCTATGACTTCGACAGGCAAAGACCCATAAAAAATTATATCGTTGACTTTTACTGTAAAGATTTGCAATTGGCTTTAGAAGTCGATGGACTTACACATGCAAGTGAAATCGCAGTTTGGAAAGATGAAATTCGACAAAGAGAAATAGAAGAGTTGGGTGTCTCTTTTTTAAGATTCAATGCTTTAGATGTTGTAAGAAATGTGACAGATGCGTCACTAGTGATTGAGAATTGGATAGTAGATTATGAAGAAAGATATGGCGTTGATGAAAGGATACTACAAACGAGGCGCACGCTATAACCCACCCCTTGCCCCTCCAGGGAGGGGATGTGCACCATTCGTTGCTAATAGCGGCAGTAGCTACTCAAAACCATATTACCGGTGGGTCTTCCTTCATCCTCCGTGCCCTTGCCTGAAAAATCATTCAAATCATGACAACTTAAAAATCTGCGTTCCTCGCCTCTTAACGTTAAAATCATTGCGGCGGGTTGACATCCATCTTTCATTGTCGTATCTTGATCTCCTTCCGTTCAAGTGAATGCTGCTACAAATCTGATCGCCTTCCAAAAATCAAGAGTCTAAAAAAAGTTATTCAACACCTAAAACGCTTTTTATGAAACACTTGCCTTTAATGACGGCACTTTTATGTCTATGTCTGCTCACTTACACTGGTTATTCCCAGGATAACAGCGACGCAGAAAAAAAATGGATGGCTTATAAAACTCCAGGCGATATTCACAAAATGCTGGCGACAGATGTGGGCGAATGGAAAACTGAAGCTACTGCATGGATAGAGCCCGGCAGCGCGCCTTCCAAGTCTACTGGCTCATGCACGAACAGAATGTTGCTAGATGGTCGCTTTCTCGAAACACATCATACCTCAACGATGATGGGGATGCCATTTGAAGGTTGGGGAACTATCGGCTACGACAATGCAAAGAAAGTGTTCGTAAGCAGCTGGATAGACAACTTTGGTACGGGCCTGATGTACATGGAAGGTACATGGGACGACGCACAAAAAGCCATTGTTTCTAAAGGAAAATTTCCAGATCCTGAATCCGGCAAAGACATGGAAATGAGAGAAGTTTACAAGATAATAGATAACAATACCAGGGTAATGGAAATGTACATTACCATGCCGGACGGCAAAGATTTTAAAACCATGGAACTTAAATACACCAGGAAATAATCGGTGTTTTATTAAATTTTAAGCAAAACTACCGTACCTGTTTTAACTATAAAAACTTTATAAAAGACTATTGCATCAAAAAGATGAAATGTGTATTTTGTGGTTATGCAAGTCATTTGCATCCGCTGAATTCACCTTATAGAAATCTTTTACTCAATAGATTGCGACTTTTTCCCCAGGCCTCCCGTTAGTCTTATTGCTTGCTATGAATTTCATTTATATCCAATCTCGTATTGGTTAAGACAGTGCTTTATTGCGCTCGATAACCCCATTTACCCCCATAAGCCAGTGTTGTTTAACGGATTTACATTTCGTCTAACCGTAGCAAGTACCAGATGAAAATATTGTTCAGATGAAATATTCAACAATAGTGGGATTTGTTCAAACCTGCTCATTGTTTAGAATATTCATGACCGTTGATTTCTCTGCTTTTACAAAATAAACCTTACCAAAAAATTCGGATTATGAGTGTTTCCACTGTAACCCGCTATCTGTTGATTGGAATTGTTTTTCCATTCCTGATGCAATATGTCGCATACTACCGGTTCACTGGCAACTATTTGCCCAATGTCTTCTCAGAAAAAAGCTTTACAGAGTTTTACGAGAACTCTGTTTTCAGATATCGAATTCTTGGACGCGAACTGCAGATATGGACATACCACCAACTGAAGGCAAAAAACTTTTCGAGGCATGTGGGTGAAATGGAAGTCTATTCAAGACGCCTTGATGTAATGGATCCCAACGCAGACAAAGTTTTTTACTTTGCTTATTTTATTCTGAACACAACATTTACCATTTTAACAGCCTTAGGCTTACTCTATCTTTTTGATAGAAAGAGTTTGTATCACTTGAATGAAAGGCAGAAAATATTTGCCACTTCGTTTCTTACGCTGATCATCTGCATAACACAGTTTGTGGTAACTCCTTATGATGTGTTAGCATATTTTCTTGAAGTATTAGCGTTTACGGTTTTTGTATCCTACATGCAAAGTAACAAATGGTACACCATGGTTGCGTTCTGTGCATTGGTATCTATAGCAACTTTAGCAAGGGAATCATCCGCATTGATATTAAGTTTCGGTGCTGCCCTTTATTTTACGATGTACGGCTTCCAAATGTGGTGGATAAAAAAACTCGTTTTACCAACAATGTGTTTCATTATCACATATGCCGGATTGAGACTGATGTATATCAATGAGCCGATCGCTATTGCAGAAAAATTCACATTGTTCAAGAATGTAGACTTCTCACATCCTGCTTCATATGCAGGCATAATGATGACTGTAGTTGTATTCTATCTGATGGTTAAAGCAACAACCAGCCAGATGAGTAAAAAACTTATGATGAACTATATCCTGATGACACTCCCATACATAATCGTGTTGCCGTTTATCGGATTGCTGATTGAGTTTCGTTTATGGGTGCCTTTGCTGATAGGTTCGTTAATGCTTGTAAATATTAACCTGAAAGCGTTGTATGTGCCAGGCAAACAAAGAGAATCAAGTAAACATCCTTTTATGCCTAATGCGCCTAATGTAATTTCTACGACATAAGATGATATGATTATTAAAAAGGAGAGGTCCGCATACATTATGCGGACCTCTTGCTTTTATAATGGCTGAATAATTGAATGATTGAATTATTGAAAGAAGGTCGCCGTTTAAGTTCAGTTATTCCAAAGAATAACTCATTTCTCCACCTTTCTCATCCTTCAGCACAATGCCCATTTCTAAGAGTTGGTTTCTGATCTTATCTGATGTTGCGTAATCCTTCTTACCCCTAGCTTCTTTTCTCATGTCGATCAGCAACTGCATTACTCCATCCAATTTGCCGTTGTTGGTTTCATTTTCACTGCGCATACCGAGAATGTCTTCGAGGTATGTTTTGAAGGAGCTTTTTAGCAACGCAAATGTTGATGCGCTCATTGCATTTGCGGCAATGTGTTTGTCTTTAATGCCATTGATCACCGGCACCAGTTCAAACATATTTGCCAATACTTTTGCTGTATTGAAGTCATCGTTCATGAACTCTTCAAATTCGCCGATCAGTTTTGTTACCTTCTCATCAAGCTCTACATCTGCGGCCGTTGCATTGTCAGTTGCGGGAAGTTTTTGCAATGTTTCATAAGCTTCCCATAATCTCTTCAAACCCTTTTCTGCAGCCAGCAAGGCTTCGTTGCCAAAATCAAGCGTACTGCGATAATGGGTTTGTAATATGAAGAAGCGAATGGTCATTGGGCTATAACCTTTTTCCAGCAAAGGATGGTCTCCGCTGAACATTTGCGTAAGCATGATCTGGTTATTATAGCTTTTGCCCATTTTCCTGCCATTGATCGTGATCATGTTGTTGTGCAACCAATAACGAACAGGGGCGTGGCCATTGCAAATAGTGCTTTGTGCAATTTCACTTTCATGGTGAGGAAACTGAAGGTCCATACCACCGCCGTGAATATCAAATTCATGGCCCAGGTATTTTGTTGCCATTGCAGAACACTCGATGTGCCAGCCGGGGAAGCCTTCGCCCCACGGGCTTTTCCAGTGCATGATGTGTTCCGGCGGTGCGGCTTTCCAAAGAGCAAAATCCTGCTTATTTCTTTTTTCATCCTGCCCTTCCAGTTCACGCGTGGTTTCAAGAAGATCATCAATTTTTCTGCCGCTTAGTTTGCCGTACTCATGCGTCTCCGCGTATTTTTTTACATCAAAATAAACAGAACCATTAGCCACGTAGGCGTAGCCATCGTCAATGATCTTTTCGATCATGTTTATTTGCTCTACAATGTGTCCCGTTGCAGTGGGTTCAATGTTTGGCTCGATGTTGTTGAATTGCAGCATGGCCCAATGGAAGAGATTGGTGTATTTTTGCACCAGCTCCATTGGTTCCAGTTTTTCGATGACTGCTTTCTTCGAAATTTTATCTTCTGCTTCGCGACCCTCTTCTTCAAAGTGACCCGCATCGGTTATGTTGCGTACATAACGGACCTTGTTGCCAAGATGCATAAGGTAGCGGTAAATGATATCAAACGTGATATAAGGTCTCGCGTGACCAAGATGGCTTTCGCCGCTAACAGTAGGCCCGCACACATACATACCCACGTGGCCGTCCACTATCGACTTGAATACTTCTTTTTGACGCGTGTAAGAATTGAATACTTTTAACTGACTCATAATTTGGTAGAAATCCCGTTTAAGGTTTGCAAAAATAATACTTAGTCCGGCTATTATTACAGAAGACTACAACACGCGAATTTGCTGATATATACGAGGGAAAACATCATAAAAAGTGTAAACTGTGAGCCAATCTTAAAACTTTTAAATAATTTGGCAAAATATTTTTTTCCCTTTCCCTTTTTGCGTATCATTGCAACGGAATATTAGCTGATCAGGTCGATTTCCCTAGCTCACAAGCGCGTTCAGTCATAGTCATTCCGCTCAAAAAAATTCATTTCAAACTTTCTAACAATCAAGGTTGGTTCATTTAAATCTGATTAACACACAAGTATTTTATGTACGACATTCTGCAATTGAACGACATGCTCGTTCCAGAGTTGCTTGATATTGCTGAGCAACTTAAAATCTCCAACGCTAAGAAATTGGAAAAACAAGACCTCATTTACAAAATCCTCGACAGCCAGGCTGTACAATCAACCGCAGGTAAACCCCAGGAAGATAAAGCTAAACGCAAACGCATTGTAAAAACGACCACTGCTAACTCAACTGAAGAAGCGATAGTAGAAAGCGAACCCGCAGAGGCGCCTAAACCGGCAGCGAAAGCCGAGCCTAAAAAGGCTGCTAAAAAAGAAGAAAAACCAGCTAAAAAGGTTGTGAAGAAAAAGCCAGAACCTGAAGAAATTGAACAATCTTCGCTGCCTTTAGAAGAAGATACTGATTTCGCTCCAATTGGTGATGATGAAGATGAAAATGAGAATGATGATCACAATCAAAACATGCCAGAGGCAGTAGAAGAATCTGCAAACGCAGATACTGCAGGATCGGTTCAGGAAAATGTACGCCCTGCACATCATACGCGCAATTTTCAGCAGCAGCAACCACGTCGCAATGATTATTTTAATATAGAATTTGATGGCATTATACAGGCAGAAGGTGTTTTGGAAATGATGCCCGATGGTTATGGTTTCTTAAGATCTTCTGACTACAATTACCTCTCTTCTCCAGATGATATTTATGTATCTCCATCTCAGATAAAATTATTCGGCTTAAAAACGGGTGATACTGTTACCGGTTCAGTAAGACCACCAAAAGAAGGGGAAAAATATTTTGCTCTTTTAAAAGTAGAAAGCATCAACGGCAAAAGCCCTGAAGAAGTGCGTGACCGTGTGCCTTTCGATTATTTAACACCGCTTTTCCCTTACGAAAAATTAAACCTCTTTACAGCGCCCAGCAATTACAGCACGCGCATCATTGACCTGTTTACACCAATAGGTAAAGGACAACGTGGATTGATTGTTGCGCAGCCTAAAACAGGTAAAACGGTATTACTAAAAGAAATCGCAAACGCTATTGCACAAAACCATCCTGAGTGTTACCTGATGGTGGTATTGATCGACGAACGTCCGGAAGAGGTAACTGATATGGAACGTAGTGTAAAGGCGGAAGTTATTGCTTCTACATTTGATGAGCCTGCTGAGAAACACGTTAAAGTTTCTACAGTGGCTTTGCAAAAAGCAAAACGTCTTGTAGAGTGCGGTCATGATGTAATTATTCTTCTTGATTCAATCACTCGTCTTGCGCGTGCACACAATACAGTTGCGCCGGCAAGTGGTAAAGTATTGAGTGGCGGTGTGGAAGCAAACGCGATGCAAAAACCAAAACAATTCTTTGGTGCGGCACGTAAAATTGAGAACGGTGGTTCATTAACCATACTTGCAACAGCATTGATCGATACAGGTAGTAAAATGGATGAGGTGATCTTTGAAGAGTTCAAAGGTACCGGTAACATGGAGCTTCAGCTGGATCGCCGTCTTGCGAACAGACGCGTTTTCCCTGCAATTGATCTCGTTTCGTCTTCTACAAGACGTGATGACCTGTTGCTTGACAGAGAAGTATTACAACGCATGAACTTACTCCGCGTGTTCCTTACAGACATGAATACAGAAGAAGCAATGAACGAATTGCTGAAGCGTATGCGTGGCACGAAGAGCAACGAAGAGTTTTTGGCAAGCATGAATAGATAGATAGAAGTTGTTATTATCCAAAATACGAAGCGCAGCTAACGTTTGTTGGCTGCGTTTTTTTTGCTGAACGCTCAACGCAAAACGCTTAAAGCATTGCGCACCAAGCGTTTTGCGTTAGGCATTAAGCATTAAGCGTTCATTATCTTTAAAAAAAATCACACAACTCTCTATGACATATAGTTATTAATGTTTTTATTTATAAAAAATTTCCCAAATGCAATTTGATGGTTTGATTTTCGATATTGGAATGTTTGATGGCATCGACACCCGTTACTTTTTGAAAAATAATTACAAAGTCATTGCGGTTGAGGCAGATCCCACACTCGTTAAAAAAGCATCTGAAACTTTTAAAGAAGCAATTGATAAGGACCAGCTTTCCATTTTAAATTTCGCTTTGTCTGATCAGGATGATCAGGATCTTTCTTTCAATATTAGCGAGTACGCATTCTGGAATTCATTAAAGCCTGAAGTTGCAGGCAGATTGGATACTTTTAAAGAATCGATCATTGTAAAGAGCCGCAAGCTCTCTACGCTATTTGCTCAATACGGCGTTCCATTGTATTGTAAAGTAGATATTGAAGGCTTTGATGCGATTTGCGTATCTACACTGGAAGGAACGAAACTTCAACCCAAATATATTTCGGTTGAAACAGAATGCATCGGTGAAAATGAAGTGCTTGATGAAGATGGAATGCTGAAAACTCTTGACACATTAAAAGCGATCGGCTATAACCAGTTTAAACTTGTTGACCAAACAACACTTGCTATACTGGAGTTGGATAAACCTTTCTACGGCGGCACATGGGATAAACTGAACAGGTTGAAAAACAAATATTTTCACTATAATTTCATTCGCGATCATAGAAATGGCGTGAAGTACAATCTGTTTTACACCGGTGCGTCGGGCGCTTTCGGTGAGAGCCTTGGTGGCAGCAAATGGTACAACTATGAAGAAGCAAAAAAGTTATTGCTTCAACACCGCGAACAATATTTCAATCTTTACAAAAATCAGAACAAGAACTTTACGTTTTGGTGCGACTGGCACGCGAAGCTTTAATAATTGAACGTTGAAAGTTGAAAATTGAAAATGGTATTGCTGAGGAAACCCGTCTCGAATAAAGGCATCTTCAATTTTCAACTTTCAATTTTCAATTATAACGCGTCTATCTTCTTCGCCAGCGTTCTATCCTTCTCCGTCACTATATTTCCCGCATCGTGCGTGGAAAGCCAGATTTCAACTTCGTTGTACACATTTTTCCACAACGGATGATGGTCCATTTTTTCTGCTTCCAGTGCGACTCTTGTCATAAAAGCAAAAGCCTGCGAAAAATCTTTGAATTTAAATTTCTTATGCAGCTGGTTATCTTTTTCTTCCCACATAAGGCAAGTGTTTTAAAGTAAATGAATGTATGTTTAAATGCAAATTGCTTCAACAATAATGCCTGGCAATAGTTGTTAGTTGAGAGTTGTTGGTTGTTAGACTCCAGTTGAAACATTTTTGAACATTTAAAGGCTTTGCTTAATTAAGCGAATTAGCTCTAACAACTATAAACTAACACCTAACAACTAGAATATCAAATGCCCTTTGTTTTTGATCTTCTCATTCGTAAGCTCTGTAACCAATTGAACAGCGTTAATTGCTTTAATAGAGTTGATCACATTGTGTAATGTCGTGTCGGTTACAACATCTCCTTTCATCAGCCACAGAAAATCAAGGTGCTTAAATTCCGGTAACAAATATTCGCCATCGTTTTGATTGTTGTACAAATAATGGCACAATGAACTGTTGGGTTCACGGTATTCAAAAACTGCGAAATAATATAACCTTCCTTTTCTCGTTAGCGGAATTTCCACATCCGGATTCACACGAAAATTAAGCCTGAACAAATGATTGAGCTGCCAGCAAAACTGATATGATTTAATAGGCGCTACAATGCCCAGCAGACGGGTGTCTTCAAAGAAGTCCTCCGCCATTTCATCCATGTTAAGTTTTAATTTCATTACAGTGCCGGATCAATTTGAAAATTTGAAAATATGCTAATTTGAAAATTCTTTCTGTGCAGCTTTCTGTTCAAAAATGGTGATATCTTTGAACAGAAAGATTTTAAAAAGTAACTTCTGTGCTTATTTCCTTCTCGCCTCTTTTATATTTCAACGGAGCTTTATCACCTTTCTTAAACTTGCCAAGTGCCTGCATATAATTTTCAAGGGACAATACAGAATCAGCGCCAAGTTTTGTAATCACATCTCCTGCTTGTAATCCTGCTTTTTGTGCTGGTCGTCCGTCGCTCACGCCGTCTACTCTCACGCCATTTCCATTGAAGCTATAATCTGGCATAATCCCCAATGTAACGCTAAATTTAGCGCTGGTCGACGTTTGAGACTCTATGGTTTTTGTAAAGCTAAGTTTCGCATCTTTATTCGTTGCCCCAATAACGTTGTAGATATATTTTACGATAAAAAATTCCCCATCATAATTGATCTTATCAAAATCATCAGAAGGTTTATGATAGTCGCTGTGCAAACCTGTAAAGAAAAACAACACTGGAATATCTTTTCTGTAAAATGAGGTGTGATCGCTTGGGCCAACACCACTTGAATCATATTTCATTGTGAAATATTTGCTGTCGCTCACGGAAGTCAGGTATTTGTTCCATGAAGGCGAAGTGCCATAGCCGCCTATCATCAAAGCCTTGTTGCTATCGTTCAATCTGCCTACCATATCAAGGTTGATCATATAGTTAACAGACGAAAGATCGACTGTTGGATGTTCTGTAAAATATTTCGAACCCAGCAAGCCAAGTTCTTCACCCGAGAAGGCAACAAAGAGATAATTGTTGTTTTTAAATTTAGCGGCCTTTAGCATTCTTGCTAATTCAATAACGGCGGCAACGCCGCTTGCGTTATCATCTGCGCCATTATAAATTTCATTTTTATTGGTAGATGTGCCGAGCGTACCGCCATCTTCGCCATGACCTAGATGATCCAAGTGCGCGCCGATGATAATCGTTTGTTTGGCTCCGTTATCTACGTAACCAATTACGTTGTGGGCAACACGTTTATTATCTGTAAATGCAACTTTGACGTCAACGTCTATTGTTGCAGATTCATCAGCGAAATATTTGGTTGTGACATTTTTATTTACGTATACCACAGGTATCGGTAGCGTGGCGCCTTTTGCCTTCGGCTCAAAGGAAAGTCCATCGTCGTAAGTAGAAGTGTTGTAAACAAACAAAGCTGTCGCGCCCTTCTTTGCATAGTCTTTAGAAATTTTTTCAACAAATCCCCAGACATCGAAATGCGGATTGTTGGCGCTGGTGGTTAAAATTTCTTTAAGATCTAAGAACCATGGAACGCCTTTTTCACGAAGGGCAATGGAAGGCTGTTCTTTTACTGATTTCTGTGGAGAAGCAGGGAATGGAAAAAAATCATTTGTGCTGATGGATTCTCCGTCGAATGTTAAAGTGCTAGCGCTGTAATCTTTGCCATCATAGATTTCGAAGTCCTGCAACCAGGAGTTGTTGGTGCCCTTTGGCTGTAAACCAATCGTTTTGAATTGGTCAGAAACATAGCTATCTGCAACTTGCTCACCTTTGCTGCCACTTCGGCGACCTTCAAGATCATCATTTGATAAAAAACGAATATGCTTTTGCAGATTATCTACAACAGGCTTGTCATTTTTTTTGATCTTCTGGGCAAATGAATCAGGAAAAGAAAGCACGGCGGGCAACATTAATACCCATAAAGGTGAACGCATAGATGATTATTTCGAGGTACAAAGTTAATCAGGCAAAAACTATTCCTGTTTATTTAGGTGATTTTTTTGATAGCACATAGCTGACACTGATTAGACTGATCTACGCTGATTTTTTTGATAAATTCTTAGTGCTTCAGCCAGGTGCAAAATCTGAAAGTGATTATTGAAACTGAGCGGTAAGAAAGAGGCTCTTGATTTCTTCCAATATTTTTCTTTCGTTGCTCAGTCTTGGAATTTTGTGCTGGCCGCCTAGTTTGCTTTTATGTCGTAACCATTGCGTAAAAACTCCTTTTGGTAAGGAATGCACCAACGGCATGCGGAGTGCGATATCTTTATGGCGTTTTGCCTCGTAGTCGCTGTTAATGTTTTTAAGAGCGTTATCAAGTTCGTACGTAAACTGTTTTATATCCGCAGGCATTTGGTCAAACTCGATCAACCATTCATGCGCACCATTATTTTGCTCGCTAAAATAAACAGGAGCTGCGGTGTAATCATTCACAATGGCGCTTGTTCTTTCAGAAGCTATGCTAATCGCTCTGTCGGCGTTTTCTACGATCACTTCTTCGCCAAAGGCATTCATGTAATGTTTGAGTCTGCCGGTTACTTTTATTTTGTAAGGATTGAGTGACGTAAACTGAATCGTGTCGCCCACGATATAGCGCCATAGGCCGCCATTCGTGGTAATTACCATGGCATAATGAACACCCTTCTGAACTTTGTTCAACCCGATCGTTTTTGGAAAAGCCTTCCCATATTCTTCCAGCGGCATGAATTCATAGAAAATACCGTGTTGGGTAAACAGCAGCATTCCTTCTTCATCCGGATTATCCTGAGCCGCGAAGAATCCTTCACTGGCATTGTACATTTCCAGGTAATTGATATCGCCGCCGATTATTTTCTGGAACTGCTCTTTGTATGGAACAAATGAAACGCCGCCATGAATGTATAGCTCCAGGTTTGGCCACACTTCCTTAATGCAGCTTCTGCCAGTTATTTCGAGAATGCGTTTGAAAAGAACCAATGTCCATGTAGGCACGCCGGAAATAGAAGTAACATTTTCAGGAATTGTATTCGCTGCGAGTTGTTCTATTTTGTTTTCCCACTCATCCATCAATGCAATGGACAACTCAGGAGTGCGCAGCCAATGGCCCCAGAAGGGAGAGTTTTGTAAAAGCACAGCGCTAAGATCTCCAAAACTTACTTCATCATTTACCTGGTTCACCTGGTGACTACCGCCAACCACGAGCCCTTTCCCGGTAAGCAAATCTGATTCAGGATTGAATTTGTAATACATGGTCAGCACGTCTTTCGCGCCCTGGTAATGCGTTTCCACAAGGCTTTCTTCGCTTACGGGTATAAACTTGCTTTTATCGCTAGTTGTACCGCTGCTTTTAGCGAACCATTTTACGGGCGTATTCCAAAGTACATTTTCTTGCCCTTCCATCATTCGCTGGATGTAAGGCTTCAGGTCATTGTATTCATGTACCGGAACGGTATGTTTGAACTGGCGTATGTTGAAAAGCTGATCAAAACTGTATTTGCGGCCAAATTCTGTGTATTGTGCTGAAGTGATCAAATGCTGCAATACCTCCCGCTGAGCCAGAATTGGATTTTGCGTCCATTCCTGAACCTGCCACAAGCGAAGCCTTGCTAATCGTGATATGGCGGGAGATAGAATTTTCATACGTGTATATTCGCAATTTAAGAAATTGACGGCAGAGATGCAGCAATAATTGTGCAAAAAATGCATGTTGTTGGCCGTAGAGCCAAGGCACTGCCTTGGCTGCACTATTTTAGTGCCGTGGTTTTAATGGAGACAAGGCGGTGCCTTGTCTCTACGGGTTACTGATTATTCTCTTCCATGTGCGGGAAATCACCAATACCCTTCATTACTTCCGCATGTAAATAATCTTTACGGCGAAGCTCGAAGTTACGGCCAAGATAAAGCCTTCTTACCTGCTCGTCTTCCGCTAATTGCTCTGCAGTGCCGTGCTTGAAGATCTTTCCGTCGATCAGCAAATAGGCGCGGTCGCAAATAGAAAGTGTTTCGTTTACGTTGTGGTCGGTAATAAGAATACCAATATTCTTGTATTTCAGGCGGGCAACAACTGTTTGAATGTCTTCTACCGCAATAGGGTCAACGCCGGCAAAAGGTTCATCCAGCAAAATGAATTTCGGGTCAACGGCCAACGCACGCGCAATTTCAGTACGTCTTCTTTCGCCGCCACTAAGGCTGTCGCCATTGTTTTTACGAACGTGGTGCAGGCGGAACTCATCCAACAGGTCCTCCAGCTTTTGTTTTTGCTGTTGTTTGGAGAGTTTTGTCATTTCCAGCACCGCTTTAATATTGTCCTCCACAGTCAACTTACGGAAAACCGAAGCCTCTTGTGGAAGGTAGCCAATACCCAGTTGGGCACGCTTGTACATTGGCAGTTTAGTAATATCCTCCTCGTTAAGGAAAACCTTGCCTTCATCTGGTTTGATAAGCCCCACCACCATGTAGAAAGTGGTTGTTTTACCGGCACCATTCGGCCCCAGCAGACCTACAATCTCACCCTGCTCTACATTCACAGACACATGGTTTACAACGGTACGGCTGCTATAGGTTTTAACTAACTCGTTGGTATGTATTTTTAAACTCAATTATTAAAGCTTTGGGCAAAAATACCGGAAGTAATTAAAACGGGGAAATATCAAAGTTAAAATAAGCTTAACGAGGGGAAAGCTTAACGCTTAATGCCTAACGCTTAACGCGGGTTTTCGCGGTTTATACGAACAGCTTTCGCGGTCGGCAACAGGCGTTAAGCGTTTGGCGTTGCGCGTTCAGCCTTCAATCCATTTTGTTTTGTAACTTTCGCGAACTATGTTTGCGGATATTTTAAAAAGCTTCATAAGCCTTAAAACATCGCCAACGTAGTAATTACTGCTTACGCGAAACATATTACACAAGATGAAAGTTATCGATCACATTAACCAGGCAAAGGACACTCTGGTTTCTTTTGAAATTTTGCCTCCCCTTAAAGGAAAAGACATCAGCGCTATATATAACCACCTTGATCCACTGATGGAGTTTAAACCTTCGTTTATCAATGTGACGTATCACCGCAGTGAAACGATGTTTAAGAAAAAGGTCGACGGAACTTTCGAGCAGGTAGAAGTAAGAAAAAGACCGGGAACGGTTGGTATTTGTGCAGCTATCATGAACTACTACAAGGTAGACGCTGTACCTCACCTTATTTGTGGTGGTTTCGGTAAAAGAGAGACAGAGGATGCATTGATCGACCTTAACTTTTTGGGCATTGATAATGTACTCGTTCTTCGTGGCGATGCTGCAAAGAATGAAGCGTTCTTCGAACCACATCCACACGGGCATCGCTATGCGATCGATTTGTTGAAACAGGTTGGCAATCTCAACCACGGTATTTACCTGGAAGAAGATATTACCAATGGCGGTAAAACAAACTTCTGTATGGGGGTTGCGGGCTATCCGGAGAAGCACTTCGAAGCGCCAAACCTTTCTACTGATATGGCTTATTTGAAAGCCAAAGTTGAAGCAGGTGCAGAATACATCATGACGCAAATGTTTTTCGATAACCAGAAATATTGCGACTTCGTAAAACTTTGCCGTGAAAATGGTATCACTGTACCTATCATTCCGGGATTGAAGCCAATCACGAACAAAAAGCAACTGAATATTCTTCCTAAAATATTCCATGTTGATATTCCTACTGATTTGTCAAATGCTATTATGAAAGCAAAAACAGACGAAGAAGTAGAGATCATCGGAACTGAATGGCTGATCCAACAGAGCCGTGAATTGAAAAAATTCGGTGTGCCTGTGTTGCATTATTACACGTTAGGCAAGCCGAAAGTGATTCAGAATGTAGTGAAAGAAGTGATGTAAGTAATTTGAGGATTTGAAAATTTGAAAATGAGAGTGCGGGAATTTTGAAGAGTCTTTACACATTATAAAAAGAAGAAGGGAATGAGGTTAACCTCATTCCCTTCTTCTTTTTATGTCAGACTAAAGAGTGCGGATGTACTAAACCTGATCATTTTCCCTTTTTAGTTTTATCATCAGTTTTTCACGTTCGATTTCTGTTCGCAATTCTTCTTCTGTAGGCAGATAAGGCATGTACTTGGCTGCGAAAAGTTGTTTGTTTTCTTTTAATACGGAATATTTGGCAATCGTTTTATCTGTTTCCGTACAAAGTAATATTCCGATGCTTGGGTTGTCGTCTTCGCCCTTTTGCAGATCATCGTACATGCGTACATACATATCCAATTGTCCTACATCCTGGTGACTCATTTTATCTGTTTTCAAATCAATTAATACAAAACATTTTAAAATGTAATTGTAAAAAACAAGATCAATATAAAAGTCTGATGTTTCAGTGCGTATTAATTGTTGCTTTGCCACGAATGCAAATCCCTTGCCTAATTCAAGCATGAAGTTTTGAATATTATTTAGCAACTGCTGTTCCAATGAAGCTTCCGTATGACCAAGGTTGTTGGGCAGGTTTAAAAACTCCAACACAAGCGGATTTTTTATGAACTCATATTTGTCGTTTTGAAACTCCAGAGTTTTTTCAAGCATCTCATTTACGACAGATTCTTTTGCCTGAGAAGAAAGCAGGCGTTGATAATAGAGTGTAGAAATGTTGCGATCAAGTGTGCGAATGGACCAGTTGCGTTCAGCAGTTTCTTTGAGATAGTAATTTCTTGCCTGTGGATCAGACACTCGCATGATTCGTTGAATTTGTGACCAATTCAGTAGCCGAAACCAGTTAGGAAAATCGCTGTATGAAGATTCCGCGAACACTGTTCGCGGAATTGTATTTCGTTCATTACCAGTATCTTGTAATTGTGCGAACGGTGTTCGCACAATCTCGGGAGGAAACAACAGATAGAACTGTCGATATTGAAAAATGCTTCTTTTTGAAAACCCTTTTCCAAATTCCTGACTGAGTTCCTTAGCTAAATTTTCAACTATTTCCTTGCCATAATCTGCGCGAGCTTTGCCCTTCTGTTCTTCTTCAACAATACGCTTGCCTATCTGCCAGTAGGCTTCCACCATAGTTGTATTAATAACTGCGTATGCTTTTGTCCGAGCTTCGGATAAAATACGTTTAATCTCCGCGATGTAATTAACTCCCATTGCTATTTCAGAATTTTAAATTTTGAATTTGCTTTGGTCAATAGTATTTCTGATACTAAATGGGAGTACAATAATCCCTCACTGTAATGTGAGGGATTCGTTGAAGTTCTAAAGTTAAGTTTAAAAGTTAATTTTGAATTACATGCTCCTCCTATACTGCCCGCCTACTTCATACAGCGCATGTGTAATCTGTCCGAGCGAACAATACTTCACCGTCTCCATCAATTCATTAAACAAGTTGCCATTTGCAATTGCAACAGATTTCAATTTATTCAAAGCCTCTGCCGACTTGCTTTCATTGCGTTTCCAGAAGGCTTGCAGGTTTTGAATTTGTTGTTCTTTCTCTTCTGTGGTGCTGCGTATCACTTCGTTTGGAATCACGGTTGGGCTTCCTTTTTTGTTAAGGAAAGTGTTTACACCAACAATTGGAAATTCGCCTGTATGTTTGAGCATTTCGTAATGCAGACTTTCTTCCTGTATTTTATTTCGCTGATACATTCTTTCCATTGCGCCCAATACACCACCGCGTTCTGTGATGCGGTCAAACTCGGCAAGTACAGCTTCTTCCACTAATTCAGTTAATTCTTCAATGGCAAAACTTCCTTGCGTAAAGTTTTCTGTTTTTGCAGTGCCTAATTCCCGGTTAATGATCAACTGAATAGCCATTGCACGGCGAACACTTTCTTCTGTTGGCGTGGTGATCGCTTCGTCGTACGCGTTTGTGTGCAGGCTGTTGCAATTGTCGTAAATGGCATACAATGCTTGCAGCGTTGTGCGGATATCGTTGAAGTCTATTTCCTGCGCATGCAAACTTCTGCCGCTTGTTTGAATGTGATATTTTAGTTTCTGTGAACGGTCATTGCCGTTATATTTTAACTTCATCGCCTTTGCCCAAATTCTCCTTGCAACACGTCCTATTACGCTGTATTCAGGGTCCATGCCGTTACTGAAGAAGAAAGATAAGTTTGTTGCAAAATCATCAATGTGCATGCCACGGCTGAGATAATATTCCACGTAAGTAAAACCATTCGCCAATGTGAATGCAAGCTGCGTGATAGGATTGGCTCCGGCTTCGGCAATGTGATAGCCACTTATGCTTACGCTGTAAAAGTTGCGCACTTTTTCCTTGATAAAATATTCCTGCACATCGCCCATCAACTTCAAAGCAAACTCTGTAGAAAAAATGCAAGTGTTTTGCGCCTGGTCCTCTTTCAGAATATCTGCCTGCACCGTACCACGAACACTTGATAATGCATTTGCTTTAATTTTCTCATACACATCTTTAGACAACACTTCATCGCCACTCAGGCCAAGCAATTGCAAACCTAAGCCGCTGTTGCCGTCAGGCAATCTTTCGGGTGCAGACGGGTTGTAGTAAAGCGGTTTGGATGCACGTGCATATTTCTTTTTGAATGCGTCTTCTGCTAATGACCATTGATTATTTTCTGTCAGCCATTTTTCGCACTGCTGGTCAACGGCTGCGTTCATAAAAAATGCCAGCAGCATTGGTGCCGGACCGTTGATGGTCATACTTACAGAAGTTTTCGGATCGCAAAGATCAAAGCCGCTGTATAGTTTTTTTGCATCATCAACTGTGGCGATGCTAACGCCGGAGTTGCCAACTTTACCATAAATATCCGGACGATGATCTGGATCTTCGCCATACAAGGTTACGCTGTCAAATGCAGTCGACAAGCGCTTTGCAGGTTGCTCAAGTGATACATAGTGAAAACGTTTGTTCGTTCTTTCCGGTCCGCCTTCTCCGGCAAACATCCTGGTTGGATCTTCTCCGGTACGTTTTAATTCAAACACACCCGCAGTGTATGGAAATTCGCCCGGAACATTTTCCTGCAATTGCCATTGTAGAATGTCGCCCCAGTCTTTGTATTTAGGTAAAACAACTTTTGGAATTCTTGTGCCGCTTAATGAAGTGCTTGTAAGGTCTTGTTTGATTACTTTATCACGCACCTGGTATTCAAAATAATCAGCCTCATATTTTTTCTGCAAATTTGGCCATTGCTCCACCAGTGTTTTATTTTCAACAGAAAGTTTGTCCTTCAATTGTTGTTGCAATTTTTGAAGAACTTCTTTTTCGCCTTCGGCAAATTTTATCACACCATCCAACTGGTACAACTTAGTTGCCACCTCACTTTGCTCAATCACCCATTTGTCGTACCCTCTGTTGGATTCAGATATTTCTGACAAATAACGAACTCGTTTGGCTGGAATCACCTGTGATTTATTTGTTGTGTCAGATGTGTGTTGATGCAATTCTATTTTGCCAAAGGAAACACCACTTTTCTTTTCAATTACGGTGATCAGTTTTTCAAACAACTCATTAATACCTGCGTCGTTGAATTGCGAAGCGATGGTTCCCACAACAGGAATATCAGCATCTTTTGCAGTGAACAGACCGTGGTTGCGTTTGTACTGTTTACGTACATCCTGCAGAGCATCCAAAGCACCTGCTTTATCGAATTTGTTAATGGCAATTACATCAGCGTAATCCAGCATGTTGATTTTTTCCAGCTGTGAAGCAGCGCCATATTCCGGTGTCATCACATACAAACTGGCATTGCAATAATCAAGAATGGAAGCATCACTTTGTCCAACGCCAGCACTCTCAAGAATCACCAGGTCATAACCTGCATTCTTCACAACATTCAATGCTTCTTCTACATATGCGCTTAATGCCACATCGCTATCTCGTGTAGCAAGCGAACGCATATATGCACGAGGCGAGCTGATGCTGTTCATACGAATGCGATCACCCAGCAATGCGCCGCCTGTTTTTTTCTTGGACGGGTCCACAGAAATAACGGCGATGGTTTTATCGGGAAATGCATTCAAAAATCTTCGAACGATTTCATCTGTTACGGAAGATTTTCCGGCGCCGCCTGTTCCCGTAATTCCTAAAACCGGGTAAGTTGCGCCAACTTCTTGTTTTTCGAATGGTTCGCCAGCTTCGGCGAGTGTTATATTACGGGCAATTCTGCGGATGTCTTTCTTTTCCCCGAGTGGCAATTTGCCGTTCCATTTTGCGGCAGCCTTCCAGTAGTCAGATTGTTTTTCGGAAGAACCATTTTCTGGATTACTTTTCTGCAAAAGATCTTCGATCATGCCTTCGAGGCCCATATGTCTACCATCATCGGGGCTGTAAATGCGGGTAATGCCGTAACTGTGCAACTCTCGAATTTCTTCCGGCAGAATAGTTCCACCGCCGCCACCAAATATTTTGATATGTCCGCAACCGTTTTGATCGAGCAGATCCTTCATGTATTTGAAAAACTCCACGTGACCGCCCTGGTAGCTGGTAATGGCAATTCCATGCGCATCTTCTTCAATGGCCGCTTCTACAATTTCGTGTACACTTCTGTTGTGTCCTAGGTGAATGATCTCCGCACCTTTGCTTTGCAAAATGCGTCGCATAATGTTGATCGCCGCGTCGTGTCCGTCGAATAAACTTGCTGCAGTAACAATTCTGATCTTTTGTGTTGAAGTATTTGCCATATAAAAAGCCGATAACTTATTTTAAAAACTAACAATTGTTAGCAAAAATAAGGCATCGGCTTTATTTCTCGCAAGGATTTTATCAGAAGGATTTCACGCAGCGGACGCAACGAAGCAAAGGCGCTGCGGCTGCAAAACAGAGTCTGGCTTTCTAAATGAAAAGATCAGTGAAAATCTGTCTAATCAGTGTCATCTGTGTGCCAATTATTTGATAGTTGGAATCATACCTCTTATGCCCATGTCTACTAAATTCTCACCTTTCGAAGGTTCCCACATACCGTCTTTTACTACTTCCTGCCATTCGAAGCTCTTGTTGGTCGAGAAGGAAAGTTCAACCACGATGTCTTTGGTCTCTTTACCTGTAATAGTTAATTTGCCCGGTGCGAATGCTGCTGTTACTACGCAACTTCCGGCAGGAATTGGTGACGTGGCAAAGATGGGGTTTACAACAGTTGTTGTTCCGGCAGATTGACCTGTTGTTGTTCCGCCAACTGTGTAGCCAAGTGCTGAAATCACCGTTTCAAAGCCCCAGAAACCTTGTTTTTTATTGGCATTAACTGCTAAGGTCGAATCCTTGATCTTAAAATTTTTGATGTAGGTATTGTAGCCGATGAAGCCCGCCAGTGTTCCGGCAACGTCTTGTTTTACAGGGAAACCTTTAATAGTCGTATCTACGTGAAAATAAGCCGTTGCATTTTGATACGCCAAAGAAACGCGTATCCATTCATATGTGCCGATCGGGATATTCTTGATTGGCGCTGTATAGAAAACCTGGCCATCACCTGCTTTTGCAGCTTTGTCGAAATCGATGGCAGATTCGCCGCCAGCAGTAGTTTCGTCAGCTTTATATAAAATAGCGCCTTTTCCCAAAGCAGTTAAAGCATTTGGTGTAATCTCAATATAGTGCGCACTCATTGAGTTCATCACCGGGCTTTGAGCACCATGATCAGACGGAATGGTGGACGGTTGTCCAACATTGTTCAAGCGCACCTGAGTGGAGTCGAATTTAAATTTGAATATAATATTTGCAGTCGATGTATTTACTCTATCGCTTCCACCGGAACCCGGAGTGGTAGAGTCCGTTTTTTGGCAAGCGGTTAAACCTGCTGCGGCGAAAGCGGCTACTATCCAAAGATTTTTCATAATGTACTGTTTGGTTTTTTTATGCTGCCGGATAAATTCAGACCGGTGTTTTTCAATAACGTTTATCCCGGAAAATAATTGTCAGGGGTTTCTTTGCGAAAAAAGTGTGGTTTCACGCTACATTTGCGCTTCAATTGTACATCTCATGAAACTTTTTGCTTATTTATTGGTGGCCGCGTCTATTTGTTTTAGCGCCTGCTCCTCTAATAATGTTACGAACGACGATAGTGTTAAGAAATATTTCGATGAAAATAATGTAACGGGTAGCTTCGGTTTGTTCGACAACGGGCAGGGCCATTTTACCATATATAACCGCAAAACTTTTCGCGACAGCGCTTATTTGCCGGCTAGCACCTTTAAAATTGTAAACTCTTTGATCGGCATCGAAACCGGTCGTGTAAAAGACGACAGCACGGTAATAAAATGGGACGGCGTAGTAAGATCGAACCCGCAGTGGAATCAGGATCTAAGCATGTATAATGCATTCCGCCTTTCATGTGTGCCATGGTTCCAGGAATTGGCGAGAAGGATAGGAAAAGACACCATGCAGCGCTGGATCGACACATTGGGTTACGGTCGTCGCTATACAAAACCGGTGATCAATAAAATTGATACTTTCTGGCTCGACAACTCCGTAAAAATTACACCTGACGAACAATTGGGCCTTGTAAAAAAAATATATTTTGATCAACTGCCTTTCCAGAAAAGAACACAACGCATTGTTCGCAGCATGATGCTCATGGAAAGCAACGCCAACTACGAATTGAGCTACAAAACCGGCTGGGGATACACGGAAGACGGCAGATCAATCGGCTGGATCGTAGGCTGGATCGAAGAAAACAAGCATCCGTACTTTTTCGTGTTGCAAATCGCTTCTACCGGCAAACCACTTGATGTTTCTGCGGTGCGCATCAAAATGCTGAAAGATATCTTGGCCCAATATGGGTTTATGCAGGGGAAGAAATAAGTGAAGGAAGTTGTTAGTTGCTAGTTGTTGGTTGTTAGGGTCGAGTCTAACCACCAGCAACTTTTTTTTGCCCTAAAAAGAAAAACGGGGGCGTATTTGATATTGCACCCAATCGTGCGGAGAATATTTCTAGCTATTCTCCGCATGTTTTGCGGAGATTAAATGGACTATTCTCCGCACATTATGCGGAGAATAAGTGATCTAATCTCCGCATAATATGCGGAGAATAATTTTTTTCCGTTTAATTGGTTGACGATCAAAATCTTACATCAATCATAAAAATCATGAAAATCTGCGTTCCAAATTCCCGCAAATCGTAACTTACAAGCAAAGATTCTTGCCTGTATGGATAAATTCATTGCATATTGGGAGCATATCCCCTCTGCCCATCGCATCCTCATTTTAATGGGAGGAATGATTTTCTTTTGGTTGCTCGAAGGCTATTATCCTTTGTTTCGTTTTTCTTTTAAACGATACCGGCACGCAGGCGTAAATCTTATTTTTTTACTCACCACACTCATTTTAAATCTGCTGTTCGGACTTGTTACCATTCGCGTATGCGATGCTGTTACCATACACAAGTTCGGCCTCATTCACTGGCTGCATTTGCCTGTCTGGGCCGTGATTGTTGTGTGCTTATTGATCGGCGATTTGTTTGGCCAATACATACCACATTGGCTAATGCATCATGTAAAATGGATGTGGAAATTTCACATGATCCATCATAGCGATACAAAAGTGGATGTTACTACCGGGACAAGGCATCATCCCGGTGAGTGGTTGTTTCGTGAGTTTTTTATGATAGTTGGCATCGTTGTTATGGGCATGCCGATTTGGATGTATTTTCTCTACAGAAGCTGCGCTGCTTTATTCACGCATTTTAATCATGCAAACATTATCGTACCTGAATGGATCGACAGACCCATAAGCTGGATATTTGTTTCCCCGAACATGCATAAAGTCCATCACCACTATATGCGGCCTTACACGGATACGAACTACAGCAATATTTTTTCATTGTGGGACAGGCTGTTTGGCACCTTCGCGTACACCGACCCATCTACACTTCGTTATGGCCTCGATGTACTGGATGATGAAACAGATGAGAAGCTGATCTACCAATTGAAATTACCATTTAATAAAAATATAAAGACAGACTATTAGGGCTGCTAAATCAATATCGATTCCTTAAGAGCATTCAATACATTGTTTCTGTTCAACGAGGCTTCGACAAGCTCAGCCTGACAGCGAAAGCGGAGTGTCAGGCTGAGCTTGTCGAAGCCTTCTCGCTAAGGAAACGACATTGGCCGCTAAATGCTAAACGCCCAATGCCAAACGTTGAATGCTGTGGGCTGCTCTTTGCGTTAAGCGTTAGGCCTTCTGCATTATGCTTTGTTTCATTTGCTTTTTATCCTCCGCTTGTTTAATTTGGTTCTGCCATTCACTGTCTATACCCGGTGAATACACACTTATGACTAAAAAAATTCTGCCCGTATTTTTCTTGTTTGGCTTTTTATCGACACAGGCGCAAGAGATGGCGCAAGTGGCCGACTCTATCAGAAAAAGTCGTTTCGTTCCTTCGCTTGCATACGCGGTAATGAGTTCCGACAGCGTTTTAGAAATGGCAGCTGTTGGAGTTAAAAAACTTCGCACACGCGATTCTGTCACCGTTAAAAGCCGCTATCATCTTGGAAATAATACAACAGGATTAACCGCTTACATCGCCGCGCAATTAGTGGCAAGCGGAAAAATAATGTGGAACACAAAACTGGCAGCGCTTTTCCCCGATATAATGAAAGGCGCCAGAGCCGAATATAGTAACATCACACTGGCAGATATACTTTCACAAAGAGCGGGACTCATTTCTTTTAATACTGTTGATGAAATCCGTAAAATGCCCGTGTTGAAAGGAACAGATGGGCCAACACAGCGCAAAGATTTTTTATCGTGGATAACCAAGCAAAGAGGACTCGCAGATTCTTTGGGCAGAAAGCCCGTTAGATATACCAACGCCGGAAGCATTGTTGCAGCTGCAATGCTGGAAAAAGTCAGCGGCAAACCTTACAAAGAGTTAATGGAGGAATATGTAAACAAGCCACTGGGCATAAATGTGAAATTTAGGTTTCCAAATAGAAATGATGTTAAAGATACCTGGGGACATGCGAACATTGCAGGTGTGTTTCAGGGTGTGCCTCCAGATGACTGGTGGGGATTGCTGATCACTCCGGGCCTGGAGCCGATTGATGCTAATTTGTCAATACAGGATTATGCAAAATTTGCCATCGACAATCTCCGCGGATTGGAGAACAAGAAAGCGCTTATGCCTCAACGTGCTTATCAGTTGCTGCAATATGCTTATCCAGATTATTCTATGGGTTGGGGAAATTTAGAAGTAGATGGTAATCACATTGCAGAGAGCGACGGTACCCTCAGTACATTTTTTGTACATATAGAAGTGCATAAAGAAAAAGACCTTGCAATAGTAGTTTTTTGCAATGCAGGGAATAATGCCGCAAAGGGAGCGGCGCTGAATTTGGCGAGGGAGCTGCGATTGCATTACATGCAATAATGAGGCACACAGATGACACAGATTTGGCGGATTTACACTGATTTTTTCTAGAAAATATGTCAGCCTTGTGGGCTTTGCGTCCTTGCTCCTCTGCGCCTTAGCGTGAAGTTTAACTGATGAGTATCAATATCTCACCTGGCACTGCTCACAATAAAACGTCCTTCGATGTGTTTTGCCCAAATGTTTTTTAATGAATGGAACATGGTCGCGGGGGCAAATCTTTTTTGTATGGGCGAGCCAATGTTTTTTTAGTACAAATGCCTTTTTCCATTCTAAAAATTGAAAGGCGTAAACCCTTGCTTCTTTTATAAGTTCAGAGAGTTTTTTTGGTGGCAGATTGCCTACTTTGCTTTCTGGATGAACCTTAATGCGAAACAGCACTTCATTCTTGATTATATTTCCAACACCTGAAAAAATATGCTGGTCAAGCAAAGCATCACAAGCGAGCATATCAGGATTTGCTTTTAATTTTTTTCTAGCGTTTGACGGGTCCCATTCATCACTCATCACATCTGCCGACCAATCGTAAGTGTCATTCACGTCTCCTTCCACAAACTGAACAGAGCAAGTGTAGAAATTGATTTCTCCGTTGCTAAATTGAAGACTAAGTCTCGCAGGAGCATCCTTTTTTTCATTGATCCTGTAACTGCCAAACAACATGAAGTGTACACGCAATGAAAATGTTTTAAAACAAATAAGAAAATGTTTGCCCCAGCTTTTAAAATCAATAACGGTTTGATTAAGCATTCGCTCTTTATCAATCGTTGTATTGCCGCCTACAGCGATGATCTTTTTTCTTTTAAAGGCTTGCACTTCTTCTTTCAATATAACTATGGAAGGTCCTTCTGGCATGGATGCTTTTAGATTAATACTAAAAATCTATGCCTTGACATCGCACGCCGTACATCAAACATCTGCTTAAACAATTCTTCTTTGTAATACCTTTAACCCACCATTTAAACTTTACAAACATGGCTATTAGCAATCATGAAATAGATTTTCGCATTTACGGAGAAGAAATGCAATATGTAGAAATAGAACTTGATCCGGGTGAAACCGCAATTGGCGAAAGCGGTGCCTTTATGATGATGGAAGATGGCATTCAAATGCAAACCATTTTCGGCGATGGTTCGCAACAGCAAGGCAATGGTTTACTCGGCAAACTTTTTTCTGCAGGTAAAAGAATGCTTGTGGGTGAAAGTTTGTTTATGACGGCCTTTACAAATGTGGGCATGGGCAAAAAGCATGTAAGCTTTGCATCGCCATATCCTGGAAAAATTATTGCACTCGATCTGCAACAACTTGGCAACAAAGTGATTGCTCAGAAAGATGCATTCCTGTGCGCGGCAAAAGGTGTGAGCATCAGCATAGAGTTCCAGCGCAAACTTGGTACCGGTATATTTGGTGGCGAAGGCTTTATTATGGAAAAACTGGAAGGCGATGGCATGGCTTTCGTTCATGCCGGCGGTCACGTGTTTGAACGCACACTTCAGGCAGGTGAATTGCTGAGACTTGATACTGGTTGTTTGGTGGCGTACACGCAGGGAATCGATTTCGACATTCAGTTTGTGGGCGGTATAAAAAATACATTGTTTGGTGGTGAAGGCCTTTTCTTCGCAACTCTTCGGGGCCCGGGGAAAGTGTGGATACAAACACTGCCAATAAGCAGGCTCGCAAGCCGCGTTCTAAGTTATGGAACTACCACAAGAAAAGAAGAAGGCAGCATACTCGGAGGATTAGGTAATATGCTTGACGGTGATGGCTGGTAGTGACTTGCCACAGAGGCACAGAAGATACAGAATTTTATGAAGGTTGTGCGATGCGGGGAGTGCGGTAACGAAAGCCATGAGGTAATGTAGTGTAAAGAATTTCATACATCCTCCTTCATACACAACACATAAGTTCATCGCGTCAAGTTCTGTGTCTTCTGTGCCTCTGTAGCAATTCTCTATTTTTTAAACAATGAATCTGCCTGCTTCAAACTTCCTAAAATCATTTGCCGCACATCGTTCACTTTATTTTTCTCAGACTCTAAGTACTCCACTCTTTTTGCTTTATCATTTTCTAAAGAATCTGGACTGAAATTTTCCATCCAGTCATTCATGCTGCTATCGGCATGGTTTAGTGCTTGCTGAACGCTCAATACATTTTGTTTGTAAGCTTCCGCCTGCTTTTGATTTGGCAGTTTTGCAATGCTGTCAAGCGCGTGTTGCGATTGAGATTGGTACCCTTTTATTTTCCCCATCGCCGCCATTCCTATGTCATGGCCCTTCATCACTTCTTCATACAGAGAATCTTCCTTTGTTGTAGGTGCCTGGGAAAATCCATCTTTGCGTTGCTCAGTATTGTTGCCGCACGCGAAAAGCACTACAGGCATTGCAAAAAATATTAGACGTTTCATGGTGATTGTATTTGACGCAATTTAGTTATTAGTTGCTAGTTGTTGGTTGTTAGCACTTGGGATCGATTCTTCTTTTGTTTTTTCAAAGATCATTGTCGCTCTTTTTTACAATGAATACAAAAACAAAATCTTCTCAAATCATCACGATCATGAAAATCTGCCTGCCCGAAAAAATTTCATGCAGGCGGGCGTTCCGTTCTCGTTAATTTTGCGCTATGATTCATTTACAAGAAGGAGATAAAGCTCCGGCATTTTCAGGAATTGATCAGGACGGTAAAAAGGTTTCGCTTTCGGATTTTAAAGGCAAAAAAGTGGTATTGTATTTTTATCCGCAGGATCTTACGCCTACCTGCACCGTACAATCATGTAATCTTCGCGACAATTATAGTCTTTTAAAACAAAAAGGATTTGAAGTCATGGGTGTAAGTCCGGATGACGAAAAATCGCACATAAAATTCAGGGAAAAACATCAGCTTCCGTTTACACTGATTGCAGATACGGATCACGCCATTATTGACAAATACGGCGTTTGGGGAGAAAAACAACTGTATGGCCGCAAATACATGGGCCTTCATCGCACCACCTTTGTAATAGACGAAAAGGGTAAAATCGAAAAGATCTTTTTACGGCCCAAGAATAAGCAGCACGCGGAGGAGATAATCGCCGCGCTGGGAAAATAGTTGTTCGTTGTTAGTTATTAGTTGTTAGGCTTTAAGGCGTTAGTTGTTAATGTTTTAGGAAGAATGTTGTTTTCCGGGGCCTAACAACTAACAACCACCGGCTAACAACTTTTTTTATCGCATTCCGTAAGCACAATCATCCCTTTGCGTCCCTTTCTTATGTAAATTTGCGAAAATTTTGAAACGTGAGTCGTAAAGAAGAATTATTACAGGACGTAGTGATAAAGTTCGCAGGAGACAGTGGAGACGGGATGCAGTTGACAGGAACACAGTTTACCAACAATACGGCCCTGATGGGAATTGACTTAGCCACATTCCCCGATTTTCCAGCCGAAATACGTGCACCACAGGGCACTTTGCCTGGTGTGAGTGGATACCAGTTGCGCTTTTCGAGCGATCGTGTATTTACGCCCGGCGACGAGTGCGACGTGCTGGTGGCAATGAATGCCGCAGCCTTAAAAGCAAATCTTAAGGGCCTGAAAAAAGGCGGTAAAATAATCGTAAACACCGATGGTTTTGATGCTAAGAACTTGCGTCTTGCCAATTATCCCGACGGTGTAAATCCTATCAACGATGACAGCCTTGGCAGTTATGAGGTTATTAAAATGGATGTAACCAAAATGACCCGCGAAGCGCTGAAAGAATACGAACTGGGTACAAAAGAAAAGGATCGTGCAAAGAACATGTTTGTGCTTGGGTTCCTTTACTGGATGTACAACCGCGATATGGACAGTTCTATCAAATTCCTTGAAGAGAAGTTTGGTAAAAAAGAAGTTATCCTGAATAGCAATATCAAAGCGTTGCAGGCAGGTTTTAACTTCGGTGATACTACTGAAACATTTACTACTACTTATCGCGTAGAAAAAGCGAAAATGCAGGCGGGTACTTATCGCTCCATCATGGGCAACCAGGCGGTAGCAATGGGTTTGATCGCTGCTTCGCAAAAAAGTGGATTGCCTTTGTTTCTTGGAACATATCCTATCACACCGGCTTCAGATATTTTGCATGAGCTGAGCCGTCACAAATCTTTTGGCGTTCGCACTTTCCAGGCAGAAGACGAGATTGCCGGTATTACCTCCGCGATCGGCGCTGCTTATGGCGGTTCTTTAGGTGTGACAACAACTTCTGGTCCCGGCATGGCATTGAAAACCGAAGCAATGGGATTAGCAGTAATGTTGGAAATTCCTTTGCTTATTGTGAATATTCAACGTGGTGGCCCTTCCACAGGTTTGCCAACAAAAACAGAGCAAAGCGATTTGCTGCAAGCGTATTACGGTCGTAACGGCGAATGCCCGATGCCCGTAATTTCTGCCTCTACTCCGAGTGACTGTTTTGCAACAGTGTACGAGGCTGTGAGAATTGCAGTGCAACACATGACACCCGTTATTTTCTTAAGTGATGGCTACATTGCCAACGGTGCTGAACCATGGAAATTCCCTAAGGCTGATGATCTGCAGGAGATAAAAGTGAAGTTCAAAACAGAACTTGGTCACGACGAAGAAAAGTTTCAACCTTATTTACGTGATGAAAAACTGGTTCGTCCCTGGGCCATTCCGGGAACTCCGGGTTTTGAGCACCGCATTGGAGGTTTGGAAAAGCAAAATATCACCGGTAATGTAAGCTACGATCCCGAGAACCACCAGCTGATGGTGAAGATTCGCCAGGAGAAAATAGATAAAATAGCAGACTATATTCCTGATCAACAACTGGACAGCGGTCCTGAAAAAGGTAAAGTGCTCGTGCTTGGTTGGGGTTCCACTTATGGTGCGATTAAGAGCGCCGTTTCAGAAATTCAGGCAGAAGGTCACGCAGTGAGTCATGCACATATCAAATATCTGCGTCCGTTCCCGAAAAATCTTGGCAACATCATCAAAAACTTTGATAAAGTTTTGATACCTGAAATCAACAACGGGCAATTAATAAAGATCATCCGCGAACAATTCCTTATCGACGCCAAAGGTTACAACAAAATCATGGGCGTGCCAATTACAAAAGGTGAATTGGTAGAGGCGATTAAGGGAATGTTGTAGAGGGGAATGATGAATGGGGGCCGCAAATCGGACTGTTCGACAAATTGAAATAAAGATGCTTGTCATCCCGAGGAACGAGGGATCTGAGATTTTCACTAGCAACGTGATTGTTTACTACTCAGATCCCTCGTTCCTCGGGATGACAAGCATCTTTCGTTATACCAATGAACATCACTAATGTTCATGTTTTTTACTTTCACTATTCACGACTAATTTTGAACAACACTCAAACTACACATCACCATGACGATCTTTTCAAAAATAATAGCCGGCGAAATTCCTTCTTATAAAATTGCCGAGAATGATAAGTTCTATGCATTCCTCGATATTTTTCCTTTGGTAGAAGGTCACACCCTTGTGGTACCAAAAGTAGAAACAGATAAATTTTTTGATGTGGCAGATGAGTACATGAGTGAATATCTTTTGTTTGCAAAACGCATTGCACACGCCATAGAAAAAGCGGTGCCATGTAATCGCATAGGCGTAAGCGTTGTAGGCCTTGAAGTGCCACATGCGCACTTGCATCTTATTCCCATCAACAGTGCAAATGACATGAATTTCGCGAATGCGAAATTGAAATTATCTCCGGAAGAGTTTAAGAAAATACAAGAGAAGATTGTGAAGGCGTTGTAATCATGTGAGCTTAACGAAGGTGCAGGCTCTCCATTTTTACCACAGAGTGCGCGGAGTTATTGGCAGCGAAATTGATGGCATCTCGCGAAAGCACAGAGGAATGGAGGGCTGTTGACAAATCTCCTTTTCTCTGTGAAAAAAATCTCCTTACCTCTGTGGTTAAAAAAACTCTTTGTAAAGTTTAGTAGTGCAAAAAATGCGGCACCTCACATTATTTTAATCCTATCCGCATTTTGCTTAATAAAATCTTCCCAGCCTTTCATCTTTTTGGCATCCCCCATCAGCGGATTGGAAGTTTGATAATGGTGGCAAATAGCCACCGCCAGCGCATCCGTCGCATCAAAAAACTTAGGCTTATCCTCAATGGTAACAATGCGCTGTACCATTTTCCAAACCTGTTCTTTGTCCGCATTACCATTTCCGGTAACGGATTGCTTTACTTTTTTAGGAGAATATTCGCAAACCTCAAGGCCGGCTTGCATAGCAGCGGCAATGGCAACACCCTGCGCACGTCCGAGTTTGAGCATACTCTGCACGTTTTTACCATAAAAGGGTGCCTCAATTGCAAAAGAAGTCGGCTTGTGTTGAACAATAATTTCCGCAACTTTGCGGTGAATCAATTCCAGGCGATGATACATATGTTTCTTGCTGCTTAAAGAAAGAACGTCCATCTCCACAAGGCGGATAGTGTTACCAGTAACATGTATTATGCCATATCCCATTACCAGAGTACCAGGATCTATACCTAAAATTATTTTCGAAGCCTTTTGCAAATAGGAGTTTATTTTTGAAGAGAATGTCGATATACAGCAACAAAAATATCAAAAAGTTTGTCAATTATTTTTTAGGTCCCATATTGTTTGTATGGTTGTCATATTCTTTATACCGGCAAATTAAAAACCAGCCCGATCTTGGGCTGACATTACACAACATGAAGCTCTCCCTAACCGGAAGTGATTCATGGAAACTTTATCTGTTGCTTTTCTTCACTTTTGTAAACTGGGGAATAGAAGCAAGAAAGTGGCAGATACTAATGCTCACGCTTGAAAAAACAAGCTGGTGGCGCGCAATGAAGGCTTCATTATCCGGTGTGGCATTTGCCATCAATACGCCCAACAGGATCGGTGAATATGGCGGAAGGGTGTTATATGTAAAAGAAGGGCACCGCATTCAGGCAGTTTCACTCGCCATTGCCGGAAGTTTCAGCCAATTAATCATTACGTTCATCATGGGTTGTTTTGGACTTGTTTACTTTTTAAACTTTGTGCCGCACAATATATCAAAGAGTTGGCCGTCTTATCTGATTTGGATAAGAATCACTCTGGCAGGTGGATCAGTCGTAACGGTATTATGTTTGCTATTATACTTCCGTCTGTCGTGGTTAATAAAATCGATAGAAAAAATACCTCGAATAGGAAAGTGGATTCATCAAATCGCTATCTTAGAAGAGCTGGGTGTTACGAGATTGTTAAGAGTTTTTGCTTTGTCCTTCATCCGTTATTGGGTATTCATTTTTCAATATATATTGATATTGCAATTGATGGATGTTGACATGAACAGCTGGCAAATTGCGTGGACCGTGAGTGTGATGTTTTTGATATTGGCGCTTATTCCGACTATAGCATTGGCAGAAGTTGGCATTCGCGGTCAGTTAAGCATACAATTGTTTGGATTGTTTACCACAAACAATGTGGGAGTGATTGCGGGAACAATTGGTATTTGGTTCATTAACCTGGTAGTTCCGGCGATAGTGGGCAGTTTATTAATTTTAGGAATCAAAATATATTCAGGCAAGGATCAATAGCCTGGGATCAAAAAAAACGGCAGATGCGTAAATTTTTTTTAATTGCTCTGATAACCTTATTTATTTTACCTCTTACTAATGCGCTCAATGCGGGTGATGATTTTTGTGGACTTAAGAACACAGCCTTCAATACCGGCGAATACCTGAACTACAAAGTGTACTATACACTTGGCGTATATGTAGCGGCAGGTGAGGCAAACTTTAATGTGTCCCTTGAAAAATTTAATAATAAACCGGTTTACCACGTTGTAGGTGATGGCTCCACTTATAGCTTTTATGACAACTTTTTTAAGGTGCGCGACAGGTATGAAAGTTATGTAGATACGGCGACGCTGCAGCCTTTGAAATTCATACGGAACATAAACGAAGGCGGTTATAAAAAATACGAAAATGTAACCTTCAATAAAACGGCGAACACCGCAGTTACGAATAATGGAGTGTTTAAAGTACCGGCATGTATACAAGACGTGATCAGCGCCATTTATTATGCCCGCAATATAGATTTCAACAAGTACAAGCCGGAAGATAAAATTCCTTTCAGCATGTTTCTCGATAACGAAGTGTATAACCTGTACGTCCGTTATTTAGGGAAGGAAAAAATAAAAACAAAATACGGCACCTTCAATGCCATCAAGTTCAAGCCGCTTCTCATTAAAGGCACCATATTCGAAGGCGGTGAAAAAATGAACGTTTGGGTAAGCGATGACGGCAACCACATTCCGCTCCGCGTAGAAAGCCCTATCAGCGTGGGAAGTATTAAAGTAGATATGATGGGGTACAGGAATTTGCGCTATCCGTTGACTTCGATGATCAGCCTGAAATAAAATAACTGAATAGACTGAATAACTGAATAACTGAAGTTTCAGGAGCAGTTTTGCCTTCGAATCTCAATTAATCAATAATTCAACCATTCTATTGAAAGGCCGTTCGGTGTAACTGCATTTTTGGTACAAGATTGCATTGAAACATCAGTTATTCAGTTAATCAGTCATTCAGTTATTGCCTTTCCTCTCTCTTTCCGTATTTTTGAGCCCTCGAAAAAGAGAATACTAAGATGACGATAAGTTATAACTGGCTGAGTGAATATTTACCGGTATCATTGGACCCGGAAAGATTGTCTAAGATCCTCACTTCCATAGGACTAGAAGTTGAAAGTTTGGAAAAATACGAATCTGTAAAAGGTGGCCTTGAAGGTCTTGTAATAGGCGAAGTTTTGGAATGCGAACAACACCCAAACGCCGATAAATTAAAAGTTACCAAAGTAAACATTGGAAGCGGCGAACCGTTGCAGGTCGTTTGCGGAGCACCAAACGTAGCGGCAGGGCAAAAAGTAGTGGTGGCAACCGTTGGTACAACTATTTACCCGTCAACCGGCGATCCGCTAACCATGAAAGTGGCAAAAATCCGCGGAGTGGAAAGCTACGGGATGATCTGTGCAGAAGATGAAGTGGGTATGGGCCAGAGCCATGCAGGAATTATGGTATTACCTGCAAACGTGAAAGTAGGAATGCCTGCCGCTGAGTACTTTCAGCCTTACACGGACTTTGTGTATGAGATAGGGCTTACGCCAAACAGAATGGACGCAATGAGCCACCTGGGTGTTGCCCGCGACGTATGTGCGTATCTGACGCACCACGACAAAGGTGATCAGCGCGTAAAAGCACCTTCTGTAAATGCTTTTAAAGTAGAAAATCACAATCTGCCGATTTCAGTAACAATAGAAAACAAAACAGCTTGCCAGCGTTATGCAGGCGTAAGCATTTCTGGCGTTACCATCAAAGAATCTCCAAAATGGCTGAAAGATAAATTACAAGCCATTGGTTTGAGACCAATCAATAACATCGTTGACATTACCAACTTTGTACTGCATGAAACTGGACAGCCGCTGCATGCTTTCGACGCAGATGCGGTTGCCGGCAAAAAAGTAATAGTAAAAAATCTGCCGCAGGATACAGTTTTTGTAACGCTTGATGAAAAAGAAAGAAAATTAAGTAGCGAGGACCTGATGATCTGCAATGAAACAGAACCGATGTGTATTGCGGGCGTATTCGGTGGTTTGAAAAGCGGCGTAAAAGATACAACTACAAACATTTTCCTTGAAAGTGCATGGTTCAATCCGACCAGCATTCGCAAAACATCTTTCCGTCACGGCTTGCGCACAGATGCTGCGACACGTTTTGAAAAAGGCGTGGACATTTCAGCGACTGTAAATGTGTTGAAAAGAGCGGCCTTGCTGATTAAAGAAGTTGCCGGCGGTGAAATTTCATCTGACCTTGTTGACGTTTACCCGCAACCCAAAGACAAGACTTCCGTTTCTATCAAATATCACTACCTGAGAAGATTAAGCGGCAAAAGCTACCACAGCGATACAGTTAAAAAGATATTGGAAGCGTTGGGTTTTGAAGTCGTAAAAGATGGCATCGACGAGCTTTTCTTGTTGGTCCCTTACAGCAAACCGGATATTTCCATTCCTGCCGATATCGTGGAAGAAATTTTGCGCATCGATGGATTGGACAACGTAACTATTCCGCATTCAATCCTAATCAGCCCTGCAGTAGAAGCAGATCGCGTGAAAGAATCTTTCAGAATGAAAGTGGCGAATTATCTGGTAGGACAAGGTTTTAGCGAGATCATGACGAACTCCATCACGAACAGCAAATATTATTCTGAAGAGGTTTTACAACACACCGTAAAACTCATGAATAATCTTAGTGTAGAGTTGGATATTATGCGCCCCGCTATGCTGGAAACAGGTTTGGAGAGTGTTTCGCACAACATCAACAGAAAAAACAATAACCTGAACTTTTTTGAGTTCGGTAAAACATACTCTACTTCAGGCGTTGGGCATTATGAAGAGCAGGAACATCTTACCTTGTTCATCAGCGGAAATGCCAGTGATGATAGCTGGAAACAAAAAGCAGTAAAATCTGATATCTACCGATTGAAGGGTGTTGCCGCGTCCATTTTGAAATTAGCTGGAATAGACAACGCAACTTTTGAAGCATTGAATGATGGGAAAATTGAGGGTCTTGCAGCAAAAGTAAATGGCAAACATTTGCTTTCATTAGGAACTGTTGCAAAGAAGACTCGTGAAAAATTCGATATCAAGCAAGAAGTGTTATTTGCTGATTTTGACTGGAAATTGTTGCGTGAAATTGTTGCAAAAAAACAGATTTCTTTCACGGAATTGCCAAAGCAATTGCCAGTTCAGCGCGACCTTGCCATCATTGTAGACAAATCTTTGCCATTTGAAGCTGTGGAAAAAGCTGTGAAAAATGCGAAGGCTTCCAAATTGCAAAACGTTAGTTTGTTTGATATATTTGAAAGCGATAAGCTAGGTACAAATAAAAAATCAATGGCTGTAAGTTTCAGTTTCCTTGACGAAGAAAAAACACTTACCGATAAGGAAATAGACAGCATGATGAGCAAGATCATGGCATCTGTTGAGAAGGAACTGCAGGCTGAGATTAGAAAATAAGTTGTTAGTTGATAGTTGTTGGTTGTTAGGCCTGAAAGCGTTACACGTAAAATAGGTAGCGACATGCTTTTGGTACTTGCACAGAAGGCCCAACAACTAAACTATCAACCAACAACTACCACCAACTATGGAACCACTACAGGAGCACATCAGGCGTATACAGGAAAAACTTCAGCAATTGGTGAAGCAGTACAGCGCATTGCAAAAAGAGAATGAAAAACTTTCATTGCAATTGAGCCTGTTAAAGGAAAAAGAGAGTATTCAGCACCAGCAAATAGATGAGCTCAACCAACAGGTGTCGCTTTTAAAAGCAGCCAAAAGTGGTATGACCGAAGACGATAAAAAGGACTTCGAAAAACGCATCAATCAATACCTCAAGGAAATTGATAAATGCATAGCAATGTTGCAAGAGTAGAAGTCGGAATAAGAAATGCAAGTTGCATTCATCTAATTCCTAACTTCTAATTCCTAATTTCTAATTCCTCCCAAGATGTCAGATCAACTCATTCCCATCAACATAGTCATCGGCGACAGAACTTACCGCATTAAGATCAACGCGAAAGATGAAGAAGCGGTAAGGCACACAACAAAAGTGATCAACGATAAAATAGTTGAGTTCAAAACGAACTTTGCCGGTAAAGACATGCAGGATTATGTGGCAATGGTAATGGTTTGGTATGCCACACTGCAAATTCCGCAAACCAATCAGCAAATTGTAGAAGAGGAAGTGCTGCAAAAATTACAATCGCTGGAAAGCGCGTTGGATAAAGCGTTGGAGTGATCCCCGTAGAGACGCGTTGAACGCGTCTCCTGATAATCGGCGTCTCCGAATATATTTAAACAGATCGCGGGTGTAGCGGAGACGCGTTCAACGCGTCTCTACAGAACATCAAATCCTCACATTTCCCGCGCCCACCCAAACATCCTGCATGAAATGAAATTGCGGCTCATGTCCGCTAACAATAGTAATCGAGAGAATATCATGCTGCACCCATTTCCAGCCTTTATTCATTTGCAAATAAGCATTTGCTGCAGTGGACAATCTTTTGACTTTATCGGCCGAAACACTTTCCTCTGGCAGACCAAACGTTTTGCTGCTTCTTGTTTTTACTTCGATGAAATGAATCGTGTCTTTTAGCGAGGCAATTACGTCAATTTCATAGCGCCCATGGCGCCAGTTACGCTCAATAATTGTAAAGCCTTTTTCTTCCAAAAACTTTGCTGCAAATAATTCTCCGGTTTTTCCCAGTTCATTATGGTATGACATAACAATTTTTTGTTTTCTTTGGTGCGCGAAAAAACAGCACTATGAGCACTAAAAATAACTTCTATAAGCTAACTGGAAAAATTCAACATTATCAATGGGGTGGTTACGAATACATACCGGCGTTGTTGAGTGTAGCAAATGATAAACAACAACCATTCGCAGAATACTGGCTGGGCGCGCATGTCAACGCTCCTGCAGAGCTAGAAGGGGCGCAGCCTTCGAAGCTGAATGAATACATCGCAGCAAATACTGCCGCGCTTGGTGAAAAAGTGTACAATAATTTTAAAGCACTTCCTTACCTGCTTAAAATTCTGGATGTAAAAGATATGTTGTCTATCCAGGTGCATCCTACAAAACAGGCAGCAGTAGAAGAGTTTGCAAAAGAAAACGAAAAAGGCGTGGCACTGAATGCGCCAAACCGCAACTATAAAGATGATAATCACAAGCCTGAATTAATGGCCGCGCTAAGTGAGTTCTATTTACTGCACGGGTTTAAAACACCAGAGCTTATGCGTAAAACCCTGTCATCCGTTCCTGAATTATCATTCTTGTTGCCGTATTTTGAAGGCGATAATTATGCAAAACTCTACGAAGAGGTAATGCAAATGGATCAGCAAAAAGTAAACGAACATTTGCAACCACTGCTTGATCGCATAGTTCCCCAATACAAGAACAACGAACTGAAAAAGGATAACGCTGATTTCTGGGCGGCACGTGCAGCGCTTACTTTCAACGAAGGCAATAATATTGACAGAGGCATTTTCTCTGTGTATCTGTTGAATCTTGTTCACATACAACCAGGCGGCGCTATTTTCCAGGATGCTGGCATTTTACACGCTTATCTTGAAGGGCAGAATGTGGAGATTATGGCAAACAGCGACAATGTTTTGCGCGGCGGTCTTACTCCAAAGCACATCGATGTTGCGGAATTGATGAAACACGTGAGTTTCAAAGCGGTTGTTCCAAACGTAATTTCTGGTTCAGCAACTACTACAAAAGAAAAGATATTCGTTTCTCCGGCTCCTGATTTCCAGCTTAGTACCGTGAGCCTTGAGAAAAATGAAGAATTTTCTTTACATGCTACAAGCGCAGAAATTGTGTTGGTGCTTTCAGGCAGCGTAGAAATCAGCAATGAGGAAAAGAAAATTACGCTGAAAAAAGGCGAAGCATTTGTAACATTTGCCGGCGCAACCGTAACAATAAAAGCTTTGGAAAACGCCGAAATATACAGAGCCTTTGTTCCAGCGGTATAATTACCAGTTCATTGAGTAGGAAAGCGAAAATTTGCCAGCGCTATTGCACAAAAAGCATTTTCAAATTTTCAAATCCTCAAATTTTCAAATTGGGAGGGTAACGCATCAAAATGTTGTCCCAGCATTTCCTTCCGATTAACAGCCTTTTTTGCTATTTTTGTTGACTTCAAGAGCAATAATTATGAAATTGAATAAATCTATAGTTTGGTCATTGGTTCTAATGATTGTTATAGCAGCGGTTTACCGCGCTATTCCGGGCCGTCCGTGGGGCTTTACGCCGCAAATTGCTATGGCTCTTTTCGGTGGCGCAGTAATCAAGGATAGAAAATGGGCATTGGCTCTGCCTTTGTTCTCCATGTTTTTGTCAGATGTGTTATACCAGATTTTGTATAGTGCTGGTGTAAGTCCGATTCCTGGTTTTTATGAAGGACAAATAGCCAATTACTCATTGTTTGCATTGCTAACTTGTCTTGGTTTCTTAATAAAACGCGTGACAATTGCCAATGTTTTAGGCTTCTCTTTGCTGGCTCCGGTTTTGTTCTTTTTATCTTCCAACTTTTTGGTTTGGGTAGCTGGTGCAGGTTTACAACGTCCAAAAACATTCGCAGGTTTGATGATGTGTTACACTGATGCTTTACCATTCTTTAAAGGTGAAGTATTGGGAACATTGGTTTTTGGTGCTGTACTTTTCGGCAGTCACTACTTATTAACTAAAAAGAATACTGCTCAACACACAGCTTTCGCTGAATAATTGTTGAGATGATATAATTAAAAAAGGGAAGCATCGCTTCCCTTTTTTGTTGCCCCTATCAGACGATCTCGTTTTGTTGCAAGGCTTCGGCAAGCTCAGCCTGACATTCCCTTAAGTCTGTCTGGCTCAGCTTGCCGAAGCCTTCTTTAGCCACTTATATTAATTTCCAATTGTTCTTTTTAACCTGCTCGTGAATGTTCGCCAGAGAGGCATCGATCATTTCTTTCAATACATCCTGATTGATATCAGCCAGTTTGTTTACGTACACGCAACCTTTGCCCGTCTTATGTTTTCCTAATTTTTTCAGTAATTCCTCGCGGCCATCAAAGCCTGCACTGAGATAAAATACATGTGAAGTTTTTCTTGGAGAAAAGCCCAGTAAGGGAGCAGAGCCTTCGTGGCCGCTGTCGTATTTATAAGCATAGCCGCCAAACCCAATGATGCTCGGCCCCCACATTTTTGGTTTAAGACGGCTTTGTTTCTCAAACAATTTTACAATGCTATGCGCATCGGCTCTCTTTGTTTCATCTTCAATCCGGTCAATAAAAGCCAACACGCTTTCGTCCGTTTGTGTTGTTTTGTTTGTTGCCATATGAGAGATTTGAAATTAGACATTTGAGATTCAATGTCGTTTGGTTAAGGAAATGTTCCGCAGTCACCGTTCCTGTTTAACAAGGCTTCGATAAACTCAGCCTGACAGTCCGTTCGCGCTGTCAGGCTGAGCTTGTCGAAGCCTTTTCGCTAACTAGACGATGCCAGTCCAATAGCATCAACTCATTTTCAATTTTCCACTTTCAATTTTCAATTACTTCCTGTTCTCTGCTTCATATTCCACATCCACCAACAAATTTCTCTTGTCATCCGCTGCTGTTGTTGCCAGAATATCACAGCGATTGTTGTAAGGATTATCCGCGTGACCCTTTACCCATTTAAATCTAACCTGATGCTTCTTGCTTAATTCATGATAACGCGTCCAGAGGTCGCGATTCTTTTTACCACCTGCGAAATTAGTTGCGATCCATTTTTTTAACCAGCCTTGTTCAACTGCTTTTACCACATATTGGCTATCGCTGTAAACGGTGATGGGCAAACCTTCTTTCTTTAGATTTTCCAGTGCCACAATTACCGCCAGCAATTCCATTCTATTGTTCGTTGTTAAGCGGTAACCCTGCGAAAATTCCTTCTCTGTATCTCCCCATTTCAAAATTGCTCCATACCCGCCCGGGCCAGGGTTTCCGCGTGCTGCGCCATCTGTGTATATGATCAGTTCTTTGTTCAATATGAAAATGTTATGGCGGCGAAGATAATTGAAAATTGAAAGTTGAAAGTTGAAAACGAAAACCCACGCATAGTGCAGAGCCCTTCATTTTCAATTTTCAACTTTCAATTTTCAATTCATTTGTCACACCTGAAACACCCCCGTTTTCAGCGCCGGTATGTCTGCATTATGGTTCGCCGCATTCAGCCCTTCTGAAATTCTCGATCTTGTTTCCAACGGATCGATGATTTCATCTACCCACAGTCTCGCGGCTGCGTAGTAAGGCGTTGTTTGCTTTTCGTATTTGCCTTTTATTTCATTCAGCAATTTGTTTTCTGCTTCTGGAGTAATCGTTTCTCCTTTTGCTTTTAATGAGCCAACTTGTATTTGTAACAATGTTTTAGCCGCTTGCTCACCGCCCATTACGGCGATTTTTGCATTGGGCCACGCGTAGATAAAACGAGGGTCGTAAGCTTTGCCACACATTGCATAGTTACCCGCGCCAAATGAGTTGCCGATAATGATAGTTATTTTCGGAACGACAGAATTGGCAACAGCATTAACCATTTTAGCGCCATCTTTAATAATGCCGGCATGTTCGCTGCGACTGCCTACCATAAAGCCTGTTACATCCTGCAAAAAAATCAAGGGAATTTTTTTCTGATTACAGTTTAAAATAAAACGAGCGGCTTTATCAGCACTGTCATTATAGATTACGCCACCAATCTGCATTTCGCCCTTCGCGCTTTTTATGATCTTGCGCTGATTGGCAACAATTCCCACTGCCCATCCGTCAATGCGGGCGTAACCACACACAATCGTTTTGCCGTAATCTTCTTTGTATTGTTCAAATTGAGAATCGTCCACAAGTCGCTCAATAATGTCTATAACATCATAAGCCTTTGCATTTTCCAAGGGTACGATTTGAAAAATATCGCTTGCATTTTTGATGGGTTCCTTTGTGGCTATTCTATCGAAGCCCGCTGTGGAATTATGCCCAAGTTTGCTCATCAGGCTTTTGATGTAGTCAAGACATTTCTGCTCTGTTTTAAATTTATAATCTGCAATGCCGCTGATAGAAGTATGCATTGATGCGCCGCCAAGCGTTTCCGCGTCTACATCTTCACCAATCGCCGCTTTCACGAGATAAGGGCCCGCAAGAAAAACAGAGCCATTTTCCTCTACCATTAACATTTCATCGCTCATTACAGGCAGGTATGCACCGCCCGCCACGCAGGCGCCCATAACCGCAGATATTTGCGTAATGCCCTGTGCACTCATTTGCGCATTGTTGCGAAAAATGCGGCCAAAATGTTCTTTGTCGGGAAAAATTTCATCCTGCATGGGTAAGTAAACACCGGCGCTATCAACGAGATAAATGATGGGCAATTTGTTTTCCATGGCAATTTCCTGCAGGCGCAAATTCTTTTTGCCTGTGATGGGAAACCATGCACCGGCCTTTACCGTCTGGTCGTTTGCAACAATCACACACTGCCTGCCGCTTACATATCCCACACCGCCAACAGTGCCGCCGGCTGGGCAACCGCCTTCTTCTTCATACATTTCGTAGCCCGCAAAGGAGCCTATTTCTATAAAAGGTTTGTCTTTGTCGATCAGGTAATCGATCCGTTCGCGAGCAGTTAATTTATTTTTGGCGTGCTGTTTTTCAATTGCTTTTTTACCGCCTCCCAATGTTATTTTTTCGTAACGCTGTTTAAGCTGGCTAACGGCCAATTGCATAGCATCTTCATTCTTATTCAATTCAAGATTCATGGCAAGCAGATTATGGTTGTAAGATAGGAAAGTAAAAAGTAAAAAATCGAAAGTCAAAATGAAAAAAGTCGCCTTAAGCCGGCCAGTGTTCGATGTACCTGATTGGCATCTTACAAAGAATGGTACAATATTTTTGACACTTCATGTCTTTATCTGTTATTAACAGTTGCTTTTTTTACTTTTTACTTTTACTTTTTTACTTTTATCAACATGGGATTAAAAAGAAAAATAGGTTGGATCGTTTTGTTAACATTGGCAATCGTTATTAAGGTTATCAGTTTGTTTCCTGCATTTGTAGAGAAATATTATTCGCTCGGCTTTTATCCCTTTATATCAAGGATACAGCGACTCCTTTTAGGATGGATTCCTTTTAGCGTTGGAGATATTTTTTACGGAGTGATCGCTTTGTATTTGGTGGTGATGTTTGTAAGGTTCATTCGTTCTGCTTTCCGAAAGGAATTGACCCGCAAATACTTTTACAAACTTGTGTTGGATTTCGTTTATGCGTGGCTGGTAGTATATGTTTATTTTAACCTGGCGTGGGGCTTAAACTATAACCGTCTTGGCATTGCAGATCAATTGCAGATAGAGGTAAAAAAATATTCTACCGAAGATCTTACAACGCTTACTGATACAATCATTCATCGTTTAAATGGTACATACAATGCAAGTCTGCAAACAAGAAACGACATGCACAAAAAACGGACGCTTTTTAAACGGGCTTTCGAGGCCTACGACGCCACATCGAAAGATTATCCGTTTCTTACTTACAAGACAAGATCTGTAAAGCCATCCATTTACAGCTATTTTGGAGATTATTTTGGGTTCACGGGTTACTATAATCCGTTCAGCGGAGAAGCGCAGGTGAATACAACTGTTCCACTGTTTGTACAGCCATTTACAACTTGCCATGAAATGGGCCACCAAATGGGCTATGCGAAAGAAAATGAAGCGAATTTCGCAGGATTTCTTTCTGCAAAAGCCTCTTCAGATTCGGCATTTTTATACTCGCTGTATTTTGACTTGTACAGTTACTGTATGCGTGATCTGCTGCGTCGAGATACCGTTATTGGCAACCGATTGAAAAAAGAATTATTGCCGGGCGTGAAAAATGATTTCCTGGAACTGAAAAAATTCTACGAACAATATGCCAATCCATTCGAGCCGTTGATCACGAAGATGTATGGACAGTATTTAAAAGCAAACGAACAACCTGTAGGAATGATGTCGTACAATGAAGTGGTCGGGATGATAATTGCGTACACGAAGAAGTACGGAATGACGGCGCTTTAAATTTTTGTGATTTAGGTTTCAAATAGCTGCGACTGATTTATATTGCTGAATATTTTATGACCTTAGATAACCCTATGCAAAATTTACCTCTTAAACCTCTATTGTATTCTGCTATTTTATTAACACTTGTTTGCCTGATTTCCTGCGGAAAAGACAAAACTGAACCGGCGAATAAGAAGCTGCTAACCGAGATTTGGTCGGTGAGTTCACAACGGGATACATCACTTCTCTGGTATTCTTTCAAATACGATGATCAGGCAAGAATGACTGAATTTACTGATTGGAGGTATAATGGTCCTTACAACATTGTTCCATCGAGTGGATGGCCGACTGAGACTGCAAAGTTTAGCTATTCGAAAAATGGTCTGTTGTCGAGCATTGATATGTACTATACCGATATTTATTTTAACACCCAGTATTTTAAATATTCAGGAAATCAGGTTGAGCAGTCAGAGTTTGTCAAAGACAGTGGCAAATCAGTAATCACCAGGACTTATAATTTTTCAAACTCAAAAGAATTGGAAAAATATCGGATCAAGGTATTGCCTTTTCCCGACATTCAGGAAACATCACTAAATTATGATGCCCAGGGAAATATGTTCTACCGCAAGGGACTTTCGTTCTACGATTATTCGTCTGATAATGGCACCCATTACTCGTCCGGATTAAAATATGATGATAAAAAGGGCATGATGTCAAATGTAAATTCAGCCACACCATTGTGGTGGTTTGTCGCGAAATATAATTATGTGAATAGCTACGCCTATATGTTTTATACGCATAGAAATAATGTAGTCGAACTACATGATACATTGGTCGGCCCGGCCTATCCTCCCGAGTATGAAACCACTTACAGTTATAGCTATGATAAAGATGGTTATCCAACAAGTATGAAGCTGTTGCATGGCAACCAGGAATCTGCAAGGTTTACTTTTAAATACAACCAATAGTTTAGTGTAATAGGGACGAACTGCATTCGCCTTGCTGCAAAATCGCAAACTGTAGAGACGCGTTGAACGCGTCTCCAGCGGCACCAAAACAATGTTGCAGAAAAAATGCAAAGCCGCGCTATCTGGTGCGACAGTCAGGTTGTGCAACGGAGACGCGTTCAACGCGTCTCTACTGGAGACACGAAATAAAAAAGACGCATTTTCATGCGTCTCTACGTTAAAATTTATTCTTCCACATCATGCTTTCAATTGGCTTGTTTGGCTGGCCGCTGTATTTCGCATTTTGTTTTTGATTGTATTTTACTGCAATTTCTCCATCTACCGGGAAATAGATCAACTGACCAATTGGCATTCCTTTGTAAATGCGAACCGGTTGTTTTACGGAAATCTCCAATGTCCAGTTACCACAAAACCCAACATCGCCTTTACCCGCTGTTGCGTGGATATCGATACCCAGACGGCCGGTTGAAGATTTTCCTTCCAAAAAAGGCACATGTGCATGGGTTTCCGTATACTCTTCCGTTACACCGAGGTAAAACATGTGCGGCTCCAGGACAAAACCTTCCTCTGGAATTTCAAAATACTCAATCTGGTTATGTTTGCGGGCATCCAGCACCTCGTCCTTATATTTTGCCAGCCATTTTCCCAAATGAACATCATATGAATTACTGCCAAGGCATTCTCTGTCGTACGGTTCAACTTTGATGGTTCCTTTTTCAATTTCTTCCAGTATTCTGGTATCAGAGAGTATCATTTTTGAATGTCAGTTTTTTATTGTCAATTTGTAAGCGGCAAAGTAACCGTCATTTTTGAAATTATGCCTCTTTTTTATCAACAAATTATAGACGAAAATACCAAACTGGGTATTTGGCGCATAGAAGAACCAGAAGACTTTTTCCTGCAGAAAGTACCGCTTAAGAAAGATGTTTCGCATCCCTATAAACGGCTGCAGCACCTTGCGGGGCGCTATTTGTTACCCACGCTTTTTGCCGATTTTCCTTTATCTGAAATAGAAATAGCAGATACCAGGAAGCCTTTTTTACCCGACGAAAAATTTCACTTTTCCATATCCCACTGTGGCAATTTTGCTGCCGCTATTGTGAGCACAACCAGGAGAGTGGGTATAGACGTGGAGCTTGTTACGTCACGACTTGAAACCATTTCATCAAAGTTTTTAAATGAGCAGGAAAGAGCCGCACTCGGCGAATGGAGCTATTTGCCGCATGTGCATTTGCAACTTGTTGCATTGATGTGGAGCGCAAAAGAAGCAGTGTTCAAATGGTACGGAAATGGCAAAGTAGATTTCAAACAGAACATGCGTTTGAACGGGCCCATTTCTATCCTTGCCCGCGACGCGGCAACGCTGCCATTTGTTTTTGAAAAGGAAAAACAGATACCGCTTACTGTGCACGGAAAATTATTTCGTCCGCTGATGATGGTATGGGTGGCGGATTGAGGAAGTAAAAAGTAAAAAATAAAAAGTTAGAAAAGTTGCACGGTATAAAAGAGCCATATTTGGTGGTCAGCAGTAGTGCTACTATTAAACATCCGTTGCGACGCTCCGTTCAGCGGTAGTAATTCTGCTCAACTCAAAACTCAAAACTTCCTGTGGTTACTCTTAAATATAAGCCCGGATTAAAGTGGTACCAGCAGCCGATGTTTGCGGTGCTGTTTCACGTAACGTCGTGGGTACTGATCTTTTCTATTCCGTTTTTTCTCCGTCCGAATATTGAAGCAGCAACAACGCATGTGCGTCGGATGCCGCAGCCACCAAGCGTTCAGGCGGTTTTTAGATTATTGCTCATAGCAGTGTTTTATCTAAATGCCTATATACTCATTCCGTTTTTACTGCAAAAGAAAAAAGTGGCTTGGTATATAGTTAGTCTGGTCGGCGTGTTCGCTGTGGTGCTACTGATCATGCTAATGGTAAACCGTTATGAAGATGTAGAAAGCATACCATGGCGCGTACCGTTTTTTATATCCGTGTTTCCTACCTTATTTATTTTGGCGATCAGCACCACTTACCGGTTCATTATTGATAATGTTAAAAATGAGCGAAACTTAAAGGAGAGACAGACGGAACATCTGAAAACTGAATTATCTTTTCTGCGTTCACAGGTGAGTCCGCATTTTATGTTCAACGTACTGAATAGTGCAGTATCACTTGCGAGGGTACGATCAACGCAACTGGAGCCAACTTTAATAAAATTATCACATCTTTTGCGTTACATGTTGTACGAATCCGATGAAGATAAAGTAAGTTTGACCAAGGAACGGGAGTATCTTCAGAACTATATTGATTTGCAGCAACTGCGCTTTGCAGATAGTGTACACATTGAATTTGCCAGCAGCGGAAGTTTCGACAGCTATCTTATCGAACCCATGTTACTCATACCCTTTGTTGAAAATGCATTCAAGCACGGTATTGGCTTTATTGACAAACCGGAAATTCACATTAAAATGGAAGAGCGGGCCGGTGAACTGCATTTTGAAGTAAAAAATAAATTCAATCCGGCAAACCAGGGAAGCAACGATAAGCACTCCGGGATTGGTCTAGCAAATGTAGAACGGCGGTTGAATTTATTGTATGGAAATGAACATAAGCTCACAATTAGTAACAACAATAACTGGTTTTACATTAACCTAATACTTCAATTAAGATGATGCATTGCATTGCAGTAGACGACGAAAAACTAGCGCTCGATCTGCTGGAAGATAACATTAAGCAAATACCTTTTTTAAAACTGGTAAAGCGTTGTAAGAACGCGATGGAAGCAATGGATGTGCTGAAACGTGAGAGAGTCGATCTTATGTTTCTCGACATTCAAATGGCCGGTGTTACGGGCTTTCAACTATTGAAAAGCTTATCGGTAAAACCGCTTACCATTATGATCACTGCTTATGATAACTATGCTGTAGAAGGCTTCAATCTTGATGTGGTAGACTACCTGGTGAAACCTGTTTCTTTCGAAAGATTTTTAAAGGCATGCAATAAAGCATACGATCTTTACCAGCTTCAGCACAGACAATTGTTCAGCAACTCCATTATACAACGCGATTACTTTTTTGTAAACGTAGAATACAACCAGGTAAGAATTAATAATGATGATATTGTTTTTGTGGAAGCAATGAAAGATTATATACGCATCCACTTAGCTAATGCAAAGCCTGTTCTCACCCGCATGAGCATGAAAGCAATGGAAGAAAAATTGCCGGTGCACCAATTTGCCAGAATACATAAATCATATATCGTTTCTCTTCCTAAAATCTCCGCTATTAAAAGAGGTCTCGTTGTAGTGGCACAACACGAAATTCCATTAAGCGACAATTATAAGGCGAATCTGGAAGCGCTGCTGGGCTTGCAGCCGGAGTAACTGAATAACTGAATAACTGAATAGACTGAATAAACTGAATGTTCAGACTCGAGAAGCCTTTTCGAATTTCAATCACTCAGTTATTCAGTCTATTCAGTTATTCAGTTATTGTCACTAGTGTTGATTGAATGTTTTTTTTCTCTCCGCATATTTTGAAGCATTTTTCTTCCTACCTTTTCTTCAATTATTCTATAAATCAATCATTCAATTATTTGTTATGGCAGACGCTTCTCAGTTTTTACAAGCGATAAAAGATGGTTATACTTTTAAAGGCGATGCTCCGAAACTTGGAGTAGCAATGCTGGATGGCGAAGTGGTGCAAGGCGCAGATATTTTTTTGCCTCTGCGCACAATGAATCGTCACGGATTGATTGCTGGTGCCACAGGTACAGGTAAAACAAAAACGCTGCAAGTGATTAGTGAAATGCTGAGCGATAACAGTGTACCTGTTTTGCTTATGGATATCAAAGGAGACCTTAGCGGCATTGCGGCAGCTGGAACAGAGAATGATAAACTAAAAGAACGCTACCAAAAACTTGGTTTGGAATATAAGCCCGCAGCCTATCCTGCAGAGCTACTGACATTGAGTAATGAAAAAGGTGTTCGATTGAGAGCAACCGTGAGCGAGTTCGGTCCTGTGTTGTTGAGTAAAATTTTGGACCTTAATGATACACAAGGTGGCCTTGTAGCAATGATCTTTAAATATTGCGACGATAATAAATTGCCCTTGCTTGATCTGAAAGATTTCATCAAAGTGTTGCAATATGTAAGTGACGAAGGAAAAGCGGAGTTGGAAAAAGCATACGGAAAAGTTTCCACTACCTCCACCGGAACTATTTTGCGGAAGGTTGTCGAGCTCCAACAGCAAGGCGCAGACACATTTTTTGGCGAAATAAGTTTTGATGTAAATGACCTTATGCACATCAGCGATGATGGCCGCGGGATGATAAGCATATTGCGTGTTACGGATCTGCAAGATCGTCCGAAACTTTTCTCAACGTTTATGTTGCAAATGCTGGCTGAGTTGTATGCAAGTTGTCCGGAAGAAGGCGATATGGACAAACCCAAGCTGGTGATCTTTATAGACGAGGCGCACCTTATTTTCCAGGAAGCAAGTGACGCGTTGTTGCAACAAATAGAAACCATCATTAAACTGATCCGCTCAAAAGGCGTTGGTATATTTTTCTGTACACAAAATCCGATGGATGTGCCAGCTTCCATTCTCGGTCAGCTGGGGTTAAAAGTGCAGCATGCTTTACGTGCCTTTACAGCTGCGGATAGAAAAGTGATCAAGCAAACAGCGGAAAACTATCCTGAAACGAAATTTTATAAAACGGATGATCTGCTCACACAACTCGGTATCGGCGAAGCATTGGTAACAATGCTGAATGAAAAAGGTATTCCTACGCCGCTTGCTCAGGTAATGTTGTGTTCGCCACGCAGCCGTATGGACGTGCTCACGCCCACAGAGATCGACAACATCGTTAATCAGTCTAAACTAGTTAAGAAATACAACCAGACCATAGATTCACAAAGTGCGTACGAAATATTGACAGCAAAACTGAACGAAGCAGAAGAGAAAAGTAAAACAACTCCTGCTCCGGGCAAGAAAGCGCCGCAAGAGAAATCGGTTATAGACGAAGTGCTTGACAACCCCATCACTAAACAAGTAGGCAGAACAGCCGCGAGCATCATCACCAGGAGTTTGCTTGGTGCGCTTGGTTTGGGAGGAAGAAGTAGTAAGAAAAGTAGCTGGTTTTAGATAATTGAAAATTGAAAGTTGAAAGTTGAAAGTTGAAAATGGTCCACAGTTCAACTTTCAACTTTTTCATTAGGCATATTGTAGAACAAAGTGATCGCCAAAGCTGCCGCAAAATCGCGCCAAAAGCATTTTCAATTTTCAACTTTCAACTTTCAATTCGCCAAGCCTTCGGCTTAGCGATTCCTGTTCTGATAAACCAAAATATACTGGATTAAAGTCACTAAAGATGCGAGAGCGGCAATTACGTAGGTCATTGCGGCCCATTTTAAGGCGTCTTTTGCTTTTGGGTATTCCGTTTGGTTGGTCACATTGGTTCGGTTCAGCCAGGCAAGGGCCCTTCGGCTGGCATCAAACTCCACCGGGAGGGTAACAAGCGAAAACAGGGTGGTTATCGCAAAAAGGACTATACCGGCAAGCAAAAGCTGCGGAAACCGGTTAATCAGGATAATTCCGGCCAAAAGTACCCATTGGACCAGCCTTGAGCTTACCTGTACGGCAGGAACCAATTTTGAGCGCAATCCCAGCCAGGCATATCCTGCCGCGTGCTGCACCGCGTGGCCACATTCGTGGGCCGCAACCGCCGCCGCCGAGATATTTACCCCATTGTACACATCCGGGCTCAGATTTACGGTTTTATTGGCCGGATTGTAGTGGTCGGACAGAAATCCATTCACCGAAACGACCTGAACGTCATATATTCCATTTTCTTTAAGCATCTTTTCCGCCACTTCTTTACCCGATAATCCGCTGGAAAGAGGGATTTTGCTGTAAGAGGCAAACTTACTCTTCAACACTAAGGAAATCAGCATACTAAGAATCACAAAACCGATCGAAACAATCATGATAGAAGGTGTCATTTTCTCTTAAATTTTAATGAATGAATGATCAATAAGACTGCCATTTTAGTGGCCTGAATTTTTGACGCCTTTTTGTCATGGAATGCGAAATTAATTGCCATTTTGACAAAGACGTGGTTTCGGATAAATTTTGACAGAATTTTAATTGTCTGTAAATCAACTAATTGCAACGAAAAATAAGGCTTTCAAAAACGTAAAAGTTATTCACAGGGTCAAAAAATAATTTTGTTATGTGGCGCTAATTTGTAATTTAGTGCAAGAATTTAATGGGTTAGTAAGTAAGGGGTCAGCAGTTTTGCTGGCCCTTTTACTTTATAAAAACTCAAGTTTTATTCTTCACAAATTCTCTTCTTTTAAAAACAAAGTTTCTCTCATTGAGTTGATGATTTCTTGAAAATTTTTTCAGTTAGAATCAAAATTGATGTTTTAAAAATCATCTTTCGTCACATGAAAGGTTCTTTCATTTAATTCTTCTTATCAATTTTTATCTTCATGATGAAGTGTAATATGAAAATTTGAGAATTTGAAAATTTGAAAATTCTTTTTGCGCAGTTTTCATTTTTCAAATCAACTCTTCAAGTATCCAGACAGTAGAGGATAAATTCAAAATGATACATCTGAAGCATTTTCAAATTTTCAAATCGTCAAATTTTCAAATTGTTCCCCTCACTCATTTATCTTTATTGCATGAGCAAAACGAAATCAGCATTTTTTTGTCAGAACTGTGGATATGAAAGTGCAAAGTGGTTAGGCAAGTGTCCTTCTTGCCAGCAATGGAACACTTTTGTGGAAGAGTTGGTACAAAAGGAAAAGTCGAAGGGAGGTAACGATGATTGGAAATCTTACAATGGTGAACGAAAAAGCAAAACAGTTCCGCTGAACGAAATAATAAGCAGCGAGGAGAAAAGAATTGTTACAACAGATGGAGAGCTCAATAGAGTGCTGGGTGGTGGTATAGTGATGGGCAGCATTGTGTTGGTGGCCGGAGAACCGGGCATTGGTAAATCCACATTGTTCCTGCAAAATGGTTTGCACATGAAAGGTATTTCCATTTTGTATGTGAGCGGAGAAGAAAGTGAACAGCAAATTAAAATGCGCGCCGATAGATTGAAGGCCAGCAATGAAGATTTCTATTTGCTTACAGAAACATCCACGCAGATCATTTTCCAGGAAATAAAAAAACTGCGCCCACAGTTAATTATTATCGATTCTATCCAAACACTGCATACACCATTTATTGAATCGTCTGCAGGAAGCGTTTCACAGATAAGAGAAACCGCAGCCGAGCTACAGCGTTTTGCAAAGGAAACAAATACGCCTGTTTTTTTAATTGGCCACATCACCAAAGATGGCAGTATTGCCGGTCCAAAAATATTGGAGCACATGGTAGATACCGTATTGCAGTTTGAAGGTGATCGCCATTATGCGTATCGTATTCTGCGTACTTTGAAGAACCGTTTTGGCAGCACGGCAGAATTGGGCATTTATGAAATGACAGGAACCGGCATGCGTGGCGTAAGTAACCCAAGTGAAATTCTGATCACGCAGAAAGAAGATAACCTGAGCGGCACTGCCATCGCGGCAACAATAGAAGGGTTAAGACCATTACTTATAGAAATACAGGCATTGGTTACGCAATCTGTTTATGGCACACCGCAAAGAACCACGAGTGGAATGGATCTTCGAAGACTGCAACTCTTGCTTGCTGTGCTGGAAAAGCGTGGCGGTTTTCATTTTGGTGTAAAAGATGTGTTCCTTAATATTGCCGGTGGTTTAAAAGTAGAGGACCCGGCCATGGACCTCGCCGTGTTATGTGCCTTGCTGAGTTCTTATGAAGATGTTCCTTTACCCATGAATATTTGCTTTGCTGGCGAAGTTGGATTGAGCGGCGAGATAAGAGCCGTGAACCGAATAGAGCAACGCATTGCCGAAGCAGAAAAGATGGGCTTTGAAAAAATAATCCTTTCCCGTTATAACCAAAAGGGCCTTAGTAACCTGAAGACAAATATTGAAGTGGTAGCTGTAGGAAGAGTGGAGGAAGTTTATAATTTGCTTTTTGCTTAAACAGGAGTTGTTAGTTGATAATTGTTTGTTGTTAGGCGTTAAGGTCGAACATCAACTCTAACAACTAGCAACTAACAACTAACAACTTTATGGTACTAAAACAAGCCTTGTCGTCTTTTTCTCATTTGTTCTTTCCCCATGTTTGCGTGGGGTGCGGAAGCGATGTTGCGGGAGAGCAGATCATTTGCCTCCAGTGTGAGTCGCAAATGCCATTTACTAATTTTTGTCATCAGCCGGATAATGCGCTGGAGAAAAGATTCTGGGGTCGATTGCCGTTGAGAGCAGCAGCCAGTACATTTTATTTTACGAAAGGTTCGCAGTTGCAGAATATGTTGCATGCATTAAAGTACAAAGGCAATAAAGAAATCGGATATTTTCTTGGAAGGCAAATGGCTAGACAGATAAAAGAGTGCAACAGGTTTAAAGATATTAATGCGCTTGTTCCTTTGCCTTTATTTGCGGCCCGTGAAAAAATGCGTGGATATAACCAGGCAACGGTTTTGTGTGAAGCGATAGGTAGCGAGTTACAAATTCCGGTGATCGAACATGCAGTAAAGCGTTTGTCCGCCACGGAAACGCAAACACATAAAAGCCGTGAAGAAAGATGGGAGAATATGGAAGGAAAATTTTTTCTTGAGCATCCGGATGTGCTAAGGAATAAAAATATTTTGTTGGTAGATGATGTAATAACGACCGGCGCTACTTTGGAAGCTTGCGGCATTGAATTGCTAGAAGCTGAAGGGGCGCAGTTAAGTATTTTGAGTTTGGCCTTTGCGGTGGATGAGTAGAGTTAATTAAGAATTAAGAATTAAGAATGCCTTGTGTGTGGCACATTAAAAAGATATAAAGATCAAAACACTTAGACTTTTTAGGTGCTTATGCGGAATAAGCAATTTTGCACATAGAGAATTCTTAATTCTTAATTCCTAATTCTTAATTTGTTTCGAAAGGCGCCTATTAATTATTAATTGTAATTGAATTCATGAACAAATCTTTTTTCATAGTTATTATTTCATTTGTATTTGCATTGCTTGCCTGCAAAAAGGATTCTTTTATAACAAGCCCCGAAGCGAGTATAATATTAAGTAGCGATTCATTATATTTTGATACAGTTTTTACAACCGCAGGTTCTGTAACACAAGGGATAAAGATCATCAACAACAATGATCAAAAATTAAAACTCACAACGGTGAATCTTGCTGGTGGCCTTGCGTCCCCGTTTAAAATAAACATAGATGGTGCCGCTGTTCCACAAATGAATGACATTGAGATTGAGGCGAAAGATAGCATTTATGTTTTTGTAATTGCATCGATCAATCCCACTGCAAATAATTTACCCTTTATTGTAGAAGATAGCATTTTGCTGAGTTATAATGGGAATAAGAGATACGTTAAGTTGAGCGCCTGGGGACAAAACGCACACTTTCTTAAAAATAAAATTATTGATGCGAACACAACCTGGACGAACGATCTTCCGTATGTTATACTCGGCGGATTACAGGTGAAGGAAAATACAACGCTAAGCATTCAAAAAGGATGTCGCGTTTATGCACATGCAGATGCGCCGATACTCGTTGATGGTACATTAAAAGTGACGGGCGAAAAATATGACAGCATGAGGGTTGTGTTTTCCGGCGATAGATTGGATGTTCCATACAGGGATTATCCGGGAAGCTGGCCGGGAATTTATTTCAGACAAACGAGTAAGAACAATGCCTTGCAGTATGCTACTATTAAAAATGCTTACCAGGGAATAATTATGCAACAACCAAATAATGTTGCAGTGCCCAATGTGTCGCTTGACGAATGCATTATTGATAACATTTCTGACGCCGGCATTATTGCCACAAAAAGTTCTTTGACTGCAAACAATTGCCTGATAAGCAATTGCGGAAAAAATGTGTTTGTACAATATGGAGGTGATTACACCTTCACGCACTGCACTATCGCTTCTATTTCCAATAGCTATGTGCCGCACCTGAATGCGGACGTTTGGTTAAGTGATGCTTATTCACAGGATGGAACAACGCAGACGAGCTCTTTAAGTGCTTCATTTGTAAACTGTATCATTTGGAGCGAAGGTGGTAGCATAACCGATGAAGTGATGGTGAGCAAACAGGGAAGCAATCCGTTTAATGTAAATTTTACCAGCTGTCTCTGGAAAGTTACCACAACGCCGCAAAACGTAATTGCCACCAATGTATTTAACGAACCGCCTGCATTTGATAGCATCGATGCATCCAAACATTTCTATAACTTTAGGTTGAAAGATATTTCCCCTGCTATTAACAAAGGCGTACCTACAACTTTGGCCTATGATTTGGACGGAAATCCAAGAAGTGTGAATGCACCGGATCTGGGCGCTTATGAACATCAGTAGAATGATGTTAAGTCAAAAGGAAAAAGTCAAAAACACTCAGCGCTGTCTTGCCGGTGTTTTTCTAAGAACTTGAGATGCGAAATTTATTTGACGCCGATATTAATGAGTTAACAATTAATTAGTGCCGTGGCATTTGAAACTTTTTGAATTTTGATTTTTTACTTAAATTTTGTAAACCACTTTTAAAAATACACGTATGCTTAAAACTTTGTTGCTGGCAGTAATACTCACAACTGCAATTGGCATTTATGATTTTAAAGTTCCTGCACTCGATGGCAATGGCACTATAGACCTTGCCGCTTATAAAGGGAAAAAGATCCTTATTGTAAACACTGCATCTAAATGCGGTTACACTCCGCAGTATGACGAGCTCGAAAAATTGTATGAAAAATACAAGGACAAATTGGTAGTGGTTGGTTTTCCTGCAAACAACTTCAATCAGCAGGAGCCCGGTACCAACTCTGAAATACAGGAGTTTTGCAAAAAGAATTATGGTGTAAGTTTTCCTATGGCAGAAAAAATTTCTGTGAAAGGAGATGACATCCATCCTTTGTATAAATACCTGAATGAAGAAGCTAAAAAATTAGGCATTGAAGATCCTGTTAAATGGAACTTCACAAAATTTCTCATCGACGAAAATGGAAAACTGGTAACGGTTTTTCCAAGCAAAGTGAAACCGATGAGCGATGAGATAACCAAGTATTTGAATTAATAATTAATAATTAAGAATTAATAGGGCGCTATTCTTGACTGAATGGCGCTTCGTTTTTGGGAAGATATATGCAAGCTTGAAATAGCTAGAAGGTGCATTTTCTCAAGAATGTCGCGCTATTCTTTATTAATTATTAATTATTAATTATTCTTGCACATGCTTATTAAAACTGCCAGTTACCTCATCTCTAGTCCAGATTACGAGAAATGTCCCGCGCCGGACAGGCCGGAATATGCATTTATCGGACGAAGCAATGTGGGCAAATCTTCGCTCATCAATATGCTTTGCAATAATCAGAAGCTGGCAAAAACTTCCGGATCGCCTGGTAAAACCCAAATGATCAACCACTTTAACGTACTTAGCGTTAAAAACGAATGGGACAAAAAGCCGGCACAGTGGTACATTGTGGATCTGCCGGGATATGGCTTCGCCAAAGTTTCACAAAGCAGCCGCCGCAGATGGGAGCAAATGATTGAAAATTATCTTCGCAAAAGAGAAAACCTGGCAAATGTTTTTGTATTGATAGATAGTCGTCACAGCCCGCAAAAAATTGACCTTGAATTTTTGCAACAACTAGGAAAATGGGATGTTCCTTTCTCTTTAATATTTACAAAATCAGATAAGGAAACGCAGGCCATTGTAGCCAAAAATGTAAAAGACTTTTTGAACAAAATGCGCGAAACCTGGCAGTTTCTACCGCAGCATTTTGTGAGTAGTTCGGTAAAAACCCATGGGCGCGATAAGATTCTTACTTATATCGAAGAGGTAAACGAAAGATTTTACGAATAGCCGCTTTTTTCCTAAAAAAGAGCGTTCCGGATAAACTTTTAATGAGTTGGCTTGTTTCAGAGTATTGAAAAACTCTACGTTATGAAACAACGACTCCTTTTACTTTTTTTATTATTTAATGTATCCTTTGTTTTTGCACAGTCCCCAAGCTATGAAAAAGATTCAAAGGAGGTGGCTAAAGCCGCAAAAGACAGGGCCGTAAAGAATGGCTACAAATCATTGATAAATTTCAACGCTACAAACGGGGCATCCTTCTACATCTATCCCAGTAAAAGTTACCTGGTTCTTTACATTTACGATATATCGCCAAATGTGGCAACAGATTTTAATGCGCACATAATGAGCCCGGACACAGCAATTGAGAAAAAGTACAGTGCCATTCCTGAAGATATTTTAGTACAGGGAACCGCAAAAGTTGCCGCTCTGCGTTTTAAAACGCCCGCCTTTAAAGAAAGTAAGCTTCCGGTGAAAATTAACGCAAATCCCAAGGCGAAGATTTACATTTATTATAAGTAGGAATGACAATTAAGAATTAGGAATTAAGAATTAAGAATGCCTGCTGTGATGCAGAAAAATAAAATTAAGAGACCACGAAAGTTGGTCTTTTTTGGCGTTATAAATAAAATGAGCAATGCAACACCTGAAGAATTCTTAATTCTTAATTGAACACGAAAGTATAGGGGAGATAAGGACCTGAGCTGTGCGTAACACAACTTTAGAGGAGTGCGAAATTGTAGAAAGAGTGCCGGTTTTTAGTTCACCACTTTATTTGCGCAGCTGCTGCTGGCAAAGGCTTCCGGCTTGGCTTTAAAGGCAAAGCCCATACCCAGAATGTAACCCATCGCTTCTTTTAAAGCATCGTTGCTTTTAAAATGCGGATTGGTGTTGATATCGGCATGCACTTCCATATCAACATCATACACAGTAAACAAATCGCAAAGTTCGTAAGCAATTTCAATACTCTTTGCAACCTCTACAAGCATACGTTCTTTAATACTGAATTTTTGTTTTGTTTTATCGTTGTGAATGAACATGAAACCTCCATGTCCCTCACGCAAAAAAACAATAACAGTCGCAAATTCAGTTTCGATACCTTTTACCTGTGAATCTGTTCCGATGCACACTTTCAACCTAAACCCACGTTCAACTTCACGCTTAATGGCCGTTTCCACAGCCTGCGTTATGGGTAGCTCAATAGTGTCACCATTAAACTTTCTCCAGATCATAAAAAATGAGTTTTCCGAATTTACCGAAAAACTCATTGTATAACAAAAACTTATTATGTTATTGTTTGATTAATTTCTCAGTTTGCTGCGATGTTCCGTTGCTCCAGGTGAAAAATAACATACCCGTTGCTGTTGACGGCAGCTGAATATTCGCAGTGCCTGTTGGCGTTATACCCCTGGCGATCACACGGCCCGCCATGTCAACGACCTGGTAATTGTAAGCCTTGCTGCTGGTCACTTTCAGGGAATTTGTTACCATGTTTGACCATATTGTCAGGCCATCATTGTTTTCGCCTTGTTTAATACTCACAACATTGGAGTAATAGGTTTTCTGTTCGTTGGCAGTAATGGCTTTTATTCTGTACATCAAAGTGCCATCCGTTAATGGTTTGTAAGAGTATGATCTTGCACTTGTTGATAGTTCCGTAAGCTGCGTGAAATTTGCGCCATCTGTAGAACTTTCCATGGCTAAGAAACTCACCGGCTCATCGGCTTCGTATGTCCATGTAAACTGGTGCGTGCCGTTGTTGTTGCTGCCTTTTAATTGCAGATTGTGCAATGGAAGTGTTACCAGCGCGGATTTTGCGGTCAACGTATAGTAGCCAAGGCTTCCATATTCTGAGTGGTTTATGTTACTAACACCATCTACCGCAAGGTAATAAGTGCCAGGATTTAATGTAGTATCAATACCGGCGTTGAGCAACATCGAAGGGTTGTACTTGTTAAGAGTATCACCCTTACCGTTAAGCAAAGCAACTTTGATATCAATATTTGCCCCATCGTCATTGGCACCTACATTTTGTGGAATGGCTGAAAGAGTGACGCGATTTTTCTTTAGAAATGTTACTTTAAATACGTCAACATCCGCTGCTGAATTAATAAGGCCTGAGGCTGTAAAACCTAGATCTGGCGTATTTACTACAGTGCTTTTTGCCATTGTGTTACCGATATCGTCGGTTCTATATCCAAAATTATTAGCACTTCCAGCAATAATATCCAGATCGCTTTGAATGTTGAGTGAGCTTTCTGTATTGGGGCCGTTGTGCCAGGTAGTTTGGTTTTTGTAATATCCAACACCCATAATAGGTGCCCATCCAATTTCGCCGGTGCCCTGCCCACCATTGTATTCGGCTGTTTTGTTACCGTTTACATCGTATGTACTTTGGTGCTGTAAGCCAAGCGTGTGACCAATTTCATGTGATGCGGATTCTGCCACATACTTGGTAACGTTATTGAGCAGCTTGTTGAAAACAAAAGAAGGTGTTCCATTTCCCCAGGCAAAAGATCCTACAAAAGATACGCCGCCCGCAGCACCATACCAAGAACTGGTAGGGGTAAAAACCACTCTTATGCGTTGAAACACCGGAGCCTTTGCAAACACTGTGGAATCTGTTGTGATGTTGAGGTTGAACGGACGATAATCTTCAGAAATGCGATTGAAGATCTCCGTGATTTGAGCCGTTGTAAGACCAGATGGCTGAGCATCGATCGGTCCATCCCAGTTCCAGCTGGTGCCGGTAACGTATTGACCGTCAAAGTCAAGGTAAACAGTTGCTTTAGCAGACGGATAGCTGCTCAGTATAGGAACCTGGGCAATTAATTTTGGTGCGTACATAGCAAGGATGGCTATGCATAGGACACGTGATAGGATTTTCATAAACATTGGATATTCGAGATAAACACTTCAAGTTTTCTAAGAGGGTACGGATTACACCCTAATGAACATATATAACAAGGAAAATCTATTCTGGTAATGGGCAATCTGCAATGACTAGCGAACGCTGTTGCTTTTTGAAAAAGTAACGACCGTTCTCATTTACAAGCAACAACACATCGCCAGATGTGCGGTTATGCAAAATGCCTGTATATGAGACGCTGCCATTTTCCTGCTTTATGCGTGAAAGCGTAAGAAGCGCATTGTTGTAGTTTGTGCAACGAACATTGATCGTTTCCACCTGCGGATCGGGCTGAGATTTTTCAAGAACCTCTCCTGTAAGTGTAAGATTGCTATCGATGTTTAAGATGATTTGTCTGCCTTTGTTGTAGTTAAAAGATTTGTCAATAACAGACAGTGGGCAATTTGTTTTCGCCTGTAAGTTTTTGAACAGTAAAGGCTGTGAAGAAGCATTATTGTCAGCAATTTTGTGTTGCTGAGAAAAACCATTTAGTGAAAGGGCTAGACATAACACTATACCCCCGTTGAAAAGCACGGCTTTCATTGAATTGAATTTTTGGATTTTAAACGATCTCTAAAGGGTACGGTGATCTTGCCCGGAGGCAATTATTATTTATCACAAACGGTGGTTTCTGGGGAATATTGTTTTAATGTGGAAAAAATTAGCGAAGTCAATTAAGAATTAGCAATTAAGAATTAAGAATGCTGCAGGTTGGGCATTGCGCACAGTTGATAACTTTTTCAAAGCGGGAATCCATATCGCGAACGGTAAGACCAACATAATTCATTGCCGTTCGGGCTTTAGCCAACGGAAAAAAAGCAAAAGAGAAAAATTAGAAAGTAAATACGAAGGGATCCTAGGAGAAAATCCGTGTAAATCCGTCCAATCTGTGTCATCCGTGTGCCATCAATACTGGCCCGTGCTCAACAAAACGAGTGTACACGCTTCCTGCGTTTTAATATTATTATCCTCCGCCAGTTTTTCCAGCTCTATATTTTCAGTGCCGGGGTTGAAGATGATGCGTTTAGGCTTCAACGACAATATATAATCGTAGTATTCCTTTTGGTGTGTTTCGTTCAGGTAAAGCGTAACAGTATCTACGTCCTCAAAATCCTTTTTCTCTTTGGTCACATCTATTCCTGCCACATTGGTATCTCTGCGGCCAATAGCTACAACGGGGTGTCCGTGCTGCTTCAAACTATTGATGGCGAGATTGCTGTAACGTGCGGGATTATCTGATGCGCCCAATACCAGTGTCTTCTTTTTCATACCATAAATTTATTAAAAATTCCAGACCTGACAGGTTTTGTCAACATCTTGCTATTACACAGACCTTATCATAAAACCTGTCAGGTCTCGGTCGGCCTTTCGTTGGCATATTTAGAAAGTCGTTTTCTTTTGAAGTTCAGGGATTGCTGCGTCTATTCTTTTGGCCAGTTCCGGTAATTTAATAGTGGGAACTGCGGGAAACAAATGATGCTCAAGGTGATAGAACATGCCGAAGGTTAACCTGTTTTTCCAATTGCTCCTTTGTGTTCTTGCCATAGATGGGTTTTCTTCAGTATCATGGTGAACTGTCCACACAGCAAAGAATGCCATTAAAAATTCACCTATTACCATAACGATGATATGGTAAATAAGAAAATGAATTTGAAAATAAAACACGATGGAAGCGAAGACAATCACCGCGGCAAGCTCCGCAAATACGTTCTTTTTATAGTTCCTATTGCCTTCTTTTAGAGTGATCCGGTGTATAAGAAACATATGCAACGGCCCGTATAAAATGGCTGCTAACCAACTCATATGCGCTGCCTTGCCTTCCTGGTCTTTTTCCGAAAGGCAATATTTATGGTGCCGCAAATGATTGAACTTTACCGCGTGAATGGACACCAACATCAAGATGCTATTGGAGAACAGGGAAAACCAAGTAAGAAATCTATTGGTGCCAAGTGAATTGTGAAAACCATTATGAACCTGGCGCAAAGAAGTGAGGAAAAAGAATGCAGAAAATGGCAGAGCCAAAATATAGTAGTGAAAATAAGCCAGGGAGCAAGAGACCAAAAACCATGGGATGGTCAGATTATTTTCAATCAACATTTCTTTCGTTGAAAGTTTTCTCAAATCTTTCCATTCAACTTTTTGCAGTATTTCTGAATGTGTCATAAGAAGTAGTTTAGGAATTTTCGGAGCTGTTCGACATGTTAGCAAAGCGCATGTCGAATGACAGATAAAGCGGATTTCTAATCCGCGAGTTAGCTGCTGCACAATACAAATGGATTTAAAATCCATTTTATCTCTGATTCGACATGCGCTTCGCTAACATGTCGAATAGCGGATTAGAACAGATGGTACATTTTTCTCGGCACGCTTTGCACAATGTTCTCCAAAGCAGGGTCCAGCTTCGCATACTTAAATTCAAAGCCGCTTTCAAGCATTTTTGTGGGAACAACCCAACGGCTCTTTAAGATCAGCTCTGCTTCAGTGCCAATGAGGTTCGCTCCAATGCGAAGCATCCATTTAAAAGCCGGTAAGCCTATTTTTGTTCCACTCACTTTGCGAAGCGTTTTCATGAATTCATTGTTGCGGACTGGAAACGGAGAGCTAATGTTATAAGTGCCGCTCATTTCAGCATGATCAGAGATCCAATCAATGCTGCGGCAAACATCTTCAATATGCACCCAGCTATACATTTGTTTGCCACTTCCCTGTTTGCCACCCAATCCAAATTTTAAAAGATTAAAGTAGGGAACCATTACGCCGCCATCGCCGAGCGTGATCGCCATGCGGAGCGCTACTTTGCGGGTTTGAGGAGTCGCTTCTTCGTAGAAGGTTTTCTCCCAAAGTTTGCAAACCTGCACAGAGAAATCGTTGTGATGTTCACCGGTGTACTCGTCCTGCGGTCTGTCTTCGGCGTGGCGGTAAATGGTGGCAGAAGCGGCGTTGATCCAGAGTGTAGGGGGATTGTGAATGGTACGGATCGCTTCGCCTATAGCTTTTGTTGCATCGGTACGGCTATCAAAAATTTCCTTTTTATTTTTTTCGTTGTAGCGGCAGTTAACAGACTTGCCTGCAAGGTTGATCACCAAATCAGCATTCATGAATGAAAGCGCCCACGTGCCAAGATTCTTTCCGTCCCATTTTACATACTCAATATTGGCGTGGTGAATAAGTGACGATTGATAAGCATTGTTTTGCTGATCCGGCAATTGCCTTGTAAGAATAACAATGCGATTGCTCTCGCAGAAATATTTAGCTAACCGCTGACCAATAAATCCTGTTCCACCTGCGATAATGATCTTCTTATTTTCCATGTCTGTATGTTTTGAACTTTCAGAAAAAAATGAAATATTAGCGATTGAAAAAAGCCGTTTTTTGAAACAGCTTGTTATAATGCTTTTGCTTTCTTCGTTTATTTTGGTGTCGTCAATAGTGAGCCATTCTGCTTGTCATCCCGAGGAACGAGGGATGACAAGCGAGAGTCTTTTATGTATCAAGCTACCTATTACAATAACTGATACTCTTCTAATCAAAAAATCGCCTCTCACTTAAACATCTTCAACATCGTACTTAAAAACCAACTCTCTTCACTCTTGATCATTGTTTCTAAAGTCTTGTCGGCTTGTTCGCCAAACTTTTTAATACCATTGATCGTATCGAGAAATGCCTTTGTCTCTTTATCTTTTTTATCACCTTCTACTGTTGATAGTTGATTGATCAGTTTCAGCATTGGATCGAGCTCACGTTTCTTTCTCTCTTTTATAATTTGCGTAGCTACCTTCCAGATGTCTTTTTCGGCAGTAAAATATTCCTTGCGTTCACCAGGAACAATTACGCGATCCACAAGACCCCAATCTATCAGCTCACGAATATTCATATTTGCATTGCCACGGCTCACGGAGAGCTGCTCCATCACGTCATCCTGTGTTAAAGGATCAGGACTAATAAGCAACAACGCGTGCACCTGCGCCATAGTACGGTTAATGCCCCAATGTGTGCCAAAGGCTCCCCACGATGCGATGAACTGCTGTTTAGCTTCTGAAAGTTTCATAAAGTAAAGATAAAGTATACTTTCTGAATTTTCAAAAATAAATGAAAGTTTGTTTTATTGTAACCTGAAAGTGATTGGCTGTCGTTTATATGTTTTAACAGTTACTCCGTTCTTTTGGCCGGGTATCCATTTGGGAGATTTCTGCAGCATACGCAAAGCTTCTTTATCGAGCGAGTATTCAACAGAGTGGTAAATTTCAATATCAGTTAACGATCCATCTTCCAAAACAATAAACTGAAGGACAACATTTCCCTGGAAGTCATGATTAAAAGCCCTTTCGGGATACTTTAGGTTTTTGGACAAATACTTTCCCCAGGCACCGATACCGCCAGGAAACTCTGATTCAACTTCACTGATGGGTTTGCTGGTATTCACTGTAATACGCGCTTCCCGCTCCGCCTGGCTTAGCTCTTTAACGATCTTACCGTTGGAGAAAATTACTTCCTTTATGCATTGGTTGGAATCACTAAAGCAGTATGTACTTCCATCCAGCACGCCATTTTTGTAGTTGCTCACGGAATCAATATAGCCACTTGGTTTAAAAATGGTACATTCTCCATCCAATGCCTGGGTGTCTATGTTTTTATATGACTCAATCCGCAACAGAGGTCCATTAAAATTATAGTACCAGCCCTGCCAGCTGCTATCGTTCACCTTTCTTAGTTCGAGTAAGTATTTGGCTTTTTTGAGGTCTGTAGCTTGCTCCCATTTTTCATTGAAAAGATACAAGTTGCCATCCTGGGAAAAAGCCTTGTTAATGCATGTAAAGAATAGTACAAAGCACGCTAATTTGCTAAATTTCATACGTTTAGATACGGGGTTATTACTTCGGTTAATAGGGTTTGCCATGGGTTTGGCGAATCAAATATCCAATAAATTTCGGAAACGGCTTGATGGTCCTGATAAAGGCATTCGTCATCCATTCTTTACCAAACATGCTTTGTATAAATCGTCCCGTTTGCAGTCGACCTGAAAATTGTTTGTTCCACGCGCTGATATATTGCTTCTCCATATGATCACGACTCATTTTGCCCTGCAAAAATTGATCAATATTTTCAAATGCAATTTTGCTTGCGTGAAGTGCCATGCTCATGCCATTGCCGCATAAAGGCGTAATCATTCCACAGGCGTCACCTATCATCAAGACGTGATTTTCAACGAGAGATTTCTTTTCAAATGAGATCTGTGAAATGGTAACCGGTGATGAAAATAGAAATTTAGAAGTGGTAAAGATCTGCTTCAGATTAGGGTTTTCAAACAATACGTTTTGCTCCAGTTTTTCAAACGAATTGCCATTGTCCTGCAAGTTCGCGGCAGTCGTTAGATAGCACAAACAATACTTATTGTCCTCCACCCGCGACATACCACAATAGCCATTTTTATAATTGTGCAATGCAATGGTATCGGCAGGAAAATCTGCTTCAATGTGATATTTAACGCCAATGTAATTGTTGAGCTTGTTTGGCTTTTGGCGAATGAACGGACGTTTCCATTTTACATCAAGATTACTGCGCTTGCCAAACGAACCAACAGCCATTTGACATCGCAACTCTTCAGTGTTATATTTCACACAGAAGTTTCCGTTTTCAAAAACAACATCTGTCACCTTGGTATTTTCAAGTATAAGAACACCTGCCCCACGAGCAATTTTCGCTAATTCAAAATCGATTGTGTAGCGGCTGATGCCAAATCCGCCCAGTGGCAGCGGTTCTTCAATGCTGCGTCCATCCGGGGAAGTGACGATGAGTTTTTTGATAATGGGCAGATCCATTTCGTTTAACCGCAAACCCAGCGATTCCAGGAATGGCCAGCTTTCGAGGCTTATGTATTCTCCGCACACCCTATGAAAAGGATAGGTTTCTTTTTCAAATAAAATGACCTTATAACCAGCCCTTGCTATCTGTATGGAAAGCGACAAACCTGCAAGGCCACCGCCAATGATTGCAATATCGTATGTTGTAGTATTAGTTTGATTGGTTTCCACAGACCTCATTTTTCATGTCAACGTTTTACAATTATCAGCCAGCGAAATGCCCATTTCCATTTGATGGAATGTCTATGAATAGAGGCACCTGACAATATTGTTTTCAATTCACTTTTCGAGAAGCCACGCAATACAGAAAGAGGTGCATCATTTTTTACAAGATACGATCGCGAAAAAATAACTGTCAGCATTTTTATGGAATAATAGGCAAGCCTGTTACGATGAAGGTCATTTACAAAAAAACCAAGGGAGCTATTGTCGTGCATCCATTGAAACATTTTTTGCAAATGCTCTTCTAAAAAGTGATGACAAAAAAGCGAAGAAAAGATAATGTGCGGCTTTTGAGTAAACATCACTTTTGCATAGTCAGAGTTTATCCACTCGCAGTTTAATGAAGGGTTTTTTTCCCGCGCATACGCGATGCAATGTTCATTGATATCGATGCCAATGAAAAACGCGGCCACGTTATTTTTTTCGCACCATTTATTTACAGCGCAAAGATTATCGCCACCACCGCAGCCAATCTCACAGATGATAACCCTTTCAAGTTTTTGTGATTGTAATAATTCTTTTATCCCCGCAAGTGTAATACCATGGCCGCCCAACCAGGTGTTGATAATATCAAGCTCCTGCATATTGCGTTTGATATCGTCGAAAGGAATATCATCACGGTCGAGGAGTTCGAGGGTATATGAGCGTTGCGAAAATTTCATCATTTTGAGATTAGCAAAGAACGCCCGCCTGAATGACTAGTCGGGCAGGCAGATCATCATGATTGTCACGATTTTTCATGATTTCTTTACTGTTGTTTCCTATTTAAAAAAATCATAACAGATCATGACAATCATGATGATCTGCGTTCTCTCTCTAACAGCATTGTTTCCATAGTGAGCCCCGGCCCGAAGGCAGCGCCAAATATTTTGCAGTCATCTCTGTTTTGCAATCTTTTCTTCATAATATCTTTCAGCACAAACAGGATAGTTGGCGACGACATATTGCCGTACTCTTTCAAAACATTATAGCTGTCCTGCAAAGCATTTTCAGGCAGGTCCAGACTTTTGTGAATGGCTTCCAAAATACGTTTGCCGCCGGGATGGATGCACCATTCGTTGATCTGGGCTTTCTCAGCATTATAGTGTTTCATTGCACGACTCACAAGTGAATGAAAGTCTTCTTCAATTAATTCGGGCACATAACCGCTCAGCGTCATTAAAAAGCCTTTGGAAGAGAGCTCCCAGCTCATGTCGTTCTTGCCTTTTGATAACACTTCCGAATAGAATCCGTCAATCAAAAGGCCTTCTTCTTTGTAGCTGTTTCCCGTAACCATCACTGCTGCGGCACCATCGGCAAATAACAAACTCGCCGCAATATTGTCAGGGTCAGATTCTCTTTGAAAATGCAGCGTACAAAGTTCCGTGCACACGATCATCACCTTTGCCTGATCATCTGCAATGCAAATGCTGTTCGCAAGTTTTAAAGCATGAATAGCTGCATAACAGCCCATGAAATTTACGGAAGTGCGAAATATATTGTTGGGCAGATCAAGTAGTTCCATCACCTGCAGATCAAGACCCGGCGCACTCATTCCTGTGCAGCTAACGGTAATAAGATGCGTAATATCGTTTTTATCCAGCGACGTTTCTTCGAGGCAATTCCTGATCGCATTTACAGACAATTCCGGAGCAAATTTGTTGAACCATTGCATACGCATTTCAAGTGAAGGAAAAGGCTCCAGATTTTCTGTTTGCGGGTAGAACTGCCAATCAGGTACGGACCTGCTATATTCAGGAATAACTGAGTAGCGACTGTCTATGCTGCTGTGGTGATACAGAAATTTCAGTTTGCGATTTCCTACGGCGTCCAGTGCATACACACATTGCATGAATTGAAGAATATCTTCCTGGCTGTGCTTATGCGGCGGAACCGCAGTTGCTATGTTTATTATTTTGCTCAATGGTTATTTTAAAAATAGAAGCGTTATAAAGTAAATACAAGTACAGCCCGATGCAATGATATTCATTTGCAGGCTGTTTTTAAAATCGGCTTTTTGAGGGTTTTTCCAAACGGCATTCATCCACCACAAAAAATAGACAAGAACCGGCGCCATGATGGCAAGAAACAAATACAGGATCATGTCGTTTCCATGTATATACGATAAATACCAGATGCAGGTTGCTGCAAGCGAAAATATAATACCGCAAAAAATAAACGTTCCCCTTTTTCCCAGTAGCATGCTAATGGTCCGAACTCCGTCTTTTTCATCTTCCTCAAACTGGTAAATTTGAGTAAGCGGGTAATAGCCCCCTATCAAAAAGGAAGAAGCCAGCATACAAACCAAAGGAACATCCAGTGAACTTTCAATACTACAGCCATAATACACCAATGCAAAAATGAAACCTCCCTGAAAGATTACCACTGTTAAATAACCAATTACAGGATATTTTTTGAGCCGTATGCCGCGATAACTGTATGCTCTTGATGCCAGGATATATAACAACAAACCAATGCCAAAAGTTAGATCAATAACAATTGCGCCTGCAACTACGGCAATTGCATCCATAGTAACAGTAAGGTAAAATAACTCTTTGGTGGGCATCATAGGTTTGGAAAGACCGCCAATCGCAGATTCATCTCTGTCCATGTAAGAATTGTATCCATTACTGGAGGGATAAATCAGTCCATGGAGTATTAAAAAAACAAAAAAAGTATGCCAAAGATGTAACTGAGGAACCTGGCTTACTGCAAACAAGAAAACGGGTAATAAAAAAATAGAAAAATGAAACCTTAGCAGTTGTATGGTTGATTTTTGAAGCATTGTTTAACTAAAGTAAGGAAAAGGAGCTGCACTTGGTAGATGGTGTATTGATTAACAAAACATAGAATTGACATTCTTTGCGACGTCATTGCGAGCCCTGCGGAAAGCCATTGACTGCATTACAAGAGCAATGCTAAACATAAGCGTGTGGGTGAAGCAATCATCTTGCGCATGAGATTGCTTCGCCCGATCTCCGTAGTGTCGCACTCTTTTGTTGTTGAATCATCGCGCTCCGCCGGTCTCGCAATGACGGGTGCGAGGTTGTTTTACTTCAGCAAAAAGCCGAAGTCATCACTCGATTCCAACTCCTTTGTTTCTTGTCCATATTTGAAAAGCCTCACGGACCTGCTTCCAACCAGCGCAATGCTTTTGTTTTCCACCGAAAACATACAGCCTTCACGAAGACCAGCCACAAACATGTGCTTGTTTGCCTCAATATACTCCAGCAAACGTTGTTCGCGTGTTTCACCTGCATGATGTTCGGGATGTGCATCCAAATAGTGAGGGTTAATTTGAAACGGGATAAGGTTAAGTGCCTTGAAACTTTGCGGTTGCACAATTGGCATATCGTTCGTTGTGCAAATGGTAGGCGCGGCAATATTGCTTCCGGCGCTCCAGCCAACATACGGCGTGCCATTCAAAACCTTTTCTCGAATAGCGTCAATCAGGTTGAGATCTTGTAAAGTTTTTAGTAAATGAAACGTATTTCCGCCGCCGGTTACAATTGCCTGGGCATTGTTTATCGCCTGTAGCGGATCTGATGCTTTGTGAATAGACTTTACGGTCACGTTAAATTCAGCAAAACGTTCCTGCACTCTGCTTTCATAATCGTCATAAGAAAAAGTGACGGCAGCAAAGGGAATAAAAACAACTTCGGTTACATTACTTTTCTGCAAGAAGTCTGCTATGTATTTCTTTGGATATTCAAGATACTGTTCTCCGGCATTGGTGGAGTTGCTGAGCAATAAGAGACGCATGTTTAGTCGGTGTTAAGTCAAAAATCAAAAGTAAAAAGTAAAAAAACTGCGGCCAAAAAAACAAATGTCACCACAAAACTGTGATGACATTGAGTTTAAAATATATTATCGCTGCTGCGATTTTTTACTTTTTACTTTTGATTTTTTACTTAGTAATCGTACTCCCTTCTAAACATATTCAACCGAAGCCCCAGTGTAAACATCGTGCTATTGTTATTGTAGCTCGGATAACTCGGAACACTCAATTTTCTATACATAAAGGTCCCATCGACATATAGATTTTCCAGCACTTCGTAGCCAACCCACAGCGAACCATTTACACCGGTCCCTTTTGCGCCACTTCCGATATTGAATCCATAGTCTCCCGGACGTGTATTGTAATCTTTGAAAACATTTCCGCCATAGTTGGTACCAGCTGAATCCAAACCTTGCCTCCATGCGATCAGTTTAGCCTGGATAGAGAGTTTTCTTAAAGGCTGGTAACGGATAATGCCAATGCCTTCTACAAAATTGGCCCCGAACGGATGCGCCAGCGGTTGATTGTAATGCGTCCAGTTGGCTACTGAATCGTAGTGAGAATAAGTGTAAGGACGAACAGCGTTGATCTCACCCTGAATATCAAGATTTTTAATACCAAACGCATCAATGTATTTCATGCCGGCCTGTATTCCATATTTGTTGCCCCACCAGCCATCCTGGTTCTTTACATGGCTAAACACAAATTCATCCAGCATGATCTGAGAATAGAATTGCAACTTCTTAGCCACGTTTGCTTTAAGGTCAATGCCAACCATTGAGTTATCGCCACTGCCATTGTTCGATTCTGCCGGACGCAGAAAGATAATTGGATTCAGGTAAGCAAGTTCGATACTATTGGTGCGACCATACACCACATTATCAAAAAAGCCCACATTCAACCATTTGGTAACATTCATGCTCAATCGATGTATGGTAGAATATTTTTTATCAACCACTGTATTGCCTGCAGTAATTTCCTTGTCTTGCGGTACAAGCTCATTAACCAGCATTTCGTAATCAAGCTTCCATATCCTGGTGCTTAATTTCAGGAAAAGATAGTTGTTTGAAAAGTCGCTCAGGAAAAGACTTCTGTAGCCGTTTCCATAAAAGTTTTTATCGAAGCCAAATTGTACATTAATGTATTTGGTAACGTTGAAGTAAAGAGAACCCCGCCCGTCGAAGTAGTCGTAAGCGGTTGTTTTAAATGGCTTGTAAAAACCTGCTCCCGGCACTGCGTGAAAACTATCGACCCATTTTTGCACAAAACCCGGAGTGCGTTCCTGGTTGTCTGTCAGGTAAAAGTCGAAGCCGATCTTTTTGGCGATCAAACCGCGGCCGCTTACCCCACGTGTATTAAGGAAAAGGCTTTCGCTGTTGTCTTTTTCTTTAGAAATCTGAAACTGCAACACGGGATTTATCGCAAGAAAGAAATCTTTTGTGTCAACCTGGAAAAAGTTTGCTTTTGTTTTATAGATCGTATTCCAGATAGGATGTTTGCTGTTGTAAGCCGATTTGTCGCCACTTACCCATTCAAGGTTATTGGCAAAAAAGCTTTGAAGATTGGCTCTGTCTACGTTGGATAATTTTAAATTGCCGTCAAGCGAGTCGTTTTTCAACAAAAGTTCGGCTCTTTCCACCAGCATTTTTCTGTTTTGCGGCTTCACAAATGAAAAATTGAGCACCGAATCTTTTTGCGCCTTAATTTCCAGCCTATCTAGCATTTGCTGGTATTTTGTCTGCTGAGGCAACAAACTTGACTGGGCAATAGCAATCGAAGGGCTAATAATTATCGCAGCCCTAATAAGTGTTTTTATAAATTGCATGCTGGTACGATTATATAAATATTTATTATTTTAAAATATGCAAAAATTCCTGATTAAAAATATTACTATCGTTAATGACGGTAAATCTTTGCCTGGGGATGTATTGATCAGCAATGGCCGGATAGAAAAAATAGGAAGCAATATTAATACCAACGGCTCGGTTAAGGAAATAAACGGTGAAAATAAATTTCTATTGCCCGGCGTAATCGACGACCAGGTGCATTTTCGCGAGCCGGGCTTAACGCATAAGGCTAACATTTATACAGAATCGAAAGCCGCCGTGGCCGGTGGTGTAACTTCGTTTATGGAAATGCCCAACACCATTCCCAACACTTTAACGCAGGAGTTGCTGGAAGAAAAATATACAATCGGCGCAAATACGGCTCTGGCCAACTACTCATTCTTTATGGGTACAGGCAATGACAACAGCGACGAGGTTTTGAAAACAAATGACAAGAGAAAAGATGTTTGCGGCATAAAGATTTTCATGGGGTCATCTACCGGAAATATGTTGGTGGACAACTACCTCACGCTCGACAAAATTTTCAGCGAAAGCGAAGTACTGATCGCCACGCATTGCGAAAACGAAAGAATCATTCGCGAAAATCTTGAACGCGTTAAGGCAGAAAATCGTCCGCTCACAGCCGCTGATCACCCGATTATAAGAGATGATATAAACTGTTTTGAATCTTCATTTGCCGCTGTTCAGCTGGCAAAGAAACATAACACCCGCCTGCACATTCTGCACATAAGCACAGCAAAAGAACTGCAGTTGTTTACCAACATGATCCCTCTGAAAGATAAAAGGATCACTACCGAAGTTTGTGTGCATCACTTGCACTTTACAAGCGATGACTATGCGCGCCTCGGCAATCTTATTAAATGCAATCCTGCCATTAAAGCGCCGTTTAACAAAGAAGCCCTTTGGGAAGCGATGCTGGATGACAGATTGGATATTATTGCCACGGACCATGCCCCGCATACATGGCAGGAAAAAGATGAGCCTTACGAAAAGGCACATGCGGGATTGCCGCTCGTGCAGCATTCGCTTTCTTTGATGTTGCATTACGTAAAACAGGGAAAAATTTCCATTGAAAAAGTGGTAGAGAAAATGAGCCATGCAGTAGCAGAATGTTTTCAAATTGAGAACAGAGGTTACATCCGCGAAGGCTATTTTGCCGATCTCGTTATTGTGGACATGAATGCGCCCACAACTGTAAACAAGTCAAATATTCTTTATAAATGCGGCTGGAGCCCGCTGGAAGACTTCGCTTTCCCAGCTTCTATCACGCATACTTTTGTAAACGGTAATCTTGTGTATGGAAATGGCGTGTGGGATGAATCTAATAAGGGAATGAGATTGAGGTTTGACAGGGACTGATCGAATAACTGAATTAACTGAAAAGTTGATAGTTGTTGGTTGTTAGTTGTTAGGAAAACCAAATCGAGCATGGGGCCTAATAACTAACAACTAGCAACTAACAACCCATGCGGACAGTTCAGTTATTCAGTCATTCAGTTATTCAATTATTCTTTAACTTGACTCTATGAACATCGACAAAGTTACCTTCAACGACCTATCCATTTTTTCTCATGAAGAGGAGTTTTCTCTTTTTCATAAATTCAATTTCACACAAACAACAGATGGTAAAGCGTGGTTGGCGAAATTTTTCTCGGAGCCTTTTACTGATATTGCCCGAATTAAGGAAACGCAAGAGATCATCAAAACAATTATAGAAAAAGAGTCGCAATGGCCCACTCAAATTACCAATGGAACCATTATGGTGATTGAGAAATTCTATGATTATGGCATGGACCCGTTGCCTGATAACGCGAATTTAGTCGGTGCCATTTCTTATAAGCTCTTGCATGCTCCTGATTACTCCCTCACACGATATTCTGTTACGCACTTTGTTGATTTGGTAAAGGGCTTCATGAAGCTTGTTGAAGTTTTCGATAATAGTGACACGCCTAAAATGTTGCGCACTTTTATAACGCGTGCAAAGGATCTGATGAAGCCACAGATTATCGGAAAACTTTTGCAAATAGAAAAAGATGCGAAGCTTACACCTCTGCAAACTGTTCACTACGGCCATTTTCTTCGCCATAGTTATAAATCGTCAGCAAATGAACTGATCAATATTTTTGGACGGATCGATGCATGGTATTCTATGGCGATGGCCGTAAAGAAATTCAATCTTACTTTTCCATCTTTCATCGAAAGCCAGCAGGCATATCTTGATGCAAAAGAATTGTATCATCCGCTATTGCCAACACCTGTTTCATACAATGTAAAGCTAGACACAAGCAATAATTTTCTTTTTTTAACCGGAGCAAACATGGCGGGTAAAAGCACCTTCATCAAGGCGGTTGGGTCCGCCGTTTACCTTGCGCATTTGGGAATGGGCGTGCCTGCCAACAATTTCCAGCTCAGCCTGTTTGATGGTATTTTGAGCAATATTAACGTGAGCGATAACATCGTAAAAGGAGAAAGCTATTTCTTCAACGAAGTGCAGCGCATAAAGAGAACCATTGAAACCATCAACAACGGAAAAAAATGGCTCGTGCTCATTGATGAACTTTTCAAAGGCACCAATGTGCAGGATGCCATGAAGTGCTCCACAACCGTTATCAAAGGTTTGATAAGAATTCCCAATTCACTCTTTATTCTTTCCACACACTTATACGAAATAGGCGAAGAATTGAAAGTATTCCCAAACATCATCTTCCGCTATTTCGAAACGGCCGTGTCGCAGGATCAACTTGTCTTCAATTACCAGTTAAAAGAAGGCATTAGCAACGACCGTTTGGGTTATCTCATTTTGAAGAGAGAGAAGGTGATTGATCTGCTGGAAGGAATCAGATAATTGAAAATGGAAAGTTGAAAATGGAAAATGAAGTGGAACGCAGATCTTCATGATTGTCATGATTTGTTACGATTTTTTGAATTACAGTTTTGTGTCGAGCGTTTACTGATTCTTTGCCTGACACCGGCTCCAAACTTTCAAATTATTAAGCACAAATCTTAGATCATCTTCAATCATGATAATCATGAAAATCTGCGTTCTTTCTCTCGATTCCTGCCATCGCGTCAGTTTTTTACAATTTTTTAAAATTGGAAGGAGATTTGGTAATAAATACATACTTTCAAACTAATTAATAATCAGAAAGGAAATACATATGAATTTTCAAAAAGAATTTGAGAAATATGCCGTTAAACATCGGGGTATTTCCAGCAATACACTAAACGATTATAATAAATACCAGGTTAATAATCTTACTCCAAATATTATAGAGGAAAGGCCCATGAACATCGCGGTAATGGATGTATACAGCCGTTTGATGATGGACCGTATTATTTTCCTTGGTTACCCAATCAATGACGAAGTGGCAAACATCATTACTGCCCAGTTGCTATTCATGGAAAGCACTGACCGCGGCCGTGATATTCAAATGTATATCAACAGTCCCGGCGGTAGTGTTTACTCTGGCATGGCGGTGTACGATACCATGCAGTTTATCACTCCGGATGTTTCCACTATCTGTATCGGTATGGCAGCTTCAATGGGTGCTGTATTAATGTGCGCTGGTACAAAAGGCAAACGTACAGCGCTTAAACACAGCCGTATCATGATCCACCAGCCAAGTGGCGGCATCGGAGGACAAGCCAGCGATATCGAAATCACTGTAAATGAGATCAGAAAATTGAAAAAAGAATTGTACGAAGTGATCTCTCAACACACTGGAAAACCGGTAAAACAAGTGGAAAAAGACAGCGATCGTGACTACTGGTTAACTTCATTCGAGGCAAAAGAGTACGGTCTGGTAGACGAAGTACTATTGGTAAACCCTCGCAAAGAAGCAAAAGAAAGCTAAGAGATTCAAAACTCAGTACTCAAAACTTAAAACTCAAAACTCAAATGAATTATTCAAAATATATAGCGCCAATTAGAATGGACGATGAAGAGGAAGAAAAACCAGAAGAAGGCAGAAGAGATGAGCTGATGATGCTTAATAAAAGGCTGGAGCAGCTTTTCTTTGAAAAAAGAGCCGTTTATTTATGGGGCGTAGTTGACGATAAATCCGCACGTGAAGTAACTACCAAAATGTTGTTGCTCGATGCAGATAAACCAGGCGAAGAAATCAAATTTTACATCAATAGCCCGGGTGGAATGGTAACCAGCGGTATGGTTATTTATGACACTATGCGAATGATCAAAAGTCCGGTAAGCACCATTTGTATGGGATTGGCAGCCTCTATGGGTTCCATTTTGCTGAGTGGCGGTACTAAAGGACGCAGATTCATTTACGAACATGGTGAAGTAATGATCCACCAGCCTAGCCTTGGCGGTTTTATGCAGGGCGTGAGTGCTGACCTGGAAATTCAGGCGAAGCAAACAAGAAAGGTAAAAGAGATCGGCGCGAAAATCCTGGCAGACAATTGCGGAAAAACGGTGGCACAGATTATGAAGGACTTTGACCGTGATTATTGGATGGACGCTAAAGAATCTATCGACTATGGAATTGTAGACGGAGTGCTGGATAAACTATAATTTTATCTATTTCTTAAATAGTTGACAACTAATAAGGTATATGAAAAACCGCTGCTCTTTGCAGCGGTTTTTTGCCTATAATTGTCTTAGTAGGGGTGAATCGTATTCGCCCGGAATGCAAATGCATTCGCCCACCGGGAATAATCCCTAAATGTTGCTTATCCGCAACTATTGGGTAACTTTGTAAAACTGATATAAACTAATAAATGGCTAAAAACACTTTGCATTGTTCTTTTTGCGGGCGCAGCAGGGATGAAGTGAAAATCCTTATTGCGGGACAGGAGGGACATATATGTGAGAACTGCGTGGAGCACGCCCGTGAGATTATTGAGCAGGAGCTGATGATCCGTACCGATGCTACCATTTCCTCATCGTCTTTTAAACTAACGGTTAAGAAACCGGTTGAAATAAAGAGATACCTGGATGAATATGTGATTGGACAAGATGACGCTAAAAAAATACTTGCAGTGGCAGTATACAACCACTACAAGCGTTTACAGCAGAAAACCGGCACAGAAGGCGAAGTAGAGATTGAAAAAAGTAACATCGTAATGGTGGGTGAAACCGGAACTGGTAAAACCCTATTGGCGAAAACAATTGCTAAATTGCTGAATGTTCCGTTCGCCATCGTTGATGCAACAGTATTTACTGAAGCAGGTTATGTAGGTGAAGATGTGGAAAGCATTCTTACTCGCTTGCTACAGGTTTGCAACTATGATGTTGCTGCTGCAGAAAGAGGAATCGTGTATATAGATGAGCTCGATAAAATTGCCCGCAAAGGCGATAACCCTTCCATTACACGTGATGTGAGCGGTGAAGGTGTTCAACAAGGTTTACTGAAACTTCTGGAAGGAACCGATGTATTGGTGCCACCACAAGGCGGACGTAAACACCCTGAACAAAAACTGATCAAACTGAATACACACAACATATTGTTCATTTGCGGTGGTGCATTTGACGGCGTTGATAAGATCATTTCCCGCAGGGTAAATACCAATGCGATTGGTTTCAACGTAAACAAAGAGCACCAGGAAGCTGCGAGAAAGAATTTGCTGCAATATGTAAATGCGCAGGATTTGAAGAGTTTTGGTTTAATACCAGAGCTTTTGGGACGTCTGCCAGTTGTAACTTATTTGAATCCGTTAGACACTACGACACTACGTTCAATTCTTACAGAGCCTAAGAACTCACTTTCAAAACAATACAAGAAATTGTTTGAACTGGAAGGTATTGAATTGGCCATCGATGATGATGTGTATGACTTCATGGTAGAAAAAGCAATGGAATACAAATTGGGTGCAAGAGGATTGCGTTCTATTTGTGAAAGCATTTTAACTGACGCAATGTTCGAACTGCCATCAAGCAAAGAAACCAAGTTCCATCTTACGCTTGAGTATGCGAAGAAGAAATTTGACAAGAGCAAGATGAGCCTGTTGAAGGTGGCTTAGTAAAAATAAATTTAGATGTACGGTGTACGAAGTACGATGTACGAAATGTTTTTGGTGGTAACAGCTTAATTACTTTCGTATCTCTTCTTCATACACCGTTTGCATTTAAGACGATCTCAAACGCAAAACCTAGTACTCAAAACTCAAAACTTTAAATATGGACGAACTGATTAAACAATTAATGGCAGAAGGATTGACAGAACAACAGGCTTATAAAGCGATTGAAGTGATTAAAAATTTCGCCAAGAAGAAATTCCCATTATTCGGTGGAGCACTTGACAAATTGTTCGACAAATACGGTCCTAAGGAAGAAGAAGACTTTATGCCGTAACAATTAAATAAGAGAGACGCGTTCATCAACGCGTCTTTTTTTATCTATTGCTTCTGATGCATGCCAACAGCCCTAATCATCGTCGAGGCCTTGATTCTTATTTTAGCATCCAGCACAATCGTTTTGTCTTAGTAAGATTTATCAGATATTTTGCCCAACATTATTTCTGCTGCCATAATTCTTGCAGTTCCCGGTAGAACCATACGCATTTTAACAGGCGTATTTTTAAAACTATAAATCATTGAAATGGAGAATAAAATAAACGTAGCATGTTTTGGTGAAGTGCTTTGGGACATTTTTCCTGGTAAAGAGAAAAGAATAGGCGGGGCTCCGTTTAATGTAGCTTATCACCTGTTTAAAATGGGAGCTTCAGTGAGAATGATAAGTAGTGTTGGTAATGATGAACTCGGAAAAGAATTAGTAACTAAAGTAAAAGGATGGGGTATGACCGCAGATGGCATTAGCATTGCTAACCGTCATCCAACAAGCACTGTCATTGCTGAAATTGATGAGAATAATGACGCCCATTATACTATTTCAGAGAATGTTGCCTGGGATTATATTATGCCGGGTCAAGAAGACAAAGAATTTTTAGAAAACGCGGGCGTGCTGGTTTTTGGGTCTTTAGGTGCAAGAAGCAAAGTATCGGAAAATGCTTTGTTTGAGTTGATCGAGAACAGTCGTTTCAATGTGTTTGATATCAATCTTCGAAAACCTTATTACAATATCGACTTGATTAATCAGCTATTGCAAAAAGCACACCTGGGAAAATTTAATAAAGCGGAAATGCTTATAGTGCTGGAGTCGTTTGGAAAAAAATATACCAGGGAAACAGACGCTGTAAAATTTCTGCAAGACAAATTTGATATGAAGGAGGTAATAATATCGAAAGGCAGCAAGGGCGCTTTATATGCTGTTGAAGACAACTTTTACCTTTGCCCGGCAGTGACGGTAACGGTAAAAGATACTGTAGGCAGTGGCGATTCCTTTCTGGCAGGCTTTTTATCCAAGCGCCTTGAGCCAGGAGCGACAGCTCATGATATCATGTCGCAGGCAGTTACGTTAGGCGCATTTATAACTTCAAAAGAAGGCGCTTGTCCGGAATATACTTTGGATGAATTTGAATCATTCAGGAGAAAACAGAACATTGTGTTTTCAACAATTTAATCTGTTGGGCAAATTCGTTTGTGCTTTACCTTTGCAATAAGTTTGATAGAATAGTAAATAAATCGTTCGACAAATACGGTCCTAAGATGAAGAAGATTTTATACCGTAATAAAATCCTCTCAAGAAAAGAAAAGCTGCAACTTCAATTGCAGCTTTTTTATTTATGTTCAAATCTTTTGTAAGAATTAGAACTGTCCATGCTTAAAAAAATGCTGAGGATCGCTCAAAGCAGCAGCACCGGCAATGATAACTATAGCAACTACGAGTAGAAAATACAATGCCGACAGTATAATGCCAACAATAGCACAAACGCGGCCCGCTTTCAAATTATTAAAAGATGAGGGCAGGTACAATGAAGGATTGGCATTATAAAGTGCCATGTCTTTTTTTGCAAGAACTAACGCAATGATACTGGTAATAAGGCCGACAATGCCGTAACAAAAACATCCCACAATTGAAATGATACCCAGCACAAGGACTGCTGTTGCATTGGGCAACGGAGATTGTTGAAAATTCAAATAATTCTGTTCTTGATTTGGTTCCTGGAAGTTTTCCATCAGTTAAAGGGTTTAAAATTGTTGATTGTTTTAAAAATATAAGATGACATAATAATTATCGCGCAAAATATGTGCGAGTACTTAAGTACAGTTGCACCGGCGCTAAATTTAAAGCGAAGATGCAATATAAGAAAGCAAATGGTTAAAATTATTGGGATGGTTGCCGGATACATTTCTAAGCTTTGGGTTAAATCACCTTTCAGCAGGTAAAGCACACTTCTTTGCAAGCCACATCCCGGACAATCTACATGCAGGAATTTTTTTGAAGGACAAGCCAGCATGTGGCTTTGCAGCCAGTTGATGAAAGTGCTATAGATTGAGGTTTGCAAAAGCGCTTTTGTTGTGGCCGCAAAATAAGCAACAATTAGGAATTACGAATTAGGAATGCAACGTCGTTTAGTTATCGAGGAGGCCCGCCCGGATGAATCCGGTCCTGACGGTCTTCGACAAGCTCCGCCTGACAGCCCGCTCGCGCTGTCAGGCGGAGCTTGTCGAAGACTTGTTAAACAGAAACGGTGATTGCGAGACACTTCTTAACTAAAAGATTTTTAGTTTCTAATAAAAAATGCCCTTTTGGAAAAAAGGGCACGAATTATAGTAAGCAATCGTAGAAAACCTATTTTAAAGCCTCACGGGCTATTACAATCTTTTGAATTTCTGAAGTGCCTTCGCCAATGGTGCAAAGCTTGGCATCGCGGTAATATTTTTCCGCAGGAAAATCTTTCGTGTAGCCGTAGCCTCCGAATATCTGCACGGCTTCTGTCGCGGCTTTTACGGCAATTTCACTGGCGTAATATTTTGCCATCGCGGCTTTTTGAGTTACAGGTAAATGTTTTGTCTTAAGGTCGCAAGCTTGCTGGGTCAATAGTTCCGCAGCTGCAATCTCAGTGGCAAGATCCGCCAGTTTAAAGCTAATTCCCTGGAAGTGCGAAATGGGTTTATTGAATTGATGACGTTCTTTAGAATATTGCAACGCACACTCGTAGGCGCCTTTGGCAATACCCAGGCTAAGTGCCGCAATAGAAATGCGTCCGCCATCCAGAATCTTCATGGCCTGATGAAATCCATTGCCTTCGCTTCCCAAAACGTTTTGATCGGGAATGAAGCAATTGTCGAAGATCATTTCGGCAGTCTCGCTTGCACGCATGCCCAGTTTGTTCTCTTTCTTTCCGCCGGAAAATCCTGGCGTTCCCCTTTCAACTATGAAAGCAGTAGCATTATTATGCTGACGTGGTTCGCCGGTTCTTGCAATTACAACTGCCACGTCGCCGCTTTTTCCATGAGTGATCCATGATTTGGTACCGTTGAGCAACCATCCGCCTTCCTGCTTTACCGCTACCGTTTGCATGTTACCTGCATCGCTGCCGGTGTTGGGTTCTGTAAGTCCCCAGGCACCTAGCCATTCCCCGGAAGCCAGCAATGGAAGATATTTCTTCTTCTGCGTTTCGTTGGCAAAAGCCATAATGTGACCCGTACACAGAGAATTATGAGCAGCAAGGCTCAAACCAATACCACCACAAACTTTCGCAATCTCCTGGATCACAACAATGTACTCCGCATATGACAATCCTGAGCCACCGTACTCTTCAGGGACCAAAACGCCCATGAAGCCCAGTTTACCCATTTCTTTAAATATGTCTGCAGGAAAATGTTGATTTTCATCCCACTCAGAAACGTGGGGTTTGATGTATCGGAGTGCAAAATCTCTGGCCGTCTGCGCTACTTGTAATGTAAGATCCTGTGTATCAAAATTCATAAGCAAGCAATCGTGGTTTAAAAAAAACAAGCAATCGTTAATGGCAAGCAACCAGAGAATAATGCAATTGTTGGCCGTTCATGTCCAACAATATATAGTAAGCAAATCGTTAAAGGCATTGCAATATAGAAACTATTTCAATAGAAACTAACATTCGTTAGTAATTTATTTTATTGACACATATGGATAAATTTTTTTGTATTCGTCCTCAGATATCAATGCGATTTTTCGGAGGTCTTCAATTGATTGAAATTCATTGTGTTGAGAGCGATATTGCACAATTGCATTGGCGATTTTCCAGCCTATATAAGGGTGTTGTTTTAAGTCATTTGCCGTGGCAACATTAATATTTATTTGTTTTATACCGCCTTTTCCGGCAGTTAGGTAGCCGCTTATTTTTTGAAAAGTAGAATCCGGCAAGCCGTAAGTTTCAGCTATCTGGCTCACCTCGCTGAATCCTCCCAATTTTTCCCGGAAATTAATAATACGCTGGGCAAGCTTGCTACCAATTCCTGGCAGCGATTTCAGCAGATTGGTGTCGGCGGTATTTACGTCAATAATGGAAAATTTCTTTTCAGATTTTGCCACAACCCGTCCGTCATGCATATCAGTGTTATTTGCTTCTGTGCCGTTGATTCTAACATATGGAATCAGCCTTTGTGCGTCTGCTTCCTTAAGACCATATATTTTTAACAGGTCCTCCGGCTTTCTGAATTTTCCTCCTTTCGATACATAGTTTAGAATGATGTGTGTCGTTTTTTCGTTTAGCCCAAGTCGTTGCCAATCTGATTGTGAAGCCGTGTTTGGATCAAAATAAAATAACTCTCCCTGAGCGGAAATTTTATCGTTAGTAAAATTGCGGTAATCTTTTTTCTCATAGTGATTGCTGTAATCGGAATGAGTCTCTTTTTTTGTTTGCAGTTTTGCTACCTGTTCTTTGAACTCCTTTACGGCCGCAGCATCCGGCGGAGGGGGATTTGAAAAAAAGGTGGGCAATAAAAAGACAACAATAATTATTATCAGCAGGACAATTACGCCAACTCTTTCTTTTTTAGTGAAAGAAAAATAATCCTTCCACCATTTTTTGTTTGTAAACGGCATACAGAAATTGAATGTTTGAGAATGTTTATCGAGGTCTGTATTAGCCGGTAGGTTGGAGATGCAATGATATGATTTTTTCGTGTATTGATTAGTGTTGCCGTTAGTTGCAAATTTCCCTGAGATCTAGTTAGTCAAAGCATCTTCGTTTTAGGAAAAAACTGCGCCGTCATTGCGACGCAAGTGGGGCTTACTGCCCGTGGAGTAGACACATGGTGCACCAGCAGGAATTGCCGAAGCAATCTCACGCCGCGCAGGAGATTGCTTCGCCCGCTTCGTGATTGCTTGTCTTTGCCTGTGTTATTTGGCTATTCGTCCTCTGCCGGTCTCGCAATGACGTGCTGCTGTGAAATATTTCGTTAGGAGTCTGTTCGATAATGTACACAATGTTAAGCGTCGTTGCGAGCCACAGCGCATAAGAAATATATCACCAACATAGGGACGTGCACAGAAAACGATTGTGGCGAAGCAATCTTCGGCGGGCTGCTGAGATTGCTTCGCCCGCTTCATGATTGCGTGTCTTTGTTTGTATAAGAGGAGATTCAAGCTCTGCAGGGCTCGCAATGACGATGCTGGCTACGTGATTATTAGTAAAAGGTCAGTTATTCAGTTATTGCCTCCCGCTGCAGCTTCAACCCATCATAGGCCAAATGCATGCCTGGCGGCAACTCTGCTGTAATTTCTTCGTGCTTGCCAAGTTGGTGGCTGATGTGTGTGAAATAAGCCTGCGGTACATGTAGTTCATGCGTAAGGTCGATCGCTTCCTGTAATGTATAATGCGAAATGTGTTTTTCTTTTCTCAGCGCGTTCACCACCAGGATTTCGCTGCCTTTGATTTTTTCTTTTTCGCTATCCTCAATTCTGTTGGCATCGGTGATGTAAGTAAAATTGCCAAAGCGAAAGCCCAGCACCGGCATTTTCAAATGCCACACGGTGATTGGGATAATTGGAATATCGCCCACCATAAAAGGAGAACCATCAATGGTGTTAAGTTTTATTTCAGGAAGGCCGGGATATTTAAAATCGGAAAAAGCATATGGAAACTCACGAATGATCACCTCTTGCGTCATTTCGTTTGCATATACCTGCATTTCTTTTTTAGAAAAATAGTTATACGCACGAATGTCGTCCAGTCCGGCAACGTGATCCTTATGCGGGTGGGTAAACACAACTGCATCCAGCTCCATTACGTGCTCACGCAGCATCTGGTACCGAAAGTCAGGAGTGGTATCGACCACCAATGTTGTTTTGGCGGAACGGACCAATACGCTGCTGCGCAATCTTTTATCTTTTTTATCTGTGGATGTACAAACGGCGCAACTGCAACCGATCATGGGAACACCACTACTCGTGCCTGTTCCAAGAAATGTTATTGTTAGAGAAGGACATGTCACAAGCGAATTTAATAAACAATCGGGAAGGTAATTTGGAAATTTGAGGATTTGAAAATTTGAAAATGCTTTCTATGCGTAATCTAAAAAATATTGTGCATTTCTTAAATATTCAAAATGAATCTGAGGAGCCAATCATAAAAACAAAAGGCGGATCGCAATGATCTGCCTTTTGTTGATAGTTATCTTTTCACATTCAAATAATTCTCGGGAAGTGTGTAACCTCGTTTGCGGGTAAGCACAGAATGCATTTTCAAATTTTCAAATCCTCAAATTTTCAAATTATTCCGAATCCCTTTTCATTGTCATCGCATCCTCATACGTTTTTCGGGATTCATTACTTAACGTATCGGGATTAATATTAAGTTGGGGAATAATATCTGCCAGGGTGTTAATTCTGCCTTCTACTGTAAGAAATTTATTGAGAACGACTACTTTTTTGTCTTCCAAAATACAATAACCGCTTTGAAAAGAACCTCTTTCATATCGAATGATATAATCATTTTCAAATAAAATTCTTTCTACTTTTTCTAAAGTGTTTTGCGTGTATTTCATGCGCTTCTGTTTTCTGAATACTCGATTTCGTTCACCGCAAATCTAAGCCTATTAAGCTTTTTGGATATATTAATTAACCCCAAATTATCCACAGGCAGCGCTTTGCGCTGCAATTTGAAAATTTGAGGATTTGAAAATTTGAAAATGAGCTGTGCAACTCTTCATGACTTTGTAGACTGTCGTCAGGTGCCAGATTCTTAGATTTTCTGATGCCCTAAAACGACCCCAATTTTCAAATTTTCATATTAGCACATTTTCAAATTACGCCTTTCCCGTCATTTTTATAACCGGCACAATCATTTCCTCCAGGCTTACGCCACCGTGCTGGAAACTGTTGCGGTAGTAATTTGCGAAATAGTTGTAGTTGTTGGGGTAGCATAAGTAGCCGTCTGCTTTGGCAAAAATGAATGAAGAATTTACAGTTGGCGTAGGCAATCCTGCTTCCCGTGGGTCGCGGAAGGCAATTACCTCCTTTGGTTCGTAATTAAGATTGCGCCCGTGTTTATAGCGAAGATTGGTAGTCGTTTGTTTATCACCAATAACCTTGTGCGGGCTGTTTACACGTACACTGCCATGATCGGTGGCAAGGATGATATTTACTTTTTTATCTGCTATGCGCTTCAATGCCTGGTGCAATGGCGAATGCTCGAACCAGCTGGCGGTAATGCTTCTGTAACTCATTTCGTCGTTGGCGAGCTCTTTCAGCACTTCCATTTCAGTGCGGGCGTGGCTAAGCATATCCACAAAATTGTACACAATCACATTGAGGTCGTTCTCCATCAGATTGTGAATATTGCTCACCAAATCCTGTCCCGCATTATGATTCAAAACTTTTGTATAAGAAGTGCGCAGGTTGTCTTTTTTCAGACGTTTCAGCTGATCTTTAAAAAATTCTTCTTCATATAAGTTCTTGCCGCCTTCTTCGTCGTCATTTTTCCATTGAACTGGAAACTTTTTCTCAATGTCAATTGGCAGCATTCCCGCGAAGATGGCGTTGCGTGCATACTGTGTGGCGGTTGGCAGAATGGCGTAAAAAGAATCTTCCTGCAGTATGCGAAAGCTCTCCGCAAATATTGGCTGAATGGCTTTCCATTGGTCAAAACGCAAATTGTCTATTAGTACAAAAAAAGTAGGCACACCTTTTTCCAAATGCGGCAGCACTTTATACTGTAACAAAGTGTGTGACATGATGGGTACATCAATACTTTTGGGATTTACCCAAGATGAATAATTTTTGGAGATAAATTTTCCAAATTCTGTATTGGCTTCTTCTTTTTGTGTTTGGAAAACTTCACGCATTTCGGGGCTGTCGCTCTTTTCCATTTCAAGCTCCCAATAGACGAGTTTTTTATAAATTTCCATCCACTCGTTATAATCGGGATTGCTGCTGAGCGCCATGAATAAATTTCTGAACTCCTGCTGATAAGCTGAAGTAGTTTTTTCTGCCACCAGTCTTTTATTGTCGAGAATTTTTTTAAGGCTAAGCAAAACCTGGTTGGGGTTCACCGGTTTTATAAGGTAATCACTTATCTGGCTGCCGATCGCATCATCCATCACATTTTCCGTTTCATTTTTGGTGATCATGATAACAGGAATCTGCTGGCTTATTTCTTTGATCTTGGCGAGGGTTTCAAGGCCCGAAATGCCTGGCATGGATTCATCAAGCAATACCACATCTACCATATGCTCTTTCACATAGTCTATCGCATCAAACCCGTTTGACAAAGTATGCACCTGGTATCCCTTGTTTTCCAAAAATATTTTCTGTGATTGCAAGCTCTCCATTTCATCATCCACCCAAAGAATTGTAGCTACCGCCATTTTATAGTAATTAATAATTAATAAAGGATAGTTAATAGGGCGATGGCCCAGACAAAGCAATGTTACAAGTCTTTTAAAAAGAATCAAATAGCAACATCCTATAACGAATGTAATCTTATTAATTGTTCTTTGTTAATTATTAATTATCCCTAAACGTTATAGGTCAAAAATAAATTTTCCCTTCACTAAATTGTACATTTGGGCTTTCCGCAAGAATTAATTTAACAAAGCTGAAACAGCATGGCAAATGTGACGAGAAAAATAATCAACGATCCCGTTTACGGCTTCATTACTATAGATCATCCGCTTTTACTACAAATCATTGCTCATCCATATTATCAGCGTTTGCGCCGCATTCACCAGATGGCGTTTGCTTCGCTCGTGTATCCGGGTGCCGTTCATACGCGTTTGCATCACTCATTGGGCGCCTATCACCTGATGTGTTGCGCACTGGGCGAATTAAAAAATAAAGGTGCTGTAATTACCGCTGAAGAGGAGTTAGGAGCAAAAATCGCTATTCTGCTGCATGATATTGGCCATGGCCCTTTCTCTCATGCACTTGAAAAAACGCTGATAGAAAAAATGCATCATGAAAAAATATCACTGCTGATCATGCAGCACTTCAACGAAATATTTGAGGGGAAACTGCAGCTGGCGATTGATATTTTCACCAATAAGTACAAAAAGCCGTTTCTGCATCAGTTGGTTTCCGGGCAACTGGACGTTGACAGAATGGACTACCTTACGAGGGATAGTTTTTTTACCGGCGTTTCTGAAGGCGTAATTGGTTATGATCGCATTTTAAAAATGCTTACGGTGCACAATGGTGAATTGATGGTGGAAGAAAAAGCCATCTATTCCATTGAAAAATTCCTGGTGGCAAGAAGACTGATGTATTGGCAGGTGTACTTGCATAAAACGGTTCTCAGTGCAGAAATGATGCTGGTGAAAGTAATTGAACGGGCGAAAGAGCTGGTGAAAAATGGCGTTCACGTAGACTGCTCCACGCCGATGCTGGATTTTTTTCTACATAATCCATCCGCCGGCGATAATCTTGAAAACCATCTTGACAAGTTTTGTTTGCTCGATGATACTGACTTGGTAAGCACATTTAAAAAATGGATGTTCCATCAAGATAAGACGCTGTCTTTTTTGAGTACGTCTTTAATTAACAGAAGGCTTTATAAACTTAAATTATCGCCCGATCCAATCGATCCAAATCTCGAAAAAACAATAAAGGAAAAAATTTGTAATACATTAAATATCGCCGAAAATGAGGCGGAATACTATGTTTTCAGTGGAGAAGCTATCAACACCACGTATGATCCTACCGAGGAAAGCATAAATATTCTATTTAAAGACGGTTCTGTGAAGGACATTTCACAAGTGGACAACGCACTAATTCACCGGAATTTGTCAAGCCCTGTGAAAAAACATTACATTTGCTTTCTTAATGTTTAAAAAAGCCAAAGAGTATAGGAAAAAGTTTACCTAAAAGTTTAAACATTAACTCTTAACAAATATTAAAATTGAGTATGCAATTTTCTGCTGCCCAAATTGCGCTTCTTATCAATGGAAAAGTTGAAGGTAACCCTGAAGCTGCCGTTGGTTCTTTTGGAAAAATTGAAGAAGCCACTAAAGGCCAATTATCCTTTTTAGCAAATCCCAAATACGAGGACTTTTTGTATAAAACTGATGCTTCTGTTATTATAGTAAACGAAGCTCAGGAGTTGAAAGAAGCTATAAACGCAACACTCATTCGTGTTCCGGATGCTTATTCTGCTTTCGCTACATTATTATCCAAATACCAGGAAATAATGACGCAGCAGCTTACAGGTATTCAACAGCCATCCTACATATCTACTACCGCTACGTTGGGCGAAAATATTTTCATTGGTGCGTTTGTGTACCTTGGTGAAAATGTGGTGATCGGCAATAACGTAAAAATATTCCCTGGTACGTTCCTTGGCAATAATGTGAAAGTTGGTGACAACACAATCCTGCACGCTGGCGTAAAAATTTACTTCGACTGCGTATTGGGCAAAAACGTTACCGTTCACGCCGGTACTGTAATTGGAAGTGATGGTTTTGGTTTTGCACCACAAGCTGATGGCAGCTTTAAAAAAGTGCCGCAGATTGGTAATGTGGTAGTGGAAGACAACGTGGAAATAGGCGCCAATGCGACTATTGACCGTGCTACTATAGGATCTACGCTGATTAAATCCGGTGCGAAACTGGACAACCTTATCCAGGTTGCACACAACGTAGAGGTTGGTAACAATACCGTGATGGCTGCTCAAAGCGGTGTAAGCGGAAGTACCAAACTTGGAAGAAACGTAATGATTGGCGGACAAGCCGGCATCGTTGGCCATATTTCAATTGCTGATGGCAGCAAGATCAACGCACAGAGCGGTGTAAGCAAAAGCATTAAAGCGCCAAACACTGCTGTTACCGGCAGCCCTGCATTTGACTACACGAGCGCATTGCGCAGCCAGGCGCTTAGCCGCAATCTTCCTGATCTTGAAAAGAGATTATCTGAACTGGAACAATTGGTGAAGCAGTTGTTGACAGAACGGGTTTGAAACGAATTAATAATTAATAATTAAACGGGCCGCATTCAGTATTGAATGTGGCCCGTTTAATATCTTGAGATATAAGAGATGCTATTCTCTCAGTATACTGCTACGCCTATTAATTACTAATTATTAATTATTAATTCGCATCACGGCGCCTTTACAATTATCTTCTGCAAACCATCGGCTACGATTTTTTTCAAAAACAAATTCGTTTCTACATAATCTGCTGCAGGAATTTTGTACTGACCTAATTCCATAAATGCTATGCTTGTGATCGTTCGTTTACTTTCATCATACACACATTTGGAAGTGTAGGTGCCATGCTTGCACGTGAAATTTGCCGGCTCGGGCAAATGCTCAATGGTAAAGCCTTCGGGCAAAATATAAACGGTGCTGTCGGTTTTTTGAAAAGGAAATTCAAAGTAGTAATCCTGTGTGCGATTGTCGTTTTCAGGCGGCGTAAAGGTGAGCGATTTTTGCATTTGCCTATTGAGAAAAATTTTGCTGCCAGATTTAAATGCCGCTATTTTTTCAAACGATGCATTCAAGGTGGAAACAAGATTTTGTTGCTTGATATTTGCTGGCAACGCAAATTCAAACTCGTCCGGAGTTGGAAGCTCTAATGACTTAACGAGATAACTTTTCTGATCATCTGTAGTAGCGTTTTGCAACACTTCTATAAAATCTGAACGGAAGTCGCCTGTTGTTGTAATGGTTGATTTCATTTTTCCACCCATCCCGTTTTCAGTAAGCGTTACCACATTGCTAACAACCAACTTATTTTCAGAAGCCTTGCTGACAGGCGTTTTTACCAATACACCGCCATTTTCTGTGAGCAGCAATGCATTTCTGTTTTCGGTGAAACTTCCCAACACTCCACACGCATTTGTGGTGCTTGTGCACTCGAGCCAAACGGTGTCGGTGTTTAATGGCACACACAAGATCATATGATTAAACCGGTTGATTGGAAATGCAGGATCAACCGGGGCGGCATTGTAATGCGCATTGATAAGCGCCATGTAACTCTTAATGCCAACGGCAGCCAAACAGGAGTGCATGTAATTGCTTAATCCTTTACAATCGCCATATTTCTTTTGGTCTGTAAATGAGGCAGGAAATGGTTTGAAACCTCCAATGCCCAACTGGATGCTCACGTAGCGGAAGTTGTCCTGCAGATAATTGTACAGAATATTTATTTTTTCGTGATCGTTTTTTGCATCGGAAACAAGCTCATTTAAGCGGGCCTTTGCCTGCGCCGGAAGATCATTGGCTTTTTCACAGAGCCCTGCATCCCATTTGCCAAAATTGCTCCATGTGGTCATGTCGCCGGAATAATCATCCATCTTGAATTTGTTGGGAGCCAGCCAAACCTTTGGGTATCGGCTTTCCCAGCGTACGGAGCCAACTTCTGCGGCTACAGCGGGAAGATTTTTTGCTTCCCAATTGTAAGTGACTTTATTGTTTTCTTCAGTAATTACCGGCTTTATGTCCGTGCTTTGATTTTTAAAACGCAGACCCAGTTCTTTTGGAACGGTTGCGGTATAATATGCCTGCTCAACGGATTGCTGCGGCGCAATGATGTCGAATGAAGGATAGTTTAAAAGCCCCGAATATTTCTTGGTATAAGAAGTTTCAATCGTCACAGGATAGTCGGATGGTGCGGCAGAAAGCCCGATGTAATACAACATGGCATCATTCATAAGATCGCTGCCAACTGCGTGTGACATCAAATCTTTCTTGCGAACAGTTTTGCTCGCAATGCCTAGTTTATTGTACAGCGTAATTTGCACATCGTCCAGCTTTTCAAAGCCATCTGTATATTCTGCAAAGTTTAGTTCGTCCTCCGCTTCCTGGTTTAATATTGTAATGATTTCTTTATGCTTATGAATGGCATGACTTTCGTCGGTAACAATAAACTCATCTTTGCTGTAACGCTTTACTGAATTGCTTTTCGCTAACAGCGCCGCGGGAATGGATTCCTTGATATACAAATTTTCCTGCGCATGCATTGAAAGCTGCGCAAGCAAAAAGCCAGATATTAATAATGATTTTTTCATGGGAGAGAAGGAACGCAGATTATTATGATTGTCACGATTTATTATGATTTTTTAGTTGATTTAATAAAAAATCATAGCCAATCATAAGAATCATGAAAATCTGCGTGCTGGTTTTCGTTGTGTTTAGTTTTTTTTCTTTAATACCACTTGTTCGTCAAGGATGTCGTACATTTTTTTGAAAAACTCTTTCAGCATGGAATAGTCTTCAACAGAATAATAACTATTTCTGATCTCAAACTTTATCTGTGTCAGCAGTTGGTTGTCTTGTACCTCAACTCTTCTAATGAGCGTGAACGCTGTATCCGGCGTGATCAATCGAATGTTTTTGGGTAAAGCATCAACACTATAATTTGCCGGCAGGCTGATTACCTGGTTGGATAAATAAACTCTCGCGCTGCCAAAATTTATATCAGAAAAGCGAACATCATCTGTAAATGGATTTTTGCCGATGCCTGAAAACAAATGACAATCAACAAATGCATATTCGCCTGAAGTGTTCAGGGTTTGTTTGAAATTTACACGTTGCTCAAGGTTGAGTGTGTCATCATTTAAATTATCGATTTCAAGACTGTCTGCATGAACATTGGTATACTCAGCAGTAAAATATTCGTTGATGAATTTTTGCTTGCCATTTTTGTTGAAGAAATCCTTTCTTTCCGTTTTTTCGTAATCATAACTGAAAGTCTGTGCTCCGCCAGATAGAACACCATCTGCGGAAATTTCTCCTGAAAGTGACACCATGTTTTTCAGGTAATGATTTTTATCCTCAAGGAGGATAAGGCCCTTCTTTTTCTTATCTACAATGTAACCATAAGTGTTGAGTAGGTTGTATGGCATCATGTTAATGGGCGTTTCCTTGTCGGAAGCATCGATTACCAAAGCAGGACTGTTGGGGATTTCGATATAGGCAACCGTGTTGTTAAACTGATCGATGAACGGATAACTGATGTCTACTTTTCCGTACCGTCTGTCAGCGGCCAGCATTGGATAAGCGGTAACGCCAACACTTTGAAGAAGGTTCACAAAGATGAGATTGATCTCTCCATTTTTGCCTGCTCCTTTGTCCCATGCTTTCTTCACGCCATCAATAGAATATTTGGTGACATAGCCGTCCCAACCAATTCTTTTTTGCACAAGCGCATAGGTAGCTTTTACTTTTTCGAGATTGCTTGATAATGCTTTTGTAGTTGCAATAAACACATCGGTGTTTGAAAGGCTTTTACTTAACTGACCGCCAAACTCCGGTTGCCTTAACAACTCTGGCGCAACATCTTCCCATTTGTTGAAGTTGCTGATCTTGCTATCATGCTGAGTATAGGAAGCCAGCTGGAAAGTTACCTGTTGAAGGCTGTTTTTCCTGGAATCCATGAATGGCTCGTTGTGCAGGCCGGCAATGTTGTCCATTTCAAAATATATGCTACCTGAATTTTTTCTTGGATCAATCTTAATAGGAAGGTTCTTTGATTTTAAAACCTTGTAGGCAAATTCTGTATTGGGCCTCAATGTAAGATCGTATGCGCTTTTCAATACAGGAATTTCTTTTTGAAAAACCCACTCATCCAAGGCTCCATAGCTCTTCATGTTGCTGGTGTAGGAATACTCAATAATGCTTCCCACTTTTACATCTGGCATAGAGAAACGCATTTGCGATCTGTAAGCGTTTACTTGTTTGGTGAAAACTGTTTTGCTGGAAAGCTTTGTGTTATGCTCTCCGGATGCATCGAAGTTTGTGGTGGTGCCGTTGATATTGGTGATGTATTCAAAATCATCTTTTGAATAAAAATCAATGGCAATATCCGCCTGATCAAGTCCTTTTGTGTTTAGGATCTTTATTCGGGTGCGATGATCTGTAATCATGTGCCACTCATCGTCATAATATGTTTTGGCTATATCAAACAACACAACAGCATTTGCCTGTTTATCAAAATCAACTTTTTTCAAATTGACGTCTTCCTGCGAATAAATACCAAAAGGTGGGAAGTCCTCTGTGGATTGAGCAAAAGTGTTTGTGTAAAATAATACAGAGGCTAATGCCAATAATGGCATTGCAATTTTTGAAGGGAAATTTTTTTCCATTTGGGTCTAAAGGTTATTTACGAATTATTTAGGTTGAGGCAATTGGGTAAGATTGCCACATTTTTTCAAAAATAATCGAAAAAAGCAGACAGCAAAGGGATTAGAAATTAGAAATTAGGATTAGAAGGGTTTTGCAGTCATCGTTTTTGTTTGGCAGGGCTTCGACAAGCTCAGTCCCGCTAACTAAACGACATTGAATTAGTAACTGGTTGGCTGCGTCGAGCTTATTTGTAAGCAACTATCACATTGTTAGCCAGCATTTTACCGTCTTTGTACTCGGTCTGGGCGCCCGCGGGGACCATTACGAGTACTGCTGACGACTGGGCCGGAATACTAATCTGGCAAGTACCTTTTGCCTTTTTTGCCACAAATGACCTGCTGATGACATCGTACACGTCGACCTCTTCATTTCCCGTTGCGATGGTTACTTTTTTTGCTTGGGGGTATGGGTTATAACTCAAGTAAGATGGATAGGCCTTATCGTGAAAAAAGTCTGTCGCCAATAAATCAAGTTGCAAAATGCCTGGCACATCGGTGATGGTGACAATGCTTCCAAAAATGCCCACATGCCCGCTACCGTACACGCTGAACTGCGAAACATCTGGATTTTTTGGTGCCCACAAAGGTCCGTCACCTTGCGCAACCGGAGCCTTCAGGTTTTTATACTGCGGATAGCTTGGAGAATGAATAATGCCTTCATAAGCGATCACTCCTTTGGTCACATCTGCTTTTTGTGGAATGGTCTGGTGATCCTTTGGCATGTATTGCGGATAAAACAGTTTAGCCGCATTGGCCGCATTCAACATCCATTTGCCAATAACATTTGCATAAGAAGGATCATAGCGAACCAAAGGAACAAGCGGCCATGCCTGGTCAAAAGTATTCATCAGGAAACCGTAACCGCCTCGGTCGACTGTGCTGCCAACAATGCCTGAGATGTCAATGCCGTTCCAGTTACCCACGAGCGTGCCCCAGCCTTCCCGGCATTTCGGCGTGCCGTCAAATGTCCATTCCAGAAATTTTTGTACATCGTATTTTGTTCCTTGCTCTGCATTGAGTTTTGCGGCCATGTAAGCGCCAAAAGGCATGAAGATTTCGTAGTAAGTATTTTGTGGTTGCTTTTCTAAAGCAGCCAAAGCATTTTCCGCCGCTTTCAAATAACGTTCATCGCCAAACTTTTTATAAGCTGCATACAAAACATAAGCGTGACCTGCAGCAGCATCCTGTTGTGTGCAAATGTTGTTCTTCATCGGCTTCATTTTTCCGTAATCGAAAAATGAATAATCATAGTTGCCGTTTAAAATAGAATCTGCTCCGCAAAATTTTTCCGCAATGCTATGTGCGATGCTGTCGAAATCTTTTTGATCAGGATACTTGCTGTAGATGGCATAGAAGAACATGTTGGGATAAACATCGTACCACCAGTCGCGACCATAACCGCCGCCAAGCAATGCCACTTCAGGGCAGGTGTTGTTCATCATAATGTTCCAACCGGTTTCGCGATTAAAATAGTTCTTCAACATGCCTACGTAGTTCAATCCGTTTTGATTGCTTTTGTTGACGCCCGTTAAAGTAGCGCCCAGCACTGCGCCCATGTTTGCCAGCGCTTCGTGAAACATGCCTTTGTTGTGCGTGCCCTGCCTGTCGTCTCCAACAGCAGTAAACACACCCACTACATTTTGATTGTAGTTATGCCGTGTGCTGTCCCACCATACAAGCGGCCAGTGTTCGCCCGTAGCCGTGAAATCAAAAACGGTGTTGTCAAACTTTTGCGCCATCATTTTCCAATCAATGATTTCAAAAGGCTGCGGCATGTTTGACATGGAGTCTACGCGACTCAAATGTTTTTGAGCAACCGGTTCCTGTTTCGTTTGTTGTGGTCCGTTACAAGCAAACAGTGTTGCTGCGAGGGTGATATAGCTGAGCGTTTTTTTCATAGTACTTTTTTTGGGTAGCCGGTGGCTTACAACGTTCCCGTTACCGGTGCTTCTGTCAAAATATTTTCTTCTGTTTCTTCGATGCCGTGTTTTTTTGCCAATACTTTGCCTTCCTTAATAATGTTTTGCGCCACAAAAATGGAAAGCAATTGTGCCAGCGCTATAAAGATGAGCGCATATCGCAGCGCCACTTCTGTTGAGTAATAGTAAGCAAGAACGATGAATGTGCCAGCGCCGATAAATCTTCCCACATACAATCCTGCTTCGTGGTTCAAGATGTATGCAAACTCATTTCGGTTCTCAATTTTCGACAAAATATCAATCACGCTGAATTGTATGGGAAAGTAAGAAATGTCGAGCATTGGTTTTGCCAGTAATAAAAATAACATAAAGAGAATAACGCCGGTAGCGTTGAACAAAATGCCATTGCATAATGCAGCTACAAAGAATAGGATAAGGCCGGCAGAGAAAATGTAGATACGGTGCTCTGGTTTGGAAACGCGACCGATGATGTACATGATGACCGCAGCGATGATGGCGCCCACGGATTGTGCCGTGCCCAATGCGCCTTCCTTGCCTAGCAAACGCATGATGAGCATTGCAGGTGCTGTTACCAAATAGCCTTGCGCCAAACCTTTTAATGAGGCAAGCACTAATAACTTTCTCCAGTAAGGATGAAACTTAAAGTAGATGAATTTCTTTTGCTCCGGATTTTTAAAGTCACCACGAAAGCAAACAATGGACGCTATAATGGTGATGAAAAAAACGACGCCTGTTACGATGCGATAAGCGTAGTTTGCATTTTCCTTGTTGCCTACAAGTTCGATAAACCAGCCCACACAAAAAGGAATGATCACCGCAATAACGGTGTAGAAAAAAGTTTCGAGTCCGTAATAGTAGTTCCTGTTTTTATCGTTAGTGATGGACAATGCAAGATAATCTCTGTTTGCCCAATAGAAACCGAACGACATTCCCATGATGATGCCAGCTACGCCAATGCCCGTGACATCAAGGGTTTTAAGCGACATCATGATCATCATTGAAACACCACTTAGCATCATGCCAATTGAGTAAAGCAGTTTAATATTGAACCTGCTTAACAGAAATCCATTGAGTAAAAAGGTTAATGGAATGCCTGTGTAAATGGTAAGCTGATAAATAACAACCTTGGTAGGGTCATTAGAATTGCGCATTACGTAGGCGGCCACAAAAATGTCGATCACTGGCATTACCAGCGTGTACACGACATTAGTCCATATCAACATTTTAAAATTGAATGGCTGCCTGCGAAAGTGTTCTATTTCTGAGGTGAAGTTTTTAGCCATTTTATTTGTTCTACATTTTTAAGGTCGAAAGAATTTCTTTTATGGAGAATGTTGCTCCGCAAACAACTTCGTCTGCCGCGCCATAGTACATAGTGATTGTATCATCTTTTACCACGTGGCCATTTGTGAAAACAACATCTCCAAAAAAGCCTGTCAATTCATAAGGTTCGGCGGCATGCATGATAGGCTCGTCGCTTCTCGCTAATACTTTTGAGGGATCGTTAAGGTCGAGCAACAAGGCTCCTAGACAATACTGATGTTTTTCATTGGCGCCGTGATAAATTTCCAGCCAGCCTTTGTCTGTTTTGATTGGTGCGGCTCCTGCGCCTACGCGTTTGCTGTCCCACATGCCTTTGCGGCTTCGCGCAATGCATTTGTGGTTGCCCCAATGCAGCGTGTCCGGCGATTCTGCGATCCATATATAATTGCCCCCAAGATCAACACTGCTGGGCCGGTGAAGTGTATAATATTTGCCATTTATTTTTTCTTCAAAAATGGCGCAGTCTTTATTGTGTGGTGGTAGCATCATGCCGTGCGAGGTGAAATTTTTCCAATCCTTCGTGGTGCGTAACCCAACACCGACGCCATTTTCAGACACTGCTGTAAAAGTTAAATAGTAAGTATCATCGATCTTCGTTACCCTGCAATCTTCAATGCCAAAGCCCTGCAATATGCCTTCGCCATGTAACGTTGGATAGCCGGATGGTTCATAGAAACGGACACCATCATCGCTGCAAACAAGCCGCAAATGAGAAAGCGTTGTTAAGTAGTCAGCACCTTTGTAGTTGATTACTCTTGGGTCGCTTGCATCAAGTGCGGGATCGTTCTTTTCTATCTCAATTATTTCAATGCCGCCATCTTTCAGCACAGGAAAAGAAATGATGCCATCCTTTTGTTTGGGCCTTTCTGCTACGCGAATAAGCAGCCATGTTTTTCCTTCAAATTCAAACACGCCGGGGTTGAGCAGGCAAGCTATTTCCAGGCCTTCGCGGCTCGGCGGTAGGTCTGCCGGTCTTAATAGTGGATTTGAAGGGAATCTTTTCGCAATATCTGTTTTCATATTTTTCAGCTAAAAAGGTTTATAAAAATTCTATTGAACCATTGAGGCGGTTTTCATTTTCGCAGCAGATCAATCTTTGATCCTCTCTATTATCCGAAGCCCTATTTTTTATATTTGTTCATTGCGCTTAATACTGATGCATTCGCTTCCACACGCTGCAATGCGAGTATTGCTTCAATGGTTGATTCAGCTCCGGAATTTTTGTTTACAGTATTGTATGCTGTAATGCCATCATAGGTAATACCTGTTGCAGATGAATACATCGTTACACTGGCAACATTATTTCCTAAAAACCAGGCAGCCAAACGACCTGCAATGTCTGCATACTGTACATCCGTCGTTTGTGTATAAGCTTCTATGGATGCAAATATCATTGGGCGAAGGTCATACGCTATTTGAGGATAGCTGTTTTGATTAATGAGTGAAATAGTGCCGCTTTGGTTGGTAACATCAAACGAAGATTTCATTCCGGAATTTAATAACCATGTATAGAAACTTTTCACTTCTACCAATGCTTTGTTTTTGTACGAAGTGTCGTTTAAATACAAACCGGCTTTCAATAGTGCATAACTCTGATCACAGCCATAGGCATGCCAGCTATTGCCGGAACTAAGGATGCAACCATACGGTGTTTGCGATGCCGAGCCTTGCTGCATCATAGCAATGCCATCGGCTAATTTTTTAATGTAGGATTTTATTACATCATCTCCTGTAGATTGTGAATATGGTATTAACCCCAGGATTAAAATTGCTGCCTGATCTGCCCCGCTTTCAGCAGGTAGCCATTGGGGTATAGTAATGCCATTGCTACTAGTTGTTGTTTGTGCCTTGTTTACCTGGTTTTGTTTTATGGCGTCGATTAACTTGTTTACCGCGTTATCAATTTTATTGGCTAAATCTGTATTGTATGTTTTTACAATGGGCCCCGCTTCTGTTAATGCCTGTAATGCACGCCACGACCACCAATTAGGCGTGTTTGCACTGGTTGAGCCGCTTGTGTTTATTTGGTTGCCGGTTAATAAAAAATTATAGAAATAGCCGGTTGAAGATTGCATTTCCAACACAAAATTTAGCAGGCCATATACTTTGTTACGCGTGGCAGTGTCAGTTGAAAACCGGCTGCTGCGCAAGTAAGCAAGAACCGCTCGCGAAACATCATCTACACAGGTGTAGCCTTCACCAGGAGCATCGGTATTCGTATAGTTGGGTGCGTTTGAATATATGTACACTCCAGTTCCTGTAACGCCATCTGGAAACTTAATGGTTGTACATAAGTTATTAAGATGACTGTAGTTTACTATAGAGTTGGACGTATTGTTGTTGCCATTTCCTCCGTTGTTATTGGGCGGTGTAGATTCACGACTACATGCTGCAAAACAGGTTGCAGATAATAAACTGATATATAAAACAAGCGATCTTTTCATTCCAATATTTTTTCAAATTTTCCACAGGGATTTTATTAATAAGATCATCATTTAGGCAACTGCTGTTGATGTAAGCAATGTAACCGGTTCAACAAAAAATAGCTAAATGATGATCTTAATAACAACATTAATGCGCTGGCATTTTTTTGGATAAAATGGTTTCAGAGCGTTTATGGCGTGCTTTCAATTGTATAGATAGACAACACCTGGCCATCGGTTAATTGAGCATTGTAAAAGCGTACTTCATCAATAGATCCCCAGAACGCATCGCTGCCCCAGAAATAGTTTGGATCGGCGGTGTTGCTGGCATTATATACAGATTTAGGCATTTCGTTTCCAATAGTCAGATTCATTACGGGGCTTGGTGGTACAAGTGTTCCGGTAACGTCTGTCCAGGTTTTAGTGAGTACCCCGTTAATGTAAAATTTTTCTAACCCACTGGAGTAACTAACTGCAACGTGTACCCATTGGCCGGGAGTAACAGTGCCGGGGTTATCGTCCTTATCAAAATAACTGGTTGTTGTATGCGCCGTGAACAGCAGAAAATTATCACATTGAATGTTAAACTTAAAGGTGTTCCATCTATTTAATGAAAAGAAATAGTTGGCACAATTGACATTTGAATCCATTTTGATCCACGCCGTAATAGTAAGACTTTGAGGAACGAATGCGCCTGAATAAGGGACTTCGATGGTAGCTCCCTTGGTAAAATGATAAGCCATGTTTGCTCTTCCAAATCTGTCATTGGCCAGTTGAGGAAGTGTGCCGCCATCAACCGGAGCTCCTGCCTTACCTATATAATTTGTTTGTAAAATACCATCGTGGCCGTTTCCGGATGAGTCGATAGCATTTCCGTTAAATTGCCAAAACGCAATCAGGTTTGTTGAGGCTACCTGTTCAATTAAGTTGTTTTGAAACGTAACCCCAGCAACTGTTAAATTGTACGATGAATTATTTACTTCCTGTTGAGTATATGTATTAGCGTTATATACCTGATTGCCCAGGTTAATTACTGAATCCAATGCGGCCCTTGAACCAACAGCGTAATTGCCGGGCTTTGTGCCTTCAGTGGTGGTATTATAGACATTTGTCAGAGAGTCTATAAGCTCCTTTAATCGCGTTTTGTCAGCATTGTAATTTTGCTGTGTACCGGAATCTTTTTTACACGATTCGCTTAGTGTAACGAGTAGTATCGAAACAACAAAGACTATAAATATATACTTGACAATTTTCATGATTTTTAAAATTTAAACTTATTTAAATAAGTTAGGGTTAGCGTCTCTTTCACTTTGCGGAATAGGAAACCATTTGTTGGTATCGTAATTGAAATTTGGCGCGTTGGGCTTTAGAGCTGCATTTGCATAGGCTTCACCGTATCTTATAATATCAAAGAAGCGATGAAACTCCAGTGCGCATTCCGATCTTCTTTCTTTGCGAATAATATCTCTTAGCGTTCCCTGGTCGGTAACCGCAATGTTTGTCAATAAATTAGCCGGAACAGTTGGATAACCAGGTAATGAGGCATCGTACATATAACTGTTGCGGGCTCTTGCGCGTACCTTGTTGAGCGGAACAAGTGCAGCAGCGCTTTGACCGCTTTCATTTAATGCTTCTGCTTCTACTAATAGTATGTCTCCCAGGCGCAAGGCTTCGTAGTTTACACTTCCCACATTTTTGGTAGCAGCAGGTACTTCTGATAAAGGCTGACACATCTTTTTACAGTTGTAGCCTGTACTGCTCCATAGAGGATCATACGTTATGTCGAAATAAGAATGGCCCTGCCTTGCGATGGTATAATCCAGGCGGGGATCAGATTCGCTGGTAGGAGCGGTTTCATAATTATTAACCAGGCTTTGTGTAGGCAGAAAGAATCCATAACCTGCTGTGGGTGCCGGTGTTCTGGGTGCAAACCAAACATTCAGCTCATTGCCCAATCCAAGCGTGCCGGTAATGTGATTTACGGTGAAGATCTGTTCTGTATTGTTTTTCGTTAGCGAATTGAAATTGTCAAAATACAAATTGGTAAGTTGGTAGCCTTCTGCTTCTACCTGTTGGGCTGCAGCCGCGGCCATTGCATAGTTATTAGGTAATTTGGTATGGAACAAATAGGTTTTTGCTAACAGTGCCCATGCTGCGCCTTTTGTAGCCTGGCCCAACTGACCTGAAGAAAGATCTGATTGATGTGGCAGCACTGCTGCTGCATCCATGCAGTCTTTTTCAATTTGTGCATAAACGGTGTCCTGAGATACGGCTGGTGTTTGCGCTTCAGTTCCTGAAACTGCGTGCAAATGCAATGGAATATTGCCGTAGCTGGTGGCTAAAATAAAATAATAGTAGGCACGTAAAAATTTCGCCTGTGCAATTCCCTGCGCTTGCATACTTTCAGAGACTTGCTTGTTTCCTGTTAGCCCGTCGATAATCACGTTTGAGGCAAATACACCATTGTAATAATTTTGCCATACTGCTTCAACGGCAGAGTTTGTAGGCAAAATATTGAACTGATTAATAGCTTGAAAATCGGCTTGGTCTCCTACGCTGCTTCCGCCTTTTATGGCATCATCAGAAGCTAAGTCACCCAATACCCAAATTGCGTTTGTTGCGCCTGAATTAAATGCTACATATTTATACGCATCATTAATGGCCAGTTGCGCGTTTTGATCAGATGTAAAAAAGCTACCCGGCGTAAAACTTCCCTGCACTTCCTGGTCCAATATTTTTTTGCATCCCACACTTGCAAAAAAAGTTGCGAGAATAGTGATGGTTAGCAATTTCTTTATTCGCATAATTTTTTTGTTTGCTGTTAAAAATTAATACTTGCCCCTGCTGTAAAAACTCTTGCTGAAGGATAAGTTCCCCAATCAATGTTTAGGGCTTTAGAGCCATCGCCGGCAGCTGCTGCGTTGGCACTGAGTGTCATCTCAGGATCTAGTCCGGTGTATTTGGTAATGGTAAACACATTTTGAACACTTATGAAAAAGCGCATTGAGCTTACTTTCATACGAGCCAATGCCTCTGGCTTAATAGTATATCCAACTTGCAGATTCTTCAATTTCAGATAAGAACCGTTTTCGAGAAAACGAGTACTCATTCTTGTGTTATTAGTAGCATCTGCCCAGGACAGTAAAGGATGTGAATTGCTTGTGCCTTCTCCGTGCCAGCTTTCGGTAGCTGTTTTTTCGGTAACATTAAACGGGCGATAAAATCCATCAATGTCTTTTGCTACCTGGTTATAAATTTTGTCGCCACTCACACCCTGGAAGAATAAGCTTAGGTCAAATTGTTTGTAGCTTACATTACCAGTCAAAGCATAAATAAGGTTTGGTATTGGGCTTCCGGCAAAGACTCTATCATTTTGATCAATTACTCCATCGCTATTTACATCTCTATATTTAACGTCGCCTGGTCTTATGCCAGCTCCCTGATTTGCGTGTGTAAATACATCCAGTGGATTTTGAAAAATTCCTTCCTGCTCTATCAGGTAGAATGCACCAATTGGATGACCTACTGCAGTACTTGTTGCAAAGGTGTTATTGTCTACACGGCCGGCAGGCAATGGTTGATTATTAAGTAGTGACAGCACTTCATTATGTAGAGTGGTTAAGTTGCCACTTATATTGTACGCCCAATTATCGTTGACTCTTTTGTTGTAACCAAGTGTAAATTCAAAACCTCTGTTCAGCACCTTTCCGTTATTAGCATAAGCAGGCGCTGCAACGTTTCCGGCGCTTGTAGGGTTGAACGGATTTTGCAATAAATCGGAAGTTGTTTTGTGATAATATTCTGCTGTAAACGTAAGTGCATTATTAAACATTCCCAGGTCAAGGCCAATGTTAGCCATTGTAGTTGTTTGCCATTTCAAATTAGGATTTCCCAGTGAAGTAATGGTGTACGCCAAGGCGGGAACACCTCCTACTGCAGAATATCCATGACTGCCTACCAGTGAAGCATATCCATAATTGCTCAATGCGTTTTGGTCACCCAGTTGACCTAAACTGGCTCTTAATTTTAAGAGAGAAACATTTTTCATGTTCTTCATAAAACCCTCTCTGTCTATTCTCCAGCCCACCGAGCCCGAGAAGAAATTGCCCCATTGGTTTGAAGGATCAAGCCTTGATGATCCATCACGTCTGAAGTTAAAAGAAGCCAAATATTTATTATCATATTGATAACCTATTTTGGCAAATACAGAAGATAGTGCCCAGTTGGATTGGATGCCTCCTACGCCGGGAGTAAGACTGGTACCATTGTTCAAATATTGAAACTGTGGTAGCTGCGACGGAAAATTATTCTGGCTTGCAGAAATTATTTTGTTGTTGTTGTAAATAATTTCAGTACCTACAAGGGCATTGATAGTATGTTTGTCTCTTGTCCAATCGTAAATGGCTGTATTGGTCCAGTTGTATGTAAAGTCAGTGGTATTTGATTGGTTCAAAGCATTGGGTGAGTTTTGAGGACCTCGCCCGTCATAACCGCCCCATGTAGGATAGAATTGTTTATAGTCTGTAAAAACTAAGTTAGTACCCAGGTCAGATTTTATTTTCAAATTTTTTATGGGTGTTATTTCTACAAACACATCTCCCAACAAAGTATAATTATTAAAATTCCTGTCTGTATTTGCAGCCAATCCCACGGGATTCAAACCATCGCCAAATACATTTACACCGTTAACTGTTTGTGGCAGATCTACATATTTGCCTGCTAGTTCACCGGTGCTATATGTTACCGGAGTTGTAGGTGTTCTAAACAAAGCATATCTCATTACACTGGCGCCGGCATTTGCACCTCCCGGAGGTGAGTATCCATCTCCGGAACTACCAACCTGGGTATTTTTTCCATAAGCCAGGTTTACATTTGTTCCCACATTAAAAATGGAGCTCAACTTGCTGGTGACAGAAGTACGGAAATTGAATCTTTTATATCCGGAATTTATTATCATCCCATCCTGATTGAAATAACTTGCAGAAACGATGTATTTGGTGTATTCATTTCCTCCAGCAATTGATAACTGATTGTTGGTTATTAATGCATTTCTAAGCACTTCCTTTTCCCAGTTTACATTTGGAAGCGTATCAAGCATGCCTTTGTCCAGCAATGCTCTCTGTGAACCGCCCAACACGTTGTCATTAACTGCAGCGGTATTATAAGCATCGAAGTACTGGCCTGCATTTGCCATTTTAATTAGTTGAACTGGTGTTTGAACGCCCCAATAGGTATTAAAACTTAGTCGTGGCCTTCCGGTAGATCCTTTTTTAGTAGTAATAACTACAACGCCGTTCGCAGCTCTGGCACCATATATAGAAGCTGCTGATGCGTCTTTCAACACGTTTATACTTTCAATGTCGTAAGGAGATATTTCATTAATACCGTCTTGTGTAGGGATACCATCAATGATATACAACGGAGTGCTGTTGTTAAAGCTTGCCTGACCACGTATGATCATTGATACTCCCGCACCAGGTGCACCGGTAGCTTGTGTTATCGCTACACCAGACGCTTTACCTTGCATAATCTGATCAATGCCTCCAACGGGAAGACTCGCTATATCCTTTGTGCTGATTGTAGATACAGCACCAGTTATATCCTTTTTTCTTTGCGAGCTGTAACCCAGTACCACTACCTGGTCAAGATTAGTATTGCCCGCAGTAGCAAGCGTAACGTTTACCGTTGAGTTTTTGCCAACGGCTTTCTCCTGTCGCTCATATCCTACAAACGTAAACACCAGTATATCACTGCTGTTGGCCCTGATTGTGTACACACCATTCGCATTGCTGGAAGTGGCTATTGTAGTGCCTTTCACGGTTACCGTAGCACCGGCCAGCGGTGCATTGTCCGGCCCCGTAATAACACCGGTTACCGGCGTTCTATCGGTGTTTTGGGCAAATAAAATGGCGGGGAGAAAGAAGAGTGTCAATAAAAAAGAAAAGAAAATTGTACAATGAGTTTGTCGAAAATGTTCCAGGAACAACCGCTTGCCCTGAGAACTACTTGAAAAGCAGCTTTTCAGTTTTTTCATAATGGGAAGTTTAAAATAATAGTCAATTACAGTATCGTAAGCCACAGGCTACCGCGCAGAAAAATGCAATCAAAAAATTGATTTTTAAAGGTTGGTATTGATGAAATACCAGTAATAAAAAAATGGACAAATTGTTTTAAGAATGACCCGGAAGAAAGAAGTGGATCAATTGAATGAACACAGATAATCCTGGTTGCTTTTTCATACGTGCAAGTTTTATAAGGATGAATAAAATGTTGTATCGGCTCGTGCAATCAAATAAACGCAATCACTTGATGTCGTTTTTGCAATGCTAATTTAAATTCAACTATAACCAAAGCACTGTACTATAGTCCCAAAAAACTGTACACGCTGGAAGATTGTTGTGCAGTAAGGGATTGTTTTGGATTGATTATCAGGTTGATTGGCTTAATAACTGAATGAACTGAATAGACTGAATAAACTGAATGTTTAAGTTTGGTCAGATCTCCAGTTAATCAACCATTCAGTTTATTCAGTCTATTCAGTTCATTCAGTCAGCCTCCGATATTCGTTTGAGTGACTCTATACTCATTGGGCGAACACTGATATAATTTTTTGAACTCGCGGAAAAAATAAGATTGGTTATTGAAACCTGTCTTGTAGAAAATTTCCGACACGGTAAGTTGAGTGGTCGTTAAAAGTCTTGCTGCTTCTTTCAGGCGAATATGTCTGATGAATTCGGCAGGCGTCATGTTCGATAGCGCTTTTATTTTTCGGTAGAAATTCATTTTGCTCATGCACATATGTTTTTCCAATTGCTCCGGTCCCAGTTTTTCGTCGTCGATATTTTCTTCAATAAAGCGGACAAGATTTTTGAGAAAGGTTTTGTCTTCGTCCACAATTTCTTCTTCCTCGATCTCGTAATATATATTGTCCTTCTTAAAAATGTCGTGCATCCGTTTTCTGTACTCCAGCAATTTGCGGATGCGCACCAGTAAATATTCCGTATGAAATGGCTTGGCGATATAAGCATCTGCACCGGCTTCGTAGCCTTCTGTCTTCTGTTCTGTGGCTCCTCTTGCGGATAACAATATAAATGGTATGTGGCAGGTTGCCGGCGCTTCTTTAATCTTTTCGCAAAACTCGAGGCCATTCATGTCCGGCATCATCACATCGCTGATGATACAGTCTGGTTGTGTTTGCCTCATGAATTCCAATGCCTCCGTTCCGTTATCTGCTTCATACACTATATATAAGTGGCCGATGACTTCCCTGATCAACGAACGGATTGGCATTTCGTCGTCCACGATCAAAACAGATTGTTTGTTATCATTTTCAATGTGTTCCAACGTGGCCATTTTATTGTTGGCAACTGCCGGTTGCATTTTCTCTTCTGCGGAAGCAACGATGGATTGCAATAAGTAGGAAGGCGCTAAGCTCTTCGATTGTTCTGTTTCAATGATGGATGCTGCGTCTACTGTTTCGGGCAATGGTAAAATGAGGCAAAACTTCACATAGTTATTTTCACTGCTCACTGTAATAGAACCGTCTAGCAGTTCAGCAAGTTGTCTTGTAAAAGCTAGCCCGATTCCCGAACTGAACTTTTCCTGCGAAGAGGTGCCCGATGTAAAAAAGCGATGAAAAACTTTATCCAGTTGATCGGCAGGAATATGGCAACCAGTATTGGTGATGGTTACATTAAGCGTTTTGGTTGTTATGTTTTGTTGAATGTCCACATCCACTTCTTCATTCCTTGGTGAATGCTTAAACGCATTCGATAAAAGATTGAACAACATTTTTTCCAACTTGTCCTTGTCAACCCAGCCCTCGATGTTTTCATCAATCGCCATATTGTACTTCATCGCTTTTTGTTTGGCAATGGGTATAAACAGCGAGGTAATGTTTTTGGTAAAAGAGGAAATGTCAATGAAGACGAATTGTTTTTTCAGGAAACCGTTTTCAGCTTTTCTAAAATCCATCAATTGTTGCACAAGATAAGTAAGCCTTGATGCCTGCTGATGCAGTAATGATTTGAAATAAGGATCGTCTTTCTGCTGCATGTTTTGTTCCGAAGCACCAACAATCAGGGTGAGCGGCGTTTGCAATTCATGAGCAATGTTGGTGAAGAAACTCATTTTTTCATTGTGAACTTCCTCTTCCTTGGTACGAAGCGCATGCTCCATTTGCAGTTGCATCCTCATTTTGAACTGGCTACGTTTGTACAAACCAAAAATGATTGCGCCGGAAGAAATCAGCAAAGCATACAAAGCAAATGCTGGCCAGGTAAGCCAGAAATATTGTTTGATGGTAAGTGGAAACAATGTCGTTTCATTCGTCCATACGCCATCGCCATTCGACCACTTTACTTTGAAAGTGTATTTGCCGGGAGTGATATTGCTGTAAGAAATTTTTCCGTCGCTGCCGGAGTAGTGCCATTTTTTATCGTAACCTTCAAGATAATAAGCGTACTCACATTTTTCAGCATTGGAAAAACTAAGCGCTCTTAATTGTAGTTCGAAAAAGTTTTCACGACGACTCAAAGTGTATTGCAAACTGGAATTTTCATTTGGTTTCAAGACATACAGTCCGGTTTCATCTGTCGCTTTGCTTCCCGGTTGCAGCCCTGTTATCAAGAGATTAGGGAAGCGTGTGTTTAATTGTATTTTGTTGGGTTCGAAATAATTAAAGCCAAATATGCCGCCGAAAAACAAAACGCCATTTGCATTTTTCCAAACCGCGCCATCGCAAAACTCATTGCTTTGTAAACCATCCTTCTGTTGAAATTGTGATATGGCAAGCGTTTCCGGATTTATTTTTACAAGACCCTTGTTGGTACTTATCCAAATGTGCTGATCATTGTCTTCCGTAATGGCGTGAATAGTATTGTTTGGTAAACCATCCGCCGTTGTGATTTTGGTGAAATAGGGTTGAGGTGAATTGATATTGCTTTCATTGATCCAGTTAAGTCCGTAACTCGTACCGATCCAAACCCTGTTGCGCTGATCTTTGTAAAGCGCCAGCACATCATTATGGGAAAGACTTCCCTCGTAGGAAAAGGCTTTAAAAATGCGAAATATTTTTTCTTTTTTATCAAACAAATTCAAACCGCCGTAACGGCAACCTACCCAAAGTTTGTTTTCCGAACCATGTTCCAGCGCATATATGATATCGTTAGCTGGTCCTTTTGAAGTACCATCAAAAACATATTGCTCAAAATGTTTCACGGCAAGTTTTTCATTTTTTCTTTGCAGAGAAATATGAATCAAACCGTAACCACTTGTGCCGAGCCACACAGAAGAATCTTCATCCTGCACGATGGCGTAAACAGAAGCAAATGATGGAAGTTCATCGCTTCCCGTGATATTATCCCAATTAATCAAAGCCTTTCGCAAAGGATCATATACGCTAATTCCTTTTGCATCCGTGCCGATGTAAATGAGGTTGTCAATTCCTTTATATAAAGCAAATACATTGTTGTTGTCAAGCTCTCCTGCGAAGGGTTTTTCGGGAGCAATGTTCTGAGAAGTGGAAGTAGCGTTGAATTTAGGCAGGCTGATGATTCCATTTCCTTTTGTACCTACCCACAGCGTATTGCCATTTTCGCAAAAGGCCCTTACTGATTTATTAAAGGCTTGCGTATTTCCGGTACTGTTTACCGAGCCAAAATATTTCTGTTCCGGAAAAATTTTAATGAGGCCATTCCCATCAGTTCCGCACCAGAGTATTTGTTCCGTGCCGCTTTCCCACGAAGTGATCTTTGTGTTTTGCAAACTGATCACTTCCTCTTTCATAAAATAAGAAGGCTGAAAATTTTGATCATATACTGCAAAGCCATGTGTGCTCCACGCTACAAGGAAGTGGTCCTTGTAGAAAGTTATTGCTTTTATGGTATTGGGAAATTGAGCAATGAAATTTGCCTTCAATGTAGCATCTATTGCAAATAATTCCTTCGTTGCTGTGGTGTAAAAAATTTTATCGTTGCTGATGAAAAAATTATTTGTGTTTCTAAACTGCCTTAGTAAGGTGTATTGATCGTTATTCACTGCATAGACTTCCAGCGTTCCATTTTGCCGCAATAACCAAAGCCTGTTAGCATCATCAAAAATTGCTCTTGAAATTTTTATATCGGGAAACGGAACCTTGCAGGTAACAAAAGAATCTCGTTTTAAGTCATAAAATAAAAGACCATGCTGGCGGGTAAGACAGTAAATGTTTTTGGAGGAGTCATTCAGCAATGCATATTCCCTTTCGCTTATGCCTAAACGTGTGGAGTGCGTATAGAAATAGTTGGCAAAGGTTCCGGAGTGTTTGCTGTACCTTGACAAGCCTTCGATGGTGCTGATCCAAATGAAGCCATTTTTATCCTGCAAAATTTGCTGCACAACATTATTGCCAATGCTTGCGGTGTTGTTTTCTTTGCTGTAGTTAAATACGTGAAAGCTGGTGCCATCGTACAAATTGAGGCCGTCCCATGTTGCGATCCAGAGCAGGTTATCACTGTCGCTAAACAGTGCATTGATGGCGCTGTTGGAAAGACCGTTCCTATTGTCAAGTTGCTGAATATAGAAAGGCGGTTCATCATTGGCAAAGATCTTCGCGCCGATGAATATGAATGCAAGCAAAATAGCGAGCCTTACAGATTTCATAACATGCTACTTACGATGAAAGTTACACCTTTTAAATGGAATATGGTTTAGACTGCAATGTCACTGCGCTACCAGCATATATTAATGCCCTACGGGCAAGGTTCGTCGGTTGTGTTTATGCTATGGATATTGTTTCCCTACGGGAAGTAGTTATTGCCCGTAGGGCATTAATTTCAATAGAAAGTGAATCAAGGTAAAATTTGTCCGTAGGACATTAATGCGGCAAGTTGTATTGCTCAAGTTAATCCATACGTCGCCACAATATTCCACTTTACTCCATCGTGCTGCAACAAATGAAAATCGTTTACCGTAAAAGTTCTCTTGTATTCCTTTTCATGATATGTTTTCCACGCTTCCTGAAAACTCGAAAATTCTAAGTCTCTGTAAGCAATCGTCATGTGTGGTGTAAACTTGTGTTCAATATCCATGATCGTTATTTCAGGATAATGATTGTGAAAACTTCGGATGATCTCTTTTTGTACAGCAGCCAATTGTACATTCATCACAGGGTGCACAAAAATCACCGGATTGTTCTTGTTGTGGAACGCACCGAAATTGTCAAGTTGTATTGTAAATGATCCCGTGTTAATGTACAAGTCTCGAAACCATTCAAACAATTCCGCATGATGCGCTGCAGGCATTTTAAAAGGAGCCTTTAAAGTAATGTGGGGAACAACTTTCAGCGCTCTATGACTGTCAAACGCGCTGGCGATTTCTTTTTTAAAAGATGTTATTTCATCACAAATGTCTTGCGGAGGAATGATCGCGATGAAGTAGAGATCTTTGCTCATAAAGCAATGTTACCCTTTTTAAAGTTTCGATAAAAAGGGTAACAGTTGGTAAAAAAAATTGTTTGATTGATTATTTTCTGAAAAGATATAGAAAGCAGTAGCCGCTGGAAATGCTATGGCCGGGGGTGCCGGTGAATAAACTCACACTCAACGTAACATCATGGTCCGGCAAATAGTCGTACAAATTCTTCGTTTGAAGGGTACTTGATACTGGATTACCAAATGAATTATTTGTTACTATAGTACTATTAGCGATGGGTAATTTGTCTGTAAGGTTATAAAGTTGAATGTAACTCGCATAGCTTACATCATCAACGTATGGTGTACACACAAAAATGATCGAATCTACGCCGGGGTAATTATGTTTATTAAATTTCAGCAGTGCACCGAACGATTGGGGTATGGTCGAGGTGGTATAATTCAATGAAGGAGCGGTGCCAAATATTGGTAATATTATTTGTTTATCCAGTGCAACATTTTGACTAAAGCAAATCGGTTTGGTGTTGTCGACTTCACCTGCATCAAGCACATTATTGTTGTTTTGGTCGACACCCGTTTTAACGATAATCCCTCCAAGCGGACAATCGGGGCTGGTTAGAACGTTTTCAATGGCAATCAAACTTTTTAATCCCGGTGTTCCCTGGTTGCCTTTGAGACTTGAGGCTATTCCCCAGTTTCCTGCTGTTTTAGGCCCAAAAATTTCAAAGGATGTGGTGTTTAGATAAAAGTCTCCATCGGTGCCAATATTTGCAAGAGGAGCGGATGTGCCATTTAAAATCGTTTTGCCACTTAAACCCTGTAATCCTGTCTGGCCTTGTGGTCCCACCGCACCGGTCAATCCTGCAGGCCCCGCTGCTCCTGTTGCACCTTGCGGTCCAGAAGGTCCTTGCAAACCTCTTTCTCCCTGAGTACCTGTTGGTCCTATTGGGCCCTGTGGCCCTGATGCACCCTGAACGCCTTGTGGTCCTTGAATACCTTGCGGCCCCTGAGGTCCGGGCACGCCCTGATCGCCCTTTTGTCCACTGCCGCTCTTTTCAGCGTATAAAGCATAAGGAACACTGAGTAATTGAGTGGTGCCTTGTAACGAAAATGCATTTCCTTTCAGTGCTATTTCCACTGTCAGGAATTTCGAACCTGCGCCCCACTTTATCGAAGAGAAGTCTCCTGATGTTGGATTGCCTTTACCAATAGAAAGCGTAAACAACCCAAAATTGTTAGTTGTTGTTGAATGCGTTTCCTGATATATTGAAGAGCCATTTGCGCTGTTCTCCAACACAGTAAACTTTACGGTAACCGACTGATTTGAAATAATGCTTCCGTCTGTATTTCTCGCAATTGCCTGATAATTTAATGCCTGCGGTGCTTGAGAATAAGTGCTGATGCAAAGAATAATTGCAATCAAAGAAAGTAAACTTTTTTTCACTGAATTAGGGTTAAAGATTAGCGGATTAAAATAACAGTGCCTTTATTGACAACGCGGCCACACTGTGCAGTATTGGCCGATATGATATACACGTATGTTCCTGCAGGTTGCTGTATTCCGTGATAGCTACCATCCCAACATTCGAGAATGTTACTCGTTTTAAAAACAAGCTGTCCGGCCCTGTTATATACACTTAGTTCAAAGTCTGTAGCTTCCGGCCAGTTTTTTACGCCAAAAAAGTCATTTCTATTGTCGTTGTTTGGTGTAAAGGCGTTTGGAACAAACTGAAATAAATTGCAGTCCTTGAAGTGGATGATGATTGGTTGTAATAATCCTTGCGTTGCGAAATTTTGCGTAGATGATAATGTGGTGATGCCTATTTCTCCGATTGAATATTCAATGTTAACGGAGGCGTTCTGCAAAGTATTACCTGTAGAATTGACGAGAGACTGTGACATACCGCTATAACAAAGAAGCAGGCATGAAAGTAAAAGAAGGATAGGGTGCTTTAAGCGGGTCATAAGGTTAGGTTAGGATGAGTCCTCACAAATTAAATCTACAAAGCCAGACTTAAAATAATAATTAACGCTGGCTCGCGATCAACAGATTCAGATCAGTATATTTTAAGTCAAATCTTTCGCTAAGGTGGAAATTTGTCAACGCGCCTTTGAACAAATAAATGCCGCTGCGCAAATTAACCTTGTGCCAGATCAGGTTTTCGAAACCACCTGCGTCCCCAGCTTCAATTAACAACGGCATCAACACATTGCTAATAGCCTGGGAGGCAGTACGTGAAAAGCCTGAAGGAATATTAGGAACGCCATAGTGGATGACGCCATATTTCATGAAAATAGGGTTCTCATGGCTCGTGATCTCTGAAGTTTCAAAACAGCCGCCACGATCGGTACTCACGTCTATGATCACACTGCCGGGGCGCATGTTGCTCACCATTTCTTCTGAAACAACGATGGGCGTTCTTCCTCCGTTTGAACCAAGTGCGCCAACCGCTACTTCACATGTTTTCAGTTGCTTCGCCAAAATTTTTGGCTCAAGAACTGAGGTCCATAGACGTTGGCCGATATTATTCTGCAATCTTTTTAACCTGTAAACGCTGTTGTCGAAAACCTTTACTGATGCGCCCAATGCGAGGGCGGCTCTTGCGGCATATTCGCCAACAACACCAGCTCCAATGATGATCACTTTTGTGGGCGGAACGCCGGAGATTCCTCCAAGCAATACGCCTTTACCGTGATTGGCTGAACCAAGGTATTGACCCGCGATCAGCATGACCGCATTGCCAGCGATTTCGCTCATACTGCGAACGATTGGCAATGTGCCGCTATCATCTTTCAGGTGCTCAAATGCCAGTGCCGTAATGCGTTTTTCCATCATTTTTTCCAGCCACTCAGATTTCATTACGCTCAGGTGCATTGGAGAAATGATGACCTGTCCGGCTTGCAGGTAAGGAAGGTCTTCTTCCACCACCGGCGCAGATTTCACTACTATAGGAGCTTTGTAGATATCTTCTTTGTTATAAACGATTTTTCCGCCAGCCTCGCTGTATTCTTTGTCACGAAAATGAGATGCATCGCCGGCATTATGTTCTATGTACACATGGTGACCATTACTTACCAACACACTTACGGCTTCCGGAGTTAGAGCCACGCGGTTTTCCTGGAACGCAGTTTCTTTGGGAATACCAATGCTTATTGACTCGCCTTTCGGCTTAACATCCAAAGTTTCTTCTAGTGTTTCGTAGCTGAATGAAGTGCTTATAAGTGGTCTTTGTTGCGCCATGAGGCAAGAATCATTTATTTTTCAAATGTGAAAATCGGGAAGTCAAACTTATAATTTCTTCCTGAATGCAGGGTAATTATTTATCCCTACTCCAAAAATAACTATTCTATTTTACTGAAATATTACGTGTTGAGTCGTTAACAACTTCCAGGTAAACATTTACATTGTCATCTGGAAATAATTCCACCGCTCTTTCCGGCCATTCTACCAGGCAAATGTTGCCGCTGTAAAGCGCATCTTCCACTCCAGCCTGTATAGCTTCCTCTGTATCTTTCAGGCGGTACAGGTCCATATGATATATCTTGCCGTTATCGTATCCATACTCGTTGATAATGGAATAGGTGGGGCTGCTGATGGTGTTTTTTACGTTTTTAGCCTTAGCCAGCGCCGTTATAAACGTCGTTTTTCCCGCGCCCATATTGCCGTGAAAGGAAAAGACTTTTTTTCCATCATTTTCCTGCCAGAATTTTTCTGCCACCACAGGCAGTTCATCCAGTGTAAATGTCAGCTGCATGGTGCAAAGATAGGAAGGGAGTTGGGGAAATAACCGAATAACTGAGTAACTGAATAACTGAATGTTTCTGTTCATCAGGGTCTTTAACTCGCGGCCACTCAGTTATTCGGTTATTCAGTTATTCAATTAATTAGAGCTAAGAAAAATCAGTGCAAATCAGTCCGATCAGCGTCATCTGTGTGCCATATTTCGCTCCTTTTGCAACATCGTTTCTATAAGAGCTGGCTCTCGTCATAATAGTTTGGTTAAAGCCGTTGTAACTTGCAAGCGTGAAAAAAAAGGCGAATTATGGAAGCAAAAAACTGGAAAGTTGAAGGAATGGATTGCGCCAATTGTGCGCTCACCATTTCAAAATATCTCGAGAAGCAGGGAGCTAAAAATGTAAAGGTGAGCCCTATCGATGGCGATGTGGCATTCGAAATTGTGGAGGGTACTGACGCCTTGCATCTGCAAAATGGCATTGAAGACCTGGGATATAAAGTAGTGCACCATCACGACGGTCACTCACACGACCACAGTGGTAAAGGCATGAATAAGCAGTTGAGATACGTGGTTATTTGTTTACCGTTCACGTTGGTGCTTATGCTGCACATGCTTGATAAATGGGTACACATACATTGGTTGATGAACGGTTGGGTACAACTGGCGTTGTGTTTACCGGTATACATAACAGGTATGAGTTTCTTTGGAAAAAGCGCCTTCAAAAGCCTGCGAAGCGGTTATCCGAATATGAATGTGCTGGTGGCATTGGGTTCAACAGCAGCTTTTGTTTACAGCCTTATTGGCGTGCTCGCCGGCTGGGGACATGAATATCTTTTCTTTGAGACGACAGCCACCATTATAACGTTGGTTTTCTTTGGTAACTATCTTGAAGACGCATCCGTGCAAACAACGCAACGGTCATTGAACAAACTTGCGAAATCGCAAAAGGTGATGGCCAGTATGATTGCATTTGATGGCGACCACAAAGAAGTAATTCTACCGATAGAAAACACCCAGCTAAAAAATGGCGACCTTGTTTTGATAAAGTCCGGCGAACAGGTTCCCGCGGACTGTAAAATATTATGGGGCGATGCAAGTGTGAACGAGGCGATCATTACCGGAGAAAGCTTGCCTCTTGAAAAACATGCAAAAGATAAACTTGTAGGTGGAAGTATTATTGCAGATGGCACTGTTAAAGCAATCGTAACGGCCGAAGCAAAAGATTCTGTTCTTTCAAATATTATCGACCTTGTTAAAAAGGCACAGGGAGATAAACCGCCGGCCCAATTGCTCGCAGACAAGATCAGTGCGATCTTCGTTCCACTCGTATTGGGAATTGCGGTATTGACATTTATCCTCAACTATATTTTTCTTAAAGACTTTACACCCGCGCTCATGCGAAGCATTGCGGTGCTGGTGATTGCGTGTCCATGTGCAATGGGACTGGCAACGCCTGCCGCAATAGCCGTTGGGCTTGGTCGTGCTGCAAAAAATGGAGTACTCTTCAGAAATGCTAAAAGCCTCGAAGCGTTTAAGAATATCACACAGGTTGTGTTTGACAAAACGGGCACACTTACGACGGGGAAATTTGTGATCAATAAATGGCACATAGAAGACGCAACAATGAATGATGATGAGTTTAAAAGATTGGTGTATTCGCTGGAAAAATTTTCTAACCACCCGATAGCCGATAGTATTACGACGTTCTGGAAACGCAATGATCTTTTGCGTTGGAAAAAAGTAGAAGAGGTCAAGGGAAAAGGCATGCATGCTTTTGACAATGATGGAAATGAATACTGGGCGGGCTCTTATAAAGTAGCAGAAACACTTACTAAAGACAGCGATCACAATGTGTATATTGTAAAGAACGATTCACTTGTTGGGTGGCTCGATGTGCAGGATGAGATAAGACCCGAAGCATCAAAAGTGATCGACTACCTGCATTCGAAAAAAATTAAAACCGTTTTACTAAGCGGCGACAGACGCTACAAATGCGAACAAATAGCTGCACAGCTACATATAGACATCGTAATCGCAGAGCAAACGCCAGAACAAAAACTTCAAAAAATTGAAGAGTTAAATAGTCAGGCACCAACTGCAATGGTTGGTGATGGTATAAATGATGCGCCTGCTCTTGCAAAGGCTACTGTAGGCATTTCCTTAAGCGAAGCTTCACAGGTTGCAGTTCAAACGGCAGACGTCGTTTTGATGGGCGATGGCTTAAAGAATCTGCCTCTTGCGTTGGGACTAGGTAAACACACGTTCTTAACTATCAAGCAAAATTTATTCTGGGCATTTATCTATAACATTGTCGCAATCCCTGTGGCCGCATTTGGTTTACTTACACCAACATTCGGCGCATTGGTAATGGGATTGAGTGATGTGGTGTTGGCCGTGAATTCAGTGAGATTGTTTGTGAAGAGGGTCGAATAATTCGCGTGCCTAAATTTTTTAACATGACGCTCGGTTCAATAACTTTCTTTGAATCGGGCGTTGCTGTTTAAGGGCACTCGTGATTATTTCAAGAAAAGAATTATCTGAGAACACAGTGAATGGCCAACGAAATTTTTGATAATCAGTACTGCTTTAACTTATATTTACTTATATGTCGACGGCGCAGAACATAAACATCAATCAGATTCTTCAGCAGTATTGGGGCTATTCTTCTTTCCGCGAAAAACAGGACGAGATCATCTCAAATGTTCTCCAGGGAAAAGATACATTAGCAATATTGCCCACTGGTGGCGGCAAGTCCGTTTGCTTTCAGGTGCCCGCAATGGCAAAGGATGGCTTGTGTTTGGTGATCAGCCCACTCATTGCTTTGATGAAGGACCAGGTGGATAATCTTCGAAAGAAAGGAATCACTGCATTTGCTATCTACTCAGGTATGAACAGAAAAGAAGTGATTCATACTTTGGAAGTGGCATCACACAGCAATTGCAAATTTTTATACGTGTCGCCGGAGCGCCTTGAGACAACGCTCTTCCTCGAATATCTGCCGTCGCTTCCGATCAACTTAATTGCTGTTGATGAAGCACATTGTATTTCACAATGGGGCTATGATTTCAGGCCGCCTTATTTGCGCATTGCAAATTTGAGAGAAGAGTTGCCAAGCGTACCTGTTCTCGCGTTAACAGCTTCTGCAACGCCAGCTGTACAGAAAGATATTTGTGAAAAATTAGCATTTACAAACTATACAGTTTTCAGGAAATCATTTGAAAGGCCCAATCTTTCGTACAGCGCCTTCAATGCGCCTGTTAAGATCAACAAGCTGGTGGAAATTCTAAATAACGTGCAAGGCACCAGCATCGTGTATTGCAGAAGCAGAAAGAGAACAAAAGATGTTGCCGATCTGCTCATATCATATGGCATTTCTGCCGATCACTATCATGCGGGTTTAACGCAGGAAGTGCGTCAGCAAAGACAGCAGGCATGGATAAAAAATGAGATCCGTTGTATTGTTTGTACCAATGCTTTTGGAATGGGTATTGACAAGCCCGATGTAAGAACCGTTGTGCATTATGATTTACCCGACAGCCTTGAAAACTACTATCAGGAAGCTGGACGAGGAGGAAGGGACGGTGAGAAATCGTACGCGGTAATGCTGTATCAGCAAAAGGATATTGAAGATTTAACAGAAGCGGCATTGCTGAAATTCCCCGATTTGCAGACCATTCGCAGCGTATATCAGGCAGTGGCAAATTATCTGCAAATACCAACAGGCAGTGGCGAAGGAGCTTACTATTCTTTTGACATAATAGATTTCGCAAAAAAGTTTCAGCTCGATCTTATTCTTGCCATCAATAGTTTGAAAGTGCTGGAGCAGGAAGGTTATGTGTCTTTTAATGAGCAGGTTTTCGTGCCTTCGAAAATTCAATTCATTTGTAATAAAGACACGCTATATGAGTTTGAAAGAAACTATCCTTCACTTGAGCCCTTCATAAAAGCCTTGCTGCGCAATTACGAAGGTGTTTTTGATTATCCCGTTTCTGTATATGAAAGATCTGTTGCGTTTGTTTTAAAGAAAACGATTGAAGAAGTCAAAGAAGCGTTTGTTCAGCTTGATCGCTACAGGATCATTGAATATGATATTCAAAAAGATTCACCGCAATTGTATTTCATTCACGAAAGAGTAGCCGCGCAAGCTGTTGTTATTGATCAAAAGCAATTCGATTTTCGTAAGGAGGAATATGAGAGAAGACTGAAGCGTTTCCTTGATTATGTTATCGAGCCAAACGCATGCCGCAGTCAAAGTATAGGCAAATATTTTGGCGATGAAAACATGTGCGAATGCGGTGTTTGCGATAATTGTCTGAAAAAGAAACGCGGTACTTTATCCGAAGAGGAATTTGAAAAAATAAAAAACAGGATTTTCGACATTATTACCACCGAACAAGTAGACATTAAAAGTTTAATCGCAAAACTATCCGGTATTTCAAAAGAAAAGGCTTGGAAGGTAATTGAGTTCCTGCAAAGTGAAAGTAAAATAGCAGCCGATAAAGAGGGTGTTATTATCAAGAGTTAGAAAAAACATTGTATTATGCGAGCAAATAAATTTTAAATCAGAATGAGCGGAAAAAAATACATCAATAAGGAGAAAAAATCTCAGAGCGACAATATTAACATGGACGCAAATGGCGGGAAGACTGCGACGGTGAAGTCGAGCTCACTCGTAGAAACAGAATATCTGTTATCAACGGTGGCCAATAGAACAAGACTGATGGAGTCGCTTGCGCAGGTACAAACCAGGAAGACAATAGTGTTTAAGCAGTTCTGAATCTTTGCTTTTTTGATATATAAAAAAAGCCTGGAAGTTTATTTCCAGGCCGTAAGTAAGATAAAGGTATGTAACACAGAAATCATTTGTTTGGTGTAAATATTTCTGCGTTGGGGCTTCTCTATAATTTTATTTCTTCATCATGATGATCGAAGAAGTGGAACTCAGTAAGGTGATAATTTGTATTGGCAACAACCTTAATTTTTTGTTTGAACTTTCTTCTCCATTTCCAGCATTTGGACCACAACCAGCCTTTAGTTAAATATGCATGCATGATAGGATGCACCATCAAAGTAAGGTTGCTGTGGCTGTGTGTAATGAGATAGTTCAGATTTTTTTCTATTTCATCCTCCAGTACAAGTGTGGAAGAGATTTTTCCGGTACCATTACAGCTAGGGCAAATTTCCTGCGTGTTGATCGTCACTTCAGGCTTCATACGCTGGCGCGTAATCTGCATCAGGCCGAATTTAGAGATAGGAAGAACCGCGTGCTTAGCTCTGTCGGGCTTCATGTATTCTTCCATCGCTTCCATGAGTTTCTTTTTGTTCTCAGGAAGTTTCATATCAATAAAGTCAACCACAATAATACCACCAAGGTCGCGCAGGCGAAGCTGACGTGCAATTTCTTCTGCCGCTTCCATATTGGTTTCCAGCGCATTTTGCTCCTGGTTATTGCTCACACTTTTGTATCCGCTGTTCACGTCGATAACGTGTAAAGCTTCAGTGTGCTCAATGATCAGGTACGCACCGCTCGGAAGGTTTACTGTTTTACCAAAAGCAGCTTTAACCTGCTTGGTAATACCGTATTGATCAAAAATAGGAGAACCGTTGTGGAAGAAGGTTACGATATCTGCTTTATCCGGGGCAATCTTTTGAATGTAGTTTTTCGCGTCGTTGAAAATGTTTTTATCATTTACTACTATGCGGTTAAAATCTTCATTCAACAGATCGCGCAGCATGCTGGTTGTTTTTGCCTGTTCACTGAGGATCTTTGCAGGTGCAACGGCACCTTTCAAATTCCCCTGAATTTGTTTCCAGGTATCAACCAGTGCAGACAAATCTTCGTGAAGCTCTGCCGTGTTCTTGCCTTCAGCCGCAGTACGCACAATAACGCCAAAATTCTTTGGCTTTATCGACTCAATGATTTTTTGCAAGCGCTTCCTTTCTTCCGAAGAATGGATCTTACGGGAAACGGCCACAATATCATTGAATGGCGTAATTACTACGAACCTTCCGGGCAAAGAAATTTCACAGCTAAGGCGCGGGCCTTTTGCAGCAATAGGTTCTTTTAATATCTGTACGAGGATGTTTGGTTTGCCGCTAAGTACCTCGTTTATTTTTCCCGTTTTAATGATTTCAGGTTCCACCAAAAAATTACCAAAATCAAAACCTCCCGGCGTATTATCACTAATGGCCTGTTGGGTGAATTTTAATAAGGATTTTGCGTATGGACTTAAATCGGTGTAATGGAGAAACGCGTCTTTCTCGAAGCCTACATCAACGAAAGCGGCATTCAATCCCGGAATAAGTTTTTTAACCTTACCCAGGTAAAGATCGCCCACGGCAAAGCTGGCATCTGCTTTTTCATTATGCAGTTCAACCAGTTTTTTGTCTTCAAGAAGTGCTATTTCAACACCTTGGGGAGCAGCATTAATAATTAATTCCTTGTTCAAGCGTATTCACATTTACAAACTAACCAACCATCACCAAAAGGAAAATCGCTGAGAATGCTATTTGCATTAAGCATAGTACACAATGATATGAAATAATGTGTATACTATTGAAATAAAAATAGTTCAGCCAAGTAAAATATGCCGGACACATGACATGCTCCGGCATACAGGGAATGAATTACAAAGAAGGTAATTATTTTTTACCTTTCTTATGACGATTCTTTCTTAGTCTTTTTTTACGTTTATGCGTCGCTATTTTATGACGTTTTCTTTTTTTACCACAAGGCATCTTTCAACAATTTTAAATTTGTATATCGATTTATTTCTTCAGCGTTTCAATTCGTTCCTCTATTTCCTTCACAACATCTTTATTTGGAACGTGTCTTTTCCCGATCTCGTACCATTTTATCGCATTTGCTTTATCGCCTTTTCTTTCGTAGGCTTCAGCAAGCATAAAAACAGCTTCCATATTATGCGGCTCTGCTTTCACAACTTTTTCAAGTCGCTCTACTGCTTTATCAAGTTGTCCGGAAACTACACCACCGATTCCCAGCATTAACTGAGCATACATGTTGGTGGAATCTCTTCGTGCAACTTCCAGTATTTGTTGAATTCCTTGCATGATCTCTGTTGGATTAGCGGCGGTGCTTCCAAAAATGTAGCAACTTCCTAATCCGATTTTAGTAGAATCATTAGCAGGATTCAACGCTAAAGCCTTCTCAAATAACTCTTTGGCCTGACTTGCCTCCCAGCTTTTCAGCTCAGGTTCGTCAATGCCACGCAAATGAGTTAAAAATAATCGGGCTGCAAAGGTGAGACTTTTTTCAGAATTTTCCAACTTCGCTGCTTCCGCGGTATAATAAGCTGATGGCTGAAATAAACCGACGGAGTCTTTCCAGAATGTAGCCAGCTGATTATAAGTGCGTATTTGCTGCGCTTTTACATCGCCACGCACTACAGAAGCTTCAAGACCGCTTATATAAGCTTGTTGTGAAGAAGTTAATTTTTTCTTCGCTGCGCTGAGTAATGCCTCGGTATTAATGGTAGTAGCTGAATCTGTATGTGCTTCGTTCTGAGAAGCTAAGGTGCCTTTTTTCGCAGGAACCGTTTGCCCCAGAAAATAAATACACAACAGTGCAGCCACACCACCGGTAATAAGAATAATCTGCTGTCTTTTCACGAAAAACGTTTTAAGACCGCAAATTTACGTCATTACATCTCTTCATCGGCACCTGGTTGGTCTTCTTTGACTGTTTTTAATTTTTTTACTTCCTGCACAAATTCTTTTGCAGGTTTAAATGCAGGGATGTAATGCTCAGGAATTTCAACCGCTACATTTTTCTTAATGTTACGGCCAATTTTCGCAGCGCGTTTTTTGGTAATAAAACTCCCAAAGCCCCTGATATAGATATTTTCGCCTTCCGAGAGCGTGTCCTTTACTTCCTTGAACATGGCCTCCAGCGTAACCAATACATCTACTTTGGGAATACCCGTCTTTTCTGAAATTTGATTGATTAGGTCGGCTTTTCTCATTACTTAAATATTTTTGTATCCGGTAATAAAATAAGATCCAATTGTTTTCATCTGAAAAATAAGAGAATCTTTTTATTCATGCAAGTTATTGATTTTGAATATTTCTTAAAAATAGTACATTTTTTCTTTTACATGTAAATAGTTGATTTTTACTTTATACAATGAATTTTGATTTTACCCGAAAATTAATGGTCCGGAACACCTCGGAAAAGTGCCTGCTTCATGCTTAGACAGGGGGTAAAATGCGGCGAAATATTTGACTAAAGGTTTTTAAATTATAGGAAAACTCAATTATTGTGCCCGCGGAAAAGGAAATTATTTGGTTTACAGTGTACGCGGAGGTTCGGCTCATGCCCAATACAGATCGAATTCCCGTTTATAAAGTAAATAGTCAAATGTAATCCCAGATAGATACAATTATCAACCCGATAGTTGAGAACATAATTCTATTTTTACAGGAGAGAAAAGTCCGTGAATGTTAAATAGATTTTAGTTTATACTATGAATTTTGAGTTTACTCGAAAGTTGTTGATCTGGAACTCCCTTGAAAACAATCGTTCTATGCCCTGGAAAGGGGAAAAAGACCCGTACAAAATCTGGCTCAGCGAAATTATTTTGCAGCAAACGCGTGTAGAGCAAGGACTTGCATACTATAACAGATTTATAGAAACATTTCCAACTGTAAAAAAGCTGGCAAATGCGCCGGAGGAAAAGGTTTTCAAGCTATGGGAAGGATTGGGATATTACAGTCGCTGTAAAAATCTTATTGCTACTGCAAAAATTATCGATACACAGTATAAAGGCAAGTTTCCTGACACTTATGCGGATATTCTGGCGCTGAAAGGAATCGGTCCTTATACCGCTGCGGCAATCGGTTCGTTTGCCTTTAATTTGCCCCATGCCGTTGTAGATGGAAATGTACTGCGTGTGCTATCGCGCTATTTTGGTATTTCCACCCCCATCGATTCCACAGATGGGAAAAAATTGTACAATCAATTAGCCGACAGTCTTCTCGACAAAGAAAATCCCGGAGTGTATAATCAGGCCATTATGGACTTTGGCGCTGTAGTATGTAAACCGCAAAATCCTTTATGCGGCACTTGCCCGCAAAAGGAGGAGTGCCGGGCATTTCAGCATGCTTGGGTAAATGATTTGCCTGTAAAAGAAAAGGTCCTGAAAAAGAAGACCCGCCACATGTATTACTTTGCGATCAGTGTAAATGGAAAAACATTTGTGAGGAAAAGGGAAGCAAAAGACATCTGGCAAAACCTGTACGAGTTTATGTTGCACGAGCACGATGAACCAATTGAGTGGACAAAAAAGAGTCTGAAAGACGCCGTGAAATCATTTATCGACAAGCCATTTCAACTTCAGGAAATTTCCACCATTGTAAAACAGCAGTTAACCCATCAATTGATTATTGGTCAGCTCATTAAAATTGCCGTTCAAACACCTATCGATATTCCGGGCTATGATCTTTTAACTGATAAGGAAATAAAAAAGCTGGCTTTTCCAAAATTCATTAATACCCTCATGCAGCAAGAGGCGGCACTATTTTAGTCTAACAATTATGGATACATGAAATTCAATTTGAAAATTTGAGAATATGAGAATTTGAAAATGCTTTGGTGTGTACCATTTGATTTTATCACTCGCTCACCGGATATAGAAGAGTTATCTGAAAAATGAAGAATTGCACAGAAAGAATTTTCAAATTTTCAAATCCTCCAATTTTCAAATAAAGCACAGTCTCGAAATTCCGAGATAAAAAACCGTCATGCATCCACGGAGAATTTATTTTATCCCTTAATCTTGTTGGTTTTATGCATTTAAAAATGCCAAAAAAATCTATTTGATTTTGGTTTAAAAAAATTAATTTTAGAGAGATTTCGTTAGCACAGGAAAATTTGTAAACTCAAATTCATTATCATGAGAGGAGTAAACCGGGTGATGTTAATTGGTAATTTAGGAAAAGACCCAGATGTACAGCATTTGGAAGGTAATATAGCAGTAGCAAAATTTTCATTGGCCACCACCGAAACCTACAAGGATAGGGCCGGTAAGCTAATTTCACAAACAGAGTGGCACACAGTAGTTCTTTGGCGCGGACTTGCCGAGCTTGCTCAAAAATACCTCCACAAGGGTAGCCTGGTTTACATAGAAGGACGTTTACGCACAAGAAGTTGGGAAGATAAGGAAGGAAATAAAAAATTTGCCACGGAGGTTGTGGGCGATAACCTGATCATGCTGGACAAAAGAACGGACGGAACCCAGGGATTGCAATCTTATCCTACAGAGGGATTGGAGGGTTTAAATCCTGCAGATATTCCACCGGAGCCAACAGGAGATTTGCCTTTTTGATTTACATATATTTATTGCAAATTTGTGCCACTGTAAAAGTGGCTGGCAGGCCTCAAAACCTGCCTTTGTATTAAACTAAACATTCACCAAAACCAGATATTTTGGATTTTCATTCGGGTTATAACTCAATAGAAACAATCTTGTCGCCGCTTTTGCTGCAATCAACCGTGAATGTGCAGGGCATTACATTTCTCGTTGCTATCATTATTTTCCTACTTGTCATCTCCTATTTTCTTGCAGGTTCGTTGGTTGCATTTTTTTCTTTGACAGACAAAGATATCAACGTACTGAAAACGAAGCAGGGAGAGGGATGGAAAAGAATTGTCACACTGCTTCGTGAGCCTAAGATCCTTCATTCTTCATTGCGCATTGCAAATCTTACCGTAAACATTTCGATCATTATACTTTCCAACTTTTTGATTCATCAACTTTTGGGCAATAGCCTGTGGATCGTAGATTTCTTTTTAAAAGTTGTGATCGTTACCTTCTTTCTTGTTTTGTTTGGTGAGATCTTACCCAAGGTATATGCAAGTCAAAACAATTTGCGCTTTGCGCGAGACGCCTCTTTTTTAGTGGAGATAGTTTATCTGCTGTTCAGAAGAACCGGCATGGCTATGGCAGGTTTCGCCGATGGCATTGAAAATTCAATAGGAAGAAAAAGCCGCTCTTACGATTTGGATGAACTTGAAAATGACAACAGTTCAACAGAAGAGGAAAAAAACATTCTAAAAGGAATTGCCAAGTTCGGAAACATAACAGTAAAGCAAATTATGCGGACGCGGCTTGATGTAACCGGTGTTGATTACAGTCTTTCATTTAAAGAACTTATTAAACGCGTTGAAGAGCAACACTACTCGCGCTTGCCGGTATATAAAGGAAGCCTTGACGACGTGGTGGGAATGATACAAACAAAGGATCTCATTCCGCATCTTGATGAGGGCGACACATACGATTGGCACCCGTTAATGCGCCAGCCTTATTTTGTACATCAGCATAAATTAATTGAGGATCTTTTAAAAGAGTTTCAATCGAAGCACGTACACTTTGCTGTTGTTGTAGATGAGTTTGGTGGAACAAGCGGTATCGTAACGCTTGAAGATGTTATGGAAGAAGTAATTGGTGATATCAAAGATGAGTTTGATGACGAGGAATCTGGTAATGGCAAGATCGATGATTTCAATTACGTTTTTGAAGGAAAAACAATGATCAACGATGTTTGTAAAGCCATGCATCTTCCTGCTCAAACATTTGATTCTGTCCGCGGTGACAGCGATTCACTCGGAGGCTTGATACTTGAACTCGCAGGATATATTCCACCACAAAATGAGGTGATCAAAGCCGGCGACTTTCATTTCACAATTTTGGAAGCTGATAAAAACCGTATTCTTAAAGTAAAAGTTACCATAGTACAGCAACCTTAAGATGTTTGTATAACTTCGCCGTTCTCAATTTTATTCATGATTACGATTAAACTTAAGCATACAGTATTTTTCAGTTCTATAGCAGCTTTGGTGTTATTGATACTTTCGTGCAACAGTGTTTACACGCCTAAAAAGAAGGGGTATTTTAAGATAGATCTTCCCCAGCATAGTTATCAAAAGTTTGATCGTCCTGGCTACCCTTACACCTTTGAATATCCATCGTACGCCAACGTTGTACAGGATAGCACTTATTTTGAAGAGCAGCCTGAAAATCCTTATTGGATAAATGTGGATGTGCCTCGATTCAATGCAAAAGTGTATATCAGTTACAATGAAATAGGCGGCAAGGCCAGATATAAAGTAAGAACCAAAGATGGCAAATATGTGGACTCTATTGGGGTAAACAAGTTTGTTGATCTTATGGAAGGTTCGTACAAACTCACATTTAAACACAGCCTTAAGGCCACTTCGATTGATGACAGTGTATTTTTAACGCCCAATGGTGTAAATGGCATCTGGTTCAAAATTGGTGGCAACGCTGCAACAGCCAGCCAGTTCCTCGTTTCAGACTCTGTGAAACATTTCCTTCGCGGCGCCCTTTATTTCGATGCGCCGCCAAACGAAGATTCCCTCGCTGTAGTAAATCAATTTTTGCAAGAAGATGTAAGGCATTTGATCAACACGCTCAAATGGCGATAGCCTCTTAATTTGAAAATTTGAAAACATGAGAATTTGAAAATGAAGGACCCCGAATTTTCTATTTTCAATAACTGATTTTAAGATTGTTACAATCTAATGACGAAAATCACACAGGTGAATTTTCAAATTTTCAAATTCCCACATTTTCAAATTACTCATTGTGCCTACCTTTGCGGAAAATTCAGCCGTGATAGCAATTGACAATGTAATGTTGAGTGACCAGGTGGTAGAGGAGCAATTTGTATGTGATCTTACAAAATGCAAGGGTGGTTGCTGTGAAGATGGCGACGCAGGTGCTCCGCTTACAAAGGAAGAGAAGAAAATTGTGGACGAAGTATTTGAGATTGTGAAGCCATATCTCACTGAGGAAGGGCTTGAAGCAATTAGAAAAATTGGCAAATACGAATACATCGCCGAGTTTGGCTGGGTGACACCAACGATCGGCGGCAAAATGTGCGTCTACGGATTCAGAGATAAAGAAGGCGTGATCAAATGCGCTTTTGAGCAGGCTTACTATGATGGTAAAATTGCGTGGAAGAAACCTATCAGCTGCCATCTATATCCCATAAAAGTTACCAAAACAAAGACTGCAGAGTTATTAAATTACGAGCCAAGAGAAGGCATGTGCAGTCCAGGCTGTGCATTGGGGCAAAAGCTAAAAGTGCCGGTATATGCATTTTTGAAAGAAGCACTGATCAGAAAATACGGCGAAGATTTTTATGCGGCATTGGACCAGATAGCTCATGAGTACTACCTCGACAAAAGTAAATAGACGAATATGCAACCATCAATTGCGGACATCAGAAAAGACTATCAATTGCAATCATTATCAGAGAAGGATGTAATGGGTAACCCGTTCGATCAGTTTGAAAAATGGTGGAACGAAGCGATAAAGAGCAATCTGGATGAAGTAAATGCAATGACATTGGCAACCTCCTCTGCGAATGGCACGCCCGCAGCGAGGACGGTTTTACTAAAGGGGTACGATCATAAGGGGTTCGTATTTTTTACGAACTACGAGAGCCACAAGGGGCAACAATTGCAGGAGAATCCAAGGGCCACGTTGGTGTTTTTCTGGAAAGAACTTCAAAGACAGGTAATTATTTCCGGCACAGTTGAAAAGGTAAGTGCAAAAGAAAGTGATGAATATTTCAACAGTCGTCCAAGAGGTAGCCGCATTGGTGCGTGGACATCACCTCAAAGCTCCATTATAGAAAATCGTGAGTGGCTTGAGGCTCGGGAAATGCAAATGGAAAAAAAATTCGAGGGCCATGAAATCACGCGTCCCACGCACTGGGGTGGATTCCGCGTAATGCCTATTAGCGTTGAGTTCTGGCAGGGTAGATCAAGCCGCTTACACGACCGCATTCAATACCAGATTGACGGAGGAAACTATTGGGTGATAAGAAGATTGGCGCCGTAATAAATTGAGAATTGAAAATTGAAAGTTGAAAATGAGGGAAGCCTGAGTAAGTTAGGATTTTATAAAGTTGAAAATCATTTTCAATTTTCAATTCTCCATTAGTTTAAGCGCAATCCTTACACACTCCCGTCACGATCATTTGAATTTGCTCCACTTTGTAGCCCGCGGGCAGATTAACAACCGGCACAGACACTTCGTCTATACACAGCGTTTTACCACATACGCTACACATGAAATGCACGTGATGGTCATGGTGATGGCCTTCTGAGCAATTGTCCTTGCACAAGGCGTATTTTACAGAGTTGTCCGAAGTAGGAATGCTATGGATAATTCCTTTTTCAAGGAATGTTTGCAGTGTGCGGTACACCGTTACGCGGTCAAATTTTTCGCCGGTTTTCCTTTCTATATCAGCATGAGCAAGCGCGTCATCCTGAGCGAGAAAAAGCTCAAGAATTTTGGTTCTTCCACCTGTAACGCTTAGCTGATTGTTCTTTAATATTTTTTGAATCTGCTCTTGCATGCCTGCAAATTTACGGATTTTTTAGCCGGGGTTATTATTGAACAAACCATTCGAGAATCGGCCACCATCGCTTTCCTTCAATAGATTTTTCACATCTTTTTCCATCTCTTCCAATTCATTTTTCTTCAATCCATCATAAATCTTTCTAACGCGCCCTGATTTATCTACCAATGCAAAAAACTGTGTATGAATAAATTGATCCTCAATATTTTGATTGTTGTTTTTAGGATCATCCAGCAAGTAACTAACGCGTGCCGTGTAATACAAACTGTCTTTGGGACCGGTGAGGAAAAGCCATTTTGAAGGGTTTGCACCCAGTGAGTCAGCATAGACCTTCATTCTTCCAACACTGTCCGTTTGAGGGTCTACGGTATGGGAGAGAATAAGAAAGTCATTCTCGTCTTTCAAGGCATTGTAAACGTCCTTCATGTTCGTGTTCATTTTGGGGCAAATTCCTTTACAGGTAGTAAAAAAATATTCAGCCACATATACCTTGCCCATTACGTTTTGCTGCGTAATCACCTTTCCATCCTGGTCCTTAAAAGAAAAAGGCTGCACATAACTTAAAACCGGTAGTTTGACCTCACCAAAACCGGGAATGAAGCGGGTAAGGGCGAAAACAAAGCCGACGAACAATAAAATGAAAAAAAGCGAGTAGACTAGGATTTTCTTCTTCATCCATTTGAAATTTAAGTATTGCAAAGTTCAGTATTACTGGTCAATTTCTTCCTGTTATCTAAATAAAAAACGGCGGCTGAGTCGGCGGCCTTTTTTAAAGCCAAAAGCAAGTTATTTGTAGCTATAAAACGCGTTATATGTTTGGACCGGAGTGTCACCATCTGTTAGGGTAATTTTAGCAGAAACGGGATATGCCTCGGCATTAACGGTGTATTCAGTGATAGTTTTTCCTACGCCATAAGCGGTTCTAAACAAACGGTTCGTTGCACGGTTCTTTGACAGTTGACTTTCTTCTCTCGTGAACAGGATGTAGGCTCGGGGCATAGCATCCACTATCGGGTTTACAGTGTTGCCATAGGTGTAAGTCGCTGTAGAGCCCTTAACAGGATCTGATAATTCTGCAACAGTACCTGCGGTTCTTAACTCTGTAAGATTTTTGTTATTATCCCATTTATATGACTTTACTGCTAATAATACCTCTCCATTCGATACGTACAAATATTGCATTTTTAGTGCACTATTGTTGTCGTAAACAAGAGAGTCATAGTCACCGTTGTCGTTGCCCCAATTGAAACGTTTAGCAATAACGATTTTTCCTGAATTGTCATATCTAAATGTAAAACTCTGGACTATTTTGGTTGTGTTAAATAACGATTGGTTGATACCGATCATTTTACCGCTACTATCATATACCGGCATACTAAGGAGTTGCTGATCATAGTAATATTCGCTAACAAAATCATTTGAACTGTTATAGTTTAGTGCAGTAGTATCATCGGGTAATCTGTCTCCCATAATTTGTACCAAGCGCTTTTTGTTTGCAGCCGGAGTTGAAGGACTGTCGTTTTTGGTGCAGGCTGAAAGAAGGTAAAATGATGCCAACGACATAAAAAGTATTTTTTTCATTTGGACGGTTTTGATTTGAGATTACAATGAGATGAAATTGGGGCCGCAAACTCAAAATAAAAAAAAAGTAAAAAAAGTTTTTATTTGCAACTGAGTTGCAAACTATTTCATACATTTGCTGCCTATTTAATGAATTTGAAACCAAATTGGGATGCACTGGGAATATTTACTTCCGTAGCCTGCGCAATTCACTGCGCCATTTTGCCTTTGTTGGTGGCTAGTTTGCCCATTTTTGGCGTCAATATCGTTGAAAACGTGAAGTTTGAGTTCTTCATGATCTTTCTTGCTTTGATTGTGGGCATTTTTGCCTTATACCATGGTTATAAAAAGCACCATCACAGTTTGCTGCCCATCGGCCTGTTCGTAACTGGCGTTTGTTTTCTTTTTGCCAAGCAGATTTTTAGCACTTTTCATATTCTGCTGTTGGTTCCCGCTGTTATTTTGATTGTTACAGCTCATTGGCTGAATTACAGAAGTTGCCAAAAAGCCAACCATTGCCACGCGACTGATTGTAATCATTAAGTAAAAGTTTATATTTTTCCGTTATAGAAATGTTTGACCCAAAGCTTTTCGTATTTTTGCCAACTAAACACTGTGAGTTATGATAAAAACAGGAAATCCCGTTATTAGCATTTATACAGAGATGACACCAAACCCGGAAACGATGAAGTTTGTGGCTAACAAACTTTTGTATCCTGGAAAAAGTGTAGATTTCCCCGATGTGGAAAGCGCAAAACCTTCTCCTCTCGCAACAGAACTTTTCGGCTTCCCTTTTATTAAAGCCGTTTTTATAGCAAGCAATTTTGTTACGCTTACAAAAACTTCTGAAACTGATTGGGATGATGTTATTCCTTCTATCCGCCAGTTTTTGAAAGAATATTTGGAAGAAAACAAACCGGTTGTAAACGAAGAAGAATTGGTTACGGTGAAACCAGAATCAAGCAATATCGTTTTAGCGGACGATGACGATGTTGTAAAACGCATTAAAGAATTGTTGGAGAACTACGTGAAACCGGCTGTGGAAATGGACGGCGGCGCTATTCAGTTCAGAAGCTATAATGAGGGTGTTGTAAACCTTATGTTGCAGGGAAGCTGCAGCGGTTGCCCTTCCAGCATGATCACTTTGAAAGCGGGTATCGAAGGAATGATGAAGAGAATGATTCCTGAAGTGAAAGAGGTAGTTGCGGAGGCAGAGTAATTAGAATATTTCTCTATAAATAAAAAATGGCTTCGATTTTTTCGAAGCCATTTTTTATTATTGAAAGAATTGAAATCAGATCGCTGTTCTCGACTAACCATTTACAATTTAATGTCGTTTTCTTAGCCTCGTTTGAACAGAAACAATGTTATTAAATGCCATTAAGAAGCGACATTGATTGACTGTTAATCTTTACGCCTCACGTTCCTTCCTTTCGCGGCTAGCCTTCGCACCCGCGGCAGCGCGTTCTGAAAGCTTTTCCACCATTTTATACGTTGCAGGACAGTATTGAATATTCTGTTTGTGAACATGTATGTAGTCCACCATTTTCTTTTTATTTAAATGCGGAAAGCCAGAGCAGTCCGCCGGGCGAACTTCATAAATGGAACACATGTTTGATTTAAGGTCGAGGAACTGGCAAGGCTGGGTCTTATTCATCCAATCTTTGTCCTTCTTGTCAAATTCCAACCACTTATCTCGAAAGGCTTCCTCCGTCATGTTAAGGTGTGCTGAAATGCGTTTCAGATCTTTGCTTGTAAAAGTTGGAGACATTTTTTTACAGCAGTTTGCGCAAGATAGACAGTCTGTTTCCTGCCAAACCTCAGTATTGATTTGATCAGCAATTTTATCCAGATGTCTTGGCGGATTTTTTTCAACTTTCGTGAGAAAGCGGCGCAGCTTGCTTTTATTTTCTGCGACTTTTTTATCAAAGTCCTTTAGATTAACAGGAAGCATCGGAACTAGAATTTTATCAGTTCTGTAAAATAAGCAATCGCCTTCGATATTGATCGCCAGCAACAAAAATATTATCCAAAAAGAAGGGGCGGCTTATGAAAGCCACCCCTTCTTGGTTTTATAAAGTTTACAGCGATTAATCGTCTGTAGTATCGTCTGTATCATTTGGTTTGAACTCTCTTACGTCATCCAGTTGGATAGTAGAGTTTTTACCAGTTGCGATGAAGCCTCTGTTTTTCAAAGTAAAGCCAACCGCTTGTTCACGAGCTGTTCCTTCGAAAGGAGTTTTTTCTGTCCACTGATCAGCAGCCGGATCGTATTCCCATGTTTTAGAGTTATAACCTCCGCTGCTACCTGTAGCCAACTCTGCTTTTCCGTTAAGAACAAAAGCAGATGAATAAGCTCTGGTGATTGTTGTGTAAGTGTCGTCGTAGCTTTGGTCGCTCACGTTCGTGATCTTTTTCTTTTCAGTCCAAGTATCTGAAGAAGGATCGTAAGCCCACATGTCGTTATTGTAAACGCCGTTGTTGGTACCGGTTACAACATAAGCAATGTTGTTGATTACAAATGAAGCGGCACCCATACGTTTGTAACCTGGGATACCAGATTTCTGCGTCCAGCTATCATTTGCGGGATTGTATTCCCAAAGTTCCTGCAACGCGTTACCGTTGTTACCAGAACAAATGTAACCTTTGCCATTAATGCTGAAACCCAATGCAGCATAACGACCGGTGCTAGGGAAATTGTTTAATTGAGTCCATTTGTTAGAAGCCGGATCGAATACGTAAAAATCGTTGTAGTAAGTCGTACCTCCATCATAACCAAAACCTGCGTAAACTTTGCCATTAATGCTGAAAGAGATACCCAGGTTTCTACCAACACCCGGCATGGATGCTCTTTGAAACCAAATACCTTTATCAATATCAAATACGTAAAAATCGTTCAAACGGTTAATGCCATCAAAACCAAGACCTACGTAAGCGCTATCATTAGTTACTGCGCAAACCGCTCCACTTCTTGGAACGCCGGAAAAGTCACCTCTTCTTGTCCAGTTGCCAACTGTAGAGGTAGTTGTAGATTTTGTACAGGAGACAAACGTCGAAGCACACACAATTGCCAGACCGAAAAAAGAAAAACTTTTCAACATGAATTTTTTTTGCAATTGTAACCACTTTAGGCGCTGCCACAGGTTCATTGCGACGAAATATTTGTTTCCGTATATGAATATGAGTTATGTAGCTACAGCAAGGGCATTTTACAATACGCGTTAACAAAGCTTTAAGATGATTTTTAAGACAAATTTTTGCTCCTTATTTGGATAAATGGCGTCTTTGTCTATTAAAACCTCCCTTTTGTAGCATCTGCCAACTTACAATACATGCGTGGACTAAGTTTGGCGAAAAAAGAATGGCTTATCGCGTTAAAGGAATTAGCTGCATGGCTATTTTGGCAGTTATTTTTGTTGCTTTTGGGTGTTCTAAAGAGCCTCAGTATATACAAACTGTTTCCCCATTCGACAATCCGTACCTTGCCCAGATCGATACTTTCTCTGCACACTATGAAATCGAAAGGGTTGATTCTTTCCAGACTTCTGGTTCCAATCAATTGATTGTTGGTTATAATAAAGATACTGCTTTCGGTACCATAAGCAGCGCCTCTTATTTCAGACTTAATATGCCGAGTGTGGCTACCGGAACAATAGGAACAATAACACAAGCATACGATTCTTTGTTTTTGATCCTTAAGCCTAACCACGCCCATTACGGAGATACTAACGCCGTAATCAACATAAATGTTCAGAGAGTTTCGGAAGATATTACGAAACCTTTGCAGAGTACCAGCGAATCTGTTATTTTCTACAACAAGGATAAATTTGCTACTGAAGCGGGCTTTCTTGGAAGTGTAACGCAAACTTTAAGACCAAGTACTTCAGACACAATACGAATCAAGCTTAGCGACGCGCTCGGACAGCAGCTTTTTAATTTTTATAAAACAAACGCACAGGAAATTACTACTAATGATTATTTCCAGGCGTGGTTCAAGGGCCTCCGATTGTCTTCTGACAGCGCAACGACAAACGTTTTATACGGCTTCGGAGCAACTACGGCGGCAATGCGTTTTTACTACCACGATGATAACGGCCAAAAAGTAGCAAAATCAATTGATTTTACTGTTGCTTCTTCCCCTTATCAGTTTAACAGCATCTACGGAAATACGGCAACAAGTACGTACCTCAAAAATCTTACACCGGGTAAAACTTTTACTTCGGATCAACTTAACCATAACTTTTACATCAATTCCTTCATGGGAATACGGACAAAAATCACCTTCCCAACGGTGAAGAATATTGAGAAACTGTCTGATTTCGTGAAAGTAGTAACGGCAAACCTTGAGTTGTACCCTCTCTTATACAGCTACGATGATGTAAAATATCCGCTGTTCCCTAGTTTATACATGTTCTACGAAAACATCGATCTCTCATTTTCCGGTCCACTTTCAAATAGCAGTGGTACGGGTGCGCAGTCAGGTAGTTTATTTATCGACAGAGAAAATCAGACAAATACGAGATACACTTACGATGTGACGAATTACATTTTGACAGAACAGGTTGCCCTTCAGACAACTACCCGTAAACTGTTGCCATGGGCAGGAAACACGCCTGGTGATCTTTCTTTTAACAGAATGATAGGAGCGGATGGAACGTTAAATCAAAATAAACAGAAATCTCCCCTTACTTTGCAATTGCTAATCTATAAACAGAAATAAACAGTTCGTATAACATTATAAAAACTTACATGAAAAGGAGAACTATTAAATTATTATCTGCCTCTGTTATAATGCTTGCTACTGTACATGTGAGTGAAGCCCAAAAAGGGATCAACTCTATATATTCTGCATATGGTTTAGGCGATTACTACATAAGAGACAACAATGCTTACTATGGCATGGGCCAGCTGGGTATTGCGATGAAATCTGATAAAACGATCAATGATCTGAATCCTGCTTCATACAGTTCTATCTCCGCAGGGCGTTTGATGTTCGATGTATCTTTTGGAGGAAGTTCCGTTCAATATATCAATGAAAGAGAGCGTCATACTGCTGGTGATTTTACGTTCAGAAGAGCAGCTCTTGGGATGAATCTCATTAACAATGTAGGAACAGTTATTGGTCTGAGACGTTATACAGATGTGAACTATCTGACGGTTGGATCGAAAACAATTGAAGGTTCTACAGCTACAATACCTATCAACATTGAAGGAACCGGAGGGTTGAACCAATTTTATTTTGGTAACAGTATTTTAATCAAAAAGCACTTGTCACTGGGTATCACAGCTGGTTATTTGTTTGGGTCTGTAAATCAGAAACAAACGGCGTCTGTTCCTGCTGCGGTATTCAACTTCGTAAATAATACATACTACAACAACTTCACGGTGAACGCAGGTGCTCAGTACCAGTTCAATACCAAAAACTTGTTGTGGACCTTAGGGGCATTTTACCAGCCGGAAATAAATCTTAAAACGCTTGCTGACCAGTATGTTACCGGTCCTAATGATGTTCAGATTGTGGCAGACAAAACTGTTAACGGCAGCTTTAAGTTTCCATCAATTTATGGCGCTGGTATAGCAATGCAGAACACTAAACTGAAAGTGGGGGTTGACTACATTCAACATAACTGGAAGGCTACAGGCTACAGCGGCAATGGGTTTGAATCTACTAATGCGCAGAGCTTTGCAGCAGGTGGTAGCTGGTCACTTACGCGCCACACAAAGTGGGGTGACAGACCGGGACTATCATTGTATGCAGGTTATATTAATGAACTTTCATACCTGATTATCCAGGGACAAAAAATACAATCCAACTCTGTAACTCTTGGTTTCTCTGTGCCAGCTGGTGCCGGCTATAATTACTATGGTTACAGCGCAGGTATTAAGATCGGTACAAGAGGACAGGGTACGTATCCGTTAGTGAAAGAAAACTACATCCAGTTTTGTCTGAACGTGTCTTTAAGTACGATCATGATGAGAGGTGGTAGAAAGTACGACTAGGAGGATTCTAAAATATTTGAAAAAGCGTGTCTGGTTTCAGGCGCGCTTTTTTTATTGAATAAACTGAATGACTGAATAAACTGAATGGTTGATTTCTATCTGACGCTGTGAGTAGCAAACACTCAGTTTATTCAGTCATTCAGTTTATTCAACCGGGCCTATGGATATTTTCTCAGGATTGTGTAACGTAAAATCAATTCGAGCAGCAAAAGCGCTGCTGCGGCAATTGCCAGTGGATAGAATTTTTCGGTGTAGCGGTGAATGGCTGTTACTTCTATTTTTGATTTTTCCAGTTTGTCGATTTCGCTGTAAATGTTTTTGAGACTTTCGTTGTCTTTCGCTCTAAAATATTGGCCGCCCGTTTCCGTTGCTATTTGCTGCAGTAATTTTTCATCGATGTTCACTTTTTCTTTCTGTGTAATTACTTCGCCTGACATGGTTTGCATTGGCACAGGTGCATAGCCTTCTGTACCTACCCCAATTGTGTACACACGTACGCCTACCGATTTTGCAATTTCTTTTGCGGTAAGCGGTGGAATTTGACCGCCATTGTTTTCTCCATCAGTAAGCAATATGACCACCTTGCTTTTAGAAGTAGCTGACCTTAATCTGTCCACACTTGTAGCAAGTCCGGAGCCAATCGCGGTTCCATCTTCTAATATGCCACTATTAATATTATACAGTTGTGATTTCAATACACCGGCATCAGTTGTGAGCGGGCATACTGTAAAGCTTTCGCCGGAAAAAATAACAATGCCAATGCGATCCGTTGGGCGGCTGTCAATAAAGTCTGCAGCCACAGCTTTTGCAGCTTCTAACCTGTTTGGTGTAAAATCCTGCGCGAGCATACTTCCACTTACATCAATCGCTAAAACAATATCAACGCCTTCTCCGGTTACGCGAGATTCGTCATTGTGCGTTTGAGGCCTTGCCAATGCAAGAATTAGGCAAATGAATGCCAAACAGCGTAGTGCGAAAGGGACATGTCGCAAAGTTGTTTTCCAGCTTTGCGCTCCTTTTAGCTGCCGCAAAGAAGAAATAGGCATGCTGCTTTGGAGTGCCGCATTTCTTTTTAAGTACCAGAAAATAAGGAAAGGCACTATAAGAAGCGCAGGCAACACAAACGGGTATGCAAAGGCTATATTTTCGAAATAGTTTAAAACCAAAACCTGTTGTTTAATTGTTTTTTAAAATGCCATCAAGTGACTGAAGGCTTTTTTTAGTTGTTTCAAACGCTACACTGTTTTCCTCGAACGATGGAATGTATTTGGCAAATTTCACCGCGTCTGCCATGCGCAATTGTTGTGCAAAGTCAAGCTTTTCATTTTGCGGCAAATCCGTTCGGGATATCTGTTGTACAAGCTCATCATTTGTTTTTTTACGTGCCGCCCAACTGGTTTTTCTCCACCAAAACTGACGAACAATATCATTAAGAACGGTATAATAATTTTTTACATCAACGCCACTTTGCATGGGCTGCTTTTGCAGATGTTGTAAAGCTTCCAACGCTTCCTGCAAGGGTGAAAGTTTGGAGTCGGAAAAAGTGTTTGGCGAAGGCTTGTATTTTCTTACTTTTTTACGCAGGAAATAAATGGTGAGCACCAGAGCGATCAGCGCAATGCCCGCAATAAACCAGTTAATGTATTTTAAATAAGGATTGTCAACTATAATGATGTCTTTGATATCGTGATAATCCTGTTTGGGATCAAACGCTGAATAATCAACATTCACAGTAAGGGAATCGGTCAGCGTTTCTTTGTTGTCAACCTTTAATGGCAATTGAGGAATGCTCCACCTGCCGGAATCAAAACTTGTGATGGTTATCAGTTGACGAAATGCTTTTCCATCCTGCGTTGTAACGGTATCAATTTTCCCTTTGTCTATAAATTCGAAATGAGGAAGGCTATCTAACGGAAACCAATCTACGTTTACCCCTAAAGGAACATTAGCTTCGAGCACTAATTGTATGGGCTGACCAATTAAAATATAGGAACTGTCTATACTCGCCTTTACTGAAACGGATTGCGCGGTTGCAAATTGAAAAGATAAGGTCAGCAATACCAGTGAAACAATATAATTCGCCTTTTTAGTCATCAATCCGTTTGTCGTTTAGTTGTTTACGATTTTCCATTTTCAATTTAGCGTCGTGATGGTGCCGACAGGGCGAATGCAATTCGCCCCTACATTTTCAATTGTCAGCTTCTTCCGATAAAGAACTTCTGCAACACTTTTACATAATCCTCGTCTGTACGAATGTGCAGTAGGTCGCTGCCGGCCTTTGTAAAAGAGTTTTTACAAACTTCCGTATGTTCAAAAAACGACTGCTCGTATTGTTGACGCGTTAAGAAATCTGAAGAGTCGATCCATTTGGTGGCGCCGGTCTCAGAATCCTGCACTTGCATCAGGCCAATTGGCGGCAGCTGCATATCCATTTTGTCATATATCTTAATGCCTACCACATCATGTTTCTTGCCTGCTACTTTTAAGGCGTCTTCAAAACCGGTATCTATAAAGTCGCTCAAAATAAACACAATGCTTCGTTGCCTGGTACTATTGTTGAGATAGCGCAGAGCGGTTGTAAGGCTCGTGCCTTTTCTTTTTGCCGCAAAGCTTAGCAAGTGGCGCACGATATATAGTGCGTGTTGCTTACCCTTTTTTGGCGGAATATATTTTTCAATAATGTCGCTAAAGAAAACAACACCTACTTTATCATTATTATTAATGGCAGAAAAAGCAAGTACAGCACCGATTTCCGTCACCATATCTTTTTTGCGGCCATGAACGGTTCCGAATGCTGAACTGGCACTATCATCTACCAGCAACAAAACTGACAATTCGCGTTCCTCTTCAAAAAGTTTACTGAAAGGATGATTGAACCGGGCACTCACATTCCAATCGATGAAACGGATATCATCACCAGCTGCATACTCGCGCACTTCACGAAAGCTCATGCCGCGGCCCTTAAAAGCAGAGTGGTACTCACCCGTAAATATGTGCTGGGTAAGCTTCTTGCTTTTTATTTCAAGCTCTTTTACTTTTTTTAATATTTCCGCTGTTGTAAGCATGAGTAAAGTTTAACGCTGAATGCCTAACGCCTAACGCTTAAAGTAACTGACATGATGAATTCCTAATTTCTAGTTTCTAATTCCTTGCCTATGGCACCTGAATTGCCTTCAAAATATCGTCAATCACAAGCTCTACGTCGATTTCTTCTGCTTCTGCTTCGTAGGTGAGCCCAATACGATGACGCAAAACGTCTTTGGCGATGGCGCGAACATCCTCTGGAATTACATAACCGCGTTTATTAAGAAATGCATGTGCTTTTGAAGCAAGTGCAAGATTGATGCTGGCTCTTGGTGAACCTCCATAACTAATAAGCGATTTTAATTTGCTCAGGTTATACCTATCCGGGAAACGCGTTGCAAAAACGATATCCAATATATAGTGCTCCACTTTTTCGTCCATATAGACCTGACGGGTAAGATCACGCGCCTGAAGAATTTCGGCGACGGTTACTACAGGCTGTACTTTTTCAAAGTTCAATCCCTGCACATTTTGGCGAATGATCAGTTGCTCTTCATCTTTAGTAGGGTAGCCAACAATTACTTTCATTATGAAGCGGTCAACCTGCGCTTCCGGAAGCGCGTAGGTGCCTTCCTGTTCCAGCGGGTTTTGCGTTGCCAGTACCAAAAACGGTTCTTCCAGTTTGTGGGTATTATCTCCAATAGTTACCTGGCGCTCCTGCATCGCCTCCAGCAAGGCACTTTGTACTTTTGCCGGAGCACGGTTAATTTCATCTGCGAGGATAAAGTTGGCGAAAATGGGACCTTTTCGCACGATAAAGTCATTTCGCTGCTGGTTATATATCATTGTGCCGATCACGTCGGCGGGCAAAAGATCTGGCGTAAACTGAATACGGCTGAATTTTGCCTGGATGGCTTGGGCCAGCGACTTAATGGTAAGGGTTTTCGCCAGACCGGGCACACCTTCCAGCAATACGTGACCATTGCTAAGCAAACCGATCAATAATCTGTCCAGCATATATTGCTGTCCTACGATCACTCTCCCCACTTCGTCACGAAGACGATCGATAAAAATCCCCTGGTATTGTATTTTTTCGTTTAGCTGTCTTATATCTTCTGCAGTTTGTAGCATATATAAACCTGTTAACTATGAAATAGATGATTACGCAAAATAAGAATAATCAGTTTGCAATTCTTTTGCCACACTTAAAATTTACGAGGATACTTTGAAAGAATTTTCGCAAAACTGTATGATTTTCTAAGGGTTACTTCTTATTCGTGCGAAAAAAAATTACCTTTAAGACAATAATCTTCTCTCAAATTAGTTTAATAACTTAAATTCTACGGCTTCATGAAAAACTTCCTCTTAATCATGGCAGTGTGCGTTGTGGGTTTTGTGAGTTGCAAAAAAGATGATAATAATTCTTCTTCTTCAGACACAAATCTATTAGTACAATCAGCGTGGAAAATTGATAACATCGGTATTGATATTGATAAAAATGGCACGGCAGAGACTCCAATGCCACAAGCTTTACCTGATTGTCAGCTTGATAACACTTACTCCTTCAGTAAAGATGGTTCAGGTGTAATTAATGATGTGGGAGTTGTATGTGGAGCACCATATCCAGCTCAGATCCCTTTTACTTGGACTTTGCAAGGAAAGTCTCTTACAGCAAATATTCCAACTTTGCCTGTAGGTACCGTAACGTTAACTTCAATAACCTCGACTTCAATGGTATTGTGGAAAGACACTACCATCGCGATGATACCTAATCCTCCAACGAGAATTATAATAACATTTAAACACTAGTTTCTAGTGTCAGCGTTTTAATTTTGGATTTCATAAACAGTCAGCCGCCATTATTCTTAATGGTGGCTTTTTTATTTGCAGGAAGTTGTTAGTTGATGATAGTTAGTTGTTAGGCTTCAATGTCGGCGTCGCTAACGGTTATCCATTGCACGTAGGAAAACAAATTTTCACAAGTGGAGACCGCTAACAACCAACAACTATAAACTAACAACTATCTTCACCCCATGAACGAAAACCCGCAGCCAAACGGTGAGCTTCTCCTGGAATTGGTTAGAATGAAAATGCCCTTCGGCAAATACAAGGATCAGCTGATCTGCAATCTCCCCGAATCTTATCTTGTTTGGTTCAAATCAAAAGGATTTCCACAAGGCAAGCTGGGCATGCTTTTGCAAACAATGTATGAGATTAGATTGAATGGTTTGGAGGATTTGTTGCGACCTCTGAAGAACGGAAAATATTAACCGCAAGATAATTTAACCGCAAAGGGCTCAAAGGTTGCGCAAAGAGAGCAAAGGAGAATCATTGAAACTCATCTTCGTTTTCTTTGCGCAACCTTTGAGCCCTTTGCGGTTAGAGGCGCTAACTAAGATATTTCCCCACGATCGGCATTCTCCTTCCCACGCCAAAAGCTTTACTGCTAACACGGATGATGGGACAAAACTGGTTGCGTTTATACTCGTTGGTATTTACCAGTTTTAGAATTCTTTTTACCAGTGCTTCATCAACGCCCATGGCGATGATTTCTTTGGGTCCTTGTCTGCGTTCTATGTATTGATACAATACTTTATCCAGCACATCGTATTCAGGAAGGCTGTCAGTATCTTTTTGTCCCGGACGAAGTTCTGCAGACGGCGCTTTGGTGATAATATTGTCAGGAATAATTTCTTTATTGCGGTTGATGTATCTCGCCAGCGCATATACCTGCACTTTATAGGTGTCGCCTAACACGCTCAACCCACCAGCCATATCGCCATACAGCGTTCCGTAGCCGGTAGAGAGTTCACTTTTGTTGGACGTGTTTAGCAGAATATATCCAAACTTATTTGAGATAGACATTAGTAAATTTCCTCTCGTGCGACTCTGTGTATTTTCTTCTGCTACGCTAAAAGGAAGATCCTTAAAAATGGGTTTCAATTCCGTAAGAAAAGCATCATAAATGTTTTTGATTGGCACAATGTCGTACGGATTGCCAAGATTTTTGCTGAGCTGCTCCGCATCACTTACAGAATGATCACTTGAATATTGTGAAGGCATTAAAACCGCTCTTACATTTTCCGCACCTAATGCCTCGCAGGCCAAAGCCAATACCACAGCGCTATCTATACCACCACTGCTGCCAAGGATCGCTTTTTTAAAACCCATTTTGCTGAAATAATCACGAATGCCCAGTACTAAAGCATCATGAATTTTATTGATCGATTTTGTGTCAATCAAATGATCGATAGTTGCAGCGGCATCTTCTATTTTAACGGAAGAATCAATTGCCGGGGCAACGCTATTTTTGCCAAAATTTTCAGCCACCTCAACAACCGTAAAATCTTCTTCGAAATATTTAAGCTCCTGCACGAGATTGCCTTTTGCATCGTACACCACACTACCGCCATCAAATACAATCTCTGTTTGTGAACCAACGCAATTGCAATACAACATTGGCAAATTGTACTTCAGCACGTTTTCACGCACAATGTTTTTTCTGCTTACCTCTTGGTTGTAGTCGAATGGCGAAGCGGAAATATTGATCATCAAATCCGGATGCTGGAGGATCAATTTATCCATTGGTGAAACCCTGTACAGCGGAGCATCTGTAAGGTTCCAGATATCTTCGCAAATAGTCAGCGCAATCTTTTTTCTTTTGAACGAAACGACGTTCCAGTTGTAAGCCGGTTCGAAATAACGGTACTCATCAAATACATCATAAGTGGGCAAAAGCGTTTTGTGCACTACGTGCTTGATTTCTCCCTCATATAAAAACCATGCGGCGTTGAAAAGATCCTTGCCCTCCGGTGTTTTGTTTCGCTGTGGGCCGCCAACTATAACGCCGATCGTATCCGCATGCACTTTGATTTCGTCAATTGCAGCGTAACATTTATTGATAAAATCATCAAATTCGAGAAAATCTCTCGGCGGATAGCCACAAATGGATAACTCTGAAAACACTACCAGTTCTGCGCCTTCTGACTTTGCTCGCTTAATGCCATCAATGATCTTAGCGGTATTGCTTTCGAAGTTCCCTATATGATAATTCTGTTGTGCTAAAGCTATTTTCATCTGATCTTTATGTTTATGCCGGAGGAAAATTAATCAAATCTTGTGCTTAATTTGCGCCAGCTCATTTCACAACGTTTTGTTGTAATAGCAAATTTCAGTAATAAAATAATACCCGCAACGTTTCATTACTGTTTTGAAAATGATAGCGTTCCAGGAAGCGCTAAAACAAATATGACTGACAATGAAAAAACTGATATACGCTTCACTTGCTTTGTTTTTATTTTCATGCAATAACGCTGGTCCCGATGTGAGCAAAGTACCCGTCGACATTCAGATTGATCGCTTTGAGCAGGCATTCTTTAAGATCGACAGCAATAATGTAATGCCGGGCTTGAAGGAAGTTGAAAAACAGTTTCCTGGATTTGCAAACGATTTTACAGAAAATATTCTTGGTGCCGGCCCTATAAGTGACACAAACCAAACGCTTCAAATTGCAGCTAAACATTTCATCAGTAGCTATACAAGTGTAAACGTTTTTTTGCAGAAACAATTCAGTGACGTTTCCTGGCTGAAGCCTGAGTTGAAAAACGCGTTTCAGCATGTAGAATATTATTTCCCCAAATACAAAACGCCCAGAATTATAACATTTGTTGGGCCATTCGACGCGCCCGGCGTAGCGCTTACACCAAGCGGATTGGCGATTGGCTTGCAATCCTATGCAGGAAAAGATTATCCTTTTTATTTAAGCGATCAGGGCCAGGAAATTTTCCCCACTTATATCTCCCGTCGTTTTGAGAAAAAATACATCACAGTGAATTGCATGAAGGGCGTTGTGGAAGACCTGTTTCCGGATCAAAGCGGCAGGATGTCATTGATTGAGCAAATGGTGGAGAAAGGAAAAAGATGGTATTTGCTCGACAAATTTGTGCCGAAAGCAGATGACAGCTTAAAAACAGGTTACACCAAAAGACAGCTGGACTGGGCCAAAGCCAATGAAGGCAATGTGTGGAACTATATGCTTCAGCAAACAGATATTTTTACAACCGATCCTTCTTTTATAGAATTGTATGTTGGTGAAGGTCCCTCTACCCAGGGCTTTCCTGAAGATAGCCCGGGCAACATCGGCCAATGGATCGGCTGGCAAATAGTAAAAGCATACGCAGATAAAAATTCATCTCTTACTCCTCAACAGATAATGCAAACGGGCGCGAAGGCAGTTTTTGAGGGATCGAAGTATAAGCCGAAGTAGTCAATTAAGAATTAAGAATTAGGAATTCGTTGTGTGCTGCCTTACAAGCGTTGGCAAACATCAGTTCTGTGTAACGAGGCTTCGACAAGCTCAGCCTGACACCCGTTCGCACTGTCAGGCTGAGCTTGTCGAAGCCTTCTCGCTAAGGAAACGGCATTGAAATAGGAATTAGGTAGGAGAAATATCAGGTACAGTATACGAAAGATATTAGCGTGTACCTCACAAAAGCATTTCGTACAGTGTACATTGCCGTTCGTACATAACTCATAACCCATCACTCAAAACTCATCACTTTCTCCGTATCTTGACGGCTCTTAAAAACGATGAGAATGAGCGATAAGAAAGCCTTTCAGCCTTTTATACCGTCAGAAGCCAATATTAAAGAGTTTACTATTAAGTCCGTGCTGCTGGGGTCCTTTTTTGGAATACTCTTCGGCGCCGCAAACGTTTATCTTGCCCTAAAGGCGGGGCTAACCGTATCTGCCTCGATCCCCATTGCAGTGCTTGCCATAACACTTGGCAGAATGCTTTTCAAAACAACTATTCTTGAAAATAATATTATACAAACCACAGGAAGTGCGGGAGAGAGTATTGCATCTGGTGTTGCGTTTACTTTGCCTGGGTTCCTTTTTTTGAGTGACCCGTCAAGTAGCGAGTTTTTCAACTACATCACAATTACGACCCTTGCTATTTTTGGTGGTATGCTAGGCACGCTAATGATGATTCCGCTAAGACGTTCCCTCATTGTGAAAGAACATGGAACGCTTCCATATCCTGAAGGTGCTGCCTGCGCAGCGGTTTTAGAAGCAGGAGAAAAAGGTGGTGACGTTGCCAAAACAGCTTTCTGGGGATTAGGTGTCGCTGCGATATATGCGTTCCTGCAGAAAGTATTGCATGTAATTGCCGACGTTCCCACCTTCGTTACAAGTCTAAAAAATAAATATTTCCCTGCTGCAAGACTTGACGGAGAAATTACTCCCGAGTATCTGGGTGTTGGTTATATCATTGGACCACGCATCGGTGGAGTGCTTGTGGCGGGAAGCGTGCTGAGCACATTCGTGTTAATCCCGTTGCTGGCGACGCTTGTACCGGGACATTTGATCTTTGAGCAGTTGACTAAACTCGGTATTAATCCTGATGGTTTCGGCTGGGACGCGCAGACTCAAACCTTTGCTGATACAACGGAAGCGATCTATCGCGCTTTTGTCCGGCAGATAGGCGCCGGTGCAGTGGCCGCCGGTGGTTTCATCACGCTGATAAAAACTGTTCCTACGATCATCTCTTCTTTTAGAGAAAGCATTGGAGGGGTTAAGGAAAAAGGAGAAAAAAGTGTAGCAAGAACCGACAGGGATCTGAACATAAAAGTTGTGTTATTTGGAAGTCTTGCATTGGTACTATTAATGTCTTTGCTAACCATTATTCCGGGAAATAACTTTGGCAACAGGCTGCTGATTGCTTTGCTGGTTATTGTCTTCGGTGCATTCTTTGTAACGGTGGCTTCCCGCATTGTGGGATTGATTGGTTCTTCAAACAGCCCGATTTCGGGGATGACGATAGCCACATTAATGGCCACATGTCTTGTGTTTATAGGAATTGGTTTTACGGGAAAGGTTTATGAACCAATGGCGCTCGTGGTGGGAGGTATTATTTGTATTGCTGCGGCAAATGCCGGTGCAACTTCACAGGATTTGAAGACTGGGTTTCTTCTAGGTGCTACTCCACGAAACCAGCAGATCGCTCTATTTATCGGCGCTATCGTTTCATCAATCGTCATAGGCTGGACGGTTAAAATCTTAGATACCCCAACAGCAGAAATGGCTGCACACGGCATTAAGCACGCTATTGGTGGTAAAAATTTTCCTGGTCCTCAAGCTACACTTATGGCGGTATTGGATAAAGGAATTCTATCGGGTAATTTGCCATGGCAATTTATATTCGTAGGTGCATTTATTGCAGTAGTGATGGAGTTGTGTGGCATTAATTCTCTGAGCTTTGCAGTTGGTGCATATTTGCCGCTATCAACAACTTTACCAATATTTATAGGGAGCTCTGTTCGCGGCATTGTTGACCACCGGTTAAAAAAGAAAGGCGTAGAAGATGACGGAAAAGAAGATCTGAGAAAAGGAAATTTATTTGCTACAGGTCTTGTTGCCGGCGGGGCTTTAGCCGGGGTAATTGTTGCTATTTTGAATGTATTTTTTGAAAGTGGCATGAAAAAGATCAGCCTTGGCGATGCTGTTTCGCAAGCATTGGGCAATACAGGATATTCATTGCTAGCAGTTGCTTTCTTCGTCGCAATGGCAGCGATGCTATTTATGGTGGGCAATAAAAAAGAAGACACGAAAGTGTAGTGATGTAAGATGTACGGTACGAAGATTCATTTGGAGCAATCTTAAGAAATTACCACTAAGTCACTAAGGACACTAAGTTTCACTAAGGAGTACGAAGTACTTTCAATAGTCATATCATAATAAATTTTATAGAGCATATATAAGTTTTGCTTAGTGAAGCTCGGTGTCCTAAGTGCCTTAGTGGTAATTTAAAAAGAATTGATTTTCAGATAATTAATTCTCTGTTCCGCAGTTTTTTTCACATTTCTTGCAGGATACGAATTTCCACTATACATTTGGGTTAGGTAACACCTCAAAAATCCATCCTGCTGCAATAACCTTTTGCACCAATACCCACCTTTTTATTTAGTCAATTTTTCCGCCTTGTCGGATAATTATAATTTCAATTCTTTATTCCTATTTAAAATCAGGTACTGATCCAAACTAAGTTTTCCTTAAGAAATACCATTAAACAAATCGTATTAAACTCAAGAATCTACCCAAAATGAAAACTTGTATTTTTCTCCTCAGTATGCTGGTTGCCGGCTTTTCTTATAATCAGGCGCTTTCTGCCCAAGGCAGCAATGATCATGTTACACTTAGCAAAAACACTTCAATTAGTTCTCCTGCAGATTCTGCAAGCTTGCAGCTTAACGAATTTCTGGCGCTATACAGAAAGAACAGTGTGATTCTTAACTGGACAGCAGCAAAAGAAGAAGCTGACGACCATTTTGAGATTGAACGCAGCACAGACGGTCTGCATTTTCAAAAAACAGGCGACGTGCCAAGTTCTGGCGCATCTGATATTAACGTTTTGTATGCTTACTCAGACAATGTTAGAGCCATCAATACACTGAAAAATGATATCTACTATCGCATTAAGCAAGTAAATAAAGACGGCAAAGCTGTTTACTCAAAACTGTTGCTGGTACGTGTATTCGGCACCAAAGCGCTGAAAGTAATGAGCATTACTCCGAATCCGGTTCTAAATAACATCAAAGTAAATGTGGAACTGAACGATGACGCGATGGTAAATATGAAAGTGATTAAAACCGACGGCTCAGAAATGATCCGCAAATCAGTGAAAGGAACAACCGGTCAAAATACATTTGAAATAGAAGGCACAAAAGATCTGCCTAAAGGAAATTATTTCCTGGAAGTGATTGTGAATAGCTATGAGAGAATGACTTTGCAGCTGATTAAAGACTAAGTAAAGCAGTCAAAATTAAAAAGTCAAAAGAAGGTACCTGGTTTGGGTAGCCGCTTTTGACTTTTGACTTTTTAATTTTGACTTAACTATTATGGTTGTCATTCAAACTCGCCCACAACATATCCTTCAACTCGCTCAACCCCTGTTGTGTAACGGATGAAATAAATACATGCGGAACATTTGCCGGAAGATCCTTTGCAATAGCTTCTTTCAACTCATCATCCAGCATATCGCTTTTGCTGACAGCAATAACAAAATCTTTCTGCAACATTTCCGGATTGTATTCTTCCAATTCTTTATGCAGAATGTCAAACTCTTTTTTGTGATCCGCACTATCGGCAGGAATCAGGAACAGCAAAATCGAGTTACGCTCGATGTGACGCAAAAAGCGGTGACCCAAACCTTTACCTTCCGCCGCTCCTTCAATAATTCCCGGCAAATCGGCAATACAGAAAGATTTGCCATCACGATATTCAACCATTCCCAGTTGCGGAGTCAACGTAGTAAAAGCGTAATCGGCAATTTTGGGTTTTGCAGCAGTCATAACACTAAGCAATGTCGATTTGCCTGCGTTTGGAAAACCTACCAAACCTACGTCTGCCAATACTTTCAGTTCGAGATATTTATACCCTTCAGTTCCGGGTTCACCAGGCTGAGCATGCTCAGGCGCCTGGTTGGTCGGTGTGGCGAAATTTGAATTACCTAAACCGCCGCGTCCGCCGCGCATCCAAATCACTTCCTGGCCATCCTCCAGAATTTCCACTTCCTGCAAACCACTTTCTTCATCTTTTGCGATGGTCCCAAGCGGCACGTCTATATATATATCTTTACCGCTGCGGCCGGTACAATTGGTACCACTGCCGGCCTCGCCATTCTCCGCCAATACGTTTTTGTAATAGCGCAAGTGGAGTAAGGTCCAGGTGTTTTTGTTTCCACGTAAAATAATATGACCACCACGTCCGCCGTCGCCCCCGTCAGGACCGGCCATAGCATTGAATTTTGTACGCAAAAAATGCTTGCTGCCCGCACCTCCGTGTCCGCTTCGGCAGAAAATGCGGATATAATCTATAAAGTTTGTCTTTTCCATTCGAGAGGCAAAGTTAGGTAATTGAAAATTGAAAGTTGAAAGTTGAAAATGGTGGAGAAAGGGACGCAGATTTTTCAAGATTTTGATGGTTGGTCAAGATTTTTCGACTAGATAAAGTCTTTGATTTCGAATCATAAAAAATCACGACAATCATGAAAATCAGCGTTCTTTCTGCGTTTTCAATTTTCCACTTTCAATTTTCAATTATTTTCCCAGTCCTTTGAGCAATATCAACAATATATTTTCCTCAAGGTCCTTGGCTGAAATTTTTTGAACGCTGCGGTGCCAGGATTCAATCCCACTAACAGCATGCAGCATGATAAGCACGGCAGTTGGCGCATCAATATCCTTTACCTCGCTTCGTCTGATCCCTTCTTCTACAATGGCTGTGATACGTTTGCGGTAGGCTCTTCTTTCATTATGATAGTTGGTGAGATGCGGCTCAGATAAGTGTTTCCAGTCCCGGTCAACCACCTGCACCACTTCATAATTATTGATCATTTGATCAATGTGAAAGCGTAAAATTTTTTCTATTTTCTGAATAAAAGGGGAGTCGTCTTTTTCAATGGCATCAATGTTTTCGGTGTAATGCTGAGCTGCTTTGAAACATATTTCCTGAAGAAGTTCTTCCTTGGAGCGAATGTGGTTATACAGGCTGGCAGCTTCAACACCCACACGCTCCGCAAGGTCGCGCATGCTGCTGGCACTAAAGCCCTTCTCAAAGAAAAGTTTAGATGCTTTTTCAACAATGGTTTCCTTCTTGGTCGTGTTCTTAGAGCTTTTGATTTTTGCCATAAAGCCGTAAAGTTAGTAAAACTAACGGTTGTTAGGAGGGGTAATTTGAAAATGCGGTAATTTGAAAATTTGAAAATGCAGAACGCAGATCGTCATGATTTTGATGATTGCTTAAGATATTTAGTTTAAGGATGAATCTTAACTAATCATCAAAATCTTAAAAATCTGCGTTCTCCCTCGATTTTCAAATTATATTTGCGCAACTTAAAAATTAAATATGTCTTTAATAGCTGTAGGAACAATGGCTTTCGATGCCATTGAAACCCCTTTTGGAAAAACAGACCGTATCATTGGAGGCTCTGCAACTTACGTAGCTTATGCCGCCAGCAATTTTGTGCAACCTATTCAGCAAGTGTCAATCGTAGGATATGATTTTCCTGAAGAAGAAATGAACGATTTGAAAAAGCGTGGCGTAGAACTGGAAGGCGTGGAAGTTGTTAAAGACAAAAAATCATTTTTCTGGAGTGGTCGTTATCACCTGGATATGAACAGCCGTGATACTTTGGTTACTGACTTGAACGTGTTGGCAGACTTCAATCCGGTTATTCCCGAAAGCTACCAGGACGCAGAATTCCTGATGCTTGGCAACCTGGCTCCGGCGATTCAGAAAAGTGTTATTGAGCAAATGAAGAAACGTCCAAAGCTGATCGTTATGGATACGATGAACTTCTGGATGGAAATAGCAATGCCTGAACTCGAAGAGACATTGAAACTGGTTGACGTTTTGATGGTAAACGATAGCGAAGCAAGACAATTAAGCGGTCAGTTTTCTTTGGTGAAAGCTGCAAAACAAATCATGAAAATGGGACCTAAATACCTGATCATTAAGAAAGGTGAGCACGGTGCTTTATTGTTCCATGAAAATGAAGTGTTCTTTGCACCGGCGTTGCCGCTTGAAGATGTATTCGACCCAACAGGAGCAGGCGATACATTTGCCGGAGGCTTTATGGGGCACATCGCAAGAACAAAAGACATTTCTTTTGAGAATATGAAAACAGCGATCATCGTTGGTTCTGCGCTGGCTTCTTTCTGCGTGGAAAAATTTGGTCCTACACGTTTAAAAGAAATCACTAAAGAGCAGATCGATGCACGTATTCAACAGTTTGTTGATTTGGTGAATTTTGATATAAAGCTTGTATAGAGTTGTTGGTTGTTAGGCTTTTGATGCGAGATGACTACTACTGATTAACTCCACAATATTCAGCACCCGGCAGTATTAGTGCCGGGTGTTTTGTTTTAATAGGTGGCTTAAATTGTCTGCAATCTCTAACAACTAATAACTAACAACAAACAACTCTACCGCAGTCTTCTCGCCAATACCACCACATTCTTAAATCGCTGCGTTTTTCCTTGCAGGTTGAAAATTTCAGTAACGACAATATAGTTTCCAATGGACAATTGCTTGCCCTGTTCGTCCACACCATCCCATCTGAAATAGCCGCTCTGGCTGCATAGCCCATTCTTTACAAGATTTCTTACCGGCCTTCCGTTGGCATCAAAAATGTAAATGTTGCAAACGTAACCTCGTTCGGGAAACTGGTATTTGATCGTAGCAAAATCGTCGAAGCCATCATTATCCGGGGAAAAAATTTTCGGCGAAATATCAATCATTCCTTGCGCCAGGTCATTTGTTTTAAACTGGGAGTTTTGATATGTAGGCGTGCCATAACCCGCACTGGCTGCGGCGGAGTGCCAGTTGTTTTGATCCTGAGTAGGAGCATCAAAATCAATTCTTTCAAGTGCAATGCCCTTTAGATTTTCAATTAATGCGAAATGCCATTTGCTATCGTATTTCAATTCGTCAACGATTTTTCCCTGCTTATTTAAAATTACACAAGTGCCGCCATCATTGGGAAACGAAGGCATTGACGAAAGCTCAATCATCATTTCAGGATTTTTTACGAGGTATTCTTTCTGCACTGCCATTGAGTTTTCGCTTATCACCAGGAAGTCATTTGGAAAGAATAACCGGCTTTCTGTTGTAAGTTGTTTGATAGAACTAAGCTCGCCCGACGATGAACGATTGGCGATGTAAAGCTCTTTTACATCAAGTATTTTGTTGCTGCGATTGTAGAGTTCCACATAGTCAACGCCGGTAGGAGTTGGGTTGAAAAGTATTTCGTTTATTACGGCATTGAGACTATCTGCCGATGAAGGTAAACCTGTTTTGATAACTGTGTTATCCATCATGTTTCCGCTGCAATCTTTGATGTTTGCGACAGAAAAATCGTAGGGTTTATTTACTGTTAAATTGTTTGTGAGTTCAAGAATAACAGTTGTAAATGAGGGCTGTTTGACAATAACCGAAGTGATTGCATTATCGCTAAGTGTATAGTTTGTTTTGAGTGAAGCCTGCGTACTGTCAACAGGTTCGTTAAAGACCAGCGTGATGTGTTTTTCGTCGCTGGCAAAAGCTTTCAATAATTGCGGCGCGGTATTGTCAACGTTTATTGCCTTGACCGAGTTCTCTTTTCCCGGCGTACCACCTTTGTCATTTATGCTTGCCGTCCAATTGGAAGCGCCGCTGCAAGGGTTTTGCGTATCAATCATTTCCAGGCTCCAGCCGCCCTTGCTTTTGATGTCGTTGAACCAACTGCGGCTGTAACTTACACTGTGGATGGTTTTGCCTTCGGGCGAAAGAAGAAAGATCTCATCACCATCGGCATACAGCGTCGGAAAATTCGTCACGGAAATGGTTGGCGCGATGGCAGACAATGCAGCCAAATTACTGCTGGTGCAGATTAGAAGAAAGCTATCTGGTTTCAACAAAACGCTTTGACTGATTGTGGCGGTTGAATTTGCAGCGCAAAGCTTCCAGCTTTTAAGATTGATGGCCGTAGGCGAAACGTTTTTGATCTCTACGTATTTTGCTGAAGGCAACCCTATAACTGGCGAAGGAATCGGCATAATTTCAGTAATCAACACGTCGAATCTTTTTGGCTGGGCATATGATGCACTAGTAAGAAACAGCGAGATTACTGCTGTAAAAAGAAATTTCATGGTGTAAAAGCAGGCTTTTCAAGAAGTTGGGCGAGGTTAATGGGGAGGCTTCGACAAGCTCAGCCTGACAGCGTTTACGCTGTCAGGCTGAGCTTGTCGAAGCCTTATAGCACAGAATGCTGTTAGATAAACAGGCAGGGTCTGCGGCGGCAAGTTATTGATATTTTAAAAACTTATTTGGATGTAAATATTCCGCAGCTTATTTTTGCGACTCTAGTATGAATTTTATTATTACAAATACCAAGAAGATTAAGAAGCACATCTCAAACGGGGAAGGTGTTTAGTCTACTTGTGTATCAACATAACTGAGCCTTCCCGAAATGGGGAGGCTTTTTTTATTCATTTATAAAACAAACTAAAACGAACCGGCTCTCACCGGTTCACAAAAACAACGATTATGAAAGATTTAAAAGTTGCTGTTGTTGGTGCTACTGGATTGGTGGGTACAAAAATGCTGCAGGTTTTGGCAGAGAGAAATTTTCCTGTTGCCGAAATCATTCCTGTAGCTTCTGAAAAGTCGGTAGGTAAAGAAGTTGAATTCAAAGGAAAGAAATATAAAGTGGTTAGCGCTGCAGACGCAATTGCAGCGAAGCCAAATGTTGCAATATTTTCTGCAGGTGGAAGCACGTCTCTTGAGTGGGCTCCAAAATTTGCAGAAGCTGGCATTACTGTAATTGACAATTCTTCGGCATGGAGAATGGACCCAACAAAAGCGTTGGTGGTTCCCGAGATCAATGCAGATATCTTGAATGCAGATACAAAGATCATCGCAAATCCTAACTGTTCAACCATTCAAATGGTAGTAGCGCTGAACCCGCTGCATGCTAAGTATAAAATCAAAAGACTTGTTATAAGCACTTACCAAAGTGTTACAGGTACAGGCGTTAAAGCGGTTACTCAGTTGGAAAATGAAAGAAAAGGCATTCAAGGTGAAATGGCTTACAAATATCCAATTGATCTGAATGTAATTCCACAGATTGACGTTTTCCTTGAAAATGGTTATACCAAAGAGGAAATGAAAATGGTGAAAGAAACGAAAAAAATCATGCGTGACGATAGCATTCGCGTAACAGCAACAACCGTGCGTATTCCGGTAATGGGCGGCCACAGTGAATCTGTAAACGTAGAGTTTGAAAACGATTTTGATTTGAACGAGGTAAAAGATTTGTTGTCTAAAGCTCCGGGTGTTGTGGTGGTAGATGATCCTGCAAATGCACAGTATCCAATGCCTAAAGATGCACACGAAAAAGATGACGTATTTGTAGGAAGATTGCGCAGAGATGAATCTCAGCCAAATACATTGAACATGTGGATCGTAAGTGATAACCTTCGCAAAGGTGCCGCTACGAATGCTGTTCAAATAGCTGAGTACCTTAACGGGAAAGGATTATTATAATAAATATTTTCATTGTTTTTTTATGAAGGGTTAGTGTAGAGACGCATGAAAATGCGTCTCTCTTTTTTTTACGCAGCTGTCCTTTTATTTCAAACTGATTTTCTTATAATTTTTCACCAGGAAATAAACACCAACACACAATAAAATAACTGGCCACACCTTTATAACTGCCAGGATCAATTCTCTGAGCATTTCCCAACCAGACAATAACGATTCTCCCAAAAGATTTATGAACGAAGGTTGATAAGGCTTAATGTTTTTTGCAGCGGGGAGCATTTCCGTTTTCACCGCTTCATTTTGATACAGCGAAATCTTAACGGTACTATATTTCACTTTATCGTTCAGGTCAAGATTAGCCACCAAAGCGTCGTCAGCTTCCTGTTCTTTTCCGATCAACTTGTCTTCTCCATCTAACACATCATTTAATTTCTTGCCTTTGTTATCGATGGCATTCGTGATTCTTGAAAAATGTTTTGTAGTTCGTTTTTGTGTGAGTGTGTTGCTTAATTCGTTTAGCGTAACATCTTCCGCTTTAATAATCCTGTAATCAATAAAACCAATGAGTGTTGCAATTGATTTAAGTGTCGTGTCAAGCTCCTGATTTGGTACTCTTATCTCAATGTCGTTCGACATATTGTAGTGTACTGTCTGAAGAAGAGAATCCGCTGTGACTTGTACGGTTTCAGTGTTTGCAATGTTGTTTGTAAGATTGGTATAAGTAACAAAGCCTTTGTTCTTGCAAACAAGATCTTCAATTTTATATGACGTTGCTACGACATTGTCGACTTTGAATTTCAGGTCCGCGGTCCTGATAAATTTTCGCTGGTCAGGAAAAGATTGATATGCCGAAGAAGACGGAATGCCGGTGGCTGTTGAGTCTGCTGCGTTTGCATCAGGTGACTTACTTTCTGAAGAATAGCGGCTCTCGCAGCTAATGATGCAAATGGCAATTGCTCCTACTATTGAAATTTGTTTCAAATAGAGATTCATGTTTTAAGATTATGGCGTTAAAAAATGATGAACATCTTGCATAGGAATATGCAATGAATCGTGAAGCATAATTGCCGGCAATGCTTGCAAATATTATTAATAGCGGCTTTATTAAAATGTAACCTTTACTGACCGATATGATAAAACAGTTTTGCATTATTATAACATATGTAACGCTGCGAGATCATATTTACCCTTTGGACCAAAATAGTTTTTTTCAGCGCAACTATTCTGCATTCATCAACATCTAGAAAGGCAAGTATCTGGTTTGGCTACTAACGTTCATGCAGTTGAAGTAAGTAAGTATCGGCACAGATCACTAACGGGACTATTCTATGAAAAAACGAGTTCGATCAAAAAGGTAAGCATTTGGTATAGGCTACTAACGGTTAAACCTTATCCATGAAAAAAACTGAGTTTGGCCGTAGGTTACTAACGAGCAAAGCAATTAGCTGGTCAATATAAAATATTGTCAAAAGCTACTAATGGCGAATATTCTATGAAAAACCTCTTTTAGATAAAAGATTACTAATGGTTACTAACTAAAGGAAAGTATTTGGTCAAGATTACTAACGGCTAAACCTTATCCTATGAAAAAAACTACTTGTTTGACACATTCATCATGGTCGGATGAATGAAGGTTTGGTCAATTGGATTACTAATGGGAGTAATGACTTGCGAATTCTTTAACCGCCTGGGTAAACACAGGCATAGGTAATTTGGCAGTTAAAAACTTGCTAAGCATTACAAGGTCAAAAGTTACTAATGGGAGTAATACAATCTTTCAATTCAATTATTCAAAGTCATGGTCGGTGACTTTTTGTGGCAACTTGTATTTGGTTATGCGAACGCTTGTTTATACCACAAACATAAAATAAGTAACCTCATTCTTCCTAAAAAAAATTTCAAAAGAGATCGAAAGTTTATAAAAAAGGACAAATGTTTACACATAGAATAAGATTGACTATGCATAAAATTGTTGATGCACAGTGAAAAATATATGCACTTGAAGAAAAAACTTTTTTTGAAATTAGGAAGGCCTTTTTGAACAAAATAGCCCCGAAATAGAAGGTTTGGGCCTTTTTTGACATTTGTGCTATAGGCTATTGCAGACTTCTATGATAATTTCGCAGGCCTTTTCTATCTCTTTTTTTGATATCGTTAATGGCGGAGCAATACGCATGCAATTGGCACCAAACAAAAACCAATCTGTCAGAACTCCCTTCATAATACATGCATCAATAACTTTTTTATTAGTGTCAAAACTATCAAACTCAATCGCCATCAACAATCCACGTGAACGGACATGCTGAATTTTTGGATGTTTGAGGTAAGCGCGGAAAAGAAATTCTTTTTCCTTAACCGATTCTATAAGATTGTGCTTCAACAAAAATTTCATAGCCGCCATTCCTGCTGCACAACAAACGGGATGTCCGCCAAATGTTGAAATGTGTCCAAGTACAGGATTTTCTGTAAATGAATTCATGATCTTTCTATCGGCAATAAAGGCACCTAAAGGCATTCCACCGCCCAGAGCTTTACCTAGCAAAACAATATCCGGCGTAATGTAATATTGCTCAAATCCCCACAGAGAGCCGGTTCTGCCGAATCCGGTTTGTATTTCATCAAGAATCAGAAGTGTTCCTGTTTCAGTACATTTTTGTCGTAGCGCATTCATCCACTCTAGCGATGGTGCATACACACCTTTTTCCGCCTGAACAGTTTCAAGAATTACGCAAGCCGTTTGTTCATCAATTGCGTCTATAGCTTCGTGTGAATTGTATTCGAGATGTTTGATGCCAGGCAATAGCGGCCTGTAGGCATTTCTAAAATATTCGTCACCAATGATGCTTAACGCGCCCTGGGTAGAGCCGTGATAGGATTTATTAAACGCTATGATGTTTGGTCGCTCCGTAAAACGCTTGGCAAGTTTCATTGCGCCTTCGGTGGCTTCGGCTCCGGAGTTGGTAAAATACACGCTGTTTAAAGACGCCGGCAAATGGTCGGTTAACAATTTTGCATATTGCACTTCGGGAGTTTCGATAAACTCGCCGTATACGAGCAAATGCAGGTAATCGTCGGCTTGTTTCTTTATCGCCTTTACCACCTTAGAATTCCGGTGACCCACATTGCAAACACTAATTCCGGCAATAAGGTCAATATATTCCTTTCCCTGTTTGTCCCAAAGTTTTGTGCCTTTCGCTTTTACAATTTCCAGCGCCAGCGGAGCCGGGGAAGTTTGGGCAACATGTTGAAGAAATAATTGTCTATTGTTCATAATAAAAATCAAAAGTAAAAAGTAAAAAAGTAAAAAAGCTGTATTGCAGCCCTGCGGCACCACTTTTTTCCTTTTTCCTTTTTACTTTTAACTTCAAAAAAACATATGCCTGTTATTTTACCAGTAAAAGGAGTTTCACCAAAGTTTGGAGATGATTGTTATATCGCGCCAAATGCAACAATTGTAGGGGATGTTGAAACAGGTGCACAATGCAGCTTTTGGTTCAATGCTGTTGTAAGGGGTGATGTAAACAGCATAAGAATGGGTAATAAAGTAAATGTGCAGGATGGTGCGGTTTTGCATGCGACTTTTGAGAGATCAAAAGTTATTATAGGCAACAATGTTTCGATAGGCCACAATGCACTGGTACACGGATGTACAATACACGACAATGTGCTGATAGGAATGGGGTCTATTGTGATGGACAATGCGGAAATATTCAGCAATACTATCATTGCAGCCGGAGCGGTGGTACTTGAAGGTACGGTTTGTGAAAGCGGAAGTATATACGCAGGAGTTCCTGCAAAAAAGATAAAAGATATTTCCGAGGAGTTGATCAGCGGGGAGATAAACAGGATAGCGGAGAACTATATAAAATATTCAAGTTGGTTCAAATAATGGAAAATTGAAAATTGAAAATGGTAAGAGCGAATCGCATTCGCCCTCGGCGGGTCACAGAACCAACAATTTTCAATTTTCAACTTTCAATTGTCCATTAACACCCATACTATTTTGGTAAAAAAAACGTTTTATACCTGGAAATTCTTTAGACCCTTTTACTTAATAAATTGATTTTCAATGAAACTCTTGGCAAGTAGCTTAATGATTTTGTGCTCAGTTTTGATCATGTTTAGCTCCTGCAGCTTGTTTGCACCTAAATATGGCTGCCCCAGCAACGGCAAAAACGTTGGTGCCGAGCGCATAATGAGCGGTGAGAAAACGCCAAAGGCGAAGAAGTTTAAAGCTTAATTAATGGAAAGTTGAAAGTTGAAAGTTGAAAATGGATTGCCTCCTGGAGTTGCAGGAACTTAGCATTCATTATTGCATTTTCGACGTTAAAGAACTTTCAATTCTCCACTTTCAATTTTCAATTATTTATAGTTCTCCTCAATCGTTCCCAAAATATTCAAATAGCTTACATACCTGTCTGCATAAATTTTACCGGATTCTACAGCGGCTTTAATGGCGCAGCCCGGCTCTTCTACGTGCAGGCAATTATTGAATTGACAATCTTGTAAAGTATTGCGCATTTCAGGGTAATAGTGTGATAGCTCTTGTTTGCTAATGTCTACGAGACCCAGTTCACGAATGCCGGGAGTATCGATTATTTTTCCACCGAAAGGAAGATCAAACATTTCTGCAAATGTGGTAGTATGCATTCCCTTACCGCTCCATCCGCTTACTTCTTTCGTCTTTAAATTCTTTTCAGGGAAAATGATATTGATGAAAGAAGATTTTCCCACACCACTGTGACCGCTTATTAAAGTGATTTTTTCCTTCAACAGGTCCTTTACTTCGTCAACTCCCTGGCCGCTAACAGTGCTTGTAAGAATGACCTTGTAGCCCACACTTTCGTAGATGTCTTTAAAATGCTCGAAAAGTTCTATTTCTTTTTTACGATAAACATCGGCTTTATTAAAAACAATAATCGCAGGAATGTGATAAGCTTCTGCTGTGATCAAAAATCTATCAACGAAACCCATGGAGGTTTTAGGTTCACGCAATGTTGCTACCAAAACGCACTGATCAAGATTAGATGCTATGATGTGGTGCTGGTTTTTATTGTGAGGAGAAACTCTTGTAATGTAATTGTGACGATCATAAATATTGGTGATCATCACATTGTTTTCAAGATCACCATCTTCAACATCTACAAGATCACCAACAGCTACGGGGTTTGTCGACTTGATGCCCTCAATCTTTAATGCGCCTTTGATACGTGCATTGTATGGCGTGCCATCTTCTGTTTTTACGCTGTACCAGCTACCCGTTGATTTGTAAACTATTGCTTTCAATATTGAAAATTTCTCCTTTATAGAAATACGAAAGTATTGCAAATTCAAAGAATATGGAGTCTATTTGAGAAACGATTCTATTAACCTTAAAGAACACATTGATGAAAAAGATTTTGTTGGTGCTTGCGGCCATTATTTGTTATTGTGGATCTCATGCTCAGAAACTGAAGGCAGACATAAAGGACCTGGCTTTTATTGCCGGAAAATGGGCCATGAAACACGAATGGGGGGACATGGAAGAAAACTGGAGCGCACCAATGGGCGATAACATGATGTGCTGCTATAGATGCGTGGATAAGGGCAAAGCCGTTTTTTATGAGTTCATGCTCATTGAGCAAACAGATAGTGTTCCAGTATTAAAACTAAGGCATCTAAAGCCGGGTAACATTGCGCTGGAGGATAAAACAAGTCCATACAGTTATCCTTTAATAAAACTCGAATCGAATAAAGCCATCTTCGAAAGCAAAAGCGATAAAACCCAACTCATTTTTCAAAGGCTCGATGCGAAACACATGACCGTATTTTTGATTCGCGAGAAAAACGGGAAAGAAGAGAAGGATGAGTTTGCGTATGCAATGACTGAATAAATGAATGACTGAATAACTGAGTGGTTGAATTTCGATGAGACTTTCAATTTAGAACCACTCAGTTATTCAGTTACTATTATCGCAACCACTTTTCAGGATCGAGGTTTACCATTTTATCGTTTGAAATAAGAAACTCGAGCTCCCCGAGATTATCTCCTTTATCATCGAGCTTACCGAGCACTTGTCCCATTTTTACATTATCACCTTTGGAAACGGTAACTCCTGATAGATTACTGTAGGTAGTGAAATATTTTCCGTGTTTAATAATAACGGCTTCCGCTGGGCCGATCGACCAGACTGCGGAAACCTCTCCGTTGAAAACAGCCTTAACGCTCGTGCCGGCTCTTGTTTCGATTGTTATGCCGTAGTTGTCAAATCTTGCTTTGCTATTGGGATAAAATTGAGGTCCAAAGGGCATGATCACACTGCCAGACGCCATTGGCCAGGGCAGATGTCCTTTGTTTCTTTCAAAATTTGCTGACATCGCTCTTGTTTCGGGTCTGTCATCGAGCGGGCTTTCGGCCTTTGCCGGTTTTGAAGAAACGTGTGCAACAGGGTCAGATTTTTCTTTATTTGTTTTACTGCCTTTTTTGTTTTTATTGGCTGCGGCCAATGCCTTCTTTTCTGCGGCGGCTTTTTTCCTCGCCGCTTTTTCTTCTTCCAGCGCTTTAGCTCTCTCGATTGCTATCTCACGACGTATTGCTGCATTAATGGCGCTTCGCAAAGCAATGTCCTGCTTGTGTTTTTGGTTTATTCTTTTCGTTAGTTCCTGTTCGCGTGATTGCAGTTTGGTGACCACCTCGTCTTGCTCTTTTTTGTCTTCCACCAGCACTGCCTGCTGTTTGGTTTGTTCGCGCAGCGCTTCATTTCTTTCTTTTTTGCTGTCCTTTAGATCAGATAGTTTTTGTTGAAGCAACACTTGTGTGCTGATATAGTTTTCTACCTGCTGTTGTCTATAGGCACGATATGCTTTCAGGTAAGCAAATCTTTTTAGTGCATCATTAAAATTGGTGGAGGAAAAAAGGAAGTTGAGGAAATTGTAGTTGCTCCGGTTCTTGTATGCGTAGACAACGCTTGTTTCATATTGTTGCCTGAGGGTGTCTAACTCGTTGTGCAGCTTATCGACCTCTTTTGCATTTAGATCGATGTCACCCTGAATGTCGCTGATCTGTTCGTTTACAATGTCAATTTGTTGCTGTCGCAGGCGGAGTTTTTTCTGTATCAAAGCAAGCTGACCAAGGCTCTCTTTTTTGTCTTTTTTTGTTTCGTCAATCGATCGTCGGAGTTCATCGATCTCCTGCTGGATGGCGGCACGCTTCTTTTTAAGTTCAGCGCTTCGCGGCGTTTGCGCAATGCAATTAATGGTAAATATGCTAAAGGAGAGAAAGAGAAGTAGTTTGTTCATGACCTGGAGGTTGGTGTAGTGCAGCTTTGGGTTATTAAAGTTTGTTAGTTGATGGTTGTTAGTTGTTAGGCTTCTTGCGCTATTATTCTAACAACTAACAACGATTAACTAACAACTCTCTAACGAAGCCATTTTTCCGGATCAAGATTCACGGATCTGTCGTTTGAAATAACGTTTGTAATAAGGAAGTCAAGTTCGCCTCTGTTGTCATCTTTTTCGGCGAGCTTACCTATTACCTGTCCCATTTTAATTGTTTGTCCCTTTGAAACAGCAGTGGATGAAAGGTTGCTATAGGAAGTAATGTATTTACCATGTTGAATAATCACCGCTTCTACCGGGCCAATCGATGTTACAGCCAATACTTCACCATCGAAAACTGCTTTTACAGAGCTTCCGGTATTTGCTTCTATGGTAATGCCAGGGTTGTCGTATGTTACAACGCCGCCATAGTTTTGCCTTCCGAAGTGCATGGTTACAATTCCAGATGCCATTGGCCACGGAAGATTGCCTTTGTTCTTTTCGAAGCTTTCAGACATAGCTCTCGTTTCTTCCCTTTCGAAAGAATTGTAGTTTGTTGCAGGCTTCGGTTTGGCCGTCACTGTAGTAACGGTTGTCGTACTTGGGTTTGTAGTAGCGGGAGGATTTGTTGTGGCCGGTGTGTTAGGATTAGTTTTCGGAGCATTGTTTGCATTGTTTGCTTTCGCGAGATCTGCAGCTCTTTTGGCTTCCGCAGCATCGGCAGCTTTTTTAGCGTCAGCAGCTTTTTTCGCCGCAGCTTCTTCTGCCATTGCTTTTTTTCTTGCGGCTTCAATTTCACGACGGATCGCTGCATTAATGGCGTTACGCAAAGCAATATCCTGCTTGCGTTTGTCATTCATGTCTTTGTTTAATTCCTTTTCCCGCGTTTTCAATTTATTTACAACAACATCCTGCTCTTTTTTATCTTCTTCAAGAACGGCCCTTTGTTTGGTTTGCTCGCTTAGTGCTTCGTTCTTTTGTTTTTTGTTATCGTTTAGGCTGGATATTTTTGATTGCAACATTTCCTGCGTGGTGCGATAGTTTTCTGCTTGCTGCTCCCTGTAGGCGCGATAAGATTTCAGGTAGGCGACTCTTTTCAGTGCGTCATTAAAGCTGGAAGCAGAAAAAAGGAAATTCAAGAAATCATAATTGCTTCGATTTTTATAAGCGTATACAACGCTTTTTTCATACTGGATCTTCAATGTATCGAGTTCTCCGCGAAGCTTTACAATCTCTCTCCAGTTTTGGTTGATGTTTCCCTGGATAGCATTGATCTGTTGGTTTACCAATGAAACCTGTTGTTCACGCAAATGCAATTTTCTTTGGATCAAAGCAAGTTGACCAAGACTTTCTTTTTTATACTTTTTAGTTTCATCAAGCGATTTACGCAAATCGTCGATCTCATTTTGAATATCAGCCTGTTTTTTCTTGAGATCAGTACTAGTAGGATTTTGCGCTATGCAATTGACCGTAAAAAGAATGGCTAGTAAAAGAAAATATGGTTTAGTCATGCTTTGAATTTATTGCGGTTTAGCATTGAATAAGATCAAAAAGGGCATTCCTGCCCATTTGATCAAATATAAAAGTTTAACGCTTATCGCACCTTATAATTTTTCGGGATGCTAAAAGGGAAGATTAAAGTTTCGTTAAAGCTGTATTGTTTAAAGTCCATCTGCACGTCGATCTTGGACTTTTCAACCACAGAAATCTCTCTAAACTTCGGGAAGTTTTTCGAATCCCATTTTTCATAGTTGCTATAGCTGATGTTGCACGTGCGGTTACGCGTAGGGTCCACATCATCCATTTTGCTATTGCTAACTACGTTCAAATTATTGTTGATGGTAAGGAGATTTTTAAACAGGCTTCCCACGATCAGCATCGTAATGTTATCAGCATTCTTTTTGTAAGACACAACATTTGTGTCAACAAATAATGGATTGCCAATAAGCAGGTCCTGCATTGTTGAAAATTTCAAAGGCAAATGCGAAAGCTCCTGCAAATAACTAACGGAACGGAGCTCTATTACCTTGTCTTGTCTGTTTAACATCTTTACGCTGTCGGGCGTTATCATAATACGATAAGGCTCGTAACTAAAAACAGTGGCATTGACGGAAAGCCAGATGATGCTGTCTTTTTTTATTCTTATGTAAACGGTCAGATCAGGTTTTTTGCCGTCTTTATCCCATACATCCACTTTTACTTTGGCAGAGAATGTATTAAAATCAATCCTGTTGGAATCGAGTGTACGCAGGGTTTGCTTTATGAAATCGAGGGAGTCATTGTGAATGTCCTTTACTACCACCATCTGGGTAGTGTCTTTTTTAGACAACGCTGTATTGATCTTCCTGGTAGAATGACAGCTCATTATTGTAATGACGCTAACTACCAGTAATAGAGGCGAAAAAAATTTCATCAGATACTTTTTAAAGTTGGACGATAATTGCGAAAAGTTCTTGCACGGCAAGATGTTTTACACACATTAAATTTTGCCTGTGTGGCCAAAGCCTCCCGCATTTCTTTCTGTCTCTGATAATGCTTCAACTTCATGCCAGCTTACCTGCTCTACTTTCTGGATTACCATTTGGGCAATCCTGTCCCCATGTTGAATCATTTGTTGTTCGTTGGAAAGATTGATGAGGATTACTTTGATTTCACCGCGATAATCTGCGTCGATGGTGCCCGGAGTATTTAAGCATGTAATGCCTTGTTTAATGGCAAGTCCGCTTCTTGGTCTAATCTGAGCCTCGAAACCCTCCGGCAGTTCAATAAACAAACCGGTAGGAACAAGTGTTCGCTCGAGTGGTTGCAAAGTGATCGGGGCCTCTAAATTTGCTCTGATATCCATGCCTGCAGATCCGGAAGTGGCGTAATGCGGCAGGGGATTGGTTGACTGGTTAATGATTTTTACCTGTAATGACATGGGTGCAAATGTAAATAATTGAATGATTGAATAACTGAATAACTGAAGTCTACCTGCAGTCTTTGCTTAATAACTCAGTCATCCAGTTATTAAGTTATTCAGTTATTTCTTCTTCAGGAGCACGTTTGCGTACGCCACTAGTCCCTCTTCTCTTCCCACAAAGCCCATAGTTTCTGTAGTAGTGGCTTTTATGGAAACGTCGTCGATGGAAAGATGTAGAATACCGGCAATGGTTTCACGCATTTCACCTGAGTATTTTTTTATTTTGGGCGCTTCAAGGCAAAGGCTGCTATCTATGTTTACGATCTCGTAGCCCTTATCAGTAATGAGTTTGAAAGTTTCTTGCAAAAGAATTTTGCTGTCGATGTTTTTGTATTTCTCATCTGTATTGGGAAAATGAATACCGATATCACCAAGGCTCAAGGCCCCCAGCATGGCGTCGCAAATAGCGTGTAGCAAAACATCAGCGTCGCTGTGTCCTAACGCGCCTTTTGTGTGTGGAATTTTAATGCCACCGATCCAAAGATCCCTGCCTTCTACCAACTGATGAAAATCGATACCGAAGCCTATTCTGTAAGACATGATTTAATTGAAAATTGAAAGTTGAAAATGGAAAATTAGAGCTTTGAAAATTAAAAATGGAAAATTAAAAACGAGAGGATACTCATTTTCAATTTTCCACTTTCAATTTTCAACTAGAAAAACTATTCTCCGCTGCTGCTGTTCTCGCTTCCGTTTGTAGCCGGATCAAGGTCAAATGTAAGACCAAAGCGAAGTGTGTTAGACAACGGATTCTGGTTTACACCACTTCCAGACGGGATGATGTAAGAAAAGTTAAGTCCAAATACATTGTATTTCAAACCGGCACCTACTGTGAAATATCTTCTGTCGCCAGCTTGTTTTGTTTCATAAAAATAACCTGTGCGCACAAAAAACTGGTTCATGTAGCCATATTCTATACCAACTGAAACATTGCTCGCGCCTGGCCAGTCTTTAAAAGATTGACCCCAGCCGGTGATTGAAGAGGTGGTTTTATAATCTTCTCTTCCGGCGCTGTCAAGCGGAAAGGAAGGAACCAATAGTTTATTGAGATCCAGTGCGAAAGTCATTTTGTTACTTTCGTCAAACACTTTTGTGTAAGCGCCACCTATACCAAGGTTTGCTGGAATAAAGTCTTTTTTATTCGCATCGCTCGTGTAAGAAACTTTACCGCCAAGGTTCGTAAGGGTAGCACCCGCTGTGAAGCCTTCACCTGTTTCTGCATTGAGGCCATTATAGAAGAAAGAAAGATCGGCAGCTACCGTACTTGCAGCTTTGTAGTTGGTTCCATTGACTTCTCCGCTTGCAAGCTTTGAATTAATGTACCTTAATGCCAATCCCATTCCTATCTTTTCAGACAGTTTACGTGAATAACCAGCGTCGAAGCTGAACTCACGTGGTCTGTACTCTTGAAGCGGCTGCTGATTTTCGTTTACAAACTGAATGTTTCCCAGGTTAAAGTACCTCATAGAGAATGTAAGTGCCTGGTTATCATCAAGTTTGTGATATCCGCCAACTGTGGCAAGATATACATCATTAAGTCCTAGCTTTTTTAGCCATGGAGTGTAGTTTAATGCGATGCCGGTTTTGCTTTGATTAAAGGGTGTTTTGGCCAGGTTCCAGAAGTTTGCGTTTGCTTCAGGTGCGGTTGCGATGCCGGTTTCGCCCATCCCTCCAGCTCTTGCTTCGGGTGAAATACGTAGAAACGGAACCGCCGTAGTTGTTACGTTGATCGGATCAGTTGATGGATTACTCTGCGCATGGACATAGCTTACACTAAAAACTGTCGCGACAGTAACAATTAATTTCAATGCTCTTTTCATTGATAGATTTATTTTCCTTAAAGTGAATTCTGAAACAGGCCATTTTTATACAAAAAATCGTGCCTCAGGGGATAAAGTAAAAATTTATTTCATTAATTGCTTTTAGTAGGAGGATTGATTCGGCGGCTAAAATAATAGTATTCTCATAAAAACTAGCTACTTATGGTAAGTAATTTTTTAAGGGTACAAAAATAATACTCGCTGAAACATAGGCATTAACGAATAAGCCAAAGATTTGTTGTAAAAGGGCATAGATGTTGCAATCAACGATCTGCTGTTTGCAAAAATGGCTCAATTACTATAATGTTAAAATGTTGAAAGTATTATATTCGCAATTCTGCAACAAAGTTTGCAGCGATACAATATTTGGATATCAACTGCGTTATTACCTATTACAATTTAAAACCAGCATAAATGGCATACAAAATGAACTGGAAAAATTTCGCGATACTCTTATCCTGTGCCGCAGTTTTGGGTTCCTGCAAGGATGGAAAACTATTTGGCAAGAAGAAAGCCAAATCAGATGTTACAGGATGGAACTATAATGATAAAAACCAGGGCGGTTATCAGGTTGCTTTAGAAAAAGAACAGCCAAGTGGTCCCGGATTGGTGTTTGTGCAAGGTGGTACTTTTACAATGGGCGCTACAGAAGAGGACGTAATGAGCGACTGGAACAATATTCCACGTCGTGTTACGGTTAACTCCTTCTATATAGATAAAACTGAGGTGGCGAACGTTCACTATCGTGAGTATCTGTACTGGATCAACACTGTTTTTGATGGTGACGAATACCAGGCAGTTAGAAACGGAGCTTTACCAGATACTTTGGTTTGGAGAAGCGAACTTGCTTACAACGAGCCAATGGTTGAATATTATTTCCGTCACCCGGCATATAATAATTACCCTGTAGTAGGTGTTTCCTGGAAACAGGCTAATGACTTCTGTCTTTGGAGAACTGACCGCGTAAACGAACTTGCGTTGATCCAAAAAGGATTCATTAACGATAAATCTATCAAAAACATTTCTGGTATCGGCCAGGAAAACTTCAATACTAAATCTTACTTGTTAGGTGAGTTTCAGGCAACTCCTGGTAAAGGCGCCCGTTCTAAAAACAACCCTCTCAAAAATCCAAACGGTACACCTCGTACTAACGTAACTTTTGAAGACGGTATTCTTTTGCCAAATTATCGCCTTCCAACAGAAGCTGAGTGGGAATATGCGGCTCTTGGTTATGTAAACCAGAACCCTATGCCTACTAAGAATGACAAAAAACGTGGTGAGGAGTTGGTAGTTAACAAACAAGTTTATTCATGGAGCCAAAACGTAAACGGTCTTCGTGACACTCGTCGCGGAAGCTGGCAAGGTACTTTCCTGGCTAACTTTAAAAGAGGTGCCGGTGATAACATGGGTGTTGCAGGTGGTCTGAACGATAACGCTGTTTACACTGCTCCTGTTAATTCATTCTATCCAAACGGTTTCGGTATCTATAACATGTCTGGTAACGTAAGTGAGTGGGTGGCTGACGTTTATCGTCCACTTTCTTCAACTGACGAAAATGATGTGGCTTCTTTCCGTGGTAATAAATTCCAAACCATCGATGTAACCACTGGTAAACCAGAAAGAGACAGCCTTGGTAGAATTAAATACCGCTACGTAACAGACGAAGAGAGCAAAAAACGCCGCAACTATCAAAAAGGTGATGTAATCAACTACCTTGATGGTGACTCACTTCTTGCTGGTGTTTCTTACGGATACGGAAAAACTACTTTGATCAGTGATCACTCAAGAGTAATCAAAGGTGGTAGCTGGGACGATAGAGCTTATTGGTTGAGCCCAGGCACACGTCGCTTCCTCGAAGAAGAACAAAGTGCAAGCACTGTAGGTTTCCGTTGCGCAATGGACCGCGTAGGTAGCGCAGCAGGTAATGGCAGAAAATCTGGTATCGAATACAAACAAAGAAAACAGAACAATCGTAAGAAGTAAGTTCAGTTCATAATATTTGAAAAGTCATCTGGAAACAGATGGCTTTTTTTATGCAAATAACTGAGTAACTGAATAACAGAATAACTGAGTTTAAGACACAATGTTTGCCTATAAAGTTCAGTTATTCTGTTATTCAGTTATTCAATTATTTATATTTGGCTCATGAACATCGAACAACTCTACAACATATACCTGCAGCATCCTGTCATTGCCACCGATACAAGGAAGATCGCGCCAGACTCGATTTTCTTTGCACTAAAAGGAGCTTCCTTTGATGGCAATACATTTGCGGAGCATGCGCTTAAAACCGGTGCAGCCTATGCAGTGATTGATGATGCGACTTATCATGTGGATGAAAGAACCATTCTTGTAGAAGATGTTTTGACTGCATTACAACAACTGGCGAAGTATCATCGTCAGCAATTTACTATACCGTTTATTGCCATAACGGGAAGCAATGGAAAAACGACTACTAAAGAATTGGTATCTACCGTGCTGGCAACAACTTATAGAACCTATACTACACAAGGCAATCTGAATAATCACATTGGCATTCCGCTTACAATATTAAGCGTGAAAAAAGATGCGGAAATGGCTGTGATAGAAATGGGTGCCAACCATCAAAAAGAAATTGAAGGTTATTGCACTTATACTTTGCCAACTCACGGATTGATCACCAACGCCGGAAAGGCCCATCTGGAAGGCTTTGGCGGAGTAGAGGGCGTAAAAAAAGGCAAGGGTGAATTGTACGATTACCTGCGCGCAAACAATGGAACTGCTTTTGTAATGTGGGACTATGATTATTTGCGCGAAATGAGTAAAGGCGTTCCTCATATATTTACCTACGGCACAACCGGCGTAGATGTTTGGGGAAGTGTTGTGCAAAGTGAACCATTTCTTTATGTTACCACCAAAAACATCGAGCGCATACAAACGCACTTAGTCGGCGATTATAATTTTCCCAACGTGCTATCAGCCGTCGCTATCGGTGAGTTTTTCAAAGTGCGTGCAGAAAAAATCAAATCGGCGATTGAAAATTATGTTCCTTCCAACAGCCGCTCTCAAATGATGAACCTGGGGACAAACCATATCATTCTCGATGCCTACAACGCAAACCCAAGCAGCATGAAAGCAGCGATTGAAAATTTTGCGAAGCTAAATGCAAAAGACAAAGTGCTTATGCTGGGTGCAATGGCAGAGCTTGGCGCAGAAAGCCTGGCAGAACACCATTCTATCGTTAACCTGATTGAAAAATACTCATGGAAAGATGTGGTGCTTGTAGGTGGTGATTTCCTCAAAATAAAACATCCTTTTATTCAACTCCAAAATGCTGCTGAAGCAAAGGACTGGTTCCAGCAGCAGCAATTTCAAAATACGCATTTGCTGGTGAAGGGTTCGAGAAGCATGCAGATGGAAAAAGTGGTTAGTTAATTGAAAATTGAAAGTTGAAAGTTGAAAATGAAGCTCGGGCCAGAACCCTTTCAAATATGGACAGTTTGAAGGTGAAAAGGAAACTCCAGGTACTAAAGCATTTTCAATTTTCAACTTTCAATTTTCAATTATTCAAGCCACTTCCGAAGGCCCCTAACAACAACCAACTAACAACCAACAACTGTCAAATCCGTACCTTTGCACAAATTCGAGCGATATGAGCCAGCAAAAAAGTCCGGGATACTTATGGAGCGTGCTTACTTGTAAATGTCCCCGGTGCAGGCAAGGTGATATGTTTAAAGAAAAGAATCCATACAAGCTGAAAACTTGTATGAGAATGAACTCACTGTGTCCAGTTTGCAAGCAACCAACTGAAATAGAAGTAGGATTTTATTATGGAACAGGCTATGTAAGTTATGCACTGGCGCTGATGGTTTGTGGCATCTCTTTTGCTGCATGGTGGTTGTTTATTGGCTTCTCCCTGGACGACTCGCGCTTTTTCTGGTGGCTTGGTTTTAATGCCGTACTATTAGCAGCTATGCAGCCTTATCTTATGCGATTATCCCGTTCGATGTGGTTGTCTTTCTTTGTAAGATATGATCCCTTCTGGAAAGACCATGCAATTGATGACAAGCACATGGACCGCATTGTGCCGGAACAGATGGGGAATTGGTAGCATTGATATTATTTTTTTGAAACATATTGTTCGTTCGTTGAAAGTTTGAAAAGCAAAGAGTAATTTTCAGAAGGAGAGGTTAAACCTAGTAGCTAACTGACATTCTGTTTATGACCAATGCTTTCAAACCTTGATGTAAGAAAATTACTGTGCTTTCTTGTAACCATTGTTCTGATTTTTTTCAGCAAAGCTTCGTTGGCACAACTCAAGGCAGATTTTACGATAGATAAGGCCGGAGGCTGTTCTCCTCTTGACATTACCTGCACAAACGCTACAACCGGCGCCTCTTCAAATGCAACATATTCCTGGGACCTGGGCAACGGCAATACCTCTACAAAACCTGACCGTGCAAGTGCCATTTACAGAACCGCAAAAACATACACGATCAAACTAACGGTAACCGACGGCGGAAAAACTTCGGAAGCAACCAAACAAGTTACCGTTTACAAAAAGCCAACCGTTGACTTTACAACAACTGACGTTAAAGGCTGTGCGCCGTTCAATGTAACGTTTGTCAGCAGTTCCTCCGCCGGTGATGGTTCGATATCTGATTATTTCTGGGATTTTGGTGATGGTAACGTGCAAAACGGAAGTGCTTACCAGCAGGTAACACATACTTACAATTTTGCTCAAAAGCCAACTGTTGGTCTTACTGTAACAAACAGCTATGGCTGCTACACGAGCCTGGAAAAAAATCTGGTAGAAGTAAAAGCGCCATTGAAAGCAGCATTTTCAGTAGACAAAGAAGTGTATTGCGATGTGAACGACAATGTAATTTTTACGAACAACTCAGCAGGAACGGGAACGCTTACTTACAGCTGGGATTTCGGAGATCAGAAGACTTCCGATGGCAAAGATGCAAAACACGTATATGGAAAGAAAGGTGCTTATCCCGCCGTTCTAAGAGTGACCAATACTGATGGTTGCAAAGCAGTAAGCGATACCCAACAGGTTAACATTGCAAATTTCAATATCGATTTTGATGCGCCGGCAACTGTTTGTCAATATGCCGACGCCACATTTAAAGATAAAAGTACTTCTGGAAGCACTGCAACGATCTGGGAAGCAGAAGGACACAGGTTTGAAAATGTAGGTCAGAATTTCACCTACAAGTTTCAAAATGCTGGAGAAGCGACTGTAACATTGATCGACACTTACGGAGGTTGTTCTGCTTCGGGTTCTAAAAAAATTATCGTTAACCCTGCGCCCATTGGGGGTTACACCTTTGATGCGGATGGCGTTTGCGGAACACCAGTTACCATTCAGTTTCATGACACTTCCACTAACATTGCTTCAAGGAAATGGTATTTTGGAAATGGAGCGACCTCAACAGACAAGGACCCATCTTACACTTATAAAACAGACAACTACTATACTGTAGGACTTGTGGTAACAAACGGAAATGGCTGCAGTAATACGATCAATAAACAACTGAGTTTGTTTAAACCTTATGTGAGTATTGGCTCCGATGTGATTGAAGGTTGCCTGGGACTAAAAGTGAGATTCATGTCTTCCGCACCCGATCAAATCGAAACATACAGCTGGAACTTTGGTGATCGCACGCCGCCATCAAACGATAAACAACCTCAGCACCAATTTGATTCAATGGGGCAATTTAATGTTGTGCTTACATACACCACGAAAGGAAAATGTACTGGCACAACAAGCACAATCATTTATGTGAGAGAAAAACCCAAAGCAGATTTTACGGCTCCTACCGAGATTTGTGGAAGCACACCCGTTACGTTTACAAATACCACGGCAGGATATGCCAGCAATTTTCGCTGGGATTTTGGCGATGGTTCACCAGTGGATTACACAAGCGACTATGTCATCACGCATCAATATTATGACGAGAAAACTTTTACTGTAAAGCTAATTGCCTCCAACGGGCAGTGCATGGATACAATCATTAAGGCTGATTACATAAAAGTATTTCCGCCATTTCCGAAAATAAGCGGCATTAAGAATACATGTGACGGCACAAGAGGTCTGGTAACATTTTCACAAACATCAAAGAAAGCACTTACATGGTCGTGGGATTTTGGCGACGGTTCGCCGGTTGTAGATCTTTCGAGTGACCAACTCAAAATGCAACATGAATTTACAAGAACAGGTAAGTACAAAGTTGTGTTGACCACTACCAATGGCAGCTGTACTGTGAAGGATTCCGTAAACGCTTTTGTTCTTTTAAAACAACAACCAACACTTTCAGCTGCGCAATCTGAAGTTTGTGCCAGCGGCAGTATAAAAGGCACGCTCGGAAATCTTGAAGCAAATCCGAATCCTGATTTGCAGGGATACAATTATTACATATACCGTTGGGAATATATTGATGGCTCCCTTGCAAACGTAGTAGCTGATTATCCAACATCTCCGCAGCCATGGAAGACAGGATTTACAGCCGATATCAGTGGATTTGATGTAAGAAAAAAAGGATTGCGCCTGATCGTAAGGGAAGCCAATTTGGGATGTACAGACACAACCAATTATGTGCCGTTGAAAATCAAAGGGCCAACCGCTGCATTCAACATCAAAAAGGATATTGTGTGTTTGAAATCGCCTGTTGTTTTTGAAGATGCATCTACTACTTCCGATAATTCGCCGATTGCAAAATGGGAGTGGGATCTGGGTGATGGAAATAAAATTACACAAGTAAGTAAGGAAGATCTTTCGTACACGTATCCCAAGCCTGGTAGTTATCCTGTAGGATTAAAGGTAACAGATGCTGATGGCTGTTCCGCCTCTACTCCGCTTTATTACAGAAATGCCACTGTAAGCGGGCCGCAAACTGATTTCTCTTACTATCCCGAGGCTGTGCAACCAAACACTTTTGTTAGTTACTATAACAGAATTGTTAACTATCCATACCTGAACGGGTATACATTTAAGTGGGCATTTACCTATGATCACTCAACGGATATAATTAATTACAACCCTCAAAAGTATTATGGTAAAGTTGGTGTAGATACTGTAACGCTTGTTGCCACAAATGTTACCTCTGGTTGTTCAGACACGGCGACTAAAGTCATTGGAATAAAATACGTGACCGCTGCGTATGATTTTACTACAGCTTATTTGAACAACAACTCCTGCCCTCCGCTCGTAGCGACTTTTAACAACAAGTCTCAATTCGCAAACCGCATTGTGTGGGATTTTGGTGACGGCAGCCAGGCGGACAATCTTCCCAATCCTAAACATACATACCAAAGTGCCGGTATTTATAGAGTTGCATTATATGCTTATGGAAATAATAATTCTGTAGACTCTTCTATACAAACTATTGAGGTGAAAGGTCCTTATGCCGTCCTCTCTGCAGACGTAACCTACGGATGTAAACAACAAAAGATCACATTAAGTGCCATTGTAAAAAATGCTACTTCCTACACCTGGGATTTTGGTGATGGCAACACAGTGCAAACAACGGATACTTTTGCTGTGCACACTTACAACAGCGTTGGTGCTTATACGCCATCACTGCTTTTGAAAGACGGAAGCAATTGCGCTTCAACTTCTGAGATTGATACGCAAATCATAATCGATTCACTGAATGTCGGGTTTTCCAAATCACCTGTAGTGGTTTGTGATTCCGGAGTAGTGAGCTTTACTCCGAACGTAAAAAGTTTTTCCGGCGATGTAATGCAACAACCGCCGAGCTATAAATGGAACTTTGGAACGGGCATTGCGAAGGATACTTCCATAACAAGCGGTCCTCAATTTGATTTTAATAAACTGGGTAAATACGAGGTGTTGCTGGATGTAAAAACTTTGTACGGTTGCGAAAAGCAGTTCAAAGATTCGATCCTCGTCGCACACCGACCAAAGGGCAGGATAAGCGCGCCTGACTATGGTTGTGAAAATGCAAATGTTTTATTTAAGGGAGTGGCAGATCGACAGGATGTTAAATGGGCGTGGAGCTTTGCGGATGGCCGAGACAGCGCTGTGCAAAATCCTTCGCATATCTATCGTGGAGCGGGTTCTTACAATGTGGCATTGATCGTAAGTAAAGATGGTTGCAGCGATACGAGCAATCATGCTATCGTGATTCATGCAAGCCCTAAGATAAATCTTCAGCCAAAGGATTCAACAATATGTTTGGGTAAAACCATTCAGCTAAACGCGCATGATGGCAACCAATACATCTGGACGCCGGATGTAGCGCAAGGCAATAGTGGACAAGCTTCGCCAAATATCAGCCCTGTTACAACAACTCTGTATAAAGTAAAAACAACAAACGAGTTTGGTTGCGTAAGCATTGATTCCACTTTGATAACGGTTGTGCAACCATTTACTATAACCGTACCACCCAATTCATTTGTATGTAAAGGAAGCGGCATTGAGTTGCCAGTAAGCGGCGGCGCCACTTATACCTGGACAGGTGATGGATTGAATGCCCCCACGAGCAATCACCCTATTGCCACGCCATTGGTCGCTACAACTTATACAGTGACCGGAACCGATGCACACCACTGTTTTACGAGCGAAGGCAAAATAACGATTGATGTAAAACCATTACCAACAGTAAGCGTTGGTCCTGATATTCAATTGCCAACGGGCAATACAGTTAATCTAAATGCAACAGGAAGTAGTGATGTGGTGAATTGGTCATGGCTGCCTTCAACTTATTTGAGTTGTTCAAACTGTGCGTCACCTATTGCAGCGCCACGTGAGAACATGTCTTACGTAGCAGTTGGTGCAACACAGTTTGGTTGTAAAGCATCTGATACACTCAACATAAAACTTATTTGCTCGGAAGGACTATTTGTTCCAAATGCTTTCACACCAAATAACGATGGTAAGAATGATCGTTTTAATTTGAAAGGAAAGGGCATTAAGCAAATAAAACATTTCCAAATTTTCAGCCGCTGGGGAGATATTATTTTCGAGAAAAGTAATTTCCAGATAGGCGATCAGAGCGCCGCATGGGATGGTAAGGTAAATGGCAGCTTTGTTGAATCTGGCACCTACGTTTACTTCGTAGAAGCCGAGTGCGATAGTGGCGACATTTTTACAAGAAAAGGCACTGTTGTGATTATACGGTGATGCTTCGCATCTGATTTTGCCACAGAGGCACAGAGGTTCACTCAGATTTTTTAACCACAGAGATAACAGAGGTTCTTTTTCACAGAGGAAAGGAGATATGTGAACCATTCCTTCTATCCTCATCACTCAGGAGTCATATTTGTTTTTGGCAACTCCTCCGTTTCTCTGTGAAAAAAACTCCTTTCCTCCGTGGTTAAAAAATATGGCCCGCGCTAGCATGTCTGTGTTCTCTTAGTGTAACTTAGTGCCCTTAGTGTCTTAGTGGTAAATGTGAGACGTCGCACCTAAAACCATAACATGAAAAAAACGCCGCCATATCTCCAGCCGTTACAAGAATTATTTGAAGAGAATGCAAACAAAACAATCGCCGAGGGACAATCTGCCTACATGCGCAATATGTTTTCTTACTACGGCCTAAAGACGCCAGAAAGAAGAATGATCTTCAAAGAATTTATTGCAGCGCAAACTCTGCCCACATACGAAGAACTGCCTGCGCTTATAAAATGGATGTGGCAACAACCGCAACGGGAGTGGCAATACATCGCTATCGAACTGGCGGCAAAAATGAAAAAACAATGGAAGGAAGATTTTCTTGAACTGATAGAATATTGCATCACCACAAAGAGCTGGTGGGATTCTGTTGATGCTATTGCCACCGATTGGGCAGGCAATTATTTTGTATTATTTCCCAAACAAATGCAAAAGGTAACTGCAAGGTGGAACAAGTCAGGCAACATGTGGCTGCAACGTGTGAGCATGATCTTCCAACTGCAATACAAATTGAAGACTGATGAGCAATTACTATTCAAACATTGCAAGGCACTGATAGATTCAAAAGAATTTTTTATTCAGAAAGGAATGGGCTGGGCGCTGCGCCAATACGCACGACATAACATGAAAGCTGTGCAGAAATTTGTGGATGAAACGAAAGTTTCTAATTTGACAAAACGCGAAGCGCTGAAACATGCGTAATTTGAATGAGTAAACCTTAACCATAGAAAAATAGAACTATGAAATTCTTTTTAAAATCTAAGCACTGGCAATTGTTTATCGTAGTGGTTGGCATTCCGTTGATCACGCAGATCATAGCAGGAGCTATTATGATATCCAAAATGGTTTCTTTTGCTTTTTCCGGCTCCCAGCCTGATCCTTATGTGATGTTTAATTTAATGTCCACTATTATACCTGTAATAACGGTAGTGTGTGTTATTGTTTATTTTTTGTGGTTTTATTCGCTTGGACTTAGCCTGCATAAAAAGCTACCCTCTTCGGTAAATATGAGTCTTAATCGATTCCTGGTTTTTATTTCATATCCTCTTGTATACCTGATTGGATTTTGTTTTTTTATGTCGCGTGCAATGAAGATTACGGATGACCTGCCTCCTTCCGTTTTTTCAACTGCAATTCTGTTGATAATACCACTGCATCTGTTTGCGATGTTCTGCATGTTTTATTGTCTTTATTTTGTTTCCAAAGCTTTAAAAAGTGCGGAGTTACAAAGAGAGGCCCTTTTGGGAGATTATATAGTCGACATGCTTTTGTTTTGGTTCTTTATAGTAGGCATCTGGTTTCTACAACCACGCATTAATAAATTATTTGCAGAAGACGAAAGTCAATTGACAGGTGAAGCGATGTAGCAACGTTGCTTTCCGGCTTTCAGCATCAATAAAAAAGCTAGATGTTAAACATCTAGCTTTTTATTTCTATTAGAATCCATTCATTTCTATACGTATTCCAGGATTGGGCTCAACCATCTTTCAACCACTTCCAGATCCATTCCTTTTCTGGCGGCGTAATCAACCACCTGGTCCTTTTCTATTTTACCAACGCCAAAATATTTACTATCAGGATTTGCAAAATACCAGCCGCAAACAGAAGCCGCAGGGTACATTGCGAGAGATTCCGTAAGATGAATGCCGGTAACGGACTCTCCACCCAGCAAGTTAAACAGTTTGTATTTTTCAGTATGATCAGGACATGCAGGATAACCCGGAGCCGGACGTATACCCAGATATTTTTCTTTGATCAACTCTTCGTTCGATAATGTTTCTCCCTTATCATAACCCCAATATTCTTTACGCACTTTTTCATGAAGGCACTCTGCGAAAGCTTCAACCAATCTATCTGCAAGCGCTTGTAGGGTGATCTTATTGTAATCATCCTGCTCGGCTTCAAACTTCTTAATATGCGGCTCAATGCCTTGAATGGTCACGCTGAACGCGCCCATAAAATCAGAGCCCTTGTCTGCAGGCTTAATATAGTCTGCCAAAGAGAAGTTAGGTTGATCGGCTGCCTTTTTAATCTGCTGGCGCAAAAATTCAAGCTTCACAGATTCGTTGGTATGAGATGTAATCAACACAGAATCTGGTGCTGTTTTCGAAGCCGGCCAGAAACCAATAACACCTTTTGCTGTCAGCCATTTTTCATTGATCACTTTTTGTAATAACGCTTTTGCATCGTTGTACAACTTGGTCGCTTCTTTACCAATTACATCATCAGTCAAAATATCCGGGAAACGACCGCCCAGTTCCCATGCAATGAAGAATGGCGCCCAGTCGATATATTTCGCGATTTCACCAAGATCGAAGTTGTCGAAAACTTTTGTTCCGGTGAAAGTAGGCTTAACAGGAATGTAGTTGTCCCAATCAATTTTGGTTACATTCTTTTGCGCCTCTTGAAACGGCAGATAAGTCTTTACTACTTTTTTGTTCGCGAAGTCGTCTCTTAATTTAGTATATTCTTTACTGATAGAATTAAGGAAATCGCCTTTCTGATCTTTGTTCAGCAGGCTTCCTGCGACTGTTACACTTCTTGATGCATCCAATACATATATCACACCTTCCTGGTACTCAGGGGCAATTTTCACCGCCGTGTGTGTGCGTGATGTAGTGGCGCCGCCAATCAGCAAAGGCTGTTTCATGCCGCGGCGTTTCATTTCTTTCGCTACGTGCACCATTTCATCAAGTGAAGGAGTGATCAAACCACTTAGGCCAATGATGTCAGCGTTTTCCTTTTGTGCTGTTTCCAGAATTTTATCTGTAGGAACCATTACACCAAGGTCGACAATATCGTAACCGTTACAACCCAATACAACACCCACAATATTTTTACCAATATCATGCACGTCGCCTTTCACGGTTGCCAGCAATATTTTTGCCGCGCCACCTTGTTGTGTTTTCGGATTTTTCTTTTTCTCTTCTTCAATGTATGGAGTAAGAACGGCAACGCTTTTTTTCATTACACGAGCGCTCTTCACTACCTGCGGTAAGAACATTTTACCGGCACCAAACAAATCGCCCACCACGTTCATGCCCGCCATCAGCGGACCTTCAATTACTTCAAGTGGTTTTGGATATTTTTGTCTCGCTTCTTCAGTGTCAGCCTCGATGTAATCTGTGATACCCAATACCAGCGCATGCTTCAAACGCTCTTCTACAGACGCGCTTCTCCATGCTTCATCTTTCTTTTCTTCTTTGCCTTTGCTTTTTACTGTTTCAGCAAATGCAATCAATTTATCAGTTGCCTCGTTGTTATCGTTGTTGCGGTTAAGAATAACGTCTTCGCAAAGATCTCTAAGCGCTGGTTCAATTTCATCATACACCTGCAATGCACCGGCGTTCACAATACCCATGTCCATACCTGCTTTAATTGCATAGTACAGGAACACGGCATGCATAGCTTCTCGCACCGGCTCATTTCCTCTGAAAGAAAATGAAAGGTTACTTACCCCGCCGCTTATTTTAACTAAAGGAAATTTCTGTTTAATGATGCGTGTTGCTTCAATGAAGTCAACACCGTAGTTGTTGTGCTCTTCAAGACCTGTTGCGATCGCAAAAATGTTGATATCGAAAATGATATCTTCCGGTTTAAAACCAACCTGCTCGGTCAGGATTTTATAGGCACGCTCAGATATTTCTACTTTACGCTGCATAGTGTCTGCCTGGCCCTTTTCATCGAAGGCCATTACGATCACTGCAGCACCGAAATCTTTACACACATACGCCTGCTCAATGAATTTTTCTTCTCCTTCCTTCATGGAAATGGAGTTCACAATACATCTTCCCTGCGAACATTTCAAGCCTGCTTCAATAATGGCAAACTTAGAAGAGTCGATCATCAAAGGGATCTTGGCTATATCCGGTTCACTTTGCACAAGGTTGACGAATGTTGTCATCGCCTGCACACCGTCAAGCAATGCATCATCCATGTTGATATCCAAAACCTGCGCGCCATTTTCTACTTGCTGGCGGGCAACGCTTAGCGCCTCTTCATAATTTCCTTCTTTGACCAGGCGTGCAAACTTCTTGGAACCTGTTACGTTGGTTCTTTCACCCACATTCACAAAGTTGGTTTCAGGTCGCACAACCAAAGGCTCAAGGCCCGAAAGACGCAAGTAAGGCTTAATGTTACTCATTGAGTAATTAATAATTAATAATTAAAAATTAATAGTCGGACAGCGCTTATTGTAAGATTCACTATTCTATCACTGCCGATTGGAATTCGGTTAGCCACTACAAATTCATGTGTGCGGCACCAACAGAATTTTCAAATTTTCAAATCGTCAAATTTTCAAATTAACGCCGTTTCAACAACAGGCAACTCTCTCGGCTTAATCTTTCTCACATTATCTGCAATGTGCTTGATGTGATCAGGTGTTGTGCCGCAGCAGCCGCCCACGATGTTTACGAAACCTTCTTTCGCCCAGTCTTCAAGGAAGTGAGCGGTTTCATGCGGTTGCTCGTCGTACTCGCCCATTGCATTTGGTAAACCCGCATTTGGATAAGCAGATACATAGCAACTCGCTATTTGCGAAAGTTCTTCAATGTGAGGACGCATTTCACTCGCACCCAACGCACAGTTAAGACCAACGCTCAATGGATTGGCATGCGCCACAGAAATGTAGAAAGCTTCAAGTGTCTGTCCGCTCAACGTTCTTCCGCTGGCATCGGTAATTGTTCCGCTGATCATGATTGGCAATTCAGGCAATTTGTTTTCGCGGAAGAATTTCTTTGCCGCCAAAATTGCTCCTTTCGCATTCAGTGTATCGAAAATAGTTTCAATCAATATCAGATCGACACCACCATCAACAAGGCCGCGGATCTGGTCCGTGTAAGCTTCTGCAACTTCGTCAAATGTAACTGCGCGATAGCCCGGGTTGTTTACATCCGGAGACAGGCTCAGTGTTTTATTCAAAGGTCCGATGGCACCAGCCACAAACTTTGGGGTAGTGTCGCCGGTTTCAGCCTTATATTCTTCAATTGCTTTCCTGGCACATTGTGCAGAGGCAACGTTAAGCTCATAGGCCAACGCCTGCATATCATAGTCAGCCTGTGCAATAACGGTACTGCTGAATGTATTGGTTTCAATGATGTCTGCGCCGGCCTTCAAATATTCTTTGTGAATGCCTTTGATCACATCAGGGCGCGTGAGGCTTAACAGGTCGTTATTACCCTTCACGTCGCTGTGCCAATCCTTAAAGCGCTCGCCACGATAATCCTCTTCTGTAAGTTTATGGCGCTGGATCATGGTGCCCATGGCGCCATCGATCACCAATATGCGGTTTTCGAGTTCCTTTCTGATATCTGCCATGTTAAGTCAAAATTTAAAATTAAAAAATCAAAATCTCGCTTGTTGTTAAGTCAAAAGGGAAAATTCAAAAGCCTGTGCTATTGCATGTCTGCCATTTTGAAAATGACGAACAAAATCAAACATTTTTGACTTTTGATTTTTGACTTTTTACTTGGGCAATCCTGAACGAATTAACGAGGGAAATAGAAATGGAGAAGCAGTCCGGTTATTTCAATCGTTTATTAGTTCAGTTTTTCAAGTACTACGCAGGCCGAACAATAAACAAATCTGCCTGCAAAAGCAGGGCAAAGGTAATGAAAAGCTTTTGAAGATGCAAGGAAGCAAGCAGTGATGAATTATGGGTGATGAGTCAATGTTGCTTCCTTAAGAGCGTTTAATAACATTGTTTCTGTTCAAACGGGGCTTCGACGAGCTCAGCCTGACAGCGAAAGCGGAGTGTCAGGCTGAGCTCGTCGAAGCCTTTTCGCAAAAGAAACATCATTACAGTGTCATCTTCCCGCCACATAACTCTCTACCGGTAGCCTGTTCTGGAGACTTCGTGCGAGTGTCATCTCATCTGCATATTCCAGCTCACCGCCGAAGGAGATGCCTCGTGCGATCGTTGTGACTTTTACGGGGAACGACTGTAGTTTCTTTTGAATATAGTAGATTGTAGTATCGCCCTGGATATTTGGGTTAAGGGCGAAAATGATTTCCTGTGTGTGTTCCTTCTGAATGCGGTTCACGAGCGTTTCGATGTTCAATTGATCGGGCCCGACGCCGTCCAGCGGAGAAATAACACCCCCCAATACGTGATAAGTTCCATTGTATTGTTGTGTGCTTTCGATGGCGATTACATCGCGAATGTTTTCTACCACGCAAATAATATCCTGTTTACGCATACTATTGGCGCAAATAGAACAAATATCTGCATCGGCAATATTGCAGCAGCGCTGACAGAATTTAATTTCCTTACGCATTTTACTGATAGAATCTCCAAAATGCTGCACAGCATCAACGTCTTGTTTCAAAAGATGAAGCACCAGCCTCAAAGCTGTTTTCTTTCCAATGCCCGGTAATTTGGCAAATTCATTTACCGCGTTTTCCAATAAAGAAGAGGGGAGCTGCATAGGTGCAAAGGTACGAAATGAATAAACTGAATGGACTGAATAAACTGAATAGACTGAGTGGTTTCTATTCAGATAGCGTCTATGACATTTAACTACTCAGTCAATTCAGTTCATTCAGTTATTCAGTCATTATAAGATGACATCCACATCATTATCCCAATTCGCTTTCACAGTCAGCTTCTTCTTGATGGTGGTGGCTTTTTCGGGCTGTCGTTTCGTTCCGAAGAAAGAGCCTGTATCCCATTTGCCGTTCTTGTTCTCGTCGTACACGATGCGGATCACGTACTCTCCCGGCAAAAAGAGTCTTGCTCTGAATTGGTTGGTTTCCAGTGGAGTAGAGAATTTTATTTTGTCGTTTTGCAAAAGTACCAACAAAGGCTTTTTTGAAAGATCGAGGTTGGTAAAGCGAAGACGAAGTGAACCGTATTCTTCTTTTTTCATTGTACGGAAGGAAACGGTGTCATCTTTTGTAACGAATCTGCCGGTGCTATCCTCCGCAAAATTTTTCATTAAAATAATGTGGTATGGCGTATCTGCGATCCATTTATGATGCAGTGTGAAATCCTTATTGCTGGTGTCGAGATTCAAAGAGTAATCCTTAATCGGGGTAAAATCGCCTCGTGTAAAAAGGAACTTTGACGTGTCGTAGGTTTTAACCTTCGAGTCGAAGCTGATTCTTAAACTATCCAAAATATCCTGTTTGCCATTAGTAAGGGACGTACTGAACTTGAATCTTTTATCCTCCTTGGCCTTGTCTTTCTCTTTTTGGGTTTGTTGCTTTGGCAGACTCGGTGTATATTTTTTGCTGGTATCTTCTGGTTCAAAAAAAGCATACAAGGTTACCGGTGCCGGAGGGTTTTCCTCCGAGGTTATAATATAATTGTCGGCAAAGGCAAAAATCTGTTTGTTGCCAAAATATCTTGCTGCTCCTTCGTCTTTCCATGCATATAGTGCAAAAGTATCTGCCGGTAGATTCCGGAAATTGAAGCGTCCTGTTGAGTCGAGCTTTGCAATATAGCTTGGGCGCTGTTTTGATACGGCAGAATCCTCACGGTGCTTGTATAGAAATACAGTGAGCGTGCTATCCACGTTTCCAGTTTCGGCAACAATTACCTTTCCCGAAAAAGTGCCTTTATCGAAATGGTTCCCGGTGGTAAAAATATAGGTGAAATGTTTTACAATGTTGCCCTCGTTAATATCGCGGATCGCGTCTCCAAAGTCAAGCGTGTAGGTCGTATTCGGTTGTAAGGTGTCTTTCAAACGAACTGTTACCGTACGCAATTTATACTCAACACTTGGAGTTGTTTTGGGATAAGGTGAAACAATCAGATTTTTCTGAACGTCTTTTACTTCTACATACTCATTGAACTCAAAAACGATCCTTTTTTCTGTAAAACCTTTCAGGGAATCTTTAGGCACGGCGCTCATTAGCACCGGAGGCAAAGAATCTCTTGGACCGCCGGTAGGGGCCACGATTACAGCGCAACTGGTGAATTGCCAGATGAACGCGATGACTAACAGAAAGCTAACTATTATAGGGAGTTGTATGTGTTTGGTTGTTCGCATAATGAGCCGCAAACTTATAACGAAATTTGATGAGACCACAATTTTGGGCAGGGGAAATGATGGTGGCGTGTTTTATTGTGGGGAAATTAACAATCGGACGGTTTGAGATGTCGGGGTCGTAGGGGCGAATCGCATTCGCCCTGTAACACCTTGAACGTGTAACAGAAAAAGCGGCGTCTCTGCAAATTTGCTGCACCATCGGAGGGCATCAGGGCGAATGCGATTCGCCCCTACAGAAGGCTGTCTGACCGCCAATTCGCAGGGTTGTTGATGATGTAATTTGCTATGTTGTGATATGATTCGTCAGTTCGGATTATGTGTTCGTAATAATTACGTTGCCAAACTGTAGTAAGGCTGGCACTCATCAGACTGATTTTTCTGGTTACGACAGATTTATAACCTCGCACGATTGCTCCAATTGTATGGCTGGTGCCATTGAGTCGCTGGATTGTTGATTGCGCATTTTCTTCACTGTATTTGACGACTACAATACCATGAACGTGATTGGGCATTACAATAAATTCTGCCAATGCTATGTTCGGTCTTATTTCGGGTGTCTTGAACCATTCGTCACGGGCAATTTTTCCCGCATCGTTCAATAGCATTTGATCATTTTCTACTTTTCCAAAAAGATGGCTTTTGTTGTAGCAGCAAAGTGTTATGAAATAAAGACCTGCTTGTGAATAATCATAGCCTTGAAGTCGTATGCTGCGGCGACGATGAATGTTTGGGTCGTAAGACATTTTCCTAAAGAATGATTGATGATTGCTTCTTTAGGTAGGTATGTGGAAATCGGTTAAATAAAAATAATCAGGTTCGTAGGGGCGAATCGCATTCGCCCTGCGGCACTCCAAAGGTGTAGCAAAATATGCGAGACTTTGTTTTTTTCTGTTACACGTTCAAGGTGTTACAGGGCGAATGCGATTCGCCCCTACTCGTCCTCGTTTATTTCATGCAGAGCTACTGCCATTTGGTTGTTTTTTACAAAGTTGCACCAATGGCATTCCTCTTTTCCGCATCCGGTATAAAAATCGCGCTGCTGGATTTTGTTCCATACCGTGACAACCTGCTGTGTTACAGTAGTAATGTCCTGCGGTTGAATAACAACTTTTTTGCGCTGATATTCTTTCTTTTTATCAGGTTCAATAAAATCAAATTCGGTACTTACAACGTTCCACTGTTTCTGCTGGTAGTTGTCAATAAGAATCTTGTAGAAAACCGCCTGGCGCCAATAATCGCCGCCGTTTGGATCTTTATCATTCGGTGGCTGTAGTTTTGATTTCGCCTTATCAACATCGCCGGTTTTATAATCCACCACGTTCACGCTTTTGCCATCAAATTCAAGCTTGTCAAGCTTTCCCTTGAGCGGAATACCTTGCACGGTCACATTTCGAATGTTGCGCTCAATGGCAACAATTTTATTAAACGTATAACTGTATTGCTCATAGTAGTTCGCCAAAACAGTTTGTCCATACTCCATTCTGCGAGCAAATTGCTCAGGTGTAAAGTTTTCACGGTGCCTGCGCATGTACCATTCAAAGTCACTGATAAACTCTTCTTTTGAAGGAAAATTATTAGCCGGATCTTGCTGCATTTTTTCAAACAAACGCTGCAATGCATGGTGAACAGACGAACCAAATTCGGTAGCTTCTGATTTACCCGAAGGCACACGAACAAGATTCTGAAAATAGAATCGCAGCGGACAAGCAAGATAATTGCTGAGTGCGGTTACGTTCATTACAAACTTGTCGAGAAGATTGCTGACAAAATCTTCTTCCATTTTAGAGATCTCTGGTTGCAGGGATTCTCCAAATTGCAGTATGGAAAACTCCGCCAACACCTCGTCGCCCACAAAAACCTTTTGCACAGGTAATGCATGTACCTCTTGTATTTCAGCAATAAATTGAGATGGCTCCAGTTCTTTGCCATCATTTTTAAAACGGCTGTAGGAAATAAAAAGATGTTGCTCTGCACGGGTCAGCGCCACATAGAAAAGACGGCGCAATTCTTCTTCGTCGTTTTGTATGGGTTGGGACGAGAACATTGTGTCCGGCATACTGAAGCCACCGCCGGGCCTTCTTTTTCTTTCCCAGAATGTAGCATTGCAACCTACAAAAAACACGTGTTCAAACTCAAGCCCCTTTGAGCCGTGGGCCGTCATAAGATTCACGCCTTTATCGCTACCACTCACTTGTGTTAGTGGCAAGGTGATCTTTTCCTTTTTCATCAGATCGATTACATTCACCAATTGTGCAAGCGACATTGTTGGATAACGTTTGGTTTCTTCCTTCACAAAATCAAACAACGCGTTCACCACCTGGAAGAGCCATATCTTTTCAGGGCTTTTCATAATGAATGATAAAACACCTGCTTCGCGAATAATATTTTCAAAAAGCGTTTGGATCGTCACATTCGGAACATCGCCAATCAGTTTCTCAATTACGCGGCTGGCTGTTTTTAATCCCTGATGTAATTGAGGTGTAAACAAATCTCTTGCCGGCTGCGTTGCTTTTTCATTCAGCAATCTTCTTAATGAAGTTTTGTTGTTGCCAAACTGACTTTCGGATACTTCGATGCTAAGCTTTGCAATTTCCAGCGGAGGAATGCCGAACCAGTCGAAATGCAATATCTCGAATAACATTTCATCGCCACCATAAGGAATATCATGCTCGGCCGCGAGATATTGAAACAACAGAATTATTTTTTGCGCGAGCGGAATATCAAAAACATTCATGCTGCGTTTGCTGTACACAGGAATATTGCGCAGTTTGAGGTATTGTGTAAGCTCTTCGCCGTACTTGTTTTCTTTATAAATAATACCGATTCTGCCGGGCACAACGCCTTCTGCCATTAGTTGTTGCACCTGTAGCGTTATGTCCATCATTTCCTGTCGCTGCGTTTCGTACTCTTTAATAATTGGCAAATGCAACAATTGTTGCAGCCTTGCGTTGGCAGACAAAAGTTCTTTGCTCAAACCGTCTATTTGCAACACCAGCCTTTCATTGTTATTGCCAATAAGCGTTTTGGAAATATCAAGAATTGGTTGCGTAGAACGATAGTTATTGGTCAGCACAACCGTTAGCAGATCGTGTTTGTAGGCGTCTGCAAAATTCAACATATTCTCCACGTTGGCACCCTGGAAGCGATATATACTTTGATCATCATCACCTACCACAAAAACGTTTGGCTTGTCCCAATAATTGATCAGCAGCGAAACCAGTTTGTTCTGTGTACCGCTGGTATCCTGGTATTCATCTACCAATATGTATTGATATTGCTCCTGGTATTTAAGCAGCAGGTTTTTGTTTTCTTCAAAAGCTCTGATCACCCAATTGATCATATCGTCAAAGTCGTAACGGTTGCGGTCGCGCATCAGCTTTTGAAAACTTCCAAACTCACCCACCGCTGCACGCAGCTTTTCCATCTTTTCTTTTTCTTCCGCTATCTTGTCTGTACGCACATCTCCCTTCTTAAATTCTTTGGTGGCGCGTTTTGCAACATATTCATCGCGTGTTGGAAGATCGGCGATATACTCGTCTATTTTTTGTGAAATAAATTCATACGTCCAGCCCTCACGTTTCATGGTGCTGAAAAGCGATTGCAAATTTTTTATTTCAAAATATACATCGCCGCGATAACGCTTTAGCAAATGGTCTTTTGGAAACGCGTCGATAAGCTCTTTAAACAATTCAATCCTTTCCAGATCGGAAATAGGATCAAGTGAAGTCTTTTCAAACAATGACAGATTTTCCTGAATTACATCATTGCAAAAAGCATGGAACGTGTAAATGTTCACCTTATAGGCATCTGCACCTATGAAAGAGAGCAAGCGCTTGCGCATGGCAACAACGCCCGCATCTGTATAGGTAAGACACAAAATGTTTTCTGGCCGGGCATCGGTGTCCATCAGTATTTTGGCGATTCTCGCACTTAAGATCTGTGTTTTGCCTGTGCCCGGTCCGGCGATAACCATTACCGGCCCTTCTATATTATCGACTGCTAATTTTTGTTGCGGGTTTAGCTTATTGTATTCCTCAATAAACTTCATTTCGAGTTGTTCGCGAAAGCTTGACATTCTATAAAATTAACGCTGAAAAACATAAAAAAATCAATGTGCATATTCTTTTAGCCGGGTGTAAAAATTGTAGTTTTAATTTTATTATTTTTCTAAATGGCAGTCTATTCTTTAAAGTCGGTTCAAACTATTCCCGCATCTGTTGAAGCGCTGTGGAACTTTTTTTCAGACCCGGAAAAATTGCCGGTTATTACGCCACCAAACCTTGGCTTCAAAATCATTTCGCAACATCATGGCGATCATTTGTATGCGGGACAAATTATCGAATACATCGTAAAGCCGGTTCTCGGCATTCCGCTATACTGGATGACAGAAATTACGCACGTGGAGAATCACAGATATTTTGTGGATGAGCAACGCCACGGCCCATACAGCTTCTGGCACCATCAGCATTTTTTCACCGTGGTAAAAGATGGCGTTGAAATGACAGATATTGTTCATTATAAGGCGCCCTTTGGGTTTATTGGAAATTGGGCAAATGCTTTACTGGTTGAAAAATCGCTTCGTGAAATTTTTACTTATCGCTACGAAAAAATTGAAGAGGTATTCGGCAAATGGCCTTCGCAGCAGATGTCCATCACTTTTCATAGAACGACAAAAAGCGCATAAATAATGGAAGATAGCTATTGACAAAGCCTGTGCCGTTGTATTATCTTTGTTTGTGGCCGAACCTTTTGTGATTTATTTGGTTATCTTTTCAGCTACAGTCGCCGACTAACAATTTATCTCCCTCTATTACAACCGCTCCCTAAACTTGTTTTTAATCTATCCCCATGTTTGCTCAATCAATAAAATCTATCAAACCTTTAAACTGAGATTCCATGGCAACAAAAAAATCTGCCGCTAAGCCCGCCTATGGTTTTGGTTGGCTGCCCGATCTGCCGGACCAGAGGGACGTACTATACTCTGCCCCGTTGACAATTATCCGGAAGCTGCCTGCAAAAGTAGATTTGCGTACCAAATGTCCGCCCGTTTATGATCAGGGACAATTGGGAAGCTGCACTGCAAATGCATTAGGTGGCGCATTTGAGTTTGGACAAAAGAAGCAAAAGAAGAAAGACTTCATGCCATCCCGTTTGTTTATTTATTACAACGAAAGAGTGCTCAATAATTCCGTGAATTCGGATAGTGGTGCTTTTATTCGCGATGGTATTAAGACATTGAATAAACAAGGCGTTTGCCCTGAAAAGGAATGGACCTATGATGACGATAATTCTCCGGGCGCGAAGTTCTCCAAAAAGCCTCCTGCCAAATGTTACACTGACGCAACCAAAAATCAGATAACCAGCTACCAGCGCCTGGTAAACACAAACCTTTTCCAGCTGCAATCTTGCCTATCTGAAGGTTATCCGTTTGTATTTGGTTTTACAGTGTATCAGAGCTTTATGAACATAGGCAAAGATGGTATGATGCCAATGCCAAAAACAACCGAAAGTATACTAGGCGGACACGCAGTGATGGCCGTTGGTTATGACGCTACAAAACAGGTTTTCATTATCAGAAACTCATGGGGTAAAAGCTGGGCGGTCAAAGGTTATTTCTATATGCCATTTTCTTATATAACCGATGCCAACAAGGCCGATGACTTTTGGACAATAAGAATGGTGGAATAAGATTTTATAAAGTAAAATAACTAATGGTCAAACAGGCAGTTTGCCTGTTTGTAAGGTGTACGTAAGTAGGGTGCTACTAAATGTTGAAAAGTTTCCCTTTTTTAACCATTTAAACCTTGATGTAGGTACACGTATAGTCAAAAATCCGGCGAATTTAGTTTGGCCGGATTTTTTTATTGGTATTGGTCTAAAAAACACTCTTATGGCAGGTGAAAATATAGCTATGAATGTGAACGACACTAAAATGATCACATTACCCGGCGGTGGCACAACGGGCTATAGCTGGAACTTTAAAGCAGTGCCGGATGGCGTAGTAAAAGTTTCATCAATGACAAAAGCCGCAAGGGCAGGCAGCAAAGGGCCCGTAGGCGGAACAAACGATGATGTTTTTTCCATAACAGCCGTTGCAAACGGCAGCGCAACTGTCACTTTCATTTTTGGCAGAAATTGGGAGGACAAGGAACCGAAAAAGACGAATGTTTACCAAATAGAAGTTAAATAGTCATTGTACTTAAGTTGTTGGTTGATGGTTGTTAGTTGTTAGTTGTTAGGAAGAATTGTTACACACAAGCCCAACAACTATTAACGAACAACCATTACCCTATCGCCTTCACCCCCGGCTTCACATTCTTCTGGTAATATTTGCAAACCGGTCTCAATCCGCATTCATCACATTTTGGCGTGCGGGCAACGCAAATATATCTTCCGTGCAAAATGAGCCAGTGGTGGGCTATATGCACCAATTCTTTTGGAATAAATTCGAGTAATTGTTTTTCGGTAGCCAGAGGAGTGGTAGCGTTAAGCGTCAATCCAATTCTCGCCGCCACGCGAAAAACGTGTGTGTCCACTGCCATGTTTGGCTGATTGTCTACCACAGAAGTGATCACATTTGCTGTTTTTCTCCCAACCCCCGGCAGTTCCACTAGTTCATCAACGGTCATGGGAATTTCTCCATGAAACTTTTCCACCACCATTTTCGCCATCCCAATTAGATGTTTTGTTTTATTGTTGGGGTAAGAAATACTTCTGATCAGCGGAAATAATTCATCAAAAGTGGCGTGGGACAAAGCTTCCACATCCGGATACTCTTCAAAAATAGTCGGAGTGGTCAAATTCACCCTTTTATCTGTACACTGTGCCGATAATATAACAGCCACCAATAACTGATACGGGTTATCATAGATCAGTTCCGTTTCAGCATTGGGCGCATGTTGCTTAAAATAATCAAGTACGAAGGCATATCGTTCTTTGCGAGTCATGAAAGCAAGATAATTGAAAATTGAAAATTGAAAGTTGAAAATGTAGGAGCGAATCGCATTCGCCCAACTCTTGCGTTAATTGAGAGTTGAGAATGGAGAGCAGGGAGTGAATGTATTTCCTTTGCGTCCTTTGTAATTAACCTTTGCGCCTTTGCGTGAAATCCTTCGCGTGAAATCAAAAAAAATCGCCATGACCTCACTTGTCACGGCGACTTTTTTACATTTTATTGCTAAAGAATCAGGCTGTTTCTGCCATAACTTCTTTCGCGTAATGAAGCACATTCTCGACAGCTTCCTGGCGTGGAGAAACGGTTTCTACAATGATACCTTCCATACTTTCTTGCAAAGTGCGGAGAGTTTCCTGTAAAGACCAATCTTCAGATAACGCTTTTTCGATAGCTGCGGTGTGCTCTGGAGAAGTTTCTTTGTACAAATACAATAAAATGTCTTCAGGTGTAAAACTTTTCATTAGCAAACCATTTAAAGTCCAGTAATAAAATCTTCCGAAGTGTCCAGCTTCGGAATTAGTCCGTGTTTAAAACGCCTTCAGGATAAAGTTATTGCCTTTTTCTCAATTTTTTTTGGAAAATAGGAGCCTAACTCCTATGTATGAGCTATTTATTGATTATAAAAAGATCCTCGCTGTCGCGTTTCATGAAGTATTTCTCCCTTGCATACTTTTCCAGTGTGGCTGGATTTGCTTTAAGTTCCTCTAATTCTGCCTTGGTGAGGTCAATTTGTTCCTGGTAATACAATTCGCTCTTTTGCAGCTGTTTGAGCTCATTTGGCTGGCGGAAATGGGTTGTAATAATATCCCTGTCGTCAAAAAAGATCATCCAAATGGCAAAACCAAGTACGGTTAGCGCATACTTATTCTTGATCCAGGATGGTATTTTGTCAAGCAGACCCATGGAGATTTGAGATTTGAAATTTGAAATTGAGTGCTAGCTCTCTTATTGCGGTAAAAGTAGTGAGTTTTGAGTAATGAGTTATGGGTTGTGGGTAAAAAGTAGTGAGTTATATGTTCCGGGTTTTGAGTTGTGGATAACAGAGCCACCTGAAAAAGAAATGAGTTTTAAGCCGGAGTGCTGCCACTCAAACTCAAAACTCATTACTCAAACTTATAACCTGATTATCTTCCGAATTTCAGCTTCTTGCCAGGGTAAATAGCAGTTTCAGCCAAAGCTTCTTCAATTCTGATCAATTGGTTGTATTTCGCCATACGGTCAGTACGGCTTGCAGAACCGGTTTTAATTTGACCGCAATTCAAAGCAACTGCAAGGTCAGCGATAGTTGTATCTTCAGTTTCACCGCTTCTGTGGCTCATGATGGTGTTGTAACCAGCATGCTGAGCAAGTGTAACCGCGTTGATTGTTTCTGTAATGCTACCGATCTGGTTAACTTTTACCAACAAACCGTTTGCGATTTTTTTATCGATACCTTGTTGAAGACGCTCTACGTTTGTTACGAAAAGGTCATCACCAACCAGCTGGCATTTGGTACCAACAAGGTCAGTCAACATTTTCCAGCCGTTCCAGTCGTCTTCTGCCATACCATCTTCGATTGAAGCGATAGGGTAATCTTTAACCCATTTTTCCCAGTATTTAGCCAATTGCTCGCTGGTCATTTCTTTTCCATCAGATTTATGGAAAACGTATTTTTTCTTTTTAGCGTCCCACAATTCGCTGTTTGCAGCGTCCATAGCGATCATGATTTGTGAACCTGTTTTGTAGCCTGCAGCCTGGATAGCTGTCAATACTGTTTCGATAGCTTCTTCATTGCTTTGGATGTTTGGAGCGAAACCACCTTCGTCACCTACGTTTGTGCTGTAACCTTTCTTTTTCAAAACGGTTTTCAAAGCGTGGAAAATTTCAACGCCCCAACGAAGACCTTCACTGAAATCAGGAGCGCCAACAGGCATGATCATGAATTCCTGGAAGTCGATTTTGTTATCAGCGTGCGCACCGCCGTTAAGGATGTTCATCATTGGCACAGGCAAAGTTTTTGCGTTTGTACCACCGATGTAACGGTAAAGAGGCAGACCAGCTTCCTCAGCACCTGCTTTTGCAACAGCCATACTAACGGCGAGGATTGCGTTAGCACCCAGTTTGCCTTTATTTGGAGTACCGTCAAGGCTAATCATTAGTTCGTCGATGCCAGCCTGATCGTTAACTTCCAAACCTAATAATTCGCTTGCGATTATATCATTTACATTTTTTACAGCTTTCAATACACCTTTACCTACGTATTTCTTTTTGTCGTTGTCACGTAGTTCTACAGCTTCGTGAATGCCAGTGCTGGCGCCACTTGGAACTGCGGCACGGCCAACTGCACCTTCGTCTGTAGTTACATCAACTTCAACTGTAGGATTGCCGCGGCTATCCAATATCTGGCGGGCGTGAACTTCTGTAATGTAGCTCATAAGTAATGTCGTTTGTAATTTGAGATTTTAAAAAATGTCTACCGTTTGGTAAACTGGCTGCAAATCTATTGAACTTTTCGTGGAGTTTATTGAAGAAAATTCCGAAAAGGTTATGAAATAACTATTAAATGTTAGGGCGGAGGGTGACGGTTGTTAGTTTACAGTTGGTAGTTGTTGGTTGGTCGTTGTTAGTTAGCGGCGGGGTTGTATTAAACGTTACCTTCTTTGAAGTACATGGTTATAGGCCTCTTATTGTCACACAAGTTGTAAGTATTGGTTCTCTATCGTAACATTAAAATGGATGTCCGCTTTCAATGCCTTAAAAACTTTTAAAACTGTATCAATAGTTGCACTATTGGCGCTGCTTTCCAATTTCGAAATTTGAGCCTTCTGTACACCAATCAGTTCTCCCAATTGTTTTTGGGTGAGGTTGCGTTCCTGCCTTGCTTTTTTTATCATCAAGCTTAATACTTCCATATTTAGGTCGTACTCGTATTCGTCCCTTTTTTTAGTTCCAGCACTGCCAATGAATTCATCTTTCATCTCTGAAAGTGAATAGGTCTTTATTTTATTTTTTGTGGCCATGGTTATTCTTTTTCTGTAAAAAATATTGCTTTCTTATTTCTCTAGCTTTCTCAATTTCTTTTGAAGGCATCTTGTCTGTTTTTTTTACGATGCCATGTGTTGCCAATACTAGTGTGTCTTCCGATTGTGTCTTGTCCCAAAAGGCAAGTATGCGATATTGTAGGTTCTGATATTTCGTTCTAAACTCCCAAATATCATCTGTCAACTTTTTGAAAAGTCGAGGGTCGTTTGTCTGTTCAGCCAAGTCAATATTCCATAGAATTTTTTCAGCTGCTTTCATGTCAATGGAATGCAGAAATGCTCTTACTTCTTCATAAAATTGGGTTCGGAAAAATCTTTGTCGCTGTAGGGGCATCACACAAAGATAATAAAATGTTTCTAAATTTGGAAACCTTGGTGTGTTGATTGAAAATTTGAAGATATTCGCAATAGTTGCATCATGGCTTGCACCTGGGCTTTTTTGACTATTAGTTATTTCTATCGTTATCCCTGCGTCAAACTCCTGAACACATCTTCCAAACTCTGACCGCCACTTTGAAGAGATGTTATGTTTAAATTGTTGTGCAGTGCCAGCTCGAGCAATTGTTTCTTTGCTTCGTTAACGTCGGTTGCAGTGAGCAGCCACTCGTTGGCATTTACTTTTGTAATTGTTTCAATGGCACTCGGGCGACGTAGCCACTCATCTTCCAGTGATTCTTTAAAGCTTACACGAATGGAGTTGTCATTGTTTTGCTTACGCAGGTTTTGGACGCTGTCGTCAGCAATTAATTTGCCTTTATTGATGATGATAACGCGATCGCAAATGGCTTCTACTTCTTGTAGTATGTGTGAAGAAAAAATAACGGTTTTGTTTTCACCCAATTGTTTGATCACCTCTCTTATTTCGATGATCTGGTTGGGGTCAAGACCTGTTGTAGGCTCGTCGAGGATCAATACCTCTGGATCGTGTAACAGCGCAGCAGCAAGGCCCACACGTTGTTTGTATCCTTTAGAAAGTTGTCCAATTTTCTTATTGCTTTCCGGGGTTAAACCAACCGTAGCAATGGCTTTTTCGATGGCTTCTTTTTTATTGGCAACCTGGTGTACGCCTGCGGTGAAGTCAAGATATTCCCTTACATACATGTCGTAGTATAAAGGATTGGCTTCAGGCAAATAGCCTATCTTCTTTTTAACTTCCAATGGATTTTGGCGAACATCAATATTGCTAACGGTTACTTTACCGGCATCGGCCTGCAAGTATCCGGTAATGATTTTCATTGTAGTAGATTTTCCCGCACCGTTCGGGCCCAGAAAACCAACTATTTCACCCTTGTTCAAAGAAAAGGAAATATCATTAACTGCTTTCTGCTCGCCATATTTTTTAATCAGTCCGTTAACCTGAATTGACATTGGAGGGAAGTATTTGACGCAAAATACGGAAATAGTAGAGAGTTGAGAGCTGAAAATAGTAGGGGCAAATTGCATTCGCCCGACAATCGTAGAGACTGAAGAATGGAAACAAAAGAAAAGGCCGCAAGTCGCGGGTAGTTGATGGCAGGGCTCAAGGCCAAGTACTCCTTACTTGAATTATGCATTCTGAAAACTTAAATCAAGTAATGAATATTGTGCCTAAATACCTGCCCGCAATTACCAGTTTCTTGCGACCTTTAAACAACTCTCAGCTTCAATTCTCAACTATACTAAGATTGGTCATACTCGTACAACGGATCAATATGTGTACCCGCCTCCATTTCGAAAACAGGTTTAATGATGCCGTCTTTCAAACCATACACCCATCCGTGCAGGTGCGGAGCCTGTCTTTCGGCCCAGGCTTTTTGAATGATGGAAGTTTTTGCAAGATTCATTACCTGCTCTTGTACGTTCAATTCGGTTAATCTATCCAGACGTGGTTCTTCTTCCTTAATGGCATCAAGCTCGTTTTTATGAAGCCTGTAAACATCTTTAATATTGCGGAGCCACATATTCAGCACTTGTTTGTAATCTGTTGTGGTAGTAGCTGCTTTTACGCCGCCACAACCATAGTGACCGCAAACAATCACGTGTCTTACTTTCAAATGTACCACTGCATATTCCAGTACCGACAACAAGTTCACATCGGTATTGATCACCAGGTTTGCAATATTGCGGTGTACAAATATTTCTCCGGGCTGAGTTCCAGTAATTTCATTTGCAGGAACGCGGCTGTCGCTACAACCGATCCACAAAAACTCTGGTGTCTGCAAATGTGCTAACCTGTCAAAAAACTCAGGATCCTTCTCTATTTGCTCTGCTGCCCAACCTTTGTTCTCCAACAATAATTTTTCGTAAGCTTTCATATTTCTAATTCTGTTTTTTTGGTTTGCTATGTTAAAGTTAAACATTGCAAACAGGTTTTCTTACCCGAAAGTTTAAAATGATTGATTTAATTAATAGTTAATAGAGGGCTTTGAATTAAGAAATAAGAATTAGGAATTAAGAATTGTTTCCGTTCGACATTCAACATGCAAATGAATATCAGGAATGTTGAAAATAACCGTGATCCGTCGTTCGTAATGTCAGGTTAAATGGCAATTCTACACCTGAAGAATTCTTAATTCTTAATTCCTAATTCTTAATTGAATTAATGTACTAATTCCACCGTTTGCTTTGATACAAAAACAGTTGTTTGTGCCGGTTCAAAGCCTTGCGTTTTATACTGGCTTTTTTTTAGTTCCACTCTTATGTTTTTCAATTTCGCGTGCTTCATAAAGTCTTCAATTACTTCTATAATTTCCTTGTCGATAAAATCTGCTCTTGTAGCATCGATCAGTACGGCGGAGTTTTCAGGAACCAGTTCCAGCTTACTTTTTATAATCGGTTTGTTAAGGAAAGAAACATCTTTTCTAAGGCGAAATAGATATTTGTTATCATCATTCACCACGAACACTGCGGATTTGAAATTGCTTCTTAAAACAAACACGAAACCTACCAAACAACCTACAAGAATACCGATCAAGAGATCTGTCAGAAGGATTGCAACGATAGTGATAACGAAGGGTAAAAACTGATCCCAGCCTTTTTGTAAAAGAGCCTTGAATATAGATGGCTTTGCCAATTTAAAACCGGTATATACCAATACTCCAGCCAAAGCAGGTAAAGGAATTTTATTCAAAATGCCAGGTATAAACGCGACGCAAGACAGCAACAATATACCATGCATGATAGTGGCAAGTTTTGTTTTACCACCTGCATTTACGTTTGCTGATGAACGAACGATAACCGAAGTAACGGGAAGACCGCCCAACAGGCCCGATACAATATTGCCCAGTCCTTGTGCTTTTAGTTCTCTATTGGGCGGCGACACCCTTTTCAACGGATCTACTTTATCAGTCGCTTCAAGATTTAATAAGGTTTCAAGACTCGCCACGATAGCCAGTGTGGCAGCGGTTTTCCAAACTTCAAAACTGCCCAGGTATGAGAAATTAGGGAACGAGAAGAAGGAGAAAAACGCATCGGCGCTTGCAGCCACCGGAATGCTTACCAGGTTTTTACTGCTTAATGCATAAGCTGGCGAATATTTGATAAACATCTCATTAATTGCAACGCCAACGAGTACTACAATCAAGGCTGATGGAATAAGTTTCAACGCTTTTGATTTTTTTGCCAGCACATTGTCCCACACAATTTGTATTAATAGCGATAGAACACCTATTCCTAAAGCGAGCGGCAGAAACCATTTTGATGACATGATGATTTCAGAAAAGGTGTTTTTACCATCTGCCTGTTTAAATGCTTCGTCGCCTTCGAAATCTGCATGGTAGCCAACCAGGTGAGGAATTTGTTTTAAAATAAGAATGATACCAATGGCTGCAAGCATTCCTTTAATTACAGAAGATGGAATGTAATCTCCAAGGAAACCTGCTTTTAAAAAGCCGAATAACAGCTGGAACAAACCGGCGATCACTACAGAAACAAGGAAGACGTCAAATGCTGGCAATTTGCCAATGGCTGCAGCCACAATAGCCGTCAGGCCTGCTGCCGGGCCGCTCACACTAAGTTGTGATCCACTGAAAATACCGACAACAATACCACCGGCAATACCGGCAATAAGGCCTGAAAATAACGGAGCATTAGAGCCTAAAGCAATTCCTAAACACAATGGCAGTGCCACTAAAAAGATCACAATAGAGGACGCAAAATCCGAAGGAAAAAAGCTGAAAATACCTTTTTTCGAAGTCATGATAAACAAGTTAAAATAGTAAAGTATGTATGTGTATATGCAGCCGGATAACCCCTCACTGATTGGCATCAGAGGTAAGCACACCCATGAATAGTGAACCACGTTTTAAGCAATTGAATACAGTAACGAATAGTATTTGTACGGCAATCCGTACAGACAATGCATTGCATTGTCTCTATTGTACCATTTTCAATAGCAGGCAAACATGTGCAATCAGTAAAGAGATTGATCCGGTAAAAAGATGGAAGAGACTAGGCTAAATCGGGAGGTTGTGCGTGTAGTTGAGCGTAATTTTTCCCGATATAAAAAAGATAAAGATGTCCGTGATGGGACTGGTTCGATTCGATATTTGTATTGACTACAAAATGACTTTCGTGAAGATACTCCTCATTCATGCTGTTGGAGATGGAGGACTGGTGAGACTTTTCTTCTTCAGTGTTGGGCAAGGGACGATCTGCTTTTTTGGTAGTTTGATCAGTGCCGGAGCCTTGCGCAATCTTTGACTTTACCGCCATTTTGGTGCTGTACAGAAAAGAGTTGCTCACTGTAAGAAAGCTAAGAACGAGCAGCATGAAAACTGCTGAAACAATGTTTCGCGTATTCCATAATTGTATGTGTTTCCTTCTGCTCATTATATGTTCGGCCTACAAAAATAGGGGATTATTAAACTTTTTAAAAGTTATAGGTATATTAATTATTCAAGACTACGGTTAATAAAGTCGATAACAGGCTTGAGTGTGGTAAACGCATCGCCCAGTTTTTTCACCAATGCTTTGGAAGTGATGTCGTTATCTGCAATGTTGTGCAAACCCACAAGGCTTTTAAGTTTCAGATATTCTGCTGCAGGATTTTCCTTGTCGTAATCGCGTGGCACTTTGGCAAGTGTATATTCCGCATCGCGACTCAGGTCGGTATAAACGTTTTTGAACTTTTTATTTTGTACAATGCCTTTAAATTCATCCCAGCAGTAATCTATTTCCTGGCGAACTTTTTTTAATTCCGCCGGTTGAGGCATCCACAAACCGCCACCAACAAAACTTCTGCCCGGCTCACAATGAAAGTAGTAACCTGCATACACGGATTTTTTTCCGCCCTTTACTATGTATGCGCCCATGTTGGTTTTATACGGCGTCTTGTCTTTAGAAAACCTGATATCCCTGTTAATGCGAAATGTACAATCTTTAGGCTTCAGCAACGAAATCTCCTCCTCATCTCTGCCAATAACAGCTATCAACTGCTCCACCAAATTTTCAAAATCTTGTTTCGCATCTTCATATAAAGAACGGTTCTTGTCAAACCATTCCTTGTTATTATTCTTCTGTAGTTTCTTTAAAAAAGACAGTGTGTTTTCAGATAACATGAACCGAAGTTAGTTTGAAAATTTGAAGATTTGAAAATTTGAAGATGCCGGATGGAGCACGATTCGTCTGTAATATTTGACTTAGATAATTTGTTCAAAAGGGTCAGAACTGATAAATCTTTCTCCAGTCGGAAGATGAAAGCTAATTTGAAAATTTGAGAATGCTGATTCGAAAATTCTGTTGGTGTGAAATTCATTTAGAATATTTGACTTGTGAATGGTCCCAAAAAAATGTGGTAATTCGAAATGGAACTCCAATTTCAAATTACCACATCTTTAAATTTTCAAATTATATTCTTGCCCAATTTTCTCCGCTCTTAATCCTGTACAGGGTCATTTCGGTAACACCATATTTATCGGCAAGTTGTTTGATGGTAAGCTTTCTGTTCTTGCTGGCAAGAACTGTTTTTATACTTCTTACCTGGGTTGCGTTTAATTTAAGACCGGTGGTTCTGTTTGCCTGAACCTTCTTATAGGCAAGCTTTGCGGGACTTTTTTGCTGGTGCTCTATCATTTCATCAAGAGTTGCCCAGGCAAGATTTTTAATAGAATTATCAGTTTTGTTATGGTTCACATGTATCACATACTTATGCTTCTGCGAAGGCTTCTTCATAAAAAGCTTTGCAAGTTCCCTGTGCACATACAATGTACCATTACTATCCGGTCGATGTAAATTAAGCGTCTTGTACCCTGTTGTTAAGGACCCGGTAAGTATCTTACCATCTTCCTGCAACTTGTCTGTATAGCTAGCAATGCGGCCGTGAGAGGAAAGCGCATATTTTCTGCGCAGCAATCTCCAGCCCGTAAACTGTAGGGGCTTCCATTCCTCTCCGGAAAGTAACTTAATCATCTCCGAGGTTTTTTTAAGTTAAAAAATGACAACAAAATTGAGAAATGTAGAATTTATTTAGTTGTCAAAAGGGTCAAAAACTCATCTTCGGTGATTATATGAACAGAGGGTATTTTTTTAGCCTTTTCTAATTTTGATCCGGCGTCCTCGCCAACAACCAAATAATTCAGCTTACTACTTACACCACTCAGGATTTTGCCACCGTTCTTTTCAACCATTTCTTCCGCTTCGCTTCGTTTCAACTTAATTAACGTTCCTGTAAACAAAAAGGTTTGCGAATTAAGGTTGCCTTCAATAATTTCTTTCTTTTTTGTGTTATGTAAGTTAACACCTGCCTGTTCCAGCTCACGAAGCATCTTAAGATTATCTTCATTATGAAAGAAATGATATATACTGGTAGCAACTTTTATTCCCACGTCCTCCAATTGTTGCAGCTCCTCGATTGATTTCTCTTGCAGTGCCGGCAAATACGTCGAGTGCATAGCCAAAGCCTTGGCAGTGGTTTCGCCAACATACCGTATACCCAATGCGGTTATGAGACGATGCAGTGGTTGTGTTTTGGATGTTTCTATTGCAGATTGAAGATTGGTAATGGATTTTTCGCCAAAGCCTTCCATTTGCCTTATCTTATCAAAAGGCAAATTATAAATCGAAGGAATGTCTTTTAACAGGCCCAGCTCATAGAACTTGCGCACATTCGATTCTCCCAGGCTTCTGATGTCCATCGCATCCTTACTTACAAAGTGTATGATTCTTTCCACAACCTGTGCCGGACATTCAATGTTTATACAGCGCCAGACCGCTTCGCCTTCTTCTTTTGTAAGTGTTGAATGGCAAACAGGACAGACTTTAGGGAAATGAATAGTCTTTTCATCGCCCTTGCGTAGCTCTGCCAGCGATTTTACAATTTGTGGAATTACATCACCAGCCCTTTCAATAAGAACACTATCGCCTATTTTAAGGTCCTTATCTTTTATATACTCTTCATTATGGATGGAGATGCTGGAAACGGTAACGCCACCAATAGCAACAGGGTCAAGCTTGGCAACGGGTGTAACTGCGCCGGTTCTGCCCACCTGGAACTCAACGCCACGAAGCTTTGTAGTCGCTTGCCTTGCCTTAAATTTAAAGGCAATCGCCCAGCGTGGGTGATGTGTGGTCATGCCCAGTTTTTCCTGCAGGTCAATCTCGTTCACTTTTATTACCATCCCATCCACTTCATAAGGAAGGTCATCACGCTTACTTTCAAACTCGTGACAATAATCTATCACTCCTTGAATGCCTTTAAATATCTTCTTTTCCTTGTTTGGACTTCTAAAGCCAAGGTTCCAGAGCATTTCTAGTGAGCCGCTGTGTGTATTTAAAGGATCATTTTTTTCGTTATGCTCCTTGCTTCTTGTATAGTAGCTTACGTTATATAGAAAGGCTTCAAGCTTTCTTCTTCTCACTTCGCCCGGATCTTTAATGCGCAAAGAACCCGCAGCTGCGTTGCGGGGGTTTGCCAAAGGGGGCAAGCCATTCTCTGCAAGCTGATCATTATATGTTTTGAAATTTGCTTTCGTAAGCATTACTTCACCACGAATCTCAATTTGCTGTATATCGTATTCAGAAAAACGAGCGGCCAACGGAACCGATTTGATCTGTTTGATGTTTGTTGTAATATCATCGCCGGCAACGCCATCACCCCGGGTAGCGCCACGTATGAGCAAATCATTTTCATAAATAAGGGAAATGCTTGCCCCGTCGAACTTAGGCTCCACACAGTATTCAATCGCATCCGTTTTGCCTAAATCCCTTGCCTTACGATCCCAATCCAGCAGGCCTTCCGCGTTGTATGAGTTTTCCAAAGAAAGCATGGGAACCAAATGTTGCACTGTAGGGAAATCTTTTGTAAGGCCCTTGGCCACTCGTTGCGTTGGAGAATCCGGAGTGATAATATTTGGATTTTCATGTTCTTTGCTAACCAATAAACTAAACATTGCATCATATTCTAAGTCTGCAATTAATGGGTCATTTAAAACATAATATCGATATTCGTTAAAATGCAATAGGCGTCTTAGTATTTCAACTGTAATGCTTGGATTTGAGCGGTAAAAAAGCCCATTGCCATTATCCAAGGATTCTGGTCTCATTAATTGAAGAACTCTCATTGTTTCAAGTTCCAATTTCTTGGTTTGTTCGTTGGTATACATAATTTAAAAATGCTGGCGGTAAAAATAGTAATAGTTGGTAGTTGTTTGTTGATAGTTGTTAGAAGTCTTCGTGACTATTTTTTAACAATCCCATCGTTAACTGACTCAGGCAAAAGGTTACTAATTAACAACCAAAAAGTAAAAAGAGTAGTTTAAATTTACGCAGACTTCTAACAACTATCAACAAACAACTACCAACTAATCTCAATGCGCATTCACTACATTCAACACGCTCCTTTCGAAGAAATCGGCTATGTGCAACAATGGATGATTGAAAACAATGTCGAAGTTTCCGCTACTAAAATCTGGGAATCGGCAACATTTCCTTCCTTGGAAGATTTTGATGGGCTGGTGGTAATGGGTGGTCCAATGGGCGTGTATGAAGACGATTTATACGAGTGGCTGGCAGCAGAAAAAACTTTCATTAAATACGCCATAGGTGCTGGCAAAAAAGTAATGGGCATTTGCCTCGGCTCGCAATTGATCGCGTCTGTTTTAGGCGCAAACGTATATCCCAATAATGACAAGGAAATCGGCTGGTTCGATGTTTCGGTAAAGCCGGGACTTGATATTTGGCTGGGAAAAGATATGGAAACAGCATTTACAACCTTCCACTGGCACGGAGATACCTTTGACTTACCTGAAGGCAGCGTTAATCACATCAGTTCAGCCGCCTGCCAAAACCAGTTATTTACTTACGGGGAAAATGTAGTTGCCATTCAGTTTCATCCCGAAGCCACTTCGGAAACAGTTGCTTCGATGATTGAAAATTGCGCCGAGGATCTTAATCCGAATAAGTTTGTACAATCAGCGGACGAAATTCAGCAAGAATCCACGGAAAATAACATTTCAGCCGGGCATCAATTTCTCTCCAAAGTCTTGAACAGGCTATTTTTGCAGAAATAAAGCCTGATTTTACTGGTTTTTAAAAGACTATTATTTTTTATAGCAAAAATTTTTATTGAAAATCAATTCGTTGCAAACATATCTGTAAAAATACTTTCTGAAAAGCTTTGAAAAATGACCTCATTGTGGCTACCTTTGCAGCCATTTTAAAAAATATCCGGTGGGATAGCACTGGGTGAAAAATTTTCAAAACAATGAGTCATTTACATTTCACAACCAAACATGCAAACGAGGCTACCGTACAACGTAATTGGTATGTTGTAGACGGTACTAATCAAACCGTTGGTCGCATGTGCGCTAGAATTGCTTCGGTATTGCGCGGCAAAAACAAAGCGTATTACACTCCTCACGTTGACTGTGGTGATTACGTAATCATCATCAACGCTGATAAAGTTGTTTTCACAGGTAACAAACTGGAAGACAAAACTTACATCAACTTTAGTGGTTACCCAGGTGGTAAAAAAGAAGAAACAGCGAAAAACCTGTTGAAACGCCGTCCTGATGCTGTTCTTGAAAGAGCAGTAAAAGGTATGTTGCCTAAAAACCGTTTGGGCCGCAAAATGGTGAAGAAATTATTTGTGTACGCTGGTGATCAACATCCACACACTGCACAACAACCTAAAGAATTGAAATTCTAATCTCAATTCAAACTAAATTTTAAATTTTCAAATTTCCCATAAATGGAAAAGCAAAAAATCGGATTAGGTCGTCGTAAAGAAGCTGTGACACGCGTATTCCTTAGCAAAGGCGAAGGCAAAATCATAGTTAACGATAAAGACTATAAAGTATACTTTCCTTTGGTTTACCTGCAAAACCAGGTAGAACTTCCTTTTAAAACTATCGAAGCTGCTGATAAATTTGATGTTAAAATCAACGCAACTGGTGGTGGTGTTAAAGGTCAGGCTGAAGCAGCAAAACTGGGTATCGCCCGCGCTTTGCTCGAAGTAAATCCTGAATACCGTCCTGCTTTGAAAGCTGCTGGTTTATTGAAACGTGACCCTCGCGGTGTTGAACGTAAAAAACCAGGTAAGAAAAAAGCACGTCGTAGCTACCAATTCAGCAAACGTTAATATTCAATGTGATAATTTGAAAATGTGGCAATATGTAAATGAAGCACTCCTTCAGTTTTACAGCGAAGCCAAAAGGATCGCAAACCACATTTTCAAATTTTCCAAATTTTCAAATTTTCAAATTATATAAATACAATGGAAAATAATACTTCCTTACAGCAGCAACTTCTTGATGCAGGCGTACACTTCGGTCACCTGAAAAAGAAGTGGAATCCAAAGATGTTGCCTTACATCTTTGCTGAAAAGAAAGGTATTCACATCATTGATCTTAATAAAACAACTGAAGCCCTTCAGGAAGCAGCAGCAGCAATGAAACAAATTGCACGCAGCGGCAAAAAGATCATGTTCGTAGGTACAAAAAAACAAGCTAAAGAAATCGTTACAGAGTGTGCTAAGAAAATCAACATGCCATTCGTAACTGAGCGTTGGTTAGGTGGTATGCTTACAAACTTCAACACCGTTCGTAAGAGCGTTAAGAAAATGCAGAGCATCGAGAAAATGTTGAACGACGGTACCTTGGACAGCATCACAAAAAAAGAGCGCTTAACTTTAAGCCGCGATAGAGAAAAAATGGAAAAAGTATTAGGTGGTATCGCTCAATTGGGCCGTGTACCAGCTGCTTTATTCATCATCGATATCGGACACGAGCACATCGCTTTGGCTGAAGCTAAACGCCTTGGTGTTACTACATTTGGTATGGTAGATACAAACTGCGATCCAAATAAAGTTGACTTCGCTATTCCATCAAACGATGACGCTACTAAATCTATCGCAATCATTTCTAACTACATCGCTGCCGCTATCGCAGAAGGTCTTGCTGAAAGACAAGCTGCTAAAGACGAAGATGTTGAAGAAGTAGATAACGAAGCAGAAAGAAAAGCTGCTCGTTTGCAAGCTGAAGCTGAAGCAGAAAGTGGCCGTGGTGGTCGTGGTAAAGGTGGTCCTGGTGGTGGTGCTGGCGGCGGACAACAAAAACGTCGTGTTCCAGGTGGTGCTAGCCGCAGAACAGGTGGCCCTGCAGGAAGATAATTCCGCACTGCATTTGCCCCTATAATACAAAAGTTACAGGTGTTTGTTTTTCGCAAACACCTGCTACTATAAAATTGAATAAGTGTGTTACCCAGCCGAAGAACGTTAATCGTCTTTTGTTGCGTCGCACACTTGTACTTTAGTTCATTGAGGAGCTTTTAAAGATTATTTAATTGAGAATGTTGTTTTGGGACTCTACAATTGCTCAACTTGCATTTAGAATCTCAAAATGCATTTTCCCCGCTTGAACGCCAGCCCGACAAATCATTCTGGCGGGACTTCAGCCGGGCAGGAAATTTTCAAATTATCACATTTTCAAATTAATAAGTTATGTCAACTGCAACAATTACAGCTGCTGATATTAATAAATTGCGTCAGGCAACTGGTGCTGGTATGATGGATTGTCGTAAAGCTTTAACAGAATCTAACGGTGATTTTGAAGCTGCTATCGACTGGTTGCGTAAGAAAGGTGCTAAAGTTGCTGCTTTGCGCGGCGATCGTGAAGCTAAAGAAGGTGTTGTTCTTGCAAAAACAACTGCAGACAACAAAACAGGTATTGCTCTTTGTGTAAGCTGCGAAACTGACTTCGTTAGTAAAAATGCTGACTTCGTAGCATTCGCTCAAAGCATCATGGATGCTGCAATCGAAAACAACGTAAAGTCTGTTGACGAGTTGAACAACGTAACTATCGGCGGTGCTAAAATTGCTGATATGGTAAACGATAAATTGGCTAGTATCGGTGAAAAAATCGGCATCTCTAAATTCGAAAGAATTGAAGCTGATTACGTATCTGCTTACATTCACGGTGCAAACCGTCTTTCTGTATTGGTTGGTATGAACAAAGAAGCTGCTGAAGCTGGTAAAGACGTAGCAATGCAAATCGCTGCGATGAACCCAGTGGCTGTAGATCCAGATGCAGTACCTGCTGATGTAGTAGAAAGAGAAAAAGCAATCATTACAGAACAAGTTGCTGCTGATCCTAAAATGGCTGGCAAACCTTCTGAAATGATCAACAAAATCGCTGAAGGTAAATTGAACGCATACTTCAAAGAAAGCACATTGCTTGCTCAACCATTTGTAAAAGATGGTGGAAAAAGCGTTGCTGAATATTTGAAAAGTGTTGACAGCAATTTGAAAGTTCTTTCTTTCAAACGCGTAGCTCTTGGATAATTCCAATCGCCAACTCGATATAAAAAAAGGCTCCGAAGAAATTCGGAGTTTTTTTTTATGCAATTACTGAATGACTGAATTACTGAATGACTGAAGGTTCAAAGTCAGTTTTGCATTTCAACATTCAATCACTCAGTTATTCAATTATTCAGTTATTTTCTTGTGCCCAGCCATAGAAGACTGTTAATTATAAGCCTGTTCTGGATTTCATTTCCAAATGTGGAAGAAAGTTCTCTGTTTGTGCCACCATCATAATCCATGTCGTTGTGGCCCATGTTCATGTACACCATTTTGTATTTCTTGTTCGTCCACACGATGGGATAGTAGCCGCTGCGCCATATTTCATGAGGCTTTGGGCCAGTGCCTAAAGGGAAGCTGCTACTATCAATGGCAATCAAAATATCAATGTCAGGATTTTTTGTCAAATCATTTGACCATCGATACCATTCATTCGGCTGGGCAGTAAACACTGCAGGTATGCCTTTGACTACAGGGTGTTTTTTATCTTCCACACGAACAATGGCAGAGGTGGGATGCCATGTGTTGCTCACATAGGAACCCGAGCCAAGAAATTCATTGTGGTACCAATCCCAGTTTTGCGGAAATGCTGATGGTGTCAACGCAAATGCTGAAAAATGGAAACCCATCCATGCACCTCCGTTTCTCATATATTTTTCAAAAGCCACTCTTTGTGTAGAATCATCGGGCCTCGTATCGAGAAAGATGACAACATTGTACTTCGCAAGTACAGTGTCATTTAATTTGGTCCAGTCATTTGTAGAGTCGTAACTAAATCCATACTTAGCAGCAATTGAAGGGAACCATTTGTTGGCTTCATGCACAAAGCTGATGTGCGCGAGATCGCTTTTGGCGGTGTAAAAAGCAATGACTTTGAAAGATGATTTTTTTTGGGCAAAGCAAGTCGAAACTAATACAAGCAATAAAAGAGCTCCAATCGCTTTCAATAAGTGTTTGATCATTAGGTTGTGTTAAGTGAAAGAAAGGTATGAATTATAAATGGGTAGGTGCAGGCCACATCACTCGTCATTTCTACGTCAACTGTTTGTAGTCATAAAAAGTCCAACAACGATCACCTGACAGCTATCAACTAACAACCGTCAACTATTTCCTTTTGCAATTCTCAATAAATACTATTTTCGCAAAATGCAACCTAAATACAAACGAGTTCTACTCAAACTCTCCGGCGAATCTTTGATGGGCGACAAAAGTTTTGGATTAGATCCCGCAATGCTTTCTGCATATGCAAGAGAAATTAAGACAATAACAGATATTGGTGTGGAAGTAGCGCTTGTGATAGGTGGAGGCAACATTTATCGAGGAATGAATGAGGCCGAAACCGGTATTGAAAGGGCGCATGGCGACTATATGGGTATGCTTGCGACAGTAATAAACGGAATGGCGGTGCAGGCAGCTTTGGAAAAAGAAGGTATTTATACGCGTTTGCAAAGCGCCATTAAGATGGAACAGATCGCTGAACCATACATTCGTAGAAGGGCGATGAGACACCTGGAGAAGCATCGAGTTGTGATTTTTGGAGCCGGCACCGGTAACCCATATTTCACTACAGACACTGCCGGATCTCTTCGCGCCATTGAAATTAAAGCGGATGTAATTTTAAAAGGCACACGTGTTGATGGTATCTATACTGCTGATCCTGAGAAGGTTAAAGATGCACAAAAATATGAAACCATCACTTTTGCTGAATGCATAAGCAAAAATTTGAAGGTTATGGACATGACAGCTTTCACTCTATGCATGGAGAATTCACTGCCAATCATCGTTTTTGACATCAATAAATCTGGAAATTTATTGAAAGTTGTAATGGGTGAAAAAGTAGGAACACTGGTAAAAGATTAAAGAAATAGCCCATGTCACTTGCTAATATGCAAGCTGAATCTTATTTTTACGGATACTAAAACCACCTTAAGGTGGTTTTTTTATAGGCCCGTACCCCCAAATCCTTTGAAAGATCGAATTCAATTTTTTATGCCAAACGGTATTTAAAATTCCCGTGAGTATGAACACTATGTTACAAATGTTACTTACCATTCATCTTTCATTAGGACTATTGGAAATGATATTTTTCCAATTTTGCGCCGTGCTACTCGGCTTTTGCATCCATTTCTTTATTGTATCCAGGCGAAATACTGTTCTTCCTAAAAAGAACAAATCTCCTTATGCCATTTCAGAGGCAGACGAGTGGAAACTGAAGTATTTCGATGAATCGGAGAAACAAGAGAAGAAATACCATGATCTGACGGAGAGGCTTGAAACCACTGTTAGAGAATTGGAGAATACAGAAATGGAACTTGAATCTACACAGCTCGAAAATCTTAAGCTTCATAAAGAACAGGCAAGGTTGCAAACTGTTGAACTAGCTGCAGCTCAGCTCGGGGAAACTGTCGAGATGGTCAAGCAGAAAGATGTTGAAATTGCCCAGTTGAAGGATCAGATGGAAAAGCTTCGTAAAAGAAAAGCAAAATCTGCCGGTGAACCGGAAGCAGAAGGGGGTGTAAGAATAAGCGCCAGCACCATTAACCTTGATGCGCTGCAGGTAAAACTGGAATCACTTCATAATGAAAATCAGCAGTTACTGCAATTAGTGGCGGACAAAGAAACCAAGCTTCACGCCTTTAATTTTCAGCGTCAGCAACTGATGAGAAAAATAACGTTACTCGAAGATCTTAATAACGACATTCGTCAATTGGGAGATCCGTCTTCCGCACTGCACGAAGAGACTACAACGCCTTAGGGTTTGAATAAAAAGGAAACTACTTGCTTAGCGGAGCTTAGGTGGAAACGCCTAAGCTTTTTTGTTTTCTCCAAAGAAAGTAAACTGAATGGACTGAATAACTGAGTGGTTTACTTTCGATTTTGCATTTTGACCATCAGCCACTCAGTTATTCAGTCCATTCAGTTTACTCAATCGCTAGAACCCTAGCCTGAAACTTCCAAACACTCCAAATCTTTCAATATGATTTTCCGGCAGAGGTGTTGGCAATACACGCCAAACAAGATCGAGACGGAAGAATTTGAAAATGTTATCGACGCCAGTTCCAACCTCGAGATATGTTTTGCCGCCGAGGCTTTGAAAAGTATTGTAACTGTTATTAAAGTTCAGATCATAATTTTCTTTGCTCAGATTACCGGTGATCATTTTAAAATTGTAGAACTGTCTGAACTTAAGTCTACGTGTCAGAGGAATAAATCTGAATAATCCGTTGCCAAAATTGTGCTCAAATATCATTCCGGCATAACGGTCGGTAATGTATTGGAAGCGGTTCATTAAGCTGAATGCGAATTTATTGTAATAATAAATTTCATTTCCGGGCACAACATCCAGCAACATGTAAGGCAATGTGCCATAGGTTCTTCCGCCGAAGAAGTTATAGTAAATGCTTCCGTAAGGTGGAATTTTTATATAGTCATAAACGCTTCCAAACAACTTGTGATAGTCATAGTTGCTACCAAAAACGCCTGACATACCTTTTGAATATTTAAACTCAACAATAGGGTATGGACTTCCCATGCTTACACGATAGAAATGGCTCTCCAGGAACTTTTCAAGATAAGCAAAACGGAACATAATGGACGCTTCGAAATTGTTCAACGAATTTCCTGAGCCGTCATCGTACAAGCTTTTTGGAGGAAGGTTTTGAACAGGATCAAATTTTTTGCGTATGATCGCCGGCGTTATGGAAAAACCGCTGGTCCACTCTTTGAACATTTCAAGCCTGTATTCTTCCACTTTCATGAACTTAAGCGGTACGCCGGGTTTGCGAATAGCAATGGCAAAAATGTTATCTGGACTGATTTCACCGTAGTTGATCTGGCCATTTTCAAGGTCTTTTGTGTACGATCCGTAAATACTCAATCGTGGATTACGCTTGAAGATATACATGGCATCGGCCTTGTACTTGAACTGATGATCTGCCCAGCCATAAGCAAGATAGCCATGCAGTAAAAGATTTTTGTTGAAACCATAGTTCGTGCTTATATCGAAACGTGTGCGGAAGCCTTCAAGGCTGTTGTATGTAAACCAGTTGTACCATGGGCCAATATCCCAGTTGCCAATGCTTTTATAGCCTGTGGCAAGGAATGAAATGGTGTTCGTATATTTTTGAAACAGCGGCATTTTTTGCAGCGTATCGATCATTGAGTAGATCGCCTTTTCGTTCTTATTCAACTCCTCGTGCCTGTTGGCTTTCCAGAATGAATCTGCCTGATCACGTGCATCAGGCTCTATCACTACTTCCTGTTTTATTTTATTATGATTGAGCGCATCTGAAATGGTAGGAAGATCGAATTGTGGATTTCGATAGGTCGTCGTTTTTCTTCCTATAACGCCAAACCTTGTTTTACCGATCGGCGCAATGTCTACTACAAATTTGTCTTTTGAAATAAACCACGAAGAATCATTGACCTGAGAATATTCCTGGATAAGACTTAGCTTTTCAACGAAGTTAATGTTTGCATCTTTCGATAAAAACAAATTCATTTTTTGAATCGCGAACGTGGTGTCATGCACCCAGCAATCTCCCTCAAAAGTGTTTTCCCCGCGACGCTTGGGTGTGAACGAAAGGTGAATCAAACGACGTTTGTTTACATACTGTGTATCCAAAACTCTGTAGCGGTAATAAGCGTCGCCATTGTCTGACAAAGGGCTCACAAATTGTTTGTCGAAAACCGGGATGAAGTTTGCATAGATATTCACGTTCTGATCCGTGCCGCCCAGAAACTTAGTAATGCTTTCATTTTTTACGCCCAGCGTTTTACTTGCTTTAATGATCTCGCGACTTTTAAATGGACTTTTCTGAGCGTAGTAGTCGGAAATAGTTTCAGTTAAAAATACAGGAAGAAAAGTGGTTCCATTGGATGTATCTGCATTTTCGAGAATAAATCCGAAAGGTCTTAGGAGTTTTATTTCCTTTAATCTTTCCTTGTTGATGCGATTAAAATCAAGTTCCAGCTTGTTGTACAATTCGTAGGAATAATTGTCGAATCTGTAGCGGTCGTTATAAGGCTTTCGTCTCACGATTCGTTTCCACATCAGTAGTCCGCGATCTATTTTTCTTTTTACAACAACTGCCGTTTCATATTTGCCACGGTCAAGAGGTACTACAAGAAAAAGAGTATCGCCAGTTGCATTTTGGTGAAAATATTCAGGACTGAGATATAGTTTATAATCTTTATAACCTACATAAGAAACTTCTAACGTATCGGTTGGCCAGGCATCAAAATAGAATGAGAACGTACCGGAAGAGTCGCTTAACTTACCAGCTTTTGCGTTAATGAAATCAATGGAGGCAAAAGGAATACGTTCATCGCTCAGGCCATCTTTGATATAACCCGTTATAACTTTCGATTGGGAATAGCCTATCAAAGCACTAGTACATGATACGATCAAAAGGAGGGTTGAAATAATTATACTTTTCAAAGGACGATGCATCCTCAAAAATACGCCAGAAAATAATAACTGAATTGGTGAATTATTGAATAACTGAGTGATTCTAAGTGAATAGCAGGTTAACAGAATAAACAAATATTTACAAGGTTCATTAAATTACAAAATCAGTCAATCTTTTGTTCAAATCGACAGTGATTTTATTATTAATTACCTATCAGGTGCGATAAATCGTAAGCAACAAAAAGTTAAAACTCTTGGAGTGATCAATTATTTTATATTACTTTGTTTTTCAAAGTACTTTTATATGGATACTTCATCTAAGCCTTTAGATACTTTACAGGATATTAAAAAAATGATGGAGCGCTCAAGTCGCTTCATAAGCCTGAGCGGATGGAGTGGCGTAGGTGCGGGTGTTTGTGCATTAATAGGTGCATGGATGGCTCATGAAAAGTTGGCCTCGTTTGGTGGCTTGGATGTAGAAAGCAGATATTATTCCGTAAATAATCTTGAGTACAATTTGTTTTTAATTGCTCTGGGTGTTTTAGCTGGTGCATTGGTATTGGCTTTCACCTTTACTTATATACGAAGTAAAAAAACGGGCGTTGCGATTTGGGGCTCAAGTGCACGACGACTGTTGTGGAATACTTTTTTGCCAATGGCTGCAGGTGGCGTGTTGATCTTAAAAATGATTGATCTTAATTTTTATACATTAATTGCTCCTACTTGTTTATTGTTTTATGGTGTGGCGCTTGTGAATGGAAGCAAGTACACACTTGGAGAAATCAGGTATTTGGGCTATGCGCAGATATTACTTGGTATGATCAATTGCTGGCTATTGCATTCAGGACTTATTTTGTGGACGATAGGTTTTGGTATCTTGCACATCGTTTATGGATTGGTGATGTGGTGGAAGTATGAGAGGGAGTAATTTGAAAATATGATGATGTGGAAATTTGAAAATGTAGGCGTTAATTGAAAATTGAAAGTGGAAAATTGAAAATGATAAAGAACAGTTTGGGTCTTGGCGTTACGGGTAAAAACTCATAACTCATTACTCATCACTCATAACTTAACATGAAGAATCCGATTGAGAATTTAAATAAAGTGTTTGATAGCCGCGTTCGCCTGGGTATAATGAGTGCCCTGATGGTGAATGAGGAGGTGAATTTTAATGAGCTTAAAGAATTGATCGGTGTAACGGACGGTAACCTTGCTTCACACATGAAAACGCTGGAGGAGAATGCTTACATAAAAGTGCAGAAAGGTTTTATAGGGCGCAAAACAAATACAACTTATTCAATCACCAAGGCGGGTGAAAAAGCTTTCAAGCAACATTTGGAAGCATTGGAAAAAATGATCAAATCCTTAGGGTGATTTTTTTTGTACATAAACTTTGTAATTCAAAGTGCTTTCAATATAACAAACAACAAATCTCATGAACGAACAGCTACGAAAATTGACCTTGTACATCATAGGAGCTTTTCTATTTAATGTTCTTTTTTATCGCGAGCAAATGGCGCTCAATACCGTATTCTTTGATGCTTTTGTTCTTTCGGCCTTGTTTTATCTGTACCCTTCCGCCAGGGCAAATACGATCGTACGTTGGTTATTGGTGGCTAATGTGATTTGCCTTGGCACCCTTTTATTGCATAATACGGTGCTTACGAAATATGCATTTATCTGCACCGTTCTTCTAACAGTTGGCTTTGCTGAATATACTCACCGCTCCGTTTGGTATGCAGGAGGCTCTGTTTTTCTCAATTTCTTTTTATTCATTGGCAATCTTGCGGAAACCGTAAGTGGCGCATTTGGCAAAAAAACAAAACGCAAGTCAAATTGGGCGAAGTATGTAAAGTTTTCAATTATTCCGGTGGCAATAGCGTTTGTGTTCTTTGTTATTTATGCCGGAGCAAACAGTGTATTTGCAAACATTGTAGGAAATGTGGCCAACTGGCTTGAAATAAATTTTGAACGTTTCTTTTTCATGTTCAAACCGGAGAGAATATTCTTCACGCTGTTTGGATTTTACATCATCGGTTCTTTGCTGGCAAAAGCAAGGATCAATTATTTCAGTGTGAACGATGTTGCCCACAGCGATGAATTGGTGAGAAGAAGAAAAACGCTGCGAAGAAAATTCCTGGTGCAACCTATGCCTGTGAAATATTTTTCCATCATTGGTTTAAAGAATGAAAATCTGACGGGCGTGATTAGCCTTGTGTTATTGAATACGCTGTTGTTTTTTGTGAACTGCATTGATATAAACTATGTGTGGATGCACTTTGAGTTTAGTCCCGACAAACCTTTGTATAAGTTGGTGCATGAAGGAACAGGGCTGCTGATCGTTTCCATAATTCTTGCGATGGCTGTAGTCTTGTTTTTCTTTAATGGTAATTTGAATTTTTACAAAAGAAATAAATGGTTGAAATATGGAACGTACTTGTGGATATTCCAAAACGCGTTTCTTGTATTATCGGTATTACTGCGCGATTATTATTACATCCAGCATTATGGATTGGCATATAAAAGAATAGGCCTCTTGTTCTATTTGCTGATGGTGTTGGTTGGATTGATGACAGTATTTGTAAAAGTATATGCGACGAAAACGAGTTACTTTTTGTTTAGAGTAAATGCCTGGGCTGCGGTCGTTCTGCTGGTTGCTGCAACATTTTTTAATTGGGATGTGATGATGGTCAGATATAACCTTGCTCATAGAAATGAAATCACAGCATTGGATACGCCTTTCCTGCTTGGATTATCGGATAGAACCTTGCCTGTATTATATGAAAACAAAGGGGTGTTCATAACCGGTGATTCCGCAGCGGAAGAACACTTGAACGAGAGAGTAAAATGGTATTTGAAAGACCAGGAGCAATATTCATGGCTGTCCTGGAATTATGCTGATAGTAAAGTGAAAAGTTATTTTTCCAACACTAATAAAACTGCTGCGAAATGATAATAGGAAAAATGATGCGAACCGCTCTACGCATTTGGTTAATGGCCGTTATAATAAACGGAGTAATGATAGGTTTTTGGAGTGGCGAGTGGGGCATCGCAGCCGCTATAACAGTTGTTGCTTTAGTGATTACATTGCCGATTCCATTCGCTGCTAAATATTGTCTTAAACTCTCGGTTAGAGTATCAAAATCCATTGCAGTAAGGTTTTCGAATGCTTTTTTCTTTTTGATATTTCTTGCCTCGCTGTTTTGGATCATGCTAATTGCCGGTCTTGACGGTCCAAATATTGTTGATGCAATCTCCAGAGGCCGTGAATTGCCATCGCTCATCGGGTTGAATTTTTTATCCATTTTAATTGCATGCGTTTGTTCTATTGAGCAAATAAACAGGCTGGATGACGTAACTTCAGAGGAGTCAGTTATTTCGTAAAATTCTAAACATGCAAAGCAAATCATTTTCAATTTCAGCGAGACTTAAAGCGTTCGTCTATGCATATAATGGCATTGTAAAATTTGTGAAATATGAACACAATGCATGGCTTCATTTTATAGCGACGATTGCAATAGTGACGTTTTCATTTTACATGAAATTGTCTGCTACAGAATGGATCGCCATTTTATTATGCATCGGTTTTGTATGGACAATGGAGTTGATCAACACAGCCATTGAAAAAATAATGGATCACCTGCATCCTGAAATTCATCTCAACGTAAAACTTATAAAAGACATGGCAGCCGGGGCTGTGCTGATCGCTGCTATCATTTCATTTATAATCGCCTTAATCATTTTCATTCCAAAGTTTTTATGACACGTATCCTTTATTTATCAAAAACAATTCAACGCATTTGCAGCATTAAGAACGAAGCAGAGAAGTTTTTATTCACCAGTTGTTGCTTCAGTATTTTTCTGTCGGTCGCAAGGGTTCTATATACAGGTAAAATAACTTTTCTGTCTTTGTGCTGGAATTTGTTGCTGGCATTTATTCCGTTCTTTATGTCGCGGTTGATGACGAGAAAATTTGTATTCATTCAAAACAAATGGTTGTTCAGCGTGCTGTTTATTGTGTGGCTGCTTTTTGTGCCCAATTCATTTTACATCATCACAGATCTTTTTCATTTGAGCGAATGGCACACTACGCCCATGTGGTTCGATCTTTTGCTTATTATGTCCTTTGCATGGAATGGTTTGCTGCTGGGCATTCTGTCGATCAGGCACATTGAGAAAATGGTTAACGCTTTGTGGATTGTAAAGAATGAGTGGGTGCTGTTGTATCCTGTAATGTTCCTCAATGCGCTTGGTATTTATATAGGAAGATACTGGCGCTACAATAGTTGGGATATTGTTTCCAATCCTTTCAATTTAATGTGCGATATCTATCGTATTATTTTTCACCCGATTCAGAATAAAGACGTGTGGATAATGGTTGCCGGCTGGAGCATTTTCCTCAGCTTGTTGTACGCGGGATTGAAGAAAATGAGTAAGGCTATTGAATAGGCACCAAAACTGTTACACCTAACACTAAATAAATGATTGCACCTTTAAAATGGATGGCTATCATTACAAGCGGCATAGTGGGCTTGTATATTGTTTACATTGTTTACCTGTTTTGTTTTTCTTTTGATTCAGATCGAACATATTCTATGCCAGATCTTATAGACAATTATAAGGCAAACGAAATACGCATAGAACGGGTAACGTTTGTAAATAACATAGTACCACCGGGCGTTGGTGTGGATATAGAGTTTGGCAAATTGAGCCACTTTGCTATCTTCTATAAAAAGGGTGGAACCAAATATTGCGATTGGGATGGAGAATTAAAGTCTCCTAAAACAGACTCCATTCTTCAAAGGCTCCATTGGTCCAGAGGTGATTTAAAGGCATTAAAGCAGCAGCTAGATGCTGCAAATTGCATTTCTGTACGAAGCGGTGAGCCGTGTCAAATTGGTTTTAAAAGAAGCGGCATGGGAATGTATTTTTATAACATTTTCTCGAACCCCATTGCAGATAGTTTGAAGAGCCGGTATAACGATAGCTGTAACTATATCTTATATTCCGATAAAGTGGTGTTTGAATATGACGGCGGTATTATAGGGCCTCATTGTTTCTCCAAAGAAAAATAACCATTAACCCGGGACTCCATGAAAATATTAATCATTAACCCTCCGCACTTATCAATTGGAAGCAGAATGGCAAAAGAACATTTGCCCCCACTTGGTTTACTCTCAATTGCAGGTCCTTTAATCGATGCAGGACACGAGGTGAAATTGCTCGATGCAGACTATCATTTTTTGAAACACAGTAAGGTTGTGTCGCAAATAATAAGATACGACCCAGACGCGATCATGCTTGGACATTCTGGTTCAACATCAGCACAGCCAATCATTAATGATATTACAAATGCTGTGAGACTTATAAATCCGCGGATTAAAATAATTATTGGTGGAGTATTTCCAACTTATCATTGGAAGGAAATTTTGGAACAGAATCCACAAATCGATTACATCGTTTGTGGAGAGGGCGAGGAAATTACTTTGAATCTTATAACGACACTGGCGCAGAATAGTTGTCTGGAAAATATCAAAGGTCTGGCATTTAAACTCAACGGAGTTCCGGTAAAAACAGCACCCGCAGAAAATATTAAGAATCTTGATGCTTTTCGGGTTGCTTGGGAACTGATGGACGGATATAACTACACTTATTGGGGAAAGCGAAAAGCCGTCGTGATACAATTTTCAAGAGGTTGCCCATATCCATGTACCTATTGCGGACAAAGTTTGTTTTGGAAAAAATGGCGGCATCGCGATCCTCAGTTATTGGCAGATGAAATTGAAATGCTCAACAAAAAGTACGGCATAGAAGTGATCAATTTCGCAGACGAAAATCCCTCATCAAATCCGAAAGCATGGCGGCAAGTTCTGGAGGCTTTAATTGCAAAGAACTTGAAACTGATATTAGTTGGTTCGATCCGTGCTGACAATATTGTGCGAGATGCAGAGTTTCTTCATTTGTACAAGAAGGCTGGCTTTGAACGATTTTTATTGGGCATTGAAAATTATGATGAAGTAGTGCTTGAGAAAATTAAGAAAGCTGGAACGGTGTCAAAAGACAAGCAAGCCATTCAGCTTTTGCGTGAACATGGCATACTGTCAATGGCGACATATGTGGTTGGTTTTGGCGAAGAACGCACAAAAGATTTTTACAACAGCTTAAGGCAGTTGTTGTCCTACGACCCCGACCAGGTGCAACTACTTTATGTAACACCACACAAATGGACGCCTTATTTTGAAGATGTAAAAGACAAGGAAATAATCTTAACCGATCAAAGAAAATGGGATTACAAACACCAGGTGATGGCGACTAAGTATTTGCAGCCATGGTTGGTTATTGTGTATGTGAAGCTTATTGAAATAATTATGCAGACCAGACCCAGCGCTTTAAAGAGATTGTTCTTTCATAAAGAAGCCAGATTAAGAAGCGCCATGCGTTGGTACACGCGAATTGGAAGAAGAGTATGGTTCTGGGAGTTGTATCAGTTCTTTTTTGTAACAAAATTGACGAAAGAAAAAATCAAGATGTCGGAGTTCTGGGCTCAATAAAAATTTTGCTTATCCCTTAAACCTAAAACGGCCGGATCATTCCTGACCTGGCCGTAATTTATTTAAAATGGTTGACGGTGTTTTTCTAACAACTTTATTCCAGGTCTATCCTCTCATCCACTGCATTCGCCAAGATACTCGCGGTAATCTTCTTCAGTGGATTTTTGTTTCTGTCAGCATAACCTTTTCTAGCAGATGCTATGTCAATGCAGCTGAATATAGAAGCAACAAACGAAGTATAAGAAGCTTTATTTTTTCCTGCGATATCAAACGCTGTTCCATGATCAGGAGATGTGCGGACAACGTTTAAGCCTGCTGTGAAATTAACTCCTTCACCGATAGCCAATGATTTAAAAGGAATCAAACCCTGATCGTGATACATGGCCAACACGCCATCAAATCTTTCATGCATTCCTCTTGCGAAAAATGCATCGGCACTGTATGCTCCAAATACCAAAGCGTTATTGTTTTGTCTAAATGCTTGTATTGCTGGTTTAATAATTTTTTCTTCTTCATTGCCAATCAAGCCTTCGTCGCCAGCATGTGGATTAAGACCAAGAACGGCAATACGTGGTTTGTCGATGCCAAAATCTTTGATCAGGCTTTCATGCATGATCGCCAGTTTGGAAAGAATCGCTTCCTGCGTAATGTGCTTTGCGATCTCAGCGACAGGCACATGCTCTGTAACCAAACCTACTTTAATGTTTTCTGCCACCATGAACATCAAAACATCTTTTGCCTTCATCGCGTCCTTTAAGTAAGGAGTGTGTCCGGTATAATTAAACTCTTCTGATTGTACATTCTTCTTGTGAATTGGCGCCGTTACCAGACCGTCAATGTGACCGTCTCTTAAAGCCTCTACCGCTACCGTTAAAGATTTTACCGCATACTTACCACCGATTTCATTAAGTTGTCCCGGTGTAATGGCAACCTCTTCTTCCCAGCAGTTGAATATATTTACCTGCTTCGGGCTGATGCGTGTAAAGTCCTTAATGCTTTGGTAGTTGAAGTTTATATCTGATAGTGACTTGCGATAAAAGTTGATCGACTTGTTAGATGCAAATACAATTGGAGTACATTGGTCAAGAAGGCGATTGTCAGATAAAGCCTTAATAATCAGCTCCAAACCAATGCCATTTAAGTCTCCGCAAGAGATCCCGATAACTGGTTTGTGCTGCTCAGAAGAAGTTGTATGCATGCTGTAAAAACAATTTGAGGCTTAAAGGTAAGGAAAATGGAGAGAGGGGAATTGAAAATTGAAAATTGAAAGTTGAAAATTGATGGCGTAATGATTGAATAACCGAAGTGAGTCCGGGGCAGCACCCCCACAGGCCTGCGTACTTCTAACAACTACAAACCAACAACCCCATTTTCAACTTTCAATTTTCAATTCTCCGCCTCGGCTAAACTTTGCCTATTTTTGCCTCACATGTATACACTAAAAAAATCCCTGGGTCAGCATTTTTTGAAGGATGAAAATATCTGTAAAAAGATTGTCAATTCCTTGCAGACGCATCCATATAAACAATTGCTGGAAGTGGGCCCGGGCGGTGGGGCGCTTACAAAATACCTGATCGAAATTCCGGATATTACTTTTAAGGCAGTGGAGCTGGATGACGAAAAAGTAGAGTTTCTCCATAAAACATATCCTGTTTTAAAGGACAAGATCATTCACAAAAGTTTCCTGGATGTTGACAAACCTTTTGAGGGTAAGTTTACAATCGTGGGCAATTTCCCGTACAATATTTCTACGCAAATACTTTTTAAAGTGCTGGAATGGAAAGACGATGTTGAAATTGTCGTAGGCATGTTTCAGAAGGAAGTGGCCCAACGCGTGGCTTCATCTTCCGGCAATAAAGTGTACGGCGTACTAAGTGTGCTGGTGCAGGCTTTTTACAAGGTGGAGTATTTGTTTGACGTGCATCAAAATTGCTTCAACCCACCACCCAAGGTAATGAGTGGCGTTATTCGACTGGTGCCAAGAACAAATGTTCCTGAAATGAAAAGTGAAAAAGCATTTTTTAACCTGGTAAAAACTGCCTTTAACCAGCGCCGTAAAACATTGCGTAACGCCGTAAAAGGGTTGTTTACTCCCGAGGTTTTGAAAGATGAAATTTTTAATAAACGTGCCGAGCAATTGACGATTGAGGATTTTGCGAAGCTTACTTTTTCAATGAACTACTAACAATTAAAAAATCAAAAGTAAAAAGTGCACATTCTAAGAGGCGTTAAAGAAATGAAGCGGTTTTTGACTTCTGATTTTTTAATTTTGACTTTAAGTTAACTACAATGAAGGCCATTATAACAGCTAAGGTACACGACTATTTAAAAGAAAGGCTTGCTGAGAAAGGATATGAGGTGATTTATGCTCCGCAAATAACTTACGATGAGTTAAAGGAAAACATTTCGGATGTTGATGGTTTAATTGTTACCACCCGGTTAAGAATTGATAAGAATATTTTGGATGCGGCTCCAAAACTCAAATGGATCGGGCGATTGGGTAGCGGCATGGAACTGATCGATGTTGCTTATGCGGAAAGCAAAGGCATACAGTGTGAAAGCAGCCCGGAAGGGAATAGGAACGCTGTTGGCGAACACGCACTAGGCCTGTTGCTGAACATGATGAACAAAATTTCCATCAGCCAGCAGGAAGTGAGAGAGTGGAAATGGATACGTGACGCCAATCGCGGTACTGAGCTTACAGGAAGAACAGTTGGATTAATTGGCTTTGGAAATACAGGACAGGCATTTGCCAAAGTGCTTTCTTCTTTTGATGTTACCGTTCTTGCTTATGACAAATACAAATATGGTTTTGCCAAAGGCAATATTCATGAAGCGAACCTTGAGCAGATCGGCAGGTATGCAGATGTAGTGAGTTTCCACGTACCGCTAACAGAAGAGACGCGTCACATGGCGAATGATGAATTCTTCAACAGTCTTCAGCAGAAACCATATTTCCTCAATTGCAGTCGTGGCAAAGTGCATGACACCGCCGCGGTCATCAATGCTTTGAAAAATGGTAAAATAACTGCTGCGGCATTGGATGTTTTGGAAAATGAAAAGCTCGATACATATACACCTGAGCAGAAAGAGCAACTTGATTGGTTGCTCGCGCAGCACAACGTAATTGTCACTCCCCACATCGCCGGCTACAGCCATGAAGCGTTTTATAAAATGGCGAAAGTGGTGCTGGATAAGCTTGGCTTGTAATTAATAATTAATAAAGAATAATTAATAAGGCGGCATTCAGTATTGAATGCCGCCTTTGCTTTATCGCAGAAAATATAAAATAGCTGCAAATCATTTCGCAGCCTTCTATTAATTATTCTTTATTAATTATTAATTACAATTCTTCTTCTCTCTCCAGCAACAAAATCGCGCCCTGAGGCACTATATAATATTTATCACCTTCGTAGATTACTTCTGTGGCGCCGCTTAAAAGAAAGATGGCGAGGTCGCCCTCTTTGGCTTGTAACGGGATGTATTTTACTTTATCATCATCCTGTTTCCATGGTTCGTCTTCTGTTGGAACTGGAATCGCATATCCGGGGCCTGTTTTGATGATATAGCCTTGTTGTACTTTTTCTTTCTCTTGTATGCCCGGTGGTAAGTACAAGCCGCTTTCTGTTCGCTCATTAGGTTTGGTTAAACGAATCAATACACGGTCTCCTATTACGATCAGCTTCTTTATTTTATTGTCGTTTGTGATATGCATTGTGGCATTAGATTTTAAACAAAGTTAACGTTTAACGCAAAACGCAGAATGCCTAACGCTTAGCGGTGCGTGCTTAAGCTGAACAGGGCTGAGCTGCGCTTTTGGCGTTAAGCATTGAGCGTTAGGCGTTACGCCAGGCTTGGTTTAACAAAAAATTACACGCGCCTCTTTTGACCCTTGCCAAAATAGGTTAACTTTATTTTCTACTAAACAAGTATAATCATGGAAGATAAGAAAGCAACAATATTATTGTGCGAAGATGATCAGAACCTTGGATTGGTCTTGAAAAATTACCTTGAGCTAAACGATTATGATGTAGTATTGGAAAGAGATGGCCGCCTTGGTCTCGCAGCTTTTCAACGCCAAAAATTTGACCTCTGCCTTCTGGACGTTATGATGCCACACATGGACGGCTTTACACTTGCAGAAGCAATCCGCGATGTAGATCCTGAAATCCCTTTGTTCTTCCTGAGTGCAAAGACAATGAAGGAAGACATTATTCAAGGATACAAACTTGGCGCAGATGATTATATCACTAAACCGTTCGACAGCGAAGTTTTATTGCTAAAAATAAAAGCGATCTTAAAACGCAATGAAGATCTGAACAAAGAGCAGGAAAATAAAGAATACAATTTGGGCTCTTATCATTTCAATCCCAAACTGCGTGAACTGAGCCACGGTGGCAAAACACAAACACTTTCTCCTAAGGAAAATGAGTTGTTGAAAATGCTTGCCGAGCACTTGAATGACCTACTTCCAAGAGACCAGGCATTGAAGAAAATATGGGGCAGCGATACTTATTTTAACGGTAGAAGCATGGATGTGTACATTGCGAAATTGCGCAAATACCTAAAGGATGATGATAAAATTGAAATCGTTAACATCCACGGAAATGGCTTCCGTCTTGTAGTACAGGAGTAATTGTTTAAATGAATGATAAATAAAAAGACAGAGTTTTTGCTCTGTCTTTTTATTTTGCCTAACGCCCAATACTAAACGCTCAACGCGGTTCCAATAGTTCGGAGTTCTTGTGTTGGGCGTTAAACTTTCAGCGTTTTCGCCGTTGTTGGTATCGAAGCAAAGCTTGCCGCGCAGGCATACCAACAACAATTGTGCAGTCATCTGTTGGTGAGCCATGCACAAAAGCAGCCCCTCCACATCAACAGCGGCGGTCTGGGTCCCTATTAAACATTCGGCGTTACACGTTCCACTTTCTCTTCCGCTTCTTCAAACAAACTCAACGGAATGGCTTCTTCAGCCGTTTTCTTGTGCGTTAAACTATTGATCAAATCAGCAATTAAAGCCGTCCATCCGGTTTGGTGGTTGGCGCCAAGTCCGGTGCCGGTATCGCCGTGGAAATATTCGTAGAACAATACAAGGTTCTCGTTGCCTTTTTGCTTGTAGAACCAGTTATATTCTCCGTTATAACGTCGTTCATTGTTTTCGTCTTTTTCAAACAAACTAATAACACGCTGCGTTAATTCGTCGGCCACTTCTTCCAGGTTTAATTTCTTGCCACTACCGGTAGGATATTCTACCATTACGCTGTCTCCATAAAACTTTCCGTATTTTCTGATGGACTGAATGATGAGGTAGTTGATCGGCATCCACACAGGACCGCGCCAGTTACTGTTTCCACCAAAAATATCAGAAGTACTGTCACCCGGATCATATTGAATCGTGTGATCAATTCCGCCAAGCGTTATACTGTATGGATTTGCTTCATGGTATTTCGATAAAGCTCTTATGCCACCCGGAGAAAGAAAATGATCTTCATTCAACATTTTCTCCAGCAGGTAAGTGAGCTTTTCGCGAGGCACAAGAGATAGTAAGATCTTCTCTCTGTCGCCGCGCTCTTCGTTTGGCCAGAAACGATTATTCTTTTTTCTGTATCCTTCAAACCACGAAATACGTTTCGTGAAATCCTTCAGTTTATCGAGCATATTTCTCTCAATAATTGACACAGCAAACAATGATGTAAGACCAACGATTGATTGTATACGCAAAGGCATAGGAGCCTCGCCCGGAAGATTAAGAATGTCATAGAAGAACTTGTCTTCCATGTTCCACATCGTATGTTCGTTGAGCGCTTCTGCGATCAAAACAAAGTGCTCAAAAAACTTGGTGCCAGCGTCTTCAAAGCCAATATCTTCCATCGCAATTTCAAGCGCAATATCCATCATGTTCAACGCATACATTCCCATCCAGCCGGTACAATCAGCTTGCTCCAGTTTCATTTCAGGGGTGAAGTAATGGCTGCGATTAAACACGCCTATATTATCAAGGCCAAGAAATCCGCCTTCAAAAATGTTGTTTCCACGAACGTCTTTACGGTTGATCCACCAGGTAAAATTGATGATCAGTTTTTGGAAAATTCTTTTCAGAAAAACAATATCTCCTTTCCCTGTTTTTTCTTTTTCTATTCTGTATACCTGCATCGCTGCCCATGCATGCACAGGAGGATTCACATCGCTGAAGTTCCACTCGTAGGAAGGAATTTGTCCATCTGGCTTCATGTACCACTCACGCATAATGAGCAGGAGTTGATGCTTTGCAAAATTGGCATCAACAAGCGCCATGGGTATACAATGAAAAGCGAGATCCCATGCGGCATACCACGGATACTCCCATTTGTCTGGCATGGCAATGATATCCTGGTTCTTTACATGTTGCCACAAGTGATTCCGCCCTTGATTCCTGTTTGGGTGAATAGGTGAAAGTCCATCAGGAACCGTGAGCCATTTTTCTACATCGTAACGATAGTATTGTTTGCTCCAAAGCAATCCAGCCAATGCTTGTCGCTGCACCTGGAAAAGATCTGACCGCGGATCACTTTTCAATATCGAGCGATAGAAAATATCGGCTTCTTCTTTTCTTGTTTTAAAAATGTTTTCTGCGCCGTGGCCAAAAGGAGTTTCCAGCGCTGATTTTGAGAGGCGACAATAAATTGTTTTCGTTTCGCCGGCAGGTACATGCAGTTTGTATACAGGCGCAAATTTTGTCCCCGATTTCTTTTTGTGAAGCTCCTCAACATTTTCTCCATTGACGATGGCCCTATGAAATGCATCTTTCACAAAAGGCGTGTCATTTGGCAAGTGCATCACCTTTTCTTTATTGGTCTCATTTTCTGTAAAGAAACAGGTATCTGCAGGCTGAAAATAGAAGTAGTATTTGCCGAGACGCTCATGCTCTGCCACAACGGAATTCTTATTGTTGTGCGTGATAGATGGTTTTTTTTCGTCGCCACCTTCGCCCCATCTATTGTGGAACCATAATGTAGGAAGTACGGTTATTTCTGCTTCTTTGTGGTAACGGTTTTTAACATCAATCTTTATAAAAATATCTTGAGGGCCTTGCTTGGCATAAGTAATGTACACGTCATAGTATTCATTGTTATTGAAGATGCCAGTGTCAAGAAGTTCGTACTCTGTTTCCGCTTTGCTACGTTTGCGGTTCTTTGCTAAAAGTTTGTTGTATGGATATTCCTGCTGCGGATATTTGTACAGGAATTGCATGTAATAATGCGTTGGTACATTATCGAGGTAGTAGTATAATTCTTTTACATCCTCTCCATGATTGCCTTCGCTGTTAGTAAGTCCGAATAAGCGCTCTTTAAGTATGGGATCTTTGCCGTTCCAAAGTGCAATGGCAAAGCATAGATTTTGAAAGTAGTCAGAAATTCCGGCGAGGCCATCTTCGCCCCATTTATACACCCGGCAAGCTGCGTGGTCATGCGGAAAATAGTTCCAGGCATCTCCGTATAAACTGTAATCTTCTCTTACTGTTCCCCATTGGCGCTCGCTTAAGTAAGGTCCCCATTGTTCTAACGGCACAGGTTTCTTCGCGTTTACTGTTAGTCGCTGATGTTCTGCTGTCATGATTTTTCTATTTAAACTTGGCTTTCATTCGTCACACTGCAATAAAAATGCCTTCAAAAAGCAGAATATTCTGATTTCAAATTTCTAATGCAGTTTTCTTTTTTGCATATGGCAACTAACGCTATAAAAAGATACGATAGAATTATCAAAAATCAGCAACAAAAATATAACTTTTAAATTTTGGTGATTCATGTCCTTCCAGCCACAGTAAGGAGTTAACGAGTTGTTACACGTAAATATTGTTTTCAGGTTTTGAATTTGAAAATTTGAAAATATGGGAATTTGAAAATTCTTTAAGTGCATCCCGTTGAATTCTTTATTTACCTTCCGGATATTTGGAGAGTTAAATTTTAGAAATGAAAAGTTATGCAGAAAGAATTTTCAAATTATCATATCCTCAAATTTTCAAATTAAATTAGCGTATGCCATTGACATTTCCCATACAGAATATTCTTTTTCTTGATATTGAAACCGTTTCGCAGTTCCCGACTTATGATATTGTGCCAGAAGGCTGGAAGTATTTGTGGCAAAAGAAAGCAGACATTTTACTACGCAATAAAGAAGACGATACAGCGGAGTCAATTTATCCCCGAGCAGGCATTTATGCAGAATTCGGAAAGATCGTTTGCATCTCTTGCGGCTTTATTACAGGGCATGGAGAGGAGAAAAAGATTGCTTTAAAATCTTTTTATGGAGATGATGAAAAGAAATTGCTGACTGATTTTAACGCGATGCTCAATAGGTGGGCCAACGACGACAGCAAATATCTGTGCGCACACAATGGCAGGGAGTTCGATTTTCCATACATCTGCCGTCGTCTGATAATAAACGAACTGCCTATAGCATGTGCATTGAACATGCAGGGCAAAAAACCGTGGGAGATAAAACATCTCGACACCATGGATATGTGGAAGTTTGGCGATTATAAGAATTACACCTCACTCGAACTGATGGCGCACAGCCTCGGTGTACCAACGCCCAAAGATGATATTGATGGAAGCATGGTGGGTGAAGTATATTGGAAGTTGAAAGACATAGAACGCATTGTAAATTATTGTCAGAAAGATGTAGTTACCGTCGCGCAGGTTTTTCTTAAACTAAATGGCGAAGCAATGATCACCGATGCGAATATTGAAATAAAATAAAATCGTTACAAATGAGCAACAGAACAAATTATTCATCAGGAGCAAAGTGGGAAGATATCGTAGGTTATAGCCGTGCTGTAAAAGTAGGTAACGTTATCGAGGTAACCGGCACTGTAGCAGTTGATGATGATGGAGACGTTGTGGGTGATGACGATGCATATGCGCAAACAAAATTTGCGATTGAGAAAATTCAGAAAGTGTTGCTGCAAGCCGGCGCCACTCTTGAGCATGTAGTAAGAACTCGTTTGTTTGTAACAGATATTTCCCGCTGGGAAGAATATGGAAGAGCGCACGGAGAATTTTTTAAAGACATCAGACCTTGCTGCTCAATGATAGAAGTAAAAGGCTTGATCGATCCGGATTATTTGGTGGAAATTGAAGCGACGGCAATAATTGAATAAACTGAATAGACTGAATAAACTGAATGGTTGACTGTTGGATGCAAAATCGAAAATCAAACACTCAGTTTATTCAGTCTATTCAGTTTATTTAATGATTCGCCCCACCGCTTGTATAGCTTTCTCCAGCCTCTCTTCATAAGAACCACTCACCTCCGCCCATGGTACGTTTTGATTAATAAGAATGTCTTTGTAGATATGATATAATTTTTCTCTTGTAGCAAGATCAGGGTATTCACGGAGTTCATCCTTTACCCATGGCATGTCTACATCGCAGAGCAGATATAGGTCATAATTTCTGTTTACAATTTCATCAAGAATAAACTGATCACATTTGCCAAACACAAATTCGCTCCATACTTTCATCACATACATATCTGTGTCGATAAAAAGTAACGGCGTTCTGCTGGGTTCTGTTTGTTCTTCAGACAATTCGTCAAGGCCCTTATTTTCCAGGCTTATTTGCCCCTTCGCAATCTTCAGTAAGTCTTCATAAGTATATTGTTTGCCATTTTGTAGCAAGTATTCTCTCGCATATTCCTTTACCCAAATGGTATTGAAATGCTTTGCGAGCAATTGGCATAGCGTGCTTTTTCCTGTGCTTTCAGGCCCTATTATTACTATCTTTTTAATTCGCTTCATGCTTAACTTTCTTTGACCATGTAATTAATCCCGCTATTGCTAAACCTAATAATACTAAATATTGAAAACTTGTAAAAGCAAATCCCTTGATATAATAGAGAGGAATGGATGCAATGTTTGTAATGATCCACCAGATCCAGTTCTCCAGCTTCTTTTTTGCCATCAATAACATGCCAGTATAAGCCGCCGCAGAAGCGAAACCATCTGCCAAAGGCACAGTGCTGTTTGTAAAATGTTTTAACACAAGAAAAAGAACCGCCCAGCAGCCAACAAAGAACAGCAAACTGAAGGTCCATTCTTTTCCACTGCTTTTTGTGATGTGTAAGACAGTTTCCCCTTCTTTCTTTTTGCCCCACATTACCCAGCCAATTATACTCATGACAGTATAGTAGAAGTTAACTGCGGACTCCGCATATAACCCTGCGATAATGCATATGTATACGTAAATAACGGTGTTAATAATACCCGTAGGATAAACCAGTATGTTTTCTTTGCGTGAGTAAAGAACAGAAATAATACCAAATACAACGGCAACAAACTCAAGCGGAGTCGTGCCTTTGATGCCTTCTATAAAGTTTGAACAGGTTTCTGTAAAATTCAAGAGTTAGCTTTTGGATTTTAAAAAATAAAAACGCTCAAAGATATACAATGAGTAAACAAATTTATAGGCATTTAAATAATAAAGGCACTAACCACGCGGTTAATGCCTCTGTTATTTTCGAAATTATGTTGAATGATCGTGGATCGTGAGTAGGTTAATTATAGAAACTTCTCACCTTTTTTGCGTTTCACTTCTGCAACGTAATCTTTGATCTCTTGTTCTTTGTTCTTTTTGCTGATCAACAATACATCTTCTGTATCTACAATAATGAAATCATCAGCGCCTTGTAAAAGAACGAGCTTGTTATTTGGTGCATGAACCATGCAGTTGGTAGCGTCAATTACAATTACATTATTTCCTGCAACAGCATTTCCTAAGTAATCTTTCTCAAGATTATCATAAGCACTGTTCCATGTACCTAAATCGCTCCAGCCAAATGACGAAGGAATGATGTACACGTTATCTGCTTTCTCCATAATACCAAAGTCTATAGAGATGTTGGTGCACTGAGGATAGATTCTCTCAATTGCAGTCTGTTCATTGCTCGTATTAAAACTGTCTTTTTCCGCAGCAAACACCTCATACATTTCCGGCAGATACTTTTCAAAAGCTGTAATAATATTTTTCACTTGCCACACAAAAATGCCCGCGTTCCAAAGGAAATCACCGCTTGCAAGGAAAGTTTTCGCCAGCTCCAGGTTGGGTTTTTCTGTGAATGTTTTAACTTTAAACACATTGTCGCTTACAGCATGTTGTTCGTATTGAATGTATCCGTAGCCAGTGTTCGGGTGTGTTGGCTTAATGCCCAATGTAATAAGCGCATTATGCTTTTCCACAAAACGTAAAGCTTCCATGGAGACTTTCGTGAAGGCGGTCACGTCTAGAATCAAATGATCAGACGGGGCTACGATCAGCGATGCGTTTGGATCTTGCTGCAGTAACTTAAATGCCATGTATGCGATACATGGAGCGGTATTTTTTCTGGAAGGTTCAGCCAGAATGTTTTCATCTTTAATATCTGGCAGTTGTTCCTTTACTGTTTTTGTATATTCTTGTGAGGTAACAATGAAAATATTTTCTTTGGGAACAAATCCCGCGAAACGCTCATATGTCCATTGGATAAGCGTTTTACCCGTATTCAGGATATCAAGAAATTGCTTCGGATGATGAGTTCTGCTCTTTGGCCAAAAACGGCTGCCTATTCCTCCAGCCATAATAGCAACATAATGGTGCTTATTCATTACTGTTCTTCTTAAGGTTTAACGCGATTTTTTAAGGATGGCAAGATAAGGATAAGCAACTAGAAATTAGGAATTAGGAATTAGGAATTGGTGGGGAACGCGTTCATTTACCTTATTTATAACTTTCAAACATCAATTCTAAATCCTAAATTCTAATTCCTGATTAGATCAATCCTTCTTTTACCAGGTCATGTAAATGAATGATTCCGCAATATTTATTGTTTTCTGCAACCACCAGTTGGGTAATATCGTATTTGCGAAGCTGATCAAGAGCGTCTACCGCAAGTGCGTCAGCTTCAATCATCTTAGGTCCTTTCGACATTATATCTGTAGCCGTCACGCTGCTTATTTCAGTTTCTTTTTCAAGCATTCTGCGCAAATCTCCATCCGTTATCACACCCTGTATCTGTTTGTTTTCGTCAACAACCACGGTCATTCCCATTCTGCCTTCGGAAATAGAAATGATTATTTTTTTGATGCCATCTGTAGGTAACACAAACGGTTTCGGGTTATTGACGTAAATATCCTGAACACGTAAGTATAGCTTTTTGCCCAGCAATCCGCCCGGATGGAATTTTGCAAAATCATCCCCGGTAAATCCGCGCAGCTCCATAAGACAAACAGCCAGAGCGTCGCCCATTACCATTTGTGCAGTGGTGCTGCTAGTTGGTGCAAGATTATTGGGACACGCTTCCTGGGAAACGGTTGTGTTCAATATGTACGTAGCGTTTTGGCATAGAAAAGATCTTTCGTTGCCTACCATTGCAATAATCGGATTGCCAAAATTCTTTACCAGCGGAACCAGTACTTTGATCTCCGGACTTTCGCCGCTTTTGCTGATGATCATCACAATGTCATCTTGTTGGATCATTCCCAGGTCGCCGTGGATGGCGTCGGCCGCATGCATGAAAAGGCTCGGTGTGCCGGTGGAATTTAGCGTAGCAACGATCTTTTGCGCAACAACGGCACTTTTTCCAATGCCACTGATAACCAATCGCCCAGTCGTCGCATAAACAGCGTTTGCTGCATTTATAAAATCATCGTTTATGTACTGCGCGAGCCCTGCAACTGATTCAGTCTCAAGACTTATCGTTCGCAAAGCTATCTGCCTTATCTGTTCTTTCGTCATGATGGATGCAAAAATAGCAAACATCACGACTCGCTTAAGTATTAGTTTGTTATGAAAAATGTATTATTAAAGTTTACATATCAGGTTTTTTAGCTAAGCGACTAAAAAAATAACCATTTGGAGGTGTTTTAGCTAAACATTTGAAACAGAAGGATGTAAGCTGTAGTGTCAATGTATCACGGAAAGTTTGTCCTTAAAAGTTGCATGTTTGTGAAATACATCATTTTAATCGATATGTTTTTTTAGTAACTTCGCCAACCTTAAAAAATCCTGCCTTTATTTCCTTATCTTTCTACGATCCAGCTTGCCACGCGGCAGAATTATTTAAGGGTGAGAGAAAAAAGAGAAATAATTTATTGTGAGGAGGAAAATTTAAGAAATATGGCCACAACAGCTAAAAAAGCTACTTCAAAAAAAGCATCCGCTAAATCTATTGAAAAAGCAGCCGCTCAATACAACCTGAAAGAATGCTTGCAGGAAAACTTTGGATTTAACGGGTTTAAAGGCAATCAGGAAGCAATCATTCAATCGCTACTTTCCGGAAAAGATACATTCGTAATTATGCCAACCGGCGGTGGAAAAAGCTTGTGTTATCAGCTTCCGGCTGTTATGAGCGAAGGTGTGGCAATTATTGTTTCTCCACTTATTGCTTTGATGAAAAACCAGGTAGACCTGGTTCGCGGCTACAGCAGCAATGATGAAGTAGCGCACTTCTTAAATTCTACGCTTACAAAAAAAGAAATTCGTGAAGTACACGATGATCTTTTAACAGGCAAGACGAAGCTTTTGTATGTGGCGCCTGAAACACTTACAAAACAAGAGAATCTCGAACTTTTTAACGGACTCACCATATCATTCTTTGCAGTAGATGAAGCGCACTGTATATCCGAATGGGGCCATGACTTCCGCCCGGAGTACAGAAGATTGCGTGAAATGATGGATCAGATCAACCCTGATATTCCTGTAATTGCGTTAACTGCAACAGCTACTCCAAAGGTGCAAAGCGACATCGTGAAAAACCTTGGTTTGCGCGAGCCGAACATATTCATGTCTTCTTTTAACAGGTCGAATTTATATTATGAAATTCAACCGAAGATCAAGAAAGAAGACACGATCAAGAACATGGTGAAATTCATTGTTCAGAATAAAGGCAAGAGCGGCATCATCTATACACTGAATAGAAAAACAACCGAGGAACTTGCAGATATTCTGGTGGCAAATGGCATCAAGGCTGTTGCGTACCACGCGGGATTTGACAGTAAGATTCGCGCAGAAAGACAGGATATGTTCCTCAACGAAGATGTGCAGGTAATTGTTGCCACCATTGCATTTGGAATGGGCATCGATAAGCCGGATGTTCGTTTTGTAATTCACTACAACATTCCAAAATCAATCGAGAACTATTACCAGGAAACCGGTCGTGCGGGTCGTGATGGTTTGGAAGGAAAATGTATTCTTTACTACTCACATAAGGATGTTTCCAAAATCGAACATTTAATGCGCGACAAGCCATTAAGTGAAAGAGAAGTGGGCGCACAATTGATCGGAGAAACAGTTGCTTTCGCAGAAAGCGGTGTTTGTCGTCGTAAAACATTGCTAAGCTATTTTGGTGAAGATTGGAAAGTAGACAATTGCAACAATTGCGATAACTGTTTACATCCAAAAGAGAAAGTAGAAGCGAAAGAGAATGCTGCGAAAGTATTGAAAACAGTGAAAGCCCTGGATGAACGTTTCGCAACAGACTACACTGTAAACATTATCACAGGCAAGCTTACGCCACAAATACAAATGTACCGCCACGAAGGCATTGCGGAATTTGCAATAGGCAACAACGAACCCTACCACTACTGGAATTCTTTGATACGTCAGATGTTGCTCGAAGGCTTGTTGTCTAAGGATATTGAAGACTATGGTGTATTGAAGTTTACACCAAAAGGAGAGAAGTTCCTGAAGAAGCCAACATCATTCAAAATTGTGCTCAACAATTTATTTGAAGATGCAAACGAAGATGACGAAGAAGGTGAATCAAGCGGCGGTGCCGCTGCAGCAGATGAAAAGCTGTTTGAAATGCTCAAAGAACTTCGTCAAAAAGAAGGAAAGAAAAAATCGCTGCCACCGTTTGTTATTTTCCTTGAAAGCTCATTGCACGATATGGCAACAATGTTCCCGACAACCGTTGAGGAACTTGAAAAATGTTCAGGTGTAAGCAAAGGAAAAGCCATTCGCTATGGTAAACCATTCATTGAACTCATAGCTAAATATGTAGAAGAAAATGATGTGGTAAAACCAGACGACTTCATCATGAAAAGTGTGGTGAACAAAAGCGGCAACAAGGTTTACATCATTCAACAGGTTGATAAAAAAATTGGGCTTGAAACAATTGCGAAGAATAAGGATATGAAGATGGAGCAATTGCTTGAAGAAATGGAAACAATTGTAGCAAGCGGCACGAAGCTGAATCTTGATTATGCCATCAATGAAATGGTTGATGAAGATGACCAGCAAGATATATTAGATTATTTTAAAGGTTGTGAAACAAGCGATCTTAAATTGGCACAAGATGAACTTAGTGACTTGAGTTTAGACTGGGAACAATTGAAGATAATGCGTATCAAATTCCTTGCGCAGTATGGCATGTAAGCCTGTTGCAAAAAATAATTTTAAAATTTTTTCGCAGAATAGTGATTATTTAATAGAAACCCCTATTTTTGCGTCCCGCTTCGATGAAAGAGGTACTATAAAAGAACTAAATTTGTTGAAGTAAAAGGATGGTGCGGTAGCTCAGTCGGTAGAGCAAAGGACTGAAAATCCTTGTGTCGCCGGTTCGATCCCGGCCCACACCACAAAAAAAAGTCTCCTGATTTCAGGGGACTTTTTTTATGTTCTTCATCTCTAAATAAGAGTGTTAAACGTACGGGTATCCTTAGTGAAACTTGTGTCCTTAGTGCCTCAGTGGTTTATATTCGAGTCTCCAATTTTCCAATCTTTCTCTTTAATAGTCCCCAATCCGTAGTTGACCTACACAGCCGCAACGCGTTCTTAAAATGGCTCACTGCTTTACCATTATCAATCCCTGAATACAATTCTCCCAACAAAGCCTGATACAAATAATGATCATTCAACTCAAGCTTCTCCGCTTCAACAATTGCAGCTTCTTTACCTCTCGCTTTTGAGAATGCGTAAGTTCTGTTAAGCGCCGCAACGGGAGAATATTCCAGCGAAAGCAAATGATTATACAATTGCAAAATACTTTCCCATTTTTCAATACAATCTGTCTTAAGCGTGTGCCAAAAAGCTATCCCCGCTTCAAGGTGATATTGAGAAAGATTATTTCCTGTAGATGCCAGATTCATGTAGTGTTCACCCTGCGCAATCAATTCAGCGTTCCATAAGCTTTCATCCTGATCGTCATATAAAATCATTTCACCTTGCGGGTCAACTCTCGCATCAAAACGTGAAGCTTGAAAACTCATCAGTGCTAGCAATGCATTTACCGCAGGCATATTTGTTTGCTCATTTTCTGTAAGCATATGCGTAAGCCGCATTGCTTCCGCACATAGGTCTTTACGCAAAACAGTTTGATGGCTGAGAGAATAATAGCCCTCATTAAACAATAAGTATAATGTTCGTAAAACAGATTGAAGCCGACTGTCAATTTCTTCTGCATTTGGAAATTCAATGCTGATGTTTTCGGCCCGCAATTTTTCTTTCGCACGGAATAATCGTTTGTTGATGTTTTCTTTGTTGGTCAAAAAAGCGTCAGCGATTTCCTCGATACCAAAACCGCAAAGAATACGCAATGCAAGCCCTATTTGAGCTTCAGACGATATAGCAGGATGGCAGATTGCAAACATCATTTGCAACTGACTGTCTGTAATATTTTGAGAAGAAAGATCTATTTCAAATTCTTCCGCGCTGTTTGTCGAACGCCTTAATTGAGCAGCGATCTTTTCATTGAAAACAGCATCTCGTTTAAGTTGATTTTTGGCCTTGTTTTTTGCAACAGTATATAACCAGGCAACGGGATTTTCTGGTAGTCCTTTTATTCCCCATAATTCAGATGCCGCAAGAAATGTATCGCTTGCAATGTCTTCAGCAACTTCTATATGCTCAATACCCAATAGCTTACAAAGCACAGCAGTAATTTTTCTGTACTCTGTTCTGAAAAGATGCGGTATGAGTTGCTGATTTTCCATAAACGGTAGGGGCGAATCGCATTCGCCCATTACTTCGAATTGCATTCGCCTATTGCAATGAATCACATTCGCCCCTATAAATTTTCCGATGACTAAATTACGTCAAACTCCCTCACTTCAACCGAAGTGCCATCAGATGCAAGGATCGGGCATCCTTCTGATAATTTAACAGCTTCTTCAATAGTTTCTGCCTTCACCACAATGTAGCCAAGAACAGATTCTTTGATCTCCGTAAAAGGGCCGTCTGTTACAACATTTCCTTTCTTTACAACTTTGCCCGCAGGATTTAAACGGTTACCACGGCTGCTCAATTTGTTTTGTGCAGCAATACTGCCAACCCAATCCATCCATTTTTGTGTTCTGGCTTGCATCTGTTCAGGTGAAGCTTGTCCCAGGTCTTTGTAGTCTGCTCTGAATAAGAAAATAAAATCTTTCATTGTAATAAGTTTTAATTGTTTCAATAAACAACAATCGAATGTTTACAAACTGGACAACGGGTATCGTTTTTCGACAGGTAATTTCCGAAGCGAAAAAGTTGGCTATTTTTCCGCAAACAAATGGCTCAGTTTTTGAAATATTTCACACCGTCGGATCGAAAATTTAAAACTAATATCTTTACCGTTCAACTTATGAAAAAAATAATCTTCATTTTAAGCCTTTGTTACATGGCTATATCATGTAATAACACCAATGGTAATACGAAAACAGCCGCTGCTGATAGTAGTGCAAAAAATGAAACCATTGCGGAAATTCCGGAGAAGCGCGCTACCGTGAATGCCAAGCCGGTAATGGTCTTTGAAAAACCTGTGGCGGACAATTTGAATAAATGGAAATTCAGCGTAAAACTGTACGAGACAGATTATTCGTTTAAGTATAGAGTGGAAATGCAATACCAGGAAGTAACCGGAGTCGACACGATAACATTTCCCAACCTTGGATATGCGCCTCGTCCTGTTCTGAAACAAGGTACGGACCCTTATTCCTGCATAATCGGATTTAAAGATAACGGCGGCGATTTTAAGCCTTATAAGTTGGTTATTGCAGAGAACGATGAATTGTCTATAAAAACACTAAAGCATTACTCCGTAACGCGTTCTTCTGCTCCGGCAAAATAACCGTTTGCAACAATAGAAATAGCGCCCGGATAATGTCCGGGTTTTCTTTTTTATACTACTGACATACCGTTGTCACAACCTGTTACTTACTTTGTGTAAAGACAGAAGCTCCGGTTTCAGTTTTGACTTTTTCTTTTTGACTTTTTACTTTTAACTGCCATGACACTTTCAGACCTCAAATATCTCCGGCTGCATAATCAGTTGATCAGTCAGCAGCCATATGCCAATGCCGGCGATGTCGTTGCTAAGCTCGGTGCCATGCAGGCGCAGGATTATGCGGCTGCAAAATGGGCGATTGGATTGCGTTTACCCGACGCTACCGATGAAGATATTGAGGAAGCAATAGCTCAAAAAACCATCGTTCGCACATGGGCATTGCGCGGAACTCTTCATTTCCTCGCAGCGGCAGATATCCACTGGATTTTATCGCTGATCGCTCCAAGACTAAACAGCTTGCACGCTAGCCATTACAAGCGTTTGGAGCTTGATAAAGACATTCTTGCAAAAAGCTTTTCGACGATTGAAAAAGCCTTGCGCAACGGGAAGCAACTAACCCGCACAGAGCTCGCAGTTATACTGAACAAAAAGGGAATTGCCACCAATGATCTGCGCATGAACTTCATCTTATTAAGGGCCTCATTGGACAAACTAATCTGCTTTGGAGAAAGAAATGGGAAGCAGTTCACTCACACGCTGCTTGACGAGTGGGTGCCATCGGGGAAGCCGATTAACAAAGACGAAGCTCTTGCAATGTTAGCGGAACGTTACCTTTTCAGCCATGCGCCCGCCACGCTGAGAGATTTTGTTTGGTGGTCCGGTTTTCCCCTCACAGAAGCCAAAATAGCTTTTGCAATGGTCGATGACAAATTCGAAGAAAAAACTATCGGCGGAAGCGTTTATTGGCTACCTAAAAAACTGCCAGATTTTAAAAAGAAATCGTCTTTATATCTCCTGCCCGCTTTCGATGAGTATTTATTGGGATATGCTGAGCGAACCGCAGTTGTAGACGAAAAGTATATCAGGCAAATCGCGACCAACAATGGAATTTTTAATCCTACCGTGGTCGTTAATGGCCAAATAGAAGGGAGGTGGAAACGCACTTTGAAGAAAGATAAGGTTGTTGTAGAGCCAACCATTTTTGAAACCATTTCAAAAAGCAATCAATCTGCATTAAAAGCCGCTTCAAATCGTTTTGGTAAGTTCATGGACATGCCTGCTGAAGTATCATAAAGGCCTGGTGTCATTGTCTTTCACTTGGTTTTGAATTTTGTAACAAACCCTGAACACCATTGCTTCCTGTATTTGCTTGGTATTTTAAAAAAATAATATATGTGAAATGGCTTGCCGATCACGCATTTTCGCGGTTATCGCTTGTCTTTTTTATGAGATTTATCGTAAAAATCCCATCCTGTAGTTTATACACCCAAATCAATAAATGGAGCCCTTTTATTTACGCACAGTACGTGTGAATTAAGTTTCGAAAAGAACGGAAAACTTTTTTAAATTGTGTATGACTGATGGTTTGATGTGAATAACCCTTGCTTTTCTGTGCATAAACCTGTGCGTTACTATAGCATAACTTAAGCATTTAAAAAATTTTTTCATTCGGCTCATTGCTAGTTATATTCGCCGTCCTGACTTACTGGGATAACATTTTGTTCATATTGCCATAACAATTTCTTAAAGGAAACAACGCCACCAAAACCGAGAAGAACGCCAAGAGTAAAAAGATAGGCTGAACACAACAACCCGTTAGTCATTGGTTTCAAAATCAATGGTTAAAACATTTATTGTTCTGAAAACATGGAATTAACTAACCTAAAAGATCGCAAGCAACGAGGAAAAAGATCCGTAGACCTAAGCACAATGGTATATGGCAAAGTACCCCCCCAGGCAAAAGAACTGGAGGAAGCTGTACTAGGTGCCGTTATGCTCGAAAAAGGTGCATTTGATGTGGTGATTGAAATCCTGAAACCCGAGTGTTTTTATCTGGATGCCCATCAGAGAATTTTTAAATGTATGCTCGGTCTGGCACAAAAAAGCCAGCCCATAGATATATTAACCGTAGTAGAGGAACTGAAATTCAGAGGAGAATTGGACGTTATTGGAGGCCCTTACTACGTTACCAAGCTCACCAATACTGTAGTGTCTTCGGCTAACATTGAAGCACATGCCCGTATCATTGTTCAGAAATTCATTCAAAGGGAATTGATCCGCATCAGTGGTGAGATTATCGGCGACGCGTACGAAGATTCAACTGAAGTATTTGAGTTGCTGGATAAAGCAGAGGACAAGCTTTTCCAGATAACCAATAACTATCTGAAAAAGAACTTCGAAAGCATTGATTCTGTATTGGTAAAAACGATCCAGCGTATCGAAGACATGCGTCACCGCACGGAAGAGATCAGCGGGGTGCCAAGCGGATTCTCATCTTTGGATAAAGTAACATACGGATGGCAGCCAACTGATTTGATCATTCTCGCGGCGAGGCCGGCTGTGGGTAAAACCGCATTCGCCCTTAACCTTGCCCGTTCCGCCGCGCTTCACCCTACCAAGCCGACGGGTGTTGCGTTTTTCAGTCTTGAGATGAGTGCCGCCCAGCTGGTAACGCGTATCCTTTCTGCCGAAAGTGAAATTTGGCTCGAAAAAATTACCCGTGGTAAGCTGGAAGAGTATGAAATGAAACAGCTCTATGCAAAGGGTATTCAGAGACTTACTCAGGCGCCTCTTTTCATTGATGATACAGCAGCACTGAACGTCTTCGAATTGCGAGCAAAATGCCGCAGGTTGAAGAATAAACACAATATCGGAATGATCATCATCGACTACCTTCAATTGATGAGTGGTGGTGGTGAAAAAAATACTAACCGTGAGCAAGAGATCAGCCAGATTTCGCGTTCACTTAAGCAGTTGGCAAAAGAGTTGGGCGTTCCTATCATTGCACTGAGCCAGTTGAGTCGTGCCGTGGAAAGCCGTAAAGATGGAAACAAGATCCCTCAGTTGAGTGACCTTCGTGAATCCGGTGCCATCGAGCAGGATGCCGACATGGTTATGTTCATTTACCGTCCTGAGTATTATGATATCAATCAAAACGAAATGGGCGAGGCCAACAAAGGTGAAACCCACATTAAGATCGCGAAGCACCGTAATGGTTCGCTCGAGACAATTAAATTGAAAGCCTTGTTGCACATCCAAAAATTCGTCGAGATGGAACAAGACGATTTCGGAGGTGGCCTTCCATCTGGAGGCGGTAGCTGGAAACCGGTTGGAGACGGCGGCGGAGACGATGCCGGCGCTGGCGGTGGAGCAAAACTCTACAACCAATTCGGCAGCAAAATGAACAACATGGATATCGACGACGATGCACCTTTCTAATTTGAGAAAATAGTTGAACGCAGATTTTTATGATTGTCACGATTAATTAAGATGTTTTTTTAGATCCTAACAAATCATCACAACCATAAAAATCTGCGTTCTGTTTTTCAAATTTTCAAATTGACTAATTATCATGCTTCCCTTCTTTTATCTTTCAGAATATACTCCCAGTCAAAAGACGATCGTTTTATCGGAAGAAACTTCAAAGCATGTTGTGCAGGTTTTACGCATGCGCATAGGAGAGATGCTGCAGCTTACAGATGCAAAAGGAAGTTTGCTTACTGTGGCGATCATCGACGACCATAAGAAGAAATGCACGGTTGAAGTAAAAGAAACTGTTTACACTGAAGCAAAGAAAAATAAAGCAACCATAGCTATATCGCTTTTAAAAAATGCCAGCCGTTTTGAGTGGTTTTTGGAAAAAGCAACCGAATTAGGCATCAGCGAAATCATTCCTCTTTTAAGTGACAGAACCGAAAAGCAACATTTCCGTCACGACAGAATGAAAAACATTCTTGTGAGCGCAATGTTACAAAGTCAACAGGTATGGTTACCCGAATTGCCTGAACCGCAAAAACTCGCAGCCGTAATTCAATCGGCGACTCAGGAAAGAAAGTTTGTCGCTCATTGCATAGAAGGCGAAAAAAGCGAGTTAAAGAAAGTTGTTGATACAAACACCTCACAAATAATTTTGATAGGTCCTGAGGGCGATTTCTCAAAGGAAGAAGTTGATTTGGCAATTGGCCACAACTTCATCCCAGTATCATTGGGAAATACAAGACTAAGAACCGAAACTGCAGGCATAATAGCAGCTACATTGTTGATGGTGTAATAAAACCTGCACAGAATTCATTGCCGTTTGCTTCAGCTAACGGAAAAAATAATGGCCGTCAAAACTGACGGCCATTCCCTTATTAACCCCTCAATTAATATCTGCATCCACGTTTCCAACTTTTATCGTGCCCATATGCGTGTCCGTGCCCCCGATCGCAACGGTCATTGTAATAAACTCTTTTTTCTACATATACCGGTGCTGGTGCGTAATACACTGGTGGTGGTGGCGGAGCCACATAAACCACTGGTGCGGGTACGTATGCTCTTACAGGAGGCCTTTGGTAAACTACCGGAGGCGCACATACAACACCGTGACGAGGACCTATAACAACACCTGCATTTATATTTACTGAAACCTGAGCTTTTGCATAAGTAATAGAACCTAAAGCAATCAGTCCGAACATAAGTAACTTTTTCATAGCGTATTATTTTAGCTACATCTTTGACTGTAAAACGGTAACGCGTTTAAACTGAAAAAGCTAAAGAAATGTGAAAGGATTTTGAAACAACAAATGAGATATATAAACAAAAAAAGGACGAAGATGATTCGTCCTTTTAATCTTTTATTCTGGTTCTATCCCTCAAATATCAGCGAGAAAATTATTTGCCTTGATTGTATCTTATCAATCACATTGGAGAACTTCAGGTCCGGATCACGACTATGTACATTCGAAATTCCATTACTTATTTTTAACTCAGGAGATAAGATGAAATATCGCATGTAAAAATTGAATCCTAAGCCCGCTTCAATCCCAAAATCAGATGATTTAAGCTTCACGAACTGCTCTGCATTTTTTTCCTGCGCTTTAGAGGAAAGGTCATATTCCCACTTTGCGCCAGCAAACATGTATACACGAAAATTATCGATCCTATCCGATTTCAATTTTAACTGCACGGGAAATCCAAGCAAAATAGATTCTACAGTTTTTGTTGTAGTCGTTGATTCTCCCGATTCCGGATATTTCAATGTGTATGAAAGAGTCTTGTTCACAAACAGCAATTGCGGGAAAACTGCTCTCACCTCAAATCTTTTTGAGATACGCAATGTGTGCATACCTCCAATTCCTAAACCCATCGAAGTGATTGGATTGCTTGTAAGAACACTATCTGTCGCTAAAAATTGCGGGTGTTGGCTTATCTGAAACCTGTTCTGCGTCCCCATTAAAATAATGCCTATTGTATAACGCTTATCATCATTATCAGGAAGGTTTAAGCGGTCACGCAATTGACACTGAGCGGTAATAGAAAAAAGCAATAAAAAAATTCCCAGAGGTAGGATCTTTAGCCGTGTTTCTTTTTGCCGCAATAAATTGTACATATTCCTAACGTAAGTTTTTTTAAGTAGGTATCAACGTACCCTTCTTCATTTAAAATATTCACAAATTCCTGGCCCTGGGGAAAAGCTTGAACGGAATCATTAAGATATTGGTAGGCATCCTTGTTTTTAGAGATCATTTTACCAACACCTGGGGCGATAAGATTCATATATAACTTGTACAAACCTTTAAATCCTGAAACGGTTGGTTTTGAAAACTCTAAAACCACCAGTTTGCCCCCGGGTTTTAAAACGCGCAACATCTCATCAAGACCTTTTGTCAAATTTTCGAAATTGCGAACTCCAAAAGCTACGGTCACCGCATCAAACGAATTGTCAGGAAAGTTTATTGTCTCGCTATCGCCTTGCAGAAGCTCGATTTTGTCGTTTAACAAAGCTTTTGCGATTTTCTTCCGTCCCAGTTCCAGCATTCCATTAGAAATATCTATGCCAATAATCTTATCAGGATTCAGATATTTCTGCATCATGATGGCTACATCCCCTGTTCCGGTTGCAACATCCAAAACTTTTTTCGGTTTAGTCTCCCTTAGTTCCTTGATTGCCTTTTTGCGCCAGGTAATATCAATGCCACCACTCAAAAAGCGGTTCAAAAAATCATAACGAAAAGCTATCTTATCAAACATGTCCGCGACCTGAGCCTTCTTATTAGCCTCAGATTCTTTAAACGGTACAATTGAATCGTGCGGTAATTTTTCCACCATAGGGTGGCAAAGGTACAAGCTTTACTTGTTGATTTCTCGCACAATATGGACTACATTTTTCAGAAAAGGAGCAGCTTATATTATACTTATGACTTCAGGGATTTAAGAACTCAGCATTAGAATATATATTAAGCATCGTTGTGTCACTCCCTTCAACATTTGAATAAGGGTTGGGCAAAAATTAGCCACGCTGTTCCTTTTCCGCCTCGTCGACGTATCAACATTTTAAAAGAATAGTTAATATGTCAGACTTATTTCATTGCCATTTTGCTTCTAAGCGATAGAATAAGGAGTGGGCAAAGTTCATCAGTCATGTTTCTTTTTAGGTCTCTAACCATCGACCATTTAAAAGAATATGTAATGTGTTGCCTTTACTTCATTGCTGTTCGCTTTAACGAACGGGTATTTTGTAGCCAGAAATCAGTGAATTTCTCCGCCTCTTTAAAGTGTTTTGCAAAGGCGGATAGATTTTTATTTTTTGTATAAGGCTTGCCGGTGTTGAGTTTGAGAGTGGTGCTTGTGTT